>JABAOC010000356.1_pt3 | contig 548642 bp, 486 predicted proteins | sample 7062161 | NCBI WGS metagenome assembly JABAOC01 (sample SAMN14538625, study PRJNA623070) | marine sediment metagenome | biome: marine biome [ENVO:00000428]; feature: marine pelagic biome [ENVO:01000023]; material: deep marine sediment [ENVO:00002113] | place: India: Gulf of Khambhat ... | reverse complement strand
ACGGGTTACCCCGTTCTACGGGGTCAGACAGTAAAAATTCGGTCGATTCGACACGCTTATTTCGCCATGACGGGTATCCCAAAAATTTCCCTATGGCCGCTCAAGAAACATGCCCAACTATATAACATGTATACCTGTTTCAAATGCATTTTTTGGATTAATAAAAATAATCAACATGCATACTATCTTCGGGGTAAATAGAGAGATTTCCTGGATTTCGAAAGGCATGGAATTTCTAAATGTATCTTAGTGGAATCTGTTTTATTACTGAAAAAAAATACAGCAGTTTTTCGCTATATGATGTAACTTTTAATGTGCTGGAAGCGGGCATAAAGTTTGTTCAGTACAGGGAGAAGGAAAAGACAAGACGGCAGATATATGATGAAGCAAAAATGCTCAGAAAATTAACCCATATGTTCGATGCAACATTGATAATTAATGATCATGCCGATATAGCACTTGCCGTGGATGCAGATGGCGTACATCTCGGTCAGGATGATCTCCCTTTAAAAGAGGCCAGAAAGATCATGACTAAAAAAATTATCGGCATCTCGACGCATAATCTTGAGCAGGCAAAAGAGGCAGAAGAAAACGGTGCAGATTATATCGGTTTCGGGCCAGTTTTCCATACAACAACAAAGGATGCAGGAATGCCGGTGGGTATTGAAAATCTAAGCCTGATAAAGCAAAATGTGAAAATTCCTGTTGTAGCAATCGGGGGTATAAATCTTGGTAACATTGAACCAGTAATGCATGCCGGGGCTGATGCAGTTGCAGTTGCAACGGCAATCCTCAAAGGGGATGTGGTCAGAAACACGATGAGATTTATTGAGTATTTTAAAAAAAAAGGATGATTGATTGTTCGTTATAAGCAGAGAGATGCTATTTTTTTTCGCCTCGGCTCGGTGTTTTATGTTCCTCAGTCTTCCAGGGTCTTGAAGCTATCCAGAAGGCGGCGATAAGCGTAAGCAGTACCCAGTCCCTGCCTATTATAATCAGAGATGTCCAGCTGTAACCACTATAGGGTTCGGTGAGTTCTCTGAAAAGGTTGACTATTAATATTATGCTGAGCGTTAGGGGTACGAAATACTTAATGAGAATATCCCACCATGTCCCAAGATGAATGGAGGATATCTTGTTAATATGTTTCCTGATAATTTTAAGTTTGAAGAACCACCCAACTAGTACGCATTCAGCAGCACCAACAACAACCAATCCGTAATTTGTAAGGAAGTGGTCAACGATATCAAGCCAGTGAAGGCCTGCATGAGTGGTGAATATAATTGACCCTGCAAATCCTACAAGACATACTGTTGTAGCTACCGGTTTTCTACTAAAGCCAAATTTGTCAACAATTGCTGATGTAAATGCTTCAATAATTGAGATTGAAGATGACAAACCGGCCACGACCAGACATAGGAAGAATATCGCTCCAAATAGATTGCCTCCGGGCATAAGGCTAACTGCTTTGGGATAAGCGACGAAGGCAAGTCCTATGCTCTGGGAGACCACATCGGATATAGGCTTGCCCTGCAATGTGGCCATAAAACCAAGTACTGAGAAAACGGCAAATCCTGCAAATAGGGAGTATCCGCTGTTAATAAATCCTGTAAGCATTGCATTTCTAGTGATGTTGGTCTTTGCAGGGAGATAGCTTGCATAGGCTATCATTATGCCGAACCCCAGACTTAGGGTAAAGAAAATCTGGCTGTAGGCGTCTATCCAGACTTTCGGGTCAGAGAGCTTAGAGAAGTCAGGTGTAAGGTAGGCCTTAATGCCTGTCATTGCTCCATCAAGCGTGATTGCCCAGAAAACAAGCACTGCAGTAAGTATAAAAAGCAATGGCATGAATATTTTATTTGCAAGTTCAACACCTCTCTGTACACCCCTGTAAATTATCAGCCAGTTCAGGAACCATACGACAATTAGGCCGATAAGTATTGGTGTTCTTATGTTGCCTATATCTGAAGGCTTTTCGCTTAAAGACAGAAATTCTTTGAAGAAGAACGAGTTGGGGTCATTGCCCCAGCCTAAATTGAAAGACAGGGTAAAGAAATTAAGGCACCAGGAGATTATCACTGTGTAGTAAAGCTCTATGCCAAACATCACGAATATAACAGCCCACCAGCCAAGCCATTCCCATTTCCTGCTTATCTTATGATAGGCAAGTGGTGCTGATCCTATTCGTTCATGCCCGATGCCGAACTCAAGTATCAGAAGAGGGATGCCCGCAGTTATCAGTGCAGTTATATAAGGTATGAGAAAGGCTCCGCCCCCATAGGTATAAGCCATGTAACTGAATCGCCATATATTTCCGAGCCCTATTGCAGATCCTACCGCTGCAAGGATAAAACCGATCTGACTTTGCCATTGTTCCCTTTTCATAAATTCATTTCCATTTATAACAGGTATTCCTTAAAAACTGGTTAATAATATAACAGTCAGATTATCATTATCAATAAAAACATGGATTATAGACAATCGTATTGTCAAGAAAGGTATATAAGTTTTTATATAAGGCTATTATCTTGGTCTTTAATTTTCTGTCAAAATAAGAGAAATTGCTAAATAGCCTCCATCGTTGATGGAGGTTTTGGAGTTATGTTATAAGTAACACTTACTACCTCAGGAACCTCTGTTACTATCCTGTCAGCCAATTTGCGTTGAGTTTCATATGACAATTTTGTAGGGGTAGCTGTCCTGGCATCAATGCTGTCCCAACATCTAATTTCAATTTGCAAACCATAAACTCTCTTTCCATCCCGCATGCCCGTAACTCTATCACGATGTAGAATTGCCATATACTGAAAAGCTCCTGTATCTGCCAACTCATCTTCTGTTATGGCAGTTGCTTTTCTTATCAATTCTATTCTCTTGGGAGTGATTACTCCAATTACTCTTGCAACCAGAGCGGGCCCCGGGAAAGGCATTCTGTCATGCCGCAAACCAAGTGCTTTTGCGACTTTTCTTACACCATCCTTGCGAAGCTGTATCAGGGGTTCAATGATTCTATAACCAAATGCCTTTTGAGGGTCAATACCTAGTTGCTCAAAAACATTATGTTGTCTTTTAATTCCCGCGACTGTTTCATCTATATCAGTTAGGATGGTTCCCTGCAGAAGGTATTTTGCACCACTGTCTATAACAAGTTTGCTAAAAACCTTTTTGTAGAAAGTCTGAGTGATAGCTTCTCTCTTTTTTTCCGGATCGGTAATTCCTTTTAATGAATTAAAAAATTCTTTTTTGGCGTCAATTATCAAAACACGTACGCCAAACCTCGCAAACTCTAATTCGACCCCTTGAGGCTCTCCTGTCCTCATTAAGCCGTTATCTATGAAATAAGTTGTAAGTTTCTTGCCCAGTGCTTTATGCCCCAGCATTGTAACCACTGAAGAATCAACACCACCAGATAGAGCATTTATAGCAATGCCTTCGCCAACTGTTTCTGATATTTTTCTTATTTGCTCCTCGATAAACTTTTCAGTATTTAATTCCTCTGCAGTTATTTCCTCTACTCCCATTACTTATTTCCTCCTTATCTGTAAAATTAATGTCCGATCTGCCTTAATTCCTGCAGCCAGTCAGGGCAAAAGTCAATAAGAATTTGTTTCCTCAATCAATCCTGCTATAGTAATTATTCCTTTATTCTCAAGAAGATTTACCACTCAGAAAAAGCCCCGAAGTCAATGTTTATTTTGGGTCTAATTTTTTAGCCTTTACCCCCCAGAAGATAAGAGTATCAGAATATAAATTTTGATTCAAGGGAATTGGTGTTGATTGTTTTTTTTAAGTTACAAGCAGGATATACTTACAGAAAGGAAAATTAAGAATAGAAATAGTTAATAAAAAGGTGGTGCTTGTTTCCTTCTTTACCCATTATCTCTTCGAGACTATTCATCTCACGACTTTACATCTTGAGACTCTGGATAATGAGGATCAAGACCACCACCTATTAAAAACCTTACCCCTTATTTAAATGCTACTCCTCTTTTAAAAGGCTGTCAAGGTAAAATGGATGGTATAAAAATTAATAATATCATTGCTTTTTGAAACAAATAATTGATATCTTTTAATAATCTTTCTATATTATAATTGTTGTTAAATAAAGATCCTCTTTTATTCATTATTGTTATCTTTAAAGAAGGTAGAACCGCTATCTTGCTTCTACCTCCAAAAGAAACATAATTTGAAAAAGAGAGTTAAAAAAGGAGGCTGGAATGAAAGGTAGCAAACTTTATGTAGGAAATCTTGACTATTCTGTAAATAATGAGCAGTTGAAAGAGCTGTTTTCCAAATATGGAGAAGTTATACAGGTTAATATAATAGAAGGAAAAGGTTTTGGATTTGTTGAATTGTCTGACTCAAAGGAGGCTGAAAAAGCAAAGGAAGCATTGAACGGTACCGAATTTGAAGGCCGCACCTTGAAAGTTGACGAAGCTCGTCCTCAGAGACCCAGGGGTGGACAAGGTAGAGGTTTTAGAGGTGGGCAAAAAGGAGGTTATCGAAAATTTTGAAATAAATTTTTGTAATCCCACTGGAATTTAATGCTTTGCATTGGAAGATAGCCTTCGGCTGGAATATATATATATAGATAGTTTATTTAGTCATTTACTGTTTACTGCTTACTTCCTACTTCTTACTTTTTGTTATTTACTCCTTACCCCTCACTCCTCACTTTTTACTCTTTATCCTTTGCCTTTTTCGCCCTGCTCCCTGCTCCTTGCACCCTGCTTTTTACTCCTCACTCCTTGAAAAAGTTGAATAATTTCTTAAACGTGATATCATTTAATAAGGGTATTCTTGATAGATTATTTGAGGTAACTATGGGGGAAGTTAAATCAAAAAATCTAGTAGAAGAAGTATTATCTCCTACAGGCATCACCGTAAATGGGAATAATCCATGGGATATCCACGTCAAGAACGATAGTTTTTATTCGAAAATAATAAATCATGGAAGTTTAGGGCTTGGAGAATCTTATATGGAAGGATGGTGGGAATGCGAGAAACTGGATGATTTTTTCTGCAGGATTATTCCCTCTCAGCCGGAGGATAAGGCCAGAAAGAACTTGAAATTACTCCTTCATGTCTTAAAAGGGATAATTCTTAATATGGGCCGAAAAGCAAGGGCATTTGAGATTGGAGAAAAGCATTATGATTTAGGGAATGAACTTTATAAAAAAATGCTCGATAAAAGAATGGTTTACAGTTGTGCCTATTGGAAAGATGCCAAAAACCTTGATGACGCGCAGGAAGACAAACTGGACCTTATTTGCAGGAAAATAGGCCTTCAACCTGGTGACAGAATCCTCGATATCGGCTGTGGATGGGGAAGTTTTGCAAAGTATGCCGCTGAAAAATATAAGGCTGAAGTAGTCGGAATAACAGTCTCGAAAGAACAGGTTCTTCTGGGCAAAGAAATATGTCGGGGACTGCCGGTTGAAATCAGACTGCAGGATTACCGTGATGTTAATGAAAAATTTGATCACATCGTCTCTGTAGGAATGTTTGAACATGTGGGTCTCAAGAATTACGGAACCTATATGAAAAAAGTACATAACTGTCTGAAAGATGACGGCCTGTTCTTGTTGCATACTATCGGGGTAGACCATTCCAAGTCTTCAAATGATCCATGGACAAATAAATATATTTTCCCGAACTATCATCTCCCATCAATGAAACAGATTAGCGCCTCTATAGAAAGGCTTTTTATCGTAGAAGACTGGCATCATTTTGACATTTATTATGATACAACCCTGGGTTGCTGGTTTCAGAATTTTGATAGTAATTGGCATAAATTAAAAGGACTTTATGACGACAGATTTTACCGCATGTGGAAATACTACCTTTTAAGCTGTGCAGGTGCTTTCCGTTCCAGGTATTTGCATGTATGGCAGATCGTTCTTTCCAAAAAAGGTGTTAAAGGTGGATATTACTCTATTCGTTAACACTAAAAATATATCCAAAACAGTTGAAAACCGTTGTTAGCCGTAACCTCCGACAGACCTTCTCGACTCCTTTATCACGCAACGCTTCTAAAACACCGGGCTTTAGCCCGGGGATGAAGCGGGGCTCGGGGATTCCGCTTAGAAACCACGGACTTTAGTCCGGCTGACCTTCATTTCATATTAATTTATGTTATATTTATGTAAGAGGTGTTAATAACTTGTATGCTTTGCACAATTATTGAAGAAGTTATATTGGGAGGATAGGTATGAATATAGGGATCATTGGTTCAGGAAATATGGGAAGCGGACTGGGCAAGCTCTGGGCTGAAAAAGGTCACAAAGTGATCTTCAGTTACTCAAGAGACCCTAAGAAACTTGAAGCTTTGGCAAGGTCAGTTCCAAATGCCAGTGCAGGAACACCCGCAGATGCTGTAAGGAATAGCGAAGCTATCTTGCTTGCCGTCAGATGGGAATCAGTGGAGGATGCGATTAAAGCTGCCGGACAGATGGACGGGAAGATCCTCATAGACTGTACTAATCCATTGAAGCCGGATTTAAGCGACCTGGAGCTTGGGCTCACAACTTCTGCAGCTGAGGAGATTGCCAGACTGGCTACCGGTGCAAAGGTGGTAAAGGCTTTCAATACAGTATTCGCGGAAACCTACCATTCGGATTCCAGGCTTTTCGGTTCCCGAAGACCAACTATGTTCTTCTGTGGTGATGATAGTGGGGCAAAGGCAACCCTGTCCAGATTAATATATGAAATAGGATTTGCACCTGTTGATGCCGGGCCTCTCAGGAGCGCACGCTATCTTGAACCGCTTGCTGTGCTTATGATCAAGCTCGGTTATGTCCAGGGTATGGGAACTAATATAGCATTAAATTTTATTAGACGCTGAGCCTGTTTATGTTGTTAAAATAGATAAAATAATTGTGTCATGAAGGTTAAATCATCAGTTGAAAGTTTAAACTGCCTTTATCTTGAGAGAAGGATTGTAAAGAGGATAAGCAGAGGGATTCCGACGGATAAGAGACCCGACCTGATCCTCTGGATATGCCATTTTCCATCTTTCTCTTCCATGAATATCCAGTGTCCTGTTGCAGCTCACAGACTTTACTGTCATTACAACGGGCCTTATAGTAATAATTAAAACGGTTACGTCATACGGTTACGATGTCCGTATCGGTTAACGGTTACGTCATTCGTCTCTAACAAAAATCTTTTTATGTTTTAAGTTAAGAGTATCTTTAGATGTAAAATTTAATTATGAAAATATAAACACGTAGCCGTAAGACATAATATTTTAGTTCTCAAGGGGTAGGCAGTGCATATCTTGTTATTTAATCCACTTCGTGCTATTTATATAGCAAGGGGGGGTGTATTAGAATTGAAGATTGAAAATTGGAAATAGAATTTAAAATTTTGAATTAGAACGGAGTTTGTTATGGATATTTTTAGTGCAGTGAAAGAGAGAAGAAGTATCCGCAGATTTATCAAAAAAGATATTCCTGAGGATTTACTTAACAAACTTATTGATGCACTGATATGGGCTCCTAGCGCTGGCAATCTGCAGTCAAGAAAATTTTATTTCGTAAAGGATCAAAAATTAAAAAGACAGATTGCTGCTGCTGCACTGAATCAGGACTTTATTTCAGAGGCACCTGTTTCAATAGTCTGTTGCACCGATTCAAGAATAGGAATTCATTATGGGCGTCGTGGAGTCGAACTTTATTCAATACAGGATGTTTCAGCCAGTATAATGGCCATGATGCTGGTTGCCCTTGAGAATGGACTTGGAACATGCTGGGTCGGCGCTTTTCACGAGCGTGATGTTTCAAAGATTATGGATCTTCCGGGTAACCTGAGACCTGTCTCGATAGTGCCTGTAGGTTATCCCGCAAGGATTCCGGAACCAACCTCAAGGGTATCAAAACATGAGGCAGTAGAATTCAGATAGGATGCATCCCGGATTATAAATGTTAACAAGAATATGCAGACATTGCTCAAAAATTTATTTAACTCGATTATTATCTTGAAATTATCCTTATTCCTCATGTTTATAAAAATATGTCTCCTCAAATATGGCCAAGGTGCGTTAAGGTATCGAAAAATTAATTTTTTCGCAACATCTGCATCTTTGCAAATTAATTATGCAGCACAATAGGGTTTCAACAAAATAGACAAGGGGGAAAGGATGAAAGAAGAGAGACAAATACAGGACAAAATAAACCTGCTTGAAAAAGAGCTGATAACAATAACTGAAAAGATAGAAGATGTCAGTAATGCGCTCAAAGATATCGAGGAACTGAAGTTAGAACTAAAGGGTTTGAAAATATTTCTCGCAAGGCTAAATCCGGACTTCAAAAGTCAGTTTCCCGAGATAATGAAAAAGATTACATGATGGGAAAGACCTGTTTATTGTATCTTTCAGGTTAAAGAGAGCTCTATGAATGTTGAACTTTCTGTCAGAGCCGGCTTTTTCCTAGGAGTTCTTGCGTTGTTAGCTGTGATTGAACTTTTAGCACCGCGCAGGACACTGACAACTTCCAAAACTGTGCGCTGGTTCAGTAACTTGGGCATTATTCTCCTTAATTCCGTATTGGTACGTTTGTTTTTCCCTGTAGTGCCGGTTGTTATGGCCACGATTGCTATTCAAAAAAGTTGGGGTCTTTTAAACAATGTCAGTCTGCCTTTCTGGGTTGAGGTTTTTGTTGGAGTGATAGTGCTGGATTTTGTTATTTATCTCCAGCATGTAATGTTTCATGCGGTTCCGGTTTTTTGGCGTCTGCATATGATGCACCATGCAGACCTTGATTTTGATGTTACAACCGGTTTGCGGTTTCATCCAATAGAGATCATCCTGTCCATGCTTATAAAACTATCTGTTGTGATTTTGCTCGGACCGCCTGCCGTTGCTGTGCTTATATTCGAGGTCCTTCTTAATGCTACTTCTATGTTTAACCATGGTAATTTTCGTATTCCTTTAGGTTTTGACAGGATACTAAGGCTTATCGTGGTTACTCCTGACATGCATCGCGTGCATCATTCTGTAGTTATACGCGAAACTAACAGTAATTTCGGCTTCAATCTGCCATGGTGGGACCGTCTGCTCGGGACATATCGAAGCCAGCCTGCCGCAGGACATGAAGGTATGACTATCGGCCTTTCACAGTTCCGCGATTCCAAACGCCTGACCTTACCGTGGATGCTGGTCCTGCCGTTTATAGGTAGCCCGGGCAGTTATGCAATAGGACGATGGGGTAAAGAGCCTTTCGATAAAAAGTGATTGCGCTATCAACCTGTAAAATATCATTTACAAGGGGTTAAAACACGAAGTTTAACTTTCAAAGCGTTTAAAAATAGAATGCCTTTAACATGAGAAAAGACTTTTTTTCCCCTCTTTCCCCTTTTACCTTTTTTTGCTGCAATTTTTAGTTTCATTGTTTCTACTATAGTGAAAAAGATTCTTGCAGATGAGGTATGGTAACCTTATTTGCTATTTTCCTTTCCAACAATTCTTTATGAAATTTAAGTAAGATATCATTTTCACCGTGAACTAGAAAGACATGTTTTATTCTTTTGTTATGCTGCAGCCAGTCTATAAGGGTATCCTTGTCTGCATGAGATGAAAACCCTCCTATCGTATATATTCTGGCATTTACTTTGTATGTCTCTCCAAAGATTTTCACCGTCTTTTTACCATCGATAATTTTTCTTCCAAGGGTCCCCCTGGCCTGATATCCTACAAAGACAATTGAAGATTCCTTCCGCCATATATTGTGCTTGAGATGATGCTTTATCCTCCCGCCTGTGCACATGCCTGAACCTGCAATAATGATAGCGTTATTTTTGAAGAAATTAATCTGTCTTGATTCTTCAGAAGTTCTTGTCAGTTTAAGTCCTGGAAAAGAAAAAGGATCTTTTTTTTCCTGGAAAAGTTTTGATGTCTCCTGATCAAAATAAACAGGATTCTTTTGCATGATATCTGCAACATTGATAGCCATAGGAGAGTCAAGAAAAATGTGGCATGAGGGAAAGTCTCTCTGCTCATTGAATTCTCTTAAATAATATAGTAAGTCCTGTGCTCTTTCAATGGCGAAAGCCGGGATGAGCAAATTCCCACCTCTATCGCATGTATCAATAATAGCCTGTCTGAGCTCCTGGACAGAACCGTCAATATCTTTGTGATTCCTGTTTGAATAAGTGCTCTCAACCACTATGATATCAGCATTATTTGGAAAAGAAGGGTCTTTAATGATGGGTTTATTTAGATTACCCAAGTCACCTGAAAAAACGATCCTTCCGTAACCTTTAATATTAATCTCTATAAAGGCAGACCCGAAAATATGACCTGCGTCTCTGAAAGTCGCTGTTACTTTCCCATTTAAATTAATCGGTTGGTCATATCCATCAACAGGATTAAAATATCGTAAAGAGTCAAGGGCATCAAAAGTAACATATAGGGGCTCTCGCTGAATCTGTCCTTTGCGGCGTTTTATACGTTTCCAATGCTCGAAATCTTCTTCCTGTATCTTTGCAGAGTCAAGCAGAATGATTTTTGCGATATCATATGTAGCCGAAGTACAGATTATTTTTCCTCTAAAACCTTTCTTTACGAGTATAGGGATCCTGCCACAATGGTCGAGGTGACCGTGTGTAAGAAGAAGATAATCTAAAGTGGAGGGATTAAAGCCAAAGTCATCATAATTTTTATCTTCAATATGAGGTTCGCCCTGAAACAGGCCACAGTCAACTAGAATATTCAATCCCCTGGCATTGAGAAGATAACACGAACCGGTAACAGTATCAACTCCACCATGAAAAGAAAGTTTAATAGACATTTAAAATTATACCATATAAATTTACCCCGTTTAGAAAGTGTTGATATTTTCTTCTAACGGGGTTTACCGTCAAAAAGTTTCATTGCAATGTGTTTGCAGAAAAGAGATTCTCAATTATCTCTCAGCTCATTAATATTCTCTTTCATATCTTGAGGCAGGGCACTTTTGAATTCCATATACTTTCCAGTCATTGGATGATGAAAGCCCAGTAATTCGGCATGTAGCATATGTCTGGGGAAAATGATTTTTTTCTTTTTTATATCAAGGAAGGTTTTCCTGCCATAGGTTTTATCTCCAAGCACAGGGTGGCCGGCAGATGCAAAATGAACCCTGATCTGGTGTGTTCTTCCGGTCTCAAGCCTTACTTCTAAGCATGTGGCATCCTTGAATCTTTCGGTTACTTTCCATGTTGTTAAAGCCTCTTTACCTTTTCTGACCTTTGTTGACATTTTCTTTCTGTCTGACACTGAGCGGCCGATTCTTTTTGATATTTCTCCCTTGTCAGCCTTTAAATTACCGGAAACGATTACTTTATATATCTTCTTTATCGTCCTTTTTTTGAATTGTTCGATTAGGTTGTAGTATGCCCCGTCATCGAGTGCTACCACCAATACACCGGATGTATCCTTATCAAGCCTGTGCACGATTCCTGCTCGTAACGGTGCTCCAACAGATGAAAGCTTTCTGCTGTGATAGGCAATGGCATTCAAAAGTGTCCCGCTGCTGTGACCAGCGGCTGGATAAACAACCATACCTGATGGCTTGTTCACAACTGCAATGAAATCATCCATATAAAGTATATCAACCGGTATATTCTCAGGTGTTAGATTCCGTAGCTCATCAGGGATTTCTACATAAATGAGGTCACCGGTTTTTGTTTTGTAATTTGGTTTGGTTTTAAAATTGTTAACTCTCAGAAAACCTTTCTCTATCAGACGCTGAATCTGCGAGCGGGTAAGACCAGACAATTCCGATATTTTAATATCGATTCTTTTGCCAGCGTCAGCTGCATTAATATGGAATTCGAATTTTTTCATCTTCAGATAATTTTACAGTAAATTCATCTTTTATGTTTATATTTTGATATAGAAAAGTTAATTGTTATTAATGAGAGTTGGGAAAGAAATTTGAAATAGAATGTCTCCATTTTGAACTCATTATTTACATTTTAATATCATTATGCTATATTTATTTTACAAACTTTTAAAGTTATGGGAACCTCAGAGACTTTGAAAGCTCTGGGGTTTTTTATTTTTCTAGTTTTCCGTTTCCGAGGCAAAGCTGCCGCAGCCGAGAGAAAGGCGAGCTTTTGGTAGCTGAAGAGACGTTTTTGAAGGTAATAGAGTACGGGGAGAGGATGGAGATAAACTATTTTGGATATAAAAGTTTATGGAAATGATGTAGAAAAAGCGCTGAAATCCCTTAAACGCCAGCTTCAGAAGGAAGGGCTATTCAGAGAGTTCAAACAGAGAAGTTTTTATGAAAAACCCTCTGTAAAAGAGAAAAGAAAACGCAGAGAAGCGATGAAGAAAAGGCTGAAGACCCAGAGGTTCAGGAAAAATGCCTGAGATTTAGATTGAACTGTATGAGCTGAAAATGGTGATAAGGAATGGCTGTCAAGTCTTTTTGTTGAACTCTATGGTGACCTCGTAGTTGACGTTTGCATGGTCTGAAGCAGTATCGGCGTTTTTCCCACTGCAGACAAGGTTTCCTCTCTTCATTTTCTGATGTTTTTTGACCATACCCTTAATAATCGGGGTCAGGTCAAAGCCCCCGTTATTGCAGCCTTTTGTCATACAGTCCATATTGAAATACGCATGGGAGGTAGGGAAGATGTATACAGTTCGAAGCATAAGGACTGTATTCAATCCTTTTGTGAGGTATGTCATTTGTATCACTATGCTGTTGACTTCTGGAAAGCGCTCGGAAACCAAACCCACGGCATCCATCTGTTGCTTTTTAAAATCAATCTTTGCGGTATGATTATCCTTATATGCCATGATCTCCTCTAAAAAATAAAATCTCCCCTATATGCAAGGGCAATTTTCTCAGTGAGTCAATTATAATTTTGTCACATTAATTACTTTGGGCCCCTTTGGACCTTTTTCGATAACAAAGCTAGCTGCATAATCCTCGTCAAGGGGGCTTAACCCCTTTGCTTCTGGATGGCAGAATATTGTTTATCTGCTGTGATTAAACTGAAGTCTCAGTGAACTGACAATTTTAAAAGGCCCCCAAAGCTAAAAGTTTTTTGCGGCATTATGATCAAAAAACTTCTGGCAACTAGTAAAATTATAACATATTTCGGGATTATAGTGCATATCACTTGACACTACACTACCTTGAAGGCGGGACTGTATGGTATATTCTTGTATTTATGTTATTATTTATACCTATATGGAGCAGCGTCTTCAGAAGATAATTGCAGAGATGGGGATCGCTTCGCGCAGAAAGGCAGAAGAGATTATCTTGGAAGGACGTGTAACCGTAAATGGCAGAATCGCAACTATTGGAATGAAGGCAGACCCTACAAAAGATTATATTAAAGTTGACGGCAAACTGATCGTCGGAAACGAAAAAAAGGTCTACCTTATTTTCAACAAGCCAAGAGGTGTAATAACATCGCTGGATGATCCCCGGGGAAGACCTACTGTAAAAGATTTTTTGAAAGGAATAAAGCAGAGGGTTTTCCCTGTAGGGAGACTGGATTATGATTCGGAGGGAATGCTTTTGCTTACTAATGATGGTGATCTGGCACATGCAGTTTTACATCCCTCAAAAAAGATATCCAAGACGTATCTTGTAAAGGTAAAGGGGTTCATCGAAGAGGAAGAGTTGAATAAGCTGAGGACAGGCATAAGGATTGACAGGGGTGTAACAGCACCTGCAAAGGTGAGATGGTTGCGGAATACCAGAAATAATTCATGGATCGAGATGATGATATATGAAGGAAAAAAGCGGCAGATAAGGAGGATGTTCGAAAGGTTAGGGCATCCGGTAATCAGATTGGTCAGGACAAGGATTAATGGTATAGAGATGAGAGGGATAAGTCCCGGGACATACAGACATCTTACCGCTGATGAGAGGAAAAGGATGATCAAGGAGCTGAGAATTGAGGATGCAGCGTGATTCGTGATAAAAATTGTGGCGGGATAAAAGAGACCGACTTAGGTTCTGTAATAACGATCACAGGCTGGGTTTTTAGAAGAAGAGATCATGGAGGACTTATATTTATAGACCTAAGGGACAGGAGCGGTATATGCCAGATCGTATTTAGCCCTGATGTGGCGGGTGATTTACACAAAGAGGCACATAATCTAAGGGCTGAATATGTTATATCTGCTACAGGCGAGATTAGGAAAAGGCCAGAAGGCACAGAAAATCCGAACATCCCTACTGGTATGTTCGAAATGTATGTACATAAGTTAGAGATTCTAAACGAGGCTTTACCCCTGCCTTTCAGTATGGAAGAGGCAGCTGATGCTGGTGATGTACTGAGGCTGAAGCACAGGTATCTTGACCTGAGACGGCCTGAAATGCAGAAGAATCTTATCACGCGCCACCGAATTATAAAGCTGATAAGGGACTACCTGGATGCGAAAGGCTTCCTTGAAATAGAAACCCCGATACTTACGAAGTCGACACCTGAAGGTGCAAGGGATTACATTGTGCCAAGCCGTCTAAATCCAGGACACTTTTACGCATTACCGCAGTCACCCCAACTCTTCAAACAGATATTGATGGTTGCAGGTTTTGAAAAGTATTTCCAGATAGTGAAGTGCTTTCGTGATGAAGACCTGAGGGCTGACCGTCAACCCGAGTTCACACAGATTGATCTCGAGATGTCTTTTGCTGACAGAGAGGAAATTATTGAAGTTATAGAAAACATGTTGAAAGAACTTTTCAAGGGGATTCTTGAAACAGATATTAAAACACCTTTTCAGAGATTCAGTTTCCATGAGTCGATGGAGAGGTTTGGTAGTGACAAGCCTGATTTAAGATTCGGCCTTGAACTTAGAGATATGGCAGACCTCGCAGAAAATGGAAAATTTCAGGTATTTCTTGATGAAATTCAGTCAGGAGGCATGGTAAAGGCGATAAATGGTAAAGGCATGGCAAAGCTCTCAAGAAGGGAGATAGATTTGCTTGTGTCAGAGGCACAGTCTTTTGGTGCGAAAGGGATTGCATGGATAAAGGTAAAAAATGGTTTTGAATCTCCAATAAAAAAATTCTTTCCTGAAGAGATCTTGAGTAACATGGCTGAAAGACTTATGGCTGAAGATGGTGATCTGATGCTTTTTGTTGCTGATAAGCCTCAGGTAGTCTATGATGTATTGGGACGCATGAGGCTTGAGTTTGGAAATAGGCTCAATCTGATTCAGCCAGGATATAAATTTGCCTGGATAACCGATTTCCCTCTACTTGAATGGGATGACGAGGAAAAGAGATTCCAGACGATGCATCATCCGTTTACCTCCCCTGTAGATGATGACTTAGAGAAAATATTCTCTGTAGATGTCAAAAATATCAGTTCTCTCTCATCTCTTTCAGGTCACGAAATGAAGTCGGGGTCCTCCGAATATAATGACTTTAAAATTCTAAGTTCTGTAAGGGCAAAGTCATATGATATTGTATTGAACGGATGCGAGATCGGTGGTGGCAGTATACGTATACACAATAATGCTGTTCAAAAGAGAATGTTTGAGATACTTAATATCTCTGATGAAGAGGCAAGGGTTAAATTTGGATTTCTGCTTGATGCACTTCAGTATGGAGCACCACCTCATGGTGGAATTGCACTAGGTCTCGACAGGCTTGTGATGCTAATGGTCGGTGCAACGTCAATAAGGGATGTAATTGCCTTTCCAAAGACTCAAAAGGCATTCTGCTTGATGTCCGGTGCTCCTTCAAAAGTTGAACCAAAACAGCTCAAGGAGCTTTATATCAAGACGGATGTAGTAGCTGAAGAGTAAAACTTTAAGCTTTTGTTATATTAATATATGCACAAAGTAATTGTTGGAATGAGCGGGGGGGTTGACTCGAGTGTATCTGCATATATCCTGAAACAGCGAGGATTTGAAGTTGAAGGAATTAGCTTTATTCTTTGGGAGGCAAGAAACAGAAGCAATTTTACAACATGTTGCTCCCTCGAAGCAACGTATGTTGCATCAAAGACCGCTGAAAGTTTAGGAATTAGACATACTGCAATAGATGTAAGAGAAGAGTTCATAGAAGAAGTGATCGAGCCTTTTGTTGATTTATATTCAGAAGGCATAACCCCAAACCCTTGTATCCTCTGCAACAAGTATATAAAGTTTCCTTTTCTTCTTAACGAAGCTGAAAAGACGGGTGCCGAATACTTCGCAACAGGCCATTATGCCAGGATTAAAGAAAATACCGGCTCTCAAGTAACAAGTAACAAGTTAAATCAGGAATCATTTGCCCGCCAACCTTTACTGTTGAAAGGTATTGATTCCAAAAAAGACCAGTCTTATGTTCTATATGTTTTGAAACATGATGAACTCAAGAGATTGATTCTGCCTCTAGGTGATTACAGAAAAGAAGACGTCAGGAGAATTGCACGCTCCTTGAAGCTCCCTGCTGCATACAGGCAGGAGAGTCAGGAGATATGTTTTATAGAGGACAGAAATTACTTTAAGTTTATTGAGAAACTTTCTCCTGTTTCAGGCAGGCCAGGCCCGATAATTGACAGGCATGGCAGGGTGCTCGGGACCCATAAAGGCATTTACTGCTATACAATTGGACAGAGAAAGGGTATTGGTATATCTTCTCCTGAACCTTACTATGTTACTAAAATTGATACCATTAAGAATGCAATATACATAGGATCTAAAGAAGATGCAATGATAAAGGAGTTTTTTGTAGATAAACTAAACTGGCTGTTAAAGCCGGGCTCCAATCTGTTCAGAGCAACTGTCAGGGTACGATCCATGATGGAAGATAAACCGGCATCTGTAGAGATTTTTGATGAACGGGTTAAAGTAACATTCGATAAACCTCAGTGGGCACCTGCACCTGGTCAGAGCGCTGTGTTTTATGATGGTGACATGGTAATAGGCGGCGGTATAATTGTGGGTTAAATTAATAAACAAGCCTAACCAGATCTTTTTCGACAGATATTTTTGCAGGAGTAACACCAAGATAATCACCGTCTATCTGTATATGTGCGTTACCGAGTATTTCTATATTTGAGGATTTCAGATATACAATGTCATCATTTTTCAGGTGAGTGCCTCTTAATATCCCAAAGACATATCTTAACAGGTCAGTACGTTTCCTCCCTTTAAAGATAACAGTATAAAGATCTGGTTCAGTGAGATTAGCATCGGGGGTAACCATGAAATTGCCTCCATATTTGCTTGCCTTGCCTATGATTGTACAATAGCCAGAGTATTCCCTGCCGTCTATATTAAGAAAGAGTTCATTCGGGGAATAATTTAAGAAATTTCTTAACCCGCTAAATATATATGCGGTCTTGCCTGAGATTTTTTTAAATGATGTATTTACATCGTGTACTGTTTTACCGTCAAAACCTATGCCTGCCATTAAACAGAAGTAACGAATGACAGGTGCTGGAGCATCGATAAGCTCAATTCTTCCTAGAGAAACTTTTTGAGGTGTCTTTGAGATAGCAGCCTCTAATGCGCCGTTGATATTTTCAGGTATTGAGAGTTCCTTTGCAAGAACATTTGTTGTTCCAAGAGGGAGTAAAGCTACAGGAGTATCAGACCCGGCAAGGCCGTTTATAACCTCATTGACAGTCCCGTCGCCCCCGGCAGAAATTATTAAGAAAGGTTCTTTACTGATGGATTCACGTGCAAGAAGCTTTGCATCTCCCATTTTTTCAGTAGATAGTATCTCTGTATCAAAGCCTTTTCCCCGGAGAAAATCAGACGCAAGCTTAATCTTTTTTACAGTTGACTTTCTTGAAGCAGGGTTACTTATTATAACGATTAAAGAATTCATCTAAAGAAAATATCCCACTGCATTCAGAGACTTTACCAATTATTACAGGTGTTTTTTCAAGGAATTTGACTGCAGAGTTGATATTCGTTGTCTCTTCCATGAAAAATACCCTTCCGCCTTTCTTATCTCTCTTCCTCTTTATATTTGGAATTCTAACATATCCGAATTGCTTTGAAGATATATATCCAGTTAAGTAATAAGGATCATCCGAGATGCAGAGTTCAGCTTCTACCTGTTTATATGAAGCAACCTTCGATGCAAGAATAACGGCCTCTCTTACTGTTATATTGTTAATACCATATTTCTCAAGTTTAAGTGAGAGAGTTCTTCCAGTTGACCTGTTGATACCAAGCCTTGAGACACGAATGCCCCTTTCTATATCTGGTTCAACCCTCTTTCCGGATTCTGCAAGCACAATTGAAGCTCCACTCATTGTTATACTACCGCTTAAGATATTAAAAGCTGTATTAACTGCTGTTTCTGATATGTCTAATTTATTAAGGATTTTCCTGATAAGCCTTTTTGCCTCAGACGGTGAACTGCATTTCAGGGTAGTAACTGGAAGTGATGGGATAACCTTAGGCTTCTGAGTTATCTTTTCGATTGTAAGTACTATTTTTTCAGGTCTGCCTCTGGGATGTAGTAATGCCCTCTTTGTATATGCCTTAAGAACCGCGGTTACTTCTGAATCTTGATAGATTCCTTCAGCGCCTGAAATGTGAATTTCAGAAATTTGCGATTTGCTTCTCTTTGAAGCACGCATCCTTATGCTCCACATAATTGAGATTATACTACAGTACTGCTGAAAAATAATCGTGATTATATTGATAAATAGAGAGATTTTTATAGTAAAGGTCAAATTTTGTTTTAATTACTTATTGGTATCAGAGTTCGATTTGAAAAATCGTTAAATTTAAAGTATATTTAGAGATTATTGGGCCTGGGGGAAGTTTTTATGGATAATATTGAGCGGTTTAAGGGATGTATGTTAGGGCTTGCCCTTGGCGATGCAGTAGGGGCTCCGTTTGAAGGAAGTTACTCCGGCGTAAAGCCTGTTTTCCACAGAGACCTGCCTGAAGTTTTACTTTATACGGATGACACAGAGATGGCTATTGGAGTTGCTGAATCCTTGATAGCCACTAAAGGTTTGAACCCCGATGATATGGCTCTGAGGTTTGTAAAAAATTACCGTCCATTCAGAGGCTATGGTCCGGGCACTGCAGCAATTCTTGATATGATTCGTAACAAAGTTCACTGGAAGGAAGCCACCAGGATGGTTTTTAAGCAGGGTTCTTTTGGTAACGGAGCGGCCATGAGGGTAGCACCATTAGGTCTCTTTTACTCGAATGACATTGAGCGCCTGAGAGAAGCTGTTGAAGTTGCAAGCTCAATCACTCACAGCCATCCCCATGGCATGGAAGGTGCGGTGATTCTTTCATATGCTATTGCTTTAATACTCGAATCAAGCAGTAATATAGAAGTTGGCCTGATTCTTGATAAATTACTCTCTTTTGCAAGATCTAAGGAGTATTCAGAAAAGCTTCATTCAATAAAATGGCTTCTTCAAAAAGGTGGTAGTCTGGATGATGTAATAAATACACTCGGCAACAGCATCTTGGCACTGGAATCTGTACCTACGGCTATTTATGCCTTCTTATGTTATGGGGGTAACTTTAAGAAGACTATAGAGTTCTGCATTTCTCTTGGTGGTGATACTGATACAATCAGTGCCATGGCTGGAGCTTTAAGTGGAAGCTATATCGGCTCACAGTCTTTGCCTCCTCAGTGGCTAACAGAATTGGAAGACGGTGAAAAAGGCAGGACGTATATATCTAAAATTGCAGAGGAGCTCTACAGGGTTCACCTTACCCATTAATAAACAGATTATTTTTTTAGTTTTTTAATTAAAAAATTTACATGCCTGAAAGTTTATATATTGATAGACAATAGCAGGAAAGTGACAGGTTAACAGGCTTTTTGGAGGGAGAAATGAAGAAAAAGATTTTTTTACTAATTTTTACTTTTTTTGTTCTAGTGATTTCAGAAACTGGTGCGGAACCTGAAGATGACGGTTTTATCGAAGGTTATGTATCTGCTGTTCTCGAGCGGGAGTTTAAACTGGTCGGTGCTCTTATGGGTGTAGATGATGGTGTTATTACCTTGAACTCAAGGGTTCTTGAAGGTGTCGACCGTGAGAAGGTAATTCCGGAACTTTCAAAAATTAAGGGTGTCATTCAAGTAAATATAAAGGAGCCTGTGCTGCACGTGCCCCCTACTGATCCCGCGTACACTGCATATGAGCAGTCAACAGACCGGATGAAAGAACAGATTAACGAGGGGAATTTACAATCAAAACCGGCAGTATTTCCCAAAGAAAAACTCTTTGAACCATTAATTGCAGATCCGCGATGGCCTCACTTTTCTGCGTCTTTTCATAATTATATTGATGATGACGAGCTGCAATCTGTTGGTGCAACGAGTTTCGGTGAAACTATTCCACTTTACAGAGATGATGCCTTTTTCGGTGGAAAATGGCAAATAGGTTTGCAGGCAGGTGTTTTTGCGATATTTGACCTGGATGCTGAATCCCTGGATCTTGTAAACGCGGATTACTGGGTGGGTATCCCTGTGAGCTACCGTTACGAGGATATATCAGCACTTTTGCGCGTTTTTCACCAGAGTTCGCATCTGGGTGACGAGTTTCTCCTGAGGAGCCGCATAGATCGTGTAAATCTCAGCTACGAGAGTGTGGATGCTAAGCTGTCTTATGATTTTAACAGGTGGCTCCGTATTTACAGCGGCGGGGGATTTATATTCAATAAAGAACCATCAGATCTTGATCCCTGGTCAACACAGTTTGGCCTTGAGATTGAGGGTCCCTCAGCATATTTAGGCAATATGGTCAGGCCTGTTGCAGGTCTGGACATCAAGAGCTGGGATGAAAATGACTGGGATGCGGATATATCTCTACGTCTTGGCATACAGATAGAAAAGGCAGAAATGTTAGGTACTACCGCGAAAAAGATTCAATTCATGCTGGAGTACTTTCAGGGTCATTCTCCGAATGGACAATTCTACGAACGCTTGGTTGAGTATATTGGATTGGGTACGCATTTTTATTTCTGATGCTAGGTGTGGGTTTAACCTCTACCTGTCCTTTTCAAACATCAAGGTCACGTTAGTAGGTAACGACGCCCGTTTACTAATCGCATGGCGCATGGTGCTCGGTGCATGGCGCTCTTTTTACTGCTTACGCCTTGAGAACTAAAAGGTTACGTCTTGCGGTTAAGGTAACGACGCCCGTTTACTAATCGCATGGCGCATGGTGCTCGGTGCATGGCGTTCTTTTTATTCCTTACTCTTTATCCTTTGCCTTTTTCGCCCTGCTCCCTGCCCCTTGCCCCCTGCGTTTAACTGCCTACTTCATACTTTTTTTCTCTCTGCTCTTTGCTCTTTAGTTTATGCCTTTAATCCATACTGGCTTATGAGCCTGAGGTCGTCTTCTAACTTTCTTCCGGGGGTGGTGAGATAATTTCCGATAAGCAGGCCATCGGCACCTGCAAAAAAGATGAATGAATTAAACTCACCGAGTGTTTGCATACGCCCTCCGCATATTCTTATCTCCTTATCCGGCAGTATGAATCTGTAGATGCTTGTTATCTTTAATGCTTCGAGAGGTTCCAGGAAATCTCGTAAACCGAGTCTTGTACCCTTTATTGGTATCAAAAAGTTTAAGGGGATAGAATCAGGGCTGATTTCCCTGAGGGCAAATGCCATGTCTATCCTGTCTTCCCATTCTTCACCAAGGCCGAAGATTCCACCTGAGCATAAAGAGAGGCCGGCTGACTTAACCTCCTTTAATGTCTTTATCTTGTCCTGATAAGTATGGGTAGTACAGATTTCAGGGAAAAATCTTTCCGATGTTTCAAGGTTGTGGTGGTATCGTTCAAGACCCGCATCTTTAAGAAATATGAGTTCCTCCTCAGACAGAAGCCCGAGCGTGGCGCATGGAAGAAGCCCGAGTAACCTGACTTCAGTGATCATATCGGCAATCTTTGAGAGTTCTTTTTTTGATGACTTTCTGCCGCTTGTTACGATACAGAATCTTTTTGCTCCTCCACGTTTTGCTTCTTTTGCCTTATGGATAACTATATTTTTTTCGACAAGGGAAAAACTCTTAATATCAGCGGTACTCTTATGTGACTGGGCGCAATATGAACAGTCCTCCTGGCAGGTGCCGGATTTTGCATTTATTATTGAACAGAGGTCTACATTATCTCCTCTAAAATAGTTTCTGATCCTGTTTGCGGAAGAGAACAGATTAAAAACTTCAGGATTAGAAATTGAAGAAATAAATAAGGCATCAAGTCTGGAAATGCCCTTGCCGTCTAAAACCTTTTTTTCCAGATTGCTAATCATTCAGGTTATTTTTACAGAATGAAATGTTAATGTCAACCTGATTGTAAGAGGTGGTTTACGATTGATTTCTGGATTTTATATGATTTATTAATTCTTCTTTTGTGAAAATACCTTTTTTAATCAACAAGTCGATAATGCCTTCGATAACATCTCTCTGCAATATTTTTTTGGGGGATACTTTATCTTTTGTCCATGCTCTGTCATCAGCTGAGTTTAATATGCTGTGCTCTATGTCCATTTCCATTGGCATTGTTCTGCTTATTTTTTTTGCAAGTTCTTCTTTATCTATCGTGAATGTTCTTCCATAACTCGTTTTACCTTCATAATGAAGTCCAATCGCGTTTATTATGTCGGATTCCAAGGCCAGAAGGGGCTTTATTCTGAATCCAACCTTGAAACTGATTTCATCCAGTGTTTTAAGATCAGTTGGGTCAGATATGGCTATCACAATAGTTCTGCCTTCTAACCTGAGAGGGAATATACAGTATTTTTTTGCAGTATCAACTTTGATCAGATCTAAAACTTCATCTGAAGGTTTTTCTATTCCTTCAAGGGAAAAACAGGGGTATCCAAGCTGTTTCTCTAAAATGGTTATAATGTCTTTTTCTGAGACAAATCCTTTTTTTATAATAATTGAACCAATTCTGCCTCCCCATTCTTTCTGTTCGGCCAGAGCAGACTTTAACTGAAGATCATCAATAAGCCCTTGTTCTAAAAGAATTTCACCAAGTTTCTTTTTTGTTTTACGCATTAGAATCCTGAGTCATGACTTTAATAGTCTTAAATATATGAAGAATATTTGATTTCAAATCCCTTGTATTCCCCGGAGTACTCTTCCCATGTAAAATCGATATTTGATACTAATGAGCCGGGAGGGCCTTTCTTGCATGCCTTAATTGCCTGTTCAATTTGTTCTTTATTGCCTTCGAATAAGGTCTCTACCCTGCCGTCAAACAGGTTTCTTACCCAACCATTAAGCCCCAGCCTGGCTGCTACCTCCCTTGTAAAAGCCCTGTAGAAAACTCCCTGAACTCTTCCCTCGATGAACAGATGAGCCCTTGCCTTTTCCACAGAAGTATTATATCAGAATCAAAAGTGATTTTTTATTGAATTCAAAGATTCGTGATGTGTGATTTATTTTTGGTCTTAAAATTTATAAGGTTTTTATTCAGAATTTATGTGCGTAATTTATGAAAAAATCACAATTCCTGCAATACTTTATTTTTTCATAAATAGTCTTTTTCTCTATAATGCCTTTTTCACATTTTGTGCCTGTTACCTTCCAGCAGTCCATACCCCTATCCGGATATGCAGGACATTTTTCATATGTATCCTTGGGACAGTTTTTAAAATTCCAGCAGTTTAATATATTTCCCATAGTAATTTATATTTTCAATTCTAGTTTATTTAATATCAAAATACAACCAATATTTCATGTTCTTCTCACATATGCGTATAAGAGAAACAATTTAATTTACAATCTACAATTTCCGATTTCCGATTTTTTAATTATCAATTACAAATTGGCATTCGCAAATTGCAAATCTTAAAAGTCAATATTCAATTTTCAATTAACGATCTCCTAACTCCTCACTCCTAATTCCTCACTTCTTACTTTTTCAGAACTTAAAGGTTATGTCTTGCGGTTACGGTAACGAAGCCCGTTTACTCATCGCATGGCGCATGGCGCTCGGTGCATGGCGTTTTTTCCCCTTACTCTTTATCCTTTTCCTTTTTCGCCCTGCCCCCTGCGTTTAACTGCCTACTTCCTACTTTTCTTTACCTATGCCTTTACCTGTACCTGTTTTTAATTTGTGCTTACTGCTTACGACTCGACTGAGCTCGCCGAAGTCTTCCTACTCTCAATCCCTCAATCGCTAAATCCATAAATATTCAATTTTCAATTTACGCAAATAATATTATGGAGAAAACAAAAAATTGATATTTAGATTTTATTGAGTCAACTCAATATATTGTAGTTTTATGATATAGGCATACAACATATAGAAAGATAATAAAAAAATTCATTTTTTTCTTGACATCAAGTGTTATCTACAATAATATTTAGTGGTAAAAAGTGGTAGAAAGTGGAGGATATGTGCCTGCTTTTTCTGGTAAATATTATTATACACTAGACCCAAAGGGCAGAATAATCATACCAGCTCCTTTCAGAGAGATTATTTCTTCAAATTATAGCCCAAAACTATATATTGTCAATGCCGCTTTTGATAAATGCCTGCATATTTATCCTCAGGAGGAATGGAATAAAATCGAGGAGAAGGTTCGACAGCTCCCAAAGATGCAGGAAGAAGTAAGGTTTTTTATGAGAAAGGTTATAGCTTCAGCACAGGAAGTTGACTTAGACAAACAGGGAAGAATCTTAATACCTGTTGCACACAGAGAAGATGCAAATCTGAATTCCGATATTGTTATTGTCGGTCAGATCGAAAAAATTGAGCTGTGGGACAGAGACGAATGGGATACTGTTGTTGATCCTTCAAGGATTGACAAGAAAGCAGTTGAAGAAAGACTCGCGGCTTACGGTATTTAAATGACTATAAGACATCTCCCGGTACTTGTAAGGGGGGTGATCGAGATACTAGCCCCGGTTAAGGGCGGGATTTATATTGACGCAACGATAGGGCTAGGGGGACATTCTGAGGAGATTTTAAAAATGATCGGTCAGGATGGAACAGTTATAGGAATAGACAGAGACGAAGAGGCTCTAAAAAGAACTTATGAGAGACTGAATGATAGTAGATTGATACTGAAGAAGGGAAGCTTCTCTGATATGGAAAAAATGCTTTATTCTGAAGGGATTAAGGAAGTTGACGGCATTCTATTTGATTTGGGTGTCTCCATGATGCAGCTCAAGGATTTAAGAAGAGGATTCAGTATTTACTCCGATGAGAGGCTTGATATGAGGATGGATCGCTCTCAGGAATTTTCTGCCTGGGATATTGTTAACAGTTATACGGAAAAAGAACTTGTACGGATACTTAAGGAATACGGTGAAGAAAGAAATGCAGAAAAGATATCGAGGTATATTGTTAGAGACAGGGTTAAGAAAAGTATAAATAAATGTTCCGAGCTCTCTGAGACAATTACCCGGGCTGTGAGGAAAAGAGGAAGGATTCATCCAGCCACAAAGACATTCCAGGCACTTAGGATAGAGGTCAATAGAGAGTTGGAAGAGCTAAGAGAAGGGCTGGAATCATCCCTGAAAATATTAAAAAAAGGGGGGAGGTTCTGTGCTATTTCTTATCACTCGCTTGAAGACAGAACAGTAAAAAATTTCATAAGGGATAATAAAAAGAGAAACATATTAAAACCGCTACTGAAGAAGCCCTTAAGGCCGGGTATTACAGAAATAAAGACGAATCCTTCTTCAAGAAGCGCAAAATTGAGAGGAGCGGAAAGATTATGATGCGTACAAAAAGAAACAGCAATATGTTATCATTATTTTATAAACCACTTTGTTTTGCATTCCTTCTTTTAAGCCTGTTCGTACTCGTATGGCTTCGATCCAGTACTGTGACTGTTGCTTATGAACTCCGCAATCTTGAAGAAAAGAAGATCGAGGCCCTCAAAGATATGAAGAGTTTTCTTGCTGAAAGAGCAAAACTTATGTCCTTGGAAAAGATTGATGCATCATTTCAAGGCAACATTAAAAATTACAGTGTAAATGCTGAAAATGGTTATGTTTTTCCTGACAGGGTAAAGGTAGTTCAGATTAAAAGCAACAGAAAGCTTGAACCTTATAGGACTTCTCTTAAATTGAAAGTCAGGAACTGGGAATCGAAAAATTAGAAAGTACAAGGTGAAATTATTTGAATAAGAAAAGGGCGGTTATTTTAAATACTGTGATAATTTTTGGATTCTTTGCGGTATTTTTCCGCCTGACAGACTTAATGATAGTTGATCATAAGCTTTTTGCAGAGAAAGCCAGGTTACAACATATTACATCCAAGGATATCAAGGTCAGTAGAGGGAATATTTATGACAGGAAAGGCAGAGAGCTTGCTGTAAATCTTGAGGTCGAATCACTTTACTGCAATCCTAAGGAGGTAGTAATTGACAGAGATAGAATGAATAGACTTTCGAGGATACTAGGGATGAGACCAGAAGCAATTCAAGCAAAATTTTCGCCTGATAAAAAATTTGCATGGATTAACAGAAAAATTAATCCGGAAAAAGCAGTAAAGGTCAAAAATCTGGATATGAAAGGTTTTGGCTTTATACCCGAATTTAAAAGATTCTATCCCAAAGGTAAGCTTGCAGCTCATATTATTGGGGCTGTGGGATTGGACAACCAGGCACTTGAAGGCATAGAACTTGAGTACAACAAGTATCTTAAGGCATCAGGAGGCAAAGTATATTATTCAAGAGACGCAATTGGCAGAATACTGTCTTCCGGTGTGACTATGGAGTCAAAGGGGAATGACATTCTCCTTACAATCGATGAAGGACTGCAGTATATAGTAGAAAAAGAGCTGGAAAAAGCAATGTTCAAATGGAAACCAGCCGCTGCCTCAGCGATAATGATGGACCCTTATACAGGTGAAATACTTGCCTTGGCAAACAGACCTGTATATGACCCCAACAGGATCGGAAAAGCAGATTTTAACGCAATAAGAAACAGGGCAATTACTGATATATATGAGCCAGGGTCAACTTTTAAACTTGTGGTTGGAAGCGCAGCTTTAGAAGAAAAACTTTATAATCTCAATTCAATTTTTGACTGTAGGAAGGGGAGTATTGAGGTTGGAGGATTAGAGATACGTGATACCCACCACGATCCTAGCATATTTACATTTAAGGATGTAATACAGAAATCTTCAAATGTCGGTTCAATTATCATGGGTATAGAACTTGGAAAGGATAGAATTTATAAATACACAAAATCATTCGGTTTTGGAGAGCTTACAGGCATTGACCTTCCCGGAGAAGTTTCCGGTTGGATACGGAAACCTGAGAAATGGTCTGGAACATCCATCGGTGCTGTATCAATCGGACAGGAAGTAGCCGTAACGCCGCTGCAGATTTTAAGGGCATATTCGGCGATAGCAAACGGGGGATATCTTGTTCAGCCTCATGTTGTATCGGAGATAAGAAATCCGGAGGGGCAGCTTGTATATTCTTTTAAACATGGTGTCAGAAAAAAGGCTGTTTCGGAAAAGACATCCTTAATATTCAAAGAGACACTCAAGACAGTGGTTGAAGAAGGAGGGACTGCAACTAGCGCTGCAATTGAAGGGAACCAGGTTGCAGGGAAGACAGGTACAGCACAGTTGATAGATAGTAAAACAAAGAGATATTCGAAGGACAGGTTCATCAGTTCATTTGTTGGTTTTGTCCCTGCCGATACTCCCGAGATTGCATTGATAGTAGTGATTTTTGAACCCAGGGGGCAGCAGCAATTTGGAGGTATCGTAGCCGCTCCTGTATTTAAAAGCATTATTAAGCAGTCACTTTCTTATATGAATGTGCCAATAGACGATAATACCGAAAAGAACCTGTTATTTGTATCAAAATGATTGGTATAAACAGATTAAGCTTAAGGTTTATAAAAAGTGCATATGGTGTCTAAATGAAACTCTTTAAAATCTTAGATGGTGTAGAGACTTTAAGCATATCAGGAAATACTGGAAACGATATTTCAGGAATCGCATATGATTCCAGAAAAGTCAAAAAGGGATATATCTTTGTTGCCGTACGAGGAGAAAAGGATGATGGCCATAATTTTATTTATGATGCCGTTAATAAAGATGCGGTAGCAGTAGTGTACGAAAATGCAGAATTCGGAATCCGGAATGCGGAATATTTTAAAAACCAAGGTCAGAAATCTGCAATTTCGTTTATTCGGGTTAAAGACAGCAGAAAGGCCCTTGCACATTTATCAAGTAATTTTTTCAAAAGGCCTTCAAAAGAGCTTAATGTTATCGGTGTAACCGGCACCAATGGAAAAACTACAGCTACATACCTTATAAAGTCGATTCTTGAATCATGGGGGAAGAAGGTTGGGCTTATAGGTACAATCAAGCATATGATTAAAGATGAAGTTTATGATGCTTTGTATACAACTCCAGAAGCAGTTGAATTCCAGGAACTTCTTCAGCAAATGGTGTCATCAGGATGTACTTATGTTGTTTCCGAGGTGTCATCTCATGCACTTGCCCAGAAAAGAGTTGATGGTACCGCTTTTAAGACAGGAGTTTTTACGAATCTGACGCGGGATCATCTGGATTTTCACAAAACAATGGAAAACTATTTTATGTCAAAGGGAAGGTTATTCACTGAACTGCTTGATAAAAGGGCAACCGCTGTAATCAATTATGATGACATCTGGGGACGAAAACTGATGAACATTCTGTCAGGAGGTATTATTACATATGGTCTTGATGCAGGTCCCGATATCGTTGCTACCGAGATAGATAACTCATTTGATGGGCTGATGTTCAAGATAATAATACGAGGGAGAAAGTTTGAGGTAAGTTCGCCGTTAATGGGACTGCCAAATGTCTATAACATCCTCTCTGCGATAGGTGCCGCAGTTACAATAGGTGTACCAAAGGATGTGATACTTGAGGGTATTAAGAAAGTAGAAACTGTAAAGGGCCGGTTCGAGAAGGTCGATATGGGGCAGGGGTTCCTTGCTGTTATTGATTATGCTCATTCAGAAGATGCTATTGAAAGGCTTATATATTCCGCAAGAGGGCTGACCAAAGGGAAAATTATTACTGTATTCGGCTGCGGCGGAGATAGAGACACCGGAAAAAGGCCGAGAATGGGATCTATTGCGACGAGGCTAAGTGATTTTGTAATCATAACCTCGGATAATCCAAGGTCAGAGAAGCCGGAAAAAATAATTAGAGAAATAGAGGCAGGCGCAGTAAGAAGAAATTTCCTTATCGAGGTGGATAGAAAAGAAGCCGTAAGAAGAGCAGTAATGATGGCATCGGAGGGTGATATTGTCCTGATAGCCGGCAAGGGACATGAGTGTTATCAGGAAATAGATGGAAATAGATTTAGATTTAGTGACGAAGATGTTTTAAAGGAGGCGATAACACAATTAATTAACAACAGGTAAATTTTTTTTAAAGGTGAGGGGGTAGACGTTAAAGAATAATGGGAATCTTATTACTTGATGAAGTCATTAAGGCCACAGGGGGCAGGATACTCTGCGGAAAGCAGATAGAGTTTGGCGGTCTTTCTATTGACTCAAGGACTATTAAAAATGGTGAACTGTTTGTTGCTCTAAAGGGGGCCAGATTTGATGGTCATGATTTTGTTTTTGATGCATTGAAGGAGGGCGCTGGGGCTATTGTTAATTTGCCGCCGGCTGATCATGTTAAAGGAAAAGTGATTATCTATGTCAAAAATACTCTCAGCGCACTCCATGATATAGCCCGATATTTATGCTCTAAGATTAATGTACCGGTTATCGGGGTAACAGGAACGAATGGTAAAACTACTACAAAAGAGCTTATCTCATCGATATTAGGGGAAAGACACAATGTGCTGAAGACTTTTGGTAACCTGAACAATCACATAGGGCTTCCACTGAGCATATCAAGAATGGTTGGGGATGAGACTGTTATGGTTCTGGAAATGGGATCTAACGCTAAGGGTGACATAAAACTGCTCTGTGAGATTGCCTTTCCAGATTTCGCAGTTGTAACAAACATTGGGCCTGCACACCTTGAGGGATTTGGCAGTCTTGAAATGGTGAGGAAAACAGACCTTGAAATTCTTGAATATGCCGGTGTTGCCTCTGTAAATGCAGATGACCAATTTCTTATTGAAGGAATGAAAGACTTTAGAGGAAGGACAATAACATATGGGATAGAAAACAGCGCTGATGTATATGCTAAAGACATAGCTCTTAAAGAGAGAACCTCTAATTTTAAACTCTGCTTTTCAGGAGGCAGAGAAATTGAAATCAATCTAAGCATTGCAGGCAAGTTCAATATATACAATGTGCTTGCTGCAGCTTCTATTGCAAATGAGTTTGAAATAGCACTGAAAGATATGAAGAGGGGGATCGAGTCCTTTAAGGGAATGCCGATGAGGCTTGAGATAGAGGACCTGTTTGGTGCTCTGGTGATAAGCGATGTATACAATGCGAATCCAGCTTCAATGGACGAGGCTGTAAAGGAACTTGTCAGATTGAAAAGGCAGAGAACAATTGCTGTGCTAGGGGATATGCTTGAACTTGGCCCGTATGCCAAAGATGCTCATGAAAAACTTATCAGAAAGCTGTCAGAACTGAATATTGACGTTCTTATTGCAGTCGGCCCTGAGATGAGCAGGGCTGCAAATGAATTTAATGGGATCTGTCACAGGAGCAATGACTCTGATGAGGCAAAGTCTATATTTTTAAGTACCTGCAGGGAGGGTGATACGGTCCTTGTGAAAGGATCAAGGGGCATGCATATGGAAAGAGTTCTTGTCAATTCGCCGGCAAGAGAGGAGAGATATGCTCTTTAAGATTTTATATGGCATGCATGATATATTTTCTCCTCTTAATGTTTTTAGATACATAACATTCAGGACGGCGCTTGCAGTGATCACAGCTATGGTGATTTCACTTATAATCGGGCCTGTGATTATTGACAGGCTGAAAAAAATAAGCATCACTCAGCAGATTAGGAATGATGGCCCGCAGTCTCATATCACTAAAAAAGCAGGGATACCGACAATGGGAGGGATCATCATTATTTTAAGTATCTTTTTTGCCATTCTGCTGTGGGGCGACCTCAGTAATATATATATATGGATAATGATTCTCGCACTTGGCGGGTACGGTATTATTGGTTTCCTTGACGATTACCTGAAGATTGTAAAAAAAGATACAAAAGGACTTCGTGCCTGTTATAAATTTGGGGCACAGATAGTGTTGGCACTCCTGATAGGCATCTTGCTTTATATAAACCCGGATGATCCCTATAACTCGGTGCTCAGTGTGCCTTTTTTCAAGAAATGGCTTTTCAACCTTGGATGGTTTTACATACCCTTTTCAATAATTGTAATAGTAGGGGCATCAAACGCAGTAAATCTGACAGATGGAATCGATGGCCTTGCAATAGGTCTTGTGGGAATTGCTGTAATAGCAAACATGATCCTTGTTTATATTTCAGGCAATGTGAAGTTTGCTGATTATTTACAGGTTTTATACCTGAAAGGTACAGGAGAGCTTACTGTTTTTTGCGGTGCTATGCTTGGAGCATCTCTCGGATTTCTCTGGTTTAACTCGTATCCCGCCGATATCTTTATGGGAGATATCGGTTCACTCGGACTTGGAGGGGCGCTGGGTACACTGGCTGTAATAACTAAACATGAAATTGTTCTTGCAGTTGTAGGAGGAATATTTGTAATTGAAACACTGTCGGTTTTGTTTCAGGTTACATCATATAAGTTGACAGGGAAGAGGATATTTAAAATGGCTCCAATACACCATCATTTTGAATTGAAAGGGTGGCATGAGTCAAAGATTATTGTTAGGTTTTGGATCGTCGGTATAATGCTGGCGCTGCTCAGCCTGGCAACACTGAAGCTGAGGTGATAAAGGGCAGAGAGCAGAATATGGAGAGGATGGAGTTAAAGGGTAAAAAAGTGACTGTTGTCGGACTTGCAAAAAGTGGGACAGGGGCTGCAAATCTTCTTTCAGAAATGGGAGCAGAAGTTACTGTTACAGACATGAAGCATGAGGATGAATTGATTGATTCGATAAAGATGCTTGCACCTTCTATAAGGCTTGCTCTGCAAGGTCATCCAGATGATATTTTTAAGTCTGCAGATATGATAGTAGTGAGCCCAGGAGTTCCCCTCGATATAAAACCGATCCAATCTGCAAAGGCAAATGGCATTCCTGTTTTGGGTGAACTTGAGCTTGCTTTTCAAATAGTTTCGAGATACGGGTTGCAAGTTCCAGGTAAAAACAAAGACTCGTCACCATATTTTTTGGCAGTTACAGGTAGCAATGGAAAATCGACAACAACAACACTTCTTGATTACATGATGAGAAAAGGTGGTTTTAAAACCATTCTTGCCGGGAACATAGGAAGTGCTCTGACCGGGGAAATATATAAAATAGTTACGAGTTGCAGGGCAAATCCCCCCTTATCCCCCAATAATTCCTCCGTCCCCCCTTATGTAAAGGGGGGTGAGGGGGGATTTGAAAGAGGGGGGATTAATAACTCGCAAACCGGAACGGCTCAACTGAACTCGCCGAAGTCCCGCAATTCAGAACGATTATCAGTAGATTTTATTGTAGTCGAAGTCTCAAGTTTTCAGCTTGAGGCTATAGATAAATTCAGGCCGCATATTGCATCTATACTTAATATTACCCCCGATCATCTTGACAGATACTATTCTATGTCTGAATACAGCAATGCAAAGGCACAGATATTTATTAATCAACAGGATATAGATCATCTTGTGCTTAATGCAGATGACCCTGAAGTAATGAAAGTAACGGATGAGAAGTTAGGAGTAAGAATTAAAAAACCAAAAATGTTGTACTTTAGCCGAAAAAATAAGGTTAAAGGTATTTATTGCTCAGATGGGAAAATTCATTGCAATATGCCGCGGGTTACAGGATATGATTCTCATTTTCCGTTTATTGGTGAAGAAGAAATAAAGATTAAAGGAGTCCATAACCTGGAGAATGCCATGGCTGCTTCAGCCATGGCTCTCCTTGCAAACTGCCCTCTTAAGGCAGTGATAGAATCGCTTAAAGAATTTGAAGGTCTTGAGCACAGACTCGAATTTGTCAGGGAAATCGATGGGGTAAAGTACTTTAATGATTCAAAGGGTACTAATGTCGGTGCGGTTCTTAAATCCATCGAAAGTTTTCAGGAGCCCCTGATATTAATTGCAGGAGGCAGGGATAAGGCAGGTGATTTTTCTATATTGAGAAATTCAGTTGAAGAGAAGGTGAAAGCACTTGTATTGATCGGTGAGGCAGGCGGAAAAATAAGGAGTGTCTTAGGCGATCTTAAAGAGACAATTATGGCTAAAGATCTTAATGAGGCCGTAAAAGTATCACATGACATTGCAGATAAGGGAGATGTTGTGCTTCTATCGCCTGCTTGTGCAAGCTTCGATATGTTTCAGGATTTTGAGGACAGGGGCAGACAGTTCAAGAAAATAGTCATGGAACTCTTAAAATTGAATATTGAAAATTGAATTTTGGAGATTGAGATATTAGATGATTTTTATTTTAGAAATTGTAAATTTTAAATTCTTAGTTTGTAGTATGGGCGGGGTAAACGGTGAATAGCCAGTTATCAGACACCAGGATACCGATTGCAAAAACATACGATAAGATTCTGTTGTTTTTAATGCTGTTTCTTCTGCTGTTTGGAGCGCTTATGATTTACAGCTCTACCTCAGTTATGACCCAGCAGATTGCAAAGAATAAAATAACAGAATTCTATTATTTCAAGAGACATATCTTTACGATGGCCTTGGGAGTTATCTCGATGTTCTTTATTTATAAAGTAAGACCGTCAATGCTCAAAAAAATGGCAGTACCTCTGCTTATTTTCTCTTTTGTCCTTTTGATACTTGTATTTTTCCCCTATATAGGAGTATCTGCCGGAGGAGCGAAAAGATGGATAAGACTCTGGCCTACGACGTTTCAGCCTTCTGAGTTTGTGAAACTTGCAATAGTAATATACCTTGCAAGGCACTTGTCAATGCCTGAGTACAACACGGAAAGGTTTGCCTCATTTGTAAAGCCATTGCTGGTTATGGTGCTGTTTCAGATTTTATTCCTGAAACAGCCTGATTTTGGAGCGGCGATGAGCCTTGCACTTCTGGTGTTTGCCATGCTTTTCATATCAGGAATGAGGATTAAATACATTGTTTCTGTTCTGTTACTCTCTATCCCCGTTATCTATAAACTTATCATGGAACCATATCGTCTGAAGAGGATTATTTCATTCCTTGACCCCTGGAAAGATCCTCAGGGAAGCGGATTTCAACTCATACAGTCTTTTATCGCACTCGGGAGTGGAGGGCTGACAGGTCTGGGTCTCGGTGAATCAAAACAAAAACTCTCTTTTTTGCCGGCGTCTCATACGGATTTTATTTTCTGTCTTGTGGGAGAAGAACTCGGTTTAATAGGGGTGTCTGTTATAATTGCACTTTTTATGTTCCTGTTTGTAAGGTGCATCTTGATAGCAAACAGATCAAAAGACCAGTTTGTTTATTATCTCGCTTATGGCCTTTCCCTTATGATATCTATTCAGGCGCTGATAAACTTTGCTGTTGTAACCGGACTAGTTCCTACAAAGGGGCTGCCATTGCCATTTATGAGCTACGGTGGCTCAGCGCTTTTAGTGAACATGTTAGCTGTAGGGATCCTTCTCAGAATATCAAAGGGTGATGAAAATACATCAAGATCAAAAAACAATTATATTAATGTCAGGAGATTAGCAAGGAGGAATATATATAAAAAGAAGGGATATAGAAATTGAAGGTAATGATAGCCGGTGGTGGAACAGGCGGACACCTTTTCCCTGGACTGGCATTGGCAGAAGAATTTAAAAGGAGGGATATCAATACAGAAGTGTTGTTTGTTGGTACGGAGCACGGGATAGAGGCAAGAATAATTCCCAGAGAGGGATATCCAATAAAGTTTTTAAGGTCAGAGGGAATTACAGGGATGTCTTTATTCAGAAAAATAAAAGCAGTTGGGAAATTGATTCTGTCTGTAATAGATTCATACAGGATTTTGAAGGTTGTTTTGCCGGATATCGTGATAGGCGTAGGAGGTTATGCATCAGGTGCTGTTGTTTTTCTTGCAAGTTTGAAATCAATCCCGACTTTAATACACGAGCAGAATTCAGTGCCAGGACTTACAAACAGAATACTGGGCAGATTTGCAAAGAGAATATGTATAACTTACCAGGAAAGTCTTTCTTTTTTCCCTTTGGGAAAGACATTACTCACAGGCAACCCGATAAGGACAAAAATACTCAAAGGTGAACGTGAGTCTGCATACAGACTTTTCACACTTGATCAAGATTTGTTCACGGTTTTCGTATTTGGGGGTAGTTCAGGCGCAAGTTCCATTAACATGGCGATTGTCAATGCCCTGAATTATATGACCGATCTGAAAGAAAAGGTTCAATTTCTGCATCAAACAGGTTACAGGGACTATAAAGACGTGCGTGAGGCATACAGAAAAGCAGGTTTTAAGGGAACAGTGGCACCTTTTATATACCAGATGGCAGAAGCTTATGCCATGGCAGATGTAGTTATCTCAAGGGCGGGAGCAACCACTCTTGCCGAAATTACATCTCTTGGAAAACCGGCTATATTGATACCATATCCATATGCTGCAGGCAGACATCAGGAAATGAATGCCATGAAATTAAAGGAAATGGGTGCTGCCTTTGTGATTCTCGATAAAGATCTGAAAGGTGATACGGTAGCGAATTACATAAAAGAGATGTATGAAAAAGGTTCAATAAGGATTGACATGCAGAGGGCAAGCAGAGGGCTTGGGAGGCCTGATGCATGCAGCAAGATAGTTAATATAGCAGAGAGTATGGTTAGGCAAAAGTGAATATAAAAGTAGAGCAGCAGATTAAAAGTGCAGCCGGGCAGCAGTTTTTTAATTACTGCTCTGATATTCTGGTGCGATACCATACTGCGGCTTTAAATTATAAAGGACTATGGTGTGTTTGAAAAATACAGGGCTATTCATTTTGTAGGGATTGGTGGAATTGGTATGTCAGGAATTGCAGAGGTAATTTGTAATCTCGGCTATGAAGTGACAGGTTCTGATATTAAAGAGACAGAGACAACGAGAAGGCTAGAGGAAATGGGAATAAAGATATATATAGGCCAGAAGGAAGAAAATATTGGCAATGCTCATGTTGTGGTTGTCTCGTCTGCGGTTTCATATGACAACCCGGAGATTGTAGCAGCAAAAAAACACTCTATCCCTGTTATACCACGTGCTGAGATGCTTGCTGAACTTGCCAGGTTAAAGTACAGCATTTTAGTCGCAGGTTCACACGGCAAGACGACAACGACATCACTTATTTCGACTGTACTGGGACAAGGCAGTTTGGATCCAACAATTGTAATTGGAGGAAAGCTTAAAGCAATCGGAAGTAATGCCAGACTTGGTCAGGGTGAATTTTTAGTTGCTGAGGCTGATGAGAGCGATGGCTCCTTTTTAAAGCTCTCTCCCACAATAGCCGTTGTGACAAATATTGATAGAGAACATATGGATTTTTTCAAAACCATGGATAAACTGAAGGATGCTTTTATGTCTTTTATTAATAAAGTCCCTTTTTATGGAGTTTCTCTTATATGCAGTGAAGACAAAAACCTCAGGGAACTTATACCTGGTATACACAGGAGATATCTGACTTACAGCCTTTCGGAATCTTCTGATATTTATGCTACCGATATTCAGAATGGTTTTATGTCTACAAGTTTTGATGTGATATGCAGAAATAAAAATCTCGGCAGATTTTCTTTGCCTCTGCCCGGGTTGCATAATGTATTGAATACCCTGGCGTGCATTATTGTTGCACTGGAACTAAAGATAGAGATTCCTGTAATAAAAGAAGCGCTGAACTCGTTCAGTGGTATTCAGCGCAGGTTTGAGTTTAAAGGGGAGGCAAAGGGAATAAAGGTTTATGATGACTATGGCCATCACCCCACCGAGATAAGGGCAACCATTTCGGCCGCTAAAAGAAACCTGAAATACCTTGGTGAAAAAGGCAGGCTGTTCGTTATTTTCCAGCCGCATAGATATTCAAGGACTGCAGATTTAATGGATGAGTTTGCCATCTCCTTTGGAGATTCGGATTCTTTAGTGCTGATTGATATTTACCCTGCGGGCGAAATTCCAATAAAGGAAATAACTTCAAAAGTACTTTTAAAGAAGATCAAAAAAGCTGGACATAATGATGTCATTTATTCGTCCAATAAGGAGGAAGCCTTAAATAAGGTTATTTCAAAAGTGAGAAAAGGGGACATTCTGCTTACACTAGGGGCAGGGGATGTCTGGAAGCTCGGGGAAAAAGCAATCGGGAGGCTGGAAGTTGCTTAGCCAGAAAGAATGGCAGGATATTTTTAAAGATACCTATCAAGGAGATGTAAAGTTCGACATACCCATGAAAGATTATACCAGTGTATCAATAGGCGGGAGCGCAGATCTTTTGCTAGTTCCGGATGATCCGCTTTCACTGAGAAATCTTGTAGTAGTTTTGAAGAAGAAGGATGTGCCTTTCTTACCTTTTGGTGGCGGAACCAATGTCATTATTCGGGATAGCGGTATCGAGGGAGCTGTGATATCGATAAAGGCTTTCAAAAGGATAGAGGTGCTCAAAGAGGGAAACAGATATGCAGATTTATTTGTGGAGGGTGGAGTCTCTTTGCAAAAACTCGTTAATTTTTGTAAAGGGAAAGGCTATTCTGGCACCGAAGGTCTTGCCGGAATACCCGGCACAGTAGGTGGTGCCATATGTGGGAATGCAGGTTCATTTGGCTATGAGATAAAGGATGTTATTACCTCGGTTGCGATAATGGATTCCGATGGCAGACTTGATAGGTTCAAGGCTGAAGGGCTTGGCTTTGGATACAGAAGGTCAGATATATCTCATAGAGATATCGTTTTGAGTGCTAATATGAGGTTTAAAAGAGATGAGATAGAAGAAGTATCAGCCCGTACAGAAGAATTTCTAGCAGAGAAAAGACAGAAGCAACCCATTTCAGAGAGAACAGCAGGATGTGTCTTTAAAAATCCAGGAGGTGAATCAGCGGGCAAAATAATTGATGAGGCAGGATGCAAAGGTATGAGGATAGGCGGTGTTGAAGTCAGTACTGTTCATGCAAATTTTTTTATAAACAGGGGTGGAGGTACAGCCTCTGACTACTTGAATCTTATGGATGAGGTTTCATCAATGGTAAATAAGAGATTCGGTATCACCCTTGAGCCTGAAATCAGGGTGGTAGGTAGAAGCTAAATGGCGCAGGGAGTGAAAAGTAAGGAGTAGGCAGTAAGCAGTAGGCAGAAATTAAAGACAGGTAAAGGAAAAGTAAAATGCAGAATGAAGAGCGCAGAATGCTAAAAGAAAATGCAACGTGCAACTCGCAACACGAAACCCGTAACTCGTTAGGAGTAAGAAGACAGACAATAAGATGAGAAAAAGGAAAATTAAAAGCAGAAAAATAGGTGTTCTTATGGGTGGTAGATCATCTGAGAGGGAAATTTCTCTCAGAAGCGGAAAAGCAATATATAAAGCCCTTAAATCCCTTAACTACAATGTTGTTGCAATAGATGTGGGGGACGACATCTGTAAAGTTTTAAAGAAAGAACGGATAGACATTGCTTTTATTGCCCTTCATGGCGGTTATGGTGAGAACGGAGCAATACAGGGCATGCTTGAGTTAATGGGTATTAGATATACTGGATCAGGCGTTCTTGCATCTGCCCTTTCTATGAACAAGGAGGCGTCGAAGAAGGTTTTCCTGTACCATGGAATTCCTGTTCCACCATTTAAAATAGTTTCGAGTTATGAGTTATCAGCATCAGGCAATTCGCCGAGGATAGTAGACCCGCATAGGGCTGGGCGAGTTACGGGCAAGAGCAAAAAATCCAGACTAAACCCGTCACTAATATCCCGTTACACATCACTAATAGATTTCGGGATGCCATGGGTTGTTAAGCCTGTTTCTGAAGGCTCAAGCATTGGTGTTGAGATCGTCAGATATAAATCGAAGGTTGGCAGGGCTCTTAATAATGCATTTTGTTATGGTAATAGCGCAATAGTTGAGAAATATATCAAGGGGAAAGAGATACATATTGGAATATTGAATAATAGGGTTCTTGGAGGAGTTGAGGTTAGGCCATCTCTTGAATTCTACAACTATAGGGCAAAATATACAGCAGGACTGACAGAATACATTCTCCCCCCTCAGATCGGGGAAAAGGCGTATAAGAAGTCAAAGAAAGTAGCTTTATCAGCCCATAAAGCACTTGGTTGTATGGGTGCAACCAGGGTTGATCTTAGAGTTGACAATGCTGGCAATCCTTTTGTTCTAGAAGTGAATACAATTCCCGGAATGACAGAGACGAGTCTGCTACCAAAGATTGCAAAACAGTCCGGTCTCGAATTCCCCGAGCTTCTGGAAGATATTCTGGAGGGCATTGATGAGGGGTAACAGGAAGATCAAAAGAAAGATGACTGTAAAGAAGCGCAGGAAATTAAATCTTGTTTTGATAATCAAGTACTTTTTTCTGACGGTATTTCCGGTGACTGTAATTGTTATCTTTATTTATTTTGCTTCAGTTACGGTATACCAGGCTTTTCACCTGAAGGAAATTGTTTTTGCGGGCAATGAACATCTAACTGATGAAGAGTTAAAGAATCTTGCAGGACTGAAGGGCGGTGAAAGTCTGATAGCAATATCAAGCAACAGAATATTCGAAAAAATGATCGAGTCCCCGTGGATAAGGCATATTTCAGTCAGAAAGGAATTTCCGGATAAACTTCATATTCTTATAAGAGAGGCAAAACCTTTTGCACTTCTTGATATAAAAGGACGTCTGTTTATTATTGATGATAGGGGAAAGATGCTTCAGGAGCTGAAAGTTACCCCTATACCGTTTTTGCCTGTAATATCAGGGACCCCTTTCAGGAAGAAAGAGGCTTTTACAGAAGCCTTAAACCTTGTCCGAGTTATAAAAGATTTAGGACTTTTACTTGAAAAGGATCATATTGAGGTGATTGCATTAAAACCTCAGGAGATAACAGTGAATCTTGATGGCGTTATGGTAAAAGTTGGTGCAGGAGATTACGAAGACAAGCTTCTTAGACTGATTGAGATGGAGGAGGAAATAAAAAAGAGAAACATTCTTGTTGATTATATAGATTTAAGGTTTGCAAATAGGGCAGTTGTTAAACCCGTGAAAGAGGTAATTAAGTAATGGGATCAGATATTATCGTTGGCCTTGATGTCGGCACAACAAAGGTTTGTGTGGTGGTAGCTGAGCTTAACAGTAAAGGAGTAGATGTAATAGGTGTTGGAACATCCTCTTCAACAGGCATCAGAAAGGGGACGATAATAAACATAGATGCAACTGTGGATTCAATAAAAAAAGCTGTCCAGGAAGGAGAGTCTTTCTCTGGAACCAGGATTAAGTCGGTTTCTGTCGGCATTTCAGGAGGACATATCAAGGGATTTAACAGTATCGGAGCAGTTGGTATAAGAGGCAAAGAGGTTTCGAGTGCAGATTTGGAACGGGCGATTGAAGCTGCAAAGACCGTTTATATTCCCCTTGACAGAGAAATACTGCATGTAATTCCAACAGAATTTGTACTGGATGGTCAGGATGGCATAGTTAACCCTGTAGGTATGTCAGGTGTCAGGCTTGAGGCCAGAGCTCATATTATTACAGGAGCAGTTTCCTCTGTACAGAATCTGATTAAATGCTGTAGAAGGGCTGACCTCGATATTACTGACATCGTATTAGAACCACTTGCGGTAGCACATTCCACACTCAAAGAAGATGAAAGAGAATTTGGAGTAGTTCTTATAGATATAGGCGGTGGTACAACCGATATTGCACTTTTCAAAGACAACTGTCTAAGGCATATCTCTGTGCTTGGAATTGGTGGTGACCATATAACCAGTGACATAGCTATTGGAATGAGAGTTAATATGCATGAAGCAGAAAGGCTGAAGAAGGGTTCGGGTGCTGCTTTTGAAAACGTGATAACTGATAATTCAGAAGAGATACATATAACCCAGTCTGGAGGACAGAAAAAAGTTATACCCAGAAAATACCTTGCAGAAATTATTCAGCCCAGATGCGAGGAGATGCTTGAACTTATAAAACATGAGATAAAGGCTTGTTTTGGGTATGAGCTTGCAACATGCGGTATTGTTTTCACCGGGGGCACTTCTCTTCTAAAAGGTTTTGCTAAATTAGCTGAATCCCACCTCTGCCTTCCGGTCAGAGTCGGTGTTCCGTTGAATATAAGCGGGCTGAAAGAAATATTGGAGAGTCCTGTTTATTCAACCGGCATTGGTCTTATTAAATATGTTACACACTCAGATTTTGACAGAATGTTTTCAACAGAGATTTTTACAGGTGTTTTTACAAAGATGAAAGATTGGGTTAAAAGTGTGTTCACATAGATTATTTGAATTTTAGTAACAGTAAGGAAAGGAGATAAATTATGTTTGAAATTGAGGAAGTAATAGGCCAGAAGGCAAAAATCAAAGTCATAGGTGTGGGAGGTGCCGGAGGAAATGCAGTAAACAATATGATAGCTACTAACATGCATGGAGTGGAATTTATAGCTGTGAATACTGACATGCAGGTTCTGGAAACATCTATTGCCCCTCTAAAGATCCAGATTGGGTCTGACCTGACGAAGGGCTTAGGAGCAGGGTCAGATCCAGAGTTAGGAAAGCAGGCAGCGATGGAGGACAGGACGACTATAATGGAGAATCTGGACGGATGTGATATGGTTTTTATAACAGCAGGCATGGGAGGAGGTACAGGAACCGGCGCCTCTCCTGTAATTGCAAGCATTGCGAACGAAATGGGTATTCTTGCAGTTGCTGTAGTGACGAAGCCCTTTTATTATGAAGGGAAAAAACGGCTGATAAATTCTGAAGAGGGTATAACAGAACTTGCCAAATATGTTGATACATTGATTGTTATTCCAAATGACAGGATAGGTCTTGTAGTAGAAAAAGATACCCCGATGCTAAAATCATTTTCCATAGCAAATGATGTTTTAAAACAGGCAGTGCAGGGCATATCTGACATTATCCTTGTGCCCGGGCTGATAAATGTTGATTTTGCGGATGTAAAGACGATTATGGAAAATACAGGACGCGCAGTAATGGGCTCAGGGATTGGCAGAGGTGAAGGAGGTGCTTTTGAGGCATCTAAAAAAGCTATATCAAATCCTCTTATTGAAGATAACTCTATAGAAGGTGCAAGGGGTATACTTATCAATATTACAGGAGGTCTTGAACTCTCATTAAACGAAGTAAAGGAGGCAACATCACTTGTTTACGATTCTGCTCACGAAGAAGTAAACGTGATATTTGGTGCAGTTATTGACCCGGATATTAATGATGAAGTAAGGGTTACTGTGATAGCCACTGGTTTTGAGGAAAAGAGGGGAAAAGTTGAATTGCCCCAGATAAAGAAATGGGCCCCGACAAAAGAGCCTGTTAGTCTTAAGGGCTCAGAGAGGGTTCTGGCAAAGAGTCTTGACTATAAGTTTGAAAAAAAACCAACAATGAAGGGTGTATTCAAATATGAAGAAACGATAGATTTACCCACCTTTTTGAGAAAATCTCCTCAAAAAGAGTTCTGATTCCCCCCACCGAGGGGCTTCCTACCCCCTGGAAGCCCCTCCCCTTCCAAAATGGAGTTTTAAATTTTGGTAATAAGAATTTATATTTTACCAAAAAAAGAGATTTTGATGAAACAATTTTTTCAGGAAGCAAATTTTTTATATAGATAGTTAAAAATTTATTTTTTGAGCAAAAAATAAATTACTTAAAGGCATATGTTATTAATGTTAAATGTATTTTTTGGTTAATATTTTGAGTGCCAAAATTTGTCCACTTTTTTTTAAAAAACATGATTATAAAGATACAGAATTACATAATAAAATTTTATAGATTTATATCGGAAAATTTAAATTTTTATCCTTGACATACTTATTAAATGAGATACAATTTAAATAGGCTTCCTTTTAAATGTAATGACAGGAGAACATTGGATGCACCTGTGTTTGAATTCTAATCAACAACATGATACACACATATCAGACGGCATTATATCATTAAGCTTTGTAAATTATATTCTTTTCTACTCAGAGATAGTTCTCATCGGTAAATCCGCCGGGGCGGATTCAGGTCTTACAGTAACCGGAATAAAAGCATACAACAATAATACTTGTAAACTAAGAATCAAGAATTGAGAGGTTATAAATGGCGGATATTTTGGACGATAAAAGAGGACCATTACTCGGAGAAACAGCTCCATTCTTTGAAACAGGGATTGGAGATAATGAAATTGATTTTACCGATCTTAAAGGTAACTGGGTTATATTATTTTCTCACCCCGAAGATCTGTTGCCTGTTTTCAAAACCAGAACAATCAACCATATTTTATGCAAGAGGAAAATAAAGGTTGTTGCTTTGGGAGAGGGAGTATCCTCTGGTATTATCTCAGGAAGGAATTTTTTCAAAAAATACATGATAAAACATAGTCTAACTACAATAGATGACACTAACAGAAAGATTCTCAGGAGTTATGGATTAGACAATCAGAGCAATGAATATGCTGCAGATGTAAAAGGTGTATTTGTTACAGACCCGAAAGGTATTTTAAGGATTAAATTATTTCATTCTTTAAAGACAGAAAGAAACTTTTATGAAATCCTGAAGCTTGTCGATGCCCTTCAAGATGCTGAAAAGCAGAGAAGCCAGCAGCCTGATCTTGATATAGTGAGACGCCGCTTCGGCACTCTCGGCAGCCCCAAGACAGTTATTGAATAGGAATAGAACATATCTTTTTTAGAGTAAACCCCTTTAGAAGAAAATAACAACACCTTCTAAACGGGGTAAAAGATTCAAATCTTCAGCATACAATTTTTCCATAAAAGAATTATTTGATTAGCCCGAAAAATACATTTTTTAGTTTAAGAATACAATGCTCGCCACAGTATGTATCCAAAATACAAAACAAGAAGGAACGATCCTTCAGAACGGACAATTTTTCTTCTATTGCTTATAGATAGGTGAAGTAGTAGAAATGACAGCAACGTCATCATGAATAGGTCTGTATGGCCTGAGGAAGGGACCGGAATTGGTCGTGCAGAAGCACTTAAGCCGGTAATAAAGAGAAGGTTGAAAATATTTGAGCCTATTACATTGCCTACTGCAAGGTCTTTATGCCCCCGCCATGTAGCAATAATAGATGTAACTAGTTCAGGCAGGCTTGTACCAACTGCAACGATTGTAAGACCGATAATAACGTTTGGCACGTTCATGGCATGTGCAATTTTTATCGCTGAATCTACAGTAAATTTTCCTCCTCCAATAAGTGTAATAAATCCTCCAGCTGTAAAAAAAATATTGATACTTATAGATTTCAGTTTTTTCGGAAAAGCAATCTGATGCATTTGTTCAACAAAGGGGTCTGTTGTTCGTTTTCTTATGACTTCGCTTGCAGTGTAATAAAGAAAGACACAGAACAGAAGTAAAAGAATTATTCCGTCACTTCGGTCATAAGATTCTGTAGTTGACCTCAGGACCTGATCGAATCCCATAATCATGGCTGCAGCAGTAGCAAGAATCATCATCGGTATTTCTCTGGTAATAACAGAGCCTTCAATGTCCAGGGGCTTTATAAGAGCTGATATACCTATTATCAAACCGATATTTGCTATATTTGATCCGATTATGTTCCCAAATGAAATATCACCTGTTCCTTTTAATGCAGCCGTAAGGTTAATTGCAAGCTCAGGTGCACTTGTACCGAAGGCAACGACAGTGAGTCCAACTACAAGCGGGGAAACACCTAGACTCCTTGCCAGAGCAGAAGCACCCCTCACCAGCATTTCACCGCCTCCGATCAATAGAGCAAACCCCAGTATTAAAAAGAAGGTTTCCGAAATCATAATATCTAAGTAAACCCCGTTAGAAGAACTTCGCCCTTCTAACGATAATGCTCACACAGGACATTAGACCCCGTGTTCGCAAAAAAGAATTTATTTTATTCCCGCTGCTAGCAGCGGGGCTTTCTACCGGGGTAAAGTACCAATAATATAACTCAAAAAATAATTATATATCTTGAAGCCCTCTTAATCAATAAAGAAGATACTTGATTTGAATTGCTGATTATGTAATGATTTATTTAATAATCCTGCCACATCACAATCGTCTGTCAAATAGGGTTATTTATATGATAAACAGCTTAGAAAGCTAGATTTTTATTTGTAAGGAGGACGTCATGAATTTACAGCCGTATATACAGAAAGCAATATTATGGATGATTTCAAGTGGCCTTCAGATTATTCTAACCATTATCTTAGCTATCATAGCGCTGAAACTTGCAAAAATATTTTCAGCTAAACTTATAGCTTCCTTTGCTAAATATCAGAAGGACGTAGAATCTCAGAAGCGCACTGAAACACTTGGATCGGTTGTCCGGCACATATTAACCGTTTTAATACTTATCGTTGTTTCCATGATAATAATGAAAGAGGTTGGTATTGAAATAGGACCAATTCTCGCCGCAGCCGGGATAGTTGGACTGGCAATTGGATTTGGCGCTCAGAATCTTGTACAGGATGTAATCAGCGGTTTCTTCATACTTCTTGAGGACCAGATACGTGTCAATGATGTGGTGCAAATTGCAGGCCGCGGAGGACTGGTAGAAAAGGTTAACCTAAGGATGACCGTGCTTAGGGACCTGGCGGGGAATGTTCAATACGTACGAAATGGAAATATAGATGTAATTACAAACATGACAAAGGATTATTCACGTTACGTTTTTGATATAGGTATAGCATACCGTGAAGATGTAGATGAAGTTATTGAAGTGTTAAAAAAGATTGATGAGGAACTGCGCAACGATTCCGAGTTCAAAGATGATATACTCGAACCGATTGAAATCCTTGGACTGGATCAGTTTGCGGATTCATCTATTGTGATAAAAGCAAGAATTAAGACGCTACCAATCAAGCAATGGCGCATCGGACGTGAATTTAACCGCAGAATGAAGAAGAAATTTGATGAGCTTGGTATCGAGATACCTTTCCCGCATATCACGCTCTACATGGGACAGGACAAGCAGGGGCAGGCTGCACCGTTGAATGTAGCTGTAAAAGAACATATATCCAATTAGAGCTAAATAGGGAAGTTGTAAAAAAAAGTCTTGATTTTGAGCCAGCAAATATCAAAGCTGTGCTCTATACTAGGGGGGTCGTTATGAAAATTCCAGTCAATTTCTATTTGCAAGTTATTATTGTCTTGCTTTTTGTAACACAGGCCGTTGCAGACGAGATTACACTGGAAAACGGTGACAAACTGACAGGGACGGTAATCGGTGTTGAGCAAGAGATGTTAACTCTGGAGACAGACTACTCTGATCCCATCAAAATCAGGAAGGTTAAAATTATCAGGATTAATACAACTAATCCTGTCGAGATTCATCTTACAAGCGGTGAAGTGTTAAAGGGCAAGGTCAGAACTGATGAGGCTGGACATCTTGTAGTTGACTCTAAAGAGGGACGGAGGGAAACTGTTGTTGCCTGGGAAAATGTTTCTGCTATAAATCCCGCACCTATAATGCCGCCCTCATGGAAAGGGAATATTAATATCGGAGCGGGCATGCAATCAGGTAACACGGAAAGGACAAACGCATCTGTTGGTGCTGAGGCAGCACGCAGGAGTGACCAGGAACGCTTTAGCTTGCGTTTACTGTTTAACTATGCGAAAGATGAAGACGAGATTACAGCACGTAATACTTATGGAGCAGGAAAGTACGATTATTTTTTCACGAAAAAACTGTATGGATACATTGGAATTGAGCTTCTTAATGACACATTTAGAAATTTGAACCTGCGGACGGTAGTAGGTCCCGGCGTCGGTTATCAAATCTGGGAGGACCCGGTAAAGTCTCTACTGGTTGAAGGCGGATTGTCTTATTTTTCTGAAGATTTGAAAGAAGGCGAAGATGATCAGTGGCTGACCGGCAGACTGGCAAGCAATTTTTTTTACAATATAATGAATTTCGTCACTTTTACAGATTATTTCGTTATCTATCCAAGTCTCGAAAGTGTTGGGGAGTACCAGCTTCGTAATGAAGCTGCTCTAAACTCCTCTCTTGGGTCAAACTGGTCTCTTAGGCTTGCTAACGTCCTTGAGCGAAACAGTGATCCACCGTCAGATGTTAAAAAAAATGACTGGCAGTGGATTTTGGGTTTGCAGTATAATTTCGCTCTCTAATTGTATGAGAAAAAACGTATAGAAAAAAGAAAGGAAGATATTCATGAGCAGTTCTATAATAACTCTAATAAATAGTAAAGGAAAGGGACAAATAAAAACAATAGTGGCAGTTACCCTTTTGAGTATTTTTACTGTTTTTATACTACAAAATACGGCTGTTGTAGAAATAAAATTTATTTTTTGGCACATTAGCCTGTCACGTGTGCTTATCTTATTAGGATCCCTTTTTATTGGGTTTTTTATAGGTCTTCTTTTTGGGTGGGAGACATCGTGGAAAAAGGACAAATCCCGTTAGAAAGCAAAAGATGCAAGTACAATTTAGATAGTGGAGGTGATATCAATGTTAAAGTTAGTACCACGAATATCAAAAAAGGCTGGGCTTGTGCCCGGGACACCTGTTTATATAGGAGAGAAAAAAGTTGAAAAGGTAAAGATTACCATAATCGATTATGACGAGAATAATTTTGATATGAGGGAGATTGAGACAGTTGAGGAGTGTTTTCCTTATAAAGAAAGACCAACAGTTACATGGATTAATGTTGATGGTCTTCATGAGGTATCCAAGATTGAAAAAATAGGCAGCTGTTATGGCTTACATCCGTTAGTTATTGAAGATATAGTTAACACAGAACAGCGTCCAAAAATTGAGTTTTTTGATAATTATATTTTCTTGGTAATTAAGATGCATTCTTATGATGGCGAGTCCAAAGAGATTGAATCAGAACAGATGAGTCTTATATTAGGCACCAACTTCGTTATCACCTTCCAGGAGAAACATGGGGACATATTTAATCCAGTCAGGTATCGAATTCAAAACAGCAAAGGACGAATACGAAAGGTAGTCGCTGATTATCTTGCTTATGCCCTTGTAGATGCTGTAGTGGATAATTATTATAAGGTGATTGAAGGAGTTAGTGAGGTAATAGAGGAAATGGAAGAAGAGCTCGTAAGTAATCCAACACTTGATACTTTACAAAAAATACATATCATGAAGAGAGAGATGATATTACTTCGTAAATCTGTATGGCCTTTAAGGGAAGTAATAAGTACATTACAACGAGAAGAAACTCCTTTAGTAAGAGATTCTACAATTATATATCTTAGGGACTTATATGACCATACAGTACAAGTAATAGATACTATTGAGACATTCAGAGATATAGTCTCAGGCATGCTTGATATATATCTTTCGAGTGTAAGCAATAGGATGAATGAAGTCATGAAGATATTGACAATCTTTGCGGTAATATTCATACCACTCACTTTCATCGCTGGAATTTACGGAATGAATTTTAATCCGGAACGGAGTCCATTTAACATGCCTGAATTGAACTGGTATCTTGGGTATCCCACTGCTCTGGGATTGATGGCTGTCATCGGTATAGCCATGTTACTATATTTCAGGAAAAAACGATGGCTTTAATAAATACTTATCTTTGAGAAAAGATTATGGCATTGCGTTTAATTGAAATATACCACAAGAGGGATAAGGCTGATGAGATTGATTTTCTCATGAAAGATGCCCCAATCCTGGACACATGGCATGATCACCTTCAAGATGATGAGTCAGTCTCAAAAATACTGGTGAAAAGTGAAAATACAGAACAAATTCTAAATCTTATAGAGAAGTATTTCCCAGCGAAAGATTCCAATCGCATAGTGATACTCTCTGTTGAGGCAACTATACCCAGACCTGATGAGCCGGATAAGAAGGAGAAAGAAGAAAAAGTCATAGAAGAAAAAAGCCCCAAAAGAATCAGCATTGAGGAGCTTTATCAGAAAATGATGCTAGTTTCGGGCCTCACGAAAAAATATATCGTAATGGCTATCGTTGCATCATTTGTTGCTGCTATAGGGTTGCTCAAAAATGACGTGGCGATCATTATTGGCTCGATGGTAATTGCACCTCTTTTATATCCAAATATGGCCTTTTCTCTTGCCACAACCCTTGCTGATATGAAACTTGCACGAAGGGCTATTTTTACGAACATTGCAGGAATTTTCCTTGTACTTGTTATCAGTATTACTATGGGAATTTTGATGAATGTTGATCCAGATATCCCACAAATTTCCACAAGGTCAAATGTAAGTCACTACTATATCTTTCTTGCCCTTGCCAGCGGAGTTGCCGGAGCGTATTCGATAACCACAGGGGTTGCGGAAGCACTCGTTGGTGTAATGGTTGCAGTTGCGATACTCCCCCCTCTTGTTGCATCAGGATTGCTGTTTGGTGCAACGTACTGGCATGATGCTTACGGGGCCCTTTTACTCTGCTTCGTAAATATTGTTTGTATAAATTTAGCAGGAGTCATTACATTCATTATCGAGGGTATACAGCCAAATAAGTGGTGGGAAGCTAAAAGAGCCAAAAAGGCTGTGACAGCAGCAATAACCTTATGGATTGTATTACTATTAATACTTGCAGCAATGATATTTTTTGAACAACGGCTATAATTTCATCGATGATCTTAGTAAATTATTGGTGGACGGTAGGGGATTCGAACCCCCGACTTCCACGTTGCGAACGTGGCGCTCTCCCTGCTGAGCTAACCGCCCTACTTTATAATTGTAAATTACAAACAATAAATACTAAAGTAAAGTTTATATAGCAGTCAACGTGTTCTTGACACAGTTTCAAATTAACTCTTATAATCAACATTCTTTAAAATAATATATAATTAACATATGTGCGCCTGTAGCTCAGCCGGATAGAGCAACTGCCTTCTAAGCAGTGGGTCCGGGGTTCGAGTCCCTGCAGGCGCGCCAAACAAATTCACATGGATTATGTACCATCCATTTTAAGTTGTTGGTGTATAATAAAGTTAATTGAAATTTTCTATTTATTAACTATTAGCCTTTAGCTATTACATGGTGAGTGTAGCTCAACGGTTAGAGCACTGGACTGTGGCTCCAGGTGTTGGGGGTTCGAGTCCCCTCACTCACCCCATATTAAATGCAGAAGTCAGAAATCAGAATGCAGATTTTACAAATTTTGTAATACAGTTTATGCTGTCCCTATAATTTTGTAATCTGAAATCTGAATTCTGAAATCGGAATGCGCCTGTAGCTCAGTGGATTAGAGCATCGGCCTCCGGAGCCGAGGGTCGGAGGTTCGAATCCTCTCAGGCGCGCCATAACGGTTGCGTATTTAGAATGCGGATTGAGGAATTATAAATCCGAAATCCAAACTCCGTATTCCATAATAATTCATGTGGGCCGTTAGCTCAGCAGGTAGAGCAGCTGACTCTTAATCAGCGGGTCGGAGGTTCGATCCCTCCACGGCTCACCACTGAAAATCAAGGGGTTGCAGGCTATCCTGTAGCCCCTTTTCATTTGCTGGGTGCGTATATAGATATGCGATAGTAGATATAGCAATAGATAGGGAACGACAGTAGTGTCGTAGGCAATGTCCCCAAATGTCCTGTCCCAAATATTTAAAAATCCCGATGCCAAGGCCTATTTTCTTAGTCTCCGCAGAAGAAAAAAGAGATACCGCGTGCTTAAGCTTTCGGAGCTTCATTTTCATTGCATTTTATGAGTATAATAAACGACACTTATATGAAGTAATTACATCAAATATTTAAGGAGATGATAATTTATGTCATATGTAACTTATTATTCAGGAAGAGATTATAGAAATCTGATAATCATATTGTTAATATTGGGTGTTATTGCACTTGTTGCATGGAAGTTTTACTCAGATAAAAAACATGAACATGTAATTGACAAAATGGGAGTACGTGTCGAGAAGATGAATTCAGAGATAAAAGAACTGAAAAGGAAGATCGAACTGCGCAAGGAGATTCAGGCATATACAGATAAATTGCCCATTAAAAATCTGCATATTATAGATACAAAAGGAAGTTTGAAAGTTTACGGCGATATCGTCAACAAAGGCAGTAGAAAAATTGATGATATTCAACTAACAGTATTTTGTCTTGATAAAAATGACAGAGTAATATTTGACGAACAATATTTAGCATCTTCACATGACAAAAGTCCGTTAAGAAAAAACCAGTACAGAAGCTTCAGGATGAATATCAACAATGTGCCAGATGCCTTGAAGGAAGTTTGGGTAGTAATTTCTGATATAGAGTTTAATGATTAAATATTGCAACGTCCATAATTTCCCTATGTACGCTCAAGAAACATGTCCAACTATAAAACATGTATACCTGCTTCAAACGCATTTTTGGGGTTAAGAGGGTTTCTCTTTTATTCTGTTTTGATCAGTTGCCTGATGATGACTTTACCGGTGTTACCCTTATGGTTATTCTTTTTGCAGTATTCCTTTCGTCATCGGCCACTTTATATTTGACAGTGACCTTATCGCCTATTTTGATATCAGAAAAAGATTTTGTTTCTTCTTCGAGTATCCTGGTCTTTTCGTTAGCATAGACTGTAACATCGCTTTTCCTGCCTTCTACTGTAATGGTGTTTTCCTCTTCATTGACTGCTGTAACTGTTCCTGTGACCTGTCTTCTTAATGTCTTTTCTGCAGAAAATGACATGGTAATAAATACAATGACAAAAAATGATGATATTAAAATTACAGTTGCTTTTTTCATTAAGAACACCTCACTTTTTATTTAGATTAACTATATAAGTCCGAGTTCTTCCGAATATTTTCTGAAAAGCTCGAGACCTTTCTTATGTTCATCTCCAAAGTCGTATGAAATACCTTTCCAGTATGTAACAAGCTCTTCCTCTGTAAGAAGATTTCTCATTGGAGATGCAGCTGCAATAGATTTCAGGTTTTTCAGGGCAGAGATTTTTGCATTATTCAAATCGTCCACAAATTTACTGAATAGTTTGGCCTTTTTCTCACAGCAGTCTTTTCTTGTTATCCACAGGGCAAATGTGAGTGGGAGTCCTGTGTTTTTGGTCCACAACACCCCGATGTCGTATATATACAGTTTTGGCCATTTAAGTGCTTCGCTTAGTGCTTCATCACCTATTAACAGATAGGCTGTATGGGATTTAAGTGCACTTTCGATCGGTTCCGATGTCGGCCTTAATGGGCATTCTATTTCATAGAATTTCTTAAGTATTATCTGGAGAGATGCAACCGAAGTTTCTGATTGAGATGATGCAAGGACTGTCAGACCGTTTAATGTCTCTATAGGCCTTCTGCTGAAAAGGAGAATGCTTCCTACAGGGCCTTTTGAAGTTATTGAATGGTTCTCTATAAGATAATACTTATGCTGATGTCTTAAGTATTCTATAGATGAAGAGGGGCTTATGTCGATTTTACCTTCCCGAATCTTTTTGTTTAAATCTGACGGAACCCCTTCAATAAACTCATATCCTGAGCAGTCAGATTCTTTCTCAAGCATATAAAATATCGGAAACAGGTTTGTGTAAGAAATTTTCCCTATTTTGAGTTTATTTTCTCTCAAATCCTCGTTTTTATCCTTGAATATTTTTTAAAAGTGCTGTCTTTTCTTTACAGAATGGTTCAGAGACGCTTAGTTCTGCTTAAATTTGAGACTATTTAGATACAACCCAAATTATTAATTATCCCTTGACTACACCAATAGGTCTCAGCTTTACAACCTTCCTGGAGATTCCTGCTCTGTGAACAACATCTACTACATTTGAGATATCCTTATATGCTTCGCTCATCTCCTCTGCAAGGGTGCTTCTGCCTGCAGACTTGACTATTATACCTTTGTCTTCCATTTCTCTCCAGATTGCCCGGCCTTTGGCCCTTTTTATTGCCTGATGCCTTGACATGACCCGACCTGCACCGTGACAGGTAGAGCCGAAGGTTTCCTGCATCGCCTTTTCTGTTCCCAGCAGAACAAAAGAAGACCTGCCCATATCTCCGGGTATCAGAACCGGTTGGCCTGTATTTCTGTATATCTCGGGAAGCTCGGGATGCCCTGGAGGAAATGATCTCGTTGCACCCTTTCTATGTACTATGACCTTTTCCTTTTTGCCATTCACAATATGTTCTTCAATCTTTGCTATATTATGAGCAACGTCGTAAACAAGATTCATCCCCAGATCACGCGGTGCAATTTTAAGAATCTTCATAAATGCCTCTCTGGTCCAGTGCATTATACACTGCCTGTTTGCCCATGCGTAGTTAGCTGCTGCCCTCATTGCTGCAAGATAATTCTGTGCTTCAGGGCTGTTAAAAGGGGCACATGCAAGTTCCCTGTCATAAAGTTCTATCTTATACTTTTTGGCAGCATCTTCCATAACTTCCAGGAAATCTGTGCATATCTGATGTCCGAATCCCCGTGAGCCTGTATGTATCATTACGGTAATCTGCCCCCTGAATAGACCAAGTCTGTCTGATGCATTTTCATCAAAAATCTCATCTACATATTGTATCTCAAGAAAATGATTGCCTGAGCCGAGCGTCCCCTGCTGTGCCCTTCCGCGTTCATAAGCCTTCTTGCTTATAAGAGAAGGGTCAGCGCCTTCAATTCGTCCGTGAGATTCTATCCTCTCGATGTCTGATGTTTCTCCAAGTCCGTTTTCGACAGCCCATTGAGCACCTTTAATAAGGATTTTTCTTTCATCGTCAGGCCCGAGACGTATCTTGCCCTTTGACCCGACACCTGAGGGAATTTCATTGTACAGAGCATCTACAAGGCTCTTAATCCTCGGAATAACTTCATCTTTTTTAAGGTTGCTCCTGAGTAGTCTTACACCACAATTGATGTCGTAACCAACTCCGCCAGGAGAAATTATTCCTTTATCCAGTTTAAAAGCAGCAACTCCTCCTATAGGGAATCCGTATCCTGTATGGATATCCGGCATTGCCAGGGAAGCACTTATGATTCCGGGTAATGCAGCAACATTCGCAACCTGGTCGATTGACTGTGATTCAAGTGCTTCTTCAAGAGTGCTGTCAATATATATAATTCCCGGAACGTGCATTCCCTGTTTATAATCTAAAGGAACTTCCAATTTTGTATCATCAATCCTTCTTAGTCTATCTTTTGACATGGCTCATATCCTCTTTAAATATTAAATTGGTAACAAAAGAGGTAAGGAGAACAGGATGTTATTTTCAGATATCGAATATGATATCTGTCTGCCATTCGTTATCATCAAGTCTCTCTATTTTAAGTTTATGATATGTAGCGGCCTTTATCAATAATTTCCGTTCATGCCTTTCAGGGTCAAACTCATCACCTGATAAAACAGCTTTCAGTTTATAGGTATGTATGCTGGCAGGCTGATCAGGTTTCCCTGTACCTGCCTGACTTTTACCAATCTCGGTAATTTTGATCATTCTCCCTATAAACCCATAAGTATCAAAGTGAAATATAAGCTCGTTCAGCCATGATACTAGAAGCCTTTCTATAGAATTGCTTCCTATAGAGATTTCTATATCCTTTTCTGCTTTAATATCTGTTAGATTCGTTATTAGGCTGTACAATCCTATGGCAGAGTTTTCGAATAATTCTTCCCAGTTTCTGCCAAATGCCCTGATTCCAACATCACCGGATATATCTAGTATTTCAAATTGCTTCATTTGCAGAGCTTCATTCGAAAAGTGCCCTGACAAAATTCTCGGGCACAAAATCCTGAAGATCGTCAAGTCCTTCACCAACACCGATAAGTTTTACAGGTATGTTATGTTCTTTCTTGATCGCAAAGACTATTCCTCCTTTAGCAGTCCCATCGAGTTTTGTAAGGGCAATTCCGGTAACGCCAATAGCATCGTTGAACATCTGTGCCTGTCTTAATGCGTTCTGGCCATTTGTTGCATCCACTACAAGTAAAATTTCATGAGGTGACCCGGGCATTGCCTTGTCACAGACCCTTTTAATCTTTTTCAGCTCTTCCATTAGGGGACTCTTTGTATGGAGACGCCCTGCGGTATCTATTATGACCACATCTATTTTTCGTGATTTCGCTGCCTCTATAGCATCGAAAACTACAGCAGAAGGATCAGAACCACTTTGATGCTTGACAAACTGTGATTCTGTCCTTTTAGCCCATATCTCTAATTGTTCTATAGCAGCAGCCCTGAATGTGTCGGCAGCTGCAAGAAGGACACTATGTCCCTGATTCCTCAGTCCGTATGCAAGTTTTCCAATGGTAGTTGTCTTGCCCACACCATTTACACCTATTGCGAGTATTACAAATGGTCGTTCACCGTAGACGACAAGAGGCTGGGGAGTACCTAGCATGGAGGTCATCTCTTTTTTTAAGTATTCCTTAACAGAAGAGGCCCCTTTAATCTCGCCTCTGTCAGATTTTTCACGCAGATGTTCAACAATCTCAGCAGAGCTTTTAACACCGACATCAGACAGGATTAGAGTTTCATCAAGTTCTTCAAGTGTCTGCTCATCAACACCACTACTGAATATCGACTCTACCTTTTCGACTAAACCTTGCCTTGTCTTGTTTAATCCCTGTTTAAGCCTTTCAAAAAAACCCATGGTCTTACCTGATTGGTTGCGTGTTGATTAATTGATTATAGATAAATTATCTGGATTTTGGCAAAAGTTTGGATACTGTCCCGAGAAAAAGACTGACGTAGAGTTATCCCTCGACGCTTCGAAAACACCGGGCTTTAGCCCCGGGATGAAGCGGGGCTCGGGGATTCCGCTCAGAAACCCCGGACTTTAGTCCGGGTGAGCTTCATTTCTTGTATATAATGGACAGATTGCATGTATAATATCCCGTGAAAATATCAAAAGGAGAAAGAGAATTTAACCCTAAAATGAATTTAGAGCAGGCATACATACCTGTAAAAAGTGCAGGTGTATGTTGTAATGTATTATAGGATGCAGAACTATTTTCAATTCATTATTCCCCGCCTGAACGGTGGTGAGATCAGGAAAAAATTTGGATATTATCTTTCACTCGTTAGAAAAGGTATCGCGGGTTTTATAATCTTTGGGGGAGAACTTGAAAAGGTAAGAGAAGGAATAAAAAGACTACAGGATGAGGCCGAACTACCACTGATAATCGCTTCCGATCTCGAGCAGGGGCTTGGTCAACAGATAAACGGAGGGACACTTTTCCCGCCTTCAATGGCCGTTGCATCTGCAATTAAAAAAACAAGTTACGAGATGCAAGTTGCGAGTAGTGTAGTGGCAGGGCAGGCCCTTGCTTTACTGAGAAAAACGTACAAATCGATTGCAGCAGAAGCCAGATACACAGGTATTAATACTATCTTTGCCCCTGTTCTTGATATCAACACAAATCCAAGAAATCCGATAATATCTGTAAGGGCTTTTGGAGAAGACAGTAATACGGTCTCTTTCTTTGGTTGCGAGATGATTAATGCGATTCAGGGTTACCGTCTAGCTGCATGTGGAAAGCATTTCCCGGGACACGGCGATACAGAATCAGACTCACATATAATACTACCGTCAATAAACCTGAGTCTGAAAAACCTGAAAAAGTGCGAACTTCAGCCCTTTGAAATGGCTATAAAAGCAGGAGTAAAAATGATAATGCTCGGGCACCTGAATGTGCCTGCGATAGATCCTGCAGGGATTCCGGTTTCAATTTCAGAAAAGGCTGTAAGATTTCTGAGACATAAAATGAAATTCGATGGCATGATTATAACAGATGCACTGAATATGGGTGGAATAGGTAAGTATTCAGAGGAAGAGGCCGCTTTTAAAGCTCTCAGGGCAGGTGTTAATTTGCTGCTTCATCCGACAGATCATGAAAAAATCGTATCATATCTAAGAACAAAAAATGTTTTATTTAATACTGATTTTTTAACCCGATTTCGCAGAGGACTTATTCGAAATCCGTCTGCTGACAGACCTGTTTTTGACAGACATAGGCAGATCTCAAAGGAGTTGACAGAAAAGGCGATAGAAATATCAGGTGACTTCGAGATAAAAGGAACCCTTCATATTGTAATACTGAATGATGAAAAAGATGAAAAGGGCGGTGTTTTTTTAAATATACTAAAGAAAAAATTTCCAAGTCTAAAATCGCATATCATAAATCGCAGCTCAAAGATTCAGAAGATAGACCTTCCGGATAAAGCTTTTGTCATTGTAGCAATATTTTCAGAGACAAAGGCATGGAAAGGCGGTGCAAGCAGCTGGCTCAAAAGAAACTTATCAAACCTTAAGCACAGGACAGATTTGTTTGTATCTTTTGGAAGTAAATATCTGCTTGATGATATTGAAGGTGCTGCAAAATTATACGTTTTTTGGGATTCTGTATCGTCACAGAAGGTAGCAGCCAGAGTAATATGCAGGCGTAGATTTTAAATTAGATTCTTAGTTTGAATTAATTCCTTGCCGAGGGCGTAGTTTAGAGACCATCCTTCTTTAAATTATTTACACAATATGGGTAATCAATTACCCATAATAATTTCCCTTGCGTTACTTAACTATAAGTAAAAAAAGACTTTTATTTCTGGCATTTTATTTGTATAATGTAAAGCGGTTGTTTAATAACAGAGTATTTTGTTACGAAAGGAGGATTTAGTTTATGCTAAAAAACCAGAGAGGTTTTACACTCATCGAGCTTGTGATGATAATCGTTATACTCGGCATTCTCGCAGCAGTAGCAATTCCAAGATATATCGATCTGCAGACTGAAGCTCTTGATGCTACTTTTGAGGGTATCTGCGGAGGTTTAAAATCAAGTGCCGGTATCCTTATAGTTTCATCTACTGCTGCAGAGGCAAGGGGAGAATTAAAACCCAGGGCTACAATTATGGCAAATACTGATGTAGGTGACGCCACATTAGCTGCTGGTGCTGCAGGTATAATAAATATCGCATTCAAGGGTTCTAACCGTGATTGCGATCTTGGGGTAGGCGCACTATCTTCAGATTAAACAATCTTCTGGGGGGGGTAATACCCCCCTCCTTTCTTTCCTAAATTTTATTGTTGAAAATAACAGTCAGAAAAAGGACAGTCTTTATTTTCCTGGCGTTAATTGGGCTGCTTGTATATTCAAATTCCTTCAGGGTTCCATTTCACTACGATGATATTACCTTTTTAAAAGAAAAGCTGATAATTAAATCTCTCCCACTTTTTCTTGAGTGGATAACCGAAGATTTTCTGAGGATCATTTCCGGAAGGGCATTTCTCCTTTTTACATTCTATCTGAATTATGTTATTAACGGTCTTGACACCTTCGGTTATCACCTGGTAAATCTTGCAATACATATCTCAACGGCCTTTCTGTTCTATCTGCTCATCACAAAGTATGTTATTAACGATAAAACTATAGCATCCAATGATAACATTAATCCCCTCCCTGTACAAAACAGTGGCGTGGGATGTTTTTTGGATAATAGTTATCATCTAAAGGCTATACTAGCCTCAACAGTTTTCCTTGTTCATCCTATAAATACAGAAAGTGTAACATATATCTCGAGCCGCTCTTCTGAACTGTCCGCACTGTTTATTGTTGCTTCCATGTTGTGCTTCTTCAGGGCAACACAAAACAAATTTCATTTCACTATTTATGTACTGAGCATATTTTTCTTTATACTCGGGCTGTCAACAAAGGAAGCCGCGGTAGTAATCCCTTTGCTCATTCTATTATTCGATCTCTATTTTATTTCTAACAGGAATAAGAATTTCAGGGCAAGATTTAAATATCATCTGCCTTTCTGGTTAATGATCCTGGCCGGCTTTTCTTATTATGCACGGTTTATAATAAAACCTGAAATGTATGACAGGCCATGGCTCGTCCATATTCTGACAGAATCCAAGGTGTTTATTGAATATCTAAGACTGCTGATCCTGCCTTTTGGTTTAAATTTTGATCATTATGTCAGGGAATCAGTCTCGTTGGATCCATGGGTACTTTCTTCCATAATGATAATTTTTGCACTTTTAATAATCGCAATCTTTATTAGAAATAAAAACAGGGTTTTATCCTTTTCCATCATCTGGGTGTTTATTAACCTTGTTCCTTTCATGACTATAAAGTTAAGTGATTATATGACCGAGCGATGGTTATATGCAGCAGCAATAGGATTTTCGCTAGGTCTGGTTGAGCTGATAATGAGAGTTTTTTCAGGGCGTAAAAAGATCGGAGTAATAGTTCTATCATGTATTATTCTGCTGTTTGGTTCGCTGACGGTATTGAGGAACAATGTGTATAAAAGTCCTGTTGATTTATGGGCTGATTCACTGAAAAAGTCACCTGAAAAGGCCAGACCGTACACAAATTTGAGCGCATCATATCTGGAGAGAGGGAATATAGCAAAGGCAATTGAGATAATGGAGCTTTCCATAAAGATGGGCAACAGGGCGATCGAAACATATCTGAATCTGGCAAACGCTTATTTTCTTAAAGACGACCTTAATAAGGCAGAAGAGATTCTCGTCTCATTGCATAATAGGGGAGTGCCTGAAATTTATTATTATAATCTCGGTGTTGTATATAAATTCAAAAAGGAATATGAGAAATCCATAGAGGAATTCAAAAAGGTTTTAAAGACAAACCCGCAATCCATATCAGCATTGGGCTCGATCGGGGAATGTTATGAGTTGCTCGGGGAGAAAGACAAAGCTAGAGAATATTTTATGTCAGCCACAGAGGGTATACCCAGGAATGCTGAGGACTACCTGGTACTGGCAAAGAGCTATTTTGCTATTGGTGAGAATCAAAAAGGCACAGAAAGCCTCAACAAAGCTTTGATTGCAGATCCTTTTAACATATATATAAGAAACATCATCGCTAATACCTTATTGGAGAAAAACTATCTTGATGAGGCTTATAAACATTTTTCCTTAATGGCAGAGATTTCTCCTGACTATGTAAATGCATACAAAGGTATGGGGAGGGCTATGCTGGCAAAGGGGAATACCAGTGAAGCAAGAAGACAGTTCAAAAAGGCACTGAGCCTTCTGCCTGATGTCTCACCGGAAAGGAAAGAGATTGAGAGACTGCTTACACAATCTGAAAATTAGAATTGCCTTGAGATTCCTTTAAACCTTTTCTATTATTGTGTTATATTATCAATTTAAATGTTGAAATTCTTTATCTTTAATGGAAGGTTATTTTATATAGATATAAATTATTGATACTATACAAAATAATGTCAAAACTATATCTTATTCTTGCAGTTCATAATCATCAGCCGGTAGGCAATTTTGAACATGTTCTCGAGGAAGCTTACAGTACCTCGTATATGCCTTTTCTTGAGACACTGCTTAAACATCCTGACCTTAAGTTTGTCCTGCATTATTCAGGTTACCTCCTGTCATGGATCCAGCAGAGACATCCAGAGGCAATAGAGATCGTTCAAGACCTTATAAAGACGGGCAGGATCGAAATTCTTTCAGGCGGTTTTTATGAGCCGATTATATCCGTACTGCCTGAAAGAGACAGGGTTCTTCAGATTACAGAGTTTTCCAAGTTCATCAAGAAGAATCTGGGTTATAAGCCGGAAGGCATGTGGCTTGCCGAAAGAGTGTGGGAACCGCAGATGCCGAAATTTATCTCTATAGCAGGTCTGAAATATCTGCCTGTTGACGATTTCCATTTCAAGTTGACAGGGTTTAAAGAAGGTGACCTTCTTGGCTACTATATCACGGAAGAAGACGGATACAAGATAGGCGTATTCCCCGGCAGTGAAAAATTGAGATATTACATTCCGTTCAAATCTGTTGATGATACGCTCTCTTATTTCAGGGAGGTTTACATGAGAGGCGGTAACCCTTTACTGACATTTGCTGACGACGGGGAGAAGTTTGGTGTATGGCCAAATACATATAAGCACTGTTATGAGGATCGATGGCTCGATGACTTTTTTACAGCGATTGAGGACAACTCTGAATGGATTGAAACTACCACATTCAATGAATTTTGCTCAAAATTCCAGCCATCAGGCATGGTCTACCTCCCAACAGCTTCCTACAGGGAAATGGGTGAATGGACTCTCCCGGCAGAGGGAAGTATTGAGTACGAGTATGCACTTGAACAGCTTGATAAAATAATGGGGGAAAGATCAAAACAGCTTTTGAGAGGGGGTATATGGCGCTCGTTTATGGTGAAATATCCCGAGTCGAACCATATACACAAAAGGATGTTCATGATAAGCCAGAAGGTTCATGATGCAGTAAAAAAGTCCAAAGAAAAAGATTCAAAAGCAACTCGAAACTTAAAACTCAAAACTCAGAACTTGCTGCATGAACTGTGGAAAGGTCAGTGCAATGATGCTTACTGGCATGGTGTTTTTGGAGGCTTGTATCTTCCGCATCTTAGGTCTGCTCTTAACAGACACCTTCTCAGGGCTGAATCTATGGCCAGTGATATTTTGAAGGAGAATTCAAAGATAAAGCACTTAGATTTTGACTGTGATGGATTTGAAGATGTCATAGTCAATACAAAACACATTACCCTTTCGGCAACCGAAAAAAACGGAAGCCTTACTGAGCTGTCATTAAACAAAAAAGCCGTAAATATATTTGATATTCTTTCGAGAAGGCCCGAGGCATATCATGCAAAGATTCCAAAGGCATCCGATTCAGATTCAATGACAGCTAAAACAATACATAATCAGGTATCGGTTAAAGAAGGCGGGCTCATTGATTACCTCAAATATGACTGGTACAGGAGGTCTTCTCTTCTTGACCATTTCTTATCTATGGAAACAGGTATTGAAGATCTGGTCTCTTCAGAATATGAAGAACTCGGTGACTTTATCGGCGGTGTATATTCACTTAAGCATTCCAATAAAAGCGGGAATATTGTTCTGTCGCTTTCAAGAGAAGGAACTGTACAAAATAATACAGTGAAGATAAACAAATCGATAGAGCTGGCCAGGCCTGAGGAAATCAGAGTTGACTATAAGGTTGACGGGACTTTTACGGGACTTTTTGCAATAGAATTGAATATTTCATTGCTTGGCTCACCGCACGCACTTATCAAAATTGGAGATAAATCTTTGCAGATAAAGAATACTGCCATACATAAAAACATAAAAAAGTTCAGTATTGAGGATGAGTTCTTAAATCTAATATTAAATTTAGATTTTAATGAAAATATAGACTTATGGCATTATCCTGTTGAAACACTCTCTCTGTCCGAGCATGGTATTGAGAGGCTTTATCAGGGGACCTCTTTTTTATTTGTAGTGAAGATGCATTTGCGGGGCAGGAAAGAGTTTTGGTTTACTATAGATTTTCGGGAGGATAACAGATGAAACGAACTTTGGTTTTCGTTATATTCGTTTTCATTATCATGTTCTCTATTGCTCAAGGTGAAGAAGACCCGATAACAAAACTAAAAAATGACACGATGTTGTATTTCGCTCCAATTAAAGGAGCAATCTCGGGTGTAGAAGGAGATAGAGTTTTAATAACGATTGGAGCGAAGGATTCGGTAAGGCCTGGCATGCGTTTAAAGGTTTTAAGAGAAGGGGAACCGTTTGTACATCCTATAACAAAAGAGTTGTTGGGCAGGATTGAATTGACAGTTGGAAGGATCGAAATAAAGGATATACAGCCTGAAACTTCTGCCGGGATTTTGGTTGAGGGTGAGGCAATGGAGGGCGATAAGGTGCGTATATCAGAGACAAAGATAAAGGTATTTTTCTGCCAGGATAAGAGTATTGATTGGTATCTTGCGGATGAATACTACAGAAAACTGAAGGCGACAGGAAGAATAGAGATGATAGACACCGCCTTTGAAACGAGTGATGAAGAAAAGGTGCTTGAAAAGGCAAGGGAGCATAAAGCAGAAGTTGCCCTTTTGCTGACCGCAAAAGAATCTGAAGGGGGCGGGACACTTGTCAGAGAACAGCTTTTCTGGGTCCTGGACGGTTCAAAATTTGCTGATATGGAGATCGAGGTTGGCGTAGATTTTACAAAGGAGCTGAAATTCGGGGAGGAGTTTTTTGCGCCCAAAACCAGTGATGCGATCCTTACATATAGTCTTCCATTTGATGCAAAGTTTGTATCAACAGGAGATTTTAATAGTGACGGTAAACAGGAGATAATAATTGGCACGACTAACGACGTAAAGGCATATATTCCTGCTATAGACCTTCAATTTCTGTGGAGCTTAGAGGGCTCTGCAATGGACGAATTTATATGGATTGACACAATTGACCTGAACGGTAACGGAAAAGATGAGCTGATTATTACTTCTATGAAAGATGATGAGATTATTTCCTATATATATGAGCTCGAAGGATCTGAGTTTAAAAAGCTATGGGAAGGCGAATATTTCCTCCGGAGGATTGGCTCAAGCCTTCTTGCACAGTCGCATTCAGTGTTTGATGGATTTGCTGGAGATATCTTCACCATAACCTGGTCTGACGGCTACAGGAAAGGTGAAAAAGTAAAGGTGCCTGAAGGTATTAATATATATGATTTTATATATATTAAAGGTGCTGAAGACAAAAAACTTATATTTGCATATGACGAGGATGGATTTTTAAACATATACAATGAAAAAGGTTTAAAGACGTGGAGGAGCAGTTCAAGCACAGGAGGATTTTTAACAACATTCAAGAAAGAGATTCCTTTAACTAATACCGGCATGGAAGAATGGTCTGTTAAAGACAAGCTTATTAAAAGATATAAAGAAGTGCTGGTAATCGAGAGGATCCCTTTTCTTGAAATGGCAGAAGGGATAGGATATAAAAACTCGCGCATAAGAAATTACTGGTGGAATGGTATTTCTATGGAGGATGGCATTTTGATAGATGATATAGGCGGTTCTGTGATTGATTTTGCACTTGCAGGGGATAGGATAATCGTACTGTCCAGCCCATTTTTGGGAATAAATTTAGGAAACATTCTCAAGGGCAAAAACCCACTTGGAACAACATTATTTATATATTCAATTAAGGGGATTTAAATATAGTGGATCTAACAGGGAGAATACCGTCTCATGTTGGCATAATCATGGATGGAAATGGCAGATGGGCAGAACTCAGGGGCTTGCCAAGGATAGAAGGCCACAGGAAAGGAGCGGAAAGGGCAGAAGAGATTGCATCGACTGCTCTTGAACTCGGAATTAAATGTCTGACCCTGTATGCCTTTTCCACAGAAAACTGGCATCGTCCTCAATCAGAGGTCTCTACACTCATGAAGATTCTTGAGTTTTACCTAAAAGATAAACTTTCAGGATTGATTGAAAAGGGCATTGTTTTTAAGGCAATCGGCGAAATATCCCGACTCCCGGAAAATATACAGGTCCTTATAAAGGAAACAGAGCAAAAAACCGCGGCAAATAATAGAATGACTCTCATCGCAGCACTCAGTTACAGTGGCAGGGATGAAATTATCAGGACTGTTAAGAAGATAATAGATTCCGGGATTGAGCCTGGAGACCTTACAGAAGACCTCTTCAATTCTAATCTTGATACCGCAGGTCTGATGCCTCCTGACCTTATTATCAGAACCAGTGGCGAAAGGCGTTTGAGTAATTTTCTTTTATGGCAGGGTGCATATGCGGAATTATATTTTACCGATACATTATGGCCTGATTTTGATAAAGAGGAACTTATATTAGCCGTACAGGATTTTCAGGGAAGAGAACGGCGATTTGGCAGCATATCTGAGAGGTTTAATGCACCTTAAACGACTTATTATCGCAATAATTTTTCTTCCACTTCTTTATATCTGTGTAATGTATTTACCCCCAGGGTATTTTCTTTTCATGATAACTTTTTTCTCAACAATAGCCCTCGCTGAATTTTATACGATCTTTAAAGTTAAAGGACTTCTGAAATATTCAGGTATTTTCTGGGGAGCCGTTATGCTTACTGTATTCTTTACCAGAGTCGACCTTTTTATCAATATACTGCTCCTGTCTGTGCTGACCATTATGGGTCTGAGACTTTTTATAAAAAAAGATCCAGCCTCTTCTATTTCTGACATCTCCACTGTAATTCTGGGTCTTCTTTATATCCCTGGACTTCTTAGTTTCCAGCTCAGTCTTATGAAGACCGGGCCTGAATGGGTTGTACTTCTCTATGCATCTGTATGGGCTTCTGACAGCATGGCCTATTATATAGGGGTAGGTATCGGGAAAAGGAAACTCTATAAGGAAATCAGTCCTAATAAAACGGTTGCCGGAGCATTTGGCTCTGTTATTGGAGGAATTCTCGGTGCTATTCTGATAAAAGCAGCTCTCCTTCATCAAATATCAATGTTTCAAACGATACTCATAGGTTCAGCAGTTGGTATTGCAGCTGTCATAGGCGATCTTGTGGAATCAATGTTAAAGCGTGATGCCGGTGTAAAGGATTCAAGTAATATTATTCCAGGTCACGGCGGTGTTCTTGACAAGATTGACGGTGTCACATTTGCTGGGCCTGTGCTTTACTTTTTGAGTATCAGTTTTGGCCTGATAAATTAAATTATCCCCCCAAATGAGTTTGAAGCAGGAATACATGCTATATAAGGGAGCGAAAGGAATATGTCCAACTAATTAATCAACGAAAAATGAATTGAAATAGAAATCTGGCTTGTTTAATTGTCTTCAGACAATGGATACCTAAAACCCAAATTATGAAGATAAAATACATCTCTATTTAGTATAATTAATAAATTATGAAACGACTTTCTATTCTAGGTTCAACAGGTTCAATAGGGCAGAACACTCTGGATGTTGTATCACGTAATGAAAAAAACTTTAAAGTTGTTGCGCTTGCCGCAGGTAAAAACATAGACTTGCTTGAGAAGCAGATAAGGACATTCAGTCCCGACATCGTTGCTGTTGCTGATAAAAAAACAGCTGACTCTTTGAGCAAGAGGATAAACAGATTGGAAATACTCTCGGGTATCGAGGGTATAAGTTACGCCGCTTCATATGAAAAATCTGATTTTGTAATATCGGCAATAGTAGGTTCTGCAGGGCTGATGCCAACACTGGCTGCAATAAGATCTGGAAAATCAGTTGGCCTCGCAAACAAAGAAGCACTTGTAATGGCAGGTGATATCGTAATGGGTGAAGCAAAGCAAAAGAGGGTTAGAATAATTCCTGTTGACAGCGAACATAGCGCAATTTTCCAGTGCCTGGAAGGGCACAAAAGAGAAGATATAAAAAGGATAATCCTTACGGCCTCAGGCGGTCCTTTTGTGGATAAAAGCAGAGAAGAACTGGAGAATATTTCAGCAAAAGATGCACTCAAGCATCCCAACTGGAATATGGGGCAGAAGATTACGATAGACTCAGCTACGCTTATGAATAAAGGGTTTGAGGTTATAGAGGCCTGTTGGCTTTTTGATCTGCCTCCTGATAAGATTGAGATATTAATACACCCGCAGAGTATAGTGCATTCTATGGTCGAGTTTAAAGACAGGAGCTGTTTAGCGCAGATGTCAACACCGGATATGAGGGGCCCTATTTCATATGCACTTTCATATCCGGATAGACTCGAAGACCCTATCCCCGCACTTGAGCTCGATAATATCGAATCACTGACATTCAGAAAAACTGATAATAAAAATTTTCCATGCCTTTCTTTTGCATATGATGCAATTAAAACAGGTGGTACCATGCCATGTGTTCTTAACGCTTCAAATGAGATAGCGGTTTATGCCTTCTTAAACAACAGAATAGGTTTCAATGACATACCTGTCATTATAAAAAGAACTGGCGACAGCCATACTGTAACATCACTTCCATCGCTCGATGACATACTCGAGGCAGACAGATGGGCAAGGGAAACAAGCGAGAAATACATTGAGGAGATAAAAAAGTGATTATTTTTTATGCCGTACTGCTTCTTGGAATTTTAATTTTTGTGCACGAGTTAGGTCATTTTCTGGTAGCAAAGGTGCTTGGTGTAAAAGTTCTGAGATTTTCTCTTGGGTTTGGGTCAAAAGTTATAGGAAAAACTTTTGGCGAAACAGAATACCGCATATCTGCACTTCCACTCGGAGGCTATGTAAAGATGCTGGGAGAAGAACCTGGAGAGGAACCTCAGGAATCAGAAAAACACAGGGCATACAAGCAGCAGCCGGTCTGGAAAAGGTTTTTAATTGTATCTGCAGGTCCTCTTTTCAATATATGTTTTGCAGGATTCGTCTTCTTTTTCATTTTTTTAAACGGCGTTCCGTACATGCTTCCCGAAGTAGGGGAAGTCAAAGCTGGCTCTCCAGCTGCTATGAAGGGTCTCTTAAAGGGCGATAATATTATAGAGATTAACGGGACCCCGATAGATGGCTGGAATGATATGACATCGATTATACATAATAGCCCGGGAAAAGAGATAAGAATAAAAATTAAAAGGAGTTCGACCACTTTTGACATTGACATTACCCCAGAGAGACAGGTTATGAAAGACATATTTGGGGAGAGCAAGGAAATCGGATTGATTGGAATAGCACCGTCGGGAAGAACTTCCGTCAGAGAGGAAGATTTTTCGGGTGCGTTATCCTCTGCTTTAAAAAGTACATGGGATTGGTGTGTCCTTATTGTTGTGGCTATTGTAAAGTTAATTCAGCGTGTTATTCCTGCAGAGACAATTGGAGGTCCTATACTTATATTCCAGGTGGCAGGCCAGCAGGCAGAACAGGGTGCCCTGAATTTCTTCATGTTCATGGCAATTATCAGTATAAACCTTGGAATATTGAACCTCCTTCCTATACCGATACTCGATGGCGGACACTTATTGTTTCTCAGTATCGAGGCTGTCAGGGGAAAACCTCTAAGTGAAAAAATAATAATATCAGCTCAGAAAATAGGACTTGTGTTAATACTTACTCTTATGGCTTTTGCGTTTTACAATGATATCATGAGACTTATTACAGGTAAAATGATTCCATGATGAAACATCAACTTAAAGTTAAAATATATTACGAAGACACAGACTGTGGCGGTGTTGTTTATTATGCAAACTACCTGAGATATTTTGAACGTGCAAGGACGGAATTTCTTGAATCCAAAGGCATAAGCCTGAAAAAACTGATGGATGAAGACATTTTTTTTATAGTAGCAGAAGCTGCGCTTAAGTATAGTGCACCTGGAAGATACGGAGATATCCTTTTAATCAAGACAACAGTTGATAAGGCAGGACCTGCATCAATACTATTCCGACACATCGTTCTCAGGGAGCAGACAGAAGAAAAGCTTGTAGAGGCGACAGTCAAACTCGGATGCGTTGGGCAGGATATGAAGCCCTTGAAGCTAAAACAGGAGATAATGAAGGCTGTAACATAAACGCAGAGCGCATGGAGCAAGGAAAAAACAGCTGAGAATAAGAAAATGAAACCGGCTTCGTTGATAAGACAGACATCATCTGGTGGTGTTATATTCAGGAAGAGAGACGGAAATTTTGATATTGCACTCGTATCTTTAAAAAAAGGCAAGATATGGTGCCTTCCGAAGGGTATCGTTGATAAAGGAGAAACTCCAGAGATGACAGCTATTAGGGAAGTGAAAGAGGAAACAGGATTATTTGGCAGGATTATAGAAAAAGTAGGAAATATAACATACTGGTACTATATAAAAAGGGAAAACTCAAAGTGTAGAAAAACAGTACACTTTTACCTGATGGAATACTTGAGCGGAAACACCTCACAGCATGATTCTGAAGTTGAAGATGCTTCATGGTTTTCATTTGATGTAGCACTTAAGAAGATAACCTACAAGGGTGATAGAACAATACTGGAGAAGGCAAAAGCAAAATTAGAACGTAAATATAGAAATAATGAGAAAGATTAGGGACAGAAATACCCTTAAGAAAATATGTGAAAATCTCAGGTCTAAAGGCAAAAAGATTGTCTTTACAAACGGTTGTTTCGATATACTTCATGCGGGTCATGTGAGATATCTGAAAAAGGCAAAAAAGCTGGGGGACATTCTTATTGTGGGACTTAACTCGGACAAATCTGTATCAAAGATTAAGCCGGGAAGACCTGTAAATCGTGAAAATAGAAGGGCAGAGGTTCTTGAGGCACTTTATATGGTGGATTACATAGCAATTTTCGATGAGAAAACTCCATATAATCTGATAAAGTCTTTAAGACCTGAGGTGCTGGTAAAAGGCGGTGACTGGGAAAAAGGAGACATTATCGGCTCAGATATTGCAAAAGAGACTTACAGCCTGCCTTATATAAAGGGCCATTCCACAACAAAGATAATTGAAGAGATAATTAAAGCATTTAAATAACGTGTGAACCTCTTTTCTTTATTAAAGGATAAATTTCTTCATTTAACCGAAAAGAATTACCGTATATACAACCTGACAGGCTCATCTCCAGCCATGCTTCTTGCCTTTGAGCAGAAACCTTTCGTAGCTATAGAAAAACACGAGGAAAATGCAAAGGTTCTTAAGAATGATATCAACTTTTACAGGAGTCTGCTATCAGGTGATAATGTACTTTTTTATCCTGAACAGGACGGGCCGGACAGTTCTGGCAAGAGAGCAAGCATAATATATAATCTGAAAAACTCCGATTCGATAGTAACATCTGCAAAGAACCTTCGATCTACCCTGTGGGACAGAGAGTCTCTTAAAGATAATATGATGCATATAAGAAAGGGCTCTATTATTGCAAGGTCACAGCTTGAAGAATCACTTGTGAAACTTGGCTATAAGAGAGTGCTGATGGTTGTTGAAAAAGGAGAATACAGTCGGAGGGAATGGATCACTGACATATTTCCATCGACCTCAGAAGATCCTTTCAGAATAGAATTTTTCGGTGATGAAATAGAGCAGATTAAAAAAATAAATGTTGAAACACAGAGATCAACAGAAAATATTGAAGGAACTCTGATATTTCCAGCAGCAGAGCCTGATGTTTTAATAAGTCTTTCAGACGTATTTACAGAAAGAAAATATTATTGTCTCTATGAAGTACATGACAGGAGTGAATTCTCTCAAAATACAGTATTTATTTCGAGATATTCTTTCGAGGTCAACAATCATATAGATGCAGGTATGCTTTCCATGAGTGGGAAAGGGATCCTGCCTGAAGAAAGAAGAGGACTGGATGACCTGTCTAATAATATTAAAAAAATTAGTGAGAATAACAGGGTTATTATTGTCGCATCTTCAGCAGGACAGTCTCAGAGAATAAAGGATGTATTCAGAGAGAATGATATTATAATCCCTTCGGTTGATATCAAAGACCTGATTGACTTTGAAGGAAACATTTCTGTAACGGTCGGGGAGTTATCATCAGGCATTTTTATTGACGGCCTTATCATACTTACTGAAAAAGAAATATTCGGGCAGAGACCTTCGTTCAGGCCGATAATTAAATCGAAAGTCTCGAAACTGCTTCTTTCACTTGATGACATAACACCCGGAGATTTTGTTGTGCACAGGGATCACGGTATAGGAACGTTTTCCGGCATCGTCAGGCAGAAGTTTGATAACACAGAACTGGAGCTTATGTTAATTGAATATGAAGGAAGCCGTCTGTATCTCCCGGTACAGAATATAAAGAACATATCGAAGTTTCATTCAAAAGAAGGTGTGATTCCCAAGATTGACAGGCTTGGTGGAAAAACCTGGCAGAGAAGAAAGGAGAGGGTGAGGAAAAAAGTTCATGAATTAGCATCAAGACTTTTATCACTCTATGCATACAGAAAATTTGCCAGAGGTTTTTCATTCAGTACCGATACAGAACTCCACATGGAGTTTGACAGCTTTTTTGCATATGAAGAGACACCGGATCAGATACGGGCAATAAGAGAAATAAAAAGGGACATGGAGTCCAAAATACCAATGGACAGGCTGATCTGTGGTGATGTCGGTTACGGAAAGACAGAGGTAGCAATGAGGGCAGCATTTAAGGCTGTCTATGACAACAGGCAGGTTGCCGTTCTGGTACCCACAACGATACTTGCTGAACAGCATTACAGAACCTTTAAAGAACGTTTTTCAGGTTTTCCCATAAAAGTTGATTTCCTGAGCAGGTTTAAATCAAGAAAAAATATCGAAGCCACTCTTAAGGGAATCTCCAGGGGCGAGATCGACATCATAATAGGCACCCACAGCCTGCTTTCAAAAAAAATTACCTTTAACAGGCTCGGCATGCTCATAGTGGATGAAGAGCACCGGTTCGGAGTCGCCCAGAAGGAAATGATAAAAGAATTAAGCAGAAATATAGATGTTCTCAGCCTTACAGCAACTCCAATACCGAGAACTCTCCAGATGGCGCTATCAGGGATCAGGGATGTCAGCGTTATTGAGACACCGCCTGAGGAAAGGCTTTCAGTAAAGAGTGTAGTTACTATGTTTAATGAAAGCATTATTAGAGAATCTATTGATAGAGAGCTTCAGAGAAACGGACAGGTCTTTTTTGTCCATAACAGGGTACATGATATTTACAAGATAGCAAATTATGTTATGAGACTTTTCCCGATGTCAGAGATAGCAGTTGCCCATGGCCAGATGCCGGAAAGAGAGCTAGAAAAGGTTATGCACAGGTTTTTTGAAGGAGAAATAGATATCCTTGTCTCCACAGCAATAGTTGGCTCCGGACTTGATATCCCGAGAGCAAACACAATCGTGATAAACAGGGCGGACAAGATGGGTCTTGCTGAACTTTACCAGTTGAGGGGAAGAGTCGGAAGAAGCAATCTAAAGGCATATGCATTTTTTCTTGCACCCGGTGAGGCATTAATGACCGAAGAGGCTATAAAGAGGCTGCAGGCAGTTCAGGAGATGAGCTACCTCGGCGCAGGATTCAGGCTTGCTCTGAAAGACCTGGAGATCAGAGGTGCAGGAGATGTCTTTGGTGCAGAACAGTCAGGTCATATACATGATGTTGGATTTGACCTTTATATAGAGATGCTCGAAAGGGCTGTTGCAGAACTGAAGGGGATTGAGATCAAAGAGGATTTAGACCCTGTAATAGAACTAAAAACATCTGCCTTTATACCTGAAGAGTACATCGAAGACATCACATTGAGACTGAGTTTTTACAGGCGGTTGGCATCTATGAAAACAGAAAAAGAGATTATGGAATTTGAATCCGAACTTAGAGACAGGTTCGGCATACACCCAGAAGAGGTTATCAGGCTGTTGGATGTTGTCAGATTGAAGGTGTTGGCAAGGCAACTTTCGATTACAAAAATACAGGAGGTGGAGGGGAAAGCAAGGGTAATATTTTCGAATGATACAATGTTGCAACCTCAACACATTTTTGCTATTCATAAAAGCAGGGAGGGAATGATTAAATTTTTGCCAGAGGGCTTTGAGCTCGAGATAAAAGAACTTGAGTGGAAAGAATTATTTCAAAAAGTCTATGGAGTGTTGATAGAGCTGCATGAGAATGTATTGAAAGATGAAAAAAAATAATATTGTATAAGGCAAAGGAAAAGAAAAAAAGAATTTCGTATATAATATTATTGTCAGGATCCATATATGAACTCTGAAAAAGGACGGAAGAAATAAATTGAACCATCAGTAAATAAACTTTTCCATGGAGGTATTTATGAATTTACTGAAAACAGCTGTTATTTTTGTTTCGATTATCCTATTTTTGGGGTGCTCTGTAGTAGTTGAAGAAACCGCTCCAGGGCCAGGAGGCAAAAAAGCAATTTGCCATAAAGGCAAAAAAACCATCTACGTTGATGATGCGGCAGTAAAAGCCCATTTAGGGCATGGTGATTATATGGGGCCATGCCGATAAAAATAGTAAAGAGAAGTCCATGAGGTCTGAATTAGAGCGATATCAATATTTCTACCTTTAATTCTTAACAGTTTCAGCTTCCAGAAACTAAACCTTAGCAGGAAATCTTTGTATGCTTCTTCCTATAAGTGAGGTTTTAAATCCTGCTTAAGAAATCGGGATTTCTGTAGTAAATCAACAATTGCATAATAACTATTTTGAAGAATTATCGAGTTTTCTTAATAACATTACAAAATGAATGTTAGTGAGTTGGGAAACGGTAAAAATACCTTGAAATATAATAATTTTTTGTTGATAATCTATTTAATTCTGTAGTAACTGAGAAAAACTATATAATCACTTGTTATATAGTAAGGGATAGAAATTGATAATATTTATTTTGTCACTATTTTTTATTCTCGTCGTTGATACTTTTCTTATTGGGATAGCTTTCTATGCATTAAAAGACAGGTACGATTGGAAGATATCACCAAAATTAACTTTATTCATACTTTTTATTATTTTTGCTCTTTTTGAAAACTATGCTTTACCTATAATTTATATATTAGATGCAACAGTAACAATCGGTAATCAAGAAATTTCTAGTGCTTTAGATATTTCGCCTAATATGCCCTTAATTGAATTATTCGAATTAGGATTTTTTGAATTTTCTATTTGGCTTATTCAGGCGTTCTTTGCTGTACTTATAGGAGAAAAATTAATTAAAAAAAAATCTAAATAACCAGCCCAGCAACCTGACACGGATAATGTGCGTCAGGTTTTAATAATTGCGTTTTACACGCGCAGATTATGTAAGCGCTAGGCACACGTAATGTCGGAGGGAAGCAGCGTGAAGAAAGCTGGTTTGAGTTTACTTGTTATGTTCATTACATGTTTCATAGCTGGGTGTGCAACATTACCTACGGAGGTAGAAACATTAAGTTTTACAGGACCAAAAATGCATAAATATGCAAAAAGGTTTACTCTTAAAGAGGCATATCTTACTAGACTTGTATGGGAAGGAAAATCGATTGATGATTGGTCCGAAGCCTTGGAGATACTTAACATATGGAGGAAAAATTATCCTCCAACTCCTGAAGAAGCATATAATTTTTTAATTAAAGATAGAAAGAAATTATGTCCCGAATCAACTATTAAGGTTATCAGCAAAAACTCTAGCAGTATACTCTATGAGATAAAGACAGTTAATTGTCCACCACATCATGATGAAAATTCAATAACGAGAATATTATATGGCAATACTAACGTATTTATCCTTATATATACTAAAAAGACAAAAGACATTCTAAAAGAAACAAGGGAAGAATGGATCAAATTATTATCCGAGGCCAGCATAACAACCAATGACAGGTAGGTGCCTAACAAGTCGCTGTATCTGACATGGCACGCTTGCATATCTGCCCTTGGTTTCAAATGCCCTTGCGATTAAAACCTCGTGCCAGGGCGGGCAGTCAAGCGCGCCACGCAGTTAAGCTCAGGCGTTAAACATTTCATCCGTTAATCCTCAATTTTAGTATCGACTGCGTTTTGAGACTTGCAGGTGTAATACGTATTCCCCGTCATAACTCTTCAAGTGAGAACGAAAGTAAGATATATTTTTTGCTGTTTTAATGATTTCAAATAGGCATACTCTGTTACCGGCTTATGGTGATTCTGTGTTAATATTATGAAATGATAGTTATAGAAATATCCGGAAATATAATAAAAGAGGCTATTGACGAGGCTTCAAGTATAATCAAAGAAGGCGGCGTTATAGCGTTTCCCACAGAGACATTCTACGGTCTGGGAGTTAAATACAACGATATTAATGCTTTGAAGAGGCTTTACGAAATAAAACAGCGTCCAGAAAAGATGGCGATACCACTTATAACCGGTGATAAGAAAAACCTCGGACTTATTGCATCTTCAATAAGCGATACTGCTGAAAAGCTTATGGATGTATTCTGGCCAGGCCCATTAACACTTCTAATTCCTGCAAGAAAAGACCTTCTGGAATTAATAACTGCGAGGACAGGGAAGGTTGCTGTAAGAATTCCTGGGGAATCATTTGCACTTGAACTTACAAGATCACTTGAATTCCCTATAACGGCAACAAGTGCAAACATCTCGGGCATGCCTCCGGCAGTCAATCCCGAAGATGTTCTCGGATACTTTGCCAAAAGGCTGGACATGCTCATAGACGGCGGGAAAACTCCGGGTGGGCAGCCTTCAACAATAGTGGATGTCACAGGGGGAGAAATAAAGATTTTAAGAGAGGGTGCAGTCTCATCCAGAAAGATACTGGAATGTATTTAAGTCCTTCAGTATATCACCCGGGGTCTGTGACTTTCTTTTTTACTGAATCACGTAACTTCTCATTTTCACTAGCAAGCCTGAATAGCACATAGTATTTATTTATGTTGCTGACGTAGCGAACTGTCTCTTGCCCTATGATTTTCAAAGCTGCCATCTCAGCATTCCTGAACCATTTGTAATGGTTCAATCCCATATTATATGCCATCTTCCTGACCTTTTTGATCTTGTAGGGACCTGCATTGTAGGATGCCAGTGTAAATCTAACTTTGTCACGCTCAAGTATCTCTGCATCATTGAAATACCGGTCTCTTAGAAAAGCAAGATACTTAACCCCGGCATGGATATTGTTCTCATCAAGATGAACATTATTGATTCCTATATCCCTGGCTGAACTTGGCAGAACCTGCATTATGCCAACTGCACCGAATGGGCTTTTTTTGGAATGGTCCAGGCCTGATTCCTGGTATGCCAGTGCCATGATAAGCATCCAATCAAACCTGTATTTTGAAGCATATTTTTTAAATAAATTCACATAATGCTCCTGTTTTTTACGTTCATCTGAAGTAAGAGGATTTTTGATCCATTTGTTGTTCTTGTAATAGCGATTGAAGTATATGTTCCCAAGGAGAGTTCCTTTGCGATGTTTTTTAATAAACTTATTCAGGTTTTCTTTCAACTCAGGATTGCCTTTACGAACCATGTATGCAATTTTACTTCCTACCCGTACCTTGAGGTGATAGAGTACTTTCAGATTGTCAAGAATCCGTGACCATATTTTTGCAATATGGCTGTCTGATACCGTTATCTCGATAGCCCCGGAGTTGACCAGTTCCAGGATGTCCTCGGTTTCAAGGGTTTCATCTACTTTAACAATCTTAATTTCTTGTATGCCCTTTTTAATAAATTCCTTGTTCAACAGTACAAGACTTTCATAATAACTGCTGCTCCGCCGTACGAAAACCTGACGACCGGAAAGGTCCTCGACGGAGTTAATGCCTTTAACTGACTTATTGATTACTATTACCTCGTCAATTCCGGTTATGTAAGGGTTGGTAAAATCAACTTCCTTAAGTCTTTCGGAAGTTATTGTAAGGCCGGCTGCGGCAATATCACCTGATCCGTTAACCAGATACGGAATAAGCTGGTCACGTGTGACCGGAATAAATTCCATGACTACCTTCAAGTCTCTACGCTTAATACCTCTGTTAAGGAATTTCTCATATTCTTTCAGAAGAGAGTATTCAAAGCCAAAAAATTTTTTATCATGCAGGAAGAAATTGGTTTTATTGAATGTGGTAAGAACCCGGATGTAACGTCTGTCAAGAATACCGCTCAGGTCATCCTTATAATTTACATTGAAGTGTGAATCCAGCGGTAAAGTGTCATCAGTTCTTTCGTCTGAAAGGGTTTCAGGGATTATGAAAAGAGTAATCCCAATAAACACAATAAGACAAGCCAATGCAATAACCTTTCTAATGGACATTAACCCCCTTAGTAGATGATTTATCCCAGATGTTTAATTTATCAAGTAGTTCAGCACAGCCGGTGCAATTGCATGGTTATTGCTTAATGCCTTCTATTAAAGCTGATCTGATTCTGACTTGCTTAGAATATGCTTTGCATCTGCAAGTCTTTTATGATATTTTCTGATCTTTGCAGCATTATTTTCAATAGTTGCTTTTAGCAGGTCTCCTTCCAGTTCTGCAACTTCAAGCCGTTTGTAATAATCCATGGTTTCTTTCAGATGTGCAAGTACGATTTTTCCGGTTAAAAGAGGATGATTATTAGTTACATTTGCATCCTTGAACATCATGCCATGTTCAAGTTCAACTTCAAGCCCTCTGAGAAAATCTTCGAGGGGTATCTTCATTTTTTTGATATTAACTTTGGAAAGAATTATGCGGGCCTCTTTAGGCAGCACCTTTGTTCCTTTCATCATGGTCCAGTCCCTGATCTTCAGCTCCTTGCAGACTCTCCTGACTTCTCCGACCGTGATATATTCCGGAAGTTTCATTATATACCCCCTTTGAACAAGCAGTGTTTATATATTAAATATTATCTCAGCACATAATCAAGGAAAATAAGAGTATTTTTTATATCACGATAATCAATCAGGGCCATACTACAATTTTTATTTTTTATAGAATTACTTGCAAAATTGGCCCAGTTTTGTTGCTTCTGTCAAATACCTATGTTAGTATTTTTCTATAGAGTATGTAGAGGATACATATGATGGGAAAAGGTTCAGAGACAAAAGTACCTGTAAAGATGTACACATTAAGCACATGTAGCCACTGTAAGGCTACCAAGAGGTTTCTGGACAAATGTAATGTAAAATACGAATTTCAGGATATTGATCTGCTTGATGACAAAGAACGCAAAGCAATACTTAAAGAAGTAAAAAAGTTTAATAAAAACTGTACGTTCCCAACGATCATAATCGGGGATAAGATTATCGTGGGATTTCAGGAAAAGGAGATCAGAAAGGCTTTGGGATTATGATGGATGTTGATAAACTGCATGATATGTTAAAAAAAGTTCAGGAGCCTCAAGGGTATTTTTTCAATAAGGACATGGAACTTGTATTCGATCTTCTCAAAGGCCTCATTATTAATAAAGATCGTTATGGTTATATGTCCTGCCCTTGCAGGCTGGCATCAGGTGAAAGGGAAAAGGATAAAGATATTATCTGTCCATGTGTCTATCGGGTACCGGATGTTGAAGAATTCGGCAGCTGTTATTGTGGCCTCTATGTTTCAAAAGACTGGAATGACGAGCAGATAGACCATGTATATGTCCCTGAGAGGAGACCGCCTGAAAAATTGCCTTACTAGACTATAGCCATTGGTCACTAGTCACTGGGTCATAAGAAAAGTACGCAGTTGTCGGTAAAACACAAAATTATATAAACCGTCAAACGGTTACGGTTACGATGCCCGTTTCGGTGTTCGGTTACGTCTGGCGGCTATGTGTTTATAAAGTTTGTTTGGTTTCTCCAGTTTCTCTGGTTCGCCCTGCGCCTTGCGTTTTGCGTATATCTATTCACTATTTACTATTTGCTATTTGCGCCTTTCGTTTTACTGCATACTGCTTACTCCCTACTTCCTACTTCTTACTTTTCACTACTTGCCCCTCACTCCTTACTCCTTACTGCCTAGTGCTTACTTTTTACACCCTGCGCCATTCCCTGTACCATTATGATTTTTATGCAATCTTATGTCAAAATATTACGAACGGAGATATATAATTGTTTACCCAAAAAATGCATTTCAGTATAAAAAAGCAGGTGTATATGCAGAAAAAGTCTTTACCATTTTATCCCGACTTTTCGGGGCACCACCTTTGTAAGTCCTATCAATACCCGATTGCCTTTACGTTATCATACAAAAGGATCTGTTTCAATCAGTAGCAGATTGTGATTTGTAAAGGTTTTTCTGCATTTATACCTGATCCAAATGCATGTTTGGGTTTAGTCAGATTTTCGTATTAAAATACAATCATGATAGAATAGACTCAGGAGGTTGGATGTAGTGTCTTCAAGAGCGCTAAAAATAAATCTTGCAGACCACTGTGTAGAAGTAACTATTGACCCGAAGTATCACGTCTTGCAGGAGGTAATGTCCGGATATTTTGGACTCCAAGAAGGCCTTAATACATTTCTGAAAGAGCTTTGCCATCCTTATAGAAACTGGCATTTCATCATAAACGAGACAAGAACGTATTCTCTAAGTTATTTCTACGATTTGAAGACACACCTAAAGGGACCCGAAGCAGCCAGGCTATATATGGAGATATCTCTTGAGGCTATTGAGAATGCAAAAGAACCGGAGGTAAGGTCAGACGCCTTTAAAAACCTTTATCTCCTGTGTCAGAAGATTATTAAAGAGACCGGGTCAGAACTAAGCAGATTCTTGCCCGTTTTATACTTTTGTTTCAACCAGCTCAATAAGTTGCCTGAGGAGACTTTTTCTCTTGTCGTCAGAAGCTACTATCAGCTAAATAATCTTGCTGATAGCCTTCTTAAAACCGCACCTCCGGGGACTGAATTTAATGCTATTAATACCCTGTTGATAAAATATTTTGAGCAAACGTTTTCATACTGGATCTCTGAAAAAGATCCCAAGGATTGGTTTGAAAGAGAAATATATCAGGACATCTCCACCGAGTTATCTCATCTCTTTGAACCCATATCCCATTCCCTGATAAAGGCATGTCAGGCTCAGTTGCATGATATTTTTCTTAAAAAGCAAGAGGATCCGGCTGAAACTCTTAAGAGTCTTCTGGAGCTGCCGGGATACAGGGATTTTGTCGAGCATTACAGCAGTATCCCTCAAAGACTCAATGAAGTAGAAGCGGATGAGAGGCTGAGAAATCACTATAAACTGATCTTCATTTCACATACTATGAATATCTCCGGGCTTTCGATTATTCACGAGGAATCCCTTAGGGAGATTAATCGTATCATAAGCTGGCTCATCAGCAATGAGGAGATACAGAATATCCAGAAGTTGATCCAGAAAACCTTCAGCATACTTAAGATAAGTTTCAATAAATTCCCGGAAACGGTACTTATGTGTGTTTTAAACATGGGCAGAGGAGTATATAAAACAGATGATAGCGACCTGGTTAACTTCTTCAACCAGTCTGTTGTCGAACTGGGTTTTCAGACCCCTGATTTCAGGGGAATGACCGATGAATGGCAGATTCAGAGCAATGTTTCACATATCCAGAACATTCGTACATGGATGGAAATAATTAAACTTAATCCCAAATGGTCTCAAAAACTTCTATCTTCTCTCATAATACATCTGTCCATATACGGCATTCTCATTAAAGACACTGACCTGTTTCCACGCGATATCACGGGATTCCTTAACAGTGATATCCAGCCTGTCTATAACCTTGTTAAGCAGCTCATGAGGCTGTTTCCTGCCTACTTCAATGAAATAGGAGCTGAGGGACAGCTCAGGGACATATCTACCAGAATTGACGAGTTATATCAGCGCAAAGACATCCTTATATATTTTCTGAGAAAACAGAGTCATGTGGAAAGCTCAAACAAGATAATCTCCCTCATTGAAGCCACATTGGATTTCTGGAGGACAAAGTCAAAAGAATGGCTGAAACCATATCTTCCAGAAAATATTTATGAGCAGATTGATGAAGAAGGTCCATATATTAATGGTGTCAATAAAGTTTTGAACTATATCTTTGAGAACAGGAGATTGAAAAGGGTTAAGGATCTTTTAACTGTTAGCGATGAGTATGCAATGGAAGTTGCAGGTGAGTTCCCTGAAGAATACAAGCTGGACATCGAAAGGGTTGCATTATGCATCTTGTTTTATAAACTCTTAAACCAGAAATACTGTATCAATTTCTGTGAGATAGATAGTTACATTACCCAGGTACGATCAAGCGTTCCGATAAGGATCGATGACCTGAAAAAAACCCTTGCCGAGCCAGATTCGTCCAATAAACTCTCCAGCCTTCTGGCTTATCTAATACAATTGAAGTCCATAATACTATCACCTGAATCTTTTAAGGTTCATGAGGATATATATAGAAAGCGCCATATTGCAGCAGGCATACCTTCAATGTACGGTAGCTACCATGAAACAAAATTTGATGTATTAGGGTTGACTTTCCGCTTAGAAGCTATTGTAAACAACCTTTTTGAGAAATTGACTGATGACTTTGACCTCAGTTTTATTAACCATGAAACGTTCAATCAGATATATGAATACCTGGTGCTTTTCAAGCAGGCATTAAAGATCGAAGGTATATCTTCTAAAGAGTTTGGAAGGCATCTTGATTTGCTGGAAAAGTCTTTGAGGATAAAGTTGGTTACATTTACTCAGTATCTGGATATTTTTCGTGGATTTACTCATATTTTGGGTAATATTGTCAGTGATTATTTCAACAATATCCACAAAGAAAATCTAAGGGAGATTGCAGGTCATATTTCTAAAGATAAACTTCTGCCTAAATATCTCCATAGATCAGTTAATGAGGAAGAGTTATTCCATAAGGTCTCAGAGATTTTTCTGCGAGATAACATAGCATTGTCACTCGGCCTTCAGAGACTTGACCTGTTTTTAACACGTATTTTAAATACCCTCTATAAGCAGGCAGAGAAGCTTCCTTTAGAAAGACACTATCTGCTCCTCACATACAATCCCCGAAAAATTATTGCCTCGCTCAACCAGATAGATAGCAGGTTCATGGACATCGTCCAGTTAGGTAACAAGGCTTTAAATATGATAAAGATGAAAAATCTGGGCCTGCCTGTGCCACCTGGTTTTATAATAACTACAGAGGTTTTCAGATGCAGAGAACTTATTGATAAATACTCGCCTGCCAATAGGAATTTCAGGGAAAAGGTAGACCGTGAAATATCAAATCTCGAAAAAATGACAGGCAGGTCTCTCGGTAATCCTGAAAATCCTTTGTTAGTTTCTGTAAGAAGTGGTGGTATTATATCTCTGCCAGGTATGATGGACTCATATTTGAACGTCGGAATGAATGAAAGTATTGTTCAAGGGATTATAGAACAGACAGGTGATGAATGGTTTGCCTGCGACTGTTACCGTAGATTTTTGCAGTCATACGGCATGTCCTTCGGGCTTAAACGGGACGATTTTGACGCAATTATCAATAATTTCAAGAATAAATACAGTGTTCCTCTGAAAAGGGACTTTACACCGAAGCAGATGAGAGAAGTGGCAATGGCCTATAAAGAATTGCTTAAATCAAATGGCATAAAAGTCGAAGAATCTCCCAGAGAACAGCTCTACATTGCCATACAGCGGGTACTGAATTCCTGGAACTCAGAGAAGGCTTGGACATATCGTAAGATAATTGGCATCTCAGATGACTGGGGAACCTCAGTTACTGTACAGGCCATGGTATTCGGCAATATTTCTAGTGAAGCGGGATCGGGTGTTCTATTTACCCACAGCCCGAAATTCTCAACAGATCTCCTCAGACCCTGGGGTGATTATACAATAGGCAATCAGGGTGAAGATGTTGTTTCAGGGCTTGTTGCAACTTATCCTATCTCAAATCATCAGGCAAAAATGGAAAACAGGCCGGTTGAGTACTCACTCGAGAAAAAGTTCCCAGAAATATATCAGGGCCTCAAGGATATGGCAAAGCTTCTGATTTATGAAAAACAGTGGAGTCCGCAGGATATTGAATTCACTTTTGAAGGACCGCGTAAGGATCAGCTCTATATTCTGCAGACCAGAGATATGGAGATGAGGGAGCGCAAGAGGTTCCAGTCTTTTGTAAGTTCTTCTGAAATGTCAGAAAGACTGCTAGGGCACGGCATTGGAGTAAGCGGTGGAGCCATGACAGGCAGGGTGGTCTTTACGCTGGAGGATATTTCATTCTGGCGAAAAACCGAACCCGAGACTTCACTTATACTGGTTAGAGGTGATACCGTTCCTGATGATATAACCGAGATTTCCCAGGCAGACGGACTTCTTACTGCTCGTGGCGGCTCAACATCCCATGCTGCTATAGTGGCTAACAGGCTTGAAAAGACCTGTGTTGTAGGCTGCACTGACCTTATATGCATGGAAAAGGAGAAAAATTTTATCCTGAATCAGAAAGTTATCAAGGTTGGAGAGTTTATAAGTATTGACGGCTCAGAGGGATCTATATATCATGGAGTAATTAAAATCAGCGAAAGGGAAATTGCATAAGTGAAGAGAAAAAATGCACTAAAACTAGGTATTAACGGATTAGGACGTATTGGTAAATTAACAATCTGGCATCATATAGCTAGGAAATATTTTAAGGAAATAGTTGTCAACGTTGGAAGAGAAGTAGGTACTTCTCTCAATGACATAGCCCATTACATAGTAAGAGACTCAACATATGGTTCACTGCCGATGTATCTTTACGGATTCAAACCTAAAGAAATATTAACCGATGTGGATGAGTCAGCAGGAAAGATGACAATAGACGGCATAAAGATAACTGTCCTTAAAAATTCTCGAAATCCTGTGGAACTCAACTGGAAAAATTATGATGTTGAACTGGTTGTTGACACCACTGGAAAGTTTGTTGACCCGACAATCTCATCTAAAGCGCCTGGAGGAGCAGTAAGGGGGCATATAGAAGCAGGTGCAAAGAAAGTCATTGTTTCTGCGCCATTTAAAATTAAAGACAAAACCAAATCCATACCTGATGATGCTGTAACAATGGTAATGGGCATAAATGATTATGTTTATGACCCATCTAACCATATTATAATATCTGGTGCCTCGTGTACAACAACCTGCCTGGCCCATATGATGAAACCACTTCTGGATGTAATTGGATCGAAAAGGATTCTTGCAGCCTCCATGGCCACAGTCCATGCTGCTACCGGCACACAGGAGGTGTTAGACAGGATGGCAGAACCCGGGGCTGTTGATCTCAGAAAAAATCGCGGAATTATGAATAATATAATACTCACAACTACAGGTGCTGCAAATACACTAGCCCTTGTCCTGCCTGAGATGAAACATATCGGGTTTATGGCAGAATCAGTACGGGTACCTGTTTCAACAGGTTCATTGATTATTCTTGTTGTTACTATACAGGAAGAAGGATCAGAGGTATCCATAAACAGGAATTTTATTAATAACATATACAAGCAGGCTTCTGCCAAACCTCCTGGATATCTTGTATATACAGACGAACAGAACGTTTCCGTAGATATTATTGGCCTGCCAAAAGCCGCTGTCATAATCGAGGGACATGAGACTCATACACGTACTGCTGAAGTGACTATTGATATAGATAAAGTCTGCGGTATCAGAAAAGAAGTCCTGAAAGATTTAAAGGACACCGATGCAAGTATCCACCTGACACAGGCGGTCATCTATGGATGGTATGACAATGAAATGGGCAACTATGTTCATATGCTTGGTGAACTTACAGTGTCAGTTGCCGAACGGTGAATTAACTATGTAAAACTGTTTCTTCTTAATCTCCTGCTTAACCTGACTTTATAATCGCCCTTTCTTTTTTGAACCCAATTAATATAGTTCTGCATATCATCTGTTTTTAGTATTTCATCTAATGGTCTCTTAGCAAGTTCATTTTCTGAAAATAACATATGTATCTGTTTGGAACAGGTTAAACAGCATTTTACGATCTCCCCCTTAGAACCACCTTTTACTTTTGGAACAACATGGTGATTGTATAACTTGTTAGTTTTTCTTTTGCATATTGCACAGATCATTTTATGAAAATTAAGGTGATCCAGTTTTTTTCAATAAAAATCATTTTTTCCTTTAAGCTCTCAAAATGTATATTCTTCAAAAGGATCAGGAATTATAATTTTTAATTTCTCTTGAGATATTTTAGTTCTAATATTTTCTATCTCCTTTTTTCTCAGGTTTCTTTGAAGATGAGTTAATGCAAGGCATTTAATATGATTTCTGTTTGCCATGCTGATTAACTCATTAATGCATGCATGGCCGGGGACGTTTTGTTTAAACAGGTAAGATTCATGTATGACTAGATCGGAGTTCTTATATAATCTTTCTGTTTTTTCGTTAAACATTCCATCCCCGCTGTAACAGACAGTATTTTCCCCATCTGATATTTTTATCGCCATATTATTTACAGAATGAATTGTTGGTGCAAATTGTAATTCTAATTCATTAAGGGTGATGACCTGATATTCTTCAAATTCTCTGAAGTCTATTTTAAATTCAAATTTGCTTGAGAAACCTTTGTATCCGTAGTCTATTAAATCATGAATTACTTTTTTTAAGCCTTTCTGGCAGATTATTGTTAATAGTTTTCTCCTTTTTTCTTCCCACATCCGAATAAGCAAAGGAGGGAGACCAAAATAATGGTCTGCATGCGCATGGCTGATATATATGGCATCCAAGAATGAGGGGTCTGGATTATATTTCCATAATTGAACTGGTACCGAGTATCCGCAATCTAATAACAAAGTAGTATTTGACAGAATTATATGAGCATTATTCGGTGTATCTTCGTCGCATGCCTCTCCAACACTTAGAAATAAAACTATCATGAAATAGATTTTACCATGATTACAATTATGTGTTTAATAAAACTAAAGTAAACCCCATTAGAAGAAAATAACAACACTTTCTAACGGGGTAAAATAAATCAAATTCACAATTTTTTCATTTTTGCCCTATAGAATAAAGATAAAAGTGTATAATCTCACTCATATTTTAAAAAATTAAGGAAGGTGTTGCATTAGATGGCAAATAAAAACAAGCATAAAGAAACAAAGGTTTCAAAAAAGAAGGGCAGGAGAATAGTTTTCTGGATTGCAGGGGCAATCTCAATTGTTATTTTGATTCTTCTCGCATCAGGAAATTTTCCCTTTAGTAGTTCAAGTGAAAATAAAGGAAAATCCTTCTATGTAAAAGGTGGTGAGACGAGGCCGGTTCTTTCTCCATCTTTGTTCACAGGTATGGCCCGCAAAGCCTATATTGCAGCAAATAAATATCGGGGGATAATGGATAAGGTATACTGTTACTGCTATTGTGAAGACCCGCCCTTCAGTCATAAAAGTCTGTTGAGCTGTTTTGTCGATGAGCATGCATCTGTTTGAGATATTTGCATGAAGGAGGCCTTGAGGGTCGCCCAGCTTTATGAAGAAGGTAAAACAATAGAACAGATAAAAGCCACTATTGACAAGGAATTTGCACTCGACTGACAAATGTTTCAATTATAAAATAAACTTATAATTTAAACTTGACATAAATAATTTTTTATGAGAGTTTAAATATAGATATATTAATACTTAAAAAGGGGGTGATATAACCGTAATATAATAATATTTATGCTTCGCCAGATTAAATGTTTATTTGGGCAAGGCCTTAAATAAAAAAACATTTTACCCATATTAAAAAAATGGAAATTTGCTTGCCTTTCAGAAAGAAGACGAGAGGCTTCTAATTTTAAGAAAGGAGAGCAGCATGAAGAATATTTCCGGAAGAGTTATTAATGGCGGAGTAATTGTTGAAGAGAGAAAATTTCCCATCTTGTTCTACAAAGAAGTTCATGCAGAAAAAGATCTGAAATTTACTATAAAGAATCTTGTAGAGGCAATTATACTTCAGGCTATAGATGATTTGTGGGATCCTGCATATAAAGTGGAAAGCTTGGAGTTCTTTAGTGAAGAAGGATTTAATATTTGTTCCGAAATAGCCAATATCAGTCACCTGAAAAAATTTAAACTGCTCAGGATGATAGCCAAAGCAGGCAGTAAAACCCATTAGAAAGGACTGGCCTTTCTTGCGGGGTAGATCTTTAAATGTTGATTCATAGAATCAATATATTTTAGGTATAATTCATTTAGAGCACTGAAAATATATATCGTAAACCATCAAAATTAAAGCAAATTTTGTCTTCAACTCACTATAAAACTGACAAATTTTGTCATTTTCATTTCATTTAATATCTAATACAATCTAAAACTTATATATAAAAACTATAAAACAAATAGTTATGAACTCCGCTTGATAATAGGTATGTACAAAATACGGGTATAGAAATTGCAAAAATCAATAGTAGAAAAGATCGAGGTTATATGACTTGGCTGATAGGACTTATTTTTGGTATTTTGGTTGCGGCGTATATCGTTCTTTTTAAGGCAGTGGATAGTAAATGTGATATATGCAATGGTTCAGGCAAGATAAAGCATCAATCAATGCCATTTTTAACTATATGTACCCCCTGCCGGGGAACCGGGAAAAAGCTTTATAAATTATAGAAGATATACAAGTTTAAGAATTAACAGCTTCCTCCTTAACATATCACTCTATTAATTGAAAAATTCTGCAAAAGATTGTAGATTACTGAAAGTTAACCCCCAAAATAAAATTAATGCATATATTTTCTATTTTGTTAAAGAATATTTTTTGGTTAACTAGAATAATGTAGTTAGTTTTTTTCCCATAAACTGTTTTCCATGTGTTACTTTATCAGGTATTATAGACAGACTTTATGATAGAGACGTTTTATCTGTTTTTTTATTATATGCTAATCATCTTTTAAGATACCTGAAATGAAAACATTATAGAAAGAAGGGTAAAATGAGAGTTTATCTGCAGTTGTTGACAGTATTTATTTCACTTGCAGCCTGTGCTGTCTTTACAGATGTGCGGCAGGAGTTTGAACAGAGTTCATGGGCATATAACGAGCTGTTGCGCTGGCATGATTACAGCAAGGCAGGGCTTTTTATAAAAGAATCTCTCCGGGAAGAGTTCGAAGCCAGAGTTAAAAAAGCCAGCAATGTAGTAGTATTAGACTACAAGGTAGTGGATATGACATGTGACACCAAAAAGGGTGAGGCAGAAGTTACAGTGGAGATAGATTACTATGTATCTCCTTCAACCCGGGTTAAGACTCTGCAGGACAATCAGAAGTGGTCCTATGTTGAAGTTAACGGTAAGAAAAAATGGCGTTTAGTAACCCTGCTACCTGAGTTTAAATAGAAATAGGCCAGTGGCTGTTCTTATTTAATGAGGAAATCGATGGCTGAGAAGTTAAACCCCATAGAAACAATGGAAATGAAAAGGGCCTTTATAAAGATAATTACTCTTATAATTATTTTGAATATTACTTTGAATATTAATATTGCATTCGGCTGGCATGATGAAACTCACCTTTCAGTCGCTAAAGCTGCCGGGTATTACAAATGGTACAATTCTGCAGGACCGGATATTGCCAAGTTGAAGGCAAGCTATGCCGAGAGCTATAACCACTGGTTTGACAATACCTCTAAAGTTGAAATTACCACTGAAATGGTTTTAGACCAGACCGAAAGATATAATAACCCGAAAGATAAGGGGGGCCATCTTTACGGAGCCATAATTGCATCTCTGCGTAAATATAAAGAGACTGTAAAAACAGGCAAGTACGCTGAATATCATATCTCTTTCTGTGCACACTATATAGCCGATTTATCCCAGCCTTTCCATAATTTTCCATATGATGATTTCAATAGAAAATATCATGTAATAAATGATGGAATAATTGAGGATGAGGTTCTTGAAAATATCTCAAAAATAAGGGAAAATGTGTATCTGATCAATTTAAGACCTGAAAGATTTGAGGAAGACCTGGCAAGAGAGATCGCAAGGATATCTAATTTATCAAGAGAACTCGGTTATATATTGAAAAAAGAGAACAGGAATATGACAAAAGGGGAGGCTTACATACAGTTAGGTCATAGTGTATCTTTACTGAGAGCAATTTTAAAATATCTGGGCAAGTTAAGTAACTGAGAATATACTTTCAGACATTTTTTATTCCTAACTCGATAACCTTCTTTTTTATATCTTTTATCTTATCCCTTATGATTGCAGCCCTTTCAAATTCAAGATTTTTTGCTGCTTCTCTCATCTCTTTTTCGAGTTTCTTCAGTGTTTCTTCGTCAAGGCCATACTCCTCTTCTTTCTCTGCAGCACAGGGTACAGTCCAGTAGTCAGATTCATATATGGAGTTCATAATGTCTTTTATATTGCTTCTTACAGTCTCAGGCGTAATATTCATCCTTTTATTGTATTCTTTCTGAATGTGCCTTCTTCTGTTAGTCTCGTCAATTGCTTTTTTCAATGAACCTGTAATAACATCAGCATAAAATATTACTTCGCCGTTAACATTTCTCGCGGCCCTTCCGGTTGTCTGAATCAAGGACCTCTCAGATCGAAGGAACCCCTCTTTGTCTGCATCCAGGATCGCTACAAGTGAGACTTCCGGCAGGTCAAGACCTTCCCTTAAGAGATTAACACCGATAAGAACATCGAACTTGCCAAGCCTCAGGTCCCTGATTATTTCTACACGCTCAAGCGTTTCTATATCTGAATGTAAATACCTCGCTTTTACGCCGAGTTCTACATAGTAATACGTCAGATCTTCAGCCATCTTCTTGGTCAGGGTGGTAACAAGGATCCTCTCCCCTCTTTCTACCCTCTTTCTTATTTCTGAAAGGAGGTCGTCTACCTGGCCTGAAACCTTACGCACGGAAGGCTTAGGGTCTATCAATCCGGTAGGACGTATTATCTGCTCTATAATTTTGCAGCCTGATTTATCTATCTCATACTGAGCCGGAGTTGCTGAAACATATATAGCCTGTCGAACTTTATCTTCAAATTCCTCAAATTTTAGAGGTCTGTTGTCGAGAGCTGATGGCAATCTGAAGCCAAAATCGATAAGATTCTGTTTTCTAGAACGGTCACCTTCGTACATTCCCCTGATCTGCGGCACTGTGGCATGAGATTCATCAATCACCAGTAAAAAATCTTCGGGGAAGTAATCTATTAATGTATATGGTGGCTCACCTTGGGCCCTTCCACTGAGATGTCTTGAATAGTTCTCGATACCGTGGCAGTAATTGAATTCCCTGAGCATCTCGAGGTCAAACCTTGTCCTCTCTTCAAGCCTGCGCGCTTCAACAGTTTTGCCCTGATTTATTAAATTCCCCACACATTCTTTCATCTCTTTCTCAATATTTTCAAGTGCAACTTCTAGCCGGTCTCTTGGTGTCAGCCAGTGGCTGTTTGGGAAGAGAGCTATTTTTTCCAGTTTCCTTATTTTACTGCCGGTCAAAGGGTCAGTCTCATATAAGGATTCTATTGTGTCGCCGAAGAAATTGATCCTTATCACCCTTTCAAGGGCGAATGAGGGATATACTTCTACAGTATCACCTCTTACCCTGAAAGTACCTCTTTTGAACTCGGCATCTGACCTTGTATACTGTAATTCTACAAATCTTCTTAAAATCTCATCACGATCAGAATGCATGTTTTGCTCGATAAACAGATGCATGTCCATATAGTCATCCGGTGATCCTATGCCGTAAATGCAGGATACAGAAGCGACTACTATAACGTCTTTTCTTTCAAGTACGGCTCTGGTTGCAGAATGTCTTAATCTGTCTATATCATCATTAATAAGTGCATCTTTTTCTATATATGTGTCTGTTGCGGGTATATAAGCCTCTGGCTGGTAATAGTCATAGTAGCTTACAAAAAACTCTACAGCATTTTCAGGGAAGAGTTCTTTAAACTCGCCGTAAAGTTGTGCGGCAAGTGTTTTGTTATGGGCTATTACAAGGATCGGCCTGTTTATGTTAGATATTACATTTGCTATAGTAAATGTTTTGCCTGAGCCGGTTACACCCAGAAGAACAAGATGCTTCTGTCCATCGGCTAAAACCTTTGTGAGTTTGTCAATTGCCTCAACCTGGTCGCCCTTTGGAATAAAATCTGTAGTAAGTTTGAAGTTGGACATAACAATACTTTTATGAAGTCAGATTATTTGTCAAAGCGTTAGAGGGCATAAAAACAGTTCATTCGGATCACGCATCTTTCTTCAATATAGAGATAAATTTTTCTGTTTCAGAGAGATCCTCGAGAACTTCGTCAGGGCCGGCGTCTAAAAGTGTCTTAAATGAGTAAGGTCCTGTTGCTACAGCTATACTTAGGGCACCATAAGGTTTGGAACAGGCTACGTCATTGGGCGTGTCACCAATTACAACGCAATCTCTGAAACTGATTCTGACAGAGCTCTGGCTGAACAATTTATTAACAGCAATAGGCAGAAGATTGTTTCTGTCTTCGTCATTGTCCCCGAATACACCAATATCAAAATATGTGTTTAGACCATAGAAATCAAGCTTGATTCTGGCCCCTTTTTCTATATTCCCTGTTAGCAGACCGAGTATGAAATCCTCATCTTCCTTGATAGCATCCAGCGCATCTTTGACGCCATTTTTCACATGTCCTTTTCCGTTTTTTATCTGAATTCCAAGATGTTTTATATAATTCATGCAGAATTCTGTAATAAGATTGTCAGAACAGTCTAAATTATGCAGCTCCAGCCCTTCTTTGATTATCCGGATGTCTGTTTTCCCTGCTATGCTTACTGATTTAAAGGCATCCCTGATTGAGAACATTTCCTCAAATGCGAGGTCCAGCGATCTTGTCCCTGCACCACCGGAGTCGATAAGCGTACCATCTATGTCAAAGAGTATGAACTTCATATTTATAAAGATAGCCAGTAGAGAGGTTTTAAGTCAACTCGATGATCCTTTATATTAGTAAAATTTTTGTTTTCCTTATATCTTAGACTAAGATTATAATATATGCGGATAAACCAAAATAGATTGTGAGGAGGCGGATATCCAATAGAAAATCTTTTTTGATCAGTAATGTGTTCATAGCCGTACTGACGATAAAAGGCTGGTATCATCAGACATGTATAGACAACAATATATTAGACAGAAATCCTGAGAATGAAAAAAAGGCTTATTGAACTTATTTTTGAAAAGGCTTTTAAATACAGCAAGGAACCTGTGTTTAAGCTTGTCTCAGGCAGGATGAGCAACTATTATTTTAACTGTAAGGCAGTAACGTTGCATCCGGAAGGGATGCATCTTATCGGTAATATTATCTATGAAATGATAAAAGATACTGACGTAAAAGGAATTGGTGGACTCACACTTGGAGCAGACCCGATTGCCGATGCAGTGGCATATACTTCTTACCTAAAGGGCAATCCTATGGAGGCATTTATTGTCCGAAAGACATCAAAGTCTCATGGAATCATGCAATGGATAGAAGGGAATATCAGTGAAGGTGACAGGGTAGTGATTGTTGATGACGTTATTACAACCGGCAATTCGACAATTGAAGCTATAAACAGGGCGAAGGAAACAGGACTTGAAATAATCAAGGTAATCGCATTGATTGACAGACAGGAAGGCGGTAAGGAAAACATAGAATCTCTGGGGATTAAAGTGGAAGCGATTGTTACGAGAGATGAGGTAATGGAACTATATACAAACTTATGATTTAAATTGCTTTATTTTATAAACCATCATATAATGCTGTTGAAGTTCTAATGTGGCAAAAAATAAGTAGATTATTATATGCAAGAGACTGAAAAGAAAGAAGATTCAGAGACAACGAAAAAATACCTTGCACTTATATCAATTATCAACCGTATTGAAAAGCGCCTTGCTTGGTCTGAACTAACATATTTATTCATGAATATCATTATAGTTATATTTGTAATTACGTTTATCTCTTATTTAAATAATAAAGTCAATTATATATTGACTACTATGGACTTAGCCTTTATTTTATTCTTGCTTGTTATAGGTATATCTGTATGTGCATACTGGACGGGGTCTTCTATGAGAATTCAGCTAAAGCTTAAACTGCGCTATTTTCAGGCAAGGTTCCTTGAGCGTAAAATGAATTGTACAGGTGAATATATCTTTTCTGATGAATCCATCTTTTTTGACCCGGATTTAAGAAAGATTGAAAGCCCTGACAAAAAAGAAACCCTTGATTATCCCACTTCCGGCTTGCTAAGGATGGATGGTGTTATCGGATCTGCAAAGCCAAGACATTTTACGCTTCTGTTGCCAAGTATTTTCTTTATAATTTATTGCGTGATTTTTTTATGGATGATGATGAGATTTTTTGAATATAGATTTTAACTAATCAATCAGGTATTTTTCCGTTATTTCCTTTACAGACTCCCTCTTATAATTCAGATATTCAACAAATTTATCCGTATCTTTAAAGCCCATGAATTCCGACGCATTTTTTAATATATATTCTTCCTTTTTGAGTATGTTTTCTCCCCTAAGCCTTAAAAAACTTTCGAGTGTGCGATAGAACGGATAGACTTCTCTTAATAAATCTGCATCAGATGCACTTAGAGTTCCTGATTCTTGCAGTCTGTCTATAGCAGTTAACGTGCCTTGAACGAGCAAACTATTATACCTATGGCATTTATTAAGCTGAAGGTATTGAACCGTAAACTCTATCTCCTCAATTCCTCCAGGGCCAAGCTTGATGTCATAGCCTTCATATTCTTTAGAGAGTTCCCTTAATATTCTCTCTCTCATATGCCTGATATCGGTTGCAGATATTTCCTTTCCCCTCGACCTGAGGGTATCTCTTGCCATATTTATAAATGACAACCCTGTTTTTATATTGCCTGCTACAGGCCTTGCCTTCAGAAGTGCCTGGAATTCCCAGAAAGCTGCGGCTTTTGAATAATACCTCTTGAAACTCTCTATAGTGGATACAAGAGGTCCCTTTGAACCTTCTGGCCGGAGTCTTGTATCAACCCTGTACGCAATCCCTTCTTTTGTATATGAAAAGAGCATTCTTAAAAATCTCTCTGCATGCTTTGTATTTGCCCGGGTTACCTCTTCAGGACATACAAATATTACATCAAGGTCAGAGTTGAAAGTTATTTCCCTGCCCCCGAGTTTGCCGAAACCTATGACGGCCATGTCTTCATTGCCTTCTGAAATATATTCGATACAAGCAGAAAGTATGGCTTGCGCAGTTTTGCTTAAACCCTTAATTACATCAACAACAGGTATTTTTTTCTGCAGAAACAAAAGCCCAAGCCTTATCTCTTCCATCTGCTTGATGATTCTAACAGCATCATTTACCGTGCGGCCTTCCTGCATTCCGGAATTTATTTCACCTTCAAGAACAGCCAGACTCTTTATTGATATATCCTTACGGCCTATCATTTCCAGATATTGAGGTCTGCCCATTAACATTTTCGAAAGATATTCGCTCTGGGAAAATACATAAGTCAGCATTTTTATAAGCTCTCTATTTTTGATGAATACCTCGAGATAAGATTCTCTTGTGCTCAAAAGACTTGCAAATGACTGGAGGTAATTTAAAGCCATATCGGGCTCATTGCTCTTTAAAGCACAGTCAACGAACTCAGGGAGAATCTTGCCGAGAAGCCTTCTTCCCCTGAGTGTTTGAAAAGTAAAAGTACTGTCCTTGATGTATTTTATATTCCGTACTGCTCTGTCAACATCTTTGAGACCTGTATCTGAAAGATATTCTTTCATCTCGGTATCCGAAAGCTCTTCTTCGAAGACCGTCCCGCTAAGAGACGGCTCCTCTTTTTGTTCTGCAAACAGGAAATCATAGATACTCCTGACGTTCATTCTTCTTTTTCCCAGGCTGGAGACGAATGACTCTATATTATAAAATCCCATCTTCTTAGCGAGTGATTCAAGTTCAGCCTCGCGTGCTGGTATGGTATGGGTCTGAAGGTCATTAACCTGCTGGAGCCTGTGTTCAAGCATCCTGAAAAACCTGTAATTGTCTGATAAGATTGAATAATCCTCATGACCTATAAGTGCCTTCTGAAGCAGCCTGTGTAAGACTTTAAGTATACTCCTTTCCCTGAGCAGTGGTTCTCTTCCCCCATATATCAACTGGAGTGCCTGAGCAAAAAATTCTATTTCGCGTATTCCGCCGTATCCCCTCTTTATATCTCCCTTCTTAAATGATGAATCTATGCGTGTCTTAAGCCTGCTAATCTCATCTATCGAGCTGAAATCCAGATATTTTCTGTATACAAAGGGTCTTATCATTTCAATGAAATTATTGCCGAGATCAGGATTTCCTGCAATCGGCCTTGCCCTGAGAAGCATTGCCCTCTCCCAGGCCCTGCCCCATGATTCGTAGTACATTTCATAACCTCTCAGAGCCAGTGCAATTGCCCCCCTCTGTCCTTCTGGTCTTAGTCTGAGGTCTACCCGGTAAGCAAATCCGGCATCAGTATTAAGCGACAGAAAGCGGGTCAATTCCTCTCCGATTTTACAGTAATATTCATGGTTGCTGATTTTATTTTTAGTAATACCCTGGTTTGTTCTCACGCCTGTTGTTTCTCCTGTTTCGGTTCCGTATGCGAATATAAGGTCTACATCAGAGCTGAAGTTCAGTTCTTCTCCCCCGAGTTTGCCGAGTGATATAACAGAGAATGCATCATCGGCCGGTGTGCCATACGTATCGCTCACAGATTTTCTTACAACATCGAGGGAATTCTCAATGACTACATCGGCAAGGTTACTCATCTCGAGCATCGTATCAACAAGGTCGGCTTTTTTGAGTATATCTCTCATGGTTATTTTCAGGATTTGCCTTATCTTGAATTCCCGCACCTTTGTCATAAGATAAGACAGCGATAGCGTTTCTGCATTATCAAAAATCTCTTTTAAAGTCGATGAAAGGGTCTCTTTATCTGTTTGTATATTGACGTCTTTAAGAGTATTAAACAGGATGTCCGGATTTGAAAAGCAGTAATTCGCAAGGAACTGGCTGTAACTGAAGAGCAGGGATATTTCTCTTATAAAGTTATCCAGTTCTTCTTCTCTTGAAGGATTCTCTTTAATAAATGACGAGAGGTTCTTAAGAGACCTTTCAGGGTCAGGGGTAGCATATGCTGCATCTTTAAGTTTTTTCTCTGAAATTTTCATTTATTATAGAGATATTTAAAATTGCAAATTGCAAATTCTAAAATTATTTTCTCTCTGTATCCCGCAATCTGGGGTCTATCGAGTCCCTGATCCCTTCACCGAGAAGATTATATCCGAGAACGGTAATCAGTATCGCAAGCCCGGGGAAGACCGACAGCCACCATGCTATCTCAATATTATCTTTGCCTAAAGTAAGAATGTTCCCCCAGCTTGGAGTTGGGGGTTGGACACCTATTCCCAGAAAGCTTAACGCAGATTCAACCAGCACCGCGGCTGCAACGCCGAGAACAGCTGAGACAAGTACAGGTGCGAGACTGTTTACCATGATATGTCTGAAGATTATCCTGAAATTACTTGCTCCTATTGCTTTAGCAGCAAGAACATACTCCCTTTCTTTTAGAGATAAAAACTCAGCCCTAACGAGACGTGCAACACCCATCCAGGAAGTAACACCTATAACAATCATAATATTCCAGATGCTTGGACCTATAAAGGCAATGACTGCAAGAATAAGAAAGAATGTCGGGATTGAAAGCATTATATCGATAAATCTCATGATTATTCTATCAATCCAGCCAGAGTAGTAACCAGAAAGTGCACCAAGTATCATGCCAATAAAAGTGGCAATACCAACTGCAACAAAACCTACCGAAAGCGATATCCAGCTGCCATATATCATTCTTGAAAGTACGTCTCTGCCGAGGTCATCTGTCCCGAGGAGATGACCTATGCTTGGAGGTTCGAGAATCTCTTTTCTGTCAATTTCATTAGGGTCATAGGGCGAAATAATAGGTGCAAGTATCGCTATAATGAAAAGGATTAATACAATGATCCCTCCTGCGACCGCAAGTTTATTTTGTTTAAACCTCTGCCAGAATATCTTCTTTGGCGAATAATTGCCCATATTATTTTGCCCTTATCCTCGGGTCAACCAGCATGTAGCCGATATCTGCCAACAGGTTTCCGATGAGCGTTAAGATTGCCCCTATTGTCAAAATACACATAACAAGGGGATAGTCTCTTGTCATGATACTCATATAAAACAGCTGTCCCATCCCAGGGATGCTGAAGATGCTCTCAAAGATTACACTGCCACCTATTAAACCAGGGACTGATAGCCCGAGCAGTGTTATTATCGGAAGGAGTGCATTCCTGAGCGCATGTTTATATATAACTTTTTTTTCCTGAAGTCCCTTTGCCCTTGCAGTAGTTACGTAATCCTGTCTTATAACTTCAAGCATGCTGCTTCTCATATATCTCGAAAGACCTGCAAGTCCACCGAATGCCGATACGAATACCGGCAGAATTAGGTGAATGGACCTGTCCCAAATCTTGCCGGCTAAGGTTAATGAAGCATAATCCATTGATTTAAGACTTGATATAGGGAGCCAGCCAAGGTCAATTCCAAATAACCTCATCAGAAGTAATGCCAGCCAGAATGACGGGGTTGCAAAACCTATAAATACAAAGAATGTGGTTATCTTGTCATATACTGAATACTGATGTGTTGCAGAGGAAATGCCAATAGGTATGGCTATAATAAAGATCAGGAACATCGATAATATATTGATCTGAAATGTTATGAAAAGTCTTTTTTCCAATAAAGACTGTTTCGGGTCCCAGATTTTCTCCATAACAGGTCTTCGGTCAGTAGAGAATGATTCGCCAAAATCAAGTTTTACAACCCTTTTCAGCCATATCCAGTACTGTTCTATTATTGGTTTATCCAGCCCGTATAATTTTTCAAGTTTCTCCCTTGCCTCAGGCGTAATCTTCGGGTTCATCTCTGTCATAATATCAGTGGGTTTCCCCGGAGCCAGGTGGATGATGAAAAAAGAAATCAGGGTAATTCCGAACAGGGTCGGAATCATTTCGAGTAGCCGTTTAAAAATGTAAGTAAGCATCAAGGCTCTATGCTGTGCCTTTGCAACTTTTCCGGCACATACCATTTATGAAGATTATAGCCTATTCCGATTGGGGAAGGTTTAATACCTTTAAACCTTGCATGTACAATTGGAAGCGCATCCGGTACATATAAAAAAATATACGGGAGTTCTTCTGCAAGTATCTCCTGAATCCTGAAGTATGCCTTCTTCCTCTCTTCAATATCGAATGTCCTGCGGCCTTTTTCGAGGAGCTCATCCACCTCAGGGTTGTTGTAAGAGATAAAATTAAATTCCTTCTCTCTTGTTTTGCTGGAATGCCAGATATCATACTGGTCAGGGTCTATATTTATGCCCCAGCCAATAATGACCGCCTGGAAGCGTTTTTTATGTATGAAGTGATTAATAAAAGTGCTCCATTCAATTGCCCTTATCTCAACCTTTATCCCTATTTTTTTAAGTCTCCACTGTATTATGGTAGCTGTATTCATTCTTAAGCGGTTTCCCATATTGGTTAGAATAGTAAATTCGAAGGGCTCGCCGCCTTTATCCAGAATTCCGTCACCGTCGGTATCCTCCCATCCCGCCTCTTTAAGAAGTTGCATTGCCTTTTCAGTATTATACTCATACTTTTTGACATCCGGATTATAAGGCCAGGTTTTCGGTACGTAAGGACCTGTAGATGGACTTCCGAGTCCGAACAGAACTACATCAACAATTTCACTTTTATCGATGGCATGTGCTATTGCCTGTCTTATACGTTTGTCTTTGAATAAAGGATATTTCAGATTGAAACCCATATATGTATAAGAAAAGACAGGATACCGGAACTTCTGGAAGTTTTTCTTGAAAAACTCATTGTTTGTCTGCTTTGTATATTGAATAGGTGTAAGTCCCATCATATCAACACCACCTGCCTGAAGCTCAAGAAACAGAGTTGCCAGATCAGGTATTATCCTGTAGACATATCTGCCGATATAGGGTCTTCCTTCAAAATATTTACTGTTTGAATCGAGCGTAACTTCTTGGCCCGGCGTCCATTTATTTAGCATGTAAGGTCCCATGCCTACCGGATTTCTTCCAAAGCCTGTCTTAGTTATATCCTTCCCTTCAAGCAGGTGTTTAGGAAGCACTATTAGACTCCCCCAAGTGGTGAGTGCAGGTGCGAAAGGTTTGTCATATGTAACCCTGAATGTATATTTATCAAGGACTTCAGCCTTTTTGACCTGAAGATAATCTTCCTTGTATGCTGTTGGAGTTTTTTCGTCTACGATAGTCTTATAGCCGAACATTATATCTTCGGCGGTAAATTCAACTCCATCTGTCCACTTAACTCCCTTTTTCAGGTGGAATGTTATAACCTGCCCGTCGGGAGAAATGTCCCATGACTCTGCAAGGTCACCGATAACACTCAGGTCGGTGTCGTATTTGACAAGGCCGTTAAATATAAGCCCTGTGACATCAAAAGAGGCACTGTCAGTTGCGAGCATCGGTATGAGAATACTCGGCTCGCCTATTGAACCTTCTATTAATGCATCGCCATATGCAGGTTGATATGAGTCACTTTTCATATCTGGCTGTGTTGCCTTTGAAGGTTTACTTTCGTAGCCCGCAATTGCAAAGATTATGATGAGTAGGAAATAAACAGCTTTTTTCATTTTTTTAAGAATACTGCAATTTTCACCTGTTTTTCAATTAATGGATTATTTCAGAACTAAAATATTTCAAATAAGAGATTGCTTTACTGCGCTCGTAGTGACATGAAATTAATAAAATGAAGCGTTTTCATTGTGAGTTCCGAAGCTTCGGGGCGAAGCAATCTCTTTTTTTCAATTTGAGTTGCTGTTATTCCAATAATTTTTTAGATACTTCCCTGTATAGGAATTCTCCGACCTGATAATATCATCAGGGGTTCCTTCAAAAATAATTCTGCCTCCTTTATCCCCACCTTCCGGACCCAGGTCAACGATCCAGTCTGCCGCCTTTATTACATCAAGATTGTGTTCTATAACAACGATTGTATTTCCTTTCTCAACGAGCCTGTTCAGTACATTGAGAAGTGCTTTTACATCAACAAAATGGAGGCCTATAGTGGGTTCATCAAGTATGTATAGATAATTTCCCTTCGAATTTATCCCCATTTCCGAGCATATCTTGAGCCTCTGGGCCTCGCCACCTGATAGAGTTGTGGCTGATTGCCCGAGCCTTAAATATCCCAGCCCTGTATCTATCATTAATGCCAGTTTAGAAATTATAGCAGGCTGGTCTTCGAACAAAGTATAAGCCTCTTCAACGGTCATATTCAATATATCATGCATGTCTTTATCCTTGTACTTTACCCTTAGTGCTTCTGGCTTATATCTTCTACCTTTGCATTGTTCGCACTTTATATAAAGATTTTCGAAAAAATACATTTCCATCAATTCATAACCTGCACCATTACAGGTCTCGCATCTTCCCCCGTGTACGTTAAATGAGAAGAAACCAGGGCTATAGCCATAGGCCTTTGCCTCTCTCTGTTCAGCAAAGAGTTTTCTGATATTATCAAATATCTTCATGTAGGTTACCGGGTTAGATCGAGGGCTTCTGCCAATTGGAGACTGGTCAATCAGCTTAACGCCTTTAAGGTATTCTATACCTTCTAATCTGTTATAAGGCAGCGCCTGTTCAGTATCAGTCCTGAACTTGTTTGAAAGAGCCCTGTAAAGGGTCTCAACTACAAGACTGCTTTTCCCTGAGCCTGATACCCCTGTAACCGCAGTAAGCCTTTTCAGGGGAATATTGAAATTAACCCCCTTAAGATTGTTACCCTCTGCATTGTAGATAGATAGTACTTCACCTGAAAACTGCCTTGATTTTAAAGGTATCTCGACCTTTTCGACATCTCTTATATATCTTGATGTGAGAATATCCGATCTCATAAATTCAGATACCGTACCTGAAAAGACAACTTCTCCACCTTTATGACCGCCTCCAGGCCCCAGTTCCACGATCCATTCTGCTGCCTCAATTATTCCCCTGTCATGTTCGACTACAATTACTGTATTACCAAGTTCAGCAAGCTGATTCATTATCTTTGCAATCCTCTCGGTGTCTTTTACATGGAGACCCACCGTCGGTTCATCAAGGACATACAGTGTCCCCGTCAATAATGATGCAAGCTGGTTTGAGAGATTGATTCTCTGGAATTCTCCGCCTGAAAGTGTCCTGCTGTAACGGTCTAGCGTGAGATATTCCAGTCCCACTTTTTTGAGGAACTGGAGTTTCATGACTATCTGGCGCAGAAGCTCTTTTGATACATCTTTTTTAAAAGGGGAAAGATCTATATCGGAGAAAAACTTTAAACTTTCGGATACCGGCATCCTGCATAGTTCGGAAATGTCAAGTGCAGAGATCTTATATGCGAGTGCTTCCTTCTTTAGTCTTTTGCCATTACATTCAGGGCATTTGAAAGCCCTCCTGTATCTGCTAAGGAATACCCTGACGTGTAGCTTGTATCTCTTCCCCTCAAGATATTCAAAGAAATCATTGATGCCGTAAAAACTGTCAGAACCTTTAAATAGTAAGGTTTTCTCCTCTTCTGAAAACTCAATATAAGGCTTATTTATGTCGAGCCCCGCTTTTCTAGCAGTCTCTAATAACTGTTTTTTCCACCATCTATAGGCAGGCTTATTCCAGGGGTATACTGCGCCCTTTGAGAGTGAAATGACTTTATCAGGTATAATAAGGTCTTCGCTGTATTGAAGTGTGTCTCCAAACCCCTTGCATTCAGGACATGCACCTACGGGGTGGTTGAAAGAAAAGAGGAGGGCAGCTGGTTCAGGCAGTTCAATTTCGCATTCTTCGCATGCATTACTTGATGAAAAGGTATGAATAGAGGACTTTGATTCAGTAACATCAGCAGATTTATTTGAATTCAATATAATAGTCTTTATCTTTTCTTTTCCCTCTTTCCATGCCATCTCTATGGAATCTGACAGCCTTGGTTCATCTTTAATTATAAGTCTGTCAAGAACAATATTTAGTGAGGAGTGAGGGGACTTCGGCGAGCCCTCGGCCTGAGCTCGGGCCGAGGGCTCGCCGAAGTCTCGCAACTCGTTGATGTCTTTTATTTCACCGTCAAGCCACACCCTGTAAAAACCCTGTTTTTTTAATTCTTCAATCGAATCTCTGGTTTCAAAGACAATAATCGCCTTTTCACCGTGATGTTTATCAATGAGTTCTGAAACTATCTGCGAAGGATCCCACTTCCTTACTTCCCTGCCGCATTCAGGACAATAAGGTGTTGAGATCTTTGAATAAAGAAGTCTGAATAATTCATTAAGTTCGGTAAGAGTGCCTACAGTAGAGCGGGATCCACGTACAGGATTCTTTTGCTCAAGCGCAATAGCCGGCCTGATATTCTTTATTGCATCAACTTCAGGCCTGTCAAGTTTTTCGAGGAAAAGCCTTGCATAAGTGGAGAGGGATTCTATAAAGCGCCATTGTCCTTCGGCAAAGATAGTATCAAATGCGAGCGACGATTTACCCGAGCCCGAAACCCCTGTGACCGCAATAACCCTGTTGTGGGGAAGCTTGAGGCTTATATTTTTGAGATTATTCTGTCGGGCGCCTTCGATTATGAGTTCTTTATTAGACATCCAAATATTTTAACATATATGATTAATCTGAGGATTGTGTGGCTTACGGCTCGTAGAGGAGAATAAATAATGCGAACTAAAAGGTTACGTCTAACGGTAACGGTTACGACGCACGACCTGTCAAGTAAGCTTTTCTGCTTTACAGGGCCCGTTTACTCATCGCATGGCGCATGGTGCTCGGCGCATGGCGTTATTTTTTACTGCCTACTCCCTACTGCTTAGTGCCTACTTTTCTTTTTGCTCCTTACTTTTCACTCCTTACAACTTACTTTACCTGTCTTTGTTTGTGCCTACTGACTACTGCTTACTTCCTACTTTTTTCCCTGATTCCCTGATACTCTGATACCCTGATTCCCTGCTCCTAACTCCTTACTTTTCTTTGATCTTTGTGTTTTAGTGCCTACTGCTTACTGCCTACTCCCTACTTTTTTTAGTGACCAGTGACTAATGACCAATGACTTAGAAATAGTTGGTGAGAGATTTCTTTAGCAACAAACCCCGTAGAAAGGATGATTTTCTTTATGGGCAAGTCTAAAAAATTTTCCTTGGGTATTAGAAGTTATTCTCGTTTCTATCGTTAACCCAAAACGGGGCAGTCCCAGCAACTATAGTGTTTGCTTTGGGTCTTGCAAAAGCAATAAAACTCGGTTCACCTGGTGGTCCGTTTGGATCTGGAGTGGTAACATCGTAGTCATAATTCAGATCCTGAGGTAGACCCGGTCTAAAGCCTGGAAGAAAACCCTGAAGACCCTGATTAGCTTCTGTATAAAAAGCAATTCCAGCGGGATCGGGTTCATATACTGAATTTTCTGCAAAATTTTGCTCTTCAAGTAGCCTTATAGCCTGAAGATTGGATTTTGCCTCAGAAAAGGCAGCCTTCTTCCTCTGACCCAGAAATGAAGGTATAGCAACGGCAGCCAGGATTCCAATGATTGTTAGAACCACAAGCATCTCAATAAGTGTTATGCCCTTTTTATTTGTAATTTCCTTTTTCATCTGCCAATCTCCTCTATTAAAATAAAAAATTGCAATTATAAACTAATCTGAAGTTATTATAACGTTAAAAATTACCTCTCCGATATTGGCTGTGCCAACATTTGCAGGAGTGCCTCCAAATGGAGAAGATGCAATAATATTTATACTCCGGTTTGCATTATTTGGATTAAAAACTACCTGTCCACCAAGGGGGTTTAAGCCAATGATAAATATAGGCTGGTTCTCATTCCAGGGTGAACCATTCTTTCCAATAAATGTCATCGTTGCAATATACCTGTTAGCCAGGTCAGTGATATTGGTATACGCGGGGCCGTTTACCAACCCATAGCGTACCTGGCAAATGGGTGAATCCAAAACACTGTCTCCATCGCTGTCTACCTGCAACCTTCCTGAAAAGGGTGAGCACTCCTTGCCAGTGGGTCCAGGATAGACTATAGTTTCACCATCAGAGAGGCTGTTAAGCCACTCGGACAACTCTCTTGCTGCAGTCTCAGAGCTTCCCATTAATGCCTTTATCTTTGATTTTTCCCTCACACCCAAAAGAGCCGGGACTGCAATAGCGGCGAGTATGCCTATTAAGGCTACAGTTATCATAAGCTCGATCAAGGAAAAGCCTTTTCTATTTAATTTAATCTCATCCATATTAAAAAAGGGGGAGAAGATTTCTTCTCCCCTTAGCGTGTTGATACATTATTTTAGTCAGCTGCTATTGTTGTATTTACGACAACTTCACCACCTGCTGCTGGACAAGCACCTCCGACACCTGCTGTAGCCATTATCTGAATCGTCCTGTTGACGTCATCACAACCTAAAAGAATTTGGCAAGGTACAGCCGCAGCTATTGGTGCTGCCTGTGCTACAAATAACGCTACTGCTGGGTTCCAAGGGCTCTCATTCTTACCCATGTTTACTACCTGAGTTACATAATCGGTACAGATATTGGCAAGCACAGCGTTATATGGACCCATATTAGGGAGATTATAACGAGCCAGACAAATATTGGTGTCAACAAGACCATCACCGATAGTATCAACCATTTGTTTGTTCGCATGCTCTCTGCATGTTCTTACACCACCAGCACCTACAAAAACATAAGGCTCCAGGTCTGCCATGCTGTTCAGCCACTCCTGAAGTTCCTTTGTTGCACCCTCAGCACTCTCTGTTATCGCCTTGACCTTTGCTTTCTCCCTTGTGCCAAGAAGGGCAGGGATTGCAATAGCTGCAAGGATACCGATGATTGCCACGACAATAAGGAGCTCAATTAAGGTAAAACCTTTCCGCTCCTTTAAGTTATTCATTGCCTTAAACATCTTTTCCTCCTTTCTTTGTTTTGGTGGTCAGTTTTTATGACCACTTTCCTGAATAGTCGATGATTACTTCATCATAACATCTTTAAACTTTTTTGCATCACCTCCTTGATAAAGGTTATATGAAAACTACACATAATGAAGCAGTTTTTATGCCAATATTTAAAACCATATAATCATTATAGAGCCACTAAAATTTAGAGGCGCTGGTGATAAAAAGTAAAATATGAACACATGACATACCATAGGTGTATATAATTCTATATGTTTCAGTATCTAATAAAATCAATAAGTTAAAAAATACTGAGCATATCTGGATTCCCCAAAAGTGGTATTTTTATGAAAAGTTATTTATTGATAGAGAACAATATGTAAGTTTTGACGTATTCTATAAAATGACAATTTTTGTCATTTTATAGACATAATCTGTATTACTCAGGTTAAATCACATTAAACACTCTCAAAAAGTTAGAGAAAAAGATGGCTATGCTTTAAAAAATTGTCATCCTTTAGTATTATATAATTATTTGGGGCATTATCATTTAAATTCATTTTATAATCATGCAAAATTCTATGAAATTTATCGGTCTTGACGCAGGGTCTGTCAGTGTAAAGCTAGTTGTACTTGATGCAAAAGGAAACAGGCTCTACAGTTTTTACCGCAGGCATAAAGGACATCCTCTAACTGTTGCACTCGAACAGCTTAAAACAGTAACGGGTAATGATTCCTCACTTTCTATTACCGGGTCTGCCGGGAGATTGATAGGTAGTATACTTAACATTGAACCAGTAAATGAAGTTGTTTCCTATGCATTTTCAACACGCAGGCTTTATCCTCATATCAGGACAATAATTGAACTCGGAGGGGAAGACTCAAAGCTTATCATTTTAGGAGAAGATTCAAATTCTGCCAGAGACTTTTCAATGAATTCAATATGTGCAGCAGGAACCGGCTCATTCCTTGATCAGCAGGCAGAGAGGCTCAGGCTTTCAATGGAAGAGTTCTGCGAACTGAGCCTGAAATCCCGGAAGCCTCCAAGGATTGCAGGAAGATGCAGCGTATTCGCAAAATCTGACATGATCCACCTTCAGCAGATTGCAACTCCGGTTGAAGATGTTGTTGCAGGACTCTGTTTTGCTGTCGCAAGAAACTTTAAGGGTTCTATCGCCAGGGGCATGGAACTGGTTCATCCTGTTTCATTTCAGGGTGGAGTCGCAGCAAACAAAGGTATGGTAAGGGCTTTTAAAGAGGTCTTTGGCTTCGAAGAGCTCTTTGTGCCGGAAGAATATGCATTAATGGGTGCAATTGGCGCAGCACTTAAAGATATTGACTCAAAAAGGACAAAGTCTTTTGATCTGAGACTGCTCGAAGATTTTTTAACTTCCAGCAGACCTGCTGAAAAAGGATACAGTCCTCTGATACTAAAGGGTGAGGACTTTTTTGAAAGGCACAGCGTTTTTAATGCGGAATTTGGAATTCGGAATGCTGATTTAACTCTGAAATCCCGTAAAGGGAAGTTGTCCCCGAAAAGGGGCGTTGCCCCAACGGGGCTTTACGCCCAACGGGACTTTACGTCCGAAATCCAAAATCTGAAATCTGAAATCCGAATAGAGGCTTATCTCGGGGTTGACGTTGGCTCGATAAGTACAAATTTAGCAGTAATTGATAAAGATTGCAGGCTGCTTGCAAAACGCTATCTTATGACTGCAGGCAGGCCAATAGAAGCTGTAAGGCAGGGTCTTGAAGAGATAGGGCAGGAAATAGGCGATAAGGTTGAAATCGCCGGTGTTGGTACAACCGGTTCTGGAAGGTATATGATTGCCGACTTTATAGGTGCTGATATTGTAAAAAATGAGATTACTGCACAGGCAACTGCAGCAGCCTTTATTGATAAGGATGTTGACACCATATTCGAGATCGGTGGTCAGGATTCAAAATTTGTTTCACTAAGAAATGGAGTGGTAGTCGATTTTGAGATGAATAAGGCATGTGCAGCAGGTACGGGTTCATTTCTTGAGGAGCAGGCTGAAAAACTGGATATATCCATAAAGGGCGAATTCGAGAAAATGGCATTAGACTCTGAAAATCCATGCAGGCTCGGTGAACGCTGTACTGTATTTATGGAAAATTCGTTGATGGCTAACCTCCAGCGTGGAACTGACAGGAAAAATCTTCTGGCCGGGCTTTCATATTCGATAGTACAGAATTATATCAACAGGGTTGTCAGCAAGCATCATATCGGAGACAGGATCTTTTTCCAGGGTGGAGTTGCATTCAATAAATCTGTTGTTGCAGCGTTTGAAAAATATCTCGACAAACATTTAACTGTTCCCCCGGATCATGAAGTGACAGGAGCCATTGGTATGGCATTAATAGCAAAGAAGCACATGGAGAACAGTAATAAATTACCACCTATCAGCACATTTAAAGGGTTCGGGCTATCCAGACGTCCATATAAGATGTCCTCTTTTGAATGCAAGGGCTGTCCGAATGTCTGTGAAATCAACAGAGTCAAGGTTGAAGGTGAAAAAAAATATCTTTTCTATGGAGGCAGATGCGAAAAGTACGATGTCAGAAAAAAGAAATCGGCTGATGAGTTGCAAGATCTGTTTGCATTCAGGGATGAGATGCTATGGAAGGCACATCTTAAAAGAAAGTCGGAGGTCAACAGTCAAAAGTCAGAAAATTCTGAAATCCGCAATCCCGTAAAGGGACGTTATCCCAACGGGACTTTACGTCCGCAATCTGCAATTAAAATTGGTATCCCGTATATCTTCTTTTTTCAGGATTTCCTCCCATTCTGGACAACTCTTCTATGGGAACTTGGGTTTGAGGTAGAGGTATCCCCCAAGACAGACAGAAATATAGTCAGAAGTGGTATTGAAACTGTTCTTTCAGAAACCTGTTTTCCTGTAAAAACTGCAATCGGCCATATTAAATATTTGCTTGATAACAATGTGGATTTATTATTCCTGCCGAGTTTTGTAAATCTAAACAGCTCTGATGATATATTTGAAAGAGGCGTTGGATGTCCTTACACCCAGACAATCCCATATGTATCAAAAGTCACATTTAATGGAATAAAGACATTGACTCCGATTATAAATATGAATCGGGGTAATGCCTTCCTAGAAAGAGAATTAAGGCTTGTCTTCAAACCGTTTAAGATTAAATCTTCCAGGATAAAAAAAGCTTTGAAGTCAGCAAAGAAAGCACAGGCAGAGTTCATCAGTGAGATTAAAAATATGGGCAAAAAGACCCTTTCTGATTTAAAAGACAGGGCTATTGTGATTGTGGGCAGACCTTACAATTCATTTGACAGAGAAATGAACCTTAACATCCCCAGGAAACTCGCTGACCTTGGAATCCTTTCAATACCTATGGATTTTCTCCCTGTGGAGGAATCGGACATCTCTGTAGACTGGCCCAATATGTACTGGCGCTCTGGCCAGCGGATTTTAAGTGCAGCCAGACTAATAAGGTCAAACCCTTTGCTTTATGGACTTTACATAGGAAATTTTTCATGTGGTCCTGATTCCTTTATTATTAAATTTTTTGACGAAGAGATGACTGAAAAACCATATCTTCATATAGAAATCGATGAACACAGTGCCGATGCAGGTGTGATAACAAGATGCGAGGCATTTCTCGACAGCATCCAGAATAAAGTTATGGTTGATGAGCCATGGTTTATCAATAAGAAGAAATCCTTATCAAAAATTGCGGATTACTCGACACGGACTGTTTATATTCCTCTCATGTCTGATCATGCTTATGCTCTCGCTGCAGCATTTGAATACTGCGGTATTGATGCAGAGGTGCTTCCTGAATCTTCAAATGAATCCCTGGATCTCGGCAAAAAATATGTATCGGGTAAGGAGTGCTATCCATGTGCAGTGACAACGGGTGATATAGCAAAGAAAGTCATGGAGCCGGATTTCAATCCTAGCAAATCTGCTTTTTTTATGCCTTCTGGCTCAGGGCCCTGCAGGTTTGGCCAGTACAATGTTTTTCACAAGCTCGTAATAAAAGAACTTGGTTATGGTGATATACCGATTTTTTCACCAAATCAGGACGAGAATTTTTACAAACATCTTGGCATCGTAGGGAAGGAATTTACGATGAGGTCATGGAAGGGCATTGTTGCAATTGAGCTTCTCAATAAGTGTCTTCATGAGATAAGACCCTATGAAAAAGAAAAAGGTTCTTCTAAAGCCGTTTACAATGAATATCTCGGCATGGTTTACAAATTAATAAAAGGTGATGATGGGGATATTGAGGTATTACTGAAAAATGCAAAGACTGATTTTCAGAATATCCCCAGATATAAAGATATAAAACCTCTTATCGGTATAGTAGGAGAGATATTTGTGAGGTCTAACAGATTTTCGAATGAGGATCTCATAAGTAAGATCGAGGAACTGGGAGGCGAAGCATACCTTGCTCCTGTAGAAGAGTGGTTATATTACATAAACTATACAGGGTTTAAAAAGGTCTTGATAAAAAAAGACTGGTCTGGTATTATTAACCTCTTTTTAAAAAGGTTCTTTCAAAAGAGGATGGAGCACAGGTTTGCAAAGTATTTTGAAGGATTTTTAAAAACCCTTCACGAACCCGATACAAAAGAGCTTATAGACAAAGCAAGTCCTTATATTCATTCCTCATTTGAGGGTGAGGCTATTCTCAGCATAGGCAAATGCATTGATCTAATAAACAGAAGGGCAGCAGGTGTCATAAATGCTATGCCGTTTGGCTGCATGCCAGGTACCATTGTAAGCGGATTAATGCGAGGAGTTAACAGGGACTTTAGTATACCATGCCTGAGCATTCCATATGATGGTACTGAATCGCTTACAACAGAGATTCAGTTAGAGGCGTTTATGGATCAGGCAAAAGAGTATATTAAAAAGTAGGGGGTAGGAAGTAAGCAGTAGGCAGTAAAAGGCAAAAATAAAAGGAAAGTAAGGAATAAGAAGTAGGAAGTAGGCTGTAAGCAGTAGGGACTAAATAAAAAAACAAGCAAAGGTAAAGGTTAACCCGCCTGAGGCTGGTTAAGCGAAAAGGGTAATAAGTAGAATTTAGTGCATACTGCTTACTTCTTACTGCTTACTATTTAATAAGGAGGTGAGTATGTGGGGAACGTTAAAAAATGGCGTAAAAAAAAGATGAGCAAACACAAACATAGAAAGCTGCTTAAAAAGACCAAACATCAGCGAAGAAGAAATAAATAAATTAATTATTTAAATTTAAACTGTGTACATCATTTCATATATTAGAGAATTTTTTTATATCCTAAGCTTCACCTCTATATCAGTATATCAGGTATATGTGCAGCCTACGACTCTTTTAGAAAAAGTCTTGCCATTTCTCCTTTATCCCGACTTGTCGGGGCACCACCCTTGTTAATTAATTTTTGGTAAATTAAGTAGTTGGTCATATTCCTTTCGATCCCTAGAGGAAAATTTTTACCCCAAAATTTCCATATATTCGCTCAAGAAACATGCCCAACTATATAACATGTATGCCTGTTTCAAACGCATTTTTTGTAATAATCAAAGATTCGCTGAGTCGAAAAGGTTTTGAAACAATACCCTTCAATAGGGTATTATTCAGTAAATGATGAAACCTTTTCTGACAACGGGTATCGGAAGTCTGCCACATAGCGATATTGATGAGGCTTGCAGGCTGATTCTTGATACTTTTGATATTCCATTCTGGCCCCAGCTTCCAAAAGTGTCTTTCAGGGAGCTGATGATTCCCCAATATTCTGAAGGATTGCCTTTTTTGAAAGTTGACCCTGAAAGAGGTAGTGTATATATTGAAAAAAACAGCTCTGACGAACTTGAAAGATTCTATGAGAACTGGACAGAGGACAGCAGTATTGCCATATCAGAAGACTATGCAAATGGACTACATGCATTCATAAAGATTGTCAAGAACATCGGAGACTCTTACCGGGGAAAATTTGAATATATTAAAGGACATGTTACAGGACCGCTAACTTTTACGCTCGGTTTAAAGGATAAAGAGGGAAGGCCTGTATATTTTGATGAGGAACTCAGGGAAATATCGTTAATGCTCTTAAAGGCGAAGATAAAGTGGCAGTATGATATACTGAAGCCCCATGCGGGACGTGTAATAATCTTTATTGATGAACCGATTCTTTCTGCTTTAGGCAGTTCGAGCTACCTCGGGGTAAGCAGTGAAGAAGCATTGAGGCTGATAAAGGAATCCTCTGAAAAAATAAGGTCTTCAGGTGGCATTTCGGGTATACATTGCTGCGGCAATGCAGACTGGCCACTTGTAATTAACAGCGGTGCAGATATAATCAGTTTTGACGCTTATGATTATATTGATAATATTGCCATTTTTCATGAGGAATTAAGAAGTTATCTTGAGAAAGGTGGTCTCCTTGCATGGGGAATAATCCCGACATCCGGGGCTATAAAAAGCGAAAATACTGAATCAATAAAGGAACGTTTTAATAAAGGCATTGAAAAGCTGTCACATAAAATAAATAATTCACTTATTTATTCAAATATACTTCTTACCCCATCGTGCGGAACAGGGTCAATGACTATAGATGAGACAATAAGAGTGTTTCAGCTACTCATCAGGCTTAAAGAGGAATTTGCATGATGGAACTGAAGCAGCATCGAGACTTAAGATTGAAATGGAATTTGCAGACAGGATAAAGTTTGCTGGAAAGGGTTCTATAAAATGAGAGGTTTTTTCATATCTTTTGAAGGCATTGAGGGGACTGGGAAGTCGACACAGACGAGACTTCTTGCTGAATACCTGAGAAGGAAGGGATTCAGTGTTACACAAACAGAAGAACCCGGCGGTACTCTTATAAGCCTGAAAATCAGGGAACTTCTGCTGTCTTTAGACAGCAGAGGGATGAACCCTGTAACTGAACTACTTCTGTATAATGCATCACGCGCACAGCACGTTAAAGAGGTTATAAATCCTGCTCTTGAAAGAGGTGATATTGTAATTACAGACAGATTTTATGATTCAACTGTTGCTTACCAAGGCTATGGCAGAGGTATCGATTTAAAGTTAATAGATTCTCTTGACATGATTTCTACAGGAAGATTAAGGCCAGATATTACAATAATTCTTGATATAGATGTAGAAACAGGTCTGCGAAGGAACAAGGAAATAAGCAAGAATGACCGGTTGGAACTCGAGGATATATCTTTTCATGAAATGGTCAGGAAGGGTTTTATTAAAATAGCTGAAAAGGAGAGAGAAAGAGTAAAATTAGTTGACTGTTCGGCTGAAATAGAGGCAGTGCATGATAAAATAGTTAATCTTATAGCCGGGATTTTGGAAGATTCAAGGGCAAAAAGAGATTCTTAATTGAGATATGTCACTTAAAAATATCATAGGACAGGACAGGGCTATTGAGATGCTTTTCGGGATTTTACAAAGGCAGAAAATTGCCACTTCATACCTTTTTTGCGGCGAATCCGGAATAGGTAAAAAGACCGTTGCAGTTAATTTTGCGAAGGCTTTAAACTGCCTTAAAAAAGTTACGAGTTACAAGTTAGGAGTTGCAGGTAAAGATTCGATTCAAGACTATGACCCCAAAACTCGTAATACAGCACCCGGAATTTCATTTGATGCCTGTGATGAATGTGAATCATGCCTAAAAATTGAAGCGGGGACCCATCCTGATTTTATCATGATATTACCTGAAGATAGACAGATAAGGATAGAAGAAATAAGGATGATAGAGGATATACTTTCATTTAAGCCCTATGAGGGCAGAAAGAAGATAGTGGTTGTGGATGATGCTGATAAAATGAATATTTCTGCTGCAAATGCATTTCTTAAGACGCTAGAGGAACCCGCGGAAGACAGCGTTATAATCCTGTTATCATCGAAACCGGATATGCTTCCTGATACTATCAGGTCAAGATGTTCAAGAATTAATTTTGCACTTCTTTCTTCAGAGTCATGCATGCGTGTGCTCGATGGAAAGATCCCTGCAGAAAGTCTTCAGCTTGTTACAAGGCTTTCGATGGGAAGGCCTGGGATTGCGCTTTCCTCTGATTTATTGGAGGAAAAGATATGGTTTTTGGGTCTTTTCAATAGCATGCTTAATGCCGATAAAGACAGCTGGACCTCTAGAGAGGAGATGGAACAATGGTTTGAACTTGTATTAATCTTTCTCAGGGATATGGCGGTGCTTAAAATAACAGGTGAAGTATCAAGACTGATTAATATCGATTTTGAGGAATATCTAAACAAATTATGTAATTCTACAGATTTAAATTCTATAATAAGTATTTATAATAAATTAAAGCTATTGAAGAATCTTTTGATCTTCAACCTTAATAAGTCTATTACATGGAACTATACTTCATCATTATTAAGAAAGGAGCTGTCAATCTAATATGCCTGATGTAGCAGGAATAAGATTCAGAAGGTGCGGAAGGATATATGATTTTGATGTCAATAGCCTTGAAATCAATACAGGAGATCTTGTAGTCGTCGAGTCAGAATTCGGTCTGAGCATAGGAAATGTAATAATCGGCCGACATTCAGTAGAAAATCCCGAGAAAGAACTTAAAAAGGTGCTTCGCCTGGCGACTGATGAGGATATCAAAAATAAACAGGAGAACGAAACATTCGAGAAAGAAGCAAGAGACTTCTGCCAGAAAAGGATAATGGCCAGAGGAATTCCAATGAATCTGATTTGCACGGAGGCTACACTGGACAGGAAGAGGATAGTCTTTTACTTTACTGCAGAGGGCAGGATTGATTTTAGGGAACTGGTTAAAGACCTTGCTGCAAAGTTCAAAACGAGGATTGAAATGAGACAGATCGGGGTGCGCGACAAGGCTAAATTAACAGGGGGCCTGGGCATTTGTGGTAAAGTTTTATGCTGCAGACTTTTTCTGACCACATTCGAACCCGTCTCTATAAGAATGGCAAAACAGCAGGAGCTTGTTCTGAATACCGGCAAACTCTCAGGTGTCTGTGGAAGACTGATGTGCTGTCTGGGTTTTGAATATGACGAATTTGTTTCCAGCACTTCATCAATTTCCGATGATAATACTATATCAATAACTGAAGAAGAAGAGGTGTTAGAAGTCTTTACAGATGAGCCGGAACAAAGACCTTCAGATATCGTCAGTTACAATGTGGAAACACCTGCAGATACATCAGCTTCTCAACAGGAAAAACCAGGTGAACAGAAAATAAAGGCATATCCCAAGAGGCGCAGGAGGAGAAGAAGGCGCAAAGGAAGGTTTCATAAGAAGTGAATGATAAGTTCTATGTAACCACTCCAATATATTACGTAAATGACATACCGCATATAGGTCATGCATATACAACTATTGCAGCAGATATACTTGCGAGACACAGCAGGCTTATATCTGAGGATGTATTCTTTTTGACAGGTACAGACGAACATGGACAGAAGGTAGAAAAGGCTGCTATTGATAAAGGCCGCTCGCCCAAAGAACATGCTGACCTCATGGTTGAGAATTTCAAGAACCTCTGGGCCAAGCTGAACATATCATTCGATGCTTTTATAAGAACTACTGATCAAGGACATATCAGGACAGTGCAGGGACTTATGCAGATGCTCTGGGACAGGGGAAAGATTGAAAAAAGGGTGTATTCAGGATGGTATTGTACACCTGACGAGCGATTCTGGACAGAAAAGGAACTTATTGATGGTAATTGTCCAGAGTGCGGAAGACAAACAGAGCAAATTAATGAAGAGAACTATTTCTTCCTGATGTCAAAATACCAGGAAAGACTTATCAGACATATTGAAGAAAATCCGTCATACATACTGCCTGAAAGCCGCAGAAACGAAGTTCTTGGTTTTTTGAATAACAATGTTCTTGGCGATCTCTGTATTTCTAGACCAAAGCAGAGGCTGTCTTGGGGAATTCCTCTGCCATTTGATGAAGATTTTGTCACATATGTCTGGTTTGATGCTCTGGTGAATTATTTTTCAGCTACAAGGTATCTGGTTCCGGGATATAAGATGGCAAGGTTAGGTGATTTCTGGTGGCCTGCAACTCACCACCTTGTAGGGAAGGATATACTTACAACACATGCTGTTTACTGGTCAACTATGCTGATGGCGCTTGAGTTTCCTTTGACAAAAAATATCTTTGCTCATGGCTGGTGGACTGTAGAGGGACGAAAGATGTCAAAATCACTCGGTAATGTAGTAGACCCTAATGTAATGGTTGATCAGTATGGTGCAGATGCATTAAGGTATTTTTTGTTCCGGGAAGTACCATTTGGACTTGACGGAGATTTTTCAGAGAAGGCATTTATCAAGAGGATCAATACGGATCTTGCCAATGACCTTGGTAATCTACTGAGCAGGTTTCTAACAATGGCTGAAAAATATCTCGATGGGATCATAGACCTGTCCGTGTCTGATACTACAGTCGAAAACGAATTTTCAAGGGTATGTATGAATGCAAACTTGGTTGCAAATGATGAGCAGAACTGGTCTTATCTGCGTTTCAATCTGATACTCGAAAATATATGGGTAGTAGTGAGGTCTTCTAATAATCATATCGCTCAAACAGAGCCGTGGAAGCTTGCTGAAAGTGACAGTAAAGCACTCAAACGCTCGATGTTTAATATTTGGAATGCTTTGAGACTGATTGCAGTTTTACTGTACCCTTTTATGCCTGAGGCTGCAGAGAAAATATGGAAACAGCTTGGTCTTAGATCTTTGACAGATGAGACCAGACAGAGTTTTTCAAAGGATAAGATTGGCATCCCCAAAATTTATGAATGGGATTGGAGACCTGGTTATGAAATAAGGGTATCTAAAGGTGAACAGCTTTTCCCCCGGATAGAAATGAAAAAGGAGAAAAAAAAAGAGCAATCCAGGAAAGAAAAAGTGGAAGCAGCAAACTTAATATCAATAAATGAATTTTATAAGATCGAAATGAAGGTTGGCAAGGTGCTTCAGGCTGAGCGTATAAAAGGCTCAAGTAAGCTCATAAAACTACAGATAGATACAGGTGAACAGAGACAAATTGTCGCTGGAATAGGCAATGTTTACAACCCTGAAGAACTTATAGGCAGGAAGATTGTTGTGGTTGAAAACCTCAAGCCAGCCAAACTTGCGGGCATTGAGTCCAAAGGTATGCTGCTTGCAGCAACAGATTCTGACGGCAGACCTGTTATTCTTATCCCCGAAAAGGACGTAAAAGAAGGTTCAAGGATAAAGTAGACTCCGTAGAAAGGGTGTTTTTAAAGGGGTAGAGAGATATCTTAAAAGGATTTATTTCTTAATAGTGTTGATTCTCACAATAAGCTCCGGAATATTAATAGTCTTTCCTTTATGCTCAAAGGCAATATTTATCCTCACCGCTGACGGAATATATTCTTTTTCATCAGGCTCCCATTCAGAAACCCATTCTTCCACTTCATCCTCTTCTGATATATCAAGATATTCGAACTCCAGCTTTTTTAATCCTTGGTCAAGTATATAGACCTTCCCACCACTATCATCGAATACGTCTTCCAAAAAAAATACCTTCTCTCTTATATTTAACTTATTGTCATCCTCAAAAATCGAAACCCATTTAAGCCCGGCCATGTCCTCAGGTCCTTTTCCGTACACATCAATGCTTGTTGTAACAAAACCAATTCTGTCCGATTCCCCTTCGAAAAATACTATTTTCCCCTCCGGCGTACTAATAGAAAACGGATAGGCGCCCCTGATAAGCCAGCTGATTCTGTCACCGATAATCCGTATCTTCTGGGTTATCTCAGCCTTCTCAGAACCGCTTTCCTGGGATTTGTAGCCCAGCCTCATTGCTGAAGAAAGTATTAATAGAATGAGGATTGAAAGAGTTATAGCTATTAGGAGCTCAAGGAGTGTAATACCGCTCTTATTCTTCAGGTTCATAAACTGTTCGAAGCCCCTTTAGTTTTAGACTGCCTGAAGGAGGCCAGGTCACTGTTATAATTATTTCGTAAATTTTTGCCTTTTCATCTTCTGAAGAAGATTTTAGGATTACTTCTCTTGAACCTAGGTAATTTCCTTCGAATTCCAGTGAATCAGAAATTTCTGTAATGTCAGAAGCACTGTAAGCCTCATCAAGCATTGACCTTGCATAGAAGAGTGCCCTTGTGTAGTCATCTGCTTTTTTTGTGGTTTTAAGGGTTGTTGAAAAATGCTGGAAAATAGCGACTATCGCTATGGCGAGAATGGCTATAGCTACCATGACCTCAAAAAGGCTAAAGCCTTTTGATTGTTGGTATGCCGCTGATATTTTCAACCTCAATTTTATATTCCTGACCTTTACCATTATTTATCTTTATTAAACCTCCGGAGCTGTTTCCCTTGGGGAAAAAGATCACAGCTTCTCCTGTAATAGTAAATTCTGAGGGTATGGAATGTAAATTGGTAGATATATCATCTCCATGGTCTATCCAGTATTTTTTTTCTTCTTCGTCAATCTTGAATTCAATATTTTTTCTCTCTATTAGAGAAATCTCCCGAGCATGTTTGATTGTATTTAACAGTCTTCTTGCCTCTTCATTAAAAAGTGTTTTTTCATAAAGTCGGGCAGCAGAGAAAGTTATAACTGATACTGCTAATCCTGCTATAAGAAGGACGATTATGATTTCAAGTAGTGTAAACCCCATTAGAAAATATTTTTTCGTCCAGCCTTTGAGCAAGTCTTTTTCTAACGGGGCAAATCCCGTTTGAAAGCTTGACTCATCGGAAATATTTTTTTTTATGGGTCGAGATATATATAGAATCAGTTTGGAAAAGTACTCCATGTATTTTTTTGCTCCGTACCTTAAAAAACCGAAGGTCTCACAGTTGCGGGGATTTCTTTTCAACGGGGTAAACCCATTATTCCCAGCTTGTAATGTCTTTATTTTCACCATCACCACCTGGAGTACCGTCTGCACCATATGAAAAGAGGTCATATTCACTATTTGAACCTGGTGACTGGTACTGATAATCCCTGTTCCACGGATCCTTGGGCAAAACGGTTTTCTTTAAATACGGACCGTCCCATTGTTCTACGCCGGGATTTGTTATAAGTGCATTAAGACCTTCAGAGGTTGTAGGGTATGTACCAATATCAAGCCTGTAGCTATCGAGTGCCTGGCCGAGCATCTCTATCTGTACCTTTGCAGCTTTCTGTTTACCCTGGCTGAGTCTTTTAAAAATGTTTGGTCCGATAAGAGTTGCTATGAGAGCAATTATTATAATAACTACTATAATTTCAATAAGGGTAAATCCCCTCATATTTTTGTGATAATCCTGTTTTTCTTTATCCTTCATTTTTCCTCCTTATATAGTCAATTTAGATTTCCAGGTAAAAGTTTTGTTCGTATTCCTTTTTTACTCCGTACTTGATATTTAGTTTTATATGGGTATCTCGTAGATACTGAATATTCCCATGAGCATTGAAATAACTATTAGTCCAACTATTAATCCCATAAGGAGTATAAGTGCAGGCTCAAAAAGGCTTACAAATCTCTTGATAAAGTTTTTTGTCTCATTCTCAAACCTCTCTGCTATAAGTATGAAGGTCTCCTCAAGCCTGCCTGCCTCTTCACCTACAGTTACCATCTGGGTAACAATTGCAGGGAAAACACCACTCTCCCTCAAAGGCAAGGAAATACCTCTTCCCTTGCTTACCCCCTCCTCGATTACTGCAAGCTGTTTTGAGATAGTATCGTTGTCAATAACGTCTCTCGATATCTTTATGGCTTCAAGTATAGGTACGCCGCTTTGAAGAAGGGTACCGAATGTTCTGGAAAATCTGGATATTATTATCTTCATGCTCAACTTTTTTATAAAAGGGATCTTTAATTTAAGATTATCAATAAAGCTTTTCCCCTCGGATGTCTTAGCATACCCGCGTATTAAAATAACAGATCCAAATATTATTACAGCAAATACCCACCAGTAAGAGGTGATTATTTCACTGATTCTTATCAGTATGAGGGTCGGTAGAGGAAGTGCCTGTCCAAGATTGGTAAATATCTGTGAGAATTTTGGCACAACAAAAACCATCAATATTGCTACAGCTATCCCTCCAACGGCAGAAATAAGAGTAGGATAAATCAATGCTGATGTAATCTCCTCTTTAAACGAAACACTTGTCTCCAGAAAAGATGCGAGTCTCTTAATAACTGTCTCAAGCATGCCTCCTGCCTCTCCTGCCTTTATCATGTTTACATATATTCTGGGGAAAATCCTGTGCTTTCCCATTGCATTGGAAAGAGTACCGCCTTTCTGTATATCTATATAAACCTCCTTTATTATTGACCTGAAAGACTTCTTTTCTGAATATTCTGAAAGCACATAAAGGGCCCTGTCAATGGGTAGTCCCGAATCAAGAAGATTGCCAAGTTCCTGAGTGAAGGTCAGGAGGTCTTTATTAGTTATCCTTTCAAAAAAATAACCTTCTTTTGATTCGGATACCTTTATGTTCAGAGGTATCAGTCCCTTTTCCCTTAGAGTTGACTTCAGGGCTTCTTCATCAGAAGAGGAGATAGTCTCTTTGATTTTTTTGCCGTAAGAATCAATAGCTTCGTAAATATAAAGAGGCATAAATTATCTTATCACACGCATAAAACATCGTCAACGAAGCATTATTCTCTTTACCCCGTTAAAAAAAACTTACCCAAAGGCTTGATGAAAAAATAATTTCTAACGGGGTTTACCTATTATTAATAGAGATGATAAAATCTCTTCGTCATATGGCATACAAGAGCATAAAAAACTGGCCTGAAGATGAAAGGCCGCGTGAAAGGCTGCTAAAACATGGACCGACTAACGTCTCAAATGCACAGCTTATTGCAATAATACTCCGCACAGGCGGTGGAGGAAAAAGTGCAATAGACCTCGGCATTGAATTGCTTAACACATTCAGTAACATTAAGAATATCCAACAGGCATCACTGTCTGAATTATGTACTCTGAAAGGTATGGGAAAAGCAAAGGCGGCACAGTTGAAGGCAGCACTTGAGCTCGGTAAAAGATTGTTTGAAGAGCCCGGTGTTAGAGGTCCTTTTTTTTCAGTAGCTGAGGATGTATATTCTTATTTTTACCCGAGATTCCGGAACTTGAGAAAAGAGGTCTTCTACTGTGTAATGCTCGATGTAAAGAACAGATTGATCAGGGAATCCAGGATATCAGAGGGAACTCTTACATCATCTTTAATACATCCTAGAGAGGCTTTTAGAGAAGCTATAAAGGAATCTGCTACTTCTGTGATATTTATCCATAATCACCCGAGCGGGGACCCGAGCCCGAGCCGTGAGGATATTTTAATAACAGAGAGGCTTGCAAAAGCGGGTGAGACCGTAGGGATAAAGGTTCTTGACCATATAATAGTAGGTGACGGAAAATATACTAGCATGCTGGATAAAGGTTATTTAAAGAAAAGTTGAATTATGATAAATTTTAAAATAGGTTCTTCAGGGAATTGTATGTAATAACGAATAATGCAAAATAAAACACGGAGACACAGAGGGGCAGAGTAAAAGGCTTGTTTTATAAACTCAGTGTCTCAGTGCCTCTGTGGTTATTTTTTTCGCATAAATATCGAAAGAAACAAAAAATAAGATAAGGGGTCAAGAAGTATGAAAGTACTGGTTATTGGAGGCGGTGGAAGGGAGCATGCAATTGTTTGGAAGCTCTCGCAGAGCAGATTGATAGATAAAATATACTGTTGTCCAGGGAATGCCGGTATTGCCGAGCTTGCTGAATGTATTGATGTAAACCAGGGTGATTTTAATTCACTCCTGGACTTTGTAAAATACGAATGGATTGATTTAACAATAGTAGGGCCTGAGGAGCCTCTGTCAAAAGGCATTGCTGATTTATTTGAGAAAGAGGGAAGAAGAATTTTAGGTCCAAACAGAGAGGCTGCCCAGCTCGAATCGAGCAAAGTCTTCTCAAAAGACCTCATGAGAACACACGGTATACCCACTGCTGAGTATAAAGTCTTTACAGCCTATCCACATGCAGCAGATTATTTAAAGTTTAAAGGCATACCGATAGTTATAAAGGCTGATGGCCTTGCAGCGGGGAAAGGTGTCTTTGTTGCATCCAATATTGATGAGGCGATGGATGCCCTTAAGCTAATAATGAAGGACAGGGTCTTTGGTAAAGCAGGCGACAGAGTAATTATAGAACAGTGCCTTACAGGTGAAGAAGCCTCCTATATGGTTTTTACAGATGGCAAAAACATTGTCCCAATGGTAAGCTCCCAGGATCATAAGCGTATATTTGACGGAGACAAAGGGCCAAATACAGGAGGTATGGGCGCATACAGCCCGGCACCGGTCATAACAGAAGAACTTGAAAAGGTTATAATCGAAAGGATTATGAAACCTACGATAAAAGCCCTGAGATCTAAGGGAATAATATATAAAGGGGTTCTTTATGCAGGGCTCATGATAGATAAAGGCCAGCCTTACGTACTTGAATTTAACTGCCGGCTTGGAGACCCTGAAGCCCAGCCTGTACTTTCAAGACTTGAGTCTGACTTTATGGATATAGCAATGGCAATTACAGACGAAAAATTGTCCTATGTTAATAGTCTGGGATGGAAAAAGGATGCCTCAGTATGCGTTGTGATATCCTCCAATGGATATCCCGGTAAATACAGTAAGGGTAATATTATTAATGGCATAAATGAAGCAAACAGGATGGAAGGTGTCCATGTATTCCATGCAGGGACAGCTTTCAAAGATGACAGTATTGTAACAGCAGGTGGCAGGGTTCTTGGAGTCACTGCCACTATCGGTGATATTGCTAAGGCAAAATATAGGGCATATGAAGCTATAGATAAAATACATTTCAGTGGAATGCATTACAGAAAGGATATCGCTGACAGGGCGTTAAAAAAAAGACACACTAAATTTTAAATCAAAGATAGTGCAGTGGAAAATTAGATGACTTTCTCTTTTGAAGTTTAGAATCTCCAATTTTAAATTTCCAGTTGGAACAGGGTATTAAGGAGGTAGAGATGAAGCCAAGAGTTTTAATAATTATGGGAAGTGATACAGACCTGCCTGTAATGGAAGAAACAGCAAAGATTCTCAAAGGGTTTGATATTCCATACAGAATGACGGTGGCGTCAGCACACAGGACTCCTCAAAGAGTGCTCAAACTAGTTAAAGATGCAGAGAAAGAAGGCGTTGATGTAATCATTGGGGGTGCCGGTATGGCAGCACACCTGCCCGGAGTCATAGCATCTCATACTACGCTCCCGGTAGTTGGTGTCCCAATAGACGCCTCTCCACTTGAAGGTATTGATGCACTGCTAAGCATGGTCCAGATGCCGCCGGGAATACCAGTAGCAACGATGGCAGTTGGGAAGGCAGGAGCTAAGAATGCCGCAATACTTGCAGCACAGATAATAGCAAGGAAAGATCAGAAAATAGCTGCCAGGCTTCTTGATTACAGGAAAAAAATTTCAAAAGATATTGAAAAAAAGTCCAGGAAAATAAGCAATAAGAATTAATGAAAACAAAGATCGACTGTTTTCCCTGTTTTCTCAAGCAGACAGTAATTGCCTTAAAACAGTATCCAGATGGAGAGGACCTTTCTCAAGAGATAATAAAAGAGATTTTTTTAATAATTCGGGAAGCAGATATCAGCAGACCGCCGGCATACACAACGACCTTAATTCACAGGGCTATTAGAGATACTCTTGGAGCAGACCCTTTTAAAAAAATAAAACATGTTTACAATGATAAAGCAGTGGGCCTTTATCCTGAATTAAAGGAGAAGATAGAAAACAGCAGAGACCCGTTGTGGACAGCCACAAGACTTGCAATAGCAGGCAATGTAATTGACTTTGGTATTTCTACTAAAATAGACATAGGAAGTTCGATAAAACGAGCACTTGAGACTGATATTGCTGTAGATGACTATCTGTCTTTCAAAGCGACAGTTCAAGAAACAGATGAAATCCATTATCTTTTAGACAACTCCGGAGAGATTGTTTTTGACAGACTTTTGATAGAGGAACTGGTATCATCAGGCAAAAGGGTGAAGGCAGTTGTTAAAGGTTCACCTGTTCTGAATGATGCAACCTATGAAGATGCTGTACAGGTAGATCTTACGGGCAGTTGCGAGGTTATTGCCAATGGTTCTGATGCAATTGGAACAATTATAGAGTGGACTTCCCCGGAATTTCAAAGGGAATTCCAAAAGGCTGGCCTTATAATTAGCAAGGGGCAGGGCAACTTTGAAACTCTCCTGGATACCAAAAAAAATATATACTTTCTTTTCCAATCCAAATGTAATGTGGTATCAAAAGAATTAGGCCTTTCAACCGGTTCAATGCTTCTTAAAAAATCCTGACGTAACCCAGATAATTCATAAATTTTTTTCGGATACCGGGATGACATGGTATGTGAGCGGCTTTTTTCGCCGGAAGTCAGGGATTTTGATGAAAGACCGGATACAACCTCCCGACTTATTAACCCAAAAATGCATTTGAAGCAGGTATACATGTTGTATAGTTGGGCATGTTTCTTGAGCGGACATAGGGAAATTTTTGGGTAAAAATTTCCCTCTGGGGAGCGAAAGTAATATGTCCAACTACTTAATAAACCACCTCTTTTTATAGTTAAATGCATTTTTTGGGTTAATCCCTAAATGCAATTACTGACAGAAATATATTATCTTTAAAAATTCATTATTTGGATTATTAATAGCAGATAATTGGATGGCTATATTCTTTTTTGTTCTCTCTTTGCAGGACCACCTCTAGGTCTTGAACCGCTGTAGTCCTTTCTCTGACGTGGTTTTGCTTCATTAACTACAATTGTCCTGTCCATAAAAGACTTTCCATTAAACATTGAAATTGCTTCTTTGCAGGCTTCAGTTGATGACATCTCAACAAAACCGAATCCCCTGAGTCTGCCGGTAACTGCATCTTTAATGAGTTTTACAGATACAACTTCTCCTGCTTTGGAGAACAGATTGCGCAGGTCATCTTCAGTTGCATTGAATGAAATGTTTCCTACATAAAGTTTCATAGCACTCATACTTCCTCCTAAAAAAATTGGGACATTCTTATTCACCTGGATTGCTTCACAGGAATACCTAGAAATGCCTAAGTGTGTCTAATCAGGTCGTGATTTGTCAAGAATAAAATAGCACCTGCGGTTATCTTATGATCTCAGCAGTGAACCTATAAAGTTTTGCACTTTTCCACGCATCTCTTGGCAGCCCTGCCTTTATGGACAGCTGCTCGAGGAAGGTAATAGTGTCCCAATTATATTCCTCTGCAACCTGTGGAAGGAGCAGTCCGCTGTTATGTCCTTTAATAAGATAAAGCCCGTGCTTTCCTATCACGATATCCTGTATATTGCTGAATGGCTCGAGTGGCGAAAGTATTGAAATCTCAACATCCATATTTTTTAGTTCTTCTTTATTCATCGGGGGAAATCTTGGGTCTCCTGAACATGCAGAGACAGCATTTCTGATAACAGATTTGTAAAGTGGCATAAAAGGATGGATATTCCCTATGCAACCCCTTAACCTCCCGTTTTTGTTAATTGTTACGAAGGTCGCTGCATTTGCTTTAAGTCTTTTGTCATTTATATCAAGAGTTGAAATACTGCTATGCATTACATAATTGACAATAGTGTTTTTTGCCAGTGAAAGTAATTCCTCTTTTTCCCTTTTTGTTAAGGTGCTTTTATAGAGGCCGATTGCTGAATATCCTACAACACGTCTCCTGTCATTTGTGACATCCCCTGAATTTGCATATTTAAAGAGCAGACCATTTGTAGCACCTGTTTTTCTGGCAACATTCATTGTGAGTATCACTGGGTACATGCCACACATCTCACATTCTCCACTGATTAAATATCTTTCGACCTCCTTGATTGACATTCTCTCGATGGCATCTATAATCTTATGGTCCATTTTAACCGCTGTCTCATAGTCGTGATAATGAGAAAGGTCCGTACTTGCTATGATTATTGTCTTTTCATTTTTATTTAGCAGCTCTGCAAGTTTTTCCGTAAGATGTTCAAAAGAAGCTTTTGTAGGAGAGCCAATCAGGATAGGTACTATCTTGAAATCCTTCAAAGTCTGCTGGAGAAAAGGAAGCTGTACTTCGAGTGAATGCTCTTTATCAAATGCATCAGGATAAAAATTTACATCGGCTTTTTCATTTATAAGTGACTTTGCAGTTTTTCCATTAATCTTTATATTTCCAAGAGGTGTTTTCATGCTCCCTTTTACATAGACAGAAGCGCCAGATAATGCAATATGATGGCTTGGCCCTATGAGTATGACTGTTCGAATATCTCTGTCTTTAAGATGACTGTAACTATAGGCAGCAACATGTCCTGAAAACCGATAGCCTGCATGCGGAGAGATTAGTGCAATAAGTTTTCCTTCAACCTGTTGCTTCTGTGCTCCGGCAAGAAAACTGTCAACCATTTGTCTGAGATCATTTCCGTCAGAGGGATAAAATACCCCGGCAACAGAAGGCTCCTTTATATGTTCACTACAGCCCGGTGAAAAAGTAAGAAGTAAGAAGTAAAAAGTAAGAAGCAAAAAAGTTTTTAATCTCATTTGAGCTTTTTCCAGAACATGGCTTTTTTCGGCTTTTCCCCTGTCTTTACCTTTTTACTGAACAGGCTGAATAAACTGCCTAAAAGAAAGAAACCTAAAAATTCTCTTCTTGTCATTTGTTCTCCAGTCTATTTAACAACATTCACACCTTTTATACCTGTTATATTTTTAGCTCCAAACTCCCGGTATGGCTGTACCACAGAATTTGCATCTTGCATTCACTATATTATTCTGTTTTACATAGTATCCAATTCTCTCGATAAGGAGTTTTTTGCATCCAGGGCAGTATGTATTTTCGGCCTGACTCCTTATGTTGCCTATATATACATACATTAAACCTGTATCCAGGGCCACATTCATCGCATCTGTTAAAGTATCAAAAGGGGTAGGGGGCAATTCGTTTAATTTATAATAAGGGAAAAATCTCGAAAAGTGTATAGGGACTTCAGGACCAAGATTTTTTATAATCCAGTTGCACATTTCTCTGATAGTCTTCATATTGTCATTGAGTGTCGGTATAACAAGATTGGTTATCTCAAGCCAAACCCCCTCTTCCTTAAGAACTACCAATGCATCAAGAACAGGTTTCAGCCTGCCCCCGCATATTCTGTTGTAGAAGTCCTCAGTAAATGCCTTTAAATCCACATCTGCAGCATCCATATATTTTGAAAGCTCCCTTAAAGGCCTTTCATTGATATAGCCGCATGTATGCATTGTATTTTTTAGTTTGAACCTCTTTGCAATCTGGGCGGTGTCATACATATATTCGTAGAAAACGGTAGGTTCAGTATAGGTATAAGTGATTGTCCTGCAGCCAAAAATCATTGCCTTTCTTACTGTCTCATCAGGAGGTAGGTCGTGATTATCTGTATCTTCCGGGTTTGCCTGGGAGATCTGCCAGTTCTGGCAGAATTTGCATCCTAAAACACAGCCTGCTGTTGCAATTGAAAAAGCTGTTGTTGATGGCAGGAAATGGTAGAAAGGCTTTTTCTCGATTGGGTCAATTGCCATTGCGCAAGGTTTTCCGTAAACAAGGCTGTACAGAACACCGCCTTTATTGATCCTTACCCTGCAGCCGCCAACCTGATAATCTTTAAGAAGACATTCAGTGGGGCAGAGTTCACACTGCACACTATTAGCCATTTTTAATAATAAAACTTCTATTCCTTTTCCTTCCAATACATGCCTTCATGAAGGCTCAGCCCCTTTTTTGAAATAACCCTCTCATAATATATCCTTCTCTCTAAGTAACCTTCGATCTCCGGCATAAAATATTCCTGAAGTACATTGTATGAAAGAGTTAAAACAGTTAGCAGTGTTGATAGTATAATTAGAATTTTGAATTTCTTTTTATCAGACATTATTTTAAATCAAGTAACAGTCTTTTTTATTATCGGATGACATTTAAATTATACCAAATCCTGGCACTGTTGATTTTAAAAAGTAGCCCCGGCTCATAATTAGTGTCAGGAAGAAAGATTATAAACAACCCTATTTTTTCTTAATTTTCGTGTAAATATATAATATCGATAGACCGCCCAGAATGATTATTGAAATAGTGACAGAGAGCCACCATCCGAATGGACCTTTGAAAAATAATAAACCTTCAGTATCATCAGGGTTGTAAAAAACTATAAATCCACAGACAATTCCGACAATCACTCCTAGAATAAAGTAAGGTATTAATGAATGTTTTCCACTGCCTTTTTGTACGAAACGAAATGCTAAAAGAGAGTAGAGTGAAACAATGATAATAAGAATGATTAATATAAAAATATAAAGCATATTAATGGCAGATTCACCGTTATTAATGAATGTGCTTTTACCCCGTTTAGAAATTATTGTTATTTTCTTCTAACGGGGTTAGCCTTCACAATTGATTATATCAAATTCCTTATAGGTATTTTTTAGACTGATTTTATTTGTATAATAAGTATTAGCTATGCTTATGCATCATAATTTTGTCCGCATTGCAAAAAGATATAAAGACAAATTAGCATTTATTGACCGTACCTCCAACAGAAGGATAACCTATTCAAAAGCACTTATTGCCTCCCTAATCCTTTCAGCAAAGTTTAAAAAGTACGAGGAAGGTTTTATCGGGATTATGATACCAAATTCTGCTGGCTGTGCCCTGTCGATTCTCGGTGCACTAATGAGCGGAAGAACGCCTGTCATGATTAACTATTCAACCGGTGCTGCTGAAAATGCACTGTATGCACAGAGAAAGTGCGACTTCAAGACAATTGTGACTTCGAGGGCTCTGCTTGATAAGATTAATTGTCCTGTTATAGAAGGGATGGTTTTTATTGAAGACATAATGAAAGACATATCCAGGGCTGATAAACTATTAGCTGCAATTTTGATAAAGCTTCCTGCTAAGTTTATTCTTAGAAAGATTCACAGGGGTAGCGAGGATGATGATATAGTAGTATTGTTTACCAGCGGAAGTGAAAAAGATCCCAAGGCCGTAGAGTTAACGCATCACAATATCAGCTCGAATATCGAAAATTTTAGTAAGGTAATAGCTCTTTCACATCAGGACATGATTCTCGCAAACCTGCCCTATTATCATGTTTTTGGTTTAACCGTCAACATGTGGACCCCTCTCTATCACGGAATGACAATTATTTCTTATGCCAATCCACTCGACTACAAAAAGATTTGCATAATAATTCGTGAAGAAAAACCTACAATGATGGCCGGCACGCCGAGTTTTCTCTGGGGTTATCTTCGCAAGTCAGAACCTGGGGACTTTAAGAGTCTGCGTATTGTCGTAAGTGGAGCTGACAAGTGCCCTGATACCTTACGGGAAGAGTTTTTAGAGAAACACGGTATCATACTTTATGAAGGTTATGGTACTACTGAAACAGCACCGGTTATCTCGATAAATACTCCTGAAAATAACAGGCCGGGAAGCATTGGTAAAGTGCTGCCAAATGTTCAGGTGCGCATAGAGAACTATGATACCGGCAGGGATTGTCCCCCTGGAGAAGTAGGCAGAATTATGGTTAAAGGTGATCTTGTCATGAAGGGTTACTTTAATGATTATGAAGAGACCTCAATGCGTATACGGCATGGCTGGTACGATACCGGTGATATGGGCTATTTTGATGAGGACGGATATCTATGGCACGCTGGCAGATTGAGGAGATTCGTTAAGATTGGCGGAGAGATGATATCTATGGTCAATGTTGAAGATGTTCTTGAAAAAATACTTCCAAAAGATGTTTCATGCTGTGTGGTAGAAATCCCTGATGCTGTAAAGGGAGCAACAATAGTTGCTGCTGTCACGCAGAATTTGGATGAAAAGAAGATACTGAAACAGATGGCAGCCCATCTTCCAAATATCGCTATTCCAAGAAAGTGTGTTGTATTGGAAGAACTTCCAAAGATGGGAAGCGGGAAAGTAGATTTCAGAAAAGTTACAGAATTGGTACACAAAATTTTACATAAAAACGTCAAGTGAAAGTTATTTAATATCTAATATTCAATTTTCAATCTTCTTTACGCCCTGCGCCCTGCTCCTTGCACCCTGCTTTTTACTGCATACTGCTTACTTCCTAGTGCCTACTTTTTTCGCTTTTCGCCCTGCACCATGCCCCCTGCTTTTTACTGTTTACTTTTTACTCCTAACTCCTCACCCCTAACTCCTCACTTCCTTTTTATCCTTACCTTTTACTGCCTACCGCTTACTCCCTACTTCCTACTTTTATTATGACTCTCTTATATAACATCTATTACACCTGATACATTCTGAAATCAGCGGCTTTTGTTTGTTTGACATGGGACAGTCCTCTCTGCTTATGTATCCGGAGTCCTTTCGTGTAAGTAATCCTGTAAGTACAGCAACAGGGCAGAGGTACCTGCACCAGAACCTCTCTATCCTGAGATTTGCAAGAAGCGCTATTACTACAAGGGTCCATGTAAGAAGATTCCCATGAAATGCAAAAAGAGTAACATACGTTTCATAATTCCCGAATTCAGCTCTCCTGCTTATAAAGACCGCAATTGCAGCTATACCCAGCAGGATATATTTCAATTCCCTCCACCTGTCATCTGTTACTGTGGATATGTCCCATTTTCTGAAAGGAAGCCTCCCGATAAATTCTGATAAGGCTCCAAATGGACACAGCCATCCACAGTAAAATCTTCCTGCAATTATTATAGAAATTATCGTGCTGGCAACAATGACATACAGAAGAATATCAGAAGACAGTCTTAAGAGGAGGAGATTAAATGCATGCAAAATGGAAAAAGGGCTCGAAAGATATAAACCGGTAACGAGTATGCTTACAACAAGGATGATATCTCTTATCCTGAGAAATTTTTTGGACTTTCTGGTAATAAAATAAAATGTCAGAGAAAAAGAGAATAAGAGCAGATATAGAATCCATCCTATACCAATTGCAGACCTTTTTCCTTCTGTAATTACATCCAAGCCGTAGACATTCGAGGCAACTATCCTGGAGGACTCCCTTATGGTGTTTGCCAGTGCTTCTACACTCACTGTAGCCCTGCTGATAGCGTCTATATCACTATCGATTTCAAATTGGTCATTTATACTCTTGCCCAGAAACTGTCTCAGGTATTGCGGGGTTTCCATGTAATGTACATAATTTTTTGTCTCCTTATGTTCGAGTATCTTTATACCTGAAATTTTCCCGTCAGAGCTTAATGCAAGCATGATCTTTATTGGCCCGGCATATCCTTTGATTGAAGGTGTAATATCATATGTATTGAAAGCAACGATACCCTCATCCGAGATGTAATGGGGAGGATTGGCCTTTTTTTCGGAAAAACTAATATCAGGAGCAATTTCCTTAAGATATTCCTTCTCATCAATCTTTTTTTCGTGAATGAATATCTGAATGGTATATCCAGCAATTAATGATGCAATCACTGTAATAAATAAAATAATTTTAATATTTTTCATGTCTTATTGATAAAAGAAAAATAAGGGACAGCCCTTTTATTGATACAAGGGACAAAAGCGTATTCTGAATCCCCAGTAATGGTATCAACAGTATCGAAGTTAAAAAGGCACCTAAAAAAGATCCTGCAAGGTCTATGGCATAAAGCCTTCCCGCAACCATAGTTGTCTCCAGTTCTTTTCTGCATAGATTCGCTGTTATAAACTGAACACCGCCTATTATGCCACATAGCAGACTTAATATATAGAAGTATACCTCTTGTTTGAAAAACAGGGGAGCAGAAATGAATAGAATGATTATTACGGCTTCAAAAAATTGAAGCCATTTTATAGGTCTGCGCACATCTTTTATTATTTGAGCACCAAGTGCCATTCCTATCATAAAGGTTGATGTAAGCAGCCCTATCATCTCATAAACATAGCCAAATGATGCCTGATAGGTAAGTATTATTATCAGGGAAAATGCCATTACCGAATATCCTGTTGTAAACATGGAATAATAGACAGCCTGCTTTTTCCTCCAAAGGATTGCTGTAATGGTCAGAAATGCTGTTATAACTGCAATTAGAATCTGCCAACCCTTAAACTCGAGAAAATAATTCAGAATTTTTCCTCCATGTACTTCAGCCCAAAGCATGAGGTTATACAGGTAAGCAACAGGCTTCAGATCACTATTTATTGTGTCAGACTTTCCAAGTCTTTCCCTGACCATATTTACCTTTAAAGGAGAGAAGGCATCATTAATAATAAAGGATCTGTAATAAACTGTCTCAATCTGCCTTTTAGAGAATCTATCATCAAGTTTATCCGGTGATATATTTACTGGACTGTTTGAGGCAAAGATGTATCCATACTCTTCTGAAGAAACCTCCACATGATTGAAGACATTTTTAATTGTGTTGAAAATCGAGCCGTTGGCTATCTGCATTCTTCTGCCGATATAGCCTGAAGAAGTTGGAAGTGTTAAACAAAGTATGCCGTCTTTTCCGAGTACTGCCTTTGCTTCTTTAAAAAATTCGATAGTGTAGAACCTGTTTATGTTTGCCGTTGACGGTTCAGGCAGATTTAAAACAACGAGGTTATACTCAGGAACATCAGTTGCCTTAATGAATTTCCTTGCATCAGTGGTTATTATCCTTACCCTTCCGTCCTTTAGGATTTTCCTGTCTTCCTCGGTCAGAAGTCTGAGTGATACGTTTATCATCTCTGGGTCTATCTCTACAAAGTCAATTTTAGTTAATGGATATTTTAAGAATTCCCTCAAGACCGAGGGTGATCCCCCGATAACCAATATTTTAGACGGGAAGTGATGAACAGTCATTGATAGATGAGCCCTCAGTTCCTCGGTCTGTGGATCAGGGTATGAAAACTGAAATTTACCGGAAGAATATACATTTAACTGTTCCCTGGTCTTTAAAACTGTAATTTCGCCATATTTCGACTCGACCCTGTCAATGACTTCTGCGCCTTTCAATTGTGAGATCTTGGTAAATTTGTCAATCCCCAGGTAAAAGATAACGGGGACTAATAATAATATGGTGAGAAATTTCTTCCTCAGGATTATCGAAGCTATAACAATATTAAGGATACTGATTAATATCAATAGAATAGATGCATTCAATCTGCCTGAAAGCAGGAATGTGAACAATACACCACCCATAAACGCACCTAATGACTCAAGGCTGTAGACTTTAGCTGTTTTTTCTTTCATATAAGAGACAGCCAGGGGAAACTGGAATCCAATAACAGTGCACAAAGGTAGCAGCGCTATGACTGTAGAGAATACTATTATTGTTAAAGGTATAGTTTCTCCAAACTCCAATGAGAAGAAAGATCGTATCAGACGTATGAATAGAAATGAAGGTTGCAAAACAATAGCAACAGCGATGAATGATAAAGCAAACGCATGCCGGAGCCTTATTTTAGTGCCTGTAAAACTGCCGATACCTACCGCTGTCAGCCAGACAGACAGGGTTATTCCTATATCCAGTTCGTTTCCTGAAAATATTGCAAGAAGCTGCCTAAGAGCTGTTATCTGCAGGAGGATTGCGGTTAGCCCGACCGTCATAACGGGCAGCCCACTCATTATCATGAGTTATTTTGTTTCCCTTCTTAAGTTTTTTGCAAGTCTTTTTCACTCCGAAAGAAAGCCTTATACTTCCCAAGGTTTTCTGTCTCTAAGCTTTACCGATGGTTACAATCTGTATATAAAGATTTCTGATAAGTAGATTCCAAAGTTGCAATTAATATTAATTTGTATTAATATTTTCGCAGTTTTGATAGTAATCGCCTGTTGTATAGACTTTTAGTGGCGGGAATAGCTGCTCATTTTAAAACTTATTTAAAGTCTCTGAGCTCTTGAACAAGTTGCGAGGACTCTTTGATGCAGACTATTTACAGAGTCAAGGCCATAAGAGTTACCCATGATCATAGTAGGAGAAAAGATCAATACAAGTCGGAAAAGCATTTCTGAAGCTGTAAAAAGACGTGATGCCGATTATATCATTAAAGTTGCGAGAGAGCAGCGTGAAGCCGGAGCAGATTATATAGATGTTAATGCCGGGACTTTTCTTGATGAAGAAGTTGATTGTCTGTGCTGGCTTGTAAAAACAATACAAAATGAAATAGACCTGCCCCTATGCCTTGACAGCCCCAATCCCGAGGCATTGTCAGAGGCTGTAAAATGCCATAAAGGCGAACCATTGATAAATTCTATTTCACTGGAGACCGGACGTTATGAATCCATTCTTCCCTTGATTACATCTAACCCCTGCAGTATTGTTGCACTCTGTATTTCCAGGACATCCATGCCAACAACTGTTGAAGAAAGGGTTCAGGTCGGTTCAGAACTCATTAAAAGTCTTGCAGATAATGGTATCCCTCTTGAAAAGATTTATCTGGACCCTCTAGTGCAGCCTGTATCAGTTGATACCCGCATGGGTATGGCTGCTATTGAAAGCATCGGCAAGATAATGAAGGCTTTTCCAGGTGTCAGGACTATCTGCGGTCTCTCAAATATATCCTTCGGGCTTCCCCATAGACGGCTCATCAACAGAAGTTTTCTTGCTCTCTGTATGGCATATGGTCTGACAGCCGCTATTGTTGATCCTACCGACAATAAGCTTATGTCAACGATTCTTGCTATTGAAATGCTTCTAGGCCGTGATGAATACTGCGAAAAATTTATCGAAGCGCACCAGACCGGTAAGATCATTGATTATTGATATATGTACTAAATAATTAAAGGAGGACAAATATGAGCGAATTCCAGGCATTGGTGGAAGCTATAATAAAGGCTGATATTAAGACAGCTACTTCAGAAACCCAGAGGCTCCTTGACAAAAAAGTTGATGTACAGGAAGTCCTCGATAAGGGCCTTATTGCTCCAATGGATGAGGTGGGACAAAAATTTTCTAAGGGCCAGTTATTTGTGCCGCAGATGTTACGTTCAGCCAAGTCGATGCAGGAATGCATGAACCTGATCAAGCCGTTTTTCAAGGAAGGCAACATAAGCCTGAAAGGGAAAATTGTGATTGGAACTGTTAAAGGCGACCTGCATGACATCGGCAAGAACCTGGTTGTTATGATGATGGAGGGCGCAGGATTTACAATAAGTGACCTCGGAGTCGATATATCCTCTGAAATTTTTGTTCAAAAGGCTAAAGATGTTGATGCGGATATAATAGCAATGTCTGCCCTGCTTTCAACAACAATGCCTGGCATGCGAGATACTATAGAAGCTCTTAAAAATGCTGGAATCAGGGATAAAGTCAAGGTCATGATTGGTGGAGCTCCTGTAAGCGAAAACTATGCCCAGCAGATTGGGGCTGATTCTTATGCCCCCGATGCAGGATCTGCAGTTATTGCAGCCAAAAAAATACTGGGCATTTCTTAGTAAGTTATTCTATCTAAAAAGGAGTAATACATGAAACCTTTAGAAATTGAGACATTTAAGCCCCGTCTTAAGGTTTTAAATCGCGAGCAGGCTCTGGCAATCCACACTTCTGCACTGGAGATACTTGAAAAGACCGGCTTCAGGATGGAACACCCTGGTGCACTTGAAATACTTTCCGGTGCCGGATGCAAGGTTTCCGATGGCAATTGGGTAAAGATGCCCGTTTACCTTGTTGAAGAGGCTCTGAATTCAGCTCCTCGACAGATAATCCTCTGCAATCAGCATGGTGATAAGGCGATTCAGCTTGAAAACGGAAATTCATTTTATGGAACAGGTTCAGACGCCACTTATACTACTGATCTGGAAACAGGTAAACGCCGCCGGACTGTCCTGAAAGATGTGGCCAATTTCACAAGGCTCGTTGACGGACTTGAGAATATGGACTTTGCAATGTCCATGGCCAATCCTGAAGATGTTCCGGTACAGTCCATATATATTTATGTTTTTGCCGAGATGGTTAAGAATACTAATAAGCCAATTGTTTTTATTGCTGACAGCGGCAGTGATATCGCCAGGATTTACGAGATTGCCTCTCTTGTTGCAGGAGGTGAAGAGGAGCTTAAGAAAAAACCTTTTCTGCTTAATTACTCAGAGGCGATAAGCCCCCTCAGGTTTCCGAAAAACGTACTTGAAAAACTTATCTTCTGTGCTGAAAAAAAGATCCCGATATGTTTTCCTTCAGGTTCAAATGCGGGAGGCGGAGCACCAGTAACACTCGCCGGAGCCATGGCTATGGGGATAGCAGAGAACCTCGTGGGTCTTGTTATACATCAGCTTGTGAATAAAGGGGCGCCTTTCCTGTTCGGTCCGAATGTCAGCGTACTGGACATGAAATCCACTGTAGTATCATACGGTTGTCCGGAATGGAGTCTTACGCAGGCCGCACTTGCTGATATGCGTGACGAAATATATGGTTTGCCAATCTGGGCTTTTGCAGGTGCTTCAGATTCAAAGGTCATGGATGCTCAGGCAGGTGCAGAAGCAATGTTTTCCATTATAACTGCCATGCTTTCACGCGCTAACCTGATCCATGATGTAGGTTTTCTGGAATATGGGACTACATCTTCGCTTGAGATGGTAATGATGGCTGACGAACTGGTTGCAATGAGCCGTTTCTTTACCGAAGGTATACCTGTTAATGATGATACACTTGCACTTGAGGTTATAGAAAAAGTTGCAAGGGGCGGGCCAGGCTCTATTTTTCTTACAGAGGATCATACATTTGAGCATTTTATGAAGGCAAATTTTCTCCCAAAGCTTCTTAACCGTTCACGTTACGATGCATGGGAGAATGACGGGGCTATGGATCTCTACAAGCTTTGTAATATTGAAGTAAAAAGAATCTTTTCCGAACACCATGTGGAATCAAAACCCGATGGAATACTGAAAGGTATAGAAAATATACTGAAGAGCCTATGAAGAGAATTCTGTCAGTGGATAATCATCGATACACGGGACAAATTGGATTTTATAAAAAGCCAGATTAACTCATATGATGATGATTGAAGTAAACAATACAAGGGTAGTAACAGTGGTTTTATAATGGGGATTAGTCAGCCTTTCTTCAGACTGCTTGCTCAGGAAGATGTTAAACAGATTGATTTGACCGGTCGCCATATACTGGAACAGGTCGGCGTCAGGATCTGTGACACTGAAGTTATTAAGATGCTTGAATCAGCAGGAGCCCGCGTGGACAAAGAGAATCAGAGGGTTTACTTCGAAAGCATCTGGCTGGATGAAATCGTCAATAAGGCACCTTCAAGATTCACGCTTTATTCTAGAGACGGTAAAAATGACTTACATCTTGGTGAAGGCAAGGTCCATTTTGTAAATGGAGGAAGGGTATTTCGCATTCTCGATATGGGAACAAGGGGCTACCGTTCCACTATGCTCAGGGACATAGCACATACCGCCACGCTGGTAGATAACCTCCAGAATATCCGCTTTTATGTGATTGCCTGCCAGGCTTATGACATAGAGCAGGATAATTATCATCTTAATGACTTTTTTCAGGCTTTTAACCATACCACAAAACATGTTATGGGAGGATGTACAAACCTTGAAGGGATGCAGCAGGTCTGGGACCTTGCAAGCCTGATAGCTGGGGGAGGAGAAAGGCTAATAGATAAACCCTTTGTTTCAATCATAACAAATCCGATTAGCCCGCTTACTATTGAGTCAAATACTTTGAATATTCTTAATTTCTGTGCTACACACGGTATACCTGTTACATGTGCGCCTGCGCCTATTGCCGGTGCCACAGCACCAGCTACTCTTGCCGGTACCCTTTCGCAGATGCATGCTGAAGCACTTACAGGTGTAGCTCTTACACAGATATTTTCGCCTGGTGCAAAAGTACTTTATGGTGCTGTCCCAACAGTAATGGATATGCGGAAGGTAGAATTTACCTTTGGTTCGGTAGAAATGGCAATGATGAACGCTGCTGCAGTACAACTGGCAAAGCTCTATAATTTGCCAATTTACGGTTCAGGCGGTGTTACAGAGGCCAAAAGGCCTGACATCCAGGCAGGTTGTGAAAAAACGTTTTCTAACCTGATGGTAGCAATGACAGGAGCTGACTGCATCCATCTTGCAGCAGGGATTCTGGATTCAGGAAGTTCCATCTCATATGAACAGTACGTTATTGACAATGAGATAATCGGGATGATTCACAGGATACTTTCGGGCATCAGGGTTAATAATGATACCATGGGTTTTGATGTTATAAAAAAGGTCGGCCCTGGAGGAAGCTATATCATGGAAGACCATACGGTTGAACATATGATGGACGAATTTTTTTATCCCACTTTGTCTGTTAGATGTATCTTTGATATCTGGGAAAAAGAGGGCAGACCGAGTATGTTAAGCCGCTCCAATAATAGGGTTTTAGAGATATTAGAAGATGTCGGGGAAGGTCTTTTGGATATAGAGTTGATTTCAGAAATAAAAAAGAAATTTCCGGGGATAAGGGATATTTAACTGGATAGTGATAGCTTAAATCTGTCATGATATTATTTGGGAGTGATCTCAAACCTGAAAGCAAAGGGAGGCAAAAAAAAAGTTCGACCTGTGAGACTCATTGCCTGCGGTGTCTTCAGGTCTTTTCTGGAGTACATTCGGATCGAGAAATTATATCCCGATCTTCTTATTACATTTTTGCCGTCAAACCTGCACTTGTTCCCCTTTGAACTAAAGGCCCTTTTTTTAAAAGAGGTTAAGTTAGCTCAGGAAAGAGGGGAGAGGATAATATGTCTGTACGGAAACTGCTTTCAGGATATGGACATTTTGTGCAGAGGGCACGGGATAATTAAAGTGCCCGGTAATATATGTTATGAAATGTTTCTTGGAAATGAAGAATTTCGGAAGATTATGGATGAGACCACGGGTACTTTTTTTTTCGAGAAAGATTTGATTCTGAATTTCGAAGAATACTGTATAAAACCGCTTGAGCTGAACGACGAGGAGATAAAAAGATTTTATTTTAAGGACTATTTAAGAGTGATCTACATCAGACAGCCCTCTGATCCAGAACTCTGTACAAAAGCAGAAGATCTGGCAAGGTTTCTGGGGTTATCATTCGAACTCAGGAATGCTGACTATACACATCTCGAAAAGATGTTTATGAAATTAATGGATTCCGAGCTTGAACAGGAGAATGAAAAAGAAAAGCAAACAGACAGTTGAAAAGAAAAAGCGAAAAGTAGAATCACGGCCTCCCTTAAAACCGAGGAAACGAAATCTGTGGTTAAATGTTTTGCCGGACGATCTTTGGGTGAAGTTTAACCGCGGAGAGACAATTTTAAATGCACTTCAGAAAATTGATATTAATATGGAAGGTGACTGCGGTGGATTAATCAAATGTGGTAAGTGTAAAGTTAAGGTCTTAACCTCTATCGACTTTCCTTCTGAGGATGAAGTACATGATCTTCTCGATGAAGAAGAAATCAAAAAGGGATACAGACTTGCATGCGGTACGAAGATGTATAAGGACCTGGCATTATATTTAGGTGAAACTGATCCTGAACAGGAATATTTCCAGATTCTCAAAACTGGAGAAGCACCCCAGATAAAGCTTGATCCCCTGGTGAACAAGCATCTCATAACCCTTTCTGCACAAAATAAGAGAGACGGCCTTTCAGATATGGACAGAATCAGGCTTGAACTAGGATACGAATATCAGGAAATGAAAGCGTCACTTCACTGCCTTAGGACTTTGCCTGATATGCTGAAGGCAACAGGGCATCAAGGAACAGCGGTATTGCATGAAAACTTCCTTATGGCATGGCAGAAGCCGAAAGAAGCGAAACATAACTATGGCCTTGTCTTTGATCTCGGAACGAGCACACTTGTCGGAAAGCTGATAAATTTGAAAGATGGTAATCAAGTTGCTGCAGTTTCACGTCTAAACAGGCAGAACAAATACGGTTCTGACTTGATAAGACGTATCCAGCATGTTAAAGAGGATCCTGAAGGACTTCAAAGATTACATAATATTCTTTTGCAGGATTTAGACATCATCGTAAAGAGGCTTTTACAAGTGAGTGGATTAAAGCGTGACGACGTCTTTGTTGCCGTTGCAGCCGGGAACACGACCATGCAGCATTTTCTTATGTCCCTGAATCCCGTTTCGATAGCTGAGGCACCTTTTAATCCTGTACTGACAAGCGGGATAATTCTCAAGGCAAAAGAAGTTGACCTGATATTACAACCGGAAGCACTTCTATATGTAATGCCGGCAAAGTCAGGTTATATTGGAGGAGACCTGATCAGTGTGATTCTTGCCTCTGGTGCCTCAGAACAGGAAGAGGAAATTATACTTGGAATGGATCTCGGAACTAATGGGGAGATATTTCTAGGTAATAGCAAAAGATTATTGACATGTTCAACTGCAGCAGGACCTGCCCTTGAAGGTGCTAGAATTTCTCACGGAATGATAGCCAGGGCTGGTGCGATAGAGGGTGTCAGGCTTGTAGACGGCGTATTGCGTTATCGTGAAATAGGAAATATGAAACCACTGGGAATCTGTGGAAGCGGTCTTGTTGACCTTGTATCTGTGCTCCTGAATTCCGGAGTCATTGACAATGAAGGCAGGATACGGCCGCCTGAAGCGGGTGACAGTCACTGTTTGAGCCCGAGAGTCATAGAGAGGGGAGGGGTATATGATTTTCTTGTTGCCTCTGCCGAAGAAAGCCACAATAACAAGCCTATATATCTTACCCAGAAGGATGTTCGTGAGCTGCAGCTTGCCAAGGCTGCAATAGCCGCGGGGATACAGACACTTATGAAAGAAAGGGGTATAGGACTTGAGGATATCAGCCGTGTATATCTTGCAGGCGCACTAGGAAATTATGTCAACCATTACAGTGCCATGGGGATAGGGCTTCTTCCTATGATAAATCCTGAAATAGTGAGGTCGCTCGGAAATGCCGCGAGCACAGGTGCGACAATGACTCTTATATCAAAGAATTACTGGAATAAGGCTAATGAAATTTCCAGTTTTATTGATCATATAGAGCTTTCAACACGTTCTGATTTCACTGAAAATTTTATCTTAAACATGGATTTCCCGGATGTGAATCCCTGGGAGAGGCGTTCCGGATAATTAGTCACACTTCCATATTTCCTGCCAGAAATAAATTTGATAATTAAAATCGTTCCATGCCAAAGAATGGCAATAGTAGAAGATATTAGAAAAAAATATTGAAGTGTCCCTAATTAATACTTGTTTTTAAATCAAACGTTTGTTTAAAATAAACGTATGAATAAATAGGAGGGAATATGAACAAGGAATATGATACAAAACAAAAAATCCTTGATGCTGCCCAGTATCTATTCGCAAGGAAGGGTTTTCAGGGGACCTCTTTAAGGGCTATTACAGGTAAAGCCGGTGTGAATCTAGCTGCGGTTAACTATCATTTTGGCACAAAAGAGGCTCTATTAAAGGCTGTCTTGGAAAGGAGATTAATTCCTCTGAATCAGGTGCGAAAGGAAAGACTTGAAAGTGTAAGAGACAGTGCAAGACAAAAGCACATGAGACCCTCTGTAAGAGACTTACTGCTTGCCTTTATTGAACCAACCCTGCGATTTAAGGAGACAAGCCCGGGGGCAGAGGATTTTATAGCTATCATTGGCAGGTCATTTTCAGACCCTGATGGTACAGTTAGAAAGGCTTTTTTTCAACTGGTTTGGCCTTTATTTAACCTTATTTTCGAGACATTCCAGGAGGCATTACCGGAACTGTCAGAAAAGATGCTTTTATGGCGGCTTCATTTTATGTTGGGAGCATTCTCTCATACAATGCATATGTGTTGCGGGGGCATGTTTCATTCAGATATCATAAAAATTCCATTAGAAACTGATACTAATACTATAATCGAAAATTTTATTCCATTCATAACAGCAGGAATGGAGGCATCATGAGAGTCTTAAGAAGAACCTTTCTTCTTATTTTAATTTTAGTACTGACTGCCGGATGTGCAGTGCATAAACCTCAGCCTGTTGAACTGCCTGCTCCTGTCCCGGAATCCTTTATAGAAGCAACCAGCACTACCTATACTGATTATCCTATTGAGAAGTGGTGGAAAATTTTTGGTGATGAGAACCTTAATGAAATGATGGATGAAGCGTTTCAAAATAACCTTGACATTAAAAAAGCCTTTGCTCGGTTGGAACAGTTAAAGGCTGTTGCCCGGTCGTCTTCTGCAAATGAACAACCTTTTTTAAATGTTGATGGGCAGTACAGCAGGGAAAGCTCACCTGGCTTTTTAGGGGACTACACCGGTGACAGTTACAGGTACTCCCTCTCTGCAGGATATGAACTGGATTTATGGAAGAAATATAAATCCCTGACGAACTCGGCAAAACTCGAAATGGAAGCATCCCGTGAAGATATAAAGGCACTTTACCTGAGTCTTTCAGCTCAACTTGTCGATTTGTACTTTCTCGCTGTTGAGCAGCGTGCACAGTTAAGGCTGATTGACAGAACTATTGCCTCATTTGAGGATACCCTGGAACGAGTGGAAATTCGTTATCGCGAGGGACTGGTGCCCGCACTTGATGTTTATCAGGCACGTCAGAACCTTGCAATGGTACGTGCAAGTCGCCCTACTTTCGAAGCCAATCTTGCATTGACAGAACATGCGGTTGCAACTCTTCTTGGACGATACCCTGAGAAAGAGACTGCAGATGAATTGGCGGTACTTCCAGTGATACCTGATGCTTTTCCAGTCGGGCTGCCTTCAGATGTCCTTGCCAGGAGGCCTGACATACAGGCAGCTCTTTTACGACTGAAGGCAAGTGACGAAAAAATAGCATCTGCAATAGCTGACCGCTTTCCAACCTTTAATCTTCTCGGAAGTTATGGCAAATCAAGCACTGCATTCAGCACAGGTGATATAAGCGGTGTTTTCTGGAACCTGATACTAAGCCTGGCACAGCCAATAATTGACGGTGGAAGACGAAGCGCTGAAGTGGAACGCACGCGGGCTGTTTTTAAGGAAAACCTGGCCCTTTACCATAAAGCAGTACTTACCTCGTTACAGGAGGTTGAGGACGCCCTTTCAAGGAACCGCGCCAGTGAAGAACAGATAACATTTCTTAAAGAAAAGATAGATTCCTCCTCAAATGCATTACGCCTTTCTATCGACAGATATATGGAAGGTTTGAGCGATTACTTGCCGGTGCTTTCTGCACAACAGAGTTTATATGATTCTGAAAGTGCACTGCTTTCAGCAAGGCGCCAGTTAATTTCTGACAGGGTCCAGATTGCAAAAGCACTGGGAGGGGAATGGATGGATGAAATAATCGATAATTATTTAAGTGATGATATAAGTGATGATAAAGGAGAGAAAGGGGAAAAATGAGCTTGAAGCAGAGATTATTCAAGATAGCACTGCCAGTTGTCATTATCCTGATAGCTGCAGGTGCCATGGTGGCTCTGATAGCTGGCAGACCTGAGCCGAAGAAGGAGGTCAAAAAGGACCTTGGCGCACTTGTCCGTACTTTAACTGTTGAGAAACAGAACAGTCGGGTTATTGTAACCGGTACCGGTACAGTACACGCTGCCCAGGAAGTTAGCATTATTCCGCAGGTGAGCGGAGAGGTGGTCCAGGTGGCACCCTCCATGGTAGCAGGGGGTTTTTTCGAAAAAGACGAACTGCTTTTTAAAATAGATGATACTGATTATGTGCTTGCCCTTGAGCAGGCCAAAGCAGTTAAATCTCAGGCAGAACTTAATCTGGTAACAATTGAGAGCAGGGCCCGTGTTGCCCGCATGGAGTGGGAGCGTATTGAAAGTGATAACGTGGACACAACACCTAACCCCCTTGTACTTTACGGGCCGCAACTGGAAAATGCACGTGCTGAACTTGCTTCAGCAGAGGCTGCGGTCAAACAGGCCGAGATTAACCTTAAAAGGACAGAAATTAGAGCATCTTTCAACTGCCGGATACGTTCAGAGAATGTTGACCTAGGCCAGTATGTCAGGGCAGGAAGCAGTGTGGCAGTTGTTGCAGGCACAGATACTGCAGAGGTAATTGTGCCATTACCTCTTGATGAGCTGAGTTGGCTGGTTGTCCCTGTTGAGGATTCAGAAAAAAATGGATCATTCGCTAAAATCCATATGAATATCAGCGGGAAGGATTATGAATGGCAGGGCAGGGTTGTACGGTCAACCGGAGAGGTCGACACAAAGAGCCGGATGACAGAAATAGTGATAGAGGTAAAGGATCCTTATGGTCTTTTAAATAAAGGTAATGTGAGCAAAACGCTTGTTTCAGGTTCATTTGTGGAAGTCTCAGTTAAAGGTAAAACCTTGAACGATGTATTTATTATTCCGAGGGTTGCTGTTCGTGATAATTCCACGGTCTGGATAATGGGTAAAGATAACTTACTGCGCATCCGCAAGATTTATATAGTCCGTTACGAAAGGGAGAACGTAATTGTTAAAGATGGATTGGATGATGGTGAGAGGGTTGTCCTCACAACCGTTTCAGGGGCAGCTGACGGGATGAAGCTAAGAACTGAAACAAAGGGAAATACTGAATGAAAAATGCAATTCGCTGGATGGCAGACAACCATGTTGCTGCCAACCTGCTTATGATGGTCTTCATCGTTGGTGGTCTTGTTTTTGCGTTTTCGATCAAACAGGAAGTCTTCCCTGAAATATCAATGGATATGATACGGGTGTCTGTTGCCTATCCTGGTGCCGGTCCTGAAGAAGTAGAAGAGGGCATCCTGCTTAAAATCGAGGAGAACCTTACAGGCGTTGACGGTATCAAAGAAATTACTGCTGTTGCTAAAGAGGGGTTTGGTATTGTGACAGCGGAGATCATGACTGGTGAAGATGACGACCGTGTACTTCAGGATGTCAAGACAGCTGTGGATCGTATTATAACATTCCCTGAAAATGCTGAAAAACCTGTCATTACCAAAGTGCTCAACCGCTTTGAGGTTATTACAGTCGTAGTATATGGTGACGCATCCGAGAGAAGTCTTCGTGAACAAGCAGAATTAATACGCGAAGAACTGATGACGTATCCACAGATTACACAGGTCGACCTGAGCGGTGTACGTCCCTATGAGATTTCGATCGAGATTCCTGAAGAAAACCTCAGGCGTTATAACCTGACACTCGATCAGGTTGCACAGAGAATCCGCCAGGCGTCTCTTGATCTTCCAGGAGGAACAATAAAATCCGAGGGAGGCGAAATCCTTATACGAACCAAGGAGAGGCGTTATATCGGCCCTGAATATGAAACAATAACCATTCTGACTAACGCAGACGGTACCGAGGTGAAACTGAGTGATATCGCTCATGTGCGCGATGCCTTTGCAGAAACAGATGTTCTTGCACAATTCGATGGAAAGCCTGCTGCAATGATTAAGGTATTCCGCGTTGGAGATCAGAAACCTACAGAAATATCTGATATCGTAAAAAAATATGTAGAGGAAAAGAGCAGTTCGCTGCCGGAATCTGTGATGATAGCAACAGGGAGGGATACTTCTGAACTTTTTGAGAGCAGAATGAATTTACTCATGAAGAATGCATTTATAGGACTCATTCTCGTTTTTTTTACACTTGGTCTCTTTCTTCAGATACGTCTTGCACTCTGGGTGATGCTCGGTATACCTATTTCGTTTTTGGGTGCAATATTTATGATGCCGCCTATGGATGTTTCCATTAATATGATCAGTCTTTTTGCCTTTATTCTGGCAATCGGAATTGTTGTTGATGATGCAATTATTGTGGGGGAGAGTGTTTTCGTGCACCGTCAGCGAGGCAAGCAGTATAAGGTTGCAGCAGTAGACGGTGCTCTTGAAGTCTACAGGCCAATTATCTTTGCCGTACTCACATCAGTCACTGCTTTTTTACCGTTACTCTTTGTCTCCGGTTTGATGGGTAAATTCATAGGAGTTATTCCATCTATTGTTATAGCAGTTCTGATCATTTCTCTTGTTGAGTCGCTTTTTATACTCCCTGCACATCTGTCATTGGGAAGACCCATTCGGGCATCCAGGGGCATTGTTGCTTTTACTGATCGTATCAGGAATGGTTTTGGCAGGATGCTCGATAATTTCATAGAAGGTCCATACAGAAGCATGCTGGAATTATGTGTCATAAACCGTTATACAACATTAGCACTAGCCCTTGCCGTGTTATTGTTAACTGTTGGAATGATAGGGGGAGGTATCTTAAAATTCAGTTTTTTACCTGAAGTCGAGGGAGATGAAATAATTGTGTCTCAACAGATGCCGCGTGGTACCCCTGTTGAAGAGACAGCCAGGGTGCAGGAGCTTATTGTTCAGAAGGCGCAGGAACTCGTTAGAGAGTATGATCACAATAGGCAGGAGGGGGATTCAGTTATGCGGCATATATATTCACTTGTTGGTTCAACCTTTATTGAAGCAGGGCCTCTTGGAAGTGACGCGGATTCAGGATCTCACTTGGCTAATACATTGCTATTTCTGTCTCCAAGTGAACAGAGAAATGTCGCTGCTTCAGAAATAGCCAATAAATGGCGGAACATGGTCGGAGAAGTTCCAGGAGTAGAATCCATCACCTTTTCTGCTCAGATAGTACATATCGGAGATGATATTGACATCCGTCTGGCACATGAAGATTCCAATGTTCTTGAGAGTGCTTCTGAAAGAGTAAAGGAATCTTTAGCACAATATCCTGGAGTGGAGGATATTGCAGATAATTATACAAAGGGAAAACCTGAACTGAAGATTCGCCTTAAACCTGAAGCGCGCACACTTGGGATTACTGAAGAGGATCTTGGCAGACAATTGAGAGGAGCGTTCTATGGTGCCGAGGCACTTAGGTTGCAGCGCGGTATAAATGAAGTAAAGGTAATGGTGCGTTTTCCGGAAGAGGAGCGTAAGAGTCTCTGGGATCTTGAATCCATGCGTATCCGTACACTTGATGGCGGAGAAGTTCCTCTCAATACAGCTGCATATGTTGAAGAAGGACAGGGGTTCAGCCAGATAAACCGTACAGACAGAAAAAGGGTTGTCAATATTACTGCAAGTGTTGATAGCAACATAGCAAATGCCAAGGAAATTATTAATGCTGTATCACAGACTGTTCTGCCAGATCTCATTGCAGACTATCCAGGTTTGACCTATGATCTAGTTGGCGAGGAGAAAGAACAACGTGAATCATTCGGGAGTATGAAAAAGGGTTTTCTGCTGGCACTGTTCGGTATATATGCACTGCTTGCAATCCCATTCCGAAGTTACAGCCAGCCCATCCTTATTATGCTTGCCATACCTTTTGGTATTATAGGGGCTGTTATAGGCCATTTCATTATGGGCTTTAATCTGAGCATCCTCAGTATATTCGGAATTGTTGCACTTTCCGGTGTTGTGGTGAATGACTCATTACTCCTGATCGATTTTATAAACCGTCAACGAAGAGAAACTTCTGATCTTATCCAGGCGATTTCAAAAGCAGGAATGAGGCGTTTCCGCCCCATTTTGCTCACTTCTCTGACTACATTCTTTGGTCTGACACCGATGATACTGGAGACGAGTGTTCAGGCACAGTTCCTGATCCCGATGGCGATCAGTCTTGCATTTGGAGTTCTCTTTGCCACAGGTATTACGCTCCTTCTGATCCCCTCTTTATATTATATTCTTGAAGATATACGCAGTTTGTTTAAATTGAGTCCGTCTCACGCCAATCGAAGAAAACCGGATGAATTAATTACTAAGTAAACCCCGTTAGAAGAAAATAGCAACAATTTCTAAACGGGGTAAAAAAGCCCCATAAGAAAGTGTTGTTATTTACGGTTCTTCTCTTATTTGGTTGTTGGAAAAGTAATTTAACAAATTGATATTATTTTTTTTATCTCGCAGAGCACGCAGAGTCTTTTTTCTTGAATTCCTGAGAGGGGAATTCAAGAAAATATTTCTAATTTTTTAGTTATCATATAACTGATGTCATCCCGGTATCCGAGAAAAATTTATGAATTGTATGGGCTAAATTGAAAGTAAAATTGTGATATAGTAAAAGGTAAATTTGAAATTCGGGATGGAGATGAACAACTTAAAAAGAATCGAGAACGTTCCACTTAGAAAGATTTTACTGATATTTTTTATATCAGCTCTGATAGTATCTTTTGCCTCATGCCAGAAGCAAAAGGAGGAACTGACAGGGATAACAACACTGCATTTTGTAACCTGGAAGCCGAATCAGCCAAAGGCATGGGAGGAGATATTAAGGATTTTTCATGAAGAAAATCCTGATATCAAAATTATCAGAGAAATCGGTCCCCATTCCTCTACTGCCTTTCATGACCTCCTGACACAGAAGTTAAAAAATCAGTCAAAAGACGTTGATGTCTATTTTATGGATGTTATCTGGCCGCCTGAATTTGCCGCAGCCGGCTGGGCAATGAATTTAGATGAATTTTTCCCGCAGACCGAGAAGGAGAAGTTTCTGGAGAGCACGATACTGGCAAATACTTATAAAGGAAGGCTTTATGGCATACCTCTTTTTATTGACAGTGGCATGCTTTTCTACCGGAAAGACATTTTGAAAAAATACGGATACAGACCGCCCAAAACATGGCAGCAGATGGCAAAGCAGGTGAGCAAGATTGTTCCGGAGGAGACCAAGAGAGGCAGGCAGATTTATGGTTTTTCAGGACAGTTTAAACAATATGAAGGCCTTATATGTAACATGATGGAGTATATATTAAGCAACAGAGGCAAAGTAGTAGATTCTGAAACAGGAAAGAGTGCTATTGCTGAAAAGCCTGCTATTGATGCAGTCCGCTTTGTAAGGGACAAGATTATTGGAACCAGTGCACCGGTTGGTGTGCTCACTTATCAGGAACCCGAATCACTAGACTTATTTATTCAGGGAAAGTCAGTTTTTCTCCGAAGCTGGCCGTATGCATGGGAAGTATCGAATAATCCTGAGCATTCAAGGATTGTGGGTAAGGTCGGTATAACAAAACTCCCTCATTTCAGAAGAGGCAGGAGCTACTCAACCCTCGGTGGCTGGCAGCTTGGTATCAGCAGTTATTCAGAAAATAAAGAGGCTGCCTGGAGGTTTGTAGAGTTTTTAACCAGTGAAAGGATTCAGAAATTATATGCAATAAAATCAGGAAAGGCACCGACCAGAAAAATACTTTACGATGACCCTGAAGTCCTCAAGACCAATCCGCATTTTGCTGAAATGAAGGATGTATTCCTGTCAGCCTATCCAAGGCCGAGGTCACCCCTCTATCCAGCTATCTCAAATATTCTCCAGAGATACTTCAGTAAAGCGATATCTGACCCTGATTCGGATATAGAGAAAGAGGCACTGGAAGCATCAAAGGAGATGGATAAGATAATTTTATTAATTAAATAAGTATTTCTAAAAAAAAGTTAAAAACTCGTAACTAATTTTAATATAATTTATACGATTATTTATCTGAATATTATGATTTAATATAAATAATGCATATTTTTGGTTTAAGATATCTTTTATGTTTCATATTTAGTCTGGTATCGGTTACCCCGTAGAAAGTCCAGGGCTCTTTTTCAGTAATTCATCCGGTTTTCGTTGATTAGAGTGAGATTGATTCATTTTTAACAGGCTGCGATAGAGAATTACTAATTGGAGATTTTCCGGTTTAATAATATACATTTAATCCAATGCGGATATCCTTAAGCACTAGAGAGAAGGTATTTGCTGTAAGCTTAATTGTACCGTGTTTTCTGTTTGTAACAATCTTCGCTTTTTACCCGATCCTCTATTCTTTTTATCTCAGCCTTCATAAGATTATCATCGGCCTTCCCGGCCTGGGGCAGCCCTTTGTCTGGTTTGAAAATTACAGGGAGCTAATTCATGACAGGATAGCGCTCCATTCCATGATAAATACATTTCTATTTGTTTTTACATCGACCTTTTTTGAGATACTCTTTGGTCTCATTATCGCTCTGGTTATTAACAAACATTTCAGGTTCAGAGGGCTTGTAAGGGCTGCTGTACTTGTACCATGGGCAATACCAACGGTCGTTTCATCGCAGATGTGGAGGTTTATCTTTAATGATAAATACGGGCTTATCAATTACATGATCTATAGTTCAAACGTAGCCAAGTATAAGGCATGGCTTGCAGACCCGTTCTTTGCCTTCTGCGCCATTGTTGTGGCAGATGTATGGAAGACCTCATCTTTTGCCGGTCTTCTTATACTTGCCGGTCTGCAGATGATACCAGATGAACTGTACGAGGCAGCGCGCATAGACGGTGCAAATGCCTGGCAGCAGTTCAAAAAAATCACACTTCCTCTTATAAAACCGGCTCTGCTAATTGCACTTCTCTTCAGGACGATGGATGCCTTCAGGGTATTTGACCTTGTCTTTGTAATGACACAGGGCGGGCCTGCTGATTCAACTAATGTACTCCAGTTCTATGGCTATAAAAAGATCTTTGCAGAGGGTCTCATGGGGTACGGCTCAACTATTTCAGTGCTGGTCTTTGTAATAACCTTTATCATTGCACTTGCATATATCCGGATGATAGGAACAAGGCTATTTCAGGAAAAAGCATGAAAAAGAAGGGTTCGAGGATTCAAGGACGTAAAGTCCCGCTGGGACAACGTCCCTTTTCGGGGTTCAAGGGTTCTAGTGGGGAAAATAATCACTTGAATCCTCGAATCCTATCGTAACAATATTAGAGAGCACTTTATGAAAAAACCGGTTTTTTATTTCATTACTTTGGTAATTGTTTTTTTTAGTCTTCTGCCGTTTCTGTGGTTTATTGATACATCGCTTAAATCAGAGATAGAGGTAACAGCGATACCGCCAACCATGATTCCGTCGGGCGCTATCCATTTTTATCGTTCGAGTATCGTGCATTATGATTTACTGCACTATGTGTGTAACAGTATTATAGTGGCAGGAATGACTACACTTATTACATTACTCATCTCGATTTTTGCCGGCTATTCTCTTGCTCGTCTAAGGTTGAGATATAAAGGGCTTATTATGGGCGGACTCCTTCTGGTATCCATGTTTCCACAGATATCGATAGCAGGTCCCGTATGGAAGATTCTGCATTCACTTGGCTGGCTGAATACATATCAGGGCCTAATTCTGCCATATGTAACACTCACACTTCCGCTGGGAGTCTGGATTGTTGCAAGTTTCTTTAAGGAACTTCCTGAAGAATTGGAAGATGCAGCCAGGATTGATGGTTGCAGCCATATACAGACAGTCTTTAAGATCATACTGCCGCTAGCTGCTCCGGGTATTTTTACTGCTGCTATACTTGTGTTTATCTACGCCTGGAATGAGTTCTTTTTTGCATTGTTAATAATGACACAAAAGCAATATCAGACACTCACGGTCGGAATAGCACTTTTCCAGGGACAGTATACACTTCCCTGGGGAGAGATCGCAGCTGCTTCGACAGTAGCGACTGTTCCCCTCGTGCTACTGGTCTTTTTATTTCAGAAGAGGATTGTAAGGGGACTGTCAGCCGGAGCGATTAAGGGTTAATTATGTCTGGGTTGATAATAAAGAATCTTAAAAAATCATTTGGCATTAATACTGTAATAGATAACATCTCCTTTGAGGTCTCTGATGGCGAGTTCTGTATACTACTTGGTCCATCAGGGTGTGGCAAAACAACGATTTTAAGATTGATAGCAGGATTGGAGCAAAAGGACGAAGGCATTATATTTATCGGTGAACAGGAGGTAAGCGAACTCACTCCAAAAGAGAGGAATATTGCAATGGTTTTTCAGAGTTATGCCCTGTATCCACACCTGAATGTTTACGAAAATATGTCATTTTCACTCAAATTGCAGAGGAAACCGAAAGATGAGATAGAAAACAAGGTTAAACAGGCGGCGGAGTTGTTGGACATAAAAGAATTATTGTACAGAAAACCAAGGGAGTTATCCGGTGGGCAGAGGCAGAGGGTTGCTATCGGCAGGGCTATAGTTAGAAACCCTAAGCTTTTTCTCTTTGACGAACCCCTCTCAAACCTGGATGCAAAACTCAGGACAGCCATGAGGGTTGAACTGGCCAATCTTCATCAGAAACTCAGGAGTACAATAATCTATGTCACACATGACCAGATTGAGGCCATGACCCTCGGACAGAAGATCATCCTTCTGAATGAAGGTGTTATCCAGCAAATCGGAACACCGAATGAGTTATATAAAAAACCCTTTAATCTGTTTGTAGCAGGATTTATCGGAACCCCCCAGATGAACCTCATTGAAGGCTATATAACTAAAATTGAAGACAGGCTGTTCTTTCAGTCAAGTACATTAAGGATTGATGTTAACCATAGAAATGAACTCAGAGAGTATACAGGAAAGCCTGTTACCATTGGTATAAGACCGGAGTCATTAATTCCTGGCAAGGGATTTATAAAAGGTATTGTTGAAGTTATTGAACACCTGGGTTCGGAAAATATTATTTACACTGTAGTTGGTGATATAAAGCTGACTTCAAGGGTTTCATCTGATTATAAGACGAGAAGAGGTGAGGAAGCAGAATTCGCAGTTCAGGATGATGGAATTCACTTTTTCTATAATGGACATAGGATTGTTCAGGAAAGTGAACTGCCACATTAGCACTTACTTTTTTTGTCACAAAGTGACAATTTTTATCAGTCTTGCAGGAGAACATGCTAACGTATTCCACCGTATTAAAACATAATATATTTATTCATGAGTGATAAAAAACGCTAATATTGGTAAACAACTAAATTTTAAATACTTATCAGTTAGTGCTGTTCATTTCCTCTTTTTCTTTATTTTTTCGACCTTTCCGTAATAGACCGCCTGACTTTTGCTCAGGCTAAGCATCTATTGATAAAAAAGGTATCGCCAGTAACAAAGCTTTTTATACCTTGTTTCTATACTATTGAGACTGATTAAAACTATGGAATAAAATTTGCTAATTATATTTTTTTGTGATAAGAGTACAGATATTGTTGTTGATCCAATAAATAAGTTTGCCTTTCAAGTGGCTTTATGTTTATTATTGTAGGGTTTAAATGATTATGAAAAGTTGTATTTATAGATATATTATTTTTTTATTAATTGCTGTTTTAGCTTCTGGCTGCATATTGACCAACGCCCAGAGTGCAAAAGATCAGGAAGCGGGACTCAACGGACTCGGTGGCAATCCTGCACCGCAGAATAATGAAGAAGTTAATGAAGCGATTTCCGAGAAAGTTTCTTCTGATGGTAATGATGCAGAGCCTGCTGGCGATAGTACCACAACAGATATTGTAAATAATGATAAAGAGTCCACTGAGCATATCCCTGCTGATAATTCAGAATACGTCGAGACAATAAACGGAGATATTTCTATGGTTTCTGGTAACGGTCCTCTCATTTCCAGGGATGCCAAAGAGAGCACAGGAGTTGAAAAAGAAAATAGCGTGGAGAACGCTCAGAACTCTCTGGATACCGCTCTGGAGTTTTACGAAGCATCCCAGGAATTCTGGGCTGAAGGCAACCTCGAAAAATCGATTGAAACCCTTGATCAAGCCTATGCTTATATTTTGAAGGTGGATACCTATAATAATTCTGAACTTGTCCAGCCAGTAGAAGATTTAAGGTTCATGATATCCAAAAGGATTCTCGAGATTTATGCATCGAGATATGTAGCTGTAAATGGAATTCATCAGGAAATCCCGTTGATTATGAATAAACATGTGGAGAAAGAGATTAAACTGTTCCAGGGTGAACAAAGAAAATTTTTCATAGAGTCTTATAGACGTTCAGGAAAATACAGGGGTGAGATAGTAAAAGCACTGAAAGAAGCAGGCCTCCCGGAAGAGCTTTCCTGGCTACCTTTAATTGAAAGCGGTTTTAAGGTAAGGGCATTATCAAGGGCACGTGCACTGGGTCTCTGGCAGTTTATTCCATCCACGGGCTATAAATACGGGCTAAAAAGAGATGTCTGGATTGACGAGAGATTAGACCCCGAGAAATCAACTGCTGCAGCCATAGCCTATTTAAAAGAACTGCATCAGATTTTTGGAGACTGGACTACGGTTCTTGCTGGTTATAACTGCGGTGAGGTAAGGGTTCTTAAGGTTATCCGCAGCCAGAAGATAAATTATCTTGACGACTTCTGGGATCTCTATCAGAGGCTCCCTTATGAAACAGCAAGGTATGTACCCAGGTTTATAGCAACTCTGCATATTCTGGATGATCCTGAAAAATACGGGTTTGATGACCTTGGTGAACCGGATGAACCTATTCCCTATGAAGTTATTAGTATTGAAAAACAGGTTCATTTAAAGAAAGTGGCCGAAAGGCTGGGTATATCCTATGAAGTACTTTCGGAACTGAATCCGGAACTCAGGTATAAGGCAACACCTGCTACCGTGTATTATTTGAAGGTTTCCCATGGGATGGGACTGTTATTACTTGCCATGCTGGATGATATACCCAAGTGGTCTCCGCCACAGACTGCTTACACATATCATCGCGTAAGAAAAGGTGAGACTTTATCTCTAATTGCCCAGAGATACAGGACAAGTGTTCGTTCAATTGTCAGGGTAAACAATCTCAGGTCAGTACATTTTATCAGGGTTGGACAGAAATTGAAGATTCCACTTAGAGGCGGTTGGAGGAGCAGTACCGTTGCTTCAGCCGATCTTTTGCCAGACGGTAGGTACCTTGTCAGAAGAGGAGATTCTCTATGGCTGATTGCTCAAAGGTTTAATACAAGCCCTGAGAAACTAAAGCACATAAATGGTCTGACTTCAACAAGGCTTATGATAGGCCAGATTCTGAAGATTAAAAACTAACAAGAAAAATCCTGCAGTTAGCCATACAATTGCTTCATTCTGACACCATAGGTTTTTAAACAGAACTGTTGCGTTCAGTGTTCTTAGAAATTTATACTGTTTATAAGAGGTTTTATATTGCGTTACAGTAGAGTCCAGTGGTTTGGATTTGGCATCACACCCGCAGTGAAGGCTCTGATCCTGATAAATGCCGGCGTGTTCATTTTCGAATTTATTCTGCGACTTCCGTGGAGAGAGTTCCTTGGCCTGACACCGTTTTTGTTCTGGCGAGGCTACATCTGGCAGGCATTCACCTATATGTTCCTCCATGGCGGCATCTTCCACCTTCTCATAAATATGTTCATTCTCTGGATGTTCGGTACGACACTTGAGTCGACATGGGGCACACGCAAGTTTCTCCGGTTCTATTTTGTTTGCGGAGTAGGTGCTGGTATTTTAAACGCTTTAGTTACCCCCGGCAGTCATATTCCAACGGTTGGTGCATCAGGAGCAATCTACGGTCTGCTGATGGCCTTTGGTATTCTTTTCCCAAACCAGTACATATACATATGGGGCATCTTTCCTGTTAAGGCAAAGTTTTTTGTAATAGGCATAGGCGTTATTGAACTACTTACCGCACTCGGTACCACTCACAGCAATATCGCACACTTTGCACACCTTGGAGGCATGCTGTTTGGTCTGGTCTACCTGAAATGGTATGACTGGCGACGCAAAATACTGAAATGGCGGGAAGAACAGAAACGCAGAGAGCATCTGAAGATACTCCGTGACCGTGAGCACGAAAAGGAAAAACTTCAGAAGGAGGTGGACGAACTCCTCAGCAGAATCAACAAAAATGGCATTGACTCATTATCTCCCCAGGAACTCGAACGTCTCAGGGAAGCAGGCCGTAAAATGGAAGAGTGGGACGGACAGGGTTAAAGCCAACAGGACAGGCCCTTCAACCAGTTAGATAAATTTAGAAATCCTCAGGAGATATTTCAAAAGTTTGAAGATTGTCACTTAACTGAAATATTAATTCTATATTATATCCAGCTACTTTATTGTCTTGAATTTGAAATGAAAACGATCTATCTGCTTTACTGTATACAGTTTGACGCCCGAATAGGCAATTCTCACCGTACCATTCTTTACCAGTTGCATATTTAAGTTCATATGTTCCCAAAGGTACTTTTGTTGACACTATGGAACCAGTCCGCACAAAAAGAGTTTTAACAGATTTGCCTGATTCAGGATTACAGACTTTAACAAAGAAGTTGGAACTGTAATTTGGAGCTCGAATTTTAAGTGGTGCTATATGATTTTTTCCAGAACTATAGAAGATGTGACCATTTGGAGGTAATTCATAAACTTTAGAACTTTTTGTCGTTCTTCTATTTTCAAAATCTTTCTGGTAAATATGTCGAACATACATAAGAAAACCTTCAGAAGTTGCAGGTCCTAATTTAAAAGGATAAAGCTTATTTAGTTCTTGAATTGCACTGCTTGTTTGTGGCCCTAAAATCCCGTCTATTTCTCCTGAATAAAAACCCATTTCGTTAAGTAATTCTTGTAATTCACACACGCCATGCTTTTTTAAATCCGCTCCGTGTTCTAATATAGTATTGTTTTTTAAAACAAAATTATCCTTATTAATTGTAGAGCACCCAGTAAAAACATTAGGACCTGTTGTTAATAAAATATTTAAATTTTCTTTATAAATGACAAACAACACAGCTGATACAATAGAAATCATAAGCAGCACTTGACATACGAAGTTCTTTCCAAATACAACCCACGTTTCTTTCAAACGGGTAGGCTTTTCTCCATCATCAAATGTCTTAAGTATGGTATTAAGAACATTTACTTGGTCTTCATCTTTTGCAAATTTTTTTGCAATTAGAGCAACAGCACGTGCAAGCTTACCTTTCCCTTTTCTAGCAAATACCCATGCCTGGTATGTAAGAATTTTTGCATTTACATCTTTTGGTTTTTCCCCTCCAAAAAGATTTACAAAAAGCGCATGAAGTGAATATATGGGGCCCCAAGGAACTCCCCACCAACCTAATAGCCAAGTCGTGAGTGTGGCTTGAAGGGATTTTGTATTAGCACATTGACGGCAGAATACCCCCTGAATCGGTGACTGTTCAGTTACAAATAAGAAGCTTTTTACTGAATAAAATATAGTGTATCTTGGCTGAGCTGGTACTTTACCACATACATAACAAGTAATTGGCTCTGGAATATTTTTTCCATGATATTGATCTTCAGTTGGTTCTTCAATTTTTGCAGAGAGTGAGTCATATTCAGCTCTTTTGGAATAATCTTTGAGCACATCATATGCTTCATTAAGTTCTTGAAAAAGCCTTGTTGCTTCTTCTGAGGTATTATGGTCTGGGTGCAACTTCAATGCTAATCGCCTATAGGCTTTTTTAATTTCGCTTAATGTAGCATCAGGAGAAACGCCAAGCTTATTATAGTATCCTTTGGGGTCATTAAAATTCATGTGTGCCATATCTCTTCTATTCAATTCCTAAGTAGTGCGGGTTGTCGTATCCGTCTGAAGATTTTTCATTTGTATTCCATAATACCATTCGATTATAGCTCATTTATTTATATCACAAAACAGAAGTGCAAGAAAGAAAAAGGTTTAGCCCTTGACTTTTTACTGGTGAGCTGTGGCAAGATCCTCGAAACAGTGTAGTTCGGGACAAGCTCAATCTCCGATAAATTACTTGAATCTATGCCTATATTTTTGATAAAGAATTTAATTAAAAATAACAAATTAATAATGCTGGATGACAAATGAAACGGAGCCGGGGAGGAGGGTCGAACTCCCGACCTGCTGATTACGAATAGCTCTCAAGTTATTGAAAATATTTGATCTTTGGTTATAAATTATTTTGATTGATAACTAGGAAAAACTATGTTAGTTTTAAAAAAATAAATCTAATCATCTTCATTTCTCTCTTTTTGCAAAAATGGTTCTTGTGAATGAGGAAATAATTAGAAGATGTAAAAGGATTTCTGAATTGGGAAGGAGAATGAAAAGAAATGAAAATATTACTAATAATTCTATTGTTCCTTACAGCTTGCATTACACCTGTCAAAAAAGAACCAATAAAAGATAAACCTGATTTTGAAACTTGTAAAGAGAAAGTTATTTATACCTGTTTAATGATAGAGAATTTTACTGATGAAGAAATTTTAGAGAATCTTAAGTGTTTAGAGACATTAGATAAATAAACAAAAAATTTATATTAAAATTTAAACGGAAACTCAAGGAGTCATGAGACTCATTTAAAAAAGCAGGAAACTGAAAAAAGAAAAAGTATCCAAATCTTAGTGTGGATAAATAAACCTTATTCCATTAATATCATCCTGATGCAAGGTTCTCTGTTTTGTTTCGCCCTTAGATGTATATCCATACATGGTCTTCTCAGTATGAAACGGACCGTAAAGATCTCCAAGATTCAAAGAATGACCCAGTTCATGTGTGGCAACACTTTGAATATCATACTTGTTAGGTCCCCCTGATAAAGACCAGGGATAATATGTGTTAAACTCTATGTCACTGTCAATCAATTCTCCTGAGGATATATAGTACCAGAAGTAATTTACCGCTAATGTCCCGGTGTCTCCAGTATTTTGGCTCCATATAACGTGAATATTATCAGGCGAAGAATAGCTTGTCGTGGCAGTAGTCAGGCCGGCATAATAAAATTTAAAACTCGAGCCTGCATTATTCCATGCATTGGCTGCACCTTGGAGGGCACCATATGCAACAGAAGGAATATTTACATGAACAGAGACCCCCATCTGTCCTTTTGTCCAGTAGAAGCCTTTATAATTAAAGGAAAATGCGATATCTGTCTTCATGATAAAGAGTAAAGTGACAAGCAAGAAAAAATAGTAATAGATTTTTTTAAACATTTTTTATATCCTCCTTTTTATACTGATTATGTAGATTGCTCTACTTTATATCCATTCCATCTGAAACAATGTTCAGAATCCGTTTTTTAAAGTGATTTAGGTCTACCCACTGTCCCTTGTAAGATACATTTTCATCTACAACTATTAACTTACCCTGAAAATTACCAACGGTTAAAAAGATATTGTCGCCATGTTGCTTCTTTAAAAATATAATTACCCTTTCATTAAGTTGAAAATTGGGCTGGTCAGATACCCTTAGCCCTATATCTTGCTCTGGAATTTCCCCTCCTAAAATCTGAACATTCACTTCATCTCCAATATTTAGATCCCCTTTAATAACATCAAGGAGAACTATTCTCACTTTCGTTACTATAGCTGCTTTGGGATGGTTTGACCATTCACCCACAATTGATGTAACCCTACCTTCGATTATTAATTCTGCATCGGTTGTCAATTCACTTAATCCTCTTTCGATCATAAGTGCAATGGCAGGCTCTCTCATAGACAATACAAATACTACTGTTACTGAAACTAAAACATGTAAAATGAGTTTAAAGCTAATTGGATTCATTCTCTGCCTCCCCGTCTTTTTTATACAATACAACAGATTTATTTCATTAATAAAATAGACCCCTCCCAAAAGAAATACTAAACTCCAAACTGTTTTTTAGTTTCGTGATTAAAGTTTTTTCGATATATTAGCAGGGACAAGAAATTAATCACAAGGGATTAGTAATGAAAAACTTACTCTATACGCAACCAGACTATAATGACATCCCTACTGAAACTCAGCAAACCCTTGAAAAGACCCCTTAAAGTATGCTCTGCATATAACGGGGCTGAAAGAAGCTGGAGCCGGGGAGGAGCATCGAACTCCCGACCTGCTGATTACGAATCAGCTGCTCTACCACTGAGCTACCCCGGCACAATAAAACAAAAGGATTCAAGTGGTAAAGGGGCCAAGGGGTCAAGTGATGGAACTAAATTCCTCTAAATTTTATTTGCACTTGAACCTCGAAGCGAGTCCAAAGCGGGTCTTTGCGCAGGATTGCTCCGACTTCGCGTTGAGTCGCTCCGACCCGAAACCCTCGAATCCCTACCTGATGGCCCGCTTCGCCAAACCCGCTTCGCCGAATCGAGGCGAGTCGAGACGAACAGGCAGGCTTGAACCCTAGAGCAATGCTATTTTACCAAAAATAAGGATTATATTTCTTACAAAACTGATGGTTTCATATTGTAATTTTTTACTTCAAGCTTCAATCTTTCCAGTTCCTCTGGATCATATCCTGAGAAAAGATAAGAAAACACCGTATTATTTGTCAGAAGCGGGTCAATGTCATCACTGATAACACCTCCAGCAACCAGTTCGTCCCAGCATTCAGTCCCCGGTATGGGTGAAAACTCGGTCAGATTAATCCGCACATCCATACTCTTTAAGAACTTGACCCCTTCTTTAACCTCGTCCAGTCCCTGTCCCGGCAGTCCGTACATCAGATAAACCCCGATATCTTTCTTTTTGAAACCATGTCTCTTTAAGTTCTTAACTGCCTGAAAAAGGTCATCGGAAGTTACCTTTCCGCCTGTCTGCCTCTGCCTGTTACTGTCAATTGTCTCGAGGCTGAGCCTCAGAGTCTTAAATCCAGAATCTTTCATAAGTCTTACAAGTTCATCGTCTATAAACCTTGCATGCAGCCCGTTCGGGCAGTGAAAGCGTATGTTTAAACCGCTTTCTATAAGCTCCTTCAGAATGACTTTTATATGTGATTTGGCGTTTATAAAGAGTGCATCGTCGTAGAATGCGAAATCACGTATGCCGGTACTGTAAAGTTCTTTAATTTCCTTTACAGCGCTATGAGGCTTTCTTTGAACAAATCCATTATTCAATAAATTCGATCCGCAGTATGAACATCTATAAGGACATCCGAAGCTTGTCAGGACAGGGGCAAAGGGATGGTAGTCATAAAGCCCCAATTTATAATAAGGCGTAAATTTGACCGGAGAATCCCCCCATCCCTGTAAAGGTGCGTAACCTTCATGCGCCCTTACGCTCCCATTTACAAAAGGTTGGCTAAGGGGGATTGATTTACTTTTCTTTTTCAGCCTAAACCCGAATGTGTTAAGAGCAAATTTTATATTCTCGCTGATCTGCCCATTATAAATAAAATCTGCCCCGGAAGTTTCCGAGGCATGGTCGTGCCAGAGTGTAGCATATATACCACCGAGGATTACAGGAAGATTTATTGAGTAATTCTTGATTATCTCTATTACCTTCTGTACTCCCGGATACCAGTACGACATTATTGATGTGACAAAAATGATGTCAAATGGAGCATTTTCTACTAGTGTCTTCCTGAAATTATCAATATCCATCCCATATCTTCCGAACCTTCTGGGGATTGATTTCAGGCATTCGGGTTTTTTAACCGGCTCTTTGGGATAATTCCCTTTACCGTATTTTTTTAAACGGAAAGTATCCATGCAGTCAATCAGGGAAAGTTCAACATTAAACTGGCTGAGGTATTCTGAGACCTTTAAAAGACCGAGCGGCCTTGACCACAGGTTAACTGCACTGAAGTCATATATCCATGGATTTATTAAGATAATCCTGAGCTTCATGGTTTCCCCTATTGAGTCATTGATCTGTTTTGCTCTGCTCTTTGCTTTATGCTTCTCATAACTGAATTAAGAGATTTGCCAATGATTTTTAACCGCCAAGGCGCCAAGTGCGCCAAGTTTTTTTGCAGATTGCATAAATTAAATTCATAATTCCTGCAATCTGCAAACAGCTCAGTTTAATCCTTTATCGTTTTTTCTTTGCGTTCTTTGCGTCTTTGCGGTTCATTATTACTTTCGCTACTTGTTTCTCTAGATAAGCTAGAGGAGTGAATCTGTAGTTAGATAAGCAAGTTTCAACTATAACGCGAAAAAAGGTAATATGTATTTAGAATTTATATCTTCCAGCAGAGCTTCTTCTCCCTGGCCTGTTCAACCTCGTGCCTTTTTGGAGCAAAGCCTTTTTTACCCATCATGCCATAGGTAAAATTCTTTCCCTCTTCAACCCCTGGTTGATTAAACGGGTTAATACCAAGCAGAAAACCTGTGAAAGCTGTTACTATCTCAAAGAAGTGGAATAATTGACCGAGATGGTATGCATCTATAGATGGCAAATGAATAGTCATATTAGGTCTACCTGTCTTTGCAAGGGCAAGTTCGGTAGATTCCTCCTCAGCCTTGATCAACTCAGAGATGTTATGCCCTGACAGATAGCTTGTACCTTCTATATTTTCAAATACTCCAGGTATGTTTAGATCTACTCCATATTCGTTTACTCTTATGAAGATGATAACCTTGTCTTCAGGACCTTCCATCCAGAGCTGCAACTGGGAATGCTGGTCTGTTGTGCCCACAGAAGGGTAAGGGGTCATTCCCATCCCGAGTTTCCCGAGGCTTTCAGCCCACAGCTGACAAAACCATTCAGACATGAATTTCAGGCTGTCTGCATAGGGTACCATCACATTAATGTTTCTTTTTTCTATACTGTTCATCAGATAGAGCAAAGTAGCGAACATATATGCAGGATTTTGCCATAATTCACTTACTGAACATTTTTTGTGGATATCCCTTGCACCTTCTAATAATTCATCCGAGTTGAAGCCTATAGTTTCACAAAGAAGCAGTCCAACAGGACTTAAAACGGAATATCTTCCAACGATTCCCTGGTTGATGGGCAGTGTTCTCATTTTGTTTTCTTTAGCAATTCTCCTTAAATTGCCGGAATCAGGATCGGTTGTTGCTACAAATCTCCTTGCAGCATCATTGCCCAGCACATTCTTTATCGCGTCCCAGAGTATCATGAAGGATGCCGCTGTCTCGGCTGTGCTTCCGGATTTTGAGATAACGTTCACTGTTGTCTTTTTCAAATCAATCAGTGAAATAATATGATTGAGCGTCCTGGGGTCAACATTGTCATAGATAAAGACCCTTGGACTTTTACGAAGGTTATGAAACGGGCTGAGAGCCTCGAGAACAGCCCTTGGGCCGAGTGCAGAACCGCCAATCCCGAGGACAAGAAAGTTGTCTGAATCTTCTCTTATTTCTTTAGCAATTCGCTTGATTTCTGATGTATCTTTGTAAGGCAGGTCAAGAAATTCGAGCTCTTTCCATTTCTTTACATTTATCTGTATATGGGCTTCCTCAACCTTGCCTTTTGAATCTTCAAGAACCCTTTCGGTTAAACCTTTAATACCAATTACTTCTTCCATCATATTTGAAAAATTGAGCTCGATCATAGTGCCTCCAGTAAATAAAATGAGAAGAAAGATATTATATTTTTAATCTTACATTCTCTTACTGTTACAATCAACTTTTTTATGGTATATCTTGAGTAATGAATGTTCTGATATTATCCTTGGCACGGATTATTTATCGGGAAGATTTCTTGCGTATTTAACACCCTCTATCATAAGAACAGTAAAAATAACTGTAAGGCCGATAAGTACCCCTATGATATTTACAAGCTTGAGATAAAGAAGTATGGCAATTATTATAATGAGCAGCGTAAGGCGGATCATGCTGAATAAAACCATAGGGCCTCCTGCCTTGTTTTGCCCAAAAAAGCCCTCAACACCCCAGGCAAGTCCCTTGATGTTTGCAAGCCCGAGTAACCCGCCAATGATGATACTGATGGGGAGTTTTTTCCACTCAATGAAAGCAGAAAGTATAGCGAGAGGAATCAAAGCTATAATTGATTTCCTATATATCTTTTTTATCAGTTCCATTATCCTGTTTTTGTGCTAATCTGTAAAGCTCTCTGAATCCCGCAATAATTCCAAGTATAAGAAATATTATTGTAAGCCATGGGGAAGTGTTAAAAAGGGCATCAAGCCCGTAACCTATAGCAAGCCCAATAAAAGTAGCAGCAACAAGATTGAACCCCACAGTGCTTGCCTGAAGGAGCTGTCTGAAGAAAGATTTTTCTGCCAATTTATATTCCTCTAATTATTTAAGATTTTCTTCATGCTCAGAAGTCAGAAAATCTTTTGTTATTTGTGCAACCTCACTATAAAACAAGGTTTTAGCATGTTTTTTTATTTCCTCACAATAATAAGGTACCCAATTTATTATATGTTCTTCAAGGAATTTTTTCTGAAAATCAATCAGGTTGTTGTCTATAAGATAGCTCATAAATAGAAATTCCACAGCAAGGTGGTCCGGCATCAATGACTTTTCTCTGTCAATTGTCAGCCCGGCAGCAGCATAAAACTCAGAAACTTTAATCGAAGACATCGTGCTTGAAGGAGAAGTATAAAGAGATTCGAATGGTTGAAGCCAGCCTCCTGGTTCCTGGAATAGATAATCGAAATCCGCGGAAATCTCGTCTATGGTTTCTTTTGAATCCAGTCCGAAATCTTCCTTGATTGTTTTCAATATCTCATCTTCAGGTACATTAAGAAAAAGTCCGGCAAGTATCCTGTAAGCCTCTGCCCTTTCACTATTAGTATCGTGAAACATTTCTTAATTCTTAAAAACGGGCATTAATTTGTTAATAAACCAGAAAAACATAAATGGAGAGAGAATAATAATAATTGCTCCTGTTATACCTTCCTTTAATGTATCGATATCATGAGGAATTATCGGCATATTGTAATGCATATATCCGGAGAATGTCAGGGAAAAGGCCTGGCCGCCGATTACAACATTCCACCTCATCATAAAGACTCCTGTTAATACAAGCAACAGCGCAATTATTGTTCGCCTTATCGTGAGACCAGGTGTTAATAAAAGAACAAATGGTAGCAGTGTACCGAGTCCGTACTGTATTATGAAGATATTAATAAACTCTCTGTCGTATATAACTGTCCTTAATATATCCCATGCCTTGACTGCAGTATAACCCCTGAATACAAGGTCAAGAAGTTCTAGTGTTATGGCAAATATCATGAAGTAAACGAGGTATTTTGAGGTTTTCTTTACCAAGTCGATCTCAATCCCCTTTAACTCTTCAAGTGATGCTGTATCCCACGGTTTCCTGGCCTTTCTGGCTGCCCGCTTTTTTATTTCCATTATTATTATGTACGTCAACATACATAGCGCTATACCGGAGACAATTGCCGACATTATGAAAATTACAGGCATAAGAGGAGTCATCCAGAGGGCGTTTGCCTTAACAGAGCCAAATATGAAACCTGCATAGCCGTGGAGGAAGCATGCAACCGGTATCCCTATTCCTGAAAGTATTTTGACAGCTTTTTCATCCTTTTTAAGTGCTACAACGCTGATATCATAAGCACCGAGTGCTAAAGCTTTAAAGATCATATATTTTATCCAATCACCAAAACCCTTATCGGATTTATTCCTGAGAATGAGGGAAATCTCAACAAAGTGTTTTCTGTATATAAACCATAATTCAGATGCAACGATTGCACCATAAGCCGAAAAAACGATACCAAAGGCAGCTATTGCTGAGGTGAAATGCGGTGTAAAGAAAACATTAATACCCCTTTGGGGCTGCAGTAGATGAAAGAGGAGGGGCAGGGGTGCAGCGAACAAGAGGGCAAAAGAGAATACGAGTGAGAAACGTGCCATGTCCTTCAGTTCTTTTATGCCGAAAACATGATAAAGAGATGACAGAACAAAAGCACCTGCTACAAGACCGGTCATAAAAGGATACATTACAATCTGTATGCTCCAGTATATGAGTTCATTAGGATATACAAATAATTCTTTTAGCGTCCAGAGCTCTCCATGTGCCATATTACCTTACCTCCTTGCTGAGCCCTATGTAGAAGACATGAGGATTTGTGCCATATTCATCCTTTAGAACTGAAACCCTTTTGGTCTTTATAGTTTTTGTAACATCATCATAAGGGTCATTAATATTCCCTATAGTTCTTGCCCTAAAAGGACATGCCTGTACACATGCTGGTTTCAAGCCCTTTGCTATTCTGTGATAGCAGAAATTACACTTATCAGCTACTCTGTATACCGGGTGAAAGAAGCGGACACCATAAGGGCATGCCATTATACAGTATCCACAGCCTATGCACCAGGTTCTGTCGACAAATACAACGCCGTCGGGTGCCTGATACGTTGCACCAACCGGACATACCTGGACACAGGGCGGATTTTCGCACTGGTTACAGAGCTTGGGCACAAAGAACGCCTTTTCTATTTCTTCATTTTTTATTTCCTTATATCTACCGAGGCCAAGGTCAATTTTATTGGTTATAAATCCATCCCTCGCTGCCATGGGTGTGTCAGCAAAGAACTTGTTGTCCTTTGTAATAATATACCTCTCTACCCATGTTCTTGAAACTGATGCTTCATATGGGACTTCGTTTTCAAGTTTGCATGCTTTAACACAGAAACCGCATCCGACACAGTTATATGTGTCCACAAGGAAAGCCCATCTTGTTTTTTTGTTCTCTGCAGAAGCAAAAAGTCTTTCGGGTTTAATCAGATCGGTAATAGTCAAAGGGAGAGCCATACCTGCAGTTCCTAAAAGACTGTACCTGAGAAAATTTCTTCTGGATATCATTTCAGTCCTTCTAAACTTGGCTTATGCGGATTATGACATGCAGAGCATTCTATCTCAGTATAATGCTCTGCAGAATCAATGCCCCTTATCTTTGACCTCAGGCTTGTAGGATACGAAAGGTATGAATGACATCTAAGACATGCATCTCTGCTTCTGTTTATCGATAATTTAGGCGGATTTGAAGGATGCTCGATCGCAGGTCCATGGCAGTTTTCACATGATATAAGCGCATGGGCTGTCATCATGATGCTGTCATGCTTGTCAGGATGGCAGTTTTTGCAGTAATCAGAATCCTGATACTTAACCTTAAACTCTTTCCATTCCTCTATATTGCCATTTCTGTACCAGCCGTACATATAGCCTCTTTCATGAATACCAAAACCCTCAGGTACAAATATATTTCTGGCGATTAAAAGTAAAACGATAAGACATAAGACTACCCATAAAGGCCTAAAAACATGATTTTTCATGAACTGAACCTCAAATAATCTCTTAAATTAATTATACATGTTTTTCAGTAACCGGAATATTATTTTATTTTTTGGGTTTAAGTAGTTGAACATATTCCTTTCGCTCCCTGGAGGGAAATTTTTACCCGTCTCATGACTCATTCGCTCGAATTTTTAAACTCGTCACGAAGTTTCGGGACTAAGACAGTAAAAATTCGTCCCGACTTCTCGGGGACGCTTATTTCGCCATGACGGGTATCCCAAAAATTTCACTATGTCCGCTCAAGAAACATGCCCAACTATATAACATGTATACCTGCTTTAAACGCATTTTTGGGATTCATACGTGGAGTTTCTAAGGTCGGATAATTGTTTAAAAAGTTATGGCCCGATAAATGTCGCTGGGTCTTTATAATCATGACATAGTATACAGTCTTTCCGGGCCTGTTTCTTGGTTACATTCCATATATGAGGTTTGTGACACTTTTTGCAAGCTATACCCATAATCTCAACATGAGTATAGTGTTTTCCGATCTTAATTACATTCTTATGACACTTAAAACAGTCGTTCCAGTCTGGTCTTGCGGATTCATGCGGCTTATGACATTCATAACAGTTAAATTGCATTGGTGCGTTTTCAGGCCTGTTAATCTTGATGGCCCTTTTAATGGTTTCCTCATCAGGCTGATAATGGGTAACATCGAGTGTTCCTCCCGCAATCAACTCCTGCCTTATTTTCTCGCTTCCGTGGCAGAACAAGCACTTCTTGGGACCGGGCCTAAGGTCTTCTGTTCTGTCAGTATGACAGTTTAGGCATGCAAGTTTTTCCATACCTGTACCGTGAACTATTTTCTGTTGATGACATTTAACACAGAATCCCTCTTCTGCGGTAAATTTGTGTATTATGTATCCATGACACTTGACACATTCTATCTGTTCCATAAAAACATGCTTGGCATGCATCCTTGACCGGTTAATTCTTTTTGCAGCTTTAAACATTACATTTTTTTCGAGGTGGCATTTTGCACAGTATTGCCATGTAACGATAATCTTCCCGTGTCTTTCAGGAATAGTCGCAGGTCTTTTTACTATAAAGCTGAAAAGAAGTTTATTCATCTCCGGAATTGTCAGGCGATGGCATTCATGGCAGTTTATATCCCTGTGTTCGCTTTTTTCCCATGCCTCATAGGAAGGCTGCATTATATGACAGCTTACACAGAATTTGGGATTATTCCGGGTATAATCATAAAACTTGTATCCTACGATTCCACCGCCAATAGTTATGAACAGCATAAAAACCGCGATGAGAATCTTTGCTTTAAAAGGTAAGCCTTCTTTAATCCAATTAGAAGGAATGATACGCATTTAAGTCCCCCCCCGGGAACTCTGAGAGCTTAGATCTCTTTAAGCGCTTCGTATGCAGCTTTTATTGTTTTTTCTATATCTTTGTCTGTATGTGCAAGAGACATAAAACCTGCTTCGAACTGAGATGGAGCAAGGTTAACGCCTCTATGCAGCATTCCTGAAAAGAATTTTGAGAATTTATTAGTATCTGAAGTTTTAGCTGTCTTATAATCGTAGACCTCTCTGCCAGTGAAATAAGTGCAGAACATACTCCCTGCCCTGTAAAAACGAGTTCTGACACCGGCGCGTCTGGCAGCATCAACCAGGCCTTTTTCGAGCATTGAAGAATTCTTTTCAATCTTTTTGTAATTGTCTCTTTTAGATAGCTCTTTAAGTGTTTCGATACCTGCCGTCATTGCCAGTGGATTGCCTGAGAGAGTACCTGCCTGGTAAACAGGGCCTTCAGGTGACACCATCGACATTATTTCTTTTTTCCCACCGTAAGCCCCTACAGGAAGTCCTCCACCTATAACTTTCCCGAGACATGTAAGATCAGGTTTTATACCATAATATGACTGTGCTCCTCCATAGGAAACCCTGAATCCGGTCATTACTTCGTCGAAAATAAGGACAATGCCGGTTTTTTTAGTCAATTTTCTGATAGTTTCCAGAAAACCTGGCTTCGGCAGTACACAACCGATATTTCCAACAACGGGTTCGAGAATGACACATGCGATTGAACGCCATTCTTTTTCAATCGTGCCTTTTAGCTTTCCTAAATCATTAAATGGCAATGTGATAGTATTTTTAGCATATGATTTTGGTACCCCTGGACTGTCAGGCACACCAAATGTTGTTGCACCTGAGCCTGCTCTAACAAGGAGGCCGTCAGCATGTCCGTGATAACACCCTTCGAATTTAATTATCTTGTCTCTTCCTGTGAATCCTCTTGCAGCCCTGATGGCACTCATTGTAGCCTCTGTGCCGGAGTTTACCATTCTGACTTTGTCAATGGAAGGGTATACCTTAAGTATAAGTTCAGCGAGTTCAACCTCAAGTGATGTTGGAGCACCGTAACTAGTACCTTTTTCTACAGCATTCTTTAAAGCCCTTACAACCCTGGGGTGTGCATGACCTAGTATCATCGGCCCCCAGGACAAGACATAATCTATGTAAGAATTTCCGTCGGCGTCATAGATCTTTGAACCTTTTGCATTTTTGATAAAGAGGGGATTGCCTCCGACTGCCTTGAATGCTCGGACAGGGCTGTTGACACCACCAGGGATGACATTAAGAGCCTTTTTATATAGTTTTATTGATCTTTTAATTCCCTTCATAATAAGAAAATCAGTAAGGGATAATCCGCATCTGATCTCTAATATAAATGCCTAAAATAATATTTATAGTTTTTCCTGCTTATTTTTTATTAATCTATCATATAATTTCTTGCCTTGTCAAAAAACGGTGCAATTATATGTTTATGTATGCTATAAATAATACACTCTATAAATACATTCAATTGCTTGGAGGCACATTAATGAAGAAGAAGGCTTTTATTATTATATTGTTAATATTATCCTTTTTTGCCTGTTCAAAAAAGGATACGGAACAGAAGGACCGTTATATCGCCAAGGTTGGTAATACCAAAATAAAACATTCTGAGCTTGAGAGAGAATTTAATGCACTGCCGGATTATGCAAAACAGATGTTTGAGGATGCAGGGGGCAAAAGAAGGCTTCTTGACGAAATAATTAAAAAGGAGCTCATATATCAGGATGCCATTAAGAAAGGCATTGCAAAGAGTCCGGATGTTAAAAGAAAGATTGAGGAATTCAGGAAGATAACGGTTATTACTGAGCTGTTCGAAAAAGAAATTGTCTCAAAGGCAAAAGTCTCGGACCAGGAAGTCAGGGATTTTTATGACAGAAACAAGGGTGAATTTGTTTCGGCAGCACAGATCAAGGCAAGTCATATACTCGTTGAGACAGAAAAAGAAGCAAATAAAATACTGGCTCGATTGGAGAAAGGTGAAAAATTTCAGGATATTGCTAAAGCGGTTTCTATTGATAAAGCTACCGCGGAAAATGGCGGCGATCTCGGTTATTTATCAAAAGGCCAGATGGTTCCTGAGTTTGAAAGAGCAGCATTTGGACTGAAGGCCGGCGAGACCAGCAAACCTGTGAAGACACAGTATGGCTATCATATTATTAAGGTAGTTGACAGAAAAGGGGGATCTGTTATTGAATTTGAAAGGGTCAGTGATATGATCTCTCAGAAACTTTTAGGAGATAAACAGAAGGAACTTTTCGATAATTATGTCGATAAACTGAAGAAACAGTATAAGATTGAGATTTATAAAGACGCATTTGCAGATTCCTCTGAAGATACTGGAAAGACAGAAAAACAACCTCCCGCTTCACCAGAGAAGGATAAACAGCCGAAAGAGCCGACAAAGAAGGATGCAAAATAAAGCATAGATCAAATATAGGCAATAATTTGCTTCTCCCTTTTGATTTATTTAAAATTGTTCTTATTTTCTATTCAAGAGCTACTAATTAAAGAAGTGTTTGTTACCCCCTCGCAGGAAAAATGTAAAATTTTTTTATAATTTATTAAAACTTTTTATATTTTTTATACCAACCTAAAAGGCAATTTTCACAAAATTTCCTTGTAAAACAATGATATTTCTGTATTGGCTTAGCTGGCATGCTTATTGTATAAGAATAACGCAGTAGAGATGATTAATCCTGAGATAATCTGCGACCTAGACATTGGTGTTGTTATTTTATCACCGGATTACCGTGTAATAGGCATAAATAAATATGCTTCTAATGTATTAAATCTTGATATTTCAAAAATAGGCAAAAGCGTTTATAAATATCATAAAAAGAAAAGCCACTCCAGGATCAGTTATATTCTCAATGAGGCCCGCAAATCTAAACATGATCTTCCCGAAGCAATCATTATGAATGTACTGAACAGGGTTTTAGCGGTGAATGTTTTCAAGATGAAGTTAAAACATAGTTCCTTGAAATCTTTTTTTGTCATGGCATTTGTTGATGTAAATAAAGAGATATGTGCTGAGATTAGTAAGGACAAAAAAATAGACATTAAGAAACTATCGATATTTGATAGCAGTTCATTTGTATTCCTGGATTTGCCCTCGATCTATTTTATTCAGTGTGATGGTAACTACTGCAAGGTATATACGGAAAACAGGCTTTATTATGTTCGACTTGCATTGAGGGATATACAAATAAGATATACGGGACATAAGCTCTTCAGGGTACATCGAAGCTTTCTGGTCAATCTGGATAGAGTGCATAAGATAAGAAAAGATCCGGAAGGCAATAATATTATTGACTTCGAAAAGAAAGGCGTTCCCTCAATACCTGTAGCAAGACGAAGGATTAATGACCTCAAGAATGCCCTTACTATAATTTGATTACGTATCTTGATTTATCATATTATTTTAAAAGTTATGCAGTCAAAGAAACAGAATGAGCATGTACAAGGAATGTGAGATCAAACAAACTAGCGAGAGAAATATAATTTTCGACCGTTTATCACATATTTTAAGCCGTTCATCACAAAATTGTTGATTATATTCAATCTGATTGATTAAAAAATATAAAATTTAATCTTTTTAATTTTTCCAAACGAATCTTGGGGGATTTGTTGGGGGGACACCTAAGAGTCTATGGAGGTTCTAGTCACTCTGAGTTAAACCTCTACAGACTTCACCAACCTCCGTAGACTTCATGGTGTAGTCTAGCTAGGTTTAATCTTTATGAAGTATTAAATATATCCGGATTACCTGCAGGTACATATAAATGCTATTTCGGTGTTGATATGAACATGAACGGATCTATAGATTACCATCAAATTTATTATGACAGTGCTGAAGTGAATATAACTCAGTAGCCAGCCTTTATCCATTATCAAAATAAATTTGCATTTATAATTCTATTCCATGTAGGGCTCTATTTTTTTCATGAACTCAATCCATATGGGCAGTGCAGTCCTTGCGCCTGTCTCTTTTTTACCGATGGGGGTGTGATCGTCTCTTCCTATCCATACCCCGACAGAAACATTTTCGTCGAATCCTATAAACCAGGCATCGTTGAAATCATTGGTGGTTCCGGTTTTACCATAGACGGTCCTCCCGACGGTTTTTGCTCTAATGCCTGTGCCTTCGTTTATGACTGCTGAAAGAAGAATTTTCATTTCTTCAATTATATTTTCATCAAGAACTTTGATGTATTTTGGATAATTTTCTTCGATTAAAATTCTGTCTCTATTCTCAATCCTCTCATAAGATATTATCTCCATTCTATTGCCTGTGGCGAATACAGAGAAAGCACCGACAAGTTCTTTTAAGGTCAAATCGGATGCACCTAGTGCGAGTGCAGGATAAGGATGCAGTCTGCTTTTAATGCCGAGATTTTTTGATTCATCTACAATATTTTCTATCCCGACTATGGTTGCCAGATAGACGGTTGCAGCATTTAATGATTTAGCAAGCGCTGTCTGTAAAGTGACCTCACCATGATATTCATCATTATAATTTTTGGGAGACCACTCCTTATCCGATTGTGAACCAACAAACAATATTGGAAGGTCGTAGATTGTATTCTCGTGAGTCATGCCCTGTGTCAGTGCAGTTAAATATACAAATGGTTTGAATGATGAGCCAGGCTGCCTTAAAGCCTGTGTTGCCCTGTTGAACTGGTTTTGCCAGAAATCAAATCCGCCGACCATTGCCTTTATATGTCCTGTGTGAATGTCTATTGCTATAAGTGCTCCCTGAATGCCCGGGTTTACCCGTTTTTCTATAGTTTTAATTCCCTGAGCGAGAGTTTCTTCTGCAATGTGCTGCATGTTAGAGTCAATGGTTGAATGGATTTTATATCCTGCAGTATAAACCTCAGAACCATATTCCTTCTCGAGTTGCTGTCGTAAAAATTCTATAAAATAAGGGGCTTCATATTTTCTGAAATGAGGGGATGCCGGAAGCGGCTCTTTCAGTGCTTCATCATATTTCACGGATGTTATGAATTTATTTTTTAGCATTGCTTTCAATACCGCCTTGCGCCTCTTTTCAGACTTTTTCGGATTGATAAAAGGGGAATACAGTGAAGGAGCCTTTGGAAGAGTTGCGAGAAGGGCTGCCTCACCAATGGATAAATTACTTACTGATTTTCCGAAATAGGTCTGAGCAGCAGCCTCAACCCCAAATGCCCTGGTACCGAAATATGTCTGATTCAGATAAAGACCGAGGATTTCGTCTTTTGTATAGCGCTTCTCAATCTGTATTGAAATTACAGCCTCCTTTATTTTTCTCATTAACGATTTTTCAGGTTTTAAGAAGAGCATTTTGGCAAGTTGCTGGGTTATTGTGCTTCCTCCCTGCACAATACTGCCAGCTTTGATATCCTGCCAAAGTGCTCTTAATATTCCCCTGAAATCAACTCCTGTGTGTTCGTAGAAGCGAACGTCTTCAATAGCGATGAATGCCTTTTTTACATGTTCGGGTATTTCATAATAAGGAACAAAAGTTCGTCTTTCGTAATAAAGTTCTGCCAAAAGTTTCTCGTCAGCAGAGTAGACTTTTGATGATTCAATAGGGAGATATTCTTCTATTGCATTTAATCTTGGCAGGTCTGAGAGGATCCAGTAAACCGAGCCTCCTATGATTCCGGCAAACGCACTTATAAATATAAAAATTAAGACTGTTCTTCTTGTTTTTAAACTCTTTATTATTTTTTCGAGTTCCTGCTCGAGCCTGGACATAACTAGATTTTATTATACAAAAGTTAACTAAGGTAATAATATTATTTCAAAAATACCTTTTCGATTGCTATGACTTTTTTTAGCCTTCTTTTGTGGCGTGCTGCATTTGAGAATTTTGCATTTATAAATGTCTTAACGATCTCTGCCGCAAGCTTTGTACCGATAACCCTTGCACCTAAACAAAGTACATTCATGTTATCGTCCTCCACTCCCTGGCGAGCTGAGAATGTATCGTGACATACTGATGCCCGGATACCTGGAAATTTATTTGCAGCGATGCATGCGCCTACACCACTTCCACAGATCAGGATACCGCGACTTGCTTTTTTTGTGATAATGCATTCTGCTACAGCCTTTGCAAAGTCAGGATAATCGGAGGGTGCAGGGGTATGAGCCCCGACATCAATAACTTTATGTTTCAGGCTTTTTAAATAGGGAATAATCTCCACTTTCAGATGGAAGCCACCGTGATCTGAACCTACTGCTATTTTCATTTTTTCAAAAAGTACTTTAGATAACATACCATACCCTCTATGAGTCATTTACCCTTTAGTAGCCCCCCCGTCCCCCTTTATTAAAGGGGGATAAAGGGGGATTATTGGGGGTTGAGGGGGGGCAGATTTTATCTATTCAATAGTTTCTTTGCATGTCTGACAATATTATCTACTGAAAAACCGAACTTTTCAAAGATAACCTTTGCAGGTGCGGATGCACCAAAACGGTCTATACCGATAATATCTCCTTTAATGCCGAGATATTTATACATACCCAGTGTTGACGCTGCTTCTACAGCAAGTCTCTTTTCGATATCAGGAGGCAGTACCTTATTTCTGTATGAGACAGGTTGTTTCTCAAAAAGCTCGAAAGATGCTAAATTGACAACACGCACCTTTAGACCTTCAGAGGAGAGTTTTTCATAAGCTTCAAGTACAAGTGGCACCTCTGAACCAGATGAAATGAGAATGAGCTGAGTTTTGCCCTTGCAGTCAGCTATTATATAGGCTCCCTTTTTCAAGTTGTTAGCAGATGCGAATTTTTTTCTGTCAATGACCGGGAGTTTCTGGCGGGTAAGGATGAGTGCAACAGGTCCTTCTTTGTGTTCAAGAGCGACCTGCCATGCAACAGAAGTCTCATTGGCATCCGCAGGCCGGATAGTTGTAATTTCCGGCATTGCTCTCAGGCTGGAGAGGTGTTCTATCGGCTGATGGGTCGGGCCGTCTTCACCAAGGCCAACAGAATCATGAGTAAAAACATATACTACATGGGCTTTTATTAGTGCAGAAATACGTATGGCGGGTCTCATATAGTCGGAAAATATCAGAAATGTTCCGCCATAGGGAATGAGCATTTTGCTAAGCGCCATGCCGTTAAGGATAGCTCCCATTGCATGTTCCCTGACCCCGAAGTGCAGATTCCGGCCACCCTTCTTTTGACCGAAATCAGGATAATTTTTCAAATAGGTGTTGTTAGATGGTGTAAGATCAGCGGAGCCGCCAATTAGTTGAGGCATGAATTCAGCTATGCTGTTAATTACCTTACCGGAAGCACTTCTGGTGGCCATGGGGCCTTCCGAAGTTTTGAAAACAGGGAGGTGTTTCTTGTAGACATCACCGTTATCACGATTTACCATCATAACCCATTGTTTGGCAAGGGCTGGGTATTTTACCCTGTATTTTTTAAGTAAATCGTTCCACATCCTTTCTGCTTTCTTCCCTTTTTCGACCGCCTTGCGAAAATGTCTCAATGCCTTTTGAGGAATATAAAATTTTTTCTGAGGCCAATCGAGTTTTTCTTTAGTAAGACGCAGTTCTTCCTCGCCAAGTGGGGCACCGTGGACTTCAGCTGTGTCCTGTTTATTGGGACTGCCGTACCCGATATGTGTGCGAGCAATAATCAAAGAGGGCTTCCTCCTCTCTTGTTGAGCTTTTCTGATGGCGGACTCCAGTTCTTTGAGATTATTCCCGTCGACTTTCTCTATATGCCAGCCGTATGCTTTAAACCTGTCACCTACGTTTTCGGTAAAGGTAAGATCAGTTGGCCCGTCAATGGATATCTTGTTGTCCGAGTATAGGTATATGATCTTGCCGAGACCCAGGTGTCCAGCTATTGACGCTGCTTCAGAAGAGATGCCTTCCATCATATCTCCATCGCTTGTAATTGCATAGATATAGTGATCTACTATATTGAACCCAGGTTTATTAAACATATCTGCAAGATATTTCTGAGCTATGGCCATACCTACACCTGTTCCAAAGCCCTGTCCCAGAGGCCCTGTTGTTGTCTCGATACCACATTCAAGACAATATTCCGGATGTCCCGGAGTTTTACTTTCCCACTGTCGAAAGTTTTTTATATCACTCATTGAGATATTGTGACCTGTCAGATGAAGAAGACTGTAAAGAAGCATTGAACCGTGACCTGCTGACAGTATAAATCTGTCCCTGTCCTGCCAGAAAGGGTTTCTCGGGTTATGCTTTAAGAACTTTGTCCATAATAAATAGGCCATTGCTGCATCACCCATCGGCATGCCGGGATGTCCTGAATTGGCTTTCTGGACAGCATCGGCAGAAAGCATTCTAAGAGTATTAATACAGAGCTCGTCAATATTCATCTTTTTAATTTAATTACCTCCAGTTCAATAATCTGTATATTAATAAAGACAGGGGTCATTTTATCTCATTTTTAATGATATTGAGGCAGTGCCAAGTAAATGTTACAAAAATTTTGCTGATAAGGTCAAATAGATTATCCGGTTTTAGAAATACCTTAATTTATCTTATTGCTCTGTTTCTAGAGTTACAACTTTAGTTTTAATACTAAATATTTTTTAAAATTCAAACCAAGGGTGATTGACAGATGCAGTAATTATAATTTATTTTCATGCAAAAGCAGCAAATGGGGATCGAGGCGGGAAGGAGTATATTTTAAATTTACCTCTTTATGAAAATGTACCTTATACCAAAAGACTTAGAGTTAGATACAAGGAAAGAAAAGAGAACCCCCATAATCGGCACAATCTTATATACTCATCCTTTGATAAGCAGAGATTATAAATATTTTGAAGGAATAACTGCAAATCTAAGCATGAACGGTGCCTGCATTTACATCTATCAAAAACTTCAAGAAGATATTCAAATTGAAATTCACGGCAAAGCACTCGGTACATCCCAGAGAAACGCCCTGGTTAAATGGTGCAAGAGAGTCGATGAGGGAATTTATTGTGCAGGCATCTGTTTCTTGATAAATCCATAATTAATTCAATTCTTTTTACCCCATAAAAAAGTTAAGGTCACGTTGGTTGGAACGACACCCGCCTTATAAAGTTAGCTTTTCTACTTTACAAGGCTTGTATCGCAATCTGGTTTCTCCAGTCTATCTAGTTTCTCTGGTTTAAACTAAAGAAACCAAAGAAACTAAAGAGACTAAAGAAACTAAAAACCCTGTAACCGTTCAAGAATAAAATACAGAGGAAAAGGCCGGGTTCATAAACTGAGAACAAATAATGTTTTCTACAAAATCACATCCCAAGCGCCTGTTTTGTAATCCACTCTGCTGTATCGAATACAGGCTTTTTACCTTTTTCTGTCCTTGCTTCAATATAAAATCTTACCTTTGGCTCTGTGCCTGAAGGCCTTATCATCAGCCAGGAGCCGTCATCAAACACGAGCTTTGTGCCGTCAATTGTAATTACGTCTTTTACGCTTCTGCTGATTCCGCCAATATTGATAATCGTCCCTTTTTTATATTTTTCCCTGATTACCGAAAGCCTCTTAATCAAAGGTTCTCCTACAAGAGAGCGCTCTACTTCTATACCTGAACGGTCGGGGTAGTAGTATCCGAATTCATCCATTATATCATTTAGATATTCGCTCAGATTTTTTCCTGTAACAGCCATCATCTCTATGGCAATAAGCAGGCCGAATAATGCATCTTTTTCGAGGGTATGATTATATGCGGATATTCCGTCAGACTCTTCAAATGCAACTATTGCCCTTTCTCTTGATGTTTTTAACATATAAGGTCTGAAGTTCTTAAAACCAACCCTTGTCTCTTTAACAGGCACACCGAATCTGTCTGCAATAGCATTAACAAGATTGCTTGTTCCAACTGACTTTGCAACGACTCCGGAAATTCCTTTATACACATGGAGAAAATGAAGTACCATAGCGCCGAAATAGTTCATGGGTATCTGCATTCTGCCGTCTGAGTGTCTGATACGGTCACCGTCAGGATCCATGATCACACCGAGTTTTAATCTGGCATTACTTTCATTTAACTCCTTTTCGACTCCGTTCATATTTTTTTCTGAGGGTTCTGGAGCTATACCACCGAAGAGAAAGTCATCATCTGTCCTTAAATATCTAATTTTATCTGAATTTCCGAGAATTCTCTGTATCCGACCCCTCGTAGCACCATGAACATTATCGATACATACAAGGCAATCCTCACTGCCGATAAAATCGAGGATTTTTTTAATATTAATAGTTTTCCGCTCATTTATATATTTAATATAAAGATCAGTCAGATCGATTTTTTCGGCCTGCTCTGCAATGTTCGGTTGAAGCAAAACATGCTCTTTCATCATGCGGTTTGCTCTCTCTTCTATTCTTGAAGTAATTTCTGAGCCGGCAGGCCCTCCGTCAGAAGGATTGAACTTGAACCCTGCATAATTTGCGGGGTTATGGGAAGGTGTTAGATTTATTGAACAGGCTGCATTAAGCATCTCGATTCCTGCTGAAAATTCAGGAGTTGTTGCCACACCAGCATACCAGGTTCTAATCCCATCTTTTTGAAGGAGTCCTATTATCTCCATAGCCAGATCAGGACCGAGAAATCTGTTATCGTGACCTACGATGACACCCCGTTTTTTAATATCATCAAAACCGGATACCCCCATTGCATGCATAACAGAGTCTTCATTACTTTTGAACATCCCGATGACTGCTGAAGTTACAATACGAAGATTGTTGAATGTGTAGTCAGTGCCTATTTCGCCCCTCCATCCTGATGTGCCGAACACTATTTTTGCTGGTTTTGTATTTTCTCTTGCAAATTTTTCTATTGCAGAGAGAAGTCCCCTGTTTTTCTGTACATCAGTCATTATCGTCTTCCAGCATGAAACAGCGTTTTCGAAGTTTTGAGTCATTAAATCCTCCTGAATTTGCTTTGTTAATATTTAAAAGTATAGGGGAATTCCTCTGGTTTTATTAACCAACCATTTAGTCCTTACTTTTTCTAATGTGAAAATTACATTAGCAGGCTCAGCTGCATCTCCTATTATATATCCTGTATCCTGTCCGTAACTTGCAATTACTCTTACATCAAGCTCTGCATTGGCAGTTTTATCATTAACTTCTATCTTTATTATTTCATACTCGATAATGAAGTCGTCCATTTGTATAAAGACCTTCTCTATACCTTCTTTTAGGTAAAGATACGTAAGGCCATACTCGTCAGAATAATTGAACGAAACCTTTGACATTAAATCATCTATTTTCTCACTCTCAATAGCCTTGGCACCTTGCTTGAAGAGTTTTTTTATCCTGCTAACATCAGAAGGCCATAGAACGTAGACGATCAGAGGACAGATGATTAAAAGAGAAAGAAATATTAGAGATTTTTTACTCATGATATCCAATATTAATTATAACGATAAAAAAAGTGACTTTTCCACTTATAGAAACATCTCTTGATATTTAAACAATCTTTTGATACCTTCTATTAGTGATTAAATCTATTTTATATTGGTGAACAAATGAATATAATTCTTGGTAACTGGTCTCAGGAACAGTTAAATGTTGTTATTGAAGAATATTCGAAGATTAGTGATGCAGGGGGACGAATCGGTTCCCTCTCAAAACAGTTTATCGGCAACACTTATAAAGAATCAACATTGACCGGAGATATCAGTAACCGTGAAGTTTTTACTATAAATCTTCTGGAATTTGATTGTTTTACCTTCATTGACACTATTGAGGCAATGCGCTTGTCGAGTTCTTATTTGGAATTTGAGGAAAACCTTAAGAAGGTCAGATACAGGGATGGGGTAATTGAATTTAAAAACAGAAATCATTTCTTTACTGATTGGAGAGAATTCAATTCAGACTTTGTTAACGATGTTACAGAACAGATCGGGGATGGAAAGACTAAGAAAATACTGAAGTTACTTAATAAGAGAGAAGACGGGACATTTTTTATACCCGGGATTGTCACTATAAAGAGAGAAATCAGGTACATACCTTCAGATTCAATTGATGATGTAGTTATAGACAGACTGAAAACGGGAGATTATGCAGGTATATATTCAGAAAAAGATGGATTGGATGTTTCGCATGTAGGGATTATTATCAAAGAGAACAATAAAGTTTTTCTAAGGCATGCCTCGTCAGACAGTAAACACAGAAAAGTGATTGATCAGGACTTTAAAGATTATATTTCAGAAAAGCCCGGCCTGATTGTATTGAGACCGAAGAATATAAGCGATTCAAATTGATGAACATCTTGAAAGGAAAACATGAAGCCTGAAAGTCGAAAATCCATGCTTAGGGTGATTTTCAGCCGACGGATGCTGGTGGCCTTGATTATGGGCTTTGCGTGCGGCCTTCCTCTTCATCTTACCTTGGATGTATTAAAAACGTGGATGAGAATTGAGGGTGTAAATCTGACAATGATCGGTTTATTTTCATTGGTTGGACTCCCGTATACAGTCAAATTCTTATGGGCTCCTATTCTGGATCGTTTTACTCTGCCTTTTCTAGGCCGAAGAAGAGGCTGGCTTTTAGTTGTACAAGTAATCTTGATGATTTCAATTGTCGGTTTGGGTTTAACTGATCCTAAAAATAGTCCTTTGCTGGTGGCACTTGTAGCATTCTTGGTTACTTTCTTCAGTGCCTCCCAGGATATAGTTGTTGATGCATATCGAAGGGAAGACCTTGCTGATGAAGAGCTAGGGTTAGGTTCTTCGCTTTATGTAAATGGATATCGAGCGGGTATGCTCCTTGCGGGAGGTGGTGGCCTTATAATGGTTGCTCACATTTCATTTACATTGGTTTACATGATAATGGCTGCCTGTTTGCTCCCTGGTGTTATCACCACCCTTCTAACTCCTGAACCAGTTATTAATGTTGGAAAACCAAGAAACATGAAAGAAGCAGTTATCGATCCCCTTGTTGAATATTTTTCCCGAAGGAGTTCATTATTGATACTAGCCTTTATACTTCTCTATAAAATCGGTGATACCATGGCTGCAGCTATGACCGCGCCTTTTTATATTGATATGGGGTTTTCGACAGATGAAATTGGTAAAGTCGTAAAATTTTTCGGTACAGGGGCTGTATTAACGGGTGGTTTTGTAGGCGGCATTATTATGCTGCGTCTTGGAATAAACCGTTCTCTTTGGATTTTTGGTTTTCTACAGGGACTATCCACTGCCGGTTTTGCTGTTCTTGCAAAAATAGGTTACAGCATTACTGCTTTGGCCGGTGTAATAGCTTTTGAAAATCTCAGTAGCGGTATGGGGACTTCGGCTTTTGTTGCGTTTATGGCAAGTATTACAAACAAAAAATTTACTGCAACACAATATGCGCTTCTTACCAGCCTCATGGGTGTTCCGAGGGTTTTTGCATCAGCACCGACGGGATTTTTTGTTGAGCATATGGGATGGGAGAGCTTTTTTATTGCATGTGCCCTGATAGCGGTTCCCGGAATACTCCTACTTTTGAAATTTGCACCGTGGAGTTCAAAAAAGGAAACAGAAAATTGAGGATGTGGCAATTTAATATCTAATATTCAATTTTCAATCTTATCTGCACCATGTCCTTTGCCCTGTGCTCTATGAGAACTAAAAGGTTACGTCTTACGGTAACAGTTACGAAGCCCGTTTCGGTTATCGTCTATCGGTTACGTGTTTGTTTGGTTTCTCTAGTTTCTCTTGTTTATTTGGTTCGCCCTGCTCCCTGCTCCGTGCACCCCGCTTTTTGTAGCGGATTCGTTAAATTACTTTTCTGATAACAAAATGGGAGAAAAATCTTAAGTTTTAACCTAGAAATATCGTTATCTGTTCTTCTCGAGATTTCTTAACTGAGTATTGGCTGTATCAATTGCCTTCATGGCATCTGCATTGTCGGGATCAAAAGCGAGCAGGCTCTCCCACAGATAGATTGCTTTATTTAGATTGCCTTTTCTGTATTGCTCGAGCCCTTTATTAAAAAGGGCTTTGCTGCAGGCTGTAATCCTGGTATTCAGATAATTAGTGTTGAAAGAAAGCAAAGAGGCAAACTCAGTAAAATTATGAAAGTTATTCAGCAAAATGTGGTAGATCTTACCAGCGTATACAAAATCCTCCTTGTTAAAAGCCATGATGGCAGTGTTCTTTATGGTTTCGATAGTTTCTATATAACTGCGTGTTAATACCTTGTCCTGGGGATATTTAGTATACATGACATTACAGGCATCTATAGCCTTTTGAAAATCGCCTGAAGCAATATAATTTTGAGTCTGGCTTCTGATCACGTTTATTCTGCTGTTATTTATCCTTGTAATTAATTCTTCTCTGTCAAACGGGAGCAACGAATAAAACCCCTTAAAATCCTGATAATTGTTAAACAGTATACCGTAGATTATCTCTGCACCGGCAAAGTCCTCCATGTCGAATGAACTGTCAGCGGTGTTCTTTATATACTTGATGGCATCAATGTAGTTGTTCAATATCATCTGGTCTTCCGGATATCTTCTGTATGCACCTTTATATGCATCTATAGCCTTCTGGAAATCACCTTGGACAAGGTACCGGTCGGTATTCCTGAGTCTAAAATCCACCTCTGCCTTCTTCAGTTGCATGCATGACGAAAAGAATAGAAATAATATAATTCCAACAACAGTCATTGCCTTTGCAGGAGAATTTTTCATTATGTCGTCCCTCGAAGATTATTGTCTTTTTCTATTATATGGACAAAGCTCTTAAGGAGATCTGGATTAAACTGTTTGCCTGAAAGTTCAACCATATTCTTCAACGCCTGTTTATTCGAGAGAGCCCTTCTGTAGGGTCTATCTGAAGTTATTGCGTCAAAAGTGTCGGTTATGGATATTATAGCTGCAAAAAGAGGAATCCTGTCACCGCTCAGTCCTTCGGGATATCCTGTGCCATCATAACATTCATGGTGATACTTGACAGCAGGAATAAATTTGTGGAGTGATGGTGCTTTGCTGAGAATTTCTGCGCCATATTCTGTATGAAGCATCATCTCCCTGCGTTCCGATGAATCGAGCTTGCCTTTCTTACGAAGAATCGAATCGGGAGTCTTGATCTTACCAACATCGTGGAAAAGGCATGCAATTTCAAGGTCTTCAAGTTCCATTTTACTGAGACCGATTTCCTTGCCGATCATTAATGATAACTGTGAAATCCTTGTGGCGTGGCCATGTGTGTAAGGGTCCCTGGCATCTATGGCTGCCGCTAAAACCTTGACTGTAGAGATATAAGACTCTTCTAGATTACGTGCAGATTCACTAAGTTTGTCACGTTGTTCAGTTATCAATGCCGTCATCTCATTGAAACTTTCTGTTAACCTTCCCAGTTCGTCCTGCGAATAAATCTTCAGTGGCCTGCTTCTTTTACCATGTTTTAGTTCATCTACACCTTTTGAAAGTTCTTTAATGGGCCTTGTCATAAAAGATGACAATATAATACTGACAACTATACCCAATAGTAGCGTAACAGTAAATACTCCCATTATTCTTTTTCGAGAGACATCCTGTGCAGTTAAAAGAACCGATTTGTTAATGCCGAGTATCACAGAACCGAGTTGTTTATTCATAAATATTATAGGGCTTGATATCTCAAAGATAGAGCCGTATGGACCGTTTACTTCATTTACGACAGTGCCGTCCCAGCTTTCTTTGAATAGCCGGCCAGATGACGGTTTAAGTATCTCTCCGCTTTTACTGATGTTGCTGTGCACTATAGTCTTGTTATCTGTACCGACAATTGCAATATACTCAACATCCAGATTCGAATTCTTTATTTTATAAACGATGTTGTCAAGGCCAAGCAGATCCTTGGATAGAAAGCTGAACCCTGCTGATGCCGCAATACTCCTGCTTAATCCCTCTGCTCTTTTGACGACCTCGTTCTGAATGTGTTTGTTCATTATCTGTACTGTGATGAAATAAAAAACTAAGGTCGTAGTAATGAGAAGCACAAGCACGAAGAAGAAAATCTTAAAATGTATATTTCTGAATATCCTGTGCATAAACAACCTATTCAAAAAAGACAATGCAAATAATTATATCATGAAGGTTACAGAATTGGCACACCATTATTAAGAATTCTGCCTCAGAAAAGTATGGATTTATTGTTTTTACAGGTGCGCTTAAGGTATTCTTTAATTGCAGAAAGGCTTCAGAAGTTTTATAGAAATTTTCTGTATAGTTAGATGGGGGTATTTATGGGGCTTGAAGACAGGGATTGGTTTAAAGAGAGAAAGATAGACTGGGATAAAGGTGGTCTGAAACCTGCTCCAAAACGTAGCCTCTGGGAGGAGGCATATGAACTCTCATTATTATTTAATACTAAATGGTATGAAATATATAAAATAAACTGGTGGAAAGAGTTCTATACATTTTTAAAGTTGAGATGGTGGATAAGGATTCTTCTGGCTGTCTGCTTTGCAATAATTGCTGTTGTTGTTTATTTTCTGATAGTAAGGTAATATTGAACAGAAGATTCATTAATGGAGGAGTAAATGCTATATAAATATAATTCTAGGTTTTTCTTTGTTTCCATATTGATCATAGTGGGTATTATATGCTGGTGGTCAGGTAACTCTGGTGCAGTTAATGGTGAACATGATGGATCACGAAGACTAAAGTCTATCGAACACAACAACAGCCTATCGAAAATTACAGATAATAGGCTGTTCAGAATTGAGATGCTAAATAAAGATGATTTTAAGTTAGGGGAAAATACTTTTTATATTTTTATGTACGATCAAAAAGATATGGGTGTTATTGGAGCAGAAATAACGATTACTCCATGGATGCCCGAATATGGCTTTGGTGCCCCAGGTGTGCCTGTTATTACAGAAATAGGGGATGGACTTTACCATGTAGAGAAGGTGTACCTGACAAAGAGAGGGTATTGGGAATTCAGGATATATGTGAAGAAGGATGCTCTTGAGGACACGGTTAAGTTTGTTTTCCCTGATGTTGTAAAAGGTATTGAAAGTTCCAATCAGAGTGATCTGCAGCAGTAAATTGAAAGTTGAGACTTTTCCTTTTTTTAAAAGTATGAAATATGTTATACTTGGCAATGCGTAAATCCATAATACTTTTGATAACTATCCATCTGGCGCTTTTTATAATCAGTAATACTGCATATGCTTTTTCCGAAATTGAACAGGAATGTATCAAATGCCATATCATAGATACTGAAAAGGCAAAATTGGTCTTGAGAACAATGATTCCCGGTGTAAAGGTATTGAACGTCCAGAACAGACCAATGAAAGGTTTGTGGGAAATAGGTATTGAGTCGGGCAAAAAGAAAGGAATTGTCTATATTGATTATTCATATAAATATTTGATTGCAGGGAATATATTCTCACTTAAGGAGATGGTTAATCTCACAGAGGAAAGTTTACAAGAGATAAATAAAATTGACCTGTCGTTAATTCCTTATGAAAATGCACTTGTAATGGGTGATAAGAAGTCAAAAAAGAAGGTTGCGGTTTTTGATGATCCCGAATGACCATTCTGTGGAAAACTTCATCAGGAGATGAAGAAGGTAATAGAAGAAAGAAAAGATATAGCATTTTATATATTTCTATATCCACTGCCTATGCACAAGGGAGCTTATGAAAAGTCAAAGGCCATAATGTGCGAAAATTCAGTAGCTCTCCTTGAAGATGCCTTTGAGAACAAAGAGTTGCCAGAGCCAAAATGTGAAACAACAGTCATAGACGAGAATATAAAGCTTGCTGAAAAACTCGGTATAGAAGGCACACCTGCCATAATCCTGCCAAATGGCACACTTATTTCCGGTGCACGCAGCGCAAGAGCACTAATCAAGCTTATTGATAAAAAGTAATCTTCTTAGTTAGAAAATAAAAAACCGGGGAATAGACATAGAAAATTGTCATCGATTGTCATTGTAAACTCAGCAAAGCAATCTCCGATGCTTTCATCTAGTCTTATAGATTGCTTCGCAATGACAGGGAAATCAAGAAGTTAAATAGTCTGTCTATTTTTCGGCAAAGATTATGATGTTGACAGTTTTTTTATGTGAAGATATTATAAATTTGCCCCTTAAAAATGAAGCATTCGATGAAATCGGAGGTTTGAAAATATGCCTGCCTGCTGGCAGGCAGGCGCGCTCAAGATAGCTCATTGCCGAAGTGGCGGAATTGGCAGACGCGCTAGGTTCAGGGTCTAGTGGTGGAGACGCCGTGGGGGTTCGACTCCCCCCTTCGGCACCATTTTTTGAAAAAAAATAGGAAAGTTATAGGTTCCAATATTTCATGATCACCGTCACCAGACTGTCACCAATTTCATTGTGCGCTATTGCCTAAACTCATAATATTTGAAGCCGAGACCGCGATAAATAAGAACTTGACATATCTGGATGACATCATTTATCTTTAAACTCTCAATCAAAACGGGGGCAAGAGATGAAAGGTGTTATCAGGTCAAGAGGGACATGTCCGAAATGTCAAGGTCCATTCGTTGATGTATCTAAAAAGATCTCTATGTTCAGGCACTTAGGCTTCATATGTCCTGCTTGTAAAATTATTCCTGTAAGATTTTATATTGACCTGTATCATCAAGGACAGAGGATAAGGATTTTTAGTGATAAACAAGGACAGCCATTAGATACTTACCAGAGGGCCGTTAATTTTCTATATTATATAAACTATGAAATTAAGAATCATAATTTTGACCCTTCCAGATACATTAAAACAGAACTTGAAAAATTCTGGGTCTCAAAGTTCCTTGATCAGTTTTTAGAATATAAGTTGAAATATATTGCCCCGTCTTATGCAAGGCATTATACGAGAATTGTAAATATTGCAAAGGATTATTTTAATACTAAAGATGTAAGAGAATTAAAAAAGATTGATTTAATAAATTACAAAGAACATCTTGAAAATAAATATGATATTTCAAGCAAATCTGTAAAAAATATACTCGATTTATTTAAAACATTCTTACGTTACTGCAAGAACGATTTAGAGATTATTGATAATGTTCCTGCATTTCCAAGAGTTAAAGTTGCCAAGCACAACTTTAAATGGCTTGCCCAAGAAGATCAAACCACTTTATTTAAGAATATATCGGATAAAGATAAGCCTATAATAGCTTTCCTTATGTTACATGGCTGCAGACCTTCAGAAGCACGGGCCTTGAAATGTAAGGATATTGACTTAAAAACTCAGACTATAAAAATATCTGCCTCATTTTCAGGAAATGTTTACAGAGAAAAGAAAGAGGGGAAGAGTTCAAAATCAATTACTATTCCTATTCATCCAGAGATGTATGAATATATTTCAGAGAGGATTAGAAACAATTTGCCCGAATCTTTTATTTTTATTAATCCTCGTACAGGTAAATATTATTCACCGAGTGCATTAGATAGAGTTTGGTTTAGCGCGAGACAGAAAACTGGTATTACAGAGAATCTAAGACTTTATGATGCAACAAGGCATTCCTTTGCATCTCAACTTGTCAATAGTGGCACATCATTGTTTAAGGCTTCCAGATTATTAGGTCATAGCAGTATAAAAATGACTGAAAAGTATGCCTATCAACACATTGAAAATTTAAGAACGGATATCAAAAAATTGTCACTTAATAAATTATCGGCTGTCACCAAACTGTCACCAGAGGCAATACAGGCTAAAAAATAATCTTATAAATCAGTAAATTCCAAGCTATGAAGTGTGTTTCGAGTCCCCCCTTCGGAACCATTTTACCTCGTAGAAAATCCCCGTCTTTTCCGGGGGTTTTCTACTGCTTCTCCCTTCTTATATCAGCTCCTAGTTTCTGGAGCTTTTCTTCTATCCTTTCGTACCCGCGGTCGAGATGATATATTCTTCTTATTGTTGTTACTCCTTCAGCGGCAAGTGCCGCAACTATGAGTGATGCGCTTGCCCTGAGGTCAGTTGCGGTAAGAGGGGCACCCTTAAGCTTTTTAATGCCTCTTACTGTTGCGGTTCCTCCTTCGATTGTTATATCAGCACCCATTCTTCTAAGCTCTGCAACATGCATAAATCTGTTTTCGAATATCTTTTCAGTAATCACGCTGGTTCCGTCAGCTATACACATAAGCGCCATTAACTGGGCTTGCATATCGGTTGGAAAGCCCGGATAAGGCATGGTCTTTATGCTCACTGATTTTAGCTTTGAAGGACTTATAATCCTAAACCCGTTGCTAACGGGCTTGAATCTTATACCAGTATCTTTCAATTTATTAATCGGGGCATCTAGATGATCAGGACAGCATTTTTTAATTGTAACGTCTCCACCTGTTATACCTGCAATAGTCATAAAGGTGCCTGTTTCAATCCGGTCAGGAATTATAGTATGAGTTAAAGGCTTTAATGATCTGACTCCTTCTATCTCAATTATGCTTTCTCCAGCTCCATTTATTTTAGCACCCATAGAAATGAGGGCGTTGGCGAGATCAACGACCTCAGGTTCTCTCGCAGCATTTTCGATAAGGGTTTTACCTTCAGCGAGTGTTGCTGCCATCATAATGTTTCCTGTTCCTGTAACAGTAGGTATATCAAGATATATAGATGCACCTTTGAGCCTTTTAGCTTTAGCAATTATATATCCTGATTCAAGAACAATAGATACCCCCATTTTCTGAAGCCCCATTATATGAAGATTTATCGGCCTTGCTCCTATTGCGCAACCTCCGGGCAGGGATACCTTTGCCTTTCCTAATCGAGCTACGAGCGGACCAAGTGCAAGCACTGATGCACGCATTGTATTGACAAGTTCATAGGGTGCTTTGTAATTTCTAATGTTTGTACAGTCGAGCATTACCCGGTTTTTCTCTAAATGGAATCCAGAACCGAGATCAGCGAGAAGTCTTCCCATTGTCATAACATCCCTCAGATGGGGGACTCTGTATATAGAGTGTTCTCCTGGGGCGAGTATTGTAGCTGCCATTATGGGAAGGGCTGCATTTTTTGCACCGCTTATCTGTACGGTTCCTTTTAGGCGTTTACCGCCCTTGATTTTAAGTATGTCCAAAAAAGCTCCGAAAAAAAGATTTTACACCGTTTAGAAATTGTTGTTATTTTCTTCTAACGGGGTTTACATATTTTAACGATATTTAAAAATAAAAGTGAAGTAATTAAACGGATGATCAGGATGTGCTATATTTAAATAATAGGGTAATATAAAGGCTAATCTGGACTTGCCAGCTTGATATGAAAGTTGCCTTTTACCATTAGCTCTGGTTTATCAAAAAAGAGAAAGGGTTATGAGAGAGTTCGTAATATATCAAAACGACAATGGAGACTGGATTGCTGAATGCAATGAGCTGCCGGGCTACAGGGTAAAAGCCGGTACGAAGGAAGAAGTTATTAATAAATTGAAGACATTGCTTTTGACCTACTATCCATGCAGGTGTGAGGACTGAAATAAATGCGGAGGCGTACGTTTTTAAAATCAGTCCTAGCTCTGCTCAGTTCGACTGCTGCGGTTTCTTTTGGCTATCCCATGTTGAGGTTCCTTGAGCCTGCAGCAATTAAATCAGCAAAAATAAAATTTGAGATCAAAAAGAGTGAAATACCTATAGGAGAGGCAAAAGATATTGTATTTAATAATAAACCGGTAATTATAATAAACCGGCCTAAAAAGGGTTATATAGCCCTTTCGAGAGTCTGCACACATCTTGGATGTCTTGTTGAATATGACAGGGGAAAAAATATATTGCTCTGTCCGTGTCACGCAGGGACGTTTAACATGGAAGGAAATGTTATTTCAGGTCCTCCCCCGAGACCACTGCAGAGATTTCCCCTGGAACTAAAAGGGGAGAATATTTTAATAGGGTGAGAATATGCTCGGCAGGATTAAAAACTGGCTTGAAATAAGGATCGGACTTGAAGAAATAGTAAGAACACAGTTGAAGGAATACAGGATACCAAGGAATATCAATATATTTTATACACTTGGGTTTGTTGCACTTGTTGCATTTATATTACAGGTCGTTACAGGATTCTTTCTGCTTATCTATTATATTCCTCATTCAGATCATGCTTTCTTAAGTGTCCAGGACATCATGGAGAAGGTGCCCTTTGGCTGGTTGTTCAGGATGATGCACGTTGTAGGAAGCAACTTGCTAGTTATAGTTGTGCTTCTCCATATGCTTACAGTATTTTTCATGGGAAGCTATAAGAAACCAAGGGAGTTGACCTGGGTAGCAGGAGGCTTCATGCTACTCATAACACTTATGTTCTGTCTCAGCGGATACCTTCTGCCATGGAGCCAGTTGAGCTTCTGGGCCACAACCATTGTTACCACCATACCGACTGCCTTTCCGTATGCCGGAAACTATATAGCAGGAATACTAAGGGGTGGAGAAAATGTCACAGGTATTACACTTAACAGGTTTTTTGCACTGCACGTAACCTTTCTGCCTCTTCTTCTTATAATCTTTATAGGTGTTCATATTTTCCTGGTTAGACGGATAGGCATATCAAGTCCGCCATTCGGTGAACCAGGTAAAGAGAAAAGTCAATGGACTGTATTCAGGCACGACAGCCATGATAACGGATACCCTTTTTATCCATACTTTATTCTGAAAGAGATGTTCATGGTTGCTTTATATTTTGCATTAATGTTTCTGATAATAGGGTTTTTGCCAACACTTTTTTTGCCTGAAGAAGCTAATATTCCTGCAGATCCTTTTAAGACTCCTGCTCATATAAAACCTGAGTGGTATTTCCTGGCTCCATACCAGATGCTCAAGATAATACCTAATAAATTATTGGGAGTCGGAATCCAGATTGTTATTACAGCTATATTTCTCTTCTGGCCTTTTTTTGATAAGAAGGAAGAAGAAAATATTCTGAGAAGGCCCTTTCTTTTAACGTTATTTATTTTATCTCTGTTCTTTTGGATATCATTTACAGTTTGGGGTATGTACTCGTGAGGAATATTTTTATAGTTTTAATCATCATGGTTATCCTGTTTTTTATATATGTATGGGTGGATGTATTGAGATCAGAATATATAATGTCTGATGTATCCGTATGTATTGGCTGCCATGACTCGGAAATGATGGAACCTCGGCTTCGTTCCATACCGGCGAAATGGAAGAAAAGCTGGCACTATCGGAATGACGTGTCCTGTCATGACTGCCATGGGGGTGATCCGAAGGATGCTATGATGTCAATGTTACCTGAGAGAGGTTTTGTAGGAAAGCCGAAATATAAAAATGTACCTGAGTTTTGCGGGAAGTGTCATATCGGGATCTTGAATAATTATCTCAAAGGTATTCATGGAAGGGCATTAAAATTTTATGGAGTAGGACCGAATTGTGTAATTTGTCATGGTTCGCACGATATAAGGAAGGCTGATATAGATATTATAAATGAGGATCTTTGCACTCGATGCCATTCCTACGAAAGGGCTAAAGATATGAAACAGGCTCTTTCCCTTTCGGAAGAAAAGATAAAAAGCATTGGAGAAGATATAAGCAAGTTAAAGCGTGCCGGTGTTTTCACTGAAAGGCTTGACAAAAATCTTTTCAGCATCCATGCCGATTTCCGCATATTATTTCATTCAGTTGATATATCTCTGGTTAAGCAGAATGCCAACAAATTCATAATAAGGCTGGATAAACTGGATAAACAGATAAAGGAAATCAATTATGAACTTAAATTCAGAAAAAACTTTTCTGCCTTTCTGATGTTTGTCTTTATATGTATAGGAGTTGTTATGTATACCCTGTCAAAGAATCCCGGTCAGGACTTAAAGTAGCTGGGTCAGAAAGGCTAATTATATTTCAGCCTTCAGTATCCTGTCTATTCCTGCGAAATCCTTTTTTATTGATATATTTCTGAAGCCGTTTTTTATTGCAATTTCTGCAACATCCTGTGCCTGGCCGAAACCCAGTTCAAGCATTATAGCTCGTTCCTTATTTAAGAATTTTCCGGCTCCTGCAAGGATTTTTCTGTAATAATCAAGGCCGTCAATACCTCCGTCCAGCGCCTCAAGAGGCTCCCAGTCTTTAATCTCCCTCTGAAGTTCATTCATATCGGCTGTTTTTATGTACGGAGGATTAGAGATGATCAGGTCAAAAGATAGAGGTTCTTTGATAGGCTCAAATAATGAACCTTTCATAAATGTAACATTCTTAATCCTGTTAATATCAGCGTTTGTCTTTGCGTACCTGATTGCAGTTTTTGAAATATCGATGCCATATATATATACATCTGGAAGCTCTCTGGCAATTGCAAGCGGGATACATCCGCTACCGGTGCAGAGATCGAGAACATGAAATGATGTGCTGATGTTGGATGCTGGATTCTGGATGATGAATTCTTTTCGACTTCTGTATCCTGGTTTTTTAGTTTTAAGTTCTGCAATCTGAATTCTTAATTCATTTATCGCTTCCTGTGCAAGGAGTTCAGTTTCTGGTCTTGGTATAAGTACACCCCTGCCAACCTTTATTTTGACATTAAGAAAATTTACATATCCGACTATATACTGGACAGGTTCTCCGTTAGCCCTGCGCTCAAGAAGTTTATTGATTTTGGATACCAGATTATGCCTGATTTCCGGGTTATCTCTATATGCTGTCAGCCTGTCTGTGCCTGCAGCATACAGAATAAGAATTTCTGCTTCATGAGATGGTTCATCAATGCCTGATTCCTTAAGAAGTTCTGTGGATGATTTTAATATATCAAGAAGCCTCAATTACAATTCTTTCAAACGTTCAGCGTTATAATGGGTTATAAGATTATCTATCATTTCATCGATCTGACCTTCAAGTACCTGCTCAAGCTTAAATAGTGATAACCCTGTACGGTGGTCTGTCACACGGTTTTGAGGGTAGTTATATGTCCTTATTCTCTCACTCCTGTCTCCAGAGCCGACCTGTGACTTCCTGTCCAGTGATCTCTCTTTTTCCTGTTTTTCAAGTTCAATCTCGTACAGCCGGGAACGGAGAACCTTCATGGCTTTTTCCTTGTTTTTTATCTGGGAACGTTCATCCTGGCACTGGACGATAAGGCCGGTAGGATGATGTACTATCCTGACAGCTGAATATGTAGTATTTACTCCCTGGCCACCCGGTCCTGATGCACAGAATGTATCGATTCTCAGATCTTTTTCGTCAATTTTGATATCTACATCATCTGCTTCGGGAAGAACTGCTACTGTTGCAGCAGATGTATGAATTCTTCCGGATGCCTCTGTTGTAGGAACTCGTTGAACCCTGTGGACTCCGCTTTCGTATTTGAGCTTGCTGTATGCATTTTTCCCCTCGACAGAAGCAATAACCTCCTTGATACCGCCAAGACCTGTGGGATTCATATTTATTATCTCTACTTTCCATCTCTTAGACTCGGAATATTTGCAGTACATCCGGAAAAGGGATGCAGCAAAAAGAGCAGCCTCCTCTCCTCCTGTTCCTGCCCTGATTTCGAGAATAACACTTTTTTTATCCCGGGGGTCGACCGGGAGAAGCATTATCTTGAGCTCATTTTCGAGCAGGGGCTTTTTCTTCTTCAATTTATCGAGTTCTGACTGTGCAAGTTCTTTAATTTCATTGTCGCTTCCTCTGAGCAGTTCTTCAGTACTTTCAAGCTCGGAAAGAAGTTTTCTGTATTCCTTTATCTTATCGACAATTGGTTGCAGCTCAGCATATTCTCTCGAGTATTTCTGGAATTCTGAAGGTAAGGAGAGAACTTTAGGTTCAACCAGTATATTGCTGATTTCCTCATATTTGTTCTCAATTTCAAGAAGTTTATCAAGCATTTTCTTCCTCTAATTTTAATACCTCCACAAGGGCGCTGAGTGCAACTTCGAGCTCTGCTTCTTCAGGCTCTCTCGTGGTAAGGCGTTGTAATAGTAATCCGGGCTGAATTAGAAGGTTCATTGCAGGATTGTCTTTATGTCGAGAAGAAAATTTCAGGAATTCAAAAGAAAGACCTGCTATAGCAGGTATGAGAACTATTCTTGAAAGAAATTTGTTAAAGAACGACCAGTGCTGGGGAATAAATGAGAATATTAATATACTTAAAACCATGACTATCATCAGAAAACTCGTACCGCAGCGCGGGTGAAGCGAACTATATTCTTTTACATTATTGATTGTTAAATCTCTGCCCTCTTCATAGGCATGTATTACCTTGTGTTCTGCACCGTGATACTTGAATATCCTCGACATTTCTTTCCATGTACCTATAAGAATTACATAAAGCAGAAAGACGATAACTCTGATTATGCCGTCTGTAAAATTAAATAAAAAAGAATTTTCTGCTATATTATTAAAGACAAGACCTATAAGTTTTGTTAATTCCAACGGCAAAAGAATGAATAAGACGATTCCGAGCATTATAGCAACGGAGATCGTAATTGCTATAGAAAATTTTTCCAGACTTTTCTCTTCCCCTTCAGCATATGCCTTGTTTGCTGAAAACTCTATTGCCTTTATTCCGATTGTAATCGCCTGGAAAAGAACAATTACCCCTCGTATAACCGGAAATCTGAGAAAGCGGGGCAACTCAGCGAGCCTCTCTTTTTTAAGATGAATGCCGCCTTTCTGGTCTCTTACAGCTACGGTCCAGTTTTTTGGTGCCTTCATCATTACACCTTCAATAACTGCCTGTCCGCCTATATTTTTCAATCTATTCCTCAATTTTATCAGATTTATTTTTATACAATAAAAAACAGGAAACTTTAGTCTGTTTCCTGTTTTTTATTTTTCCTTAAGTATATCTACTTTTTAGAGTATTTTTTCTTGAATTTTTCGACTCTTCCTTCAGCGTCAACTATCTTCTGTTTGCCTGTAAAGAATGGATGACATTTAGAACATATATCGACGTGTATTTTGGGAGATGTAGACTTTGTGGTGAATGTTTCACCACATGCACAGACAACAGTTGCTTCTTTATATTGTGGATGAATGCCAGCTTTCACTTATATCCTCCTGAATTAATATTAATTATTATAATTAATTTTTATTTATTAAAGCAATACTTCGAAATAGTTGTCTGGTTTATTCCGTTAGAAAGCCCTGCTGCCTGTCTGCTCGCCTCGATTCTCGGCGAAGCGGGCTGTCAGGTAGGCTTGCATCGTAAGAGATCAGAGGTATTTCGGGGCTTGGAGCGCGGATAAAATAAATTCTTTTCTGCGAATATGGGGTTTACCCCGTTTTAAAATAGTTGTAATTATCTACTAACGGGGTTTACCCCTGTGAAATTATAATTCGCTGTCGACTGTTGAGCCCTTAAACGTATTAAATATTTCATCAAATGATGAGGCAAGTTCAGTGAATGCATTTAAGATATCGGGGTCAAAGTGATAAGGCATTGTTCTTCCATCACCTTTTGTTATTATATTGAAAGCCTCATTATGGCTCATGGCTCTTCTGTATGGTCTTATACTCCGTAAGGCGTCATACTGGTCAACAAGCATCACGATTCTTCCTTCAAAGGGAATGTCTTTTCCTTTTAGTCCCACCGGGTATCCTGTGCCGTCCCACCTTTCATGATGAGTTAATGCTATCAATTCAGCCATCTTAATTATCGGATATGTTGAGCCGGTGAGTATTTCACGTCCAATCAGGGTATGTGTCTTCATAATACTGAATTCTTCTGTTGTTAGAGCCCCCGACTTTAAAAGTATGTTGTCAGGTATCCCAACTTTTCCAATGTCATGCATTGGACTTGCGAATAATATTGTTTCAACAAAGTCCTTTGGCATATTAAATGCCTCGGAAAGCTTTTTTGCATATAATCCTATCCTTGATATGTGAGTGCCTGTTTCTTCATCTCTGAATTCAGCAACTGACGTTAATCGCTGCATTATCTCAGCGCTTACATTTTTAATCATCTTCAATGCATCTGATAATTCTTTTGTCCTCTTTCTAACAGTATCTTCGAGCGTATGTTTGTAGTTCTTCTCTAACAGTAAAAGCCTTCCATAATTAACAGCCTTTTCTATGGTATACATGAGATGGTAAGTATTGTAGGGCTTTACTATTAAATCAAAGGCATTTTTTTTTATTGCTTCCAATGCAATGTCCAGTTCAGCGTATGCGGTCATTAATATTACAGGGATTTCTGAATTAAGATTATGAATTCTTTCGAGCAGAGCAATGCCTGAAGATTCAGGCATTTTTATATCGGTAAGTACAACATCAATCTCGTTCTTCTTAAATGACGTCAGAGCATCATCAGCATTACTGGATATGACGACAGAATAGCCGTATTCATTCAGCAATAGTGATACAGATTCAAGGACATACATGTCGTCATCAACAACAAGTATTGTGTATTTTATATTAGAAGTTTTTTGTACCGGATTCATTTGCCGCGAGACCCTATTATTACAAGAAATATATCTATTATCTATAAATATAGCAGTGATTTAATCTTTTGCAACAAAAAAATGATAAAAAATCGTTAATTTAAGATTGAAAATTTAAGATTGAAAACTAGAGGCGGATAAAGACTAAGATAAACGAAGACGACAGACGTAACCGACAACCGAAACGGTCCCTGTAAAGTAGAAAAGCTTACTTGACAGGGCGGGCATAGTAACCGTAACCGTAAGACGTAACCTTTTAGTTCTCAAGGAGTAAGGACAGGCACTAATAAGGAGAAAAATATTTTTATTTATCAAGTATTTCACGTACATTTATCAGAAGGTCATTGACCGACACAGGCTTGAAGATGAAGTTCAAATCTTCTTCGAGTACACCTTTCCTATGGACAAGATTTGCTGAATAGCCACTGAGAAATAATGCCTTTATGTCAGGTTTGATCTCTTTGATTTCTGAATAAACCTTTTTACCGTTTTTCCTGGGCATGATCAGGTCAAGGAGGAGTATCTGGATACTATGTTTATTCTCAATGAATTTGTCAAATGCATCTTCTCCGTCTACTGCCACTATGACCTTGTATCCGAACTTCTCGAGGATGTCTTTTATTAGTTTCCTGACATCTTCATCATCTTCTGCTAGGAGTACTGTTTCTGTACCTCCCTGAATAGCTTGATGCTCCATTATTTTTTTATATTGAACCTTTTCATCGATTATAGGCAGGTAAATCCTGAAGGTAGTGCCTCTACCTAGCTCGCTGTGTAAATTGATATAGCCGTTGTGTTGTTTGATTATACCGTATACCATCGAGAGCCCTAAACCCGTCCCTTTTCCGGTTTCCTTTGTGGTGAAAAATGGTTCGAATATCCGTTCTTTTGTCTCCTCGTCCAGCCCCACACCTGTATCTGTTACTGATATATGGGCATACTTTCCAGTTACCCCAAAACCATATGTCTTTATAAATTTGTCGTCTAATTCAGTTACTTCTGTCTCTACGATCAGAAACCCTCCTTCAGGCATCGCATCCCTTGCGTTAGTTACAAGATTTATCAGTGCCTGCTCTAACTGGCCTTCATCTGCCATTACTGTGACATCTTCATCTGGAAGGATGGTCTTAAGTTCAATATCCTCGCCGATCAGCCTTGAAATCAAAACCTCTGCTTTATTTATCATATCATTAAGATTTAGAGGCTGTGGGTTTATTATCTGCTTTCTGCTGAATGCAAGAAGACTGCGCGTTAAATCGGATGCCTTTTCTGCTGATTTAATCATCTGTTCCAGATAGTTCCGTAGCGGGTCGTTCTTATTCATCTTGATCTGCACTAAATTGCCGTAGCCTATTATTGCTGTAAGGATATTGTTGAAGTCATGGGCAATACCTCCTGCAAGCTGTCCAACTGCCTCCATCTTTTGAGCCTGGCGAAGCTGTTCTTCAAGTTTAACCCTTTCAGATATATTATTGAGAACCTCTATTACTGAAGTGATGTTTCCTGATGTATCTCTGATCGGATAAGATTTTATCTCCACGTACAATGGATTACCCTCTTTGTCATGGTGAATGTGTAGGACTGAGGAGTTTTCTCCGGTCTCAAAGGTATGAACTATAGCACATTTCTCGCCAACTTCATGGCAGGGCTTATCTATCTGGTGTGAGATCTTATAGCAGTGTTTGCCTGTAATATCTTCAACAGGCATCTTGACCTGCTGGCAATAGGCCTTATTTGCCGTTATTATCCTATATTGACGATCTACAACTACAAAACCCTCGCCCATACTTTCAAGGATATTCTTGATAAATTCTTCAGCCAGCTTGCTTTCGGTAATGTCATGAAAAACCATGATAGTACCAATGATATTTCCCCTGTTGTCTTTGATTGGTGCACCACTGTCAGTAATAGGTAGTTTTGTTCCATCTTTAGCTATCAAAACTGTATCGTTGGCCAACCCCACTATAGCACCTTCTCTGAGCACCTTTGTTACAGGGTCTTCGGTTCTATTACCTGTTTTCTCATTAATGATATTGAATACATCTTCCAGGGGTTTTCCTAAAGCTTCTTCCTGCTTCCAGCCAGTCAATACTTCTGCAACAGAATTCATAAATGTTACAGATCCTTTCTCATCAGTGGCGATCACGGCATCGCCTATACTTTTGAGTGTTGTTGCAAACCATTCATGGCTCTCCCTTAATTCTTTTTCCTTTTTATGTTTGTAAATAGCTATCTCGATGGCGGTGCGGAGTTCCCTTTCATCGAAAGGCTTAAGTATAAAGCCAAAATGCTTTGATTTCATTGCACGTTGCAGTATGTTTTCATCTGAGTGGGCGGTTAAATAAACAACCGGTATATCGAAATGCTCGTCGATCTGTTCTGCAACTTTAACTCCATCCATTTCACTTTTTAGGATGATATCTATCAGCACCAAATCGGGATGGACCTCTGCGGCCCTTTTTATGGCTTCCTCACCATTAGATGCGACAGCAGGAACAGAATACCCCAGGTTCTGTAATGTATTTTTTATCTCGGTGGCCATGAGGCCTTCATCTTCGACAACTAATATCTTTACCATTGCCGTTAATCTGAAAGCTTTCTAGATATTTAAATAGTTGCCATAATATTTAAATTCCGTTCCGTTTATTATGTCAAGTACAATATTGTCCCTATGCTATTTTATACAATTGTTAACCCCAAAAATGCATTTCAGTATAAAAATAGCAGGTAAATTAAGTAGTTGGACATATTCTTTTCGCTCCCTAGAGGGAAATTTTTACCCGTCTCATGTCTTGGGTTAACCCCAAAAATGCATTTCAGTATAAAAATAGCAGGTATATTAGGGGTTATCCATTGGTTATTGAGTCATAAGAAAAGTAAGTAGTAAGCAGTAAGAAGTAAGAAGTGAGGGGTGAGGAGTAAGGAGCAGGGAGCAAAAAGTAAGGAGTAAATAATAAAAAGTAGGAAGTAGGCAGTAAGCAGTATAAAGAACACCATGCGCCGAGCGCCAAGCGCCATGCGATGAGTAAACGGGCCCTGTAAAGTAGAAAAGCTTACTTGACAGGGCGGACTTCGTAACCGTTACCGTAAAACGTAACCTTTTAGTTCTCATAGAGCACAGGGCAAAGGACATGGTGCAGATAAGATTAAAAATTAGATATTAAATTGACAAGGGGCAATGGTGCTTGGAGCATAGAGTTCTTTTTTACTACTTAGAGCTTACTTCCTACCGCCTACTTTTTAAGGTCAGCGCATTTTTTTGTCCTTGAGCAGGGCACTTATTTTCTTGGACAGTACTGGGTGTACCTTTTCAGGTGCGATTTCTGATAGAGGTTCGAGCACGAAATCCCTCTCATGTAAAAGAGGATGGGGTATTTTAAGTTCGTCTTCATTGATATATGTATCATCGTAAAGCAATATGTCAATGTCTATAATACGTGGCCCCCATCTCTCTGAATGTAACCTTCCCATCTCATTCTCAATTGTTTTTATAAGATACAGAAGTTCCATCGGGGTGAGGTCTGTTTCGACTTCCACTGCCATATTAATAAATTTTGATTGTTTCGTTATTCCCCAGGGTTCAGTCTCATACATTGAAGACTGTTTTGTCACTGTAAGACTTTTGCTCCTGAGAAGTTCTATAGCCCTTAGACAGTTCTCCTGCCTTTTGCCTAGATTGGAACCGATTCCAAGATAAACGGTTGACATTTTAAAAGTCAGAAGTAAGAATAAAAAAATGCAGAAGTCAGATTGAAGAATGTAAAAGTATAAAAATTATACTCTGAATTCTGCATTTTTTAAAGTACCTTTCTTATCCGTTCAACAGCCTCTTTAATCCTCTCAATGGATACAGTAAGGGCAAACCTGACATAACCTTCGCCAGGCTCACCAAAGCCGTTACCCGGCGTAGAAAGTACCCCGGCTTTCTCAAGTATATGTGCAACAAAACCGGATGAATCAACACCCCTGGGTACCTTTGCCCACAGATAGAAAGTCGCTTCTGGTTTATGCGTCTCGATACCGATACCCTTTAAACCATAATAGAGGGCGTCTCTTCTTTCCTGGTAGGTCTTCCTTATGCTGGATAAAACCGTATCCCCGGTATTGAGTGCGACGATTGATGCCTCCTGGATAGCCTGGAATACACCCGAGTCGAGGTTTGTTTTTATTTTGCCAAGACCGGCTATTATTTCTCTGCTGCCAACAGCAAATCCTATTCTCCATCCTGTCATGTTGTATGTCTTTGAAAGGGAATGGAATTCTATCCCTACATCTTTTGCCCCTTCAATCTCCATAAAACTCAGAGGTTTTTCCCCGTCATAATAGATTTCGCTGTATGCTGCATCATGGCAGACTATGATGTTATGCTTTTCAGCGAAATTTACCGCATCACGAAAAAATTCTCTGGGTGCAACAGCTGAGGTTGGGTTGTTAGGATAATTGATAAACATCATTTTGGTGTTATTTAACGTCTCCTGAGGAATTGATTTTAGATCAGGCAGAAAGTCATTTTCTTCGATAAGAGGCATGATATAACTTTTGCCGCCAGCGAACAGAACACTGACAGGATAGACAGGATATCCAGGTGAAGGCACAAGTACGGTGTCACCCGGCCCAACAAATGCTAAAGGTATATGTCCGATTCCCTCTTTGGAGCCTATAAGAGATAGCACTTCATTTTTTGGATCAAGGGTAACGTTAAATCGCTTTTTATACCATTTGGCAACAGCATCCCTGTAAGAAAGCATACCTTCATATGATGGATAACGGTGGTGCTCTGCCTTTTCTACAGCGCTTTTCATTGCCTCTACTATATGAGCAGGTGTTGGAATGTCAGGGTCACCTATACTCATATCGATTAAATCAACACCTTTCTCAATAGCCTCCAGCTTCATTTTGTCTATGGATTCAAAAAGATATGGGGGTAGATTATTAACGCGTGATGCAAGTTTAACAGAAATTTTCTGGTTCAACTTTGCCTCCTGTTTTTTTGGTCTATTATATTATTTAGCAGCAATGGTTTCAAACCTCTAAAATCTTCTGATGATATTGTAATATGTGTCTCTCTGCGCAGGCTTACTCCCTGCATCTCTTATTGCCCTTATAATTTCATCTTTTGATATCCTGTAAGTCACACCGGTTGAGGCTACGACGTTTTCTTCTATCATAGTGGAACCAAAATCATTAGCACCAAACCTGAGAGCGACCTGAGCGACCTTTAGTCCCTGTGTTACCCATGAAGCCTGTATATTTTTGAAATTATCAAGGTAAATTCTTGATAATGCGAGAACCTTCAGGTATTCTACGGCAGTAATAAAATTTTGAATTTTGAATTTTGGATTTTGAATTAATTTTGTATTCCAGGGCTGGAATGACCAGGGAATAAAAGCTGTAAAGCCGCCGGTCCTGTCCTGTAGTTTTCTTAAAGAATCCAGATGAATAATTATATCTTCTGGCTTTTCAATACTTCCGAACATCATGGTAGCTGTTGTTCTCATGCCGAGCATATGAGCATTTTGCATAACCTCAAGCCAGCGGGAGGTCCCGATCTTTTTGGGACTAATAATCTTTCTTACCCTGTCTGAAAGTACTTCAGCACCGCCTCCCGGTATGGAATCAAGCCCTGCATCATTCAGTATTTTTATTGTTTCTCTTAAAGTAAGCTCAGATGAATCAGCAATATAACATATCTCGGGAGGCGAAAAGCCGTGTATGTTTATGTCAAACCTGTTTTTTATGGAGGTTAATAAATCAATGTAGTAATCGATGTTTAAGGCGGGATGGAGTCCGCCCTGAAGCAGTATCTGTGTGCCCCCAAGATTCAGTGTCTCCTCGATCTTTTGAAAAAGGATATCTTTATCAAGAAGATATGCATCCGGGTCATTTTTATCTCTCCAGAATGCACAGAATCTGCATCTGTTGATACAGATGTTCGTATAATTAATATTCCTGTCTACAACAAATGTGACGATGCCCTCGGGATGAAGCTTTTTCCTTATATTATCTGCTATCATGCCAAGCTCGAGGAGCTCTGCGGTCTTGAGCATGGATAATGCCTGCCTGTTGGTAATGCGTTCCTTACTTTTATTATTTTTCATCTGCTGTATCTCACCCTTCTGTAAAACGAGTCCCTCTCGACAGGTGTCTTGCCTGCCTTTCTAATCAGGTTAATCAACTGCTCTGCTGTGAGATGCTCGCCTGTGAGTGCGCCAGCAGAATGTGTGATCTTCTCTTCAATAATTGTTCCGTCTATGTCGTCTGCTCCAAATTTTAGGGCAAGCTGTGAGATCTTTTCACCGAGCATTATCCAGTAAGCCTTTATATGGTCGAAATTATCAAGGACGATACGGCTTATTGCAATTGTCTTCAGGTCATCTACACCTGATGTATAGCCACCTTTTATCTGTGTATTTTTTGGATGGTAGGCAAGGGGAATAAATGCCTGAAATCCTCCAGTTCTGTCCTGAAGTCTTCTCAGTCTTAGAAGATGATCGACTCGATTTGAATAATCTTCGATATGGCCGTAAAGCATTGTAGCATTTGTCTTGATACCGGCCTTGTGAGCTGTTTCTATTATTTCGAGCCACCTTTGACCCGAAATTTTTTTTGGACATAAGCGGTTTCTTATTTCAGCATCAAATATCTCTGCACCACCTCCAGGCATTGAATTAAGTCCGCTGAGTTTCAGGGCTGTGAGTATTTCCTCCAGGACTTTTCCACTTATCTTTGAAAAGTAGTCCACCTCGACAGCAGTAAATGCCTTTATGTGAATTTCAGGGAAATTTCTTCTTATACTTGAAATTATTTCAAGATAATATTCGAAAGGCCATTCCGGATGAAGCCCTCCGACAATATGTACCTCTCTGTAAGGAGTTGTGAATTGCGAGTTACGGGTTACAGATTGCGGATTACGAATCGAGAGTTTTTTTATAATTTCATTGGTGGTCAATTCGAATGCGCCTTCTTCACCCTTTGACCTGCTGAAAGCGCAAAATCTGCAGCGGTTTACACAGATGTTTGTAGGATTGATATGCCTGTTTCTTATGAAATAGGCCTTTCTGCCATTTTTTCTCTTGGCAACTTTTTCAGCAAGTAAACCTGTGAGAAATATGTCATCGCTTTCAAAAAGTCTTAAAGCATCTTCACCGGAAATCCGTTTTCCAGAAAGCACTTTATTCTTTATTCTGCTGAGCACAAATAATTATAAATCAAAATGCATAAGAAAGACCAAAAAAAACAGTTTAATGACATAAATAAAGACAAAGAGATTACAGAAAAACCGACCATTTTATTGACGTTTTATTTTAGTATATGTTATAAATTAAAGTTCAAAGCTCTTTATGAAGAAGAGCTGATTACTGACTTTAAGAGAATATACACGAGGAGGTTTTTATTTGAACGTCTACGAAAACATTGTGATTATTAATGCAGCACTGTCTGACGAGGAAATCAATGCATCTATTTCGAAAATCAAGGATATTATAGTTAACTCAGATGGTGAAGTTCTCAGAACCGACATGTGGGGCAGAATGAAACTCGCATACGAGATCAATAAGCATAAAAAGGGATATTACGTGATGTTGATTTACAAAACTCAGCCACTAACTATTAAAAAACTTGAAGAATTCTACAAGGTCTTTGACCCAGTTATAAAATTCATGGTGATAAAACTCAAGCCGAAACAGATCAGGCATTTAGAAAATGTAAATGCCTCTGAAACTGAACAGTCAAAAAGCGAGGTTTAAATGTACAACAAGGTAATAGTGATAGGAAATCTGACGAAAGACCCTGAACTGAGATATACTCCTCAGGGCACGCCGGTTTCAACATTCAGACTGGCTATAAACTATAGATACAAACATGGCGATGATGCTAAACAGGAAACAACGTTTATTGATACAGTAGTCTTTGGTAAACAGGCAGAATCATGCAGTCAGTATCTGAACAAAGGGAGTTCAGTTCTTGTCGAGGGCAGACTTCAGGAAAGGCGCTGGGAAACAGAAGGCCAGCAAAGGAGTAAATTTGAAATTGTTGCTCAGTCAGTCAAGTTCCTTTCTTCAAAAAAGGGACTTTCGCAGGATAATGCTGCATCGGGAGATCTTGCTCCTCCAGAAGAGACTACAGATTTAGAACCTTTTTAGTATAATATATTAGTAGCTAATAAATACTGAACGGAGGAACAGTGGCATTTCAACAAAAGAAATTTCAGAGGAGAAAATTTTGCAAGTTCTGTTCAGAAAAGACTGAGTTTATAGACTATAAGGATGTGAAGAATCTCAAAGGCTATCTGACAGAGAGAGGGAAAATATATTCAAGAAGAATGACTGGTACATGCTCTAAACACCAGCGTGAATTAACCAAAGCAATCAAAAGATCAAGGAATATAGCACTGCTCTCATTTGTAGAGAAATGAAATGAGAATTCCTAAATCCTGGGTTCCAATACTTGCAAAAAAGATAGCAGAAAACATTGTTTCAAAAGAACTGGTCAGATTAACCGTCCCTATGGATAAGTTTATCTCTTACACCGAAGAAATAATTATGGAAGAACTTATGGTGGAGGAAAGGATAAACGAGGAAATAAAAGAACTTCTCAAGAAATACGAATCAGATATCGAACGCGGACGCATGGATTACAGAAAATTATTCGAGTTGACGAAGCAGAAACTCGTGAAAGAAAGAAATATTGTATTATGATGCTTTCCGAAGATAAAATCTCCCATCTAAGCCATGTGCTTCTCAGTGAGCTTAACAAAAGAAATCTGGTAGAATTGGTTGAAGCGGAAGGTATGATTAGGCGTGAGATAAAGCGCACAATCATTAAAGAACTTAAGGTAGGAGAAGAGATTGATAATATTATAAGGAAAAAACTCCAGTCTTTTTCTAGGAAGATAATAGAGGGAAGTCCTGAATGGGAGGTTCTTTACAAAAAATTCTTCAGGGAAGAGGAGATAAAAAGAGGCAGGGCTTCTGGCTAAAAAGGGTTATCCCGCTCCTTTTCATTATTTCCGCATGGCTTGGCTTGCTGGTTGATTTGCCCGTAACAAAACCTTTTCTTTGGTTCACTTTCAGTGCAATAACAGCTGCGGTCTATTCAATACTGCATTTTGCATCAAAAAGGAAAGAATTCTCAATTGAATTTCTGTTCTCTTTTGCTGTAATCCATACCGGTATTATACATGCCTTTAAACTTTCATGGCTTAAACTTGCTTATTTCCCCTTTATAATATTTATGATAGCCCCTTACGGCCTGAGGACTATCATACCGCTTTCTCTCCTCATCCCGTTTCTTGAACTTAAAACTTTCATTTTAAGGGAGGATCTTACTGCAGAAATCGCGTTTTCATCCTTTCTGGTTTTGACAGCCGTAATTTCCTCGGTAATATTCAATAATCTGCTTAAGGAAAAAGAAAAGGCGTTGTCTTCTCTGAAAAAAATCAGGGATGATGCCAAGAATATAGCACATGAAACCAGGATGGAATCACTGAGCAGCGAAAAGATCATGTCTCATTACTATGCATCAATGCTAAAAACCGATGAAGAGATCAAAGAAATGCTTCTCACAATGAAGCAGACAGTCCTTGCTGATTCTGCCAATCTTTTCACCCCACAGAAGGACAGCTTTATCCTTAGATGTTCAACTGAAGAAAAAGGTGACGTTATAATCACCGGTAAAGGGTTAATTTCAATATGCATAAAAGATAAAAAGATATTCTCCTCGGACGATATAAATGAAAAGGGGATTGATATTGGTTACATAAAGAACTTGAAAATATCATCTGTAATAGCTGTCCCTGTAATGGACGGTTCCACTTCATTAGGAGTTTTAACAGTCGACAGTTCAAGATATCAGGCCTTCAGCGAGCAGGATAAGAATATAGTGCAGATGTTTGCCGGCCATCTTGTCAGGATACTGGAGAGGGAGAGGATATACCCCATGATAAAGCGAGATTACAATGGATTGCAGATCCTCAATGAAGAAAGTTCAAAGCTTGTTTTATCACTTAATATTGATGTAATAGTAGAGAAACTTTGCGAAGGTGCCGGAAAGATTGCCCCTTCACAGGTATTCTTCTTCATGTTGAAAGGTAGGGATTTCGAATTAATTCATCATACAGGAAGCATTGCCAGAGACAGGAGACGATTCGATATCAAAGGGCCTTTTATTAATATGGTTATTGAGAACAAGCAGCCTATCTATATGTCTGATATAACAAAATACCGTGTTCCAATAGTTCCTTTTGCAACGGAGAATACTCGTTCTGTTATAGTTATACCAATGCTTTATGAAAACAATCTGATCGGACTATTGGCAATGCTTTCTGAAAGAACTGAGTTTATTGATACTTTTCAGATTGAGCTGCTGAAAGTCCTGTGCAACCAGGCATCGACATCAATAACTAATGCAAAATTGCATGCAGAAATAGAAAAGCTTGCTACAACTGACGGACTTACTGGACTCCTAAACCACAGGCTTTTTCAGGAAAAACTGTCGGAAGAACTCAGGAGGCTGAACAGATTCTCGGATCCAACTACTCTGCTCCTGATTGATCTGGATTATTTCAAGAAGATTAACGATACATATGGACATCCTGTCGGCGACCTTGTACTGAAAGGTGTTGCAAAGATTATAAAAGAAACAATCAGGGATATAGATATTCCCGCAAGATACGGTGGTGAGGAATTCGCAGCTATTTTGCCTGGAACAGAAGGCGCAGGTGCAAAAATGATTGCAGAGAGGCTAAGAAAAGCAGTTATGAATTCATCTTTTACCGCAGCCGGCAGTTCTTTTAAAATTACCATAAGTATCGGGATAGCAACTTCACCTTTTGATGCAAAAAGCAAGGAAGAACTTATAAAGAAGGCTGATATTGCACTTTACCATGCAAAAAATAGCGGAAGAAATCAGATTATACTCTGGAGCAGTATAAAATAATACATGGATTTCTTTTTTACAAATATCACAGAGGCTGAATTGAAGAAAGAACGGTCAAAAGCTCGTGAAGTAAGAAAAACCCAGTGGTGGAAGAGAAAGCTCTCAGAGGGTCTCTGTTATTACTGCGGAAGGAGGTTCCAGCCCGGCGAACTGACTATGGACCATATTGTACCTTTAATAAGGGGCGGAAAATCGAAGAAAGGTAATATTGTTACTTCGTGCAAGGAATGTAATAACAAAAAGAAATATATGTTGCCTATTGAATGGGAAGAATATTTAGAGACATTAAAGAGAGGCTGATTGAATTCAGGAAAGCAGTGGTTTGCAAGCTATTCAGAATCTTACATATTCTAGCCTTTAAACCGTTTACCGTCCGGCAGTAAATCGGCTGGCGGCTCTCTGCCTTCTTGTTGAATTTTATATCTTGCACATTCCTTATAATTATCCTTGTTCAAACAATAATCATTAAGGAATGGTTGCAACTGGATTATCCTTATTGAAGTTGTAATAAGACTGTACATCGAACAACCATCTACATTCTCGCATTTAAAATTCATAACATTACCTTCACTTAAAGTTTGAGTAAAATTTTAGGGAGTTGTACTTCAATACTTAAATTACAATTCTACTTTAACAAAAACATATTGTCAATTTTTTATGTTATCAGTGAGCGGAACGGAATTTTATTCCTAATTTATCCTTTATTTACAATTACTTTCACAGGATCAATAAGCCATGTTTTTTCTACATGAGAATGATATCAATAATAAATTGTCCTTATTAAGTAATACTCATTTGGTTGTCATTTTTTTCCGGGATGCCCGGTTATCAATTTAATTTTCTGGCATGATTATAAACACACCTTATATCCGGTCTATTAGGATCGCCATAATGATAAAGTCCATGGGCGGGGCAACCGCCTGTACATAGATGTTTATTATCACAGTTATCAATGCTGCATATGTTTAATTTGCATTTCCTGAATAGGCCGAGTTTAGGATTCATCCAGATAAATTGGAAATCTTCATTGAATATATTCCCCAGGTTAAACTCGTCGATGCAATGTAGTAGATTGCATGGGAAAACAGATCCGTCAGGCAGTATCGAAAGTTTCCGTACCCCGCCTGCACATCTGGTCCCTGCTGGAATAGAATCTTTATTAAAGCATGATGCATTTACCTTATTTATTGAGATGTCACTGTTTTCTTTTTTGATCTGCTCATAAAAATTAATAAAGGCCTTATAACTTAATGTCTCTTTGATCAAAGATTCGTTTTTTGATAGAAGATCCATATGTAGAATATAATAGCGATTTACTTTGATGTTTCTGAGCAGATTTATTATGTTCTGTATATCGTTAAGGGAGCTCTTTGTTATAACTGTCTTGATTATGGGGTCAAGATTTGAATCAACAAGATATTTTATGCTCTCGATTGTATAGTAAAAATGATTTGAATTTGTAAGTTTGTTATGCTTCTCTTCAGTACTGCCTTCCAAAGAAATACCGATGTTAATCTTTGGGGCATTGATACCCCTGAATCTCCGGATCATCAAAGTATTACTTCCGTTTGTGCTTATATTGACCATTATTTTTCTATTTGTGGCATCCTCTATAAAATCAAGCATCCAGGGAATGAGAAGGGGTTCGCCGCCCATTATATCAATCTCATTTATGCTGAAATCAGAGAGTATGTCCAGCAGCCTTAGTGCGTTTTCGTAAGTGATATCTGTTCCTAACTTTGTGATACGATTCAGGTTCCTGTTCGATGTTTTTAGAGGAGCTTCTGTTATCATCGTTCGGTTTGTGTAATTGGTGGGTGTCTTAGAATAGCCCGGAAAGACTTGATATGTATTAAAACAGAAGGAACAGTTCTGATTGCACCTAGTTGTTGGATAAAATTGTATGTATCTGGGAAGAGGGAAGTTCATTATTTAAGTACTGACTAATTCCTTTCCTGCTTCAAATGCATCTTTTAATGCAGTGGGGTGTTTTAAAATTGCACCTTTTGCATCTACACCTAAAAAGCTGAGAGTTTTGTGTTTGGGGACACTGACAGTTCTGAAAAATGCCTTTGCAGTTGAATCTGCGCACTGGACCCCTATTTCCTTTTTCATACCACCCACAAGTAAAAGAAGTCCTTTGCGTGAGTATTTACTTTCCGGTATGGGTCTTTTTAAAAGATATTTTTCACACCAGAAACACTGGCAACGGTCTATGATGATCTTTACCTGAGCACTGAGTGAGAAAAAGAATATCGGTGATGCAAGTATTATCCTGTCTGCTGTTCTGATATTCTGATATATTTCTGACATTTCATCGTCGATTATGCATTCCCCGCTTTCGTCGCAGCCACCACAATTTTGACATGGTGTTATATCCATATTATTCAGGTTGAAGGTTTTTACCTTCAACCTGAATGTTTCTATACCCCGGATTGTCTCTTTCAAAAGTAACTCGGTATTTCCGTTTTCCCGGGGACTTCCAAGGAATGCTATAACCTTCATCAGTCTTCTTCCTCTCTTTTCTTCTTTTTTGTCAGTTCCTTGATATCTATCAAATCCCTCATCTTCTGGAGGTTGTCAGAGAGCTCCCACCATCCGTTCTTGAAGGCTGCATAATCAGGTGCTCCTGTCATGGCAGAAGCATATCGTATAGAAGCTGAATAAAAGAGCCACTGTTTTATCCACATCTTTTCTATAGCCTCGTCAAATGGGTTGGTTTTGTCTTCTATGTCTTTTTCCCATGCCTCAAGCAGTAGTTTTGTTGCCGACAGTGTCATTTCATTAGTCTCTTTGATGGTGTTATCAAGCTTTTCGAAATGTCCATTTGTCCAGTGGGTGCTGTGACAGCTCTTGCAGACCCTTTCCATAGTTTTAAATCTCTTTTCCTGTTCAGATTTGTCGATAAGATATTCTGATGCAGGCTCACCTGTAAAAGTGGTCGGTAAAGGCAGTCCATCCCTGTTCTTGATTATTGTAGTGTCTCCTGATTTTGGCTGCGGATGGCTGTAGATAAGACCGAAAAGTCTTACCCATAACCGTGCTGCAAAATCATGAGTCCTTTCAGCAATAATGTTACCATCTGAAGTTACAATAAGGCTGTTATGGCAGGTTGCACATGTTGGAGATTTAAAGTCCTCAGCAACAACCCAGGGGACATTACTGAAGTTCCAATCGTGCTTTTTTGATGAGTAAATATTGCCATGTTTGCTCTCTTTGTAAACGTTCCAGGCAGGCACATCAGGATCAAGGTGGCATTGGGCACAAGTATACGGCTTTCTTGCAACCTCAATGGAAAAACCATGCCGGGGATGGCATGAAGTGCATGCGCCTATACTACCGTCAGGATTCTCTCTGCCGACACCCTGACTCGGCCAGTTTGTAAGATCAGGAACTGTGACTTCACCCATTAGTCTCCCGGTGTAAACCTTCCTCATCCCTTTAACTTCTACCTTTGTGCCATGGCATCCGAGACATGTTTCATGTAAAGTTGAATAAGAAGCATCCTGCAGTATGACTTCCCCGGCTTCTATCTTCTTTATACCATCAGTTGTATTAACGAGGGTATGATAGACAGGATTGTTCATAATATTTTTGTACGCATTAGCCTTTTTAGTTCCTGAGTATTGTTCAACCTCTGCTGGGTGACAGGTCTTGCAGTCATTGGGCGAAACTACAACATTTATCCTGTATCCCATGTGCTGGAAATTGTCCCTGTGTTTTTCCGGGTTCTGGCTATGGCATTCATAACAGCCAACAGCATATTCGCCCAGTTTGACGGGCAGCTTATCTGCTGAAATCCTTTGTTCAAGAATAGGTTTATTGAGCGCATCTACCGGAATTGTCTTTGCATGTCTGCTTGTGAGCCAGTCCTCAACAATACCTGGTGTATACTTTTGGTGGCACGAAATGCATGCCTGTGTCTGGTCAGATAATATTGCTTTTCTTGGATATTTATCCTTTTCAGCGGCATTTATGACTTGTGGAAAAATTATGGCTGAAAAGAATATTAGGCATATAGTAAACCGTACTATTGATTTCATACTTCACTCCTCTAACCAAAGTTTTTATTATTAATTCTTATCCCATTTAGTTAGGAAAAAGAATTCCAGGGTTCAAGGATTCGATGGTTCAAGTGAGAGTAAAATTTTAAAAAAATAATTCCATCACTTGAATCCCTGCCTGCCCGCCCGCTTCGCCGAATCGAGGCGATCAGGTAGGCTCGGCCCCTTGAATCTCGATGCGAGTCTACGCGAAGTCGAAGCGACCCTACGCGCAGACCCGCTTCGGGATTATTATATTGAAATTATCCTTAACCCCAAAAATGCATTTCAGTATAAATAGAGTTTTCGGATTAAGTAGTTGTACATGTTTCTTGAGCGGACATAGGGAAATTTTTGGGATACCCGTCATGACTAAATAAGCGTTCCCGAGAAGTCGGGACGAGTTTAAAAATTCGAGCGAGTGAGCCATGTGACGGGTAAAAATTTCCCTCTAGGGAGCGAAAGGAATATGTCCAACTATATAACATGTATACCTGCTCCAAATACATTTTATGGGTTAATCCTAACAAATGACCAATTAAATAATTTATGATTCTGCCAACTAATCTAGAGAAGAACCTTATTGTTTAAATTGTTCGTGGTATTCCTTGACCTTTCTGGCAAACTCCCTGCCGAACTCATAACATTTCTTTTCATCATCTGGAGATGGCCTGTATAGAACCTCAACTCCCGGTTCAAATATCTCCAATTTCATTGATTTCAGCATCTCATATGCCTCTTTAACGGCTCCGCCACCCCAACCGTAGCTTCCGAAAGCACCTAAAATCCTATTTTTTGGACGCAGACCTGAAAGATGGTGTAGAAATTCTACAAGAGTGGGAAACATCTTGTTGTTCAATGTGGGTGAACCTATCAGAGAACCTCTGGATTTCCAGAACTCTTTTATTGCAGCACTTGTTGGTGTTGCCCTTAGTTTGATTACCTTGCAGTCAACCCCTTCATCTTTTATGCCGCGCATTATTGGTATTGTCATCATCTCCGTGCTTTTCCACATGGTATCGTATATTATCGATACCCTGAGATCAGCAGCACCGTTTGCCATATCAATGTACTTCTTTAAGATCTTGCCCGGGTCCTTCCGCCATATGATTCCATGATCGGGTGCGATAACGTCTATTTCAAGGCCTAGTTTCTGTATTTCTGCAATTTTTGTCTTTATGAGATTTCCAAAAGGCATCAGTATATTGGCATAATAGTCGATTATAGCATCATCCAGTTCCTGAACTGATATTTTCTCAATAAATTCGTCATCAAATCTGTTTGAAGATGCATAATGCTGGCCGAATCCATCCTGGCTTATAAGTATTTTGTCTTCTTTTATATATGTCATCATGGAATCAGGCCAGTGAAGCATCGGCGTTTCTATGAACAGGAGATTTCTCTTTCCTATATTCAAGGTATCTCCTGTCTTAACTGTCTTAATATTCCATGATGATAAGTCAAAAAATCTGGCAAGTCCCTTCCTGCCTTTTTCTGTTATAAAAATAGTGGCATTAGGTGTCAGATTCATTATTCTGTCAATGCTCGTGACATGGTCATTCTCAATGTGGTTTATGACAATATTTTCTATTTTTCCAGGATCAATTAATTCTTTGATGTTTTGTATGGACGTTTCTGCGAAATCGTGTTTAACGGTATCGAGAAGGGTTAATTTTTCATCCAGTATAAGGTAGTTATTATAAGTAGTACCGTTTGGTGTTATATAACCGTGAAAGTCCCTTATTGCCCAGTCAATTGCACCAACCCAGTATATATCAGGTTTAATCTGTATAGGATTCATCAGTGCCTCCACAGTAATTTAAAGGATTATTATTTTAGATTCTTCCCTATATTAGTTGCTAAAAAACTCTCGCCCGCTTATTTTAAGTCATTAGTCACTGGCCCTTGGAAAATTAATTTCCAATTTCAGATTTTTTAATTATCAATTGCAAATTGGCATTCGCAAATTGAAAATCATAAATTTCGATTTTCAATCTTCAATTGCAGGGGAATTTTCAATAAATAAATCAGCCTCCCTCTACAATTCCTCTTTCTTCATACATATACCATTGTCCTGTATTATCCAGAAAATTATATGTCTCGTTCAGGATTGTATAATGGTCGTTTTCCTCTTCAGCAAGGCGCTCGAAAAGTTCTTTCTCTTTGTCTGTTGTTGCCTGAGAAGCAGCTTTCTTGTAAAAATCAAAACCCTCTTTCTCCATTTTAAGTGCAATGCTTATAGCATCCATTTCATCATCCAATGCCTTTACCCTGTTAATCATCTGATCTTTCAGTTCACTGAATACAGTCTTAATAGTGTCTTTAGGTCTGATGAATTTAAATTCAATATTGAGTCCTTCAAAAATATCCTTGAGCATTTTCAGGTGTCTAGTTTCGTCTTTTATAAATCCATTGAAAATTTCTTTCCCAAATGGATGACTCGTTTTGTTGCATGCATCACTATAAAATGAGATAGCATCGGTCTCCATTTTGATAGCTGTTTCAATTGCATCTTTTAACATTGTTTCCCCCTGAGAAATAGTTTATAGATTAATTATATCAATATATTTTGTATCAATCTATTAATAACGGAAAAAAACAGTGCTATAAAGTTTACCTTTTTAGAAGAAAATAATAGCACTTTCTAACGGTGTAAAACGTTAGGAGAGACCTTTATAGATTGCTTCTGTCGATAACTTAACAAGAGTCCGGATAATCACCCCAATAAGTGCAAATAATACCTGTATTTTTTTAAAAAATACATTTTGGGAAGTAATATATTTTTTAAAAAAATTGATTGACAACTGAAATATTGGCTAATACAATTTAAACATGTTTATGGCAAAAATCTGCATTATATCTGCTAAAGGCAAATTCATATATACAGCATTAAATTTTTTCTCAATTATAAATTAATAGCATTTAAACATTTTTATTTTAAGGAAATCTAAGAAATGAAGATAGGACAAAAAATAAAGGAGTTACGCACCCGCCAGAGAATTACTCTAAAGGAACTGGCAAAGAAGACAGGGTTAACTGCGAGTTTTTTTTCGCAATTAGAAAGAAACCTTACATCTCCTTCGGTTACTTCATTGGAGAAGATTGCTCAGGCTTTGGATAATAAAGTTAGCTATTTCTTTGATAGCGATGAGCGAAAAGAACTGGTTTTTATTAAAACAGGCACTGGCAGAAAATTTCTTGATGAAGACAAAAATGTATTTTGCGAAGAATTGGTCTCAGGTCTTTTTACTATAAAGATGAAGCCGCAAGTTTTTACCTTAAGAACTGGTGCAGAATTGAAGAAGGAGCTAATTTATTCCAAAGGAGAATGCTTTGGGATGGTGGTTAAAGGAAGAATAAAATTTCACTTTAGTGAAGAAGAACTGATCTTTGAAGAAGGAGACAGCATTTATTGTGCCTATACCCAAAGGCTGAAGAAGGTTAAGAATGCAGGTGATACTGAAGCCAGACTTCTCTGGATTGTTTTTGATTTTTCATGAGCGGCATTAAACATAATATTCTTTTTTCAGGAGGTGAAATCGGGGTGATGTCCAAAAAAATAAAAAGGACAGATTTCCAGTGGTAGAGAGTAGAAAATTTACGCGCCTGAAAGATAATATTTTAATCTCTGGCCATTTAGTACCAGAAACATTTAGAGGATTTAAAGCATTTACGAGGGATATAAGCGCCGGTGGATTAATGTTTGAGACTGACAGAAATATTCCTGAAGGGAGCTACTTAGAGATGGAAATATATCAACCCATTGTCCACAATAAGAAAATGATTTTCTCTATTAATGTTCTGGCAAAGACAATCTGGACATCGAAAATAATTAAGCATGATTTTCAGAAATGGGAGAATAGATATAAAGTAGGAATAGAATTTTCAGAAATAAAAGAAGAGGATAGGCAGAAAATAAGGAATTTTGTAAACGAGAGCATTTTCTAAGATGTACTGCATGTGTTTTTTTATGCCTGTTAATGTAAGTGATATTTAAACTAGATTAAATAAAAATAAACTCATTAATAGATGAATTATAAACGATGGGGAGCTTTACAAATGAGTTTAATAGAAAGTGAAGTTTGTAATCCACCTCTACGAGTCGTAGACCGCGCTTCCTCCTTTCTTAAGGTGGGGCGTAAAGCCATATGGAGGACATGCCCCTATACGGGGTGAGGAGTACAACTAAGAGGCAAAGGACAAAGATTAAGAATAGGAAGTATGCACTAAAAAGCAGGGTGCAAAAAGTAAGGAGTGAGAGGTAAGGAGCAAGAAGTAGGCACTAAAAACAAAGCAAATATAGTTTCTTTAGTTAGTTTAGTTTCTTTGGTTTCTTTAGTTTAACCCAGATAAACTAAGCAGATAACCGTTGCCGTTTAATATAAAAGTTCTGAAAAGTTTTTATTGAAATCTTCTGTAAATGTAATAAAATTTTATTAAGGGGACACTTTTAAAGTATCGAGGCTTCTCTTCGAATCTTCGGGACATAAATTTGGCCTGAATCTTTAATTAGTTGAAAGGAGTCAGAAAAATGGCTAAATGGAATATAGATCCTGACCACTCTGTTGCTACTTTTTCAGCTCGTCATATGATGATAGCAAATGTGCATGGTCAGTTCAATCAGATTAGCGGCACAATACAGTTTGAGACTGATGATATAGGTAATTCTTCAGTTGAAGTTGTAATAAATGTCTCTAGTATTACAACAGGTATAAAGAAACGGGATGAGCATCTTCTAAGTCCTGATTTTCTTGAGGCTGAAAAATACCCTGAGATTATATTCAGGAGCACAAAAGTCGAAAGCGCAGGTGACAACAGCCTTAACATAACAGGTGATTTGACAATACACGGACTTACGCGTCCAGCCGCCCTCGAAGTGGATTATTTTGGTCCGGTTAAGAGCCCCTTCGGCGGGGAGATAACCATGGGATTTTCTGCAAAAACCAGGATCAATCGTGAAGACTTTGGCATAAACTGGAATGAGCTTATGGAAAATGGCGGCGTTATGATCAGCAAGGATATCGAAATTGCTCTAGAGATTGAGGCTGACCGCGTTACTGAATAGACTAAGCCCTTTTCAGTCATATAATACAAAAGCTGAAGTGAATAAGTTAAGATAAATCAATAAATTCCTGTATTTCTTTAGATCGGTTTTTTCTTGACAGGTTGTGCTTTTTGCTATTAATCTGATGTTAATATTTTACCCCATTAGAAAAAGCCAAATTCTTTCTAACGGGGTTTACTCATAAACATTTTTATTTAATGGGGGTAAAGATTATGAAGAAGATCTCGGTTTTTGTAGTGATTTTGTCATTATCGGTTATTACAGCTTCATTATTTCTGATCTCAGCATTTGCTCAGGTGGTTATTTCAGACAGTCCGTTTACTGTTGGCAGAATGGTTGTTTCTGAAAGAATTGAAGACAGGGAGCCTGTTGGTATTACAGAGACATTTTCGCATGTAATAGAGAAAGTCTACTGTTTTCTTGAGGCAAAGGATATTATCGAGGATACGAGTGTCAGCTTTGTCTGGTACTATGGTGATAAAGAGATGGCAAATGTTGCTCTCCCGCTTAGACAGGGTCCGAGATGGAGGACATATTCGAGCAAGAATCCGGCAGGTTTAATCGGTGAGTGGAAAGTTGAACTTCAGGATGCTTACGGGAATGTACTGAAAACAGTTGAATTTACTGTAGAGTAATTTCCTAGCCACAAATACATTTATTAAAAAATAAGCCTGTGCAGTGATAAAAGAAATGATCTTTTAAAATGTTGTCTTTTTAACACATTAAGAATGGGAAAAGGCATAAGTTTTGCAAATACTATTGAGGGTGAGAACAGTACGAAAGCGGGACGAATAATTAATAGAGGGATTTAAAAAAGGAGCAGTAAGATGAATACAAGAGATTATTATGACGTTTTAAAAGGGATAATGACCAGGTACTGCCAGGCGGATCATAATATTATTTTCGTACAGAATATCTCTGCCTGGTGTGAGGATCAGGGCATACCAGAACCGGACAAGGAAAAACCTTTCAAGATTATATTAAGGGGTGAATCCGGCTGCAAGATGTTGATAAGGGAGAATGTACCTGAGAAGATCATCGATGAAAGGATTAACGCAATGAGTATCCGTGGTCAGGTTGAAAATGTTGCATTTGACAGGGCTGAGTTGCTTGATTCAAACAATAAAAAGCTGGTATATATGCTTTTAAGTGAATATGCATCGAGCCTCCCCGATATAGGTACGAATGAACTTCTTGCAGATGACTGGGCTTTTAGTGAGATGAAGAAGCTTGGATTTTTTAAGCAGTAAACCCGTTAGAAGAAAATAACAAAAATTTCTAACCCTGAAAGACCTCTGGTCTCTTATAGGGCAAGTAGCGGGGCTTTCTAACGGAGTAAATCCCGGTACAAAGATTAAACTTTTTAAAGGGATAATTCCATTAGAAAAAATGTAGCTTTTTATGGGGTTAAATTACGTCGTTCTGACTCAAAATAAATAAAGCAAAGAAAAGATAGTTTTATGCCACATTTTGGATTAATGGATGAAGATGCACTTGGTCCTGTTGAGGCACCTCTGCAGCGCGCGAAGCTCCACATACGAGGCGGGAAGAGACGGCTTAGGCAGGGCAAGATATCAGATGGCATTTTAGCGCTCTATGATGCGATAGTTTCAGCAATGGATTGGTATATAGCAGTACCGGAACGCAGGGAAAACCTTCAGATTGAAAAAAATGATGATTTAAAAGACGATAAAACGCTCTTTACTGTATTAACGCGTTCAGGTGTTCTTGATGGTTCATTTGATTATGAAGCATTTGATGCTTTGGTAGAAGAGGCATTACACAGTCAGATGACTTATTATGACTATACTGAGGTGCTCAAAGGAATTGAGTCTTTTATGAAACAACTCGGTGTCATGCCATTTAATGAGGATGACCTCCCTCCGGAAGACCCTTCAACATTTTAGTTAGAAGTCCTGCTAAATATCTAATAGTCTCTTTCTTATATCTATGGCTGCTACTGCACCTTCGCCTGCTGCAATAATAACCTGGTCATTACCTTGATTGAGTGGACCGACTATGTATAGCCCGCTCAGTGATGATTCGTAGTTATTATTCACCAGGAACTTAAAACCGCTGCTATTCCTCTTTAGATCAAGTTCTGAAAGGAATTCATCATTTAAACTGTAACCAAAGTTTGACATAATTACCTCGCATTTCACCTTTTTACCATCGTCAAGTTCAAGAGACTCCATCTTTTCTGTTCCGATAATTTTCGAGGGCTGTCCTATTATCAGGTATATATTTTCTTCAGACAACTCTTCTTTATATTCATCCGGGATATTATCCTGATTAAGTACAAGTGTGATATCATCTGTATACATCTTTTTCATTGCAATTGCAAGGTGGACTGTTTTTAAGGAGTCCCCTATAATAACCAATTTCCTGCCGGTTGTCCTGTATCCATCGCAATCCAGGCAGGTGAAGAAACTGATCCCTAGAAATTTGTGAATGTTGTCAATGGAAGGCAGGTTATCATAGACTCCTGAAGAGACAATTACAAATTTTGAAAGGTATTTCTTATTTTCAGCATATACTTCAAAATATTCCTTTTTCAGGACCTTTTTGACAAGTCCTTTTACAATGCTTACATTAAAACTCTCTGCCTGTTCAATGCCTATCTGAATAATTTCTTTGCCCGAGATAGCCTTCTGTGTGAGAAAATTTTCGATGTTTCTGGCATGATGCGTTCTGCCTCCTCCCCTGTCTATGAGAAGGGCTTTCCTGTTGTATCTTCCAAGGTAGATGGCTGCCTGAAGGCCACCGGGACCAGCACCGATAATAATACAATCATATATTTTCTTATCAGCCATAAAACAGACTTCTTGTCACATAGTCATAAATTATAATGAGTAACATATAGATTAGTTATTATAAAAACATTATGTTCAACTGCAAGAATCGTACTAAACCCAAACCCGTGCAGTTAACCCAAAAAATGCGTGAGGAGATCTATTCGACTGACGAAACTTCCTACTTCCTACTATATTCCTTACTCCTTGAGAACTAAAAGGTCACGTCTTACGGTAACGGTTACGAAGCCCGTTTACTCTTCGCATAGCGCAGAGCGCTCGGGTGCATAGCGCTTTTTTTACTGCTTACTGCCTACTTCTTACTCCCTACTTTTTTGGCCCTGCACCCTGCTCCTTGCCCCATGCGTTTTACTGCTTACTTTTTACTCCTTACCCCTTACTTTCCTTTTATCTTTGCCTTACAGTGCCTACTTCCTACTTTTTGCTTTTTTGTGCTTACTGCTTATCGCCTACTTTTTTAGTGACCAATAACTGGTGGTTGTAATAATCAAAAGAGAGTGTGCCGTGGCACACATATGTGGTGGCACATTTATGTGACATGCTACATTATTAAACGTTTTTTCCGGCCTGTCATTTCTTCTATATCGTTTGCATAGCTCGAAATTACTGCTTTTTAAAAAATATAACAATTTGTTCCTGAAATGGCATATATCTTGATAAAGAAAATTAAGGACTCTTTTTGTTAATTAGAAAATTTGTTCTATATCAGTAATGAAGGGGGGTTTTATGCTGAAAGAGGGGATATCAAAAGAGACAACTGAAGAAAGAGGCTTATGTCCTTTTATACAGGATCCTTCTGAATACTGTTACATAGTAAAATGGGACAGTAAATATACTTTTTCCGCGATATATTACTGTGTTAACAGTTATGAGGAATGTGAGATTTATCAAAATAGAAGAAATGAGGAGTATGCAGAGAAATGAAATGCCCTTTTTTAAAAGGAGACTACGTTTCCTCATGCAAGGCAATTGAGGAGATTTATATCCCGAGCCAATTTGAGATTAATGAATATTGCAGGAGTAAGAACTACAACGTTTGTCCGTTATATAGACAGTATATAGACAAAATTGCTCTTAAATGGGTGTTAATCAGAGAAAGGGTATAAAACTTTATTAAATCTCTCTACACCCATTCCGTAAACCTGACAGTATTCATTTAAAAACATGACTGCTCAGCAGTATATTTAGTTAATGTACTCCTGACTTTTTTCGTCAAGGAATAATTCGAGAAATAAATAATAAAGGGCATAATCGAAGTAATCGACTAAGATGCTTTTCATAGTTGCTTTTCTGATTGTTCTTTCATCTGCTTATAAGGATGTAATCATAAAAGCAATAGAAAGCTTTGAAAATCCTTATACATACTGAGTTACTTTAAGGAAAATAGTCTTAATAAATAATTAAGGCAAAGTAGACTTTACCTTTGACAACGGCATTAACCATCATCTCCTTTGGCTTGATAAAGAGACGTTTTTACCTTTAAAAGGTATCTTCATCCAACCATGAAAGAGGAAGTTTTAATGGACGACCTTGAGATAAACATAGAACTTGGAGAGAGTTTTTTTGATATTTAAACAGTAGTAATAGTAAGTTAAAGCCATTATAATATATTAGAAATACCTTTCAAAATTGTTTTTAAATCAGGGGTAACTATTGGCTGAAAAGGAAAAAAAATCCAGAAAGACCCGGAATAATACCGGCATCGGGGAAAAAGCACCTAAACATAAACGAATCCGGCACTATAATTCTACAGTTAAAAAACATTTAGGTATTAAAGATAAGATTGAAAAGTCACGAAGAAAAAACGCTGATCTGTATGATACTGCTACCAGAAATATAAAAGATCATGTAAATCATATTAAATGGCTCTTCTCAAAAAAGAAAACAAAAAAGAAATTTAAACCCAATTACGGAAATCTCCTTGAATTAAACAGAATACGCCTTATACTGGATTCAGTCGGAGAGAAATTACTTGAGGATATTGTCAACGACTATCTGTTGCTGCTTGAGACTTCGACTGCTGTATACGAAAAGAACGGAGATTATGCACTCGGAATATTTAGTTCCGGCTGGTGTAAGTTCTTAGACGAGGCATCACGCAAAATGTGCGATACAGATGATAACAGGAAAGCATTAGAAAGCAGCAGATGGGGTTGCCACGAGTCATGCTGGACAGAATGCTCAAAGGTATCTATTGAAACCGGCCAGCCTGTTGATATAGAGTGTTTTGGCGGTATCCGTATTTATGCTGTTCCTATATGGGTTGACAATGAAATTGTGGGATCAATCAACTTTGGCTATGGCGACCCTCCCAAAGATCTGCATAAATTGAAAGAAATTGCCAAAAAGTGCAATGCCAGTATTGATAAGCTTAAAAGATTATCTGAATTATATGATACCCGTCCACCTTTTATTATCGATATAGCCAAAGACCGTCTGCTGTCATCAGCAAAACTAATATCAGAGATTGTCAAGCGAAAGAAGACAGAAGATACCTTGAAAAAAAGTCAGATAATGTATCGCGGAATAGTAGAGGATCAGACTGAGCTGATCTGCAGATGGAAACATGACGGTGAACTTACCTTTGCCAACGAGGCTTACTGCCGGTATTTCGACGAAAAGTTAGATGAGCTGGTTGGCATTAGCTTTATTCCTTTAATTCATGAAGAAGACAGGAAAATGGTCAAAAAGCACTTTGACGCCCTGAATCGTGAAAACCCTGTTGGGATGATCGAAATCCGTGTTATTGACACCAAAGGAGTTATAAGCTGGCTACAATGGACAAACAGGGCGATATTTGATGATATGGGCAATTTTATTGAGTATCAATCAGTTGGGAGAGACATAACCGAACGCAAGAAGGCAGAGGAAGAATTACAAAGTACCAAAAACTTGCTTGAGAAATCCTTCAGCAGTATAAGTAATGCAATTTTTATAATAAATCCTGAAAATAGAAATATTATCTATTGCAATAAATCTGTTTTAGATATCTTTGGTTACAGTGAGAAAGAATTGATAGGTAAAAACACAGAAATTTTACATGTAAATCATGATACATACAAAGAATTTGGCAGCAGACTTTTTGCTTCCCTAGAAAATAGTCATATTTTCAATACAGAATTCCAGTTGAAGAAAAAAGATGGAAGTATTTTCCCTGTTGAAATCACTGTAACTAAAATAACAGGGATAAATGGAAAGATAGATAAAATAGTAAGCGCCGTTCGGGACGTCTCCGTTCAAAAAAATGCCGAGATTAAGTTGAAAAAAGCTTTTAATGATTCAATAAAGCGCAGATCTGAAATTGAAGGACTATTAGAGGGTTCACGGGCGGTTTTGCAATTCCTTGAATATAAAGATGCTGCAAGGGTAATATTCGAATCCTGCAAGAAAATAATTGATGCTAGAGCCGGATATGTTACCCTTCTGTCAGAGGATGGTAAAGAAAATGAGGTTCTTTTCCTTGATGCAGGGGGGCTCTCATGTACTGTTGATCCTTCTCTTCCGATGCCTATAAGGGGACTTCGTAATGAAGCGTACCAAACGGGTAAAACAGTTTACGAAAATAACTTTAACAAAAGCAAATGGATGGAGTTTATGCCCGACGGTCATGTAAATCTCGAAAATGTTCTGTTTGCACCACTGATTATAGAGGACAAAACAGTTGGGTTGATGGGCATAGCAAACAAACCCGGTGGTTTCAAGGAAGATGATGTACGAATTGCATCATCATTTGCAGAAATTTCCTCTGTTGCTCTCTTTAACAGCAAATTATTATTTTCAATTAAGGATAGCGAGAAGAGATATCGTAACTTAATTGATAATTTACATGCAGGAGTTGTTGTACATGCCCCGGATACTAGTATTATTCTTAATAACCAAAAGGCACATGAAATTCTGGGACTCAGTTATGATCAAATGATTGGGAAGAAAGCTGATGATTCCGTATGGAATTTTATTCGTGAGGATGGGACCGTTTTACCTATTGAGGAATATCCTGTAAATCAAGTAATCTCAAATTATCAGCCTCTGAAAAATTTCATTTTAGGCATTAAAAGACCTGATAAAAGGGACTTAGTATGGGTTCTCGTAAATGCCTTTCCGGAATTCAATGAAATGAGTAAATTAAAGCATGTTATAGTTACCTTTATAGATGTAACAGAGCGACAGCTTGCAGAGGAAGCATTACATAAGAGCGAAGAAAGATATAGACGGTTAGTTGAAGGATCTCCTGACCTTGTATATATTTTTTCGAATAAACGCGGAGGCATCTATTATTCATCAAATACCCTGGAAATTTTGGGCTATTCACCATCTTATCTTATTAAGAACAGTTTTCTGTGGCACGACTCGATTCATCAGGATGATTTGCCTATGGTCGATAAAGCCATCAAAGACTTCCATAAAGGTAAAGGATATGAAATTAAATACAGAATAAAGGATTCTTCAGGAAACTGGCACTGGTTTTTAGACCGCTTCATCGGGAAATTAATTTATGACGATGAAATTATGATTGAAGGCCTTGCAACAGACATCACCAAGCAAAAACTAGCAGAGGATGCTGTCATTCATGCCAAAAAAGACTGGGAGAGGACATTTGACTCAGTACCTGACTTAATCATGCTCATTGATAAAGATTACCGTATCAGGCGTGTCAATATGGCAATGGCAAGAAGATTCGGAATAAAACCATCAGATGCATTATGGCGGTTTTGTTATGAATACATGCACAGAGATGGTAATCCTCCTCCATCTTGCCCCCATGCACTGATGTTGTCTGACGGGCAGGCTCATTCATTTGAGCATTATGCTGCGCATTTGGAAAGCCATTTTTTTATCAGTGTGTCACCATTATACAATTCTGATGGAGAGATTGAAGGTGCTGTCCATGTTGCACGTGATATTACGAAAATTAAGAAGGCTGAAAAAGAGATTCTGATATCCAATAAATTTCTTGAAATCACAAACAAGAGCATAAATATATCTGAAATGCTAAAAGAATTTATTGCGGAAATTCAGAACATTATAAAATGTTCTGCTGTAGGAATCCGTTTGCTGGATAAAGAAGGCAACATCCCCTACCAGTCTTATAACGGATTCACAAAAAAGTTTTACGAGACAGAAAGCCCTCTTTCGATCAAGTCAGACCAGTGTATGTGTATCAATGTCATTAAAGGGGAAACTGACCCGGAATTCCCATTCTACACAGAAGGCGGGTCTTTCTATATAAATGGTACCACACGATTTCTTGCTACTATTTCTGAAGAAAGCAAGGGCAAGACGCGCAACGTCTGTAATCTTGAGGGATATGAGTCTGTTGCGCTGATCCCGATTCGCTTTATTAATAACATTATTGGATTGATACATTTAGCGGATTATTCGGAGAACATGGTTCCATTAGATACAGTTGAGATGTTTGAAAAGGTTGCACTGCAAATAGGTACGGCTATACATAGGGCATATACAGAAGCAGAATTGAAAAAATACCGTGAACAGCTTGAGGAATTGGTAATGGAACGGACAAAAGAACTTGTTAAGGCAAACATAGAACTCGAGTCAAAAATTGTAGAACGTAAACAAGCTTTGGCAGCGCTCAGGGAGTCTGAAGAAAGATACCGTGATCTGTATGACAATGCTCCAGATATGTATCATTCCTTAGATAAAGATGGAATGATTATAATCTGTAATGAGACTGAAGCAAGAATGCTCGGCTACAGTAAAGAAGAGATAATCGGCAGGCACATTAAAGACTTCTTTACAGAGAGTTCCGGGAGACTTTTCGATAGAGACTTCCCGACATTGAAAGAAAGGAAGGTTCTTATGAACCTGGAAAGGGAATTCCTCAGAAAAGACGGAACCACTTTCCCGATAGTTTTAAATGTCCATGCTGATTATAATGAAAAAGGTGAATTTATTATGTCTAATGCTGTTGCAAGAGATGTAACAGTGATTAAGAGAGTGGAAAGTGAGATACGCCTAAGTGAGCGCAGATACCGGAGTCTTTCACAGGAATTCAACACACTGCTAAATGCTATCCCTGACTCACTGATGCTGCTTTCTCCGGATATGAGAATTTTGTGGTCAAATACCGGTACTACTTCAATATTGGGCAAGGAAAGATCCGAGATGATCGACCGACACTGTTATGAACTATGGTATAACCTTAAATCCCCCTGTAAGAATTGCCCTGCAGAAAAGAGTTTCCGTACAGGAGAAACAGAATTTGCTCAGATATTACCTCCCGATGGGAGATTCTTTGATGTCAAAGCCTTTCCCATAAAAGATGATGGTGGAAATGTCAGTAATGTGCTTGTGATAACGATTGACACAACCGAAAGGATTAATCTGGAGGCAGAGGCGATGCGTTCCGCTCATCTGGCATCGCTGGGTGAACTGGCTGCCGGTGTAGCTCACGAGATTAACAACCCGATAAACGGAATTATAAACTATGCTCAGATATTGATAGACAGGAACAGAAGCAGAAGCAATATGGATATTGTTGAAGACGATATCTCTAATCAGATTATAAAGGAGAGTGACCGGATAGCCAGAATAGTAAAGAGCCTTCTTTCCTTTGCACGGGATACAAAAGAGACAAAGGATCCCGCTAGCATCTCAGATATAATATACGAATCACTTTCCCTGACAGCTACACAGTTACGAAAGGAAGGTATTCATGTTGAAGTTAATATCCCGGGTGAACTGCCTGAAATAATTGCACACTTCCAGCAGATTCAGCAGGTCTTTTTAAATATTATAAATAATGCAAGATATGCTTTAAACCAGAAATATCCCGGGACACATAAAAATAAAATCCTGGAGATTTCAGGTGAACAAAAAACAATTGACGGGCGTCATTATGTGCGCGTAATTTTTCACGACTGTGGTAATGGCATTCCTGCTGAAATAATGGATAAGTTGATGAATCCATTTTACTCTACAAAACCGAGGGGCAAGGGCACCGGCCTGGGTTTAAGTATCAGCCATGGCATTATCACTGATCACGCCGGCCGTATTACAATTAAAAGTAAAGAAGGCGAATTTACCAGTGTTATTATTGATTTACCGGTAAAGACAAATGGTTCAGGCAGGGTATGAGTGCAAGAATTCTTGTAATAGATGACGAGAGGGGCATAAGATATACTTTCGAAAGCTTCCTTTCTGACGAAGGACATGAGGTAGATGTTGCCAGGGGTTACGACGAGGCTCTTGCCCTATTGTCTGATAAGGATTTTGATCTGATATTTGCAGACATTATACTTGGAGCTAGCACCGGCATTGATATCCTGCGTGTGGTTAAGGAAAGGAATCTCAATTGTCCGGTAGTAATGATTACAGGTGAGCCTAATGTTGAAACTGCCTCAGATGCTGTTCGTCTAGGTGCCTTTGACTATCTGCCCAAACCTATAAGAAAGCATGAGATATTACGTATTACCGGCTTGGCTCTTCAGCAAAAGACAGCAATTGATGAAAAAGAGAGATACCGCAAAAACCTTGAGGCTATTTTCAGAAGCGTCAAGGATGCAATTATTACAGTGGATAAAGAATTGAATGTAGTCGAGATCAATGAAGCCGCCAGAAATTTATGTGGAATGTCCCGGGAAACAATAGGAAAGCCAATCAGCTCTCTGCCACTTGGCTGTGACGGGAAATGCCTTGAGGCTATCGAGAAGACTATCAAGGAAAAACAGCCGGTTGAGATATACCGTCTTGAATGTGAACACAAACAACGTCCCAGACATATTGTCACCATAACAACATCACCACTTTTTGACAGCAAAGGTATATTTTCAGGAGCAGTTCTGGTAATCAGGGATGAAACCCGTCTGGCTGTATTAGAGCGTGATATGGATGAGCGTAAACAATTCCATAATATAATTGGCAAAAGCGCTGATATGCAAAAGATTTACACCCTTATTGAAAATCTTGCGGATGTTGAAACCACTGTACTGATCACAGGTGAAAGCGGCACAGGCAAGGAATTGGTAGCTGAAGCACTGCATTACAGAGGAATACGCAGTGATAAATCTCTGGTCAAGGTTAATTGTTCGGCTCTGCCTGAAAACCTGCTTGAAAGTGAACTGTTCGGGCATGTTAAAGGCGCATTTACTGGCGCTATTAGAGATAAGCTTGGACGGTTTCAGAAGGCTAACGGCGGTACTGTCTTTTTGGATGAAGTTGGAGATATGTCGCCCATGATGCAGTTGCGCCTGCTCAGGGTGCTTCAGGAAAAGGAATTTGAACGTGTTGGTGATTCGACGCCAGTTAAAGTGGATGTCCGGGTAATAGCGGCTACCAATCAATCTCTTTCCAAGAAAGTAAGACGTGGCGAGTTCAGGGAGGATCTTTATTACCGCCTGAAGGTTGTCGAATTGCATCTGCCGCCTCTAAGGGACAGACTTGAAGACATACCGCTTCTAATGAGCTATTTCCTTAGAAAGTTTAACAGCAAGTTTAACAAGGATATTATGGCGATATCCGAAGATGTTCAAAAAATGTTTATGGATTACGACTGGCCCGGTAACATCAGGGAGCTTGAACATATAATGGAGCATGCCTTTATCGTATGCCGCGATCCTGCTATTACTATTGATCATCTGCCAATAGACTTCAGAAACTCTATAAAGGCTGAAGCTTCAATTCCAAAAGGCATAGAAACTGATTATGCTCAGGCGATAATTCAGACTCTTGAGAAGACAGCCTGGAACAAGGCAAAGGCAGCCCGCCTGCTCGGTATAAGCAGAAGGACCCTCTATCGGAAAATAGAAGAGTTCAACATTACTAGTAAAGATTAATTCGGTTACCTGAACATTAAACGGTCACGGTTACGATGCCCGCCCTGTCAAGTAAGCTTTTCTACTTTACAGGGCACGTTTCGTAATCTGGTTTTTCTGGTTTCTTTAGTTTCTATGGTCTATTTGGTTTAAGGACAATTTAATTCTCCGAATTGGAAGTGAGCTGCGCACCCAGTTAAATAAACATATAATGACAATTAACGGGGCAGGCTGGAATTTAATGCTTCGCACTGGAAGATAGCCTTCGGCTGGAATATATATATTTATTATATAGTTTACTTAGTCATTTACTTCTAATCGCCTACTTTTTTCCTGATTCCCTGATAATCTGATACCCTGATTCCCTGCACCTTACTCCTCACTCCTCACTTCTTACTCCTTACTTTCCTTTGATCTTTGCCTTTTATTGACTACTGCCTACTTCTTACTTTTTGTTCCTTACTTTTCACTTTTTATGTAACATGTCACAGATTGTTACTATACATTTATGTGTCATGCACACTTTCTACCATCTTTCTAAACAATCCATTATCTAGTTTTTTCGTTTATAAATACCTGTTTAATAGTAAAAAATTAAAATTATCATATTTATTGTTCATCTGGCATGTATCTTGAGATAGTTTTAGTAGAAAGCAATAAGAAAAAAATGCCATTTTGGCGTATGAATTTATCAGATTGTGAAGTAAAGCAGGTTAAATGTGAAGATTAATGAAAAGCCATTAAAACTGAATGCTAGAAAGAAAAGACTATGTCCTTATATTCGAGACCCGTTTGATGAGTGTTACGTAGTTACTATGGCGAGTCTGAACACAGAGGAGTTGTTATATTATTGCGGCGGAAATTATAAAGAATGCGCGATTTATAAAAAAAATGTAGAAAAGCCTTAAACGAAAAGGGGGTAGCGATGGGGATGAAAGAGCTTGCTGAGGGAGTAATATTACAGTCAATTGAAGATCTGTGGAGTAAAAAACTGAAGAGTGAAAGTATCAGATTTTTCAACGGAGGCGGGTTTAGTATCTATGCCGAGATAGCCGACATGAACTTATATGATGAAGTCAGGCTTATTGACTTGGTTAACAGGATAATAGAAGTTGAAAGGAGATATGACGCAGCAAGGGGTGACAGGTGCAGAAACAGAACTTTTACAAAATGCCTGGTATAAAATCAGGAAAAGAGACGATAAGGAGCTATTTGAAGGCATGGTTGATAACACAAAGTCTATATTGATAGTGGATGACTCGGAGTTTGTCAGGGAACTTGTGTCTTTGATATTAAAAGGTGCGGGCTATGATGTTATCGAGGCGATTAATGGAAGAGATGCACTGGATAAGCTGGATAACAAAAAAGTTGAAATGGTGATCACCGACCTTAAGATGCCCATTATGAACGGCATTGAATTGATAAAGCATTTGCGCAGCAATGATATGTACAAGTTCATACCTGTAATTATTCTTACATCAGAATTCTATGAGGCTAAAAGGCAGGATTTCATAAAGGCAGGTGTTGATGGATGGATTCTTAAGCCATTTTTACATCAGCAGTTATTAAGTGTTATAAGCGGTTTAATTTAAGAAAGATTCTCAATATATTTAATAAGAAAGGGGGTTTTATTATGGAAAAGAAAAAGCCGATTGAATCATCAGAAAAGTTTCTGAACGTCATAAAAGAATGGCAGAAGCTTGAAGATGAGACGATAAAGCATTCAGATGATCTAATGAAAAGAACCGATAATCGTCTCGTTAAGATGACGATGGAGATGATTAAGCATGATTCAGAGAAACATAAGGTAATGCAGCAGATGTTAATCGACAGCCTTACAAAGGAACCTTTCAAACTTAGTCCTGACGATCTTGAACAGATTTCAGAAAGGCTGAACAGGCATCTGGCCGCAGAAGCCAAATCCCTCGAACTTGCTGATAAAGCGCTTAAAAACTGCGAGTTGTTTGTTACACGCTATATTCTGTCCTATCTTATAGCTGATGAACAGAAACACCATAATCTGCTCGGCAAGCTTAATGAACTTAAAAGGGCCACGGTTTTTGTTACCTAGACAATTTAATGAGAGATTAGGTGATAGAGATTAAGTTTTTGATGAATTAAAATGATTTTTTTTTAAAAAAAGAAGACAATGAAAAATATCGAACGGAAAGGTATTGTAACGGTCAAGGGTAATCCTCTCACATTGGTAGGTTCAGAAATAAAGGCTGGAGATAAGGCTCCGGATTTTATAGTACTTGATGGTGATTTAAAGGAAGTGAGGCTTAAGGACTTTTCAGGTAAAATAAAGATAATAAGTATAACACCTTCTCTTGATACCCCCGTCTGTGATATTCAGGCAAGGAGATTTAACCAGGAGGCTGCAGGTTTGCCTGATGATATTGCTGTATTGAACATAAGCATGGATCTTCCATTTGCTGTATCAAGGTTCTGCACAAATGCAGGGATTGAGAGGGTGAAGGCATTTTCTGACCACAGGGATGCCTCTTTTGGCACCGCTTACGGAGTGCTTGTTAAGGAGCTAAGGCTGCTTGCTCGGTCTATCTTTGTTATTAATAAAGATGATTTTGTTGAATATGCAGAGATCGTTCCTGAACTGACAGATCAGCCTGATTACGGTAAGGTACTGGAAGCAGTGAAGAAAATATCCGGTTAAAGTGAGGAAATTTTTGCTGGTATGAGTAAATCCCGTTAAAAAGGTGTTGCGTGTCGGTGGCTTAAGACCATCGACTGTAACCTGTCTGCCGTCCCGCTTCGCCGAATCGAGGCGAGCAGGCAGGCATATTTTTTAACCTCTGATTTAATCGAAGGCTTTTTTTACGGGGTAAAAGGACAGATTTATTATAGTATTTATTTCTGAACCAGAAAAGGAAAGGGGGAAAAGTATGTATACAGCAAAGGATTACAGCAAACTGTCAGTGATTGAGGGTTTCAGTGAAACGCTTTTGAAAAATCACTTCACACTTTATCAGGGATATGTGACAAACACGAACAAGTTGATTACGGCACTTGAGGAAATTTTGAAGGATGGAAAAACAGGAACACCCGAATATGCAGAACTTAAGAGGAGACTAGGCTGGGAATTCAACGGTATGAGGCTCCATGAATACTATTTTGAAAATCTTGGTGGAAATACTGCACTTGATCATTACGGTATACTCGGGAAGCAGATTAGCTGTGATTTTGGAAGTTATGATTCATGGGCAAAGGATTTCAAGTCTGCGGGTATGATGAGGGGAATAGGCTGGGTCATTCTATATGAAGATATAACCAACGGAAAACTCTTCAATTTCTGGATAAACGAGCATGATATTGGTCATCCAGCAGGCTGTAATCCTGTACTGGTAATGGATGTTTTTGAACATGCATTTATGCTTGATTATGGACTTAAGAGAGCAGATTATATCGAGGCTTTTTTTAAAAATATTGAGTGGCAAGTTGCGGAATCAAGGCTGAAATTAGTAAGAGAGGAGGTATAACATGAGTGTACTAGACTATGAAGGGTTAAAGATAGATATTGACGAAGAGGGGTATCTTGTTAATACTGATGACTGGAATGAGAAAGTTGCCTGTGCACTGGCAGAGCAAGAAGGTGTTGAAGAGCTGACCAGAGACAGGATGGACATAATAAAATTTTTACGAGACTATTACAGACAGTATAATCATTTTCCTATGCTCAATGCTGTATGTAAAAATGTCCACCAGGAAAGGGGATGTATGCAGCACCGGTTTATTGACCCCCTCAAGGCCTGGAAGATAGCAGGCCTGCCTAAACCTTCACCCCAGGTAATTGGTTATCTGCATGGTGAAGGTGGGGTGGTATAATGCAGCTTAATATTCTGCTGGACTAAAAAATAAATATAAATACACAAGCTATTTAAGGGACAAAACTATTAAGTTTGCATTTAAGATTTGGAGGTAAATATGGCTTACACGGATGAGGCATTAAAAGATAAAATTAGTGAAATGTATCCCGAAATTACCAAGTATGGTATTTCTGTTGATCTCCTTTTTAGTAGTGAAAAAAATGCCTATATTCTGAAATTCAGAAAAAATGAACATGAACTTACAACTCACCTTGAAAAAAAGGATGCCGATGACTGCATGAACAATACCAAGTGTGTTTATCTCGGCGTTCAGGTCGGTCAATTCATCAAAAATTTTGAAGAAAGGAATTAAAGGAAAGATTAAAGACTACAAATATTAAATATTGAAAATTGAAAATTAAAAAAATAGGTAAGCAGAGATAAACCCGCCTGAGAAGGCTAAATGTAAAGTAAAAATGAGGTAAGACCATGAATAAAAATGTAGCAGGTATTGATAAAACTCTCAGGATAGTTCTTGGTTTAGTCCTTATAATCGCAGGGCTATTTGCACCTCTTGGAGCAGGTCTTAGAGTCGCGGCATTTGCTGTTGCTGCTATAGCCCTTTTTACAGGCATCTTCGGCTTTTGACCACTATGGAAGTTGCTTAGGATAAGCACATACAAGGGAAAATAGTAGATTCAGGAAAATTAGAATCAATGAAGGCTTTGATTATAAGTGCAGACAATTTTGAGGATACAGAGCTTCTTGTTCCTTTTTACAGGTTGAAAGAAGAAGGGGCTCAGGTGGATGTTGTTTCAATAAATAAGGGAAGGATAAGAGGAAAACACGGCTATGAGGTTGAAATAGATAAAACCCTGGAAGAAGTAAATCCAGATGATTATGATATTTTGATTCTTCCGGGCGGAAAGGCGCCGGAAACTCTCAGAAGAGAAAAGAAGGTTATTGAAGTAGCAAAACATTTTTTCCAGAGAAATAAACCTGTCTCTGCCATTTGTCACGGTCCCCAGATTTTGATAACAGCAGGCCTGCTAAAGGGAAGACATGCAACCTGCTACAAGTCAGTAGCCCAGGAAATGAAAGGTGCAGGAACATTATACGAGGATAAAGAGGTAGTAGTCGATAGAAACCTTGTGACTTCAAGACAGCCGTCTGATCTGCCTGAATTTATGCGGGAGATAATGAAGAAGCTTAAGGCAAGATAAGTATGAAAGTTACCGACATTTTAAGGAAAGTTGATACAGTTGATCCTGATGAGACAAAAAAATGGCTTGCCGATAAAAAAGAAGGTGGATTTTCACTTATAGATGTTCGCGAGCCTTCCGAATATGAAGATGGCCATTTACCTGGTGCGATACTCATGCCCCTCTCTGAACTTGCTGACAGGCTTAAGGAGTTAGATCCATCTAAACCAACGATTACTTACTGTAGAATGGGTGGCCGTAGTTTGTCAGCTGCTTCGTTTATGAAAGGACAGGGTTTTCGGGAAGTTTACAGTATGAAAGGCGGGATTAATGCATGGAATGGGCATACAGCATCAGGACAGTATGAATCAGGCATGTTTTTAATCCAAGGGAAGAAGAAAGCTGAAGAATATATATCATTATCATGGGCGCTTGAGGAAGGTACACGCCAGTTTTACGAAAATATTAGGGAATCCCTGTATGATGAAGATGCAAAAAATATTTATAAGATACTTGTTAATGCAGAAGAGAAACATAAGGCAAAGCTTTTAGATACATACGGAAAGATTACTGGTTTAAAAATTTCAGGCGAATCTCTCGATGCAGATTCTTTAAAAGGAGTGATGGAAGGAGGTATATCTATTGAAGAAGCAACTGCATGGATAAAGGCGGAGGGGAGGACTTTTCAGGATATGCTTGAGCTTTCTATGCAGATTGAGATTAATTCGCTTGACCTTTACATAAAGATATTTCGAGAGATAGAAGATTTAGATGCGAAAAAAGTTTATCAGGAACTTATAAAAGAGGAAAAGACACACCTGTCACATCTAGGCAAATTGATTGACAGAAGGAAAGAAGATCCGCATGAATAGGCTTTATAATGAGAAATCTGCCTATCTTAGGCATTCTGCCTCACAGAAAATTGATTGGTATCCATGGTGCGACGAGGCGTTTGAAAGGGCAAAACAGGAAGACAAACCTGTATTCCTGAGCTCAGGTGGTATCTGGTGCCACTGGTGTCATGTAATGGCAAAGGAGTGCTTCGAAGAAGAAGAGATAGTAAATCTCCTGAATGAGAATTTTATAAATATAAAGATTGACAGGGATGAACGGCCTGATATTGACAGGAGATATCAGCAGGCTGTTGTTGCTATGGGTTTTGGTGGCGGGTGGCCGCTAAGTGTGTTTTTAACACCGGATAAGAAACCTTTTTTCGGCGGCACCTATTTCCCCCCCGAAGATGGTCACGGAAGACCTTCTTTCAGGAAGGTACTTAAAGAGGTTTCAAATTACTATAAATCAAAAAGAGAAGAAATATCTGAATTTACAGATAGACTTATTGAATTTATGAAGCCAAAACCCCTGTCTCAAGGTGAAATACAAGAGTCTTTAATAGAAGAAGGGCTAAAAAATATCCTTTGTGAATATGACTCTCAGGACGGCGGTTTTGGGAGGTCCCCGAAATTTCATATGTCAGGTGCAGTTCAGTTTCTGATAAACAGATATTTCTTTAACAGAAGTGAATCCATCGGATACGCAGTAAAAAAGACTCTCGAGTCAATGGCAAAAGGGGGATTACATGATCAGCTTGAAGGTGGCTTCCACAGGTATTCTACTGATAGGGCGTGGATTATTCCCCATTTCGAGAAGATGGCTGACGATAATGCATGGCTTTTAAGGAATTATATCGAAGCTTACAGGTTATTCGGTGATGAATATTTCAAGGAAGTTGCTGAAGGCATAATCAATTTCCTTAAGAAAGTGCTTTCTGACCCTGAAGGTGGTTTTTACGCAAGTCAGGATGCTGATGTAACACCGGATGATGAGGGAGGATATTTTACATGGAGTGCAAAAGATTTCAAAGAGATACTGACTGACGACGAATACAAAGTTATCTCTATGCACTTCCTGAATGAGCGGGGTTCAATGCACCATGATGAATCCAAAAAAGTTCTGTTTGTTGCAATGGAGGCAGAAGATATTTCCCGGAAGATCGGTGTGGATATTAAAACAGTAAAGGAGATAATTAATTTTGCAAAAGGCAAACTGCTAAGTGCAAGGAAAAGAAGGCAGATTCCTTTTATTGACAGCACGTTTTATACCTCTTTAAACGGAATGGCTATCTCTGCTTTTTTGCATGCTTACAGGATACTCAAGGATCCCTGGTTGAAAGATTTTTCTCTTAAAAGCCTTGGAAGAATAATGAGCATCAATTTTAATAAAAATGTTCTTTTTCATTCAGAAGGAGTCAGGGCAGTACTGGATGATTATATTTATATGGTTGAAGCCTTTATATCGGCTTATGAAGTAACTGGGGAGGTTTCTTATCTTGAGAGGGCGGATGAACTCATGGAAATATGCATCAGTAAATTATGGGATCAAGATGATGGAGGTTTTTTTGATTCAGAGAACACCGTGCTTGAAATAAGGCTTAAAAGTATAGAGGACATCCCCCATCCTTCAGCAAATTCAATCAGTATTATCCAGATGCTTAAACTATATCATATGACAAAAAAGGATAAATACTACGAATATGCTGAGAAGGCGTTAAAGATATTTTCTCTGAAAGCCAAAGATATAGGTATACTCTCAGGGTATTACTTCTGCGCAATGGATGCCTACCATAATATGCTCAGTCTTACGCTTGATGCCATAAAGGGAAGTGAGCTTGTTGAGACGGCACTTTCATCATTCAGACCTTATACGAGCATGGTTTACCCCGTAAAAGAAGTTTCTTCAAACGGGTCTCACCCAGTAAATAAAGTTCCTTCTGCTGATAAGGGTTCTGTTACTCCATGTATCAGGGGTGTATGCATGGAGCCTATAAATAACCCTGTTAGTCTCAGGGATTTTTTAGAGAGGAAGCAAGAAAGGAGGTGAGACAGGATGAAGAAGACACCGAGTAAAGAGGCTCTTGTCAAGGAGGCTGCTTTCTGGGCTGGTCTTAAAAAGGCTGTAAAAGAGAATCCTGGCAGGATATGTCACAAGTGAAAGGGTTGAAAGAGTTAAAGTTGCCGGTCAGGCGACAGGATGTATAATGCAGATATGGCAGTTCATACCATAAAGTCTCGTCCTTTTACAGGGGTAGAGAGTTATGAATAAATTTCTACCATATCTGCTGGCTTTAAATTTGTTCTAAAGAAATAAGGTAATGATAAGCATGACTGATTTTATCTCTTGGCGACTCCAATTCATTTGGACAAGCCGGTATTGCTTATTGAAGGGCAGAGTTGATAATTATGTTAATAATCGAGTTTGTAAAATTCTGAAGTTATGTCAATAAATCATACACATGAATTTTTTATCCAGTGGCATCTTACCGAGAGGTGTAACCTCAGGTGCAAACACTGCTATCAAACAGGGAGAGGAACAGATGAGATGTCCCTGTCCGAAATAAAAGAGGTCGTCTCAGAGGTCTCTGATATGATAAAGGCCTGGACTGATAACTATGATATCGCCTTTACACCGAGCTTTAATATAACAGGAGGCGAGCCTCTCTTACGCTATGATATTTTTGAGATTATTGATGAGGTAAGAAAGCAGGAATTCGATGTATATCTTCTTTCTAACGGCATTTTTATTAACAAGGATAAGGCAAAAAGGCTTGTCAGTCTTGGTATTAAAGGTGTCCAGGTTAGTATTGAGGGACCAAAAGAGATTCATGAAATGATAAGAGGTAAAGACAGCTTCTCTTCGTCTCTTAACGGGGTACGGAATCTCCTTGATGCCGGGGTTAAGGTCACTTTAAATACCACCCTGTCTGATGTTAACGCAGGCTATTTTATGGAGATAGTTGACCTCTCTTCTTATGTCGGGGTTCAAAGGCTTGGATTCTCGAGACTAGTTCCTTCAGGCAGAGGGGAGGGTTTTTTAGATAAAATGCTGGGAAAAGAGAAGGTAAAGGAGCTGTATAAAAAGATACTTTCCTTGAATACGAATGGAGTTGAGATTGTCACAGGAGACCCTGTTGCATCACAGATGTCATGTCGACCTGAGAATAATGACTTGTCATCAATACCCTCAGGTGGTTGTGCTGCTGGTGTCTCAGGATTAACAATCCTTCCTGATGGGACAATCACTCCCTGCAGAAGACTGCATATCCCTATCGGCAATGTTAGGCAAGATTCGTTAAGGGAGATATGGGCTTCTTCATCAGTCCTAAAGTTACTGAGAGACAGATCAAGTTATAATGGGAAGTGTGGAAATTGCGATAGGTGGACTGTTTGCAGGGGTTGCAGGGCGATTGCCTATGCCTATTCCCGATCAAAAGGTAAAAACGACTTCCTTGCAGAAGACCCGCAGTGTTTTATTGATAAAATAAATAATGAATGAACTAAGTGCCTTCATGCTATTATTATTTGGCCTATAATTTTCTATTCTGGTGCTTGACATTATGCTAGTCAATGGTACGATTTTCCCCTTCTAAAAAGTTTTATTGATAATATTTTTTTTCTTGAATAAAAAAGATATTCTAGTTTATACTTTTAAAAACAACTGGCTGCTTAAATGACTTAAAAATATCTTCTTTTAAGTCATTATCCAAATTTCCCCACTTAAAAAAAATTTAGAAAAATTTAAAAGATGCTGGAAAGACGAATGTTTGGACATCGTACTTTCCATAAGTAATTCTATTTATGAAGAATTGCGGGCATCAAAGAGAGGAGGTGTTTTTTTATGAAGAAAACTTTGGTAGTTTTTCTGTTTATTGGGATGATGGTTATCTCAAGTACTGCTTATGCTGGAGGGAGTGCTTGTATACAGGGTGAAACTGAAGTTCAAGCAATGGAATTGGAGGAAATAAAGGGACTGATGAAGGCACTTTCCGGAACACCCAACAGGACATTCCATGTTTGTGTCCTCGACGAATTCGGACATCTATGGGAAATTGACATCACGGGTCCTAACATTTCTGGAACCTTTTACCCTGCTTGCGGTTCTGATCCGTGGGTAGTAACCGGGGGGCATGTAGGATTAAATTTTGACGTAACTGCTTGGTTTGTTGGTGGCTATAATTGTTACTGTAACAACGGACATGAGTGGATTGGTACAGTAGACATTCAGACAAGGACAGCAGTAGGCCATGCATATCAATTAGATGGTTGCCTCGGTGATGGTCCAGCAACAGGATCTAAAGTACCATGTATTTAACAGTACTTGAAAGGTATCTCGAATATGAATAGCAGGTTATAACTAATGACGCCTGCAATTCAAATTTTTTTTCGTTAATCCTGTTAGAATACCTTCGCCTTCTAACTGGAAGAACTGCCTGCCCGCTTCGCCGAATCGAGGCGAGTCGAAGCGAGCGGGCAGGCCTCGCCATAGAAGGGCAGACTCGAATCCTAGAATCCTCGAATCCTTATGGTTTATACTTAGTCAATGTGGTTTAACAAGACTTTTTCGTTTTTCTGGGGATCAGTTCTTTTTGTTATGATCTCATATGCCTATGCAGTTGCCTTTGAGGCAGAGGTCATCCCGTCAGAAGTCAGACCTGGAGATGCCTTTATAATTAAAATATCAGGGATTAAGACTAAAGAGTATCCTGCCGTTGTCTTAAAAGAGAAACAGATTTACTTCAGCAGTTGCGGCGAGGGCTGCTTTATTGCTATATGGGCTGTAGATATGAAGACAACCCCGGGTATTTACCCGATCAAGATAAGTGTCGGTATAAATAAAACAAATCTGAAATTAATAGTAAAAAAGACCAGTTTTCCTGAAATAGCTATGACACTGCCTGAGAGCCAAGTATTCCTGAATCCAGAAGATATGAAAAGGGCTCAAAGAGAGGCTAAAAGATTAAAATCGATCTGGCCGGTTACAACAGAGAGGCAATGGGAAGGAAATTTCATACTCCCGCTCAAAAATAAGACAGGGACAGTTTTTGGGACAAAGAGGGTAATCAACAAGAAAAAGATTAGCATACACAGAGGCATGGATATAAAGGGGAAAGAAGGAGAGAATATTAAGGCTTCGAACAAGGGGAAAATCGTTTTAGCCGAAGAACTTTTCTTCGGCGGTAATACGGTTATCATTGACCACGGACTGGGAATATTTACAATTTATATGCATCTGTCTTCATTCAATGTAAAGCCTGAAGATGTTGTTTCAAAAGGTTATATTATCGGGTTTGTTGGTTCATCAGGCAGGTCGAGCGGCCCACACCTGCACTTTGGTTTAAAGGTGCTTGGCATAAATACAAATCCTGTTTCTTTAACCGGGCTGGAGCTGGAGTAACGCGCATAGCGTAAGGTGCAGGGAGCAGGGCGAAAAAGGCAAAGGACAAAAAGTAAGCAGTAAGCAGTAAGCAGTAAGCAGTAAGCACTAAAGAGATCGTTAATTGAAGATTGAAAATTGAAGATTGGTATTTAAGATTTGCAATTTATATTAATAAATCGGCAATCGGCAATTGGAAATTATACAGATATGCAAGATCTAGAATTTTATCCTTACCCTATATTTGAGCTTTGTCTCCTTGTCCTTAGGTACAGAAATTATGAACTCAGCTGTGAATGCATCAGTCTTCTTATAATCGTGTGATGAACTGAGCATTGTCCAGTCTCCAGGTATCGGTTCGATAACCCTTACAACTACATCTTCCTTTTTGTGGTTCCTGAGGGATATCTCGAAGCCTACCTCATATGTGTTTTTTGCAATCTTTCTCCACTCTGTCTGTTTTCTTTCTCCGACTACATCAAAGGCATCTCCAATTTTTATTCTTACCTTTTCGTCCTTCGGGGTATGGTCTATTAAATTTTCACCAACAAATTGGAGGCTCTCCTCTTTATCATATTTATATACTCTCATCGTGCCTTTAGGAAGGGGGATGCCGAGGTTATGCTCTTTCTTATTTTCAATCTCCACAAACACACCGACCTTCTGGTCAGATATCATCTCGCCATGCTTGCTGCGGTAGTAATATTGTGCACCATAGTAGGCGAGTTCTTTCTTAACCGGAATCTCTTCAGCAGACACGAGACTTATCTGTTTTGTCTGGTTGTTCTTAATCGTTGATGGTCTCTGCAGGGTATATAAGTGATACTCAAAAAATTCCTCTTCTTTAAACTGTTTTTTCGCAGGTATTGCAGCTGCCTCTGCCATACGTAACATCTTGTCCCGATATCCGTATTCATCTTCAACCCTGTGTACGTCTCCTGCAACGAGCTTGAGTTTTGCATTTCTGTAAATTGTTCCGCTCTGATTATCGATTGTAACCCAGCCGGAAAGGTCTGTCATGTCATCACTCTCATTTAGTGTTAAAACATAGTCAGCTCGCCAGTTTATACCATTTGTTAAATAGGTAGCTTCAATCTTTTGGGTTGAGGTGATATTGTTTTCAATAAGCCAGAGGAGAGTTGGTTTTGAAATGAGATTCTCCGGGATCTTCGGAAATATGATTCTTCCGGGATAACCGAAAGTAATCTCATCACCGATTCTGTAAATTGGTCCTCCATTGTTTGAAAGAAGAGTGGCTTTTACAATTTCTTCCCTCTCAGTGTAGGGATTCCTGTAATACAGTTTTACCTCCTTGCCAACATACTTATCCAGGAGCTTATTTGGATTAAGCAGGTCGTACTCGTAGTTTTGCTCAAGGATCTGCAGGCTTTCTGAGTTTATAAGGGATTTTATAGAGACGCTTGTAGGTATTATCTTTGAAGCTACATCCATGAACCTCAATTTACCCTTTCCCCTGAATAGTTTTATCTGACGCTGGTCTTTTACAAGGCCGAGGTTAACATTGTATATTGTTACCGCTACACCTGTCTGGTCTTCCAGTCCGGTTGACATAACAGAAGCTTTATCGGCATTTTTCCCTGGTGACGCGATTGTACTGTAGACGCCTCCAACTAAAAAAAATATTACAAAAACAATATAAAAATATTTTGATTTCATTTCAAACCTCCTGCTTATATTTTTGTATTTCCTGATTTATTAGACAGAGGAATTTCATAAAAAGTTCCCAAAAAAAAGTCTATTTCTTGAGTAAACCCCGTTAAAAAGGAGTTGCTTGTTAGTGGCTTTAATCACCGACTCTAAACTGCTTGCCGGAAGGCAGGCATATTTTTTAACCTCCGATTTCATCGAAGACTTTTTTTTACGGGGTATATTCTTGAGAGATATTGAGGGCACTTGATATGCATGTCTTTTCTAATCTTATTTATATGTATATTGATAATAGATCAATAGAGCTTTGCTGTTTTTTCAATCTCTATTATTATTCCTGCACTGCTTTCCAGGATTTTTAAAGCTACACCTTTCCCTTTTTCATCTTCAATGATTTCTATTTTATCAATTAATGCCTTCAGTTTTTTTGAATCTAAGTCTGTAATGATGACATCTTTATCCTCGAGGGATTCTGTTTTAATTATTTTCCCGCCAAGCTTTTTAACGGCATTTTCAACCTCTGTTCTGGCAGTCTCGAAATTAATGACATTTATGGCCAATACTAACCCTTCCTCTGTTTTCTCGGCCAGGGCTCTTGCCCTGTATTCTTTTGACAGTGTTTCTTGTCTTGATTCATCCTTTGCAACAGCGTCTGAAAATGGCATATCCTCCTCCTGACTTACAACAGGGGAAGGTGCTTTATGTACATCTGCAAATCTGTCTTGTGTTTCAGGCTCTTCTGAAGGTACGGGTTGTTTTGAAGGTTTGGCAGGTACAGTTTCGCTTTCCCTGAAAGTAGGGATTTTTTCCTCTTTGCCTGATATTTCTTTATCTGCTGGACCGAGCCTGGTAGCCTGCAAGTCTGCCGGTATGTCAGCAGGTTTTTCTTGAGATTTTGCTTTTTCCTGCAGGATTATGCCAGTTTTTTCCTCTTGAGATATTTGTGGTGTAAGAACGGTGCGAGTCTCTGATTTTATCTCCGGTTGTAAGGTTTTGATAATATAAACTGTGATAACTGCTATTGCGATAGTGGCAACAGCCTGAATTGGCAGTTTTACATGGAGAGGATAAAATAATTTTTGAAAGAATCCCTTCCTTGTCTCAGTTCCTGCTTTTACCCTGGCCATTACCTTCTGGGTTAGCCATGGAGGAGGCTCAACCTCTTCAAGATTATGGACATACTCGACGGTTTTCTTCAGGTCGGCAAGTGCTTCACTGCATTTCATGCATGACCTGAGATGCTCATCAATCTGTGACTTTTCTTCAGGAGAAACCTCGCCTTCTATATGTGCAGACAGTTTATTTCTGATTTCAGCGCACTCCATTACAGTTCTCCTCTTGCCTTCTTCAGGCAGTTTTTAAGGGATTCCCTAGCCCTGAAGAGTCTTGATTTAACGGTTCCTTTAGCTATTTTAAGTATATCGCTTATCTCGTCGTATGAAAACCCCTGTATATCCCTCAAAACAAGCACCTCTCTGAATTCATAGTCCAGTGAGTTGATACATTTCTGAACCTTATGTTGAATTTCTTTTTTTTCGAGCTGTTCAAGTACAGAAGGAGCACTGGATGGAGCCTCTACCTGAATATTGCCCTCTTCTGTATGGATTGGATTATCTATGGAAAACTCTTCATGCAGGAGTTGGGCTTTTAACTGTTTAAGGCGGTTTTTAGAAATATTAATCACTATAGTATAAAGCCATGTAGAGAACTGTGACTTCCCCTGAAAATTCTTTATGCCTTTGTATGCAGATACGAAGGCATCCTGTACAACTTCGCAGGCCTCTTCATAGTTTCCAAGCATCCTGTAAGCAATATTAAGCATCTTCTTCTGGTGTTTCCTTACAAGGATTTCGAATGCGTCAGTGTCGCCTTTTTTGCATAATTTTACAATCTCGAAATCGTCATCTGCTGCTTTATAACCGTTTTCCTTCATTTAATTAGACAGTCCGGCCAGTATATTTGTTCCTTTAATTCCCTGAAATAAAGATTTCATGTATTGAGTCCGGAAGAATCATATGATCTTCTTCTTTAAATATTTGAATAACGCTGATTTAAGTTTTACCAGGCTATTCTTATTGTATTGTAGCATCAAAGTTACAGACTGTTAAGGCAGTTTATAGTTATATGTTTACTGTTTACAGTTTATTACGTGCTGCGGAGGCTGGTTGATATTATTACTGCGTATGATAAAATTTTTATATAGGGGGACATGCTAAATAGTTCGTGAAAACAGGACTTTAACTTGTACTGATTTATTAATGCAAAAAACACATTTTAGTACAAAAAGAGTTGGTCGATTANNGAGGGAAATTTTTACCCGTCACATGGCTCATTCGCTCGAATTTTTACCCCTAAAAGAAACTCATCCTTTCAACGGGGTAAAAACTCCCCCGTATACGGGTTACCCCGTTTTACGGGGTCAAACAGTAAAAATTCGTCCCGACTTCTCGGGAACGCTTATTTCGCCATTACTGGTGCCAAAAATTTCCCTTGTCCGCTCAAGAAACATGCCCAACTATATAACATGTATACCTGCTCCAAAAGCATTTTTTGGATTAATGTTTACCCCGTTAGAAAGCCCCGCTGCAAGCAGCGAGGATAAAATAAATTCTTTTTTGCGAACACGGGGTTTAATTCCCCGTGTGAGCCTGTTTAACGGCAGGCAGGCCTTCCCGTTAGAAGGCCGAAGTTATTCTAACGGGGTTTATTATGAAGTTTATATGTAAACCACGTAGAAAAGCAGGGACTTTTTTGCTGGGTAAAGGAGTTTGTTATGGACTTAATTAAGGCACTCAGGGAAAGGCGTTCAATCAAATATTTTGAGACAGGCAGAGATATTTCTGACGAAAAAATCAGGGAGTTGCTTGAAATCTCGAATCTTTCACCTTCGTCTTTTAATCTCCAGCCGTGGAGAGTAATTGTGGTTAAAACTCCAGAACGAAAAAAGGTTTTAAGACGGTGTGCATTTGACCAGCCCAAAGCAGAGGAGGCATCTGCGGTATTGATTATTATTGCAGATCCTAATGCTGTCGAGCAAAATATGGGAATGATGCTTGATAGCTGGCAGGAGTTGGGTTATATCAAGCCGGAAATGAGAGAGACATATACCGGTATTGCAAAAAATCTGTACGGCCCGGAAGACAGCCTGAAGAGGAAAATTTTTGCGACTAAAAATGCATCCTTATTTGCAATGAGCCTGATGACTGCGGCAAGGGGTTTTGGTCTGGAGACGCACCCGATGGATGGATTTGACGATGAATGTATAAAGAAGGAATTTAATATTCCTGATGACAAGATAATCCCAATGCTAATAGCTGTTGGGTATCTCCGACCTGGTGTTACACTCCTTCCACGGGCGTTCAGAAGAGGCATAGACGAATTTGTAAGGTTTGAATAACTCGTAAAAAGAATAGTAACCCTAAAAGCAAAGATCAAAGGAAAGTAAGGGGTAACCCTTCGACAGGCTGAGGACTAAAAAAGTAGGAAGTAAAAAGCAAAGCAAAAATAGTTTCTTTAGTTAGTTTAGTTTTTTTGGTTTCTTTAGTTTAAACCAGATAAACCAAATAAACAAAACAAACCAGAAGAACCAGATTACGAAACGGACCATGTAAAGTAGAAAAGCTTACTTGACAGGGCAGATGTCGTTATCTTAACCGTTTGTTAGTCAAATTAACAAGGTATCTAAAATGCTAACAGGAATTCTTGCACTTACAAGTGATTGAAGTCTTCCTGGAGACCTTTTTTATTTTCATTGATAATGCCCCCCTTCTTAGGAAAATCAGGGCTTCATACCCGGCTTTATTTCATATTTTAAATTATATCATAAAGAGCACATCTGTAAAGGTCTTTTCCGAGCGGGTCACCGGAAAGCCATGCCCTGTATCTGCATCCACCTCTGCAGGATTCAATATACTCGCAATCACATTTCAGTTCATCAAGTCTGACAGGATTTATCCTCTGCCAGCATTCCTTAAGACCGTCATCAATTGTTCCGACAGAATTATCCGAGTAGAAGGTGCATCTTGAGACCCTCCCGTCTGCCGATACAGACATAAGATGCAAACCGCATGCATAACCTGGTGCCCCTTCGTGGAGTCCGCCACCGTAACCGTATCTGAGGTATTTTCCACCCTGCTCTGGAGATATCTGAAACTCGGCATTTTCTTTCAGTCTGCCAGTTATACACGGCACATCCACTGCCCAGTCTTTTATACCCATATTTGTAAACAGTCTTTGCATTTCATCAAAGTCCCCTAGATTTTTTGCATGAACCATTGTTGACACAGAAACTTCAAAACCAGAATCAAGAGCACGCTCGATAGCATCCATTGATGATCTGAAATTACCTTTTCCCCTGATTGCATCGTGAGAGTCTTCAAGACCGTCTATGCTGAACTGAATCTCGTTAACATTGAGATTTCGAAGAATCTTTTTGCCTAAAAGAAATCCATTTGTGAAGAGTATTTTCCTTAAAAAAAATTCCGGGAGCATTCTATTGATTTCATCAAACTTGCTATGGAGAAGGGGCTCACCCCCCGTTATAAGGACCCTTAATCCCTGCATTTTTTCTAATTCTCTTAAAATATTGCGTATCTGCTCGATAGAAAGTTCATGGTGGCCCTTATCTGCAATATAACAATGCCTGCATCTGAGGTTGCATTTATCCGTGATCTGCAGTTCGAGATATCTTAGAGAAGGTTCGGGGGATTTTAACAGGGGAGGTCTTTTCAAAAAGACACTTTCTTCTGTCAGTATGCTTTCCTTAATACAATAATCAACAAATTCATTATTATCGGAATTGCATCCTTTTTCAGAAGCACATTTTTTGAAAAATTCAAAGGAATCATTATCAAGCTCATAAAGTTCATCCTTTTTAATATTGTAAACGGATGGTGACTCGATCCATTTGAGGACAGATTCTTTCGATAAAAAGTAGCTCATTATTATTTATTATTATACAGCACATCAGATTTTTGATATGATTAATATCAGGGGTTATACATCGAAAATCAGCATAAAGAAAGAGCAGCTTATTTAAGGTGCAAGTTAGAGAGTCAACAATTAAAGTTTGTAAAAATTATTGTCATTATTATAAACCTGCAAAAGACGAAAAGCTGGCCTGCAAGGGTTTACTGGTTATAGAGAGAATAATTGAAAATGGCGGAGAGATACCTCTTGACATGTTAGACCTATCTGCAAAGTCAGACCGGATTATAAATCATAATACCAAAGAGATTCTTTTTAAGAATATCTGCATATCCTGTCCTTTTTATGAAAGTGATTGTGATTTTGCAGAACAGAAAGAAGATTCCAAGCCATGCGGTGGTTTTATATTCCTTGGACTTCTCCTTGAAGAGGATATTATTTCTGTTGATGATATTGTCTAAATAGTATAGTCTGTTGTAGCTGAAATGGAAATATACGATATATCAGAACTTGCTTTGAAGAATAATGGTGAATATGTACTTGGCTCATCAGACCTGAACACCCATGCATGCTATTTTATTTATGGCGTTCTGGATCAGGATGAAAAAGGAAGATTAATCAGGCCGGGCAAGGGACATGAGGAAATAGTATGTCTCATAAGCGGAGATATTCTGCTTCACGGAGAATCTGAAACCTTCAGCCTGAAACAGGGACAGGCATTCTACCTCAAGGGAGAAGAGACATATTTGATGGATAATACCGGTAAGCATAAGGCAGTCTATGTGATTTCCGGCGGACACAGCTCAGGTGTTAGCCATTCACATGAAGGTCATTAGCATTAATATTCAACCATTACATATTGAGAGGGGGAAATGGAAAAGTTTTCAATAATGGAAGTTATTGAGCAGGCTACTCAGACAGAGAAACTTGGTGCCCATTTTTACAACAGGATGGCAGATAAATTCAAAGATAATCAGGAAATTAAAAAACTCTTTGAGACCCTTGAAGACAAAGAATTACAGCATGAAGAGACCTTCTCCTCAATGAAAGAAAAAGTTGATGATAAGGATGTAGAGGGATGGGAAGAGGTTTCCCAATACCTGAGGGCTATCGTTGAGTCAGCATTTTTCCTTGGTAAAGATAAAGCTTTAACTTCTATTGAAAGTGTAAAGACAGTTTCAGAGGCTGTCGATTATGCCCTGGGATTCGAAAAGGAGACCCTGCTTTATTATCAGGTAATGCGAGATGTTATAAAAGAGAAAAAAACTATTGATGAAATTATAAATGAGGAGAAAAGCCATATTGTATGGCTTAACAGATTCAGGCAGAACATTGCCAGATAATATCGATGGACTATACAATCAAGATAGGCGGTGAGGCAGGGCAGGGCATACAGACGATAGGGGATACTCTTGCAAAAGTCTTCTCAAGGGCAGGGTATCATGTATTTACCCATCAGGATTACGAGTCTCGCATAAGAGGCGGCCATAATTTCTTTCAAATCAGATTCTCGGATAAACCTGTAATGGCATCAAGGGACAGTATTGATATTCTGGTTGCCCTTGACAGGGAGAGTATAGAGCAGCATAAAAATCAACTCTCAGAAAACGGACAGATAATATTTGATTCATCTGCTTTAAAACAGAAACATGAAGAGCAGCATTTTTTCGATATCCCGTTTGTAAATTTGGCAATAGAGCATGGCGGGAATAAAATAATGGCAAACACTGTTGCGGTTGGTGCTGTTCTTGGCATGCTGGGAATGGATCTTGATATACTCCATGAAATAATAAAGGGTACATTCATAAAGAAAGGCGAAGCTGTTATAACAGCCAATATCGCTTCTGCTACAGCAGGACATGATTTTGCCATTAAAAAATGTCTTAGGTGTTCATTTTCTGCTGCACAGAGGGCGAAACCTAAGATGATGATCACGGGTATTGAGGCAATAGGATTTGGTGCTATTGCTTCAGGCTGCAGATTTTATTCAGCATATCCAATGACGCCATCAACCGGGATTATGAATTATATTGCAGGCAGGGAAAAGGAATACGGAATAATTGTGGAGCAGGCAGAGGATGAAATAGCTGCCATTAACATGGTGCTTGGAGCATCCTTTGCGGGGGTAAGAGCTATGACAGGCACATCAGGAGGTGGTTTTGCCCTGATGGTTGAAGGGCTTTCACTTGCTGCAATGACAGAGACACCCATTGTTATAGCACTTGGGCAGAGGCCAGGCCCTGCCACAGGCTTTCCTACAAGGACAGAGCAGGGTGAACTGCTGTTTTCCCTTTACACTGCCCACGGAGAATTTCCAAGGGTTGTCTTTGCTCCCGGCACACCTGAGCAGGCTTTTTATCTGACCAATAAAGCGTTCGATCTGGCTGAAAAATACCAGATTCCTGCCATTGTCATTTTTGACCAGTATCTTGCTGACTCGGAGTGGACAGATGAAGGATTCGATCTAAGGAGGATTAAATTTACAGATTACAGGCTGAGAGGAGAAGCGTTTAAAAACCTTTCAGAATACAGGAGACATGCCTTTACTGACAGCGGTGTTTCGCCTCTTGGAGTCCCGGGAGATTCAAGACATCTTGTTGTAACTGACAGTGATGAACACGACGAAGAAGGCCATATTGTTGAGGATGCTGATACAAGGACAAAAATGGTACAAAAAAGATTATTCAAGAAGATACCTCTTATCGCTGAAGAGATTGACCAGCCACTTGTTTACGGAGATAGCGCATCTGAGATAGTAATTGTTGGCTGGGGGTCAACTTACGGTGTTCTGAAAGAGGCGGTTGATGAATTATCAAAGGACAATAAAATTGCAATGCTTCATTTCAGCGAAATCTATCCGTTCCCATCGATAGAAAAGTATGATTATCTGGATATCCTAAAGAACGCAAAACTGACCATCTGCATTGAAAATAATGCGACAGGACAGTTTGCAAGCCTTGTAAGAGCAGAGACAGGATATGAATTCAAGGCCAAGATTAATAGATATGATGGAAGACCTTTTACATTGGAGAGATTACTGGGAGAAATAAATGTCGAGATTGGAAGACTATAAAGGACAGACACCTGCATGGTGTCCCGGATGCGGGAATTTCAGCATCCTCAAGACATTTAAGGATGCATTGGTTGAACTGGATATAGAACCGTATCAATTAACAATCGTCTCAGGGATAGGTCAAGGTGCAAAGATGCCACACTATCTCAAATGTAATACCTTTAACGGTTTACACGGACGGACACTTCCGGTTGCAACGGGTATAAGGCTTTCCAATCATGAAATGCTTGTGATTGCAGTGGCTGGGGATGGAGACTGTTACGGTGAAGGAGGAAACCACCTGCTGCATGCCATGAGAAGAAATATTAATATAAAGCTTTTTGTGCATGATAACCAGATATACGGGCTAACAAAAGGACAGGCTTCTCCCACAAGCATGGAAGGTATGAAGACAAAGAACCAGCCTTTTGGAGTATTTTCTGAACAGCTGAACCCAATTGCACTGGCTGTAGCCCTCGACTGCAGTTTTGTTGCAAGAGGGTCTGCCGGAGATACTGAGCACCTGAAGTGGTTGATTACAGAGGCGATAAAACATAAAGGATTCACACTTATTGATATTCTGCAACCATGTGTAACTTTTAATAAAATTAATACATATGAATGGTACAGGCAGAGAGTTTACAGGATAGAACCTGAATACAATCCTCAAGATAGGGGTGAGGCTTTTAAAAGGTCACTTGAATGGGGGAACCGGATTCCCATAGGGATAATCTATAAAAATAACCGCCCTGTATATGAAGATAGAATACCCGTGATAAAGGATATTTCTCTTTTAAAACAATCTTTTGACGTTTCGAAATTAGAGGACACTCTAAAGGAGTTCTATTAACCACTTTTATCATGATAATAGATAAACAGGCAATAGCGTATCTGAGACCGGTACATGGCTTCTATAATATCGTTGTGATGTTTCTGTTCATGTATCAGGGCTGGCTTGGAATTAAAATAAGGAAAGGAAGAAAGTCAGGTAAACAGTCAATTAAGGCCGTTAAGAGGCACAGAAAGGCAGGGCCGGTTCTGGTATTAATGGGTATTTTTGGATATCTGGCCGGAAATACACTGGTTTATCTTGACCACGGACATTTTCTGGAACATTCCCTGCATTTTATTACAGGATCATTTATTGTGCTTTCTATAATTACTACATTTTTCATCTCAAGGAGGATAAAATCTCCTGAATCACCCTGGAGATTTCCACATTTCAGGCTCGGCATATTAATTATATGTCTTTATCTTATTCAGGTATTTCTGGGATTGTGGATTCTTATATTGCGTGTTGATACATTTAATTAAATATCTTATCTGTAGCTTGAGCATCGCGAGATATAGTTTTTTAAATTTTATTATTTATATTTTAAGAACCACCCGTTAGAAGAAAATGTCTATACTTTCTAAAGGGGGTAAACCCCGTTAGAAAAACTTCGCCCTTCTAATGGGGTGAAATATATAAAAATTATACCTTTCATATAAACAAACATCTTCTATGCACATCTAATTTACCCCGTAAAGTAAACCATGTCATTTTTTACGGGAATTACTTTAATAAACTGATGAAAGTACCCGATAAATAGGGAATAATTATAGTATAGTAAAAAAATCTGTTTTTATTTATAATTACATCTAAAGGTGCTTAAAACATAAACAGCAAAAATTTTAAATTTAAATCATTAATTGCCTGATTAGTGGTATATTCTTGCAAATTAGTTTAAAAATTGATAGCCTTTTGAAGATGTATCTGATTTGTTTTCATTACTTTGCTGCCAGTTTTTTAGGTATTCAAAATGAAAGATGAATTAAAGACAAAAAAACAGCTCATTAGTGAGCTAAAAGTACTTCGCAAACAAATTAAAAAACTTGAAAAATCCGGTTCCAATTACAAAAAGTCTGCCGATATATATCAGGAATGTTTAGATAGATGTAGCACTTTTTTACAAAACGAACCCAACCCTGCTTTAATCATAGATAACAAAGGTAGATATATCGACTGCAATGAAACTGCCTTAAGATTTTTAGAATGCGCAAGAGATGAGTTGTTAAAAAAGAGTGTATATGATTATATCGCCCCTGGCGATGATGAAAAACAGCTATTAAAAGAACACAAAAAACTATGGAAAGAAGGTGGTATTGCTGAAACTGATTACTACATCAACGGAAAAATCAAGACACTGAATTTATCCATAACCCCTATTATGTGGGGTACTAAAAAAGCAGTTTTAGTAATAGGCAAAGAAAGCACTGAAATTAAATATCTGGACCATTTATCAGAGTCATTGCTTGATAAAATTATAACAGGTGTTTCAATGATAAATGCAAAAATGGAGATTGTGTGGATAAATAAGAGTCTAAGAGATTGTTTCCCAAATATAGATGTCAGAAAAAAGCCGATATGTTATGGGTCATTCTATTCTCCACCCAAAAAGGAGATATGTGATTACTGTCCAGTAATAAAAGCATTTAAAACTGGAAAGGTTTATTCTTCAGAAACAGGTATTTGTGCAGATGGAAGAATATACAATGTAGTTGCAGTGCCTGTTAAAGACGTGAGTGGTATGACAAATTATGTAGTTGAAAATGTAATAGACATAACAGAAGAGAAGAAGGCAGCGGAAGCAGTTGAGCTTGAACACAGAAAGATGATGTCTATATTCGACAATATTGATGAGGTTGTTTACGTTAGCGATCCTGATTCCCATGAGATATTGTATGCAAATTATGTTGTTAAAAAACAGTTTGGAGATGTAGTTGGTCAGAAGTGTTATAAGGTTTTTCAGAATATGGATTTTCCATGTGACTTTTGTACCAATAAATTTATTTTTGGAAAGAATGTAGGCAAACCATATATCTGGGAATTCAGGAACAGAATGAATAATCGCTGGTACCGTTGTATTGACAAGGCTATACGCTGGACTGACGGACGGATGGTTCGTTACGAAATGGCTATTGATATCAACAACAAAAAAGAGATAGAAATTGCACTGATAGATTCTCAAGAAAAATACCGTGATCTGTATGACAATGCTCCGGATATGTATCATTCAATTGACAATAACGGGGTAATAATAGATTGCAATTTAACCGAGGCAAGAATGCTCGGCTATGAAATAGAAGAGATTGTCGGCAGACATATTACCGACTTTTTTACAGAGGAATCCACCAGACTTTTTTATGAAGATTTTCCAAAGTTGAATTATGAGAAAACTCAATTAAATCTGGAGAGGGAATTCGTCAGAAAAGACGGCACTACATTTCCAGCCAGTCTGAATGTTTATTCCGAGTTTAATGAAAACGGAGAATTAATCAAAACAAAGACGATTGCAAGGGATATAACCCTGCAGAAGCAGGCAGAGAAGGCTTTAAAGGAAAGCGAAGCCACCAAGAGGTCCATTTTGGAAGCTGCACCGATAGTAATTGGTCTTGTTCAAAACGGACTTTTTAGCTGGGTGAATGATAAAATGAATGAATTGTTGGGGTATGTCGAGGATGAGTTATACGGAAAGAGCGAGAGAATTTTATACGAAAGTGTTAAAGAATTCAAGCGCATAAAAAAGCAAAGGGATGAGAGCTTACTTAAGCATGGAAGCAGTAATATAGAGACCCAGTGGAAATGCAAAGACGGTGGAATAATTAATATATATTTGAGATCAGCCGCTGTCAATCCGTCAGACATTTCACAAAGCGTGATATTTACAGCAGTAGACATTACCGAGCTTAAGCTTGCCGAAGAAGCTTTAATGACAAGCGAAGAGAGATACCGGGTGCTTTTCGAAGACTCCAGAGACACAGTTTATATTACTACCCGTGACGGTACTTTCCTTGAGATCAATAAGGCTGGACTGGAACTCTTTGGCTACAACAGAAAAGAGATTGTTGGGCAGAGTGCTTTTAAAATATATGTCAACCCTGATGACAGAACTAAGTTTCAGAATGAGATAGAGAAAAATGGATATGTGAGAGATTATGAAATAAAATTTCGCAAGAAGGATGGTACAGAGGTGAACTGCCTGCTCACTTCAACTCTCTGGAAAACAGTTGATGGAAGAGTTCTCGGATACCAGGGTATGATACGGGATGTTACCGAGCGGCGGAGGATGGAGGAAGAACTTTTCAGGGTTGAAAAACTCGAATCAATAGGGATTTTAGCTGGGGGTATTGCCCACGATTTCAATAACATCCTTACCGCAATTTTAGGTAACATTACTCTTGCAACGATGTATACAAAACCCGAAGACGAACTTTTTAAGAGATTGATAGAGTCTGAGAAGGCTGTCCTGCGTGCAAAGGATTTGACCCAGCAACTGCTGACTTTTTCCAAGGGTGGGGTGCCTATCAAGAAAACAGTATCTATCGGTGAATTAATAAGAGATTCAACGAGTTTTGCACTAAGGGGTTCAAATGTCAAATGTGAATTTATGTTTCCGGAGAACCTCTGGCCGGTTGAAATTGATGAAGGACAGATAAGCCAGGTGATTAATAATTTGGTTATTAATGCTGACCAGGCAATGCCCGAGGGAGGGACGATTGAGATTGTTGCTGAAAATAAAACTATCGAATATGAAAGTAGCCAGTCTCTTTCTGAGGGACGGTATGTTGAGATAACCATTAAGGATATGGGTATAGGTATACAAAAAGAGCATCTGCAAAAGATATTTGATCCGTATTTTACCACCAAACAGAAAGGTAGCGGTCTCGGGCTTGCTGTCACCTATTCAATTGTAAAGCAGCACAGTGGGCATATTACCATAGAATCTGAATATGGAGCCGGGACAAACGTACATATATATCTGCCTGCTTCAGAAAAGGAGATTCCTGATAAAAAATACGCTGAGAAAAGACCTATTATTGGAAAGGGAAGGATTCTGTTTATGGATGACGAGGAAATAGTCAGAAATGTTGCCGGTGAAATGTTGAGGCAATTGGGATATGAGGTTGAATTTGCCTTAGATGGAGCAGAAGCGATTGAACTTTATAGTGAGGCTAAGGAATCAGAGCGTCCTTTTGATTCAGTAATAATGGATTTAACGGTTCCCGGCGGTATGGGTGGCAGGGAGGCGATTAAGAAACTTGTTGAAATAGACCCCGGGGTCAAAGCAATTGTTTCGAGCGGTTATTCAAATGATCCTGTGATGGCAAATTACTGGGATTACGGATTTAGTAATGTTATCGTAAAACCGTATAACATGGTGGAAATCAGTGAAATATTGTATAGAGTTATAACTGAACAGTCAGGGTGAACCCTGTTAGAAGACCTTTGCCCATATAGCTGGCAGGCCTTCCTGACGGCAGACAGGCTCACACTGGGCATTAAATCCCGTTAGAAGAAAATAACAGTAATTTCTAAACGGGGTAAACCACCATGTTCTCTAAAAAGGAATTTTTTTTTCATCCCCACTGCAAGCCCCGAAAGACCTCTGGTCTCTTATGGGGCAAGCAGCAGGGATTACTAACAGGGTGAATTATTAAAAATTGCATGTTTAACCATTCCTAACCCCGCCTTTGATCAAAGACCTGCTTTTCACGCATAGCACAAAGCGCTTTGTATAAAAAGTAAGCAGTAGGCAGTAAGGAGTAAGCAGTAAATGAAAATACAGGGGTATATAATCGTAAAACGGTTACGGTAACGACGCCCGCCCTGTCAAGTAAGCTTTTCTACTCTACAGGGCCCGTTTTGTCAAAAGGTTACGTCTTACGGTAACGGTTTCGAAGCCCGTTTAGTAATCTAGTTTCTCTAGTTTTTCTGGTTTAAACTAAAGAAACAAAAGAAACTAACTAAAGAAACTATTTTTGCTTTGCCTTTTACTGCTTACCGCTTAGTGCCTACTTCCTACTTAAAGCATTGCTCATAGTTTTTCCTCCTATGGCTACACAAAGCTAACTTATTTATAATAATATAAATGTTAAAATTAACTATGTCTGAAAAAAGGTGTAATAACATACTCGTAAGAGGTGTAAACTGGATTGGTGATGCTGTAATGACTATGCCTGCCTTAAGGGCGCTTAGACACTCGGAACCCGGTAAAAAAATAAAACTGCTCGTCGAACCCAGGATTTACCCTTTATTCGAGAAAGACCCGAATGTAGATGAGATTATATTGTACAAAGATGAATATAGGAGTATTACGGGAAAGTTCAGGCTTGCAAATATGCTTAAGAAAAACGATTTCTGCACGGCGGTTCTTTTTCAGAATGCGATCGATGCAGCAATTATAACATTTCTTGCCAGGATTCCCGAAAGGATTGGATACAGCAGAGATGGGAGGGGATTACTTCTTACAAAACCCGTCCCTTTTGACAGTCAAAGCAGAAGACTCCATCATATCGAATATTATCTAAGCATGCTCGATAAGGCAGGATTTGTTACAAAATATTCTCTGCCCTGGATCTATATGTCTATCGTTGAGAGGCTTGAGGCAAGAGAGATGCTTAAAGATCTAAGACAGCCTGTTATTGCATTAAACCCGGGTGCTACTTACGGGTCTTCAAAGAGATGGCACACTGAACGTTTTGCAGAAGTAGCTCAAAAAGTGATTGATGAGATTGATGGCAGCATAGTAATCTTAGGCGGACCAACGGAAACAGGAATTGCAGAAGAAATTATAAAGACAATGCAGACACATGACGTTCGGCAATCCCTGCTTAATATGGCCGGTAGAACCGAACTGAGAGAGCTTGTTGCCTTAATCTCGGAATGCGATGTACTTGTAACAAATGATTCAGGCCCGATGCATATTGGATATGCTGTTGGCACACCTGTTGTTGCAATATTCGGTTCTACATCGCCTGAACGTACAGGCCCGGCCGGTAAAGGCAATATTGTTATCAGCAAAGAACTGGATTGTTCCCCATGTTTTGAGAGGAAATGCAAAAATAGAGACTTGAAGTGTATGGATATAATTACCTCCGGTGAAGTTTATGAAGCCGTAAAAACACTAATTTATTCAAAAAGGGCTGTATTTTTTGACAGAGATGGTACATTATGCAGAGATGCGGGATATCTGAACAGGATGGAAAACCTCGAAATCTTTCCTGAAATCAACTGTCTGACAAGATTAAAGGAGAAAGAATTCACTTTGATAGGCGTATCAAACCAGTCAGGAATTGCAAGGGGACTGGTTGAGGAAGATTTTGTGAAGCAGGTTAACAATATTTTTATTGATAAATACGGATTCAATGATTTTTACTACTGTCCGCATCATCCTGATGAACATTGTTCATGCAGAAAACCGGAGCCAGGTCTTCTTTTGAAAGCCAGGATTGACCATAATTTAAACCTGAAGAAATCATTTGTCGTTGGAGACAAGGAGACGGATATGCTTCTTGCAAAATCGTCAGGTGCAAAGGGCATATTTGTTAAAACAGATCAGGATAGTTTTTCCGAGAACGCTGATTTTGTTGCAGGAGATATCGAGGAAGCTGTCAGTATAATTTTAGAAAATAGCTGAAAAGAAAATTATGGGCAGGGTCAGGTTTTACAGAAAGATATTAATTATCAAACCAAGTTCTCTGGGAGATATCATCCATAGTCTGCCTTTTCTGAATTCTATAAAATACAGTTTTCCTAAATCAGAAATACACTGGGTTATTGCAAAGGGGCTGGAGGGGCTCCTTGAAGGGCATCCAATGGTTGACAGATATATAATAGTAAACAAGGAAATGTGGAAGAAGGTCTCAAGAACAGGTGAGACCATAAAAGAGTTAAGGCGGCTTTTTAAAAAACTGAAAAATGAAAATTATGATCTGGTTATTGATCTTCAGGGTTTACTGAGAAGCGGTATTATTGCAATGGCTACACGTGCTCCTGTGAGGGTAGGATTTACCGAGGCAAGGGAAGGCAGCAGGCTTTTTTATAATAAAACTGTCGAAGGTGGAAAAAATATGCACGCTGTCGACAGATATATGAAGATTGCGGAAGCGCTTGGTTGCGATACAGAAAAAAAGATTTTTCCATTTCCTCTGATAAAAAATGATTTAAAAGATATAAGGGAAATCAAAGGCGCTTTAAAGGATTATGCTGTAATTGTTCCCGGTGCAAGATGGGACACAAAGATATGGCCCTGGGAGAATTTTGGCAGGATAGCCTCAATGCTACCTTTAAAATCTTTTGTAGTAGGTGGCAGGGCTGATGTATCAATTGCAGAAAAAGTGGTCAAGGCATCCAATGGAAAGGCGCTATCTCTTGCCGGCAGTACAAATCTGAGGGAATTGATAGAAATTATGAGAGATGCGAGGTTTGTGATTTCCAATGATTCTGGCCCTATGCATATTGCAGCAGGTTTTAATGTGCCAGTTGTTGCTATATTCGGACCAACAAGTCCTTTAAAGACAGGTCCATACGGCAGGGGGCATATTATCATAAAAAGTGATGAAGAATGTTCTCCGTGTTTTAAAAAACGATGCAAAGACTTAAAGTGCATGAAAGGAATCACAGTCGGCGGTGTTCATGAAAAGATCCGCGACATTTTCGGGTAGTAGAGATTTTTTTAAAAGGAGTTATATAGTTGAAACTCGGAATATTTATTAACAATGACAGGCATCTTGAACATATAGTCGGGATAACAAAGGCAGCAGTCTTTAAGGGTCATGAAGTAATTATGTTTAATATGGATGACGGTGTAAAGCTTCTTGGAAACCCGGAATTTTCAGAGCTATGCGGGACAAAAGGTGTTTCAATAAGTTTTTGCGACTACAGTACTATAGATCTGGGAATAAATAAAAAAGGCATTCCCGGGGAAGTAATCTGCGGGAGTCAGTATAATAATGCGTTAATGGTCCGTGAAGTTGACAGGCTTATTGTTTTATAAATATTAAAATGTAAATTTGAAAATAAGTTATATGAAGATTCTTTATATACTCAACGATGGACCTGAAAAATTGTCAGATCAGATAATTAATGTGCAGTTGAAAGATCATGAGGTAAAGGTCATTGACCTTTCTAAAAAAAAGGTTTCATATGAAAGTATTATAGATGATATTTTTTCATATGACAGGGTCATTTCCTGGTAATAATGAGTTGACCTGGGAAAGAAATAATGGGCAATAATCAGCCCTTTCTCAAGAAAAAAGGCTGTTTGTTCATTGTTTCATTACTTACACTTCTTACATATTCAGTTCTATTTCTGGCGCGATCTCTCGATGATAATAGACTCACCAGCTGGCAATGGGCATTTCAAAAGGCTGATGAGGTCGATATCTTCTTTATCCTTGTATCAGGCATTATCATTGCGTTTATTATTTCAAAGTTTCTGCTTTCAAGGCATTTTTCTTCCTTTTTTCTTTTTCTGATATCATTTGTTGCCTCATTTATCTTCTGGAAAGAGCCCGAGGTTATCGTGGATGCCTCAAGATATTTCACACAGGCCAAACATCTTGAGATATACGGGATAAAATATTTCATAGAGGAATGGGGCAGGGGTATTAATGCCTGGACTGATATGCCGGTTGTCCCATTTCTTTACGGCCTGATTTTCAAATTTTTCGGGGAGACAAGAGTTTATATACAGATTTTCTCAGCCCTTATTTTCTCTTCGACAGTTGTGCTTACCTGTATGATAGGTAAAACCATCTGGAACGAAGATACCGGTTTATTGGGTGGACTGCTTCTTCTTGGGATGCCGTATCTGTTAACGCAGGTGCCGCTTATGCTTGTTGATGTAGCTACGATGTTTTTTGTAACACTCTCGATTTTTATTTTTATAAAAGCAATAGAAAGAGGCGGGGCAAAGATGATAATTCTTTCATCTGTTGCAATAGTATTTGCTATTTTTTCCAAATATTCAACATGGTTAATGCTTTCAGTTCTGATTGTTATATTCTTGGTTTACCTGGGAATTCTTCCATCTTATATCCCCCGGCACAAGGGGAGTGGGTGGAAAAAAGTTTTTTATAGAGTTTCCATAATCGCATTAATTTCAGGACTATTAATTGGAATTGTACTTTACTACAGATTCGACGTCTTTTCAGAACAGATCAAACTTTTAATGACCTATCAGAGACCGGGTCTGCAAAGATGGGGTGAGAGTTTCATATCAACTTTCTTTTTCCAAATTCATCCTTTTTTAACTATAGCTGCGTTATACTCCGTTTATTCAGCAGTCAAGAAAAAAGATTTTAGATATCTGATCATAATATGGATGGTGCTTCTTGTTGTTTTTATGGACATCAGGAGGATACGTTATGTCATAATGGTTTTCCCTATGTTTGCATTAATGGCCTCTTACGGTTTGCAGGAAATCAAGGATAAAGATCTGAGAAAATTTGTTGCTATGTGCACTGTGACATCTTCCCTAATTGTTGCGATCTTTGTTTATCTTCCATTATTACAGAGTATGGGTGCGGTAAATCTGAAGGATGCCGGAAGGTATTTAAATTCTGTCAAAGCAGAGACTATAGAGGTCTTAACCATACCCTCTGAAGACGATACAATCAACATGGCTGTTTCCGTGCCGATACTTGATTATTTTACGGACAAGAACTTGTACTATCATTATGATGCAGGTCTGCCCCCTCCCTTTGAAAAGATTAGTGAATCGTCACTAAGGTTTACATGGGAATATAAAAATCCTGATTACTATAAGGCTCACAAAACAGGTTTAGTAGACAACAGTGCAATAGTAGTGATATCAGACAGGCCGGGGAGACAGATGCCTGACAATATCAGACAAAGGATAAAAGGTTATCAAGAAAGCAAGAATTTTAAAACTTCTGCAGGATTATTCCGTTACAGACCGGTTGTCATGATATACCTGCTTTCCCCTTATAACTTTTAACTTGATAATTCCATAGAAAATTAATGAATTTAAAGAAGTAATACACGGTTTAACAACGGTTGACAAGTCATGAGTTCTGTGATATTTTAAACCCTGATAAAAAATAATTTCAGGACTGGAGGGGAGACAATGGAAAGTGTAGGTATTGGCTTTATAGTGTCCGGATTAGTGGTGGGGCTACTCTTCGGCTTTGTTCTACAACGAGGAAGGTTTTGTATGAACACGGCCTTCAGAGATATAATATTCATCAATGACCTTACCCTTTTCCGTTCGTATCTTATTGCCTTGATGACCATGATTATTGGGTCCAATATACTCAATGACATTGGACTAATACACTTGAAGAGCCAGTCATTTTATCCTCTGGCTAATATTATTGGAGGCTATCTCTTCGGAATCGGCATGGTCCTGGCAGGCGGCTGTGGAAGTGGAATATGGTACAGGGTTGGAGAAGGTCAATTTGGATCGATATTTGCGGTTCTAGGTTTCTTTCTGGGCATAGGTGCAACAACCAACGGTATATTAAACCCGCTATATACAGCATTAAGGAGTGTAGTGGTTCCTATTGCCGGAGTACGTAATGCAACCCTGTGGCAGATATTTGGAGACGGAATGGCTATAAAATGGATAGTAATAGCGGTTCTTTTTGTTGCTGCAGCTATCTTTATCCTTAAAGGCAAGCCGTTTTCAATAACCAAGCAGAAAGGATTTTTCTGGTCTGTAACCGGTCTTCTTATAGGTAGTTTGGGTATACTTGCATTCTGGGCTTCCGAGTACTTTGGAGGTGGATTTGCAAGAGGTCTTAACTTCACAACTCCTACAGGTGAATTATTCTTTACCGCACTGACCGGAGATGCAAAATCAAAGTTTTTCCCGATGTTTTATCTCGGATCTTTCAAGGTTACCTGGGCATCACTTTATATTATAGGAGTTCCAATTGGTGCCTACATCAGTGCAAGGGTTTTAAAGGAGTTTCTCTGGAAAGCTCCTCCTGTGGGTGAACTTCTTACAGTCTTTGGCGGAAGCTTGATGATGGGTTTTGGCGCAGTATGTGCAGGCGGATGTAATGTAGGACAGGCACTTACCGGCTTTACAACATTATCAATTGCAAGTATTGTTGCATCGATATTTATAGTCCTTGGCAACTGGACAATGGTTTACTTCAAATTCATTAAACCCATGAAGGACATGTAACAATTATTAAAAAATTTACGCGTTACGGGTTACAGGTTGCGAAGTTACAGGTTACGGTGTTTACTCGCATCTCGTAACCTGTAACCTGTTTAATTAGAATTTAAAAAATGGTTATTGATGCACGGACACTCAATTCTCAGGAACTTTTTATAAAACTTAAAGAGATACTTGCCTCACAGATTGGCAAGGATGTTTTTATTGAGATTATGCTTAATACACAGAGTGAGACTAAAAGACTAAAAGCTTTTGTTTCCATGTCAGGATGTCAGACAACAGATGTGGAGAAGAAAGAGGGATATTATGTCATGTGCATAAAAGGGAGTCCCTGCTGCGTTTGATGAGGATGCATTTTTAGTAGAAAGTGTCCTGATTAATATAACCAATGTATTAAACAGATAGCGACAGACCAATTTTCATTATATTTTCGGGGCAATCGTTGAGATGCCCCTAAATTTTTTTTTATAATCATATATGGATTCCCCACAGAAAACTTCACAGTTTTCTAAGATGTCTCAGGCGGGCGGCAAGGAGAATGCTACCATCATACTTGGAGGCGGCCTTGCAGGGCTTGCAGCCGGCTTTGTCATGAGCAGGGCAGGTCATTCAGTTATCGTTTTCGAAAGAGACCCTGTAGTTGGAGGCCTTTCTAAGACGATAGTTCAGGGTGAGTTCAGGTTTGATCTGGGTGGTCACAGGTTCCTTACAAAAAATGAAAAGATAGAGCATTTTGTCAAAGACCTACTGGATGGAGATTTTTTAACGGTATCACGAAAAAGCAAAATATTCATGCGCGATAAGTTCTTTGACTACCCCCTGAGACCTTCTGATGCTATTTTTAAACTGGGTATACCCGCTACTATAAAGATAATTGCAGACTATAACTGGGAAAAGATAAAAGGCTTTTTTAACACACCTGTCAGTATTTCACTGGAAGACTGGGTGGTGAGCAATTTCGGACGTACCATGTTTAATCTATATTTTAAGGAATACAGTGAAAAGGTATGGGGTATAGAGTGTAAAAGAATAAGCAAGGAATGGGTGGCACAGAGGATAAAGGGTCTTTCCCTCTGGACTGCAATGAAGAATGCCTTCTTTAAATTCAGCGGTAAAGATATAGATACTCTTGCTGATAAATTTATCTACCCAACAATGGGAATCGGACAGATTTCTGACAGGTTAAGGGAAGAGATTGAGGGGAGAAACCAGGTATTAACAAATACCAGAATCTTACAGATTAAACATGAAGATTTTGTTGTTAAGAATATAATCACAGAAAATCACGAACATCTTCACGATATTGAGGGGAGGGAATTTATCTCCAGCATCCCCTTAACAAACCTCGTTCAAATGCTTGCCCCGGCTTTACCAGAAGAGATACTTGAGGCAGCCTCTCAACTTAAATACAGAGACCTCGTGATAGTTGCAGTTATGCTCAACCGAGAAAGTATTACAGATCTTACATGGATGTATATACCTGAACAGAAGATATCCCTTGGCAGGTTACACGAACCAAAGAACTGGAGTCCGAACATGGCGCCGGAAGGTAAAACACATATAATAGCTGAATATTTCTGTTTTGATGCTGACGAGATATGGAACTCTCCTAACGCAGAACTGGTATCCATGACCGTGAGACAGTTGGAAACTTTGGGTTTTATAAACAAAAATGAGGTGATAGACACTTGTGTTATAAGGGTGCCAAGAGCCTATCCTCTGTTCGAGGTAGGCTATACAAAATATCACACAAAGATTTTAGGATATTTGGAGAAATTTAAAAATCTACACATCATTGGCAGGGGCGGGTTATTCAGATACTATAACATGGACCATGCGATTGAATCTGGAATCGAGGTGGCTGAAAAAATCATTAGAAAGCCACGCTTGAAAAATAATAATACAAATGCCCCGTAAGAGAGAATAAATTGATGAAATGTGCCCTTGTCATACCCTCATGGGTACCAGAAGATATTTTCACATCCAGGACAGCAGGCTCACAGATTAACTACTGGCAGCCATTAGGCACACTCTATGTCGCCGCAGTCCTTAAAAAAGCAGGTTATGATGTAAGATTCTTCAATGGTGCGTTCATTACCCATGAGCAAATACTCAATGAAGTCAAACAATTCAATCCTGAGTTTATAGGACTTTATTCAACGACCTTTGGATGGGTAAAGGCAAAAAAGACCGCAGCTGATTTTACCGGACTGTTTAAAAGAAATGTCTTTATCTGTGCCGGCGGCCCATACCCCATTGCAATGCAGGAGCGATGTCTTGAAGATGCAAAGGAATACCTTGATGCCATAGTGACAGGAGAAGGTGAATTTACAACCCTTGAAATACTGGATAGGCTTCAAAAGGGCAAAAGCCTCGATGGAGTGGAAGGTGTAATATACAGAGAACGTGAAAAGATTATAAAGAATCCGCCAAGGCCATTAATTAATGATCTTGATTCGCTTCCTTTTCCTGCAAGAGACCTTTTGGGTGATACAGATCTGTATATCCCGCCCCCAGCTACTTATAAGAGAAGACCTGTGGCGGTCTTGCTGACCTCAAGAGGTTGTAATAGAAGATGTATATATTGCTTCCAGATAGATAAAGACAGAAAGAGTGGAATCCGCTACCGCAGTGTTGGAAATGTGATTGAAGAGATAGAACTGTGTCTCAAACAGGGATACAGGGAGATAAAATTTATAGATGACACATTTGCAGCTGATTATGACAGGGCTATGGAGATAGCTGAGGAGATAAAGTCAAGACGTCTTGATTTCACATGGTTCGCATCTGCCTGTGTCAATCAGGTGGACAGGCCATTGCTAAGGGCATTCAAAGAAGCGGGCTGTTGGGCTATACTCTTTGGTGCAGAAAGTGGCCTCCAGAAAAACCTGAGCACTATAAGGAAAGGAATAACACTTGAGCAGATAAGAAAGGCTGTTAAGGATGCAAAGGATGTCGGTATTAAGGTCAGCACCCCTTTTATGTTTGGTATTCCCGGTGAAACATTTGAAGATGGTTTGAAGACTATTGAATTTGCAATAGAAATTGACCCTGATATCGCAAATTTCCATGCGATAACGCCATTCCCCGGTACATACCTTTACGATAATCTCGAGAAATATGGGACTGTATCTGATGAACTTACAGACTTTACATATCAGGGAGCAGCTTTTATCCCCTATACCATGACAAGGGAAGAGATTCTAAATCTTCGTCAGATAGCTTTTAAGAGATTCTATTCAAGGCCCTCATTTATACTCAAAAGACTTCTTGAGTTAAGGAGCCCTCATGATTTCAGGGTTGCATTTAAAAGTTTAAGGAGCCTGTTCTGGCTGTGGTCAAAAAGTGATTTATTCAAAAGAGATAGAAACAGAACAGCTGCTAGACCAGATAATTCATAAATTTCAAACCAACATCTAAAGAACACCGGAATGACATGATATGCTCGCTCATTCTCGTCCACTCTGCATGCTATTCGGAGACCTGTCCCGACTTAAGTCGCGAGGTTTTCGCCGGTCTTGCATCAAAACTCCCTGACTTCCGGCGAAAAAAGCCGCTCTCATACCATGTCATTCCGATAACCGAGAAAAATTTATGAATTAAGAGGGTTATTTAATGCTCATTGGAGGGCTCTATATCCATGGCACACCTGAAGCCCATATCATCATCTCTTTCAACAGGAGATTCATGACCAGGGTCTCCTGAGCGCAGGCTGACAGGCCAGCTATACCAAGAACCGCCTTTTAGGACATGGCTGTCAACCCATTCCCGCACATTACCCGCCATATCCATTACACCATAGGGCGATTTTCCCTTTGGAAAGCTGCCTGCAGGCGCAAGCTTCTTATAGCCGTCGATCTTTCCTCCCTCGTCCCAGTTTGCATTATTAGCCACCCAATCATTTCCCCATGGGAATCTTCTCCCGTCAGCACCCCTTGCCGCCTTCTCCCATTCGGAACTTAGGGGAAGCCTTTTGCCTGCCCATCTGCAGTATATACCTGCCTGGCGCCATGTAACACCCACAACAGGATGGTTCTCCATTTTTTTATCCCTATACCATTTTTTCCCGTCTTCATGGATTGTCCTCGGATAATCTATAATCAGGGAAGGTTCATCGCAACCACCAGCATTAACGCACCTGTGATACTGTGAATTTGTCACTTCATATTTATCAATATAAAATGCCTTAAGGTAGATCTTTTTATGAGGGTTTTTTTCACTCAATGGTTCATCTTCGGCAAGTCCCATTATAAATTCGCCCTCAGGTATCAGAATAATCTCAGCACCATCCCTGCTTATTTTTGACGGCTCAAGAGCTTTTGCCCCGTAAAAAAGCCCTTCCTTTTCTGCGGGGATTGCTGATGAAGGCATAAATATCCATAAAGCATAAAGTATAATAACCAGGAAAGCAGGCATCATTTCCTCATTCATGATAATTTGAGTATAAGCTCTTATGTTAATTATAGTTTTTCCGAAAGATAAGTAACATCAATAAAAATCTAAATTTTCAACTTTAGATTTTATTATAATTGCTGAAGGTATAATTTATTTAATAATTATAATTACATATTGACAAAATATAATATATTAGTTAAATTCAAAACAGTAGTAACCTATTTCATATGTCATAGGGGGGATCAAATTTAAAGTCCCAAAATACCAAACTTAATGGAGGTGATGCCAGGAAAAATCTAAGAGGCTATAAGTAATATATAACATCTTATAGCATGGAATTTATTTGTTTTTTAATTGATTGAGAATTCAAAATGTAGGAGGTAACAAAATGGCAGTTTGTAATAGCGGCAAAAGTAAACTTACTGTTGTACTGTCAATTTTAGGAGTAATTGTTGTAATCTTAGTTATAGCAGCGCTCATTCGCGGTAGCGAACCAAAAGGAGATTATAAAGGGCGTGTTTTTGTCGCCGGTCACGGTGGACATATTGCTGATGCAAATGTTGTCATTGACCCTTCAGACACAGTAAACCCGATTAAAATCCCGAGCTATGCAGTATGGAGTGGAGATAAGCTGCATATGATACCTCTTGGAGAGTCAAGGGATCATGCATTTCATGATATAAGGATCGACAGCGAGAACCCAAATACAATATTCTGGTCTACTTATTTTGCTAAGAAACCTTCGGTTATTGTAGGAAAGGCAGATTTAAGGACAAACAAGTGGGTAGCTGAGAAGACATATCAGCTTCCCAAGGAGGTCATTGATTTTGGAAAGACTACAAAATCAACCCTCTACTGTGGATCTGGGCAAAGCGTTAAATATTATCTGCCAGTATTTATGGGTTATCCGGGATTCATTGATGTGGTTGAAAAAGGGACTCTCGAACTGAAACACAGGGTTATGTTTGCAAGCAATCCTGAATTGCCTACTAACTACACGTTTACCCATGGTAATAACAGCCCTGATATGAAATATATGTATATTGTCATGGGTGAATCTAACCCTGCTCATGCAGTGAAAGGGTTGACCTGGAAAATACACTTTATCCTTCTTGATATGGCGGCTTTGATTGACAACGGAGAGTTAAAGATAGTAAAGAGAAATTCTGCTGATTTCCCGGCAGGTACAATAACCTTCAGGGCAACATACACACACGATGGTTCAAAGATACTTCAGTCCGGAAGGACAAGGGCAATTGTTCTTGATGCAAATACACTGGAGGTTTTACAGCATAAAGAGTATCCGATAGAAGGTGACGAGGTTCACGATGTGATTGCAACACCTGACGATAAATACGGCATAGCAACACTCAGAGCTAAGATAGATCAGGATGGTAAAAAAGTTATGGATGGACAGATAGCTCTTTATGACATTGCTAATAACAATTGGATAGGAAATGCCACATCTACATGCAAGCATTGCCATAACAAGTGGCAGAAGGGTGGTCCTCTTGGGTTAGGTCTGAGAGTTGTTGGCTGTACAAGATGCCATCAGGATCAAAGGAATGCCATACACGTAGTAGGCGACAATGTTCTCTGCGGTGCTGACGAACTACTGGTAAAGAAGTAAGTTTATATTCTGCCTTATATTAGATAAGAGGGAGGGGATTTATTCCCCTCCCTCTTTTTTCATAAGCTTCTGATTGCCTCGATAGGACTTACTCGTGATGCCCTCCATGCAGGATAGATTCCTGCAAATATCCCAATAACAACAGACAGAATAAGGCACAGGGTAGCAAGGGTGGGCTCAAAAGTAATCAGGTCCTCACCCATGATATAAGGAGTAATTCCTCTGATTAACCACTCAATAAAAGATGATCCTAAAGTTGTAAGGGCAATACCTGATATGCCGCCAATAACAGTCATAATAGCAGCCTCGGTAACAGTCATCCTGAATATATCAGATCTTGAGGCGCCAATAGCCCTCATCATCCCTATCTCCTGGGTACGTTCAAAAACAGCCATCAAAATTGAATTCATTACACCGGCAGCACTTATTAAAAGTGCAATAATTGCAATAGAAAGGCCAAGGGTCCTGGCAGAAGCTGCAAATGCTGAAACACTTTTTATTGCAAGTGCAACAGGGATTATCTGGATACCGGGGATTTTTTCAGTCAATTCCTCTGTTACCTTCATCATAGAGTTAGGGTCTTCCAGCTTTACAGCTATCGCACTAATAGGGTCATCTGTAAGTTTCTCAGTTAACGCACAACATTGGCCTGACTCGATCTCAACCACTTCAAACCCTGTCACATTCTTAACCAATGCCTGGGCTGTTGACAAAGGTGCATATATAAATACATCGTCCTTGCCATATGTTTTCTCAAGGATGCCGCTGACTATCAGGGCCATTCCGGCATTGGGATAGACTAATCTGTCACCTATATTCACTCTTTCTTTCTCGGCAATATCAGAGCCGATTATTACACCATATTCTTTCTTATATCCAATAATGCCTGCTGCCTCATCTGCGCCCCTGGGGATATCTCCTTTTATCTTCCAAAGTGGTTTAATTTTTTTTAGATGCTCCATATCGTAACCATAGACAAGGACTTTCCCCTTCTTCTCCGGGGTTGGTATATGAAGTATAACCATAGGTGTTGCTATATCAACTCCCTGAATCTTCCTGACTTCTTCAGCTATACTTTCGTCCAAAAAACTCGAGGGAACCGCCCCATAGAAAAGGAGTGAGGCAACCTCATGCGGGCAGCCACTTGGTGCAACTACAAATTCTATCTCTGTATTCTGTAATTCCCTTTCCAGACCTTTTTCAAAACCCTTTGTAATGGAAATGATGGAAAATAAGACAGTTATAGAAGCAGCTATTCCAATAATTGAAAGGATACTGCGTGTCCTGTGACGAAATATGTTTTTGAATGCAAGCTTAGATATACTCATTACGGTTTATTCTAACTTATTTAAGGTTCGTTATAAAAGGTTAACAGTTTGCCATAAAATATCTAATCTGGTTTCTCTGGTCTATTTGGTTTAAGGACAATTTAATTCTTTGAATTGGAAGTGAGCTGCGCTGGAATTTAATGCTTTACATTGGAAGATAGCCTTCGGCTGGAATAGATATATTTATATAGTTTATTTAGTCATTTACTGCTTACTTTTTGTCATTTGCCTTTTTCGCTCTGATACTCTGATATCCTGATACCCTTATAAATGGCCTACTTCCTCCTTTTTTTCTCCTCACTCCTCACTCCTCACTTCTTACTTTTCTTTTTTAGTGCTTAATGCTTAACGCCTACTTCCTGCTTTTCTTTTGACTCAATGACCATTGACTTAAAAGGAGCATTTGAGAGGTATTTTGCTGCTGATCCTAAGTTGATGTATAAAATATTTCTTGTTGACAGAGAATAATCGTTATGTGAGAATTTAATAATGAACAGTAATTATTGCGGACTATAAAACGTGATAACTTGTTTCTTAAAGTTCTTTAAAACCCATTCTAATTATTAAGCAAAGAAATACTAAAATACTATTTCGTTAAAGGAGGAATAATGAATAGCAAAAAGTTTGTTTCAATCATGATAATTTTCCTGTTAAATGTTGTCCTCGGAGGATGCAAAAAGGAACCCCCTCCAAAACCCCCAGAAGAAAAAAAGGTTTTAACTGATCCTTATGACATACTTGTAAGAACATGTACATTGTGTCATGACCTGGACAGGCCATTTTCACAGAGAAATACCCTGGAGGATTGGAGACTCATTGTTCAGAAGATGCAAGAACTTGGCGCAAAGGCTACTGATGAAGAGTTTGAGAAGATTATTCAGTATCTTGCATATTATTATGGTAAAGGTGATACACGACCACCCCAGGTGGTCAAAAAGACAATTGCACCGCCTGTTATAGATACATCGTATCTTTTTGAAGGTGCTAAGCTTGTTACAATGCCCGGCACACAACCGGAAGACAACCGGAAGTTTGATAAAAAAGAGCTCTGTGGTGCATGCCATGGAGATTATGAGACCTATTCTCCATATGATACATGGAAAGGCTCTATGATGGCTAATGCCACCAGGGACCTTGAAACCTTTGCCTGTATCGCTATACAGAACAAGATTTTTGAAGGCAAACTCGCAGTAGGGGATTTATGCCTGAGATGTCATACTCCTAAAGGGTGGCTTGAAGGACGTTCCGAGCCTCCTGACGGATCACTTCTCAGGGGTTCTGACTATGACGGTGTAGACTGCGATTTCTGCCACAGGCAGGTTGATCCGTTTTCAAAAGAGGGCAAGACATTGACAAAAGATGATGTGGTAAGGCGGGGTACAGCCCAGTATGTAATTAACGCTGAAAGTGATTTGAAATATGGTCCGTATAAAGACTCTGCATCACCCAGACATAAAACCCGTTACGTGGAGTATTTTAAAACTTCTGAATTCTGTGCCACATGCCACGAGATAGAAAATCCTGTTTATGGAATGAAAGTACCGATTGAAAAGACTTATAGTGAATGGCTGTACAGTGATTTTTCAAAGGAAGGTATCGAATGCCAGACCTGCCATATGCCGGTAACCGAAGGTTTTGCTTGTAATGTAAATAAGGAAAAGAATGAATTCTTCAGAAAGAGACTCCCGAAGCATGAATTTATTGGAGCAAATGCCTGGATGCCCCTTGTGATCATTGAGGCATTTAGAGATGAACTGGATGATGATGTTATAAAGGCATTGAAGCAGACAGTTGTAAAAGCAGAGGCCATGCTCAAGACTGCAGCAAAGCTTGAAGCTGTGAGGAACGGTAATACACTTAAGGTCAAAGTCATCAACCTTACAGGACACAAGCTTCCAACAGGATATCCTGAGGGAAGAAGGATGTGGATTAATGTGAAGTTCCTGGATGCAACTGGGAAAGTAATAAAAGAATCAGGTGCATATGATAAAGGAACTGCCGTACTTAAAAAGGATAAGGAGATAAAAGTCTACGAGGCAAAGCCGGGGACAAAGGGAATCGAGGGTTATCCTGACGGACCTTCTTTCTACTTTGTGCTTAATAATCATATATACAAGGACAACAGGATACCGCCTCGTGGTTTCAGAAATGCGGATTATGAAAAGTCAATGGCATATATAAAAGGGGCAAAATATGCTGATGGTCAGAACTGGGATATAACTGAATATGAGATTCCTGATGGAACGAAAGAGGCTGTGGTAACAATGAAATACCAAACAGCTTCAAAGGAGTACATAGAATTCCTCTACGAAAAGAACAAAGGCAACAATATGGACTTTTTTAAGGCCGGAGAGAAATTGTACAGGTACTGGAAAGAAACAGGTAAATCAAAACCAGTTGATATGGCTACAATAAAGGTTGGCTTATAGAGCGCAATAATAGGCTTTTAGTAACTCTCTTTAGAAGGTTTTCTGCCTGGCATAAAGGAGATTTGTTCTAACTAATCTCCTTTAATGCCACTGCAGACGAGTGAACCGTTTCAACAAAGCAATTCTTAATTCTTGTTTTTCGTAACCAGATGATTTTTGCAATACATTATTTTGCGTTTTCAGAGGTTTCTTAAAAGGTTTAGATAATGTTAATATATACACCGATGAAAAAAGGACATTTAATATTTACAATTGTTTTTTTACTTATAATAATTGCAGGTTGTACTGAGAAATACGGAGGGGGGGTTGATAAAAATATCCCTACAGTCTCTGTAAAAGATGTTATTATTAATACTTCTTTAAAAGGTAAAGCAGTTAACCTCGAGGGTAAAATACTCACACAGTGTCAGAGCAAGGGGTGTTGGTTTTTCCTGAAAGATGATACCGGGCATATACTTGTAGATCTGGACCCAAAAGGATTTACAATCCCTCCGAGAATCGGCAAGAAGGTAAAGGTAACCGGGGTTGTTTCAGAGGAATCAGGTGATATAAGAATAATTGCGAGCGGTGTTGAAATTTACTGATGTTTTTTTTAAAACTTTCATTCAAAAATCTTCTAAGGCACAGGATAAGAAGTCTTATTACAATGTTTAGTATCTGCTGTGCTGTTGCTGTTTTATTCTCCTTACTCTCATTTAATAGTGGCTTCAAGAAGGGTCTTGAGAGAGAGATTGAAAGGACAGGTATTGATTTTATGGTTGTAGATTTAGGATGCCCTTACGAGGTTGCTTCTCTGGTACTGCACGGTGCTGTAATTCCGCAATATCTTGATGAAGATGTAATTGAAAAGCTAAAGGAATTTGATGAGATTCAAATTGCCTCGCCCATGCTTGTTATGCAGATCGAAAATCTTTCCCAGGCCGAACCAAGACTGGATCTCGTTTATGGATTTGAGATGTCAGATATTAAGAAAATAAAACCATCCTGGAAAATAAAAGGAAACATACCCATGGGTGAGGATGAGATAATTATAGGCTCTTTGGTAGCAAAAAGTTACAGGCTCAAAGAAGGAGATGAAGTTATATATTCAAAGAAGAGAGAGATTTTTAAGGTCAGCGGGATACTTGAGAGGACAGCGAGTCAGGATGATGCTGCTGTATATATGCCGATTCAGTCACTTCAGAGGTTGGTGAATAAACCGGATGGCATCACTTCAGTCGGAATTAAGTTAAAAGACCCGGGCATGTTCGGTTATATAAGAGATAAAATTTCTATAAAGATCCCGGGCACACAGATAGTAACAATGGGACAGATAGCGAAGAGTATATCAAGCCTTGCATCATCTGCGAGGGTTATGAGTCTTTCAATAGCAGTGATAGCAGTTATAATAAGTGTAATTGGTGTTACGAACTCAATACTGATGACTGTATTTGAACGTACACAGGAGATAGGGATGATGAGGGCTATAGGTGCTTCAAGGGGCGATATATTCCGTATTGGTATAAATGAGACGATAATACTTACTTCTGTAGGAGGAGCCTTTGGAATTTTTATAAGTATTATCGGTTCTAAATTTATAGAAGATATTGTTAGAAGTATCACACCGTATGTTCCGGCAGGTGATATGATAGTATTTGATCCGGTTCTTGCAGCATTGATTTTTATCCTATCGGTACTTTTGGGTATTATTTCTGGACTTTATCCTGCATGGAAGGCATCCCGTGTTAGTCCGGTGGAGGCTTTAAATTGGTAGAAAAAGTGCCGATAATAGAACTCGATGGTATTGAGAAGATATACAAACGTGGAGCTGAAGAGATACATGCTTTAAGAGATGTTAATCTCAAGTTTTACAAGGATGAATTTATTTCTGTAACCGGCCCGTCAGGCTCTGGCAAGACAACGCTCCTGCATATTTTAGGATGCCTGGACAGACCAACAAAAGGAACGGTAAAGTTTGATGGTGTTAATGTTGAATCAAAAGATGAGGAGAAACTTGTTAATCTGAGAAGAGAAAAAATTGGCTTTGTTTTTCAGCAATTTTATCTGATACCGGGTCTTAATGTTACGGGAAATGTCTCTTTGCCACTGCTTTTTAACAGGAAAGAAGTTGAAAAAGATAAGATTAAATCCCTTATTGAAACAGTAGGTCTCAGTGACAGGATAAAACATAAACCAAATCAACTGAGCGGCGGTGAGATGCAGAGAGTCGCCATTGCAAGGGCAATGGTAAATGATCCGGAAATTATTCTTGCTGATGAACCAACAGGAAATCTTGATACAGAGAATAGTATCAAGATATTTGAACTCCTGAAATCGCTTAACAAAAACGGTCTTACAATAATAGTTGCTACGCATAACCCTGAAATATCGGCAAATGCAAAGAGGGTTATAAAATTAAAAGACGGCCGGATCGATTAACCCCAAAAATGCATTTCAGTATGTAAAGAGTTGATGAATTAATTAGTTGGACATATTCCTTTCGCTCCCTAGAGGGAAATTTTTACCCGTCTTATGACTCATTCGCTCGAATTTTTACCCCTAAAAGAAACTCATCCTTTCCACGGGGTAAAAACTCCCCCGTATACGGGTTACTCCGTTTTACGGGGTCAGACAGTAAAAATTCGTCCCGACTCATCGGGATCGCTTATTTCGCCATGACGGGTGCCAAAAATTTCACTATGTCCGCTCAAGAAACATGCGCAACTATACAACATGTATACCTGCTTCAAACGCGTTTTTTGTGTTGAGTCTGCTTTCCAGAATCATTTATTTTGATGGGAAGCGACCCTAATCCCTAAATCCCTAAATTCCTAAATCCCTGAATCCCTAAATTTTTTAATTCATTAATTCCTATGTGCTTTGCATTTTGACATGGAGATGCAAATATCAGAGCTGAATATATTCTTTCAGAAGTACAGGATAAAGTCTTGGATTAAAAAGGATATTCGTCATAAAATAGCACTCGTGAGTGCAGTAGCATTGATTGTTAATTATAGAATTGATAACTTTTCCGGCTTTTTTCGTGTGGATGATCTTTCCCATGTCATAGTTATAATCTCTAACATTACCTAAACTTTCTGTAAGAATCTCACATGGGTAGACATCACCGTTCTCTGTTAGGACTAGATTTAATCTGCCTGCATAACAGGGAATAAGCCTTTTCTGTTCGAGCATGGTCTGATGTATCAGTCGGCGCTGTATTATGTCTTGTACGGCTTTTATGCGCGCACCCTTGAAGCGATAGACATTTGAAATTTTATTCTTAAGATTTTTCTCAAGTCTCTCTATTGCGTAATGATACTTATTATTATCCACTTCTTTATAACTCTCGTCTGACAGGTTTCCCCGTATAAGCGAGATAGTATGTGTCTTTATATTCTTTAAACTGCTTACGAAATCAATTAAGCCGTCCATTTCGTCCTGGTTTTTAGAACAGAATACTGTATTTATCCCAAGTTCAAAATTGGGATACTTGTCAAGGAACTCACCGAGCAAATGATAAGACTGCATGACCCTATCAAAATTTCCCGGTGTGTTTCGGAGTGTATCGTGAGCTTCATTCAGACCGTCAAGAGAGAGCTTTACTGCAATTAGACTGTTTTTGCAGTGTTTGAGTATACGCTCAGTTCTGTCTTTTATAAAGTCGGGCAGGAGTCCGTTAGTAGGATAGAGCATAATAGACGGTTTATTGTTCTTGTAAAAAACCTCGCTGATTTCGACAAGGTCAGTTCTGAGAAAGATTTCACCGCCGGAAAAGGCCAGCCAGAGCAGATTGCCCATAGATGAAGATATCCTTGAGATTTCATCAAAGGATAATTCCTCAGTTTTATCAATTGTGTTGTCTGTACTTTCTAAATAGAAACAGAAAGGGCATTTTGAGTTGCACCTTCTGGTTACGAAAAAAGTAAGATGTATGGGTCTTGTTTTCCTGAAGACAGAATCTATATGCCTGAATACAGTATACATTAAATAATCCTGTGTTTAATTTTATAACTCCAGATATATTTCAGAATCCCTGAAAAAGACCCTGCTCCGACTCCGATAGGATATACTAAAGTATAGTAAAGTGTAGCAAGTATAGCGAATAAGAACCCTTTTGACTTATAGAATGATTTAATCAGCCTTCTGTTTAACAGTAGACTGAAGGAAAATATTAATGGTATCGGCACTAAAAGGCCTGTATCTTTAAAATACAGAGAGAGCATTATTAATAATGTGTTTAAGAAAAAAGCAGAAACGTTGATCTTGAGTTCAACAGAGGCTGTACCTGAGTCCTTAAGCAAATCCTTGTTCATTAAGGAGTAAACAGTCCAATACATCGATTTTCTGAATGCATTTCTCAGTGATTTCAGAAGGGTAAAATTGAATATGTGCTGGACTAATATATCGGGATTCATTTTAAGTTTATAGCCTGACCTTCTGAGCCTGTGGCTAAATTCCACATCTTCAAGGATTGGCAGAAAATTCTCGGAAAACCCGCCGCTTATATTGAAAACGCCCTTATCAATGATCATGGCATGTGATGCTATATAATCGGGTTCTTCCTTTTTTGTTTCAGAGTAGTTTATGAAGATTGACTGGAAGGTGCCGAAAAAATCATCATCATAAGGGGTCATGGTATAAGTGCCGCCAATAATTATGTTTTTATCTCCGGAAGAGGCTTTATCGGCCAGGGAGAGCGTATCTTTTTGCAGGATGCAGTCGGCGTCAATGAAGAAAAGGATGTTACCGCTGCTGTTTTGTACTCCTGTATTTCTTGCCCTTGATGTACCTGAGTGTTTATCTAAACGGATGAGTTTGCATGGAAATTTCTTTATTATCTCTACCGAGCTGTCAGTTGAACAGTCATCAACAACTATGATCTCGAAATTATTATGATTTGCGGAAAATGCCGCTTCAAGACATTTCCCGATAGTAGAACTCCCGTTGCGGTTTGGGATAATTACAGAGATTCGGTTATTCATGATTTTACCCCGTTAGAAAGCTCCGCTGCCTGTCTGCCGTCAGGCAGGCTTGCCCCGTAAGAGACCAGAGGTCTTTCGGGGCTTGCAGCGGGGATAAAAATAAATTCCTTTATTTCAAACACGAAATTTAATACCCTTTGTGATCATTCCCGTTAGAAGGAGAGGGTCTTCTAACGGGATTTACTATTATGAAATAAAAGAGGTGTTATATTCCAATCGAAAATTGTGCTATCGTCAGCCTCGCCTGATTGGAAGATAACAAGATTTTGGTATGTAGAAAGGATAATCTAAGAACCGCACCTTTTATCTTTTCTTAAATGATAATAAATTCTAAACCTGTAATATATCCTTTATCTGTTTTTTTCTGCCAGATAACCTCTGCAGAGGCTTTTATTTTCACAGGTTCATTACCGGGTACATCAAAATCTAGCTCAAGAATTGTGCCTCGTGGCAAATCTTTGTCAACAACAATACACAATCCACCGTCGCTTAAATCCTTTGTCTCTCCTGCCCCTGCCTCGGGCATCAATATTTTATAACTCACGTTTGTAAAAACCTGTTTACGAGGAAACTTGCGTCTATCTCCTGTCTCCTGACCATTTTTTATAAAATTATTCATAATACCTCCTGCCGAATGTTAATTAAATCTAAACATTGTAAAGCTCAAGCACATATCTTACACAAATAAAATAAGTATCGTATATCTTGAATATTAGTGCAACTATTTTTGATGATTTTAATTAGACCTTGAAAAAATAAAGGTCAGCTAGCAAAATTTATTTAAATTTTCTAAATCAAAGATCTTATATTCTTAAATCAAAATTCAAGTCCTGACACTATCCATTAACTCCTATTTATTCAGATGCTACTATTCCTGCTATTCATTATTCGTACTTTTTTAATGGAGCATTAGACTGTTTGACACAGGAAGAAATTCTTGTCCAATGATATAATTAGGAGAAATAAGAAAAGACAGTATCAAGTGAGATATCTCTTTTTTTTAGTTCTTAGTTATAACATTTGGCTATAAAGATTTAAATGACCAGGAAGAAGATTGCATTAATCGTCAGGGACAGACAGGCTGAGGCACTGAGAGTTGCTGTCGGGCTTACACTTGCCGATGACGAAGTAAATGTTTTTATATTGGACTCTAAGTTAGAGGATGATGAGAAGATAGCGCTTAACCTGGAAGCTCTTAGGGACCTTAAAGTAAAGATTTATACCAATAATCCTGAAAATAACTTCGAAATAATGAGTACAGAAGAGATAGCACGTGCATTGGTTAATTACGATACCGTGATTCCTTATTAATACTACAGGATGTCATGTCGTTATATATAAGAAGAAAGTTTATTAAGGAAATTTAAGAGCTGTAAAATTCTTCTCTTCTGTCTCCAAATATATTGTTGAAAGGGTTAAGATTTTTATTCCTCGCATCATAGATATTGATTTCAGCTTGAGCAAATTCTTCCCTGTCTAATGATGCACGGAAGAGGATTTTACCATCAGGAGAGACTATTTCACTTGATCCTATGAATTCTAAAGCGCCTTTATTGCCTCTATTCTCCCTGCCGGTTCTGTTTGCGGTAACAGCAAAGACCCTGTTTTCTATGCATCTTGTTGTCATCGCATCAGGGCAGTAGGGCAGAACGAGATTAGCAGGATGAGCAATGATATCTGCCCCCTTTAAAGCAAGTGTTCTAACAGACTCAGGAAAGAACCAGTCAAAACATATCATTATGCCTATATTGCCAATGGGTGTATTCCATACACGAAACCCTGTATCACCAGGTGAAAACCACTGCTTCTCTTCTAAAAAAAGGTGTGTCTTCCTGTATATTCCAAGGAATCCATCGGGACCTGTTAAGAAAGCCGAATTGTAAAGTAAATCACCATCGCGTTCAGCTATGCTGGCAACTATATACATATTCTTCTCTTTTGATAACTCAATAAGCTTTTGTGTTGTATATCCGGATGGAATTTCTTCAGATAGTCCTTTTAGTTCATCCTTTGAAATGAACTGGTACCCTGTAGTGAAGAGTTCCGGTAGCACAACGAGGTCAGTTTTTTTAGACACTATTTTTTGAATAACATTATCGACGTTATGCTTTATATCCCCGAACACAGGATTAAACTGCAAAAAACCTGCTATCATATTTAAGTATCCTTATTCCAATTTCTCTAACTCTTTCCCGCAAAAGCATCTGCTGGGTTTTTCCGATATAATATTACAGCAGCTGCATACGTATTTCCCGGAAAGGTCAATTACACTTACCTGATTTCCGCAACTGCATTTTGTCAGATCCTCGGAATCCAGTTTGCAAGAGCATTCTGCTCCGCAGCGACAGAAGTAACCTTTATTGCCATCAATTTTTAGAAGGCGCGCTGGAACTAGTTCTCTGCCGCATATACATTTGCCAGGTTGTTTTGATAGGGTATTACAGTTACAGTCATTACAGCTGCATACATACCAACTATCCTGGAGCATTTCTTCCTGCTGCATGCCTTTGTGATGCGTTCCCATCATTTCTTCGCCATTTACTGTGAAGGCAAAGACAGCTATTATTGATATGATTAATAGAATAGATAGCGCAAGTCTCATTTCATCCACCTTCTAAAGTTAATTATTTTGAAGCAGCATTTTATCGCAATAATAATTCTCAGATTTTTCCGGATTATACAAACATGCCATCAGCCATTTCGAGTATCCTGTGGCAGCGGTTTGAGATTTCCCTGTTATGTGTGACGATTACAAATGTTATCCTTTTTCTTTTATTCAGATCGATAAGAAGCTCAAAGAGTTCATTGCCTGTTGAGGTGTCAAGATTACCTGTTGGCTCGTCTGCAAGAACTACTCTGGGATTCTGTATGAGTGCCCTTGCAACTGCAACGCGCTGCTGTTCTCCTCCTGATAGTTCACCAGGCCTGTGTTTCAACCTTCCTGAAAGACCGAGTTCCTCGAGAAGAACCTCTGCATTTTTTTCTATTAAATTGAAAGGTCTGCCGCTGATAAGTCCAGGGAGCATGATATTTTCCAATGAGTTGAATTCAGGAAGAAGGTGATGGAACTGGAATACAAATCCGACACTTGAATTTCTAAAATGTGCAAGGGAATTTTCATCCATTGAGGCTATGTCATCTCCTCCAAACAATACCTTCCCTGAAGTCGGTTTATCAAGTGTACCAAGAATATGAAGAAGTGTGCTCTTGCCAGCACCTGATGCACCTATAATTCCTACCATTTCTCCCTCATATATGGAAAGATTTACACCTTTTAAAACCCTTAGCTCACCTGCCTCGGTATTGAAGGATTTTCTGATATCTATGGCCTCAATGAGTTTATTCATATCTCAACGGCTCAACCGGATTTAATTTGGCAGCCTGCAATGCAGGATATATGGTTGCAAGAAAACTTATGACTATTGCAGACATGGATACAACGATGAAATCAAATAGTTTCATCTTGACAGGCAGATGGCTCAGATAGTAAACATCAGCAGGAAGTTTTATTATCTGGTAGGTATTAAGGATATATCCGGCCAGATAACCCCCTGCTATACCGATAGCTGTTCCGATGAGGCCGATGAGCAGGCCCTGCAGCATAAAGACCGTCATGATCCCGCCGTTTGTTGCCCCAATTGCTTTTAATATCGCTATTTCCCTGCTCTTTTCGATAACATTCATTATAAGATTACTGATTATATTGAATGATGCAACAAGTACAATCAGAACAAGAATTATGAACATTGCAAACTTTTCGAGTTTGAGGGCAGAGAAGAGATTTTTATTCATCTGCATCCAGTCCATGACATTGAAGGGGAAACCAAGTTTGTCCTGAAGGTGATTTTTGATCTTAGGTGCCTTATAAATGTCATTAAGCCTTACTTCTATGCCTGTTATGCCTTCCTTAAGCCCCAAAAAATCCTGTGTAGGTTTTATATGTGTAAGTACAAGGTTTGAATCATATTCGAACATGCCGATTTCAAAAATAGCAACAACCCTGAACTGTTTAACCTTTGGCAGCATCCCAAGAGGTCCTATTTCACTAACAGGCGAAACAATATTGATTTTATCACCTATAAATGTCCCGAGACTGGATGCCAGTTCTTTCCCGAGGATTATGCCCGGGATATCATTTTCCTCAGAGAGTTTATTGAAATCTCCCTCTTTAATATGCGAGAGTATTTCAGTAGTCTTAGATTCTATCTCTGGTATAATTCCCCTTATAAATACCCCGTGTGCCCTGTTTTTGAAAGATACCATTACCTGACCTAATGCAAATGGTGCATATGAAACAATTTCTTTTTCCTTTTCAAGTTTTTCAGTAACAAGTTCGTAATCAGTGATCGCACCTTTGAAGTTCCGGATAATAATATGTGCATTAGCACCGAGGATTTTCTTCTGGAGGTCCTGATGAAAACCGCTCATGACCGACAGTACGATAAGCAGCGCCATTACACCTACAGCAACGCCCCCTATTGATATAGCTGTATTTACAGAAACACCCCTGTGTTTTTTCTTTGATTTCAGATATCTTAAAGCAATGAATACCTGGTAAGGAAGTTTCATATAATTTAAAATGCAAAATGCAAAATGCAAAATTTAAAATGCAAAATGCAAAGAATAAATTCATAAAATATCTTAATTTTCACTTTGTATTTTTCATTCTTCAATCTTAAATTATTTGAGTCTATTTTTCCGGCTTCAACTGAGGGAATAATATTACATCCCTGATCGACTGTGAATTTGTAAGAAGCATCACAAGCCTGTCGATGCCTATACCTTCGCCTGCTGCAGGGGGCATGCCGTATTCAAGTGCCCTGATAAAGTCTTCATCCATCCAGTGTGCTTCTTCGTCACCAGTTTGTTGAGCATTAACCTGCTCAAGAAACCTTTCCCTTTGATCAAACGGGTCATTAAGTTCCGAGAATGCATTGGCAATCTCTCTTGAACTGATAAACAGCTCGAACCTTTCAGCCAGTGAAGGGTTTTCCTGCTTTCTTTTTGCCAGAGGTGACAGTTCAACAGGATGGTCAATGATGAATATAGGCTGGATCAGTTCTGGTTCAACCCTTTCTTTAAAGATAGCATCAAGGATTTTGCTCAAAGATGAGCCTTCCGGTATATCAATACTGTTGGCATTGGCCCATGCACTTGCCTTTTCAGAGTCAGTGAATATCTCTTTGGGAACTCCATTTTGTTCCAGTGCTTCAAACATCGGAAGCCTTGGCCACGGGGGAGTGAGGTCAATCGTTGTATCACCAAAAGGTACTTTCAGTGTTCCGGCAGTTTTTAGGGCCACGTCAGAGATTAGTTGTTCAGTAAAAGACATTAGGAAATTATAATCTTTATAGGCAATATAAAATTCAAGCATGGAGAACTCTGGATTATGTTTTGTGGATATGCCTTCATTCCTGAAGTTTTTATTCAGCTCATAGACCCGGTCATAGCCTCCAACAAGAAGCCTTTTAAGATAGAGTTCAGGGGCAATCCTGAGGTACAGGTCTATCCCAAGTGCATGGTGTTGGGTCTTAAAGGGTCTGGCAGTTGCACCTCCTGGAATCTGGTGCATCATCGGTGTTTCTGCCTCTATGAATCCTCTTGATTCAAGAAAATCCCTGACGGCTTTTATTATCAGACTTCTTTTGGCAAAGTTCTCCCTGACTTCAGGGTTGACTATGAGATCAACGTATCGTTGCCTGTATCTTGTTTCAACATCTTTTAGACCATGCCATTTTTCCGGGAGCGGTCTGATAGACTTGGTAAGAAGTTCAAATGTTTTTACCTCAACAGTCAGTTCATTTGTCTTAGTCCTGAAAAGCCTGCCTTTAACGCCTATGATATCTCCTATGTCTATCTTTTTCAGGAGTTTATGTCTTTCACCGAGCACATCCCTTTTAAAATATATCTGTATTTTTCCTGTGCTATCCTGAATGTGAGAGAAAGCTGTCTTGCCAAAGTCCCTAAATGCAATAACTCTGCCCGCGAGTGAACAGTTTACAGGATCTGAATCAAGCATTTCCTTGGAAGCATTATTATTTTTATCAATTAAATCTGCTGAATAGTCAGTGACATCAAATGGATCGCCGTAAGGCTTGATTCCCATCTGCTTGAGTTCGGATATCTTTTTAATTCTCTGTTGAATAAGTTCGTTGATTTCTTCCACAATAACCTCTAAATAAAAACGCTTTTATTACTTTAGTATCTGTTTGTTTGATTTCGAACTGATTTCAACAAGCATTATAATGATTAATTTTAAGGTAAGTCAAGAAACGCAACTCTATGCGCTCTGTCTGTACTTTTCCATTAAATGGCTTATCAGGGACTCTACTCTTTTGGCAAGATTGTCAGGGTCAGGATCAAAGCCTTTGTTGACATAATTGGCCGGAGAAAGATTTTCCATCTGCTTTTTCAGTTCTTCATCAGATTTTTGAGCGGAGAAAAAAACTACCGGTGCATTCTTTGCATTATTCTGTGTTTCTACTGCCCTCATTGTCCTTGCAGCGGTGATGCCATCCATTACCGGCATATTCAGGTCTATAATGGCAATATCTACAAGTTCTTTCTCGGAGAGCAGTTTTGAATAGGCTGATATTAATTCAAGACCATTTTCAAAGGACATTACTTTAGCCGAGAACTTTTTTTCCTTAAGGAGATCCTCAATTATCTTTCTTGTATATTTTGAGTCGTCAGCAACTAGCGCATAACCCCTTTCACTGGGCTTTTGAGGTTCCCACAGTTTCTGGACATCGAGGGTGAACCCGCAATAGACGCAGGTAACTTCTCTCCTTTCATTTCTTTCTATGACACTGAAAGGCACCTCTTCATCACAGCATAAACAATATTGAGTATCAGCCATGGTAATTGTTAAAATTATATAAATAGTTTTTTTTTATTGCAAGCATAAGTATTCAAAATATATATAAACAAATAACAGGAAGAATGTACAAGGAATTCAGATCTGTATACCTCTCCCTTTCAGAGAGTGATTTTAATGAAAAGATAGAAAATGCTGAGGATATACTCAGTGACTGTACACTCTGCCCCAGGGAATGCCATGTTGACAGGATTTCAGGTGAAAGAGGCTTTTGCAGAACTGGCGACAGACCTTTTGTCTCTAGCTGGGGTCCGCATTTTGGGGAAGAAAGGCCTCTTGTAGGGCGGTTTGGCTCAGGGACAATATTTCTGGGCAACTGTAATCTAGGCTGCTTATTCTGCCAGAATTATTCGATAAGCCACCTTGAAGATGGGACCGAAATATCCCATGAAAAAGTCTCAGACATAATGCTTTCTCTGCAGAATTCTGGTTGCCATAATATAAATTTTGTGACACCTACACATCAGGTTCCGGCTATTATTAAATCTGTGAAGATTGCTTCAGACAAGGGTCTCAGAATTCCGCTGGTTTATAATTGTGGAGGTTACGAATCGCTGGAGACATTAGAAATACTTGATGGGATTTTTGATATTTACATGCCTGATTTTAAATATACAAATAATGAATATTCCTCGAAATATTCGGATGCTTATGATTATCCTGAAGTGGCGAAAAAGGCTATAAGAGAGATGCATAGACAGGTAGGAGACCTTCAATTGGACGAGAGGGGAATTGCTATGAAGGGTCTTCTTATAAGGCATCTTGTTCTCCCTGTTGATGTTGCAGGTACATCTGAGGTTGTAAGGTTTATCGCAGAAGAAATATCAAAAGAGACTTACATAAATATTATGGATCAGTATCATCCGTGTTTTAAAGCCTTTGATAATCCTCCCCTTAACAGAAGAATTACAGGAAAAGAATATGCCAATGCAATAAACCTTGCAATTAAAGCGGGACTGAAGAGAATAGACGGGATAACTATATAACAATTTACTGCTTACTTTTTGAGGACTAAGAGGTTACGTCTAACGGTTACGGTAACGAAGCCCGTTTCGGTTGTCGTCTATCGGTTACGTATTTATTTAGTTTGTCTGGTTTCTCTAGTTTGTCTGGTTTTTTGGTTCGCCCTGCTCCCTGCTCATAGCACCCAGCTTCTTACTCCTTACTTTCCTTTGATCTTTACCTTTTACTGCTTACTGCTTAGTTCCTACTACCTACTTTTTAGTGACCAATGGCTAGTGACCAGTGACCAATGACTAATGACTCAATTGGTGTTACAGTTTAAATATCTCTGCTGTCATGTTTGAAAGGTTAGATATGACAGCAGTTGAGTTTCCGTACAGCCAGCTGCCTGCCTCGCCGGGGTTAACTATAAGGGTTTTCCTGACTTTTCTTATATCAGGCTCATGCAGGTGGCCGTATATCAGGAGGTCATAATGTCCGCTGTCGGCAAGTGCATCAACAATATGATGCTCATGTATCACGATAATCTTTTTGCCGTTCAGTTCAAAGATAAGAGGCTGGTTGAAGATTCTTCCGCCGGACATTTTTTGCAGTAGAAGCTTGTCGCCGTCGTTGTTGCCGAATATACCGGTAAATTCGCATTTAAGTTCCTTTAAGACCCGGAATGTAAAAGGAGAAGTGTAATCTCCTGCATGTATCACATGTTCTACCTTTCTTTCATTGAAAAGATCGACTGCTGTTTTTATTTTATCAAGATTGTCGTGAGTATCTGCAATTATTCCAATAATCACCGGCTCACCTCAGGAAAAGATTATAAATGATCGCAAGACATAGTTTCAATGTATTTGGAATTCACCCTAAAAATGTATTTGAGTATAAAAGAAGCAGGTGTATGTGCAGAAAAAGTCTTTACCATCACCACCTTTGTAAGTCCTCTTATTACCCAATTGTCTTGACGTTATCATATAAAAGGATTTGTATCAATAAGTAGCAGATTGTGATTTGTAAAGATTTTTCTGCATGTATACCTGCTTCAAACGCATATCTTGGATTCATGGATCATAATCGGAGAGGTGAGATAGTTCTCACATATTTTGTCATTGATATCTGTTTTTCTGTTCGCAATTTCAAGATAAACAAACAGGTATTATTGTATAATAACTCGATTTGTTCCTAATCCGGGAAATTAATATTTTTTAAATTTGATTAATTGGAGATAATCAATGGGGAAGGGAAAGATCATAATAACTTGTGTATTGCTCTATACCTTAGCCTGGGGACCGGCTATCGCTGACGAAGTAGAGCTGCCCAAGCGCGTGCTTAAAAACAACATGACTGAAGTCTACAATGTTCTTCCAGAACCGGTCGACAGTTTTACTGGGGCCTTTACAAAGGGCAAGATATATGGAAGGCTGCGAACAAATTTATTTTACTATAACTGGGATGAAGAGGATAGTAAACAAAAAGATAACCGGGCATTTGGTATTGGCGGTAGCCTCATATATAAAACAGCACCTTTTTATGGTTTCAGTGCTACCTTAGGGTTGTATACAACTCAGAATCCCTTTTTCAAGATGGACAAGGACGAAGTGGGCTTTGTCAAGTCAGGGAAAGATACATTTGACCGTAACAAGATAAAAGACGGTAGTACTTATGAAGGTCATTGGGGGATGACCTCACTGGCCCAGGTTTATCTGGAATATGAAAGAGTAAAGTTTAACTTTAAAATTGGCCGCCAGATATTTGAAAGTTTTTTGACTAAGTCAAACGATACCAAAATGATTCCAAATACCTTTGAAGGGATAAGTATGGTAAATAAGAGTCTGCCAGCTACTACTATCAAGGCAGCATATTTCAGCAAACAAAAACTGAGAGATCATACCGACTTTCATGATGTTATAGCAGTTGATAGCTGGGATGAGAACGATGACTCTGCAAAACATGCGGGATTAACCAAGGATCGGCTCGATGAAGAGGATATTGATACGGAGCTTGTGATTTTGGGTGTTACAAATAAAACGGTCAAAAGACTCAAACTCGATACCTGGGTTACCATAGTTCCCGATTTAGTGTGGTCATTTATGATTGAAGGCAACTATGAAATTCCCCTGACCAACGGCTGGAGTATAACTCCTGGATTGCGGTACATGAGGCAGATTGATGAAGGGGCAGGCGAAATTGGTGGAGCAGCCCTCAATGGGAGTCTTGCAGGTCAGGCCGGGAAGCTAAATGGCTATAATGATGCAGATAATATAAAAGGTAGCCTCTATGGCCTGCGGGGTGTGTTGAGAAAAGGTGCAGGCAGTCTGCTTTTAGGATACACCAAGGTTGCCGATGAAGCTGACCTGGTTTCTCCCTGGCGGGGTTTCCCGACCAGTGGCTATACCCGGTCTATGGCCCAATATAACTGGGAGGCAAATACCGAGTCATGGATGATTAAAGTCTTTTACGACTTTGGCAAGGCTGGTATTATTCCCGGATTTAGGGCTGCTATTGACTATGCAGTTATGGATTACGACGACACCAAGGAAAAAATGGGTGGCCATAGCAAAACTGACAGATCGATCGTTCATATAGATTTGTGGGAAAAATTCGCCCGCCTGCCGAATCTGGAGGTGAAGGTTAGAATTGGCTTGGTGAGAGCCGATGACAGTTCAAAGGGTACCGATCCTTCCTATAATGAATGGCGTTTTGAAATGAACTATCTCTTTTAATCAGCTCTTTCCATTTGGAAGCTGCCTTTAGCTGCAACCTGTTATCATAGTTATACTGAAATGGTCTGATATTTAGATTTCTTGAAAGCATTTTAGTTTTTACTGTAGTATAAATTGTCATATATCAAAGAGGGTTATAAAGAAATGGCAAAGACATTGACTAAAAAGATATTCGAATCACATTTAAGAGATATACCTTTCCCGGGTACAATGGTACTCAATATAGATGTTGTTATGTGCCATGAGATAACCACACCTGTTGCCATAAATGACCTTGTTGCAAGGGGGAAAGACAGGGTCTTCGACCCCGGGAAGATTAAGGTAGTTATCGACCATGTCACACCTGCAAAGGATACAAAGACAGCAGAACAGGGGAAAATTCTAAGGGAATGGGCCAGAAGGCATAATATCAGGGATTTTTTTGATATAGGAAGAAACGGAGTATGCCATGTCCTTTTCCCTGAAAAGGGATTCATTCGACCGGGTTACACAGTAATAATGGGCGACTCTCACACCTGTACCCATGGGGCCTTTGGTGCCTTTGCAGCCGGCGTTGGAACAACAGATCTTGAAGTAGGAATACTCAAAGGCGTGTGTGCATTCAGGGAACCCAGGACGATTCGTATAAACATCAATGGAAAGTTGCCAGAGGGAGTTTACGCCAAAGATATAATTTTAAGGATTATAAAGGAGCTTACCGTAAAGGGGGCTACCGACTGTGTTATAGAATTTCATGGCGAAGTAGTAAAAAATATGTCAATGGAGAGCAGAATGACAATCTGCAACATGGCAATCGAGGCAGGAGGAACATCTGGAGTCTGTATGCCTGATGAGGTGACTGTCGATTATCTATGGCCATTTATTTCATCCGACTATAAGGATAAAGAGGCTGCCCTGAAGGATTTTAAGAGATGGTGGTCTGACGAGGGCTGTGAGTATGTTAAGGTGCTTGATATTGACGTTTCAGAGATGGAACCACAGGTTTCCTATGGTTATAAACCTGATGAAGTTAAAAATATTTCAGAAATGGAAGGAATACCCGTTGACCAGATATATATTGGTTCATGTACTAACGGTAGAATAGAAGACCTGCGCATTGCTGCACAGTATCTAAATGGAAGAAGGATCGCATCAACTGTGAGAGGTATTGTTTCCCCTGCAACGCCAAAAGTATTCAGAGATGCTGATGGAGAGGGAATAATTAAGATATTTCTGGATGCAGGTTTCTGTGTTACGAACCCGACATGCGGACCATGTCTTGGAATGAGTGGCGGTGTGCTTGCTCATGGAGAGGTCTGTGCATCTACGACGAATCGTAATTTTTATGGCAGGATGGGGAAGGGCGGTATGGTGCATCTCATGAGCCCTGCAACTGCTGCGGTAACGGCTGTAGAAGGTAAGATAGCAGATCCGAGAAAATTCAAGAGGTAAGAGACATATGAAAAAATTCGGTGGAAAGGTACTTTTCCTTGACAGGTCGGATATTAATACAGACGAGATAATACCCGCAAGACACATGACTGAGATATCAAAAGATACCCTGAAACTGCATATGCTAGAAGACCTGAAGCTAGAAGGATTTGATCCTCAGGATCCGGAAATTTGTGATAAAAGGGTGATAGTAACGCGTGCAAATTTTGGCTGTGGCTCTTCGCGCGAGCATGCGGCATGGGTTTTTGAGGTAAATAAAATAAATGTTGTGATTGCATCGAGTTTTGCCCGTATATTCAGACAGAACATGTTCAACTGTGGGATGATTGCTATCGAGCTATCTGAGAAGGAGATAGGTAAACTTTTTGAATATAAAGATAGCGATGCAGAAATCGAAATTGATTTCAAGAATAACAGATTGACAATTGAATCTGGCAACAGGAGTAATACGTTCAATTACCAGATCTCCGAGTTTGACAGGACACTTGTTCAAGCAGGCGGATGGGTGGAATTTGCAGATGAAAGATATTAAACCTTTAACTTTTTAAATTATTATGTCACCTGAAGAAAGGTTGAAAGAACTCGGGATAGAGCTGTCTGATATGCCAAAACCACTCGGCTCCTACGTACCATTCGCAAAGACGGGGAACCTCGTTTATCTTAGCGGGATGTTACCATTGAAGGAAGGGAAACTTGAAAGGACAGGCAGGGTCGCGGAGTCTGTTACAGTTGATGAAGCTGTTCAGGATGCAAGAACTGCGGCAATAAATGCGCTTGCGATACTGAAATCTGCTATAGGAAGCCTTGATAATATAAAGAGATGTGTAAAGATTACGGGATTCATAGCTTCATCTCCTGATTTTACAGAACAGCCAAAAGTCTTGAACGGTGCATCTGACCTTCTATACGAAGTATTTGGAGAGGCAGGAAGACATGCTCGCGCTGCTGTTGGTGTGAATATACTGCCAATGAACTCACCGGTTGAGATAGAGTTCATCTTTGAGATTTAAGGGTCAGACCTGAAACTTAATCTTTATCCTTGTCGTCCTCAAAGGCCTTGAGGTATTCATCCGGGATTTTTGGAAGCTGGTTAACTACCCACTTGTGCAGGCAGTCTAAAGAACAAAGGTCGTAATCATCAGCCTGGCCTTTACCTTTCCATTGTCTTATCATCAGCCAGCCTTTAAGCATTTCACAGCGGGCATCTTCAGGGTATGTCTCAACATCAGAACAATCAGTATATTTTATGCTTTTTTTACAGAAATTACAGATTGCATAGCTCTTTGACATTTTTGTGCCCTAGTGAAGTTTCTTACTAAATTTTACCATAAAAAGAGCTTTTGCTTAACTTAAATTATTTGGACTTCAAAACAGAAAAAAGATGGGTAGTGGAGAAGGTGATGTTTACAACAGGTAAGGCATTTATCTCATTAGGAAAAAGTAATATTCTTCAGGATAGACAGGACTTCATCTTCATTCAGGTCATACCAGTTTTTATAGGCATCTGCAACTGCAAAGGAAAAGCCGCTTCTTATATTAAGACAAACAAGCTCATCTATTTCAGGTAAGATTATACCGGTTGTCTTTTCTGATGCGGTTGGTACAGCCACTATAATTTCTTTAGGCCTTTCTTTTTTGACAAATCGTATGGCTGCAAGCATTGTATAACCAGATGCAAGTCCATCATCAACTATCAGTACTGTCCTGTTCCGCAGTGATGGATACGGCCTTTCATTTCTGAATAGTCTGTTGCGACTCTTTATACTTTCCAATGCCTTGGTCTTCTGCTGGTTAATTTCTTCTTCGGTAAGATCAAGACGGTTCAGTAGCCCTTGATTAAATATGACGTTTCCGTCTGGACTTATCGCGCCGAATCCAGCCTCGGGATTATATGGTATCTGAATCTTTCTTACAATGAGCAGATCCATTGGCAAGCTGAGCACCCTTGATATTTCATAAGCTACTGGAACACCACCAGATGGTATTGCAAGAATAAAGGTATCTGGATGTCTGTATGCCTTCAGCTTAAGTGCAATTAAGCGTCCTGCATCCTGCCTGTCCTTAAATACATGTGTTTTGTCTCTTAATTTATTATCCTCGATTAGCCTCATAATATAATATTACTACATCAGCAGATATTCACTTCTTTTTTAGCAAACCCTTTTTTCAATCTCTTGATAATATTATCGACATAGATATTATCAATCCATCTGTTTAAATTAACACGTTTATATATTTTACTGGTCTTTGAAGTATAGTTCATTCTGTCAATTAGAACGCTCCTGACATAAGGTCTGATTTTTTCGGCAAGTGCCTCGGGATTCATCGGGAGCACAGGACCGATAAATACATAAGTTTCAATACCTTTGTTGTGTAGTTCTTTCAGTGCATTTATCCTTACACGTATTGGTGGTGCTTTGGGTTCAAAAATCTTCCTGATTTTTTCATCGTCAGTTGTGATGGTAATCCCTACTACTATGTCTTTAAATTTTTTAAACAATTCGATATCTCTCAGAACAAGAGGTGATTTTGTGAGTATATCCAGGGGGAACTGATACTCCAGAAGTATCTCAAGACAGTGCCTTGTCAGTTTATATCTGGATTCGATTGGCTGGTATGGGTCTGTTACTGAGCTGATCATAACATTGCCCCTTACCATATTTTTAAGCTGTTTTTCGAGAATTTCAGGGGCGTTTATTTTAATATCCACAAATTGTCCCCATGGTTCTGTATGACCAGTAAACCGTTTCATGAAGGTGGCATAACAATACCTGCAGCCATGAAAGCATCCTACATAGGGATTAATACAGTAATCAACACCACCTATCCCTGATCTGGAAATTATTGATTTAACCTTTGTTTTTCTGATGAGTAAGCTCATAATTTAGTTTAACATCATAAGCATTATATTCGCTCCAATTTGATAATTTTAAAGGTATCTGGATTGATGATATAATAACAAGGGCTATATATTAAGGAAGGGGAAATTTTGAGTTTTTTCAAGGGAGATTAAATGGATAAAAGCAAGTTTATTGATGTAAGTTCAGGAATAAGCCCTCTTGGCCCGTCAAAAAAGGTAAGGGCTGCCCTGCGGAAGGCATTAAAAAACATCAAGAATTATCCTGATCCTGATGCTATAAGACTTAAAAGACTTTTTACATCAAAGTTTGGGATTCAGAAAGAGGGCATTCTTTTTGCAAATTCGGTAGAAGAGCTTGTTTATCTAATCACATCAGTTTTCAGGCCGAAAAGGGTTCTTGTTGTTGGACCTGCTTTGAGAATTTATGAGGGTGCATCTTATGCCGTTGGCGCTGAAACAGAATACGTAACCTCAGATGATAAATCAGATTTTATTCCGGACAAAGAACTGATAAAGAATAAGATGAACGGTGTTGACCTGCTCTTTATTGCTAACCCCAACCGGATTACAGGCAGGTTAACAAGCAGATATATTTTAGAAGAAATCTTTGATAATTCAGCATTAAATAGTGTGCGGATTATTATGGATGAATCACTTATAGAATTTACCGATGATGACAGCTATTCTAAGAAAATCACTGACATGAATAATATTGTTATACTGAGAACTACTTCACTTTTCTACGGGCTGCCAGGCCTGGAGCTTGCCTATGCAGTTGGTTTTCCGCCTGTTATTTCTGAGTTGGCAAAGGGTTTGCACTGGTCCTTAAATCATCTTGCACTTGAAGCTGCTAGAACAGCTCTTAGAGATAATACATACAGGAAGCTTACAAAAAGATATATAAATGATGAAAAGAAGTATATCAAAGTTAAAATAAAAAAAGCCGATGGCATTAAACTTTATAGTTCTGATTCGAATATACTTCTTATCAAATTGGAATTTCCCGCTGGAACAGTTTTCGATTTACTGGAAAAAGAAGGTTTTATAATCAAAGACTGTAAAGAAATAGAGGGGCTTAACAGCTCATTATTAAGATTTTCAGTAATGAAACATGAAAATAATACCAAATTTTTCAGAATACTAAGTAGTTATCTTTAATGTAATATTGTAACCGACTGCTGATAAAAATTGCTCTCCTTTTAAGTCAATCATCTCTATAAATGCCTTGACAATGTCAGGATCGAACTGGGTGCCTGCATTTGATCTCAACTCTTCTCGAACTTTATATAAAGGAAGGGCATCCCTGTATGGCCTGTCGGTCATCATTGCATCGAATGAATCAACAACAGTCAGTATCCTTGCTTTGAGTGACAACTGTTTGCCGTCTAGTTTATAAGGATAACCTTTACCGTCATATCTTTCATGATGCTGTAATATTATATTTCTGACGTCATTAAGTGTTCCTATTGGACAGAGTATTTTTTCTCCAATGACAGGATGTTCTTTAATTAAGCTGTATTCATTTGAAGTAAGTTTTCCGTGTTTCTGGAGAATAAAGCTATCAATACCGATTTTCCCTATATCATGCAATATTGAAGCATGTTCAAGAACTTCAATCTCAGTAAAATCAAGTCCGATGTATCGTCCAAGTTCTATTGAAAGCACCCTTACCCTTTCAGAATGTCCTTTAGCAAATCGGTCATTTGCTTCAATCGCATTAACAAAGGACTTTATCGTTGCAAAATAATTGTTCTTCAAACAGTCATATAACAGTATATTCTCTATAGCAGCCGATGCCTGATTTGAAAGTATTTTCAGGATTTCTATTTCATCTTCAGTGAAACTACTGCCATCAGCTTTATTCTCCAGCAGGATTGCTCCGGTAATATTATGGCCTTTTATTTCCAAAGGCATGCCTATCTGTATTATATTCTGATTATTGTCTTCTATTTTGTAGATTTCTGAAACAGGTGTAATCAGTAATTCAGGATTTAGCATTTTATCATAAAAAGTTTTGTATTCGAGCGGGAACCTGTCCATGGTTTTCGTCCCTGTATCTTTCTCGTACTGTACCGTTAAAGAAGATTTCAGCTCGTTTCTCATATACAGTGTGACCTTCTCTGCATTGACAACTTCAGCTGTAGTCTTGCTTATGATTTTCATCAGATCTTCATTATTTAATGTTGAAGGCAGTATATTCCCAACATCACTTATTTTCTTGAGCCTTACTATTGTTTTTATCAACTCTATGTTTTTACTTTTTAACTCTTTTGAAAGGAATGTTACAGCCTTGTTTGCTTTTTCAAGCTCTTTGATTTTCAGACCGAGCTGTGAATTAAGGTCTTCAACTTTACCCATATTATCTAATGCTGCTTTTATTCTTACGATTTCTCTCTCTTTGTTTATATTCTTATCATGAAGACTGTTTATTGTATTTATCATATTATTGAATGATGTGCCTATTATTCCCAGCTCGTCATTCCCGCTTACTTTTACAGTTGCCTGCAGGTTTCCTCCCTCAATTTCATATATAGTTAACAGCAGGTTTTTTAACGGCTTCAATACAAAACGAGAGAAAAGCAGGCCTAAGATTAAAGAGATGCTCAGTACAATTGTAATACTGGAAATAACCAAAAGTTTTTTTATTGAAAGTATCGTTGCATGACTTCTGGATATATCATGTTTTATCTCTATAATCCCAATTGGCATTTCATTGTTTGCATGACATTTATAACATTCTTCCCTGTTCGGTATTTCTTTAAAATAATTTATTGCTGTTTTGTCTATCAGCGTTGGTCCTTGCTTCTTATAGAGTAAATTCTGAATATAATTCCTGGATTTTGTCCCTATTTCTGCACCGTTTTTAGATTTTAATATTCTTCCATCTGGTGATAGTATTCTTAGGTGCATCAATTCTCTATTTCTTCCTATATTTTCAAGAATTTTCTGAACATCGACGGTTCTACCTTCTTTCATCGCATTATCTATAGACTTTACGATTAAATCACTTATAAATAAAGTATCCTGAAATTTAGAATTGATTATTTCATCGCTCTGCAGACGTATAAGGATTACGGTAGTAGCAGTTACTGAAAGTACTAATGTAAGCGCAATAATAGTTATTATTTTAGTTCTGATACTCATTATTATTCTAAGTATCATAGTAACAAGCAAAAAATATGCCTACAAAAATGCGGTAAAATTAGTTAATTATTTGATAATAGTAGGTTTTTTCACTCAGATTGCTCAAAAACACGCAGAAAATAGTAATTAAATCAAATTAAGGATTAATGGATATATTTTATAGTAAAATTAAAATCTATGGCAAAGCCTATGGTTGTTTTAGTCGGTCGGCCCAATGTTGGTAAATCCACCCTGTTTAACAGGATAACAGCTACTCATTGCGCTATTGTAGATGATATGCCCGGCGTAACAAGGGACAGAAATTATCTCGATGCGAATTGGGAAGGTAAGAGTTTCATGGTGGTTGACACCGGTGGATTTTATCTCGACCCTCCAGAAGATATTTTCAGGCAGGCTAAAGAACAGGCATTTTTTGCAATTGAAGAGGGCGATATTATAATCCACTTGCTTGACGGGAAAGATGGTCTTAAACCTGCTGATATGGAGCTTGCCCGGTTATTAAGGGAATCGGGCAAGTCAGTGATTTGGGCTGTTAATAAAGTAGATGCTCCTACCAGAGAAGATAGGCTTTATGATTTTTATAAGATTGGCGCTGAAGAACTCTATCCTTTATCTGCTGCTACAGGTTATGGATACGAAGAATTCATGGACAGGTTAAAAATATATCTGCCTGAATACCAGGAGGAAAAAACCGAATATCCCAAAATAGCGGTGGTGGGAAGACCGAATGTAGGAAAATCTACTCTTGTAAACACCCTGACAGGCAAACAGAGGGTTGTTGTCAGTCCAGTCCCCGGTACTACAAAGGACTCAATAGACAGTATTTGCACGTATTACAGAAGAAAATATCTGATGATAGACACCGCCGGCTTAAGGAGAAAAGGAAAGATAGGATATTCCATAGAGAGGTTTTCGATGGTCAGAGCTGTCAGGAGTATAGAAAGATGCGATGTAGCTCTTGTAGTTCTGGATGCAAGTGAGGGGATTACAGAGCAGGATCAGAAGATTGCAGGAATTGTAAAGGATTATGGTAAAGGTGCTGTATTTCTCCTTAATAAATGGGATTTAGTTGAAGATCCTGAAATGTCATATAAAAGAATAAATATAGAATTAAACCGGAAAATGTGGTTTTCTCAATATGCACCTGCTATTACCGTATCAGGGCTACTTAAGAAAAGAGTTGCCAAGATCTTCCCTGTTATTGACAGGATAATCACAGAGAGAAAAAAGAGGGTGCCCACAGCAGAGTTGAATAGATTTTTCAGACATATAATGTCAAGTTTAACATTGCCTAAGTATAAAAACAGAACGGTAAAACTTTATTACATGACCCAGGTTAAGGTTGAGCCCCCGGTATTCGTTATCTTTGCAAATTATAAGGATGCCATAAAGAATTCCCACATTAGATTCGTTGAGAATGAATTGAGAAAATATTTTGTGTTTGAAGGTACACCCCTAAAAATTTATGTCAGAGAACGGATAAGAGGAAAGACATCATGAAATTTTTAAAAATTATCGGGAAGAGCTTTATCGATTTTTTCAGGGACAACGGGTTGTTACTTGCTGGCTCGATGTCCTATTTTTCGATGATGGCGCTTGTGCCTTTCTGCCTGTTTCTGATTACACTTTTCGGTCATTATCTTGGCAATTACCCTGATTTTTACGGGTTTTTCATATCAAAGCTTGCAGGTTTATTCCCTGATGCGACGCGTGCAATTACAGATGAAATATTGAAACTCATCTCATATAAGGGTCTGGGAAAGTTCAGCCTCATTCTTTACGGTGTTCTTTCATATCAGTTATTTGCTTCTATTGAAAATTCCATGAATGTTATTTTCAAGGTAGAGAAGAAAAGGAATTTTATCTTTTCGCTACTTATTTCTCTTGCAGTAGTGACTTTAATAATCGCTCTACTGATAATATCGTTCGCCGCCGCATCGGTTATACCGCTTTTCGAGGCTTTCAACCCTGCTCTGCCTGTTATTAAGATTGGTAAGATTGCTGAATTCATAATCAGGTTTGTTTTGCCATTTATTTTAGTTTTGATTACAGTAACAGTGATGTATATAATGCTTCCAAAGGCAAAAGTAGGTTTCTCAAATGCATTTAAAGGTGCTATCTTTACAACAGTCTTTTTTGAAATAGCCAAGCATGTTTTTACGTGGTATGTCGGTGCAGTTGTACATTTTGGCAAGATATACGGTCCTCTGTCTGCATTCGTCGTCTTTCTGCTATGGGTTTTCTATTCATCTGGTATTTTTTTGATCGGTGCAGAAATAGTACATAATTTAGCCAATTCAAAGAAAAACTTGTTAAAGGATCGTATATGACTTATAGAGTTGAGAGGTGATACATGAAAGAACTTATCGGGAAAATTGTCGAAGTAGTAACCGTAGAGGCAACCTACACAGGCAGACTTGTTGAAGTTAATAATGATGAAACACACCTTGAGACTGAATTAGGATGGGTCGTTGTACCGATAGACAGGATCGCTATTATCAGGGAGAAAAATGGAGAGTAACTACCTTTTTGGGCTCAGTCTGACCATATGAATTGCCCCAATGATGTTTGACGCTTGGGTCATCGTAAAAAGCGGGGAACAGAGAAAAGTCGCTGATGAGTTATACCATCGTAGTATCGCAGCCCTTTGACACCTCCACGTATAAGAATTTCATCAACCTGCATTGCATTTATGGGATTAAAGGTTTTTTCCGACATAATCGAGACACTCCACATTTCGTCAAAAGAAGGAATAAATTCATAGGCAGTTAGCAGATGAGAGAATGATGCATGAAATTTATTGACCAGCTTTTGATGATAGCTGTCTAGCTCGGGATGGCACTGAATCCCTCCGGTCTGTACAACCATGACCCCACCGGGAGACATCTTTGAAAGCACCATACGGCAAAACTCTGGTTTGAACAGGTGAAACGATAATTCCCCTGCAATTCCAGTTTCGTCAAAAGGCTCTGTAAGATCGCCGATTATAAGATCCCACTGCTGGCTATTGGTGGAAATAAATTTATAGGCGTCCTCGCAGTATACTTCACTCCTAGGATCTTTATAAGCGTTATGGTTCAAATGAGGAAATTGATCGCGAAATACTTTTATGATGTCTTCGTCAATGTCAACCAGAACTGCATGTTCTACAGTTTTCCATCGCAACACCTCGCGCAAAGCACATCCATCGCCTCCTCCAAGGATCAGAATATTACGCACAGGATAACGGTAAACCATTGCGGGATGGATGAGCATCTCGTGGTAGATGAATTCATCCAATTCTGCTAACTGGATACGGCCATCGAGTACAAGGCAAAGCCCGAAGAAAAAAGTATCTATAATATCTAACTTTTGATGCTTTGTCTGTTTGCTGAACAATAGCTGGCGAATCTCATTCATCTGGAAGCGATTGTCGTTTGTAACATCTACAAACCATGAAAGTCCCCGTTTGTTTATAATCTCATATAGCTTCTGCTTTAAGTCGGTTGCAGAGAGGATTCGTTCATCTGGTTGTTTGCTCATTAGGATAGCTCCTTTTTTTGTTTCTATTTCCTACTTAAATCAAGGTCTCCTAACTCATACTGTACAATAGACAAAGCAGCTATGGATGCTGTCTCTGCTCTAAGTATCCTCTTGCCGAGAGTTGCTGTAACGAACCCATGTTCAGAAGCAGTTGTTATTTCTCTTTCAGAAAATCCCCCTTCAGGGCCTGTAAAAAGGTTTATTTTATCCGGTCGGTTGAATCTTCGCAATATGTCTGAAAGTTTCTTACCGCCTTCCTCCCAGAAGATAATACATTTACCCGAGACACTATACGGATCGACGAAAAGTTCTTCAAAGGCCGTAATTTCACGGATTTCTGTAATAAAGTTTCTTCCGGCCTGTATTGATGCTTCTTCAGCAATCTTTCTCCAGCGCAAGATTTTTCTTGTCTCTCTAATCTGACTTCTTTCAGTGATGACAGGGATGATCTCTTTAACACCGAGTTCTGTAGCCTTTTGTACCACAAGATCCATTTTAGAACCTTTCAGAATGCTTTGTAGAAGTGTCATATGGAGAGATGATTCTGTATTAAATTCTTGAGGCTCAATTATCTCAACTACTACCTCTTTTCTTGTTGCACTGGTTATCCTTGCAGAATATGAATGGCCTTTATCATCTGTAATTGTAATTCTGTCGCCTCTCTTGCATCGCAGGACTGTAGAGATATATCTGGCCTTATCATTTTTTATTTTTGCTGGACCGGTGTTTAAGGCAACGCCTGGAAGGAATACCCGCGGCATTAAGTTTATTTCTCAACACCTGTAAACAGGTCTTTTAGTTTTTCTTTAAAACTCTTAGACACCTCATCGCCATCTAAGGATGAGAATTCTTCAAGAAGTTCTTTCTGCCGGGGGGTTAGTTTTTTCGGAACCTCGATATAGACTCTTACAACCTGATTTCCTCTTTGGTGCCTGTTTATATATGGCACCCCTTTGTTCTTAAGATAAAATATCTGACCAGATTGTGTTCCTGGAGGTATTTTTAACTTTGAAGTTCCGTCGAGTGTCGGAACTTCTATTTCTGTACCGAGAGCCGCCTGGGGGAATGATATCGGAACCTCGCAGAATATCTCGGTGCCATCTCTTTTGAAAAAAGGGTGCTCAATTACATTTATTACTACATAAAGGTTGCCGGACGACCCTCCATAAATTCCAGGTTCCCCTTCACCGATGATTTTCAGCGTTGACCCTGCATCCACACCAGGAGGAACTTTTACATTGATACTTTTTTCTTTTTGTATTTTCCCGTATCCTTTGCAGTCCTTACAGGGATTTGTGATTATCTTGCCGTCTCCACCGCATTTTCCGCAGGTTTTAGAGACACTGAAGAACCCCTGTTGAAATCTTATCTGACCGCTTCCTTTACAGGAAGTGCATGTTTCTGGATGCTTGCCAGGCTCAGACCCAGAACCCTTGCATTCTGTGCACTTTTCCCATTTTTTAAAATTTATTATCTTATCGGTTCCAAATACTGCTTCATCCAGGGTTATGTCCAGATCATATCTGAGGTCATCGCCTTTTGTGGGTCTTTGTCTTCTCTGTCTTCCAAAAGTGCCGAAAAAATCTCCGAATATGTCTTCAAAGATATCTCCGAATCCTGTGCCTGTTGAAAATGGTCCAAAGCCTCCACCGATCCCTTCTGCTGTGCCGAATCTATCGTAGTTCGCCCTTTTCTGGGAATCACTAAGGCATGAATACGCTTCGTTTATCTCTTTGAATTTTGCTTCGGCATTCTTGTCCCCAGAATTTCTGTCCGGATGATATTTTAAGGCGAGCTGTCTGAACGCCTTTTTTATTTCAGCATCAGACGCATGCCTTGAGACACCGAGTATATCGTAATAATCTTTCATTTTAGTTAAAAGTTAGCAGCATATATATTGTTTATGCTAACCTGCATTAACATATTAACTAACTGTACTTTAGCTCTCCTTTTTATCCTTGTCAACATCTTCAAACTCTGCTTCAACAACTTCTTCATCACCTTCTTTGGTGCCTTGCTCTGCTCCTGGTGATTCCCCTTCTGCCTTACCAGGTTCAGCCTGTGCGCCTGTTGCTTTGTATATATGTTCTGCAAGTTTATGAGAGACAGAGGTAAGTCTGTCTGTAGCTGCCTTTATCTCTGCAATGTCAGTACTTGAATCTTTAACTTTCTTGCAGTTTTCGAGTGCATCTTCTATCTCTTTCTTTTCATCGGCTGAGATTTTATCAGAATAATCCTTCAGGGACTTTTCAACTGTATAGATAAGTGTGTCTGCGTTGTTCCTTGCCTCTGCAAGTTGTTTTTTCTTTTTATCTTCCTCACTATGTGCTTCAGCGTCATGAACCATGTTCTTTATTTCTTCTTCATTGAGCCCGCTGGAGGCCGTTATCCTTATAGATTGTTCCTTGTTAGTGCCAAGGTCTTTTGCAGAGACATGGAGAATGCCATTTGCATCAATATCAAATGATACCTCAATTTGGGGTACTCCCCTTGGTGCCAGAGGAATTCCTATAAGCTCAAAATTACCGAGAAGTTTGTTGTCAGCAGCCATCTCCCTTTCACCCTGATGAATTTTTATTGTAACAGCAGGCTGGTTATCTGTTGCTGTTGAGAAAATCTGGCTTTTCTTTGTTGGTATAGTTGTATTTCTCTCGATAATCTTTGTGAAAACACCGCCAAGAGTCTCAATTCCAAGTGATAGAGGGGTGACATCAAGGAGAAGAACTTCTTTTACATCACCTTTAAGAACAGCTGCCTGAATTGCAGCGCCTGCGGCAACAACTTCGTCTGGATTAACTGTGCGGTTGGGTTCTTTTCCGAAATAGTTCTGAACTGTCTGCTGTACCTTTGGAGTTCTTGTCTGACCGCCGACAAGTAGAATCTCATCAATATTTGACGTTGACAGACCGGCATCTGAAAGTGCACTCTTACATGGGTCTATCGTCTCTTGAATAAGTTCCCCTGCAAGTTGTTCAAATTTTGCCCTGGAAATCTTCATCAGGAGGTGTTTTGGTCCTGTTGCATCAGCCGTAATAAAAGGAAGGTTTATCTCGGTCTCCATTGCTGTTGAAAGTTCAATCTTTGCCCTTTCTGCGGCCTCTTTTAACCTCTGAAGCGCCATCTTGTCATTTTTAAGATCAATGCCCTGGTCTTTCTTGTATTCTTCAACTATCCAATCTATTATCTTGAGGTCAAAATCATCTCCACCGAGATATGTGTCTCCATTTGTTGATTTAACCTCAATAACTCCCTCACCAATTTCCAGTATCGATATGTCAAAGGTTCCGCCTCCAAGATCGTATACAGCGACTCTTTCTTCTTTCTTTTTGTCCATTCCATAGGCAAGAGCGGCTGCAGTTGGCTCGTTTATAATCCTTAAGACATTTAAGCCGGCAATCCTGCCAGCGTCTTTTGTAGCCTGTCTCTGGCTGTCGTCAAAATATGCAGGAGTTGTTATTACAGCATCAGTGACTTTTTCCCCCAGATAGTCTTCGGCAGCCTGTTTTAATTTTTGCAGAATCATGGCAGAAATCTCAGGAGGTGAATATCTTTTACCCAATATCTCAACGTGTGCATCACCATTTGATACCTCGACAATTTTGTAAGGAAGTCTATTCTTTGCATGTTCGACTTCTGGAGTGTTATATTTTCTGCCCATAAGTCTTTTGATTGAAAATATTGTATTTTCAGGATTTGTTATTGCCTGTCTTTTTGCGATTTGACCTACGAGTCTTTCCCCCTTGTCACTGATAGCAACTATAGAAGGAGTTGTCCTGGTGCCTTCCTGATTAGGTATTACAACAGCTTCTCCCCCCTGAACTACAGCAACTACAGAGTTTGTAGTCCCAAGATCTATACCAATTGCTTTTCCCATTATATTATTCCTCCTCTATATCCTTGTTTATCTTGATATCTACGTTTTTTGTTTCACTTTCTGCTTCAGAATTTTCATTTTCCTGTTTCGTTTTTCCCTGAGGTTTTACAGATACGGCAACAAGAGATGGTCTTAGCACCTTATCGCGGTAAATATATCCTGCTCTAAGCTCTTCAGCTACAACTTTTTCTTCCATGTCATCTCTTTCAACATTCATCATAGCATGGTGAACTACAGGATCAAATTTTTTCCCTAAAGACTCTATTTTTACCAGGCCGAATTTTTCAAGGGTACGATGAAGTTCCTTGAGGGTCATTTCAACTCCATGGACGAGGCTGGTGTTTGAATCGCCGGATGCATGTTTGAGAGCAAGTTCCAGACTATCGATTGCCGGCAAAAGCTCATATAGAAGAGATTCATTGCCGTACTGTACTAGTTCTTCTTTGTCCTTATTTACCCTTTTCTTATAATTATCGAATTCTGCATATAATCTTAGATATTTGTCATTTAAATCCTCTAATAATGATTTTTCATCGGTGACTGTTTTTTCAGAATTCTCAACATTCTCTAATGAAATCTCTTCAGCTTTTTCATTTTCTGTAGAGCCCTGATTTTCTATATCATGTTCTTCCATAATAAAGTTACCTATCTGTTTGTAATCATATCAGTAATATAAGTGGCTGTTATATCAACAAGTGAAATTGCCTCCAAATAATTCATTCTTTTAGGACCTATTATGCCCACTGCTCCTACAGGCCTGTTGCCTTCTCTATAAGTTGAAATGACCATGCTTAACTTCTTCATTTCATCAATCGGGTTTTCTGACCCTATAAATACCTGTGTGCCTTCAAAATCAGAAATTTTGTCCAGAAGTTTAACAATAATGCTCTTATCATCAAGTGTTTTTAACAGATCTTTTATCCTGTTAATGTTGCAGAAATCAGGGAGTTCAAGCATGTCTGCCAGCCCGGAAATATAAACGGTCCCTGGTGAAATTGAAAAAACATATTTACAGATTCTTATTGTCTCTGAAATAAGCTTGTCACAGAGAACTTTATCTTTAGCTATTTCTTTTATGATTCTTTTTCTTATTTCATGCAATGTGCTGCCGGTATATTCTGAATTAATATAATCTACAATCCTGTTAAGGTCTTTCTGTGAAATGTCAGATTCAATTGAGACAATCTTGTTGTGGATTATTCCTTCGCCAGTGAATAATATTACCGCTAACTGGTTTTTCCTGTATTTAGTTAACTCGATTTTAGCCAATGTAGTCATACTTGGGTTAGGAGACATTGTTATGCCGATATAATGAGACAGAGATGAGAGCATCTTTGATGTCTCATCAGGGAAAGAATTTATGTCTTTTTTTAACATTTCTAATTTCTTGAAAATTTCCAGTAAAAGTTCCTTGTTGAAGCATTGTTTGCTTGCTGATAGTGTATCGACATAGAACCTGTATCCACTATCGGTAGGAACCCTTCCTGCAGAAGTATGAGGCTGGTGCAGGAATCCCATATCCTCAAGGTCAGACATTATATTTCTTATTGTTGCAGGAGAAAGACCGAAAGAGTATTTCTTAGTAACAATCCTTGAACCAACAGGTCCTGGCGAATTAATGTAACACTGGATAACTGCACATAATACTTGTTTATTGCGTTCATCTAACATGCTTTAGCACTCTCTGACTTAGAGTGCTAATAATTTAACAGTTATGTGTTTTGGGTGTCAAGTGGTAAGGATTTTTTTTACCAGTCGAGCTCTTGATCAATTAGTCTTTTATAAAAATGTGGGGTCAGAAAAGAAACCTTATGTATTTCATCAGAATAAAACCTTGTTTTGATTTGATATTTTCTTTGTAGCTCTCTCGGGTTGAGCCCCTTGGAACCAATTGAAAATGACCACCAGTTTCCACCGTATGTTGCAATTGGAACTGCATAGAGATCAACAACAGGAAAGACGGATTTCAATTTATTTTGAACTTCAATTGTAATATTTTTGTGGAAATGTATAGATTCAGAATGTGTAACAAACAGACCATTTTCGTTAAGGCAGTTTTTAATTGATGTAAAGAATTCTTCTGTGAAAAGACTTGTGGCGAATCCCACAATATCCGTTGAATCAACAATTACAATATCAATATCTAAATTACTGCGTTTGGCAAATTCTGCACCGTCAATTGTGTGAATTTCAACGATAGGGTTATCTATTTCACATGAAACAGAAGGAAAATATTTTTTTGAAACATTAATAACTTCTTCATCTATTTCAACAAAATAAACCTTTTTGACTGTCTTGTGCTTTAGAACCTCTCTGACAGTGCCTCCATCACCGCCACCAATAACCATAATTATTCTGGGTTCAGGATGGGCATGCATCACAACATGAGTAAGCATCTCATGGTAGAAAAATTCATCTTTTTCTGTAAGTTGAACAATACCGTCAAGTACCAGTATTCTTCCAAAATAAGGATTTTCAAAAACCATAATGTCCTGGAATTTGCTTTTGTGGCTGTAAAGAATGCCGCTAACTTCGTATGAATATTCAATTGGTGCATAAGGATCTTTTTCGAAAAATCTTATCATTTAGAATTCTCCTTATATGAAAATTGTTTTTGGTATTAGAAATCCGTTAAATTCTGAGGCATATGAAACAGTATATGCACCGCTTGACAGAATTAAAATCAGATTACCGACCTCAGGATTCGGAAGTACTATATCCTTATCAATGACATCAAAGCTGTCACAGCTTGGCCCCGCCAGAGTCCATTTTTTTAGGGGCTTGGAACCATCCACAATATAGCTGTATTTTATACCGCCGAGACTTTCCATTAACCCATTGAAGACACCGATATCAAGATAGAGCCAGTCTTCATCGGCCCTTCTGGCCTTTCCAATAACTCTTGTTACAAAAACCCCGGCATCACCTACAACCGCCCTGCCGGGTTCAATGAATATCCGTGTTCTATTTGGAAATTTTTCGTATATCAGTCTGTCAACATTTTTATCTATAGTCTCGATGCCTACTACATTTTTTGTGTAACGTATAGGGTATCCGCCGCCGATATTAAGTATTGAAAGTTTTATGCCTTTTTTTTCAGCTCTGTCCCAGAGTATCTTTGCTTTATCAAGTGCTGTATTCCAGTTATAAATGTTGGTGCACTGAGATCCGACATGAAAAGTAATGCCAACGGGATTCAGTCCTTTCTTTTTTGAAAAAACCAGAAGTTCTTCAGCAGCATCAAGTTCTACAGCAAATTTTTTGCTGAGTGGCCACTCGCTTCCTTCGTTCGGAACAGAAAGTCTAACATAAATATTACATCCTGCTGAGTAATCATGAAGTTTTTCGACCTCCTCTTTAGAGTCAACAGCAAAATATGAGATACCATAAGCACTCGCCATTTTTAAGAATCTGAAAGATTTTACGGGATTACTTGAAATAATTCTCTCCTTGCTAACCCCTATAGTAGAAAGAATGTTCAGCTCACCTTCTGATGCGATTTCAAAACCTATTCCAAGACTGTTAATTAGTTTAATTATCTCAATATCAGGGTTTGCCTTAACAGCATAGAATAGCTTTGAATTTCTTATCTTTTTCCCAACCGACTTTACTTTCCTTTTAATTTTTGCTTTGTCCATTAAGAGATATGGCGGTTCAAGGTCCGAGGTTTTCAGAAATCTCAAAACCTTATGAATAGTCGATTTTGATGCAATCTCTGTGTGCAGTTTATCTATTTTGAATTTGTATCCCATTTTTTGCTTAAATTACTATTTAAAAAAAAAATTCAAAAAATTGCAATAATATCTTCTCACTCTCGAACCCTAAAAATGCATTTCAGTATAAAAAGAGCAGGTGAGTTAATTAGTTGGACATATTCCTTTCGCTCCCTAGAGGGAAATTTTTAGCCAAAAATTTCCCTATGTCCACTCAAGAAACATGCCAAACTATATAGCATATATACATACTCAAATTCATTTTTGGGGTGAATATAATAATTTAAAAATCGGGAGCTAAATCTCTTTATTTCCGGAAAATTTTCAGACTGTTTCTGTCTAGCGGTTTCTCCGGGTTATTTGCCTGTTCTGCACATTATCTGGGCAGTCTCCATTTCAGAAGTTTTTTTGTAGCACTGCGAACAACCTCTGCAACATTTTTGTTCTTCTCAAGCAATTTGAGATCCCTTGTCTTAAGATTGCTTATGAAAGTTACCGAGATTCCAGGCGGGGTCTTGGGATTTGTAACAAGGGCCAGAGTTACTGAATAGCTTTTCATCCATTCCCTGTTTTTTGATATTTTTCTCAGTACTTCTTCGGGCACATGACGGGACCGGGCGATCATCTCTGCCTCGCTTTCTGTAATTTTCTGATTATCCAGGACACTGAGCACAACCTCTTTGTTGGGATCCTTTATAAGGATATTCCTGATTTCTTTCCCCCCTCTTTGGGCGAGTTGAATCCTTTCTGCCACATTCAGTTTTTGTATCTTCTGGACAAGGCTCTTGGCACGCATATCCGGTGTTTTCTTAATCTTTTTCGGTGGAATGATTGGAAGATGAAGAGTATCTGATATAAATTTTCTTGTTTCTTCAGGTGTATCAGGATTTTCGAAAAGAAGTTTAAGTATTTCAGGCCGATTTATATTTGCTTTTGCAATTTCGTAAAAAATGCTTGGGTCGGAGGCTTCTTCAATTAATACATCAATAAGCTCCTGTGAGGCGATAGAATAATCAAGACCTATTAGAATTTGCTCTTCCATTTAATTACTCCTTAAATAGATAAAGTATTCTATGTTTCCTTTCTGTCCTGGTATCGGGGATTTGAATAAGCCTATTGTCTTAAAGCCAAATTGTTCAGCACCTGCACGTACGTTTTCAACTGCAGTCATTCGCTTTGATTCGTCTTTTATGATGCCCCCCTTATCAACCATACCTTTTCCGACTTCAAACTGTGGTTTGATTAGTGCGAGAACCTCCCCGCAATCCTTCAAAAATTCGAGTGTCTTTTGTAAAACCTTTAAAAGTGAGATAAAAGATACATCGATCAGTACAATATCTATCTTCTCCGGTATTGATTGTTTGTCTAGATGCCTTATGTTTGTCCTTTCCATAAGAATTATTTTAGGGTTATGCCTGAGTAACCAGTCGAACTGACCGTAACCTACGTCTATAGCATATACCTTTTTTGCATTTTTTTTAAGTGCACAATCTGTAAAACCTCCTGTTGAGCATCCTATATCCATTACAATCTTGCCGGAAAGATCGATATTGAAGAACTCCATTGCAGCTTCAAGCTTTAAGCCCCCTCTGCTGACATAAGGGATATCATTTTCTTTCAGTACAATTTCAGAATCAATGTTTACCATGGCACCAGCTTTTGAAACCCTGCTTCCGCCAACAAAAACCTTTCCCTCCATTATTAGTGCTTTTGCCCTTTCTCTGCTTTTTACAAGACCCTTGTCGGTTATGATTTTATCCAGTCTGGCCTTATTCTTCATTGATATGTTGTCCTTAAAATATCTGATGTATCAGGGTTTAAATATCAGCTGCTGAAAGTCGGTTCCCTCATAAATGAGAGTGCAGTACGGAATATCCCTTCTTCGTCAAGGCCGTATTTTGCTCTTAATTCATCGGGATTTCCCTGTTCAATGAAGCTGTCACGAATACCAAGTCGTTTTATTTTAATATTGTTTATTTCTGAGTCATTCAGACATTCTATTACAGCACTTCCAAAACCGCCCTGAAGGACATTCTCTTCAATAGTAATTAATCTTGGTATGCGTGCCGCAATTGATAAAAGGAGTTCTTTATCAAGGGGTTTGACAAATCTGGCATTAATTACTGTTGCATTGATACCTATTTCTTCGAGCTTTTCAGATGCATTTAAAGCAGGTATTACAGAGTTGCCGATAGCGATTAAAGCAATATCTGCCCCTTCTTTTAAAGTTTCACCGGTGCCCATAGCTATTTCTAGATTTGGTAATGAAGTTTCAGGGATTTTGCCTCGCGGATATCTTATAGCTGAGGGTCCGTTATGTTTTAATGCAAATTCAAGCATCAGCCTGAGTTCTTCCCCATCTTTGGGTGCCATTACGGTCAGGTCTGGTATGTGCCTCAGATATGATATATCAAAAAGGCCGTTATGAGTCGGACCGTCTTCTCCTACGATTCCAGCCCTGTCTATTGTTAATATTACAGGGAATTTCTGAAGACATACATCGTGAAGTATCTCATCGTAAGCACGTTGAAGGAAGGTTGAATATATTGCTACAACTGGCCTGAGACCAGTTGTTGCCAATCCTGCAGCAAACGTGACAGCATGTGGTTCGGCAATGCCAACATCGTAAAACCTGTCTGGAAATTTTTCAGCAAAGTTGTAAAGCCCTGTACCTTCTGTCATTGCGGCTGATATTGCTATTATTCTATTATCTCTAGTGGCTAAATCGGTAAGAATATTCCCGAATAGAGTGCTGTATGTAGGAGCTCCTGGCGAGCCTAATTGAGAGCCGGTTTCGAGCTCAAAGGGACCGATACCATGAAAAGTACTAGGATTTTTTTCGGAAAATTCATATCCTTTGCCTTTTTTTGTTATTAAATGAATAAGTGTAGGGGAGGTTGACGATTTTATCCTTTTAAAGGTTTCTATTAACAGTTCAACGTTATGTCCATCAATAGGGCCAACGTAATCAAAACCCAGTTCCTCGAAAAGTATCCCGGGGAGCAGGAATCCCTTGATTGTTTCTTCTGCTCTCTGGGCAATCTTTGCTACAGGAGCGCCGACCTTGGGTATTCCTTCCAGGAATGACTTCGTCTCCTTCTTAAATCTACGGTAAAACTGGCCGGTAAGTATTCTGTTCATATATGCAGAAAGTGCCCCGACATTCCTTGATATTGACATCTCATTGTCGTTGAGTATAACGATCAGGTCTTTTTTAAGATGACCGGCATTGTTGAGGCCTTCAAATGCGAGCCCTCCTGACATTGCACCGTCTCCAATAACGGCAACCACTTTAAAGTTTTCGTTGTTCTTGTCACGCCCCTCTATCATACCGAGAGCTGCAGATATTGAGGTAGAGCTATGACCTGTTCCAAAAGCATCGTATTCGCTTTCGGTCATTTTTGGGAAGCCGGATATCCCGTTCTCTTTTCTAATAGTTGAGAACCGGTCTTTTCTGCCTGTAATGAGCTTGTGGCTGTAAGATTGGTGACCTACATCCCATATAAGTTTATCTGTCGGTGAGTCGAATACAAAATGTAATGCTATCGTAAGTTCCACCACTCCGAGACTTGATGCAAGGTGGCCGCCGTTTACAGATACGGTTTTGATAATGATTTCCCTGATTTCTTCGGCAAGGACCTTTAGTTCTTCTATTCCGAGTTCCTTCAGATCAGAGGGTGAATTTATCTTTTTTAAAATCATCAATTTCTCCTTTTTACGAGATAGAATGCTATTTCCCTGAGAGGATCTGCTTTTGATGAGAAAATGCTGAGTGATGCTACAGCGTCAGAGACAAGCTGATTGGCAATTTCACGCGATTTTTCAAGACCGTATAAAAGGGGATATGTCATCTTATCTATTTTATCATCAGAACCCACAGATTTGCCAAGCTCATTTGTGTCCCCTTCGACGTCCAGTATATCGTCAATTATCTGAAAGGCAAGACCTATATTGTTGCCATAAATGGTGATTGCTCTGAGTTCATCATTACTGCCTTCGGAAAGTGTATGACCGAGTTTTACAGAAGTACTGATCAGTGCAGCGGTTTTATGCAAATGAATAAATTGAAGCGTATTCTTGTCAGGGGCTGCATTTTCTGAAAGAATATCCTGCACCTGACCGCAGACCATTCCTTTATAACCGGATGCGATAGAGATTTCCCGCAGTGCTTTTAAAAGATTTGTTTCTTTAATCGTCCTGCAATAAGTGTTGTCAGAAAGTATACTGAATGCCTCTGTAAGCAGTGCGTCACCGGCCAGAATGGCGATTGCTTCTCCATAAACCTTATGGTTTGTCGGTTTTCCTCTCCTGAGGTCGTCATTATCCATTGCAGGAAGGTCATCATGAATCAGGGAATAAGTATGAATAAGTTCAAGACTTGAAGCGTAAGGTACAATTTCATCCGGGTTCCCGCCGTGTGCCTCGTATGAGGCAATAGCAAGTATAGGTCTTATCCTTTTGCCGCCAGCAAGTAGAGAATAAAGCATTGCTTCCTGAAGTATAGCAGGTCTGCCCTGCTCTTTGAAATAGGTATGGAAAAAAGAATCGACAGCCTCTCTTTTCTCAGTAAGATATTCTTTTATATCCATTTCCTGTAAATCATCCTAATCCTTAGTTTTTACTCCTTTAAAACTAAGAGGTTACGTCTAACGGTTACGGTAACGAAGCCCGTTTCGGTTGTCGTCTATCGGTTACGTGTTTATTTAGTTTGTCTGGTTTCTCTAGTTTGTTTGGTTTTTCTGGTTAGCCCTGCAACTGCTCCTTGCACCCCGCTTCTTACTCCTTACTTTCCTTTACCTTTACCCGCCTCAGGCGGGTTTACCTTTGCCTTTACCTGTCTTTAATTTGTGCTTACTGCCTACTTCTTACTCCTTACTCTTTTCTTTTTAGTGCCTACTTCCTACTTTCTTATTCCCATTCTATTGTGCTTGGAGGCTTAGAGCTAATATCATATACTACTCTGTTGACACCCTTTACTTCATTTATTATCCTGTTCGATATTCTGCCAAGTACATCATTTGGTATCTTTGCCCAATCAGCTGTCATCCCGTCAAGACTGTAAACTGCCCTAATAGCTGCAACATTTTCATATGTTCTCTCATCACCCATCACGCCAACACTCTTAACAGGCAGTAAAACAGCAAAGGCCTGCCATATGTGATTATAAAGGCCTGCCTTTTTGATCTCTTCGAGCACTATTTTATCTGATTCTCTTAAAATATCTAGTCTTTTCTTAGAAATTTCTCCAAGACAGCGGACCGCAAGCCCGGGTCCCGGGAAGGGATGCCTCAAGCATATCTCTTCGGGCAGAGAAAGCTTCTGTCCTAAGATCCTTACCTCATCCTTGAACAACTCCCTCAGTGGCTCGATAAGTTTCAATTTCATAACCTCTGGAAGACCTCCAACATTGTGATGGGATTTGATAGTTGCTGAAGGACCTTTGAATGATACGCTCTCGATAACATCGGGATAAAGGGTTCCCTGTACAAGGAATTCTACGCCTTTTATTTTTCTTGCAGCTTTTTCGAATATACGAATAAATTTATTCCCTATTATCTTTCTTTTTCTCTCGGGATCGGTTACGCCAAGTAATTCACTCATGAAGTCTCTTGATGCATTTACGTGAACTAATTTGATATGAAAATTGCGTTCGAATGTGTTGATGATTTTTTCAGCCTCGCCTTTTCTAAGAAGACCGTTATCAACGAGTATGCAGGTAAGGTTATCACCTATGGCCCTGTGAACAAGAAGTGCTGCAATGGAAGAATCAACGCCTCCACTGAGTGCACATATAACCTTTTTGTCTTTAACTCTTTCCCTTATACTGGCGATAGACTGGTCAATAAATGATGACATCTCCCATGTTGGTTTACATTTGCAGATATCATATAAGAAATTCCGAAGGATCTTTATCCCCTTGTTAGTATGAGCTACCTCTGGATGAAACTGTAATGCAAAGAATTTGTTGTCTCTTGATGCCATAGCAGCAATTGGAGAATTATCAGTATGGGCAATGATTTTGAACCCTCGAGGAATCTTGTCTATCCTGTCGCCATGGCTCATCCATACAATATTTTTTTGTTCTGAGCCGATGCCTTTAAAGAGAAGTGATTCAGTATCATCAATTATGAGTTCGGACCGACCATACTCGCGTTTCTGGGCTTTTGCAACCCTGCCGCCGATTGAGTATGTAAGAACCTGCATGCCATAACATATACCGAGTATTGGATGGCCAAGTGAAAGTATCTTTCTGTCGGGTTTCGGTGAACCCTTGTCATAAATACTCGAAGGGCCACCGGAAAGTATTATGCCCTTTGGAGAGAAATTCTTTATTCTTGAAAGAGGGGCATTAAACGGGAATATCTCTGAATATACTCTGCTTTCCCTTATTCTGCGGGCAATTAGCTGCGTATATTGCGAGCCAAAATCAAGAACTAATATTTTGTCTTCATACATGATTTATAATCTGATTCACTTTTCTATGAAAGAGCCTAAATTTTTGAAATTTGAAATTTGAAATTTGTAATTTGTAATTGTGTATCCTTTACCATTACCATTCAGGCCTGTAGTTAGGTGCTTCTTTGGTTATTATGACATTGTGGACATGACTTTCTCTTAAGCCGGCATTTGTAATTCGTGTAAACCTTGATTTTCTCTTTAGCTCAGAAAGATTTTTTACACCGCAGTAACCCATTCCGGAGCGAATGCCTCCAAGAAGCTGGTGCACACTGTTAGATAGAGAACCCTTGTAAGGAACTCTTCCTTCGACTCCTTCAGGAACCAGTTTTTGAGCTTCTACACCTTCCTGATGATATCGGTCTTTTATACCCTGATCCATGGAGCCTATAGAACCCATACCCCGATAGACCTTGTAACTTCTTCCCTGAAAGAGGACTATTTCTCCAGGGGACTCGTCTGTTCCTGCAAAAAGACTTCCTATCATAACAGAATTTGCCCCGGCCGCTAATGCTTTTATAATATCTCCAGAATATTTAATTCCGCCATCAGCAATCAACGGAATATTGTATTTTTTTGAGATCATGTAACTGTCCATAATCGCAGTAAGTTGAGGTACCCCTGTTCCGGCAATAACTCTGGTTGTGCATATTGAACCTGGTCCTATTCCGATTTTTATAGCATCAGCACCTGCCCTGATCAGGTCAAGTGTTCCCTCTGAAGTTGCTACATTTCCTGCAATAACTTCTATGTCATATTTCTTCTTTATAGCCTTAAGCATAGAAATAACTGATTTTGTATGACCGTGTGCTGTGTCAATTACAATCACATCCACATTTGAATTAATAAGAAGCTTGACCCTTTGCATGGTATCTTCACCAGTGCCTACGGCTGCTCCGACCACAAGTCTTCCGATCCTGTCTTTGCATGAATTAGGATATTTTTTTCGTTTTTCGATGTCCTTTATTGTAATTAGGCCTTTGAGTCTATATTCCCTGTCCACAATTGGAAGCTTCTCTATCTTGTACTTATTCAGGAGGCCCTTTGCTTCATCCAAAGTCGTGCCGACTCCGGCTGTAATAAGAGGATCCTTTGTCATTACCTGAGAAACTTTTTTGTTTATCTTTGTTTCAAACCTCAGATCCCTATTAGTTAGTATCCCGATTAATTTGCCCTTTATGGTGACAGGTACACCTGAAATTTTATATCTTTCCATTAAAGCCATTGCATCTGATATCGGGGCTTCAGGAGAAATAGTTATGGGGTCGATTATCATGCCGCTTTCTGATTTCTTAACTTTATCGACCTCAAGCGCCTGTTTTTCTGGAGACATGGCCCTGTGAATAATCCCGATACCCCCTTCTCTGGCAATAGCTATGGACATAGATGATTCTGTTACAGTGTCCATTGCAGAGCTTAAAATTGGTATATTGAGTTTTATTTTCCTTGTTAATTTTGTATAAAGGTCTACATCTTTTGGAAGCACAGCAGACATGGATGGCACTAAGAGAACATCATCAAAAGTTAAGCCAATTCTGATATCTTTGGACATCTGGTTCTCCTTGAATTTTAATAAAATATTAACATGGTGCGATTTAATAAAGCAATTATCACGGTTTACCCCGCTAGAAAGCTCCGCTGCTTGCCCCGTAAGATATCAGAGGTCTTTCGGTACTTGCAGTGGGGATAAAATAAATTCTTTTTTGCGAACATGGGATTTACCCCGTTTAGAAATTGTTGTTATTTTCTTCTAACGGGGTTTACGCCGTATAAAAAGCCTTCGATGAAATAAGAGGATAAAAAATATAGATATCTGAACGAGCAATAGACAACGGGGTTTGCAGATTTAATATAGTAAATTTTGTAAAAAGCTTATTCTACTGGTATAATAAATCAGGAAAAAAATTATTGCTTTAAATAATAAAAAGTAAAAATAAATTTAGATTTATTTTTCGAAAGGAGGTGACGAGTTGCGTATAAATGTTATACTCCTGGTACTGATTGTCGTAGCAGCTTTTTTAGGTAGTGCCCTCGCAGTTCCTCCGGGAAAGACGATAGAATATAAAGGTGGAGATGCTGGTAAAGTCATTTTTGATGGCAAATTACATACAGATAAAGGCTTTAAATGCATCGACTGCCACACAAAGATATTTCAAATGAAGAAAGGCGCTAAGATTACAATGGATGAAATGAACTCCGGAAAGAATTGCGGTATATGTCACAATGGAGAAAAAGCCTTCAAATCAAGTGATGAAGCTAATTGCGCAAAATGTCATAAGGGGGCTGCGCCAGGATATTAGATAATAATTAGATAACAAGTTACAGATAGAGCTCCCTTTAATTATGGGAGCTCTTTTTGTTTATATTTATATTAATTATTAAGATATTTTCAGATTCTTGTAAGCCAGGATTCATATTTCCTGTTTTTCCCTTTAACAATATCGAAAAAAATCGACTGTAGTTTTTTTGTTAATTTCCCTCGCTTACCATTGCCTATTATTCTCCCGTCAACTTCTCTGATCGGAGTTACCTCTGCAGCTGTTCCGGTGAAGAATGCCTCATCTGCGATATACAGTTCATCTCTTGTAAAAAGTTTTTCCTGTATTTCAATTTTATTATCTCTGGCGATTGTTATAATGCTGTCCCTTGTTATTCCTTCGAGAATCGAAGTCAGGGGGGTTGTTTTTATCTTGTTGTTTCTGACAATGAATATGTTTTCCCCGCTTCCTTCAGATATATATCCCTCGGTATCAAGTAATAATGCTTCACTATATCCGCATGCTATTGCCTCAATCTTAGCAAGCTGTGAATTTACATAATAACCGCATATTTTTGCTCTTGTCATGGCAGAATTAACATGGTGCCTTGTGAATGAGGAAATTTTTACCCGGATACCCTTCTGTATTCCTTCATCACCAAGATAAGCTCCCCATGGCCATGCAGCAATAGAGACACTCAAAGGATTCTTCTTTGAATATAACCCCATAAATCCATAGCCTATGTATACAATTGGCCTTATGTAACATTCCCTGAGTTTATTTGTCTTGACTGTTTCAATTATTGCTGACTTGATTTCTTCTTTAGAGTAAGGGATTTCCATCATGCATATATGAGCTGATCCGAAAAGTCTGTCTATATGTTCATCAAGGCGGAAAATTATGGAACCCTTTTCAGTCTTATAACAGCGTATCCCCTCAAATACCCCTAGACCATAGTGGAGTGTATGGGTAAGCACATGGACCTTCGCCTTATCCCAGTCAACAAGTTTGCCATCCATCCATATCTTATCTGTTTTATCTATCATGGGTTATTATTAAAGCAGTATAGCACATTTATGTCAACCTGATTTGTTATGAATGCTTAATAGGGTAACCACAGAGACCCAATGACAAATAAATATTGTTTATTGAATATTGACCATTGAATATTAAGCAGTGATAAATGACTATTGACATATTACTCAATAAAAATGTCCCTTCAATTTTCACATCTTCTCAGGCGCTGTCACACCAAGTATAGAGAGTGCGTCTCCTAAAACAATCTTTATTGCATAACATAATGCAAGCCTTGCCCTTGTTGTCTCGATTTCGTCAGAAATGACTCTATATCTGTGATAGTAAGAATGGAATATCTTTGCAAGTTCCTGAAGATAGAATGTTATCCTGTGAGGCTCATATGCCTTTGCTGCACCTTCAAGTACCATAGAATAAGTAAGCAGTTTTTTAATCAATATCAGCTCATCTCTGTTTGACAGAATTGACAGGTCAACGCTTTCATGATTCTTTAGATCTATTCCTTTTTCTTTTGCATTCCTGAGTATGCTGTTTATTCTCGCATTAGCATACTGAACATAATAGACAGGATTTTCAGCTGATGTTGCAGTAACCACATCAATATCGAAATCCAGATGGCTGTCAGATTTTCTGGTAAGAAAAATGAACTTGGCATTGTCCGAGCCCACAAGATCTACCACTTCGCTGAGTGTTACAAAATTTCCGGCCCTTTTTGACATCTGAAAGGGCGAGCCATGCTTCAACAGGTTAACCATCTGTACAAGGATAACTCTGAACTTTGAGCTATCATAACCAAAAGCCTTCATAACAGATTCAATTCTAGTAATATATCCGTGGTGATCTGCCCCCCAGATATCGATAATTATGTCAAATCCCCTTTCAAGTTTATTTTCGTGATAGGCGATATCAGAAGCAAAATATGTATATTCTCCATCACTTTTGATAATGACCCTGTCTTTGTCATCACCAAAAGCAGTTGAGCGGAACCAGACAGCCTCGGCTTTCTCATAAATAAGATCTTTGTCTTTTAAGTTTTCTATAGCCTTTTTAACTTCACCATTTTCATAGAGTTGTTTCTCGCTTATCCAGCTTGAAAAGTATTTGATATCAAAATATGAGATATCCTTTTTAATAAGTTCCATCATCCTGTTATATGCCCAGCCGGAGATCTCTTCTTCGCATTCCTGGAAAGGAATGTTTTTGTATTTTTCTTTTACATGTGCATATAAGGCAGATGACTCATCGTCAATATACTGTCCGTGATACCCTTCCTTAGGAAACTCTACATCAACTCCAAGTAGCTGCTGGTATTTTGCGAATATAGATAATCCGAGCAGCTTTATCTGGCGACCTGCATCATTGATATAATATTCACGCATAACCTCAAATCCTGACTCTTCGAGAAGGTTGCAAAGTGCATTACCTACTGCTGCCCCGCGTGCATGTCCGATATGAAGAGGTCCAGTAGGATTTGCGCTGACATACTCGACAAGAACTTTTTTCCCTTGTCCAAGGTTTTCCCTAAGAAATGACTTATCAGCTGACAGAATTTTTTTAAATAATGTGTAAAGATATTCCTTTTTGAATGTGAAGTTTATAAAACCCGGCCCAGCTATATCAATTTTTTCGAAGATGCTCATATCCTTTATCTGGCCGATTATTTCCTCGGCTATTTTACCGGGAGATTTTTTAAGTTGTTTTGTCAGTCCCATGGCAATTGTAGTAGATAAATCCCCATAGGACTCCTCTTTTGGGATCACTATTTCTATTTGAGGACGTGGAGATATTCCGAGCGCATCAGTTGAATCCTGCAGTATTTTAATCAGATCTTTTTTCATAGTTTTTAAGTTTAAACGTCGGTTTGTGTTAAAGTCAATTAAGATAATAAATAGTGGGGTAAATAAACCCCGACTAAAGCTGGGGCTTTTTTACGGGGTAACCCCCGAGTGAAGCTGGGACTTTTTTATGGGGAAAGCATAGGGTTTTTTAAAGGGATTTATAAGGTATAATACTTCTTAATTTTACAAAAGGGTAGAAGTTTGAAAATAGCTATTGCAGGGCTGGCAAACTCGGGAAAGACAACTGTATTTAATGCGCTGACAGGATTGAATCTTGAGACAACCATATATCCAACTGTAACTTCCGAACCGCATCTCGGTGTAGTCCAGATTCCTGACGCAAGAGTTGATAAACTCACCGAGATATTCAAGCCAAAAAAGACTACATATGCAACAGTGGAGTATATAGACTTTCTCGGCCTCACAAAAGGAGATACAAGGCAGAATAGGAAGTTCTTTGATATTATTAAAGACTCTGAAGCCATTGTCCATGTAGTCAGAGGTTTTGAAGACGAGTCCATTGTCCACCCTTTAGGGAATGTAGATCCCTTAAGAGATGCAGATACAGTCGAGCTTGAAATGATCTTCAGCGATTTAGAGCTTGTAGAAAAAAGGCTTGAAAGGATTGAGGAGGGATTAAGGAAAGGGAAAAAACCAGATGAATCAGAAAGGAAACTGCTTATTAAATGTAAAGAGATTCTTGAGAGTGAAAGGCCTTTCAGGGATGTGGAATTCTCAGATGATGAACAAAAGGCTATGAGGCATCTGCAGTTTATATCTATTAAGCCGGAGGTTGTTGTTTTGAATGTTGCTGAAAAGGATATTGATTCTGAGAAGACCAGGGCAGTAATTTCTGACCTTAAAGCAATTTATAAAGAAAAATATGTTAACCTGCTGATATTATGTGGGAAAATTGAGATGGAAATCGCCCAACTTTCTATAGATGAAGCCAGATTTTTTCTTGAAGACCTTAAAATTGAAGAACCTGCATTGAATAAACTGATTCATGTTTCCTACGACCTCCTGGGTCTAATATCTTTCTTTACAGTAGTGGAAAACAAAGTAAGGGCATGGACGATTAAGAGGGGAACCAGTGCACTGAAAGCCGCGGGCAAGATTCATTCTGATTTCGAGAGGGGATTTATCAGGGCAGAAGTAGTTTCTTATGATGATTTTATTACTACTGGAAGCATAGCAGCAGCACGTGAAAAGGGACTTGTCAGGCTCGAGGGAAAGACCTATGAAGTCAAAGATGGAGATATAATCAATTTCAGGTTTAATGTATAATGATACCTGATCATTTTTTATTTATTAATGCAGATTTTATCTGTAGAATAATTTATTTTTTATGAGTCAGGAGAGGAATATTATGAAAGCAGAGGAAATTTTTCAAGTAAGCGTAAATGTCATGAAAGAACTTTTAACTAAGGAAGGAATGTCTGATTCAATTAAAAGGTCCAAGGAACGTGGAGAGGATGAAAATTTCAGGCTTCTTGACAGGGAACGTGAAAATATTAACAAGCTGGTTGAAAAGATTGCGGCAGAAGGAGGTGCTAAAGAACCGATAAAAAAAGCCCCCCTGGAGTTAATAGATGCAATGGTTATACGTTATTTCAGAAACAGGCAGCTTTTTATGCAGACATTTCCAAATGGAATTGCAAATGTATATCCTGACCCGATCTCGATATGGGCCTCTATAATGATATCACCCCAGGATTTAGGATCTGGAGTATTATGACAGAAATAGCCTGCTAAATCCTATATATAAAATTGATAGACCTTTCATAATGGAAGCAATTGATGAATTAATAAGACGCTACGGGCTGGAGGAAGACCTTGAACATGTTATCATTCCTCTTCCTGAAAGGAATGGACGTATTAAACGCTGCTATTTGCTTAAAAGGCGATTTATGCGCATTTTATATCCTGAAGGACATTATATTGATTATCCACTTACAAGGGTAATTGAAGCGATTATAAGATATCCGGATCTTTTACTGAGCGAGGCATTGTATTTACTGCATAAAGAACTTGGGTTACAGTTACCCGAGATTTCAAAAGATGGAGAAGTTCCGAAATCAAAAGATGAAGATGAAGAAGAGAAATATTAAATATTTATATATTTATGCCATATGAAGAAATTCCAGGGAAAGGACTGCTTAAAGTCTTGATTGTTAAGACACGGGAGAGATATCTGTAAATGAAGAAGATATTTATAAACGCAATATATCCGGAAGAAAAGAGGGTAGCAATAGTTGAAAAAAATATAATTGTAGACTTTTATGTTGAAGCCTCTTCAAAAGAGCATCTTAAGGGGAATATATATAAAGGAATTATCACTAGGATAGAGCAGGGTATTCAGGCAGTTTTTGTGGATTTTGGTCATAAAAGGCATGGATTCATGCAGTTAAAGGAGATTAAACCAGAATATTTTAAAGCTACTGCAACAGGTAAGAAGGCAAAGATACAGGATCTTTTAACAGTTGGTCAGGAACTCGTCGTTCAGGTCGAAAAGGACGAAAGAGGTGATAAAGGTGCAGGTTTAACAACTTATTTATCGATTCCCGGCAGATACATTGTTCTGATGCCAGGTCAGGATATGGTCGGTATATCGAGAAAGATAGAAGGCAGTGAGGAAAGAGAACGTATAAAAAAAATCTTTAGTAGCCTTAAACCCCCCAGAAACACCGGATTTATTCTCAGGACTGCATGCAGTGACCAGACAGAGAAAGAATTGTCCAATGACCTGAAATACCTGACAAAACTCTGGAACAGGATACAGGCTGAATCGAAAAAGGTCTCTGCTACTGCCCTTATATATAAGGAACAAGATATAGCTGTAAGGACTGTGAGAGACTATCTGACATCGGATATGACTGAAGTACTCATTGATGATCAGGAAGCATACAGGGATACAAAAGAGTTTCTGCGGAAGACACTGCCATGGCGCAGGATAAACATCAAATACTACAAAGGCAAAAGGCCGATTTTTTCAAGGCATAACATCGAAGAACAGATAGCAAAGCTTGACGAACGGTACGTAAACCTGAAGTCAAAAGGATATCTCGTTGTTGATAGGACTGAAGCTCTTACAGCAATAGATGTTAATTCAGGAAGGAGCAGGAAGGAGAAGAATCTACAGATGACAGCGCTCAGGACAAATCTTGAGGCAGCAGATGAGATCGCCCGGCAGATAAGATTGAGAGATATCGGGGGATTGATAATCATAGATTTTATTGACATGGCGTCTTCCAAAAAAAGAAGAGAAGTCGAAAACAGGCTGAAGAAAGCTCTGAGTTTGGATAAAGCTCATGCAGATATTAGCAGTATGTCAAAGTTTGGAATCATAGAAATGACCAGAGAGAGAATAAGGCCTGCATATTTGGAGTCAATAAAAAGGAAATGCATTATATGCGGAGGCACAGGGGTTGTAAAGTCAGAGGAGTCTGTAGCTATTTCTGCACTCAGGGATATCCATACAAGGGTTTCCAGAGGAGGGTTGAAAGATGTTATCTGCCGCTTGCCTGTAGACAGTGCAAATTATCTTATGAATGTAAAGAGAGATGAAATCTCTGGTATGGAGGAAGAATTTGAAGTAAAGATTAATATTACGGCTGACAGAAATATTCCGCCAGGACAGTTTAATATCGAAACGGAAAAAGTGAAATAGATTCCGAAGTTTGAATCTGATAGAATACTTTGATATTAAAACTATAGACCTAAAACTAAAGTAGCAAATACCTACCATTAAACTTGTTCTGCTATTTCCTCGGTATTAACCCTATAATTAGTAATTAAAATGAATTTAGTTTGATTTTGATCAAATACTTTGATATTAAAACTATAAACCTAAAGCTAAAGTATCAAATATCAACCTTTAATCTTGTTATGCTATCTCCTAAATATTAACCCTGTAATTTTTTCGTTAAATTTAATTTATTTTGCTTATTTGTTAACTAAACTTTAATTTGAATCTGATAGAATACTTTGGTATTAAAACTATAGTCTTAAAACTAAAGCATCAGTTGCCTACCTTTTATCTTGTTTACTGTTTCCTCGATATTAACCCTTAATGCCTTTTTTGTCCTTCTGTCCTTGATCTCAACAAGTCCTTCCCGTAGATTCTTTTCACCGAGGATAATATGAGTAGGAATACCTATAAGGTCGGCATCCTTAAATTTTACACCGGCACGTTCATCACGGTCGTCTATAAGGACTTCCATACCGGTTTCTGTCAGTTCTTTATAAAGTTTTTCAGAAATCTCCACAGTCTTTTTGTCGTTCATATTTAAAGGCAGAATTTCGATATCAAAGGGTGTTATGCTTTTAGGCCAGATAATGCCGTCTTTGTCGTTATTCTGTTCAATTGCTGCAGCAGCTATACGTGCAGGACCGATACCATAACTACCCATTATAACAGGCTTTTCATGTCCGTTCTCATCGAGGTAGAACGCCTTCAGGGGCACAGAGTATTTTGTTCCTAGCTTGAATATATTGCCTACTTCAATAACATTTTCAATACTCAATTGAGTGTTGCATTTTATGCACAAATCCCCTGACTGTGCAGTATGTATATCATGCCATTCAGCCTGGAAATCCCTTTCAGCCATTATTCCTTTCATATGATAATGCTGTTTGTTTGCACCGCTTACGTATAAGCCATCTTTAAGGCAGTTGTCTGCAATAATTTTTATGTTTTTCTGTCCTTTAGGGCCTATGAAACCGGCTTCAACACCGAGAATCTCCCTGACCTCTTCCTTATGTGCTGGTCTGTGTTGTCCGATTATCTTCGAGAGTTTCTTTTCATGAAGTTCCTGGTCTCCCCTGACAAGTGCCAGCACAGGATCATTATCACTGATCACAAGAATGCTTTTTATAAAATATGATGCCGGAAGTTTAAGAAAGTTCGATACCTCCTGTACTGTTCTCTTCTCAGGTGTATGCACTTCTTCCAATTCCCAGTTCTGTGGTTCTGTTTTTGGAGGTGCAGAAGCCGCAAGCTCCACGTTCGCAGCATACCCGCAATTACTGCAAACCGCTACTTTATCTTCTCCATAAGGACTTGGTGCCATAAATTCATGTGACACAGCACCTCCCATCATGCCGGGGTCTGATTCTACCTGTAGGAATTTCAATCCACACCTTGTAAATATACTGTGGTATGCTTCTGCATGGAGCTGATAGATCTTCTCAAGCTCATCTTCAGATCTGCTAAAGCTGTAGCTGTCCTTCATCAGGAACTCTCTTGTGCGCAGTACACCGCTTTTGGGTCTTGCCTCATCCCTCAGTTTTGTATGTATCTGGTACCATATCTGGGGTAGGTCTCTGTAAGAGCGGATCTCTTTCGACACGAGCCATGTTATTATTTCTTCATGTGTCATTGCCAGACACATATCACGCTTTGCCCTGTCCTGAAGGCGGAACATCTCATCTCCTATGTCATACCATCTGCCAGTCTGCTGCCAGATTTCAGCAGGGTGTAAAATCGGCATTGTGAATTCCTGTGCTCCTATTGCATTCATTTCCTCGCGCAGTATCTTGTTTATTTTCTCTATAACTCTCATTCCAAGAGGCAGATATATATATAGGCCAGCAGCAAGCTGCCTGACATAACCTGCCCTCAGCATTAAGATGTGGCTGATAGCTTCAGCATCAGCAGGTGCTTCTCTGAGAGTCGGGATAAACATTTTGGAAAATTGCATATTTACCTCCGGCAGAAAGTTAATTTAGAGTAATTAATAAAGAATTCTAAGTCAAGGACTATGGCGCCTTTGAAAAAAAATATTTAAAGTGTTACATTACTTTAAGTTAAACGTTGGGGAATAATAATGGAGAGAGTACTTCTTACGCCTGAGGGATATCAAAAATTACAGGAAGAGCTTGAAAGGCTTCTTAAAATAGAGAGACCCAGAAATATACAGGCAATTGCAGAAGCCCGTTCACATGGCGACCTCTCGGAGAATGCAGAATATCATGCAGCAAAAGAGAGGCAATCCTTTATTGAAGGCAAAATACAGGAGCTTAAATCAAAGATTGCCATTGCACTGGTTATTAACCCGTCTAAAATTAAACAGTCAAAGGTTGCATTTGGTGCAAAGGTGAAGGTACTTGATATTGAGGCAGACAAGGAATATGTTTATTATCTTGTTGGACCGGAAGAGGCCGATGCCAAAAAAGGGAAGATATCGATCAGTTCGCCTGTGGGGAAAGCACTTATTGGTAAGGGAATCAATGATACCGCAATAGTAAAGGCTCCTGCAAGAACAATAGAGTACGAAATACTAGAGATAAGCTTTGAGTAGATACTTCAGGGCAAAGATAAAAGAGAATCTTCCTTTGAACAGAAATCATAAACTGCTTTCTCTTATTAATATCAATGAGATGAACGAACCTCTGCCGGGACAATTCTATATGCTTAATGTAAGCAGAGGTTACGACCCGCTTTTAAAGAGGGCATTCAGCCTGTTCAGAAGGACACAGGACGGATTTCAGATACTATACAGAATTCGGGGGAAGGGTACTTCAATGCTGAGTAATATGAAAGAGGGGGATGTTATAGATGTAATTGGTCCTCTTGGCAATCCTTATCCCGAACTTTCAGCAAAAAGTGCTCCTGTTGTTGTTGCTGGTGGAGTCGGCATTGCATCAGTATTCCCTCTTATAGAAAGGCTTTCGAAAAGTTGTCATGTGTTCTATGGTGCTGTGTCAAGAGTTGATCTTCTCGTGATAGACAAGCTAAGAGAGATTTCAAGGGAATTATTTGTAAGCACAGATGATGGGTCATATGGCTATAAGGGAACTGTAGTTGATAGCTTGAAAAATTATCTTGCTCGACACTCAATACCCGGCAGCAAGGACTTGCTATATGCCTGCGGTCCTAAAGCAATGCTTGAGAAGATAGCAGAAATTGCAATCTCTAATGATATAACAGCATACGCCTCTTTTGAAGAAAATATGGCATGTGGACTGGGTGCCTGTCTGGGATGCGCTGTAAGAGTCAGAAATAAGCCTTCACCGGCAACTCGCAGAAGCGGGAAATCATCACAGATTTACAAGAAGGTCTGTCGTGATGGCCCTGTATTCAATATAAAAGATATTGTGTGGTAAAGGAAAGGTGGCTCCGCCTGAGGCGGGTAATGGTCTTTATATGAATCTTGAAGTAAACATTGGAAGATTAAGACTTAAGAACCCTGTCATGACCGCTTCCGGGACTTTCGGTTACGGTGAGGAATATTCTGAATTTGTAGACCTGAACAGGCTTGGAGCTATTGTGGTAAAAGGTATTTCTCTGAAGCCAATGGAGGGAAATCCTCCCCCAAGGATATGTGAAACGCCCTGTGGCATGCTTAATGCAATTGGACTTCAGAATGTAGGCTTAAAGCATTTCCTTAAGGATAAGTTACCCTTTCTTAGAAAATTTGATACAAGTATTGTTGTAAATGTCCTGGGCAGTACAATCAGAGAATATATAATGATTTCAGAAGCTCTCGATGATGCCGGAGTAGATGCCATAGAATTGAATGTATCCTGCCCGAATGTGAAAAAGGGAGGTATCGCTTTCGGTTCAGACAGGAAGATGCTTGGCAGGCTTGTTACAAAAGTAAGGGATTCTGTAAATAAAGCAGTTCTCATTACTAAACTATCGCCGAATGTCTCTGATATAAAATTATTTTCAAAGACTGTAGAAGATTCAGGTTCTGATGCTATATCTTTGATTAATACTGTTCCAGGACTGTCAATTGATATTAGTACCAGGAAACCGAGCCTAAAGACTTTAACAGGTGGATTGTCAGGTCCTGCCATAAAACCGATTGCTTTAAGGATGGTCTATGAGGCATACAATACTGTTAAAATTCCTGTTATAGGTATTGGCGGTATAATGGGCACAGGTGATGCAATTGAATTTCTTATCGCAGGTGCTACAGCATTTGCGGTAGGAACTGCCAATTTTGTTAATCCAACAGCTTCAACCGATATACTTGACGGTTTAATAAGGTATATGAAAAGTGAAAATATACAGGAAATAAGTTCTTTAAAAGGGAGTTTGCAGGTTGAGTAATCCGGTTATAACGATTACAACAGACTTTGGATATGAAGACCCATTTATAGGTGTCATGAAGGGTGTAATACTGAAGATAAATCCCAATGTAAAGATAGTCGATCTGACACATGGCATCAGGGCTCATGACATAAGGGAAGCTGCGTTTGTGATTGGTATGAACTACAAGTTTTTTTCAGACAATACAATACATATAGTTGTTGTTGACCCTGGAGTAGGTTCAAGCAGGAGGCCGATAATTGTAATGTCTAATCGCCATTATTTTGTTGGCCCTGACAATGGTGTATTTTCCCAGATTTATAATATGGAACATGAGATGCTTCAGGTTTTTAACATAACAGCTCAGCACTATTTCCTATCAACAAGCAGTTCTACTTTTCAGGGAAGAGACGTTTTTGCACCGACCGCAGCATATCTTTCAAGAGGAATCGATTTATCATGTTTCGGTGAACCTGTTACAGACTATTATAAAATTAAGTTGCCTTCTTCTCATATGGTTGATGAGAAGACATTGAAGGGGGAGGTGCTGTATATAGATAGATTTGGAAATGCGATAACAAATATAAAAAAATCAGATATTGATAGTCTTTGCAAAACTAAGCCTGATGGAGTTTTGAAAATATTATCAAAGGGGAATGTGATTACTCTTAAGGACTTTTATTCACAGGTTGAAGACAAGGGATTATATTCATTGATAAACAGTTCAGGATACCTGGAAATCTTCGTTTACATAGGAAATGCATCTTCAGAATATAATATCTCGATAGGGGATATAGTCGAGATAAATTTGAACTAAAAGACTGCCATATTCTTCTAAATTTCGTCTAATACTCTAATACATAAAAAAATAAGCCAAATAATACTTGACAAGATTACTAAACTATTATAATTTAAAGTATGCTTAGATTGTCTACAAAAGGGCAGTACGGTGTCAGGGCAATGTTCGAGGTTGCAAGGGGTTATAATAACGGTCCTATAACAATTAAGGAAATTTCAGAGAGGCAGGCTCTGTCAGTGGCATATTTGGAGCAGATACTTAATAAATTACGAAAGGCTGGCATTATTAAGAGTATAAAGGGACCCGGCGGTGGATATGTTCTTAGCAGGAAACCCGGGAATATCAGTATAGGAGCAATACTCAAGGAACTCGAGGGCCCGGTTGCTATTACATCGTGCCTTGATCCAAAAGAAGGATGTATAAGGATTGAGGGTTGTGTTACTTATCTTTTATGGAAATCACTCGGTGAAAACATCGAGGCTTTCCTCAATGATATGACATTAAAAGACCTTTTAGAAGGGTCTATGACTCATAAAAAAAGGGTTATCAAACAGAAAAAGAACAGGCAGATAAAATAGATCAGGAAGTATAGTATTGATAATTGGTCTCGGGAATGAAATTTGTAGAAAACTTAAAAGCAGATGTAACTACTGATATAGTATATATGATGTGTCCTATGCATCTATTAAAACTCGAAGAACACATTAAGGAGCTTGATGAGGGACAGATACTCGAGATAATTACTGACTATGACGGTGCACTTGATGACATCCCTGCCTGGTGCGAAAGGACAGGTAATGCATTTCTGGGAATTGAAGACACAGGTGATTATTATAAATTTTATATTAAAAAGGCAACGAGGTAGATCATGAGAAAGTGTTATTTAGACCATGTTGCAACAAACCCTCTGCATCCGGATGCTCTCGAAGCAATGTTGCCGTATTTAAAAGAGGAATTTGGCAACCCGCTTAGCGCTTATGAATATGGCAACAGGGCAAAGAATGCTATTGAGAATGCAAGAGAAAAAGTTGCAAGTTTAATAAATTCAAAACCTGCTGAGATTATTTTCACGTCAAGTGGTGCTGAGTCTAACAACTTTGCTTTAAGGGGCATCGCCCTGGCAAAACAGAATGAAGGCAGGCATGTAATAGTTTCGCGGGTAGAACATCACTCGATACTTAATTCTGCAAGATTTCTTGAGAAAAATGGTTTCGTTGTAACCTACCTGCCTGTTGAGAAAAATGGTTTTGTCGATCCTAATACCGTAAAAAAGGCTATAACCAAGGAAACTATATTAATATCTGTAATTCATGCAAGCAGCGAGATTGGAACAATAGAGCCGATAAAGGAAATTGTAAAGGTAGCAAAAGAGAGAGATATCATCGTTCATACCGATGCTGTTGCTACTACAGGAAATATACCTGTCGATGTAAAAGATCTGGGTGTTGATTTGCTGAGTATGGCTGCACATCAGTTTTACGGACCAAAAGGTGCAGCTGCACTTTATGTGAGACACGGATTGAGAATAGTGCCTCTAATCTATGGAGGCATCCAAGAGACAGGCAGAAGGGCAGGTACAGAAAACGTGCCTGCAATTGTTGGAATGGGAAAAGCAGCAGAACTGTCAAAGGCTGAAATACAGAACAGGATTGAATATCTTAGTCCGTTGAGGGACCGTATTATTGATACTGTATCCGGTTTAGAAAATGTCTATCTTACCGGCGACAGGAAGAACAGGTTGCCTGGCCACGCTAGTTTCTGTGTAGAGTATATTGAAGGCGAGTCCATGTTGCTTCTTCTTGCATCTAAAGGTATATTTGTAGCAAGTGGTTCGGCCTGTTCATCAAAGGCATTAAAGGCTTCTCCGGTGCTGCTTTCTATGGGTATACCGGCAAGTCTGGCTCAGGGTTCAATAGTTTTTACCCTTGGAATGGGTAATACATCTGAAGACATAGAATTTATGCTTAATGAATTTCAATTTGTAATCAAGAGACTCAGAGAAATTTCTCCTTATGCAAAAGGTTGGGGAGACAAGGAGGAAGGTAGCTAATGTACAGTGACAAGGTAATGGATCATTTCATGAATCCCAGGAACGTAGGCGATATGGAAAAACCAGATGGTGTTGGTATAGAGGGGAATCCTGTCTGCGGTGATGCAATGAAGATTTATATCAAGGTTAAAAAAGACCGGATTGTAGATGCAAAATTCAAGACATTCGGCTGCGGTGCCGCTATTGCTGTCAGCAGTATGGTGACAGAGATGGTTAAGGGAAAGACCCTTAATGAGGCACTTTCATTATCAAAAGAGACTGTTGCAGATGCACTTGACGGACTGCCAGCTCAAAAGATGCACTGTTCAAACCTTGGAGCAAGTGCATTAAAGAAAGCCATTGAAGACTATAAGAGCAAAAAAGGAAAGAAAAGAAAGAAGAAATAGGATCTCCGTGGCTCTGGATGGCTACGGAATTGTAGAGACGCTGATTGTTATAGTTATCATCAGCATCTTGATACTCGTTGTCATGAGCCGCTATGAAAATACACTCAGGGAAGCAAGAAAGTCTGCGCTTCAGGCTGAGCTTGTAAACATCAGACAGGCTATATTACTGTTTAAAATAACTAAGAAAAGGTATCCGAATAGTCTCCATGAACTTTTAACAACAAACGTCATGTTTCCACATTCTGACCCAAGAGAGGTAATCTTACCAGAGGATGGAATATTTAAAAGGAAGGAAAGAGAGGAAATATTTAAAAACAAATATCTTGAGCCTTATTCTGTTGATAAAGAGAATAATATTCTAGATCCATTTGGTCTGCCTTTTTTATATAATCCTGATACTGGCAAGGTTAGGTCCCAAAAAAATGGATTTGAGTCCTGGTAAGATCAACTCCCTGTTTTTCTCTGTTTTCTTTACCCCGTTAGAGAAAAACTCCACCCCGTAAGACTTACAGTCTCTTAAGGGGCAGGGTAAAAATAAATACATTGCAAGACTCGTTAGAAAAAGTATTTCAACGGATTTAGAATGAGGTTTATCCTGTTTAGAGATAAATCTATAACGGTATAAAGAAGCCTAACACGAGTTTTCTAACGGGGTTTACAAAGATTAATATAGCTGGTAATATAACTTTTTCGGGAGAGGTGGCCGAGTTGGTTGAAGGCAGCCGCCTGCTAAGCGGTTGTGGGGTTAAAACCTCACCCAGGGTTCGAATCCCTGCCTCTCCGCCATGTACCACGCAGGGTTCATGGCTTTTTTAGTAAACCCTATGTGGTTTACTGACATGAACTTTAGATAGTTCATGTTATAAAATAGATAATAGTCAATGAAATCTTTAGGAATTATTAAATTTGACTAGAACAGAGGAGGTTTAATATGAGATTGAAATTATTAGCAGTACCATGCATTCTTTTACTAATATTAGCGGTAAGTGCATGTACTAAGAAGAAAGAGGAGCAGGAGCCCGTTGTTCCTCGTTCAGTCATGCCAGGTCAGCAGACGCTTCCACCAGGTCAGCAGCCACTTCCACCTGGACATCAAACAATGGGGCCAAAAGTAGAAACTACCGTGATTGTTCCAGATTCAGTAAAGGGGAAATGGGATGGAGTTGTGATTTTAGTTAAAGACAAGGAAACAAAAAAGGAGAAGGAATATACAGTAAATCTTAACAGCGACCTTAAGTTACCAGATTCAAATATAAAGATTTCTGTTGGTGATTTCCTGCCTGATTTTAAAATGAATGGACGTACAATAACCTCTTTATCAAACGAACCGAATAATCCTGCTGTAAGGGTAAAAGTTTTCGATAATGATAAGGAAATTTTCAAAGGATGGCTATATTTAAAATTCCCTGATGTACATCCTTTTGAACATCCGAAATACAGTATTGCGCTTAAGAATGGTGTAAAGAAAAGTTAAGAATAAAAACTAAGGAGTAAGAAGTAAGGAGTAAGGAGTAAGGAGTAAGGAGTAAGGAGTAAGGAGTAAGGAGTAAGGAGTAAGGAGTAAGGAGTAAGGAGTAAGGAGTAAGGAAGTAAGAAGTAAGAAGTAAGAAGTAAGACAGGTAAAGGTAAAGCGAAAAGCGCAAAGCGGGTAAGTGACGACAAACGTTACCGACAGACGAAAAGGGCATCGCCCGGTCTGCCGAGGCGGGTAACCGTTACCGTATGACGTAACCTTTTAGTTCGCTAAGTGTATAGAGCATGGGGTAAAGCACAAAAAGCACGGAGCAGGGTGCAGGGCGAACCAGAGAAACCAGAGAAACTTTAGAAACAAAATAAACAAAATAAACCAGACAAATCAAAGAAACTAGATAAAATAAACCAGATGAACTATAAAAACCATACAAATATGATGTGCGCCCTTAGCTCAGTTGGATAGAGCGTTGGACTACGAATCCAAAGGTTGCAGGTTCGACTCCTGCAGGGCGCGCCATTAAAGTAAGCAGTAAGAAGTAGGCACTAAATAAAAAGAGTGAGGAGTAAGGAGTAAATAAAAAAAGTAAGAAGTAGGGAGTAAGCAGTAGGCAGTAAAAAATAACGCTATGCGCTAAGCGTTTTGCGCAAAGCGAAAAAAAGCAGATAGTGAATAGAAAAGAGGATGATATCTATTTTATGAGGCTGGCTTTGAAAGAAGCCAGCCTTGCATTTCAGGAGGGAGAGGTCCCTGTCGGCGCTGTACTGGTAACGGACGGCAATGTTATAGGATGCAGTCATAATTTGAGAGAAAGCTCAAAAGACCCTTTAGCTCATGCAGAAATCCTTGCATTAAGAGAAGGCGCTAAAAAGTCAGACAACTGGCGCTTGACTGGAACGACATTATATGTAACAAAAGAACCCTGCATTATGTGTGCAGGGGCTATTGTAAATTCAAGGATTGACAGGCTTGTTTATGGTTGCAGTGATATAAAAGCCGGAGGAGTTGAAAGCCTCTATAAAATTCTCAGTGACAGGAGACTTAACCATCAGGTAGCAGTTGTCTCAGGCATTCTTGAAGAAGAATGTGCAGAGATTTTACAAAGGTTTTTCCGTGAGAGGAGATAGATTTTATTTACGAAATTAAGAAATTTGATTCGATTGGAGAGGTGCCAGAGAGGTTGAATGGGGCGGTCTCGAAAACCGTTGTGGGGGCAACTCCACCGGGGGTTCAAATCCCTCCCTCTCCGCCACTGAACCGCATAGGGTTCAGTGCTATGAAATCAACGTAGTTCATGGCATCAAACAATTAACTACTTAGTAAACTTTTTATAAATCTTATCTTCGTAATCGGGAAATTCCTCAAGGTGTATGGGTTTTTTCCTCATCTCGCCGAGCTTCATAAGCTTGAAGTTAAGTTCCCGTATCTTCTTGAGCCGCTCTTTGTCATCGTCAATAGTATTAACAAGCTCACGAAGGTTTAGAATTTCTTTTCTCAGTTCTAGCTCGGGAGGGATACATCCTGCGTTTTTTAATACCCTGTAAGCCATTCTGAGATCTTCGGGAATCCATGTTTCATCTTCGAAATTAACTGGTTTGCCGAATCCTTCAAGATGATCGAATTCACCGTTTTCAATTGCCTGCCTGATCCTCTGTTCTGCTATTTTAATAAATATTTTCATGTTAAAAGGTTTCCCCTTTGCCTCAGCAAGTCTGCCGAACAGGGCTTGCCTAAGCAAAATCTGGTGGAAGATTCCATTGTTCGAGTTCTTTCTTTATACGGCTGATATCTGTTTTATTTTCTATTGCCTTGAGTATCTTTTTTCTGTCTTTTATATCTCCATAAAGTATTGTTCCAATTATGATATTATTCTCAATGACTAATTTTTTGTATATAAATTTATCGATGTCACTTATAACTATAGATTCTTTTTTCCCTTCAGCATCAATGTCTCCTGCTGCCATAAGATCTATACCTGCGACTTTTAATATATTTGATATGGTTGTGCCCTGATAAGTAATGATACCGCCGGCCATATTTATACCTGCAACTTCACCCTGTTTTTCAGCAGCCGGCCATATGCCGTAATAGATATCATTATGCTGAATAAGATCTCCGGCGGCATATATGTCTTGAATTCCGGTTTCCATACGGCCGTTAACTTTTAAACCCTTTTCTATGCTCAGCCCGAGTTTCTGTGCAAGTCCTGTATTGGGTCTGACCCCCGCTGAAATAATTATCATATCGCAATCTAAACTTCTGCCATCCTCGAGCAAAAGAGCCTCTGCCTTATCTTTTCCTATTATCTCTTTTGATTTTACACCAAGATAGAATCTGAATCCCATTTTTTCCATCTGTGCCTTAAGTATTTCTGCGCCTGCAGGGTCCATCTGCCTTGGAAGAAGTCTCGGGAAAAACTCAATTACTGTAATATAGTTGCCTGCCTTTCTAAGGCCATTGCCTGTTTCGAGGCCGAGGACACCACCCCCTATGAGAAGAACACGTTGATTTGTTTTTTCTGCATACTTTCTTATAGCGATAGCATCTTTTAGTGTTCTGAGTGTAAAGACACCATCTTTGTCAGCACCTGGAATAGGAGGAACAAAAGATTGACCTCCTGTTGCAAGAAGCAGACGGTCGTATTTAATGACATTACCGAAAGAAGTGATTACTTCTTTCTTGTTAGCGTCTATTAATGTTACGGCAGTATTCAGAATGAGATCGATTTTATTTTCCTCATACCACGGCTCCTTTCTTATTATCAGGCCATTTTCATCAACATCGCCGGAAAGGAATTCCATGAGCCTGATCCTGCTGTAAAAGGGGTATGGTTCATCAGAGATGATCGTAATCCTGCCTTCGCTATCCATTTTTCTTATATTTGCTGCTGCTGTTGTGCCGGCTACACCATTTCCGATAACAACGTATTTCATATAAAAATCCTTTCAAATACCTCTCTAAGGGTCATAGACCTAAGGCAAAGGGAAAGAAATTCATTAGTGAACCGGTTGTTCTTTGATGTGCAAGACTCTCAGGGGGATGGAATTCATTAATTCACCGTCAAGGAGATTTTCTATCCAATAGGTACCGGGTGTCTTGAAATCTATGTTCAGGTGGATAGAAATATCTCTATGTCTGACATTTACATCATTTAATTTTATTTTTGATGAGGTCTCCCGGACTACACTCTTTCTGTCAGCAGATAGAATCTGCGTTTTCATATCAAATTCTCCCTTGCCGTCAGTCCATTCATTTAATATGACTAGTCTTGGATGCACTGCAGGGAATTTTGTTGCATATATGTTTTCAAATAAACCCATGAGGCTGATTTTTCCGCCCGTCTCCTGCCTGACATCGTCACAGATGATCGTGAAATTAAGAGATGGCTTTATATTTTCTATCATATATAGACACCAAATATTTGAGTATTGGTCCTTCTACTTTTGTTTGGTCAGTATATTATACCTCTCAACTCTTCTTTTTCAAAAGCAGAGAAATAAAAAATATTGCTGATGCTGTAAGCACAATGCTTGCACCTGATGCAATATCATGTTCGTATGAAAGAAAAAGCCCTGTTATTACTGAAGTTATTGCTGTGGTACAGGATATTGTAATCATGGAAAGCAGGCTTTTTGCAAAGAGACGGGCAGTAGCCCCAGGAATTACAAGTAGAGCTGAAACCATTATTATCCCAACAATACGTATAGAGATGACAATCGATACCGAAAGGGCAATGAAAAAAAGGATATTTAAAAGCTTTACATGAATGCCGCTAACCCTTGCCAGTTCTTCATTATATGTTATTAAAAAAAGTTCTTTTAGAAATATGAATATAATGCCTGTTACCGTTAAAGTTAAAATTAATGTCAACAGTATTTCGCCCTTTGTGATTGCAAGTATATTTCCGAATAAATATCCGAAGAGGTCGACATTGTAGGATTTTGACAGGCTTATGAGTGCGATTCCGAGAGCCATGGAGACAGAATAGAAGATGCCGATAGAAACATCCTCAGCTATCCTGCCTTTTCTGCTTGTTGCTTCTATGCCAAGGGCTACGGTGATTGTGTATAGAACAGCTGTCAAGAGCGGGTTTATTCCTGTAAAAAATCCTATAGCAACACCACCAAAGGATGCATGTGAGATACCTGCACCGATGAATGACATTTTCCTGAGAACAATGAAGACAGAGATAATGCCGGTAAGTATGCTTATAAGAATACCAGCTATGAACGCTTTCTGCATAAAAGGTGATCCAATTGCCTCAATCATCGTGACCTGAGCCTTTCACATTTATCGCAAACATCAGAGTGCATTAAAAGGTCTACATTTTTACCATAAAGCGATGTCAGGATCTTGTCATCAAGAGCGCCAAGAGGATTGCCGTGATAGTAAAGGTTGATATTCAAACAGGATATCTCATCAACGTAAGTAGTGACCGCACCTATATCGTGGGATACCATTAGTATTGTAAGATTCATCTTTTTTTGCAGACTTTTAAGCAGATGATAAAAGTCCTCCTGGCCTACAACGTCGATCCCTGTGCTTGGTTCATCAAGTATAAGAATTTTAGGCTCGCCTGCGAGAGCCCTTGCTATAGATACTCTCTGCTGTTGACCTCCGGATAACTGGTTATACTGGGCATCTTTCAGATTTTCCGTGCCCATCAGTGAGAGGCACTCTATCGCCTTTTCCCTGTCTTTTCTGCCCGGCCATCTGAAAAGACCTGCATTCTTGTATCTTCCCATAAGCACAATGTCAAGTGCACTTGCCGGAAAATTGGGATCTAAGTTCATGTGCTGTGGCAAATAGCCAAACACCACTTCATCGCCAAGCAGTAATTCTGGATTTAGCCCGAAGATTTTGACAGTTCCCGATGAAGGCTTAAGAAGGCCAAGAATTGTCCGTATAAGGGTAGTCTTGCCGCCTCCATTAGGTCCAACTATGCCGAGGAAAAGACCTTCTTTGAGTGTGAAGCTAATATTTTTCAGAACTTCCTTTTCTTTTATATTGACTGATAGGTTTTCTATCTGAACTGCTGTACTCATTTCATGGCCTTTTCGATTATTGAAAGGTTATATCGCATTAAATCAATATAGTTTTTTCGTCCTTTACTGCCACCTATAGGGTCAAGTATAAGGACTTGAGCACCTGCTTCTTGAGCTATTGCTTCTGCTATTTTTGTACTGAACTGGGGCTCTGCAAAGACTACTTTCATTTTAGTACGTTTAAGTTCTTCAAGTAACTTGCCGAGATGTTTAGGCGTAGGTTCTTTCCCGGGGCCCTTTTCGATGACTCCGGTGACACTGAGGCCATATCGTCTGGAAAAATAATTCCATGATGAGTGGAAAGTTATGAATTCCTTTGTTCTGAATGCCTTAACACGGTTTAAAATCTCACTGTCGAGATCTATTAATTTTTTAATATAGACAGATGCATTTTTTTTGTAAATAGATGAATTTGCAGGGTCTAATCTTGATAACATTTTCTCGATCTTTTTAATTATCTGTATGCAGATAACAGGATCAAGCCAGATATGGGGATCGGCACTTTGGACTTTACCGTGAAAATGCCCTTGATTATAAGCCTGTATTAATTCAATTCCTTCAGTGCTTTCAATAGTAGTTATATCCCTGTCTGTTGCCTTGATTAATTTGTCAGCCCAGAACTCAAGCCCCGCACCGATTTTAATAAAAATTTTTGCGTTTGATATCTCCTGGATTGTTTTTGGAGTTGGTTCAAAGGTATGAGGACTTGCTCCAGGTGGCAGAAGGAGCACTACATCAACATTATCTCCCCCGACCTGTCTGGCAAAGTCAGCAAGAGGAACAATGCTTGCAACAATCTTTATTTTTTGTTCTGATGCATAAGACATATATAATGGTAGAAATATCTGGACAGAAAAAAAGATGAAAATTGTCCATGCCCATTTTCCTTTAATACAGTAAATACAGTATTGCACCTGAGATTTTAAATAATGAGTTATTTTTAAAATGCCGGTTATTTTACACATTGGTATCTTTTGTAATTTGTTTAAAGTTTCTTGTTTTGAATGCATTTTCAACTTTATATTATAAATCTAACTGAATGGCAAATAAATAGAAATATTCCATTTACTGACATAAAGGTATAATCAGGTATTTAAGACATATTATTTGTGGCTGTATTTTGGGTTAAAATATTAGATGAGAAATTCAGAAAGATTTTCGGCTCTATATTACAGGGATTTTCGGCTTTTCTGGTTCGGACAGCTAATCTCTCTTTCAGGGACATGGATGCAGTCAGTGGCACAGGGTTGGCTTGTTTACAGTCTCACAAAGTCGCCTTTTTATCTTGGAATTGTTGCAGCATCCGCTTCCCTGCCAATTCTGTTATTTACACTGTTTGGCGGTGTTATAGCTGACAGGTTCCCTAAAAAGAATCTGCTTTTGCTTACTCAGGGCCTTTCGATAATACCTGCATTGATGCTGGGAATCCTGACAAGCCTGGGGATAATCAAGGTCTGGCATGTTGCACTGTTTGCAGCGATTCTCGGTACCATAAATTCAGTTGACATACCTACAAGGCAGTCTTTTTTGATCGAAATGGTGGGAAAGGGGCATATAGTAAACGCAATAGCTCTTAACTCTGCAGCATTTAATGGAGCCAGAATAATAGGCCCAACTATAGCAGGAATGTCAATAGCATATCTTGGAATTCCTGCATGTTTTTTTATAAATGCCTTAAGCTTTCTTGCTGTTATAGTTGCACTTTCAAGAATGAATATAAAGGGAGAAATCAAGGTAAAATCCGAAGGCGTGCTCAGGGATTTTATGAATGGTATGCGGTTTATTAAGGGTAACAGGGAAATAATACGTGTAATCAAGCTTATTGCTGTTTACAGCCTTGTGGGTCTTCCGTATATTACTTTATTGCCTATATTTGCTGCAGAGATTTTTCATGAGGGTGCACAGGGTCTTGGTTTTCTTGTAGGTGCATCAGGAATAGGTGCATTGTCAGCGGCACTCGGGATTGCAGCAAAGGGCAATATAGAAAATAAGACGAAGTTTATGTCAGTAGCAGGTCTGTGTTTTTCGTTTGCCTTATTCTTATTTTCTATATCGAAGACATTCTGGGTTTCTCTTATAATTATAATGGTAGGAGGATGGGGAATGGTCAGCTACCTTGCCTCGGCAAATAGCTATATACAGGTATCTGTGCCAGATGATCTCCGGGGCAGGGTTATGAGCGTCTACTCTTTTGTATTTCTTGGAACAGTTCCTATTGGAAACGCAATTATGGGTATGATTGCTGACCTGATTGGCACGACAAATGCCGTAACCCTTGCGGGAATCACATGCATTATTGCATCAGCTGTTTTTGCAAAAAAATATCTAAGTTAATTGAGATATAATAATCGCTATGAAGATACTCTCAATAGAGACATCAACAATGCTTGGCGGGGTTGCTATTGTCAACAGTGAGCAAGGCCTTATCGCCGAGACAAGGTTAAACATAAAAACCACACACTCAGAAAGGCTGATGACTGCTGTAGATAATATTCTTCTTCAGTCAGAAATGAAATTAGATTATATCGATGCCTTTGCTGTATCAATAGGACCCGGATCATTTACAGGTCTGAGAATAGGTCTGAGTACAGCAAAAGGGCTTTCATATGCAACAGGTAAACCTTTGGTGACAGTTCCGACACTAGAGGCTTTTGCCTGGAACTTCCCTTATAGCATGTACCCGGTCTGCCTGATGCTTGATGCGAGGAAAAAAGAGGTTTATTCAGCTGTTTTTCAATGGGAACAGGGGACATTTAAAAGAATTATCGGGGAGATGGCAATAAAACCAGTTGACTTAATTAAAGAACTTAAAGACATTATTATATTTTCAGGGGAAGGTGTACTCCTTTATAAGGACAAAATTATGGAAATGATGAAAGGAAGGGCTATTATTGCATCAACTGAAAAGATGATCCCATCTCCTGCAAATGTAGCTATACTCGGCTTGGAAAAGGCTGCTAGAGGGGAATATACAGATGCTTCTGAAGCGGTTCCTTTTTATATAAGAAGATCCGAGGCTGAATTGAAATGGTCAGGGAAAAGTTAAAAGAGATTACTATTGACAGTATGAGGACAGATGATATCGATGAAGTATTCAGAATCGAGGCTGCTTCGTTCACAAAGCCGTGGTCTGCGAAGCTTTTTTACAATGAAATTCGTAATCCCAGGTGTATTTCCAGGGTGGCAAGGACTGGTGGAAAAGTTGCAGGTTATATATGTGCAGGTTGTATATTCGATGAGGGACATATCCATAATTTAGCTGTACATCAAAGGTTAAGAAGACTCGGCATAGCACGTATGCTTGTTAGAGATATGATTGATGAGTTGAAACACAGAGGATGCAAATCAATATTCCTTGAGGTAAGGAGTTCGAATGAGATTGCAAAAAAGATGTATGAAAAGTTTAACTTTAGTGTCCTGGGGATAAGAAAAAATTATTATGATTCACCAGTTGAGGACGGAGTTGTTATGGTGCTGAGACTGAATGAATGATTCAGGTAAGAGTTAATATTTTTTTCTCAGGGCATGGGCAGATCATTTTATTTCAAAACCTGTTGAACTCGAAAGTCTCAAGAAAGCAATTGAATCAATGACACGCAATGTATAAAAGACAAAAGCCAAATGTAAATAAAATATTTCTACTGTATAGTCACCTCTACACTGTCATAATACATCTGATCCATATCTATCGAGCTGTTCATGATCATATCTATACCGAAATAGAAGGTATAATTGCCTGTGGGTAGACCAGACATATTCAAAACTTCATAAGGGCTCAAATCAAACAGCGGTCCTTGATAAGCAACAACTAAACCAGGCAACCAGGTACCCACAATTGCATCGTAATGATACAAGCCAAAAGGTGTATTAACTATTAACCAAAAGTCTGCATTTTCTCCTGCATAGCTTCCGTCTGAGAGCTCAATTGTTATGGAAAGTATGTTACTGGTGGTTATTGTAATCAACCCGTCAGAGCCATTGGCCTTGATGTCAGCAACGGGTTCTGTCATAAATATATCCACATACTCATCCGCACCAATGTCTGTTATTGCTACTGTTTCTCCATCTCCGTCAAGCGGTCTTGTGTCCCCTTCATAGTCAACAGTTGGTGCTCCTACATTTGTACCTGCATCTATGCAAGGTGAAAGCGGATCCAAATGGTAGTCGCACATTACAGTATTAACAAATATAGGGTCTCCGCTGATATTATTCGTATCACCCATATATGTGCCAGGATTTATCGGGTCATTCACAACTGTGCCTATATCTGAATATGTTGTGCTTACTGTGGTTGTGGAACTGTCCTGATACAAATATATATCATCCCCTTTGACACTAGCTGTATTGCCCCAGATTATCTCATTCTTTGCTGTTACTGTAGTAATCCCAGATCCTGATGATACCAAATCAAGTCCACCTCCATAATCTGATGTATTGGCTGTAATGGTATCATTCGTAAGTGTCAGGTCAACATCACTGCCTGTACCTGTAGAATTTGCATATATGCCTCCGCCATTGGTACCTGTGTTATTGGCTACAATGTTGTTTGTGAGAATAAGAGCTACTGTACCTGCATTTAAAGCCTCTACAGAAATACCTCCACCATATGTACCTGTATTTAGAATTATAATATTATTCAAGAGTGTTAACTGTACATTTCCTGAATCCGAATAGATATATATACCTCCGCCAGGCAGTGCATCGCCATTTGTTATGGTGAAGTTCTCTATCCCTGCCACAACTATTATGTCTGAGCCGGCACTCACAGTGATTACGCTTCCGTCTCCTATGTCATCACCTATCGTATCACCGTCAATTACTGTCAACGTAGGGTTATTACTCATTGTTTGGAATGTGTTGTCCCATCCGCCCTCGAGAGTAAATTCCTTAGACATTTCAATAAAGATATTTTCATAATACGTCCCTTGAGCTACTTTGATACTAGCTCCAATTCCTGCTGCTATTATCCCCTCCTGTATCGAGGAATAGCATGGAGAATTCCCTCCGCATATACCATTAGGTTCTATATAAATGCTTATGCAAGCACCTTCATCTATCTGTCCATTACAATCATTGTCTTTGTTATCACATTGCTCCTGTGCTCCAGGATAAATTGTATTATCATTGTCATTACAGTCTGTTTTATCTATTACATACCCAAAAGGTGGTGAGCAGGCTACTTGTGAGATAGCTGGATTGCCATAATTGTCTCCATCAGCATCTTTGTAGTATGTATTTATACACAGACCTATCCCTTCCAATGGTATATCAAAATTTGGTGTATCAAGGTCGTTTGAGCTTATTTTTAGTGTTGCACTTTTAGTGCCGCCTGATGTTGGTAAGAATGTGGCTATTATAGTGCAGTTTGCACCTGCTGTTATGATCGGCATTAGACTTGGACAAGCATTTGTCCCCCCTGTTGCAACGCTGAACATGTCGCTGTTTACACCTATAACTTCAATAGAACTGACCAAAAGGTCTGTTATGCCTTTATTGGTGATTGTAAATATCTGAGTTACGGAAGTATTTCCCACATTCACACTTCCAAAGTAGTGAGAAGTTGGAATAACAGAGATGTCAGCTGGCTTCTCAGGAATTATTGTCTTACTTACCTCATTTGAATAATCGCTTTCATTGCCTGATGTATCATATGCCGTTACAGCAAAATAGTAAGTTGTTCCATCTGATAGATTAGACACAGTATAATTTGTGACATTGCCAACATCGATGTTCTCTGAATAATTGTTTGATTCCGTTCCATAGTAGACTTTGTAGCCTTTCAAGTCTGTCAACGGAGATCCGTCAACATTCATGATTGGCGCATCCCAGGTTAAAGACACATCAGAAGCATAGACATTTTGCGACGATATATATGGAATGATTGTTAAGTTTAAAATTAATATAAACCCAAACAAGGTATATCTATTTAATGTTGTTAATATATTATTTATCGGTTTAATCTTCTATATTCCCTTCATAATGTTATGACATTTAATATTGCTTAATAAAAAAATGTTAGTTCCAAGAAACAGGCTACTGGAAAAGATAAAATCTGAATAAGCTTTATTTCTTCGGTAGCCCAACTATCCTACCATTCTGATAGGATACGTGGCTTTATGTCCCATGGTTACCCAGAGTTTACCTTTTCGGAAACAGTTAATTTAGAGAAAACTTTCAAAGAACTTCAATCATTCAGATTATCGGTTTCAATAGTATCAAGGATAAAGAGAATAAGCTGTGATTTAAATCACAGTGAAATAATTAAAAAGAAAAACAGGCAAGAATATCTTACATGAACATTTTTTCTCAATGTCTAAGTGGTGAAAGTTAGTTTGTTTTTTAATTCAGGCTTGTACGGATTATGATCCCCAAATCCCTTCTATATTGTGATTACATTTCAGACATCTGCTGTCTTTTATCACATTTTCTAGGATACTGTAGCCGAATCGCTTGATTAAAATATTTTTACAGGAAGGGCAATAAGTATTCTCTCCTCCTTCACCTGGCACATTGCCTTCATAAATATATTTAAGCCCTGATTTATATCCTATATCCATAGCCTGACGCAACTTTGTAACAGGGGTTCGGGGTCTGTCAGTGAGTAAATAAGTTGGATAAAATCGACTTACATGCCAGGGGATGGTAGGGTCCACTGACTTGATAAATTCTACAATTTCTTTGAGGTCATTTTCAGAGTCATTGAGGTCAGGTATTATAAGAGTTGTAACTTCAACCCATACACCAAGCTCTTTCATGAGTTTAATAGTATTTTTTACAGGATTGAGCTTTGCTTTACAGATTTCCTTATAGAGTTTATTGCTTCCTTTAAGGTCAATGTTATTTGCATCAAGATATGGTGCAATAAGCCTTACAGCTTCCGGACCAGTGTAACCGTTGCTTACGAAGACATTCTTAATCCCTTTTTCATGGGCGAGTTTTGCACAGTCGTATGCAAACTCAAAAAAGATCGTGGGTTCAGTATATGTATATGAAATGCTTTTACAGTTGTTCTTTATGGCAGCGTTTACTATATCTTCAGGTGACATGTCTGTGCCCGGTATAGAGAACTTGTGTACTCTTGGATACTGGGATATTTCGTAATTCTGACAATGATTACACTGGAAATTACAGCCAACTGTCGCTATAGATAAGGATGTTGTGCCGGGAAGGAAATGGAAGAGGGGCTTTTTTTCGATAGGATCAATGTTCATAGATATCACTTTGCCATATACAAGGCTGTATAACGTTCCATCCCTGTTTTCACGTACAGCGCATATGCCTCTTTTACCGTTATGGATTAGACAATTATGTCCGCACAAGTGGCACTTTACGTCTGTTCCCTCTAACTTTTCATATACTAAAGCCTCTTTCATGCTATAAATTATAACAGTTTTATAGTGTATGTAAACCATGCAAGGGATAACCAATAACAAAGCACCAACTTAGGTAATTGATGCCTGCCATCTGTCCTCAATTTATTGACTTAAACTGACGTAGTTAATTAAAATTATTAATGAATCTGAAAATATTAGGGAGTGGTAAGAATGCCTATTTATGAATATAGATGTGAAAAATGCAATGAGAGATTTTCTCTTCTTCAAAGTATACATTCTACGGAAAACGATACAGAATGTCCCAAATGTTCTTCAAAAAAAGTAAAAAAGTTGATATCTTCCTTCTGTTGTTCTTTAGGTACAGAAAGTAGTTTTTCTTCTTCAGGCGCTTCAGGTAGTTTTAGTGGGGGAGGAGGTTGAGGTGTGACTTCGTGCTGAGCCGTTGGTTTAGCTCAATAAACATACTATATAAAAGTCTTGACATTTTCAATACTTAGCAATAAAATTTTCTAAACAACTTTAAAGAGGTGAGCGATGCCCCGGAGACTATTACTGGCAGATGACAGCATTACCATACAGAAAGTCGTAGAATTGGTACTTACTGAAAAAGATTTCGAGATAAAGTCTGTTAATAATGGCGAAGAAGCTCTTAATATTATGGATACGTTCAGGCCGGAGATAGTACTTGCTGACATAGAGATGCCAAAAATAAACGGCTATCAACTTTGTGAAAAGATAAAGCAGAATCCAGAGACCGCTGATATACCGGTTATCCTTCTTGCTGGTACATTTGAGCCAATTGATGAAGATCTTGCCAGAGATGTTGGTGCCGATGATTCTGTCATAAAACCATTTGAGTCTCAGGAATTGATAAGTAAAATTAATGCTGCCATTACAATTGTTGCTGCGAGTAGCGGGGTTGTTGAGGCTGTAGAAGAAGGTGAAGAGGTCTTAGAGGCTGTTGAAGAGCAAGGTGTCGTGGCAGAGGCTGAAGCTTTTGAGATTGTCGGAGAAGAAGACCTCTGGGCAATGGAAGAAATACAGGAAGTACCTGAAGAGTTGCCTGAGGAACCCGAGGCAGTTGAAGAGGAGGTCGAGACTAAGGAGACTTTTGAATTGCCAGAGGAAGAAGTAGTTTTTCATGAACCTGAAAAAGAAGTTGCTGAGTTAGAAGAAGAGGTCGCTCAGCCAGAATTAGAGAAAAAGGAGGTAATATCAGAAGTAACTATGCCTTCAAACGAAGAGCTTCTCAGGATATTTGAAAAGACTATTGATGAGAAAGTTTCTTCTTTTTTGTCATCTTTGGATATAAATGAAGCTTTACTTTCTTCTCTTATGCCTTCAATGAAAGACTCTATTGAGAAGATTCTTTGGGAGGTTGCCCCTGAACTTGTCGAGAAGATGTTGAAAGAGATTCTAAAAGGCACTATTTCCTCACTTACAGCAGAAGTTGAAAAAGTAATATGGGAAACAGTTCCTGACCTTGCAAGCACAATGATTTCAAAAGAGATTGAAAAGATAAAGTCAGAGTTTTAGATTCATTAAGATCTTATAATATAATAGTGGCGGGGAAAAGGCAGAGCCAATTCCCCGTCTTTCTTTGTTATGCAAGAGTTAAATAAAAGTTACAATCCAGAGGGTATTGAAGAAAAATGGTATGATTACTGGATAGATAATAATTTTTTTGTAGCTGATCCAGAATCCGATACCGAAGAGTTTTCAATAGTAATACCTCCACCTAATATTACAGGTGCACTCCACATGGGTCATGCTCTTAATACAACCCTGCAGGATATCCTTGTAAGATGGAGAAGGATGTCAGGTTACAATGTGCTCTGGGTACCAGGTACGGACCATGCCGGTATTGCGACACAGAATGTTGTTGAAAAACAGGTTGCATCTGAAGGTCTGGACAGATATCGTCTGGGCAGAGATGCATTTGTTGAACGAGTCTGGAAATGGAAGGCGGAATATGGAGGTAAAATTATACACCAGCTCAAGAGGCTTGGTGCATCATGTGACTGGACAAGAGAGCGGTTTACTCTAGACAAAGGGCTTTCGAGGGCAGTTTTAGAAGTATTTGTAACCCTTTACGAGCAGGGATTGATATACAGAGACAAAAAACTGATTAATTGGTGTCCAAGGTGTAATACCGCACTTTCAGATATAGAAGTCGAACACGAAGAGGTTGAAGGGGGCCTTACTTACATAAAATATCCAGTTACTGATGGTAGTGGATATATCACTGTGGCTACTACAAGACCTGAAACAATGCTTGGTGATACCGCTGTTGCCGTGCATCCTGAAGATGAACGTTATAAGATTTATATAGGTAAGAAGGTTATATTGCCTCTTGCGGAAAGAGAGATCCCTGTTATTTCTGATGAATCAGTAGACCCCGAATTTGGTACAGGTGCTGTCAAAGTAACGCCCTCACATGACTTTAATGATGAAGCTATTGCTAAGAGACAGAGCCCTCAACTCGATTTTATCAATGTAATCGGCCCTGATGGACGCATGACAGAAGAAGCCGGGGCTAAATATACCGGCATTGACAGATATGAATGTAGAAAGACTGTTCTTAGAGAATTAAAGGCAGCAGGACTTATAGCAGAACAAAAAAAATATAAATATTCGATAGGTCAGTGTTACAGGTGCAAGACTGTTATAGAGCCACTATCTGCACTTCAGTGGTTCGTAAACGTCAAGCCGCTTGCTGAAGCTGCTGTTGTTACGGTCAGGAATGGGAAAATCAATATTATCCCGAAAGCCTGGGAGAATACATTTTTCGGATGGATGGAAAACATAAAGGACTGGTGCATATCAAGACAGATATGGTGGGGTCACAGAATACCTGCCTGGTACTGCAAAGAAATGCAGAATGCAGAATGCAAAATGCAAAATGGTATTATCGTGGCTCGTGAAACACCAAAGGCATGTCCTTACTGCGGATCTGATGATCTAGTTCAGGACGAGGATGTCCTGGATACATGGTTTTCATCTGCATTATGGCCTTTCTCTACGCTTGGCTGGCCGGATAAGACCGCTGAACTCAGGAAGTTCTATCCGACTACAGTCCTGGTAACAGGATTTGATATCATCTTTTTCTGGGTAGCACGGATGATGATGATGGGAATGAAGTTTATGAATGATGTTCCGTTCAGGGATGTTTACATCCATGCTCTAGTCAGAGATTTATACGGACAGAAGATGTCGAAATCAAAGGGAAATGTGATCGATCCGCTTATCATGATGAAGAAATATGGAACCGATGCATTCAGATTTACCCTTGCAGCATTTGCAGCGCAGGGAAGGGATATAAGATTTTCTGAAGAGCGGGTTGAAGGATACAGACATTTTGTAAATAAACTCTACAATGCTGCGAGATTTATATTATCGAATACCGGAGAGACACTTTTACCTGATAAGATTGACATGAAACACCTTGATTTAGGTAGCAGGTGGATATTAAGCAGGTTTTCTGCTGTTGCAGATGAGGTAAATCAATTTTTAGAGGAATACAGGTTTAATGATGCTGCCAGCAGTATATATCAATTTATATGGCATGAATTATGCGATTGGTACATAGAGATGATTAAACCAATCTTGTACGATGGATCTGACCAGACCAGCAGATCGGCTGATACAAAAAATAAAATATCTGTAAGGAAATGCCTGCTGTATATACTTGATAGAACTCTAAAGTTATTACATCCTTTTATGCCGTTTATTACTGAGGAAATATGGCAGGATATCCCGGGTGTCGGCAGTCAGAAACCGGAAATCAAAAAGAGTATAGTGATCTCTGATTATCCTAAAGCTTCACTGAGAGACCATGAAGCTGAAAAACAGATGTCTATCATCATGGAAACTGTAATGAGCATAAGAACAATAAGAGGTGAATTAAATATATCGCCAACTCTTAAACTTAAGGCTTATATTAAGACACTTTCTGACGCTGTAAAAGCCGTATTAAGCAGGAATCTGACATTTATCGAGAAACTTGCAAGGGCTGATATAATGGAAATTGGTACAAGTGTAAGAAAGCCTGATGATTCGGCTGCTACAGTCAGAAATTATGTAGAAGTATATGTTCCGCTTGAGGGGCTTCTGGACATAGACCTGGAAATTGCCAGGCTCAGGAAGGAGGAAGCCAAGGCCGAAAAGACAATTGTATTCTTGAATAAAAAGCTGCTTAATGAAGACTTTCTAAAAAAGGCGCCAAATGATGTTGTCGAAAAAGAGAAGAAAAAACTCGATGAATATCTGAGAAAGAGAGAAAGAATACAGGAAAATTTAAATAAGATTATTGAATTGGGCAGGAAAAAACAATAGAAAAAATCTGAATTAAAAGAGGGTTCAAGGTGATAAACTGCGAATTATTTAAAAGGCTGAATTTATATGGAGATAAATAAGTATGGATATCCCTACTAGTGTAATTGAGCTGTTAAAAAACGCCCTTGATGAAGATATAGGACACGGCGATATCACAACTAAAATATTTGTTCCTGAGGAAAATGAATCTAGGGCATTATATATAGCTAAAGGAAATTTTGTTCTTGCAGGATTTCCCTTAGCAAGGGAGGTTTTCAGTCTTATTGATTCTTCCACTTCTATTAAGACTTTTTATGATGAAGGAGCCAGGATTCGCAAGGGAAGTGTTCTCGGGGAGGTATCCGGAAAAACAAGGGCGATTCTTGCCGGTGAGAGGGTGAGCCTAAATATTCTGCAAAGGCTTTCTGGTATCGCTACTATTACGAGTCAGTTCGTTGATGCTGTTAGAGGAACAAAGGCAAAAATCGTTGATACGAGAAAGACTACCCCCTGCCTAAGATTCATGGAAAAGTATGCAGTAAGGATGGGTGGAGGGAAAAACCACAGATTTGGTCTATTTGATGGCATATTGATTAAAGACAATCACATAGAAGCAGTAGGCAGCATAAAGAAAGCGGTAACACTTGCAAAAGAAGGATACCATCTTACAAGAGTAGAAGTAGAAGTAGAAAACCTCAAGGAGTTCAGAGAGGCCGTTGATGCAGGAGCAGATATAGTTATGCTTGATAATATGTCGATAGAGGACATTAAGAAAGCTGTAAAAATTGCTGGCGGAAGGGTGAAAACCGAGGCGTCAGGAAATATAAACATTAAGAATGTCAGAAAAATAGCTGAAACTGGTGTGGATATGATCTCTGTCGGGGCTATTACTCATTCGGTAACTGTGGCAGATATAAGCTTAAAGATAGTGAAATAAATTTACACCCCAATAATTTAATTCCAAATATCATTTATTTTTATTAACAGTTGATTTTTACCTTCAATTACTCTAATCTTATATTAGAATTAATACTAACAATTTATTAACCATTAGTTAACTGCAGGGGGAGAAGATGGAACTAAAGGATATTAAAAAAATTGCAAAGCAGAGGGGGATAAAGACAAAAAAATTGAAGAAATTTGAGATCATACATTCAATACAGAAAGCCGAGGGGAACTTCGATTGTTTCGGTACCGCATTCTCTGGAGAGTGTTCTCAAAATAGCTGTCTCTGGAGAGCAGACTGTCTGCATCCATAAATTAGATAATATAATGTTAACCTGAAAATCACATTTTTGGATTAATTTCTTACTGGGGCTGGGGTTTACTCCTGTAAAAGTGTTGTTATTTTCTACTAACAGAACCTTTTACGGGGGTTACTTCGAATATTCTTCCATCGCCTCTTTTATTACACTGTCAGGGCAGTTCCTGTATTTGGGGGAAAAATGCATTACAGCCAGTTTCTTGGCCCTGGCCTTCTTTGCTATTAAACCACAGGTCTTGGCTGTTAGATGGAATCTTTCCAGTGCCCTTTCCCTGTCTTTTTCCAGAAAGTATGATTCGCAGTACAGAATATCGGAGTCTTTGACGAACTGGATCACCTTTTTAATGTTTTTTTCGCTCATTGCGATATCTGTTACGTACGAAATTTTTTGGCCCTTGGTTATCATTGCAATATCTCTAAGTTGACTGATACTATATGACTTTCCATCGATATTCAATATCATGTCCTCGACAGTTTTTTTTCTTAATATTCTTTTAAACTCGGTAAGCCATGGTCCGACTATAAACCCTTTCTTCTGAAGAAGGTCTTTGTCAATATTTATGTGGAATTCTTCTTCTATGGAAAAGGCAAGACAGGGAATACCGTGGTTTAACGCAGATGCTTTGACTTTAAACATAGGGTCTTTAAGCAGAACCCCATCTGATTTTGATCTTCCAACTGTCTCTTTTTTGAAACTGTTTTTTGCTCTGAATACAGAATGAGTGAGACTTCTACCGTTATATGAGAAAACATTAATTACAGACGGATATTCGCTTATAAGATTCCAGGTATAACCTTTGAGTTTCCCCTCGACACATGACAGAATGTTTGAAGGTCCATAGATATTTAAAGGGGCATCTCTTCTTAATATAGCCCTGAGTAGCGTATCAAAACCTATAAAATGGTCAATATGTGTATGGGTAATAAAAACGTCGGTAATCTTATAAATGTCAGACAACTTAAGCCTGTTTATATTGCCCAGGTCAAACAGAATCGCACGTTTCTCTCTGAGTATTCTTATAAAGAGGCAGGGGTCTTCAAAATAACCGTTAAGCAGTTTATGATGGAGAGAGGGCTTCATAAGTAATTATAGATTATTATGATATAATAAGCCAAAACACTATAATTTATAATAGTTATTATCTATTTTAAAAAATTGGTCATGTTATAACATTAAAAATTGCAAATTGAAGAATTGATACTGAAAAATTGTATAAATTTCGCAATACAGGTCTATTCAAACATTTCAAAAATATGTAACTATCAATATAAAATTTTCAATAAAAGGACCTGGAGGATGTATGCCTGAACTAAGAAAAGACCCTATAGTCGGAAGGTGGGTAATTATCTCGGTAGAAAGAGGGAAAAGACCTACTGACTATGCTTATCCATCACAAAGGAAGAGAGGTGGGTTTTGTCCCTTTTGTAGTGGAAATGAATATACCACTCCTCCTGAGATTCTGGCATTCAGGCCTGTTGGATCAGAAGAGAATTCTCCAGGGTGGACACTTAGAGTCATGTCGAATAAGTTCCCTGCCCTCCAGGCACACGGGGAACTTGTAAAAGAAGGGGAAGGTATATTCGATATGATGAATGGAATAGGGGCACATGAGGTAATCGTTGAAACGCCTGACCATAATCTGTCTCTGGCAACAATGCCCCTGAAAGCAGTCGAAGACGTTTTTTGGGCTTTTCATATGAGGTTGACAGAACTCAAGAAAGATAAGAGATTCAAATATGTTTTAATATTTAAGAACGAAGGGGAGATAGCCGGGGCTTCACTTGAACATACCCATACACAACTCATTGCCCTTCCGATTGTTCCAAAACTTGTTAAAGAGGAACTTGTTACAGCAAAACAGCATTATAAATTCAAAGAGAGATGTATTTTCTGCGATGTGATTCATCAGGAGCTTGAGGATGGGAAGAGGGTTATTTATGAGAATGCAAAATATGTTGCACTTGCCCCTTTTGCTCCGAGATCTCCTTTTGAGACATGGATATTGCCTAAAAATCACGAATCTATGTTTTGTCCATCGAATAAAAGTTTTGCAGAACTGGCAGAAATTCTTCAGAGGATTTTAAGACAGATCGACAAGATACTTGATGTGCCCCCTTACAATTTTATTTTACATATATCGCCTTTCTATGATGAGATAAATGAATTTTACCACTGGCATATTGAACTAATGCCGAAACTTACTAAAATTGCGGGGTTTGAATGGGGTTCTGGCTTTTATATAAATCCAACCCCGCCAGAGGAATCAGCTAGGTTCATGCGCGAGGCAAAAATATGAGGATACTTATTGCAGCTTCAGAGGCTGTTCCATATGTAAAGACCGGTGGACTTGCAGACGTAACAGGTGTGCTTGCTAGAGAGTTTCGTCGAAAGAAAGAAGATGCCTCATTAATACTACCTCTCTATTTGAGTATTAAAAAGAACTTCAAACTTTACAAAACTGGCAAATCCGTCAGAATTACAATGGGTGATGTTACTGCATCAGGAGATATCTGGATTTCTGAAAAATCTCCAATACCGCATAGTTATTTTATAGATTGCAGAGAGCTGTATGAAAGACCTGAACTTTACGGGACATCGTATGGAGATTATCCGGATAACGCATTAAGATTTATTTTTTTTTCCAAGGCTATCCTGGAGACCTGTAGTATAATGGAGATAAGGCCTGACGTAATACACTGTAATGACTGGCAGACCGCAATGCTTCCTTTATACCTTAAAACAATATATAGGGGCAGAAAATATTTAACAAGGACAGCGGTACTATACACTATTCATAATCTTGGATATCAGGGACTTTTTGATGCTTCTGATATGAAATATACAGGCTTTGGATTGGAATATTTTACACCTGAAAGACTTGAATTTTATGGCAGATTAAATTTTACGAAGGCAGGCCTAATGTATTCGGATTTAATTAATACCGTAAGCGAGAACTATGCAAGGGAGATCCTTGAAAAGGAAAATGGCTTCGGTCTCGATGGTGTTTTAAGAGAAAAGAAGGATAATCTTTATGGAGTGATTAATGGAATAAACTACAGCGAATGGAACCCTGCAAAAGATAGTTTTATACCAAAACAGTTTAATATAGATAATATAAAAGGCAAGGCAAGATGCAAGAAATTTTTGCTGAACAAAACAGGTCTGAATAATGAAAAGTTGCCACTTTTGGGTGTTGTAAGCAGACTTTCTTCGCAGAAAGGGGTAGACCTGATTTACGAATCGTTAGGGGAACTTATTTCAGTGGGTTTAAATATAGTTATACTTGGCAGGGGTGATGAACATTATGAAATTATTTTTGCTAAGGCCGCTGAGAAATACAGGGGGAAAGTATTTGTTAAAATAGGATTTGATGAATCCCTGGCACATATGATATACGCTGGTTGTGATTTTTTCCTTATGCCTTCAAGATACGAGCCATGCGGACTCGGCCAGCTAATTGCTATGAAATACGGCACTATTCCAATAGCTAGAAAGACCGGCGGTCTTGTAGATACAATACAGGATTTCGACCAAATTTCATTAAAAGGCACAGGATTTCTTTTTTCTGATTACACACCATCAGCAATGCAGGATGCAGTTAAAAGGGCACTATGTGTTTACAAAGATAATATGAGAATGAAAAAGATGATCTCTGCTTCAATGAGTTGTGATTTCTCATGGGGAAAGTCAGCAAGGAAATATGTTGAACTTTATAAAAAAGCTATTGGAAAGGTTTTAGTATGAGTCTTAGATTAAGGCTGATATTTATGCTTTCGACCTTTTTGTTAGTGATGGTTATCTTTGCTGTCGGGACCCTGTTAATTTTCGAAAAAATGAGTGAAAGCCTGAGTACCCTTCAATCTGCAAGTGAAGAGAACAGGCTCATTGCAAAATTTGGGAATAATATATCTGAATTTTTAGATGTTACGAAAAACTGGAGCTTTACTGGAGATATAAGATTTAAGAGACAGTACCACACCAAATTGGGGAATCTGTACAAAAGTTTTACAGATATAAACTTTATTATTAAGGGACAGGAGGATCTCGAGATAATAGGGAGTGAATTTCAGCAGATTTTAGGTTACTCAAAATTTGTAATTGAGAACAGGCATCCGGTCGGGAATCCTGAAGTTATTAATTACATTCAGCAGATAGACAGTAAGGGGAAGAACATTTTGGGATGGATTGCCAAGTTACAGGAGCAATCCTTAAACACCGCTGTAAATATTACAACGACAGGCAGGGAGATAAAAAGAAATATGATATTTTATCTCCTTCTTTTAATAGGGTTCAGCTCGACTATATCAGTTCTGTTGGTTATAAACATAAGAAGAGCTATAGCCGGACCTCTTAATGAGCTTCTGAAGGCTACAAATAAGATAAGCAGTGGTGAATTATCATACAGGATAAATATGGACCGAAAAGATGAGGTAGGGATAGTAGCAGATAGATTTGATTATATGGTTGCTGAACTTGAATCCTCAAATAAAAAAATCAAATATAAACTCGATGAGACAGAGCTATTTCTGGATGTCTCCAGAATTGCAGGCACAACGCTTGATTTAAAAGATGCCCTTCTTTTAATTACTGAAACAATTTCTTCTAACTTTAAATACGACAACTGTTCTATTTATATTCTAAGACCTGAAATAAATGCTTTTTATCTTGAGGCTTCAAAAGATACAGAAGATGATATAAAGGGTCGCTTTCTTTCTATTGAAAATGGAATTGTAAAACAGATTACAGACACATTGAAACATGTGATGATAGAGGATTCCGAAAAATATCAGGGAGAGGAACTAAGTTTAACAGATAGATTCAGGTCAGTCCTTGCTGTACCTCTGATTCGAGATAATGCATGTTCAGGTATATTAATTATCAGAAATAAATCCCCACACATTTTTTCAGATGATGAAGTGAATGCTCTTAAAATAATTGCACACACTATAGACTCTGTGATAAGAAATGCAGAGCTGTACATGTCAACAAAAAAACAGCTGCAGAAACTTGCTGTTCTGTTCGAGCTCAGTAAGGCTGTGACCTCTGTTCTAAACTTTGATGAACTAATAAAAAGGATAGCTGAAGAAATTTCCAGGTTGCTTTCTTCAAAAGGTTGTATTATAAGACTGATTGAAGACAATAAGCTTAAGATTAAATCCTATTTCGGTCTCCCTGAAGGAGTTGAAAAGGATATGGAACTCTCAATAGGTGACGGGATAGCTGGATGGGTAGCTGAAAACGGTGAGCCATTACTCGTCGAAGATGCATCCAAAATGCCTGTTGATATGAGGGTGCCTGAAATAGAAGTAAAATCTGTTATATGCGTTCCCTTAAAAGTTGGAGAGGAGGTTATAGGTACACTCGGCCTGTATGATAAATATGATGCTGGCGGTAATATCATTTCATATACAGTTGATGATTTGAAAACAGCGGAGGGCTTTGCCTCTATATCCGCAATTGCAATAGAAAAATCAAAATTATTTGAGTTGGAGGTTATAAGAAAAAAGAAGGCAAGAGAGGATAAAGAGAGATTAGACATACTTTTTGATAGTGTTCAGGGCGGAATTATAACACTGGATAGGAATTTTATTATAACTTCAGCCAATAGATATATCCAGGAATGGGTTAATTTGTCTTCAGAGGAATTGATAGGACAAAGCAGTCTTGATATTTTTCACGAGGAAGGAATATGCCCTCATTGTGCTGCCAAGGCAATTTTCAAAACAGGGGAAATCAATTCGATAATGCAGTCTCGAGGGGTAAATTATGCAGAACTTACAGCCTTTCCTATAAGAAACGAGGCAGGGGAAATTATTGAATGTGTTGTTTTCATTTTGGATATTACCGAGAGAGTGCTATATCAGGAAGAGACACTAAGCCTGTACAGGGAAGTGATCCAGACAAAGGAATACCTGGAGAGTATTATCGATAATTCTGAAGATGCGATTGTGACTACTGATACGGAAGGCATAATAACATCCTGGAACAAGGGTGCAGAGAATATTTATGGTTTTACTGAAGCTGAGGCTGTCGGAAAATTCCTGCCGTTTGCCCCTGATTTTCTAATAGAAAAAGAAAAGGAAAATACAAAAAGAATAAAACGTGGAGATGTTCTGAAAGATATCGAAACTTTAAGGAAAAGAAAGGACGGCGTGATTATTGATATAAGCCTTACCCTTTCTCCAATCAAGGACGCTGCTGGTGAAGTTATTGGCATTAGTGGTATCTCAAGAGATATTTCAGAGAAGAAAAAAGTTGAAAAGGAATTAATCAGACGTAATCAGGAACTGTCAAGGTTATATTTTATAAGTTCTGCAATGAGAGGGACACTGGAGCTGGATAGATTGCTCAGGATGGTACTTACCGCGGTAACAATGAGTGACGGATTGGGCTTCAACAGGGCAATTCTATTTCTTCTGGATGAAGAGAAAAATATATTGAAAGGTGCGATGGGTGTCGGTCCCGCCGATCTTGAAGAAGCATGGAAAACCTGGGATGAAATTTCTACCAGCCGTAAAACTCTTGAGGACATGATGCAGGAAATCATTGCAAATCCCATTAAGAAGGAATCGTTGTTTGACAGGCTGTCTGCCGAGTTGCAAATATCTCTCGATGAGAACAGAGTGATGACCAGGGCTGTTAAAGAAAAACAGTCGTTTAATATAACCAATGTCTATGATGAGGCAATTTCTGATGAGATTATTATTCAGCAACTTGGCACGCAGGCATACGCAGTTGTCCCCTTGATTTCAAGAGATAGGGTAATAGGCATTATCTGGGTAGATAACTTTTTTAACAAAAGGCCCATTACTGGTGAGGATATGAAGTTTCTGACCAGTTTCTCAAATCATGTCTCGTCAGCAATCGAAAATGCACGTCTATTCGAACATGTGGCAATTGCAGAGCAGCAGCTTGAGAATATATTCGAGTCGATATCCGATATGGTATATTTTAACAGCAATGATTATGTAATAAAGAGAATCAACCAGGCAGTTATCAAAAGATTGGGCAAGCCTGCTTCAGAAATAATAGGAAAAAAATGTTATGAAGTATTTCATGGAATGAATAAACCATTTAGTGGGTGTCCTCATCATAAGACCGTAAGTACGAAAAAGGCATATATTGAGGAATTGGAGGAACTTCATATGGGCGGAACATTCCTGACCTCGAGCTCTCCTATTTTTGATTCAGCGGGAGGATTTATGGGATCTGTACATGTTGTCAGGGATATAACCGAGATTAAAAGTCTTCACGAGAAATTGGTTGCGGCTGAGAAGATGGCTGCTCTTGGTGAAGTTGCAGCAAAAGTTGCACACGAAATAAGGAACCCTCTTGTTTCAGTCGGCGGTTTTGCAAAGAGGCTGGAAAATAAACTGGATGGGAATTTAAAGGAATATGCGGAGATAATAGTGAAGGAGGTTGACAGGCTTGAGAATATTTTAAAAGATATTCTCGGTTTTGTTAAAGAAGTGAGACTTGCGAAGGAAATGGTTGACCTCAATAATCTCGTCGATGACGTTGTTACACTAATAAAATCGGATATTAAAGACAGAGGCATACTACTTTTTAAAGATTTTACAGCGCCTGGAAAAGTCTTTATTGACCCTAACAGGATAACGGAAGCAATTCTGAATATGCTTTCTAATGCCGTACAATCGATGATGGGAAGCGGGTCAATATATGTCAAGACTTATGTAATAGAAAAATATGCTGTAGTAGAAATTGCAGATACCGGGATAGGCATTTCAGAGGCAGACATCTCCTATATTTTTGATCCTTTTTATACAACGAAGGCCTCTGGCATAGGTCTTGGGCTTGCAATAACAAACAGGATTATACAGGAACATGAAGGCTGGATAGAGGTAAAGAGCGAGGCAGAAAAGGGAACTATTTTTAAAGTATATTTACCAATAAAGGGGGAGTAATTATGAAAATACTGATTGTTGACGATGACCATAATATCCTTAGGCTATATAAGGAAGAACTTGAGGAAGAGGGATACAATGTTGTTACAGCAGTAAACGGTCAAGAAGCTATCGAAAAATTTGAAACAGAAGAGCCGGACATTGTTACACTTGATATACTTTTGCCTGACATAGACGGAATAAAACTTTTAAGGCAAATGAAAGAACGAAGACCAAGAATGCCTGTTATCATGTCAACAGCATATGATTACAGGGATGACTTTGCCGTCTGGGCTTCAGAGGCATATATCGTTAAATCAGCAGATCTAGCAGAGCTTAAATCAACTATCAAAAAATTATTCCAAAAGGAATAACGGAGTTGATACTCAAATCCTTAATGCCCGCTTACGGCGGTTTTACAATAGCAAGGGATGAAAAGGTTATCTTTATTAAAGGGGCGATCCCGGGAGAAGTTGTTGAAGTCAATATTGGAGAAAAGAAACGGGATTATTCCATAGCTTATGTTACGAATGTTATAGAGCCATCTGAATACCGCAATGAGCCTAGATGCCGGGTGTTTGGCATGTGCGGCGGCTGTCACCTGCAGTTCATATCTTATGAAAAACAACTGACCATGAAAGACGAAATACTCCTTGATTCACTAACCAGGTTGGGAGGTATTGAGATCATCTTGGGTTCGGCGCTTACAGATTTTCAATGGAATTACAGGCACAGAGCACAGTTTAAGGTTTCACGGCAAGGTGAGGTCGGCTTTTTCAGAGAATCGACAAGAGATGTAGTAACATTTGATAGTTGCCCTCTGATGTGCCAGGAAATAAATACTCTTTTTCAGAAGATAAAAGATAAGCATGATTTATCTAATTTGACAGAGATTCATATTACAGCAGGAAATTTCCCCGTAGCTTTGATAAAGGGTAAGGAACATGACATAACATTATGTGATGGATTTAAAGATCTTGGTTTTTCAGGAATAGCATATAACGATACTGTTGCTTCAGGAACAGCATCTACAGAATTTGATTTGAACGGTTTCAGGTATACTGTCTCTCCCTGGTCTTTTTTCCAGTCACACTGGAGCCTTAACAGGAAGGTTGTCGACTCCATAATAAATCGTTTAATGCCTTTAAGTGGAAAGCGAATCCTCGATCTGTATGCAGGTGCAGGCAACTTCTCAATACCTGTGTCGTCTGTTGCAAATGAAGTAATTGCAGTTGAAGATAATTTATATGCAGTAGATGATGCTAACCGGAATCTTAATTTGAATAATATAAAAAACTGCAGGTTCTTTAAATCATCAGCAGAAAAGTACAGGATTAAAAAAAATTTTGATGTAATTATTCTTGATCCCCCGAGACAAGGTCTAACATCCGGGATCATAAAAAAGATCTTGGAAAACCCTTCTGATATAATTGTTTATGTTTCTTGTAATCCAGCAACACACGCGAGAGATTTGAAAAAACTAAAAGAAAAATATAAAGTCCTTTCAGTTCAGCAAATCGATTTTTTCCCGAACACTTTTCATATAGAAGCTGTTGCCTTCCTGGAGATTAAATAATCCTGTTTTACATAAATTTATGTTAAATTATTTGAATTGAAAATGATGAAGAGCAATAGCCGGTCTAGTTTTTTAAAAGAAATAGTTTTGTTTCAGGACGAGATTGCTAAAAAGACTCATAAAGAACTTTTTTCTTTTGATGACTCCTGTTATTTTATTCTTAGCGATAAGATTGTCGCTTCGATTTTATCTGCTGCAGAGAGAAATATAGCAACAAGGCTGCATTTATCAGTCACATGGGAGAATTTGCTAAAGGTAGCTCTATGGACTATTGATAAGCCATCAATACAAAATGTTTTATCTCTTGTTGAAGATGCAGGTATAAAGGGTAAGACACTTAAACGCTATAAGAAATATGATATATCTAACGTCTTCCTCCAGCTTTATTACCAAAAGAGATTTGATGTTCTGAGAAGTATTTGTAATTTGGCAAAGGCAAAAGCAGAGTCAAAAATTGACAGGGAAAAAATACGGGTTTCCTGCCATCTTGTTTCGGCTGAAGAATGTAAAATAATCGCAAGCAGTCTTTGAAGATGCTAATTTCCCTCGTGCAGGGAAATAAGGTATCATAAAAAAAGCTTGAATATAATGGTTTTTACTGGTATCGTTTAAATGGTAAATTTGAGGAGATTAAATGGCGAGGGCTAAAATTTTAGTTGTAGAAGACGATCCTCTGCAGGCAAAAGAAATATTAGAAATACTGGATAAGACTGGCTACGAGACTATTGTAGCAAATGATGGAATCGATGCAATTAAGAAAGCGACGAAAATAATGCCTGATTTAATTCTTCTCGATGTTATAATGCCGGGATTAGACGGCCATGAAGTAAGCAGATGGTTAAAACTTGAAGAGTCCACAAAGGGCATTCCAATAATTATGCTTACAGTAAAAAAAGAACTTACAGATAAAATTACCGGTCTTCAAATAGGAGCCGATGACTATCTTCCCAAGCCGTACAATGAACTGGAATTAAATGCAAGGATATATGCGTCTCTTAGAACCAAGGCATTACAGGATGAACTGAGGTTAAAAAACAAACAGCTTGAGGATCTGCTTTACAGGGTTGAATGTATGGCTGTAACTGATTTGCTGACAGAACTCTACAACCGGAGAAAATTCCATGAAGTTCTTGCAAATGAGATCGAAAGGACAAAGAGATATTCCACACCTTTTTCATTATTCATGATAGATATAGACCACTTCAAGAGTGTAAATGATAATTATGGCCATCAAGTAGGTGACGATGTACTGAAGGAGATCGCCCAAATTATATTGTCTAATATCAGAGAAATTGATACTGCTGCCAGATATGGCGGGGAAGAATTTATGGTAATACTTCCAAATACTCAAAAGCTGGATGCAAGGAATGTTGCTGAAAGGATAAGAACCAGCATTGAGAAAAACAGATTTTTCGGAGTTAAAAATAATAATATCACTGTGAGCGCGGGTATTTCAGGAATGCCCAGTAAAAATATTAATACTGAAGATGAGTTAATTCGATGTGTAGATTTCGCACTTTACCGTGCAAAGCAGTATGGCCGTAACCGTACCGAAATTTCAGAAGAATAAAGTTTAGGGGTAACAGCTTAATAAATCCCATAACAAAATCAAACCTTATCAGGATATTCATAATCCCCTTAAATGTATTTAAGTATAAAAAGAGCTAGTGGATTAAGTAGTTGGACATATTCCTTTTGGATTAAACATGGAGGTTATCCCGTTTAGAAATAGCTGTAATTTTTTTCTAACGGGGTTTACCCCTTAAGTAATACACGCTCATTTTTTAAGGAGTAAAGTTGATTTAATCAGGTAATTCTTTAATAATAAATATCAATTGTAATCAAGCCTTTTAATCAGGAGAAATAATTGAAGAAGGGAATATATCTTGAAAATACCCCGTTAAAAGATGCGGTGCAGAAATGGCTGGAAAAAATAAATGCAGAAAAAATCAAGCCATTAAAAGGTGAAATTATAATGGCAAAAGACTCTCACGGCAGGGTGACCGCCGAAGCAGTTTTTGCAAGGATGTCTGCGCCGTTTTATCACTCATCAGCAATGGATGGATATGCTGTAAAATTCATTGATACATTTGGTGCTTCAGAGACTTCTCCTAAGAGACTCAAAGTTGGTGAACAGGCAGTGTATGTTGATACTGGTGACCCTATACCTGAAGGCTTTAATGCTGTAATTATGGTTGAGGATGTAAACGTAATAATAGCAGGGGGCAGGGAGCAAGGCGAATGGGGCAAAGAGCAAAGAGCAGAGAATGAAGAGCATGGAGCTGGGAGTGAAGGACAATACTTAGACAGGGACTTCGAGCGAGCCTCGGTCGAACTCCTCAGGCCTAAAAGGGAAGAAGGGGGAACCGAAGAGTATATTGAGATAATTTGTCCTGCAACCCCGTGGCAGCATGTAAGGGTGATAGGCGAAGATATAGTAAGTACAGAACTTATACTACCGGAAAACCATAGGATTAGGCCGGTGGATATCGGTGCTATTATCTCTGGAGGTCATGTCAAGGTTAAAGTACGAAGTAAACCGAAAGTGGTGATAATACCGACCGGCTCCGAGATTGTGGAGCCAGGTACTGAGCTGAAGAAGGGCAACATAATAGAATACAACTCCCTGATTTTATCGTCACTTGTTTATGAATGGGGAGGGGAGCCCTTAAGAATAAAACCTGTACCAGATGATCTTCAGCTGATAAAGCAGTCAATTATTGATGGTTGCAAAAATGGAGATATTGTTGTTGTTAATGCCGGATCTTCAGCAGGCTCTTCTGATTATACTGCAAGGGCTATAGCTGAACTCGGCGAAATAATTTTGCATGGTATAAGCATTAAACCTGGCAAGCCTGTAGTCCTTGGATGGGTAAGGAACAGACCGGTACTTGGAATCCCGGGTTATCCTGTTTCAACCTGTATTACGTTTGACATTTTTGCAAAAGGCTTAATTTACAGATTACAGGGACTAGATACACCGGAGCCTGATATTATCAGGGCAAAACTTTCACGTCAGGTTGCATCTTCTCTGGGCCAGGAAGAATTTATCAGGGTAAAGCTAGGTAAAGTTGGAGAAAATTTGATAGCAACTCCTGTAAGCAGGGGAGCCGGTGTACTGATGTCCCTGGTGAGAGCAGATGGTTTTGTTAGAATACCTGCAATGTCAGAGGGAATAGGCTCAGGTACAGAGGTGAATATTGAGTTGCTGAGGGGTGAAAAGGAAATTGAAAACACGGTAGTATGCATAGGAAGCCATGATAATACATTAGACCTGCTTGCGAATATCTTAAAGAAAAACTACCCAAAATTTTCACTTTCATCCGCACATGTCGGCTCTATGGGTGGACTGATAGCCTTGAAAAGAGGTGAAGCTCATCTGGCTGGGACACATCTGCTTGACGAAAAAACAGGCGAATATAATATCCCGTTTATTAAAAGGATACTCGGTAATATTGGTATTATCCTGATAAATCTTGTCTACCGTCAACAGGGATTGATGGTATTGAAAGGCAATCCCTCCAATATACAGGGCTTTAAAGATTTATTGCGGAAGGATATTGTATTTATCAATAGACAGAACGGTGCTGGGACAAGATTGCTTACAGACAAATACCTGAGAGAAATGCAGATATCTCCAAGAGATATCAGAGGTTATGAAAGGGAGGAATACACTCATATGGGAGTTGCCTCTGCAGTACTGAACGGTATTGCTGATACCGGTATGGGCATTCTGGCAGCGGCAAAAGCACTTGATCTTGATTTTATTCCTGTTGCAAAAGAGAGATATGACCTTGCAATATTAAGGGGGTATATAGAGACAGAAACAGTTTCTTCTATCGTTAAAATTATCAAGGAAAATAAAGAAATCAGAGAGCTTGTAGAGAATATGGGAGGTTATGACATATCCGATATGGGGAAAATAATGTATGAGGCATAATCCACTGGCTTTTTCATACAGCATTAAATTAAGCCCGCCTTCAACAGAGGACAAGAATGACGATGCCGGGAGACTAAGGAAGGAACTTGAGAAAAAGGGTTTTAAAAATGTAGATATTCCAATTCATATCCTCAGGAGATTATCTGAAGAAATGCGTAAAAATAATTTTACTGTGGATCTTGTATTTGGAGTTTGTGATAATGGATTTAAACTGTTTGAAATAGGCAAGAAAGTTATCTATGGCATTGCACTTGACATTGGAACTTCAAATATCTCATGTTCATTGTTTAATCTCGATACCTGTGAAAGAATCGATTCGCATGACACTGACAATCCTCAGGTAACATTCGGCAGTGATGTTCTTTCAAGGGTTCAGATGTCTATGCTCGGCGAATCAGCACGCCTTAATCAGTTGCTTCTTGAAGGCATTAATGATCTTATAACTACACTTTGCAGGAGAAACAATATTTCCCCGAGAGAAATTTTCGCGGTATCGGTTGCAGGAAACACTATAATGACTCATTTTTTCCTAGGGCTTGATGTAAGGAATATTTCTGTCAGCCCTTATGTGCCGGCATTGAGCGGTCCCGCAATATTGAGTGCTGAAGAAACAGGCCTTGATGTACATAAATATGCTGTTGTCTTTGTCTTTCCCAACGCAGGTAGTTATGTCGGCGGGGACATTATAAGTGGAATGCTTTATTCAGAAATATATAAGGAAGAGAAACCTGTATTATTTATTGATGTCGGGACAAATGTCGAGATTACGCTGGGATGCAGTGAGTGGATCATGGTCGGTGCCGGTGCTGCAGGACCTGCGCTTGAAGATGGGATAGCAGGTATCGGGAAAAGGGCTGAAAAAGGAACTATCTCCAGTGTTAAGATCGACCCTGCAACAAAGGAGATTAATATTGATGTTATTGATGATATTGAACCTTCAGGTATCTGCGGCTCCGGAATGATAGATCTCGTTGCAGAGTTATTTTCAACAAATGTTATTGATCAGTCAGGGAGATTCACGGATAAAGAAAAAAGGATTATAAAAAAAGATGGTGAAAAAGGCTATATGGTATTTAGATCTGACACCAGACAACTCGTTCTGAAGGAACGGGAAATACAGAACTTCATTCGCTCCAAGGCAGCGATGTTTGCCTTTCTCTATGTATTTGTAAGGTCAGTCGGGATGAGTCTGAAAGACATAGGAAAAATTTATATTGCAGGAGCACTTGGCTGCGGTATTAATCTTGAGAATGCAATTAAAATCGGTATGCTTCCGGATCTGCCGAGAGAAAGGTTTATATTTTTGGATAACTCATCGCTTGGAGGTGCTGAGCTTGTACTATGTTACAGAAATTTATTGACTGATGTCGAGACAATACGCACCAGAATTACCTACCGTGAAATGGGCGAAGATACCGAAATTCTCAATGCCCTTCAGGGTGCGCTCTTTATCCCGCATACAGATCCTGAAATTCTGAAAGGATAAAAACAGGTACACTTCCCATATTTTCTCAGAAAAAATGTTTTGTGTTACAAATTTGACAAATTACTTATTCTGCACGAACTTATTATTTTCCAAATTTCACTAATTTATTATATATCAAGACCTTAGTCTGGTACTTTTCTACCGTTATATACAGGATGACTGTAAATAAAATATGGGAAGTGTCCCTGTTTTTATGCCTTAAAAGGTAGTAGTATCATGACACACTAGTGCATGACACAACAATGTATATTGTCACAACTATAGCAGTGTGCATCATAATTAATCTTCCTAAGACACTGATATAAATGCCAAATATTATTATAAAAAATCGTTTTATGTGCTATTGAACCATTTTTAGCACACATATTGCTTAATTATAAAGTAAATTGTTGTGTTTAAGCTGTAATGCTTACCTTGCTAGAAATAAGTGAGGAAGGAGGTGAAATATTCTTTAAGAAGTCTGTTAACCTTTCTCTTTATTTTTTAATTAAATCAAGAGGAGAATGTCATAAACAGGCTGTGATTTATTCAAGACCAATGAGTAAAAGTCTAATGAAACACGCTGAATATAGAAGATTATGATTCATTGGTATCAAAGTGTATAGTGAGGGGAAACATTTTAAATTGAATACTAACAAGGGGGGAAACAATGCAAAACATGATCGATGAGATAACCAGGTTAGTCGGATCATACATACCGAATCTTGTTGCTGCTCTAGCTATCCTTATACTCGGTTGGATTGTTGCCCTGGTGATTTCTAAAATTGTCCAAGCAGCTCTGCGTAGAACAAATTTAAACAACCGTCTGGCTCATTTGATGCAAGGGAAAAAGTCTAATATGATAACCGGGGAACATAAAGAAAAAACACTCGATATAGAAAAAGGGATATCAAAAGGATTGTTCTACCTTATAATGCTTTTTGTCATTGTAGCCTTTTTCCAGACTTTAGGTATAACGCTTATCACTGAGCCGCTCAACAGGCTTTTAAATCAGTTATTTGAATTTGCACCGAAGCTTCTTGGCGCCGGTATTTTACTGCTTATAGCTTGGGTCATAGCCACAGTGCTTAGAAAGGTTATTTCCGGGGCTCTGGGTGCAACGAAACTCGATGAATATTTTGGCAAGCAGGCCGGCATCAAGGAAGATAAGCGTATGCCACTCACTAAATCATTAGGCGATGCTATATACTGGCTTGTCTTTCTACTTTTTCTTCCGGCCGTATTAGGTGCCCTTGGTATGGAAGGACTCCTTCGCCCTGTACAGGGGATGTTAAATAAGATTCTCGATTTTCTACCTAACATAATAACGGCTGCCATAATTTTTATAGTAGGCTGGTTTATTGCTCGAATAATTCAGCGGATAGTAACGAGTCTCTTGACAGCAATAGGTATTGATCGACTGACCGAAAAAGCTAATTTATCTTCGTTAGTAGGAGCAAAGGGACTCTCAGGGATTTTAGGAATTGTAGTCTATGTTTTAATCCTTATTCCGGTAATTGTTGCAGCCCTGAATGCGTTAGCCATTGAAGCAATAACAAGGCCAGCAAGCAATATGCTTAACGTGATCTTGGGAGCATTTCCTGATATTTTTGCTGCAAGCTTGGTCTTGATAATTGCTTATGTAATTGGACGATTGGTTGCAGGTTTGATCAAGAGCCTTCTTACTGGAATTGGATTTAATAAAGTTTTTGTCTGGCTTGGACTTAGCAAAGAGGCATCTGACGTAAAGCAAACACCATCTGCAATGATTGGAACCTTGGTACTTGTATTGACGATGCTTTTTGCTGCAATAGAGGCCTCGCGTCTTCTCGGGTTTGAATCTCTGGCTGAGCTTGTTTCACAGTTTATGGTTTTTGCAGGCCATATCATTTTTGGTCTGATAATCTTTGCCCTTGGACTTTATCTTGCGAATATCGTTTCCCAAAAGATAATTTCTTTAAAGACAGACCAGGCTGGTTTGCTATCAAAAGTTACAAGAATTGCTATTGTATTGCTTGCTTCAGCTATGGCACTCAGACAAATGGGTATAGCTAACGAGATTATCAATATTGCTTTTGGCCTATTGCTGGGAGCTGTTGCAGTGGCAATGGCTATTGCTTTTGGTATAGGAGGCCGGGAAATAGCCGGGAAAAAGCTTGAGCAGTGGCTACATCCAGCTAAGTCAGGTAAGCAAGAAGATAAAGAGGGGGCTTAATAACCCCCTCTTTACCCCATTTAGAAATTGTTGTTATTTTCTTCTAACGGGGTTTATCCCGTTTAGATATAAATATCTAATGGGATTTACTATAATAGTAACTGATTTTTCTTTGACCTTGTTTCGCCAATACTGGTTACATATATGGCAGGTTTGTCTACGACAGGGCATTTTTTTTCACAGATTCCGCACCCTATGCAGAGATCCAGGTCAACTACAGGTTTCTGAACAGGCACTTCTTTACCACTTCTATTTTTAACGATCGCCTTTTCCAGAAATATGGCCTTCTTGGGTGTAGGGCAGACTTCTTCACATACAATACAGGGTATTGCATGGGCATGTGGCAGGCATCTGTTTTTGTCGATCATGGCAAGTCCTATTTTTACCCTTGTCTTTTCTTCAATGGGTAATTTCTTAATGGCACCAGTGGGGCAGACCTGACCGCATAGAGTGCATCTATATTCACAATAACCGATTTTAGGTACAAGTACAGGTGACCAGATTCCCTCCAGTCCTGCTTCCAGCAGTGTGGGTTGCAATCCGTTTGTAATGCAGACCTTCATGCATTCACTACATTTAACACAACGTTTAAGAAATTCCTTTTCCTGAAGTGATCCCGGCGGTCTTATCAACAGCGGGTTCTGCACCTCTGCTCTGGCTATAGGGGTTACCCGAAATAAAGGTACTGCAAAGACCCCGGAGATCATTGAAATAATCACCCGCCTCCTTCCAAGATCCATTCCAGCAGCCGCTTTTTTTCCCCTAAATCCAAAATTTACAGCATTCTGGGGACAGACGTCATCACAGTTCCAGCAATAATAACATTCTGCATCCTTCCACCCATTAATAGTGTCTGGAGAGGCATTCCCCTGACATACAGATGCGCACTCACCACAAGAGGTGCAGTCTTCACTTACAGAGCGTTTAAGAATAGAAAACCTTGAAAGTAACCCTAAGAATGCACCGAGTGGGCATAGATACCTGCACCAGAATCTTTTCTCGATAAGATTTAGACCCAGAATCAGAAAGAATAACAGCCCGATAAAAATACCCTGCCTGTAATAAGTCTGTTGAAATGAGAGAAGACTTTTCTTAAGGAGAGAATATAATGCTTCAGAGATGTATACGATGCCTTCAAGGTCAGTATTGTAAATAGCATCAAAAACTGCGCGTGTACCATAGTTTAAAGCAGGATAAACACTAACAGAGAAGGAGCGGATAAGGAGTGAGATTGGATCCATTATACCGACGAGCTGCAAGGTAAAGATGGATGATGCAAGAATAAATATCAGAATATAATATTTAATTCTGTGCCAGTTCATCATTTTGTCTTGAGGTTTTGTTTTCAATTGGCCGACCATATTGTTTAGAGTTCCGAGGGGACATATCCACCCACAAAAGACTCTTCCGAGTATTATCGTGGCTACAATCAATATGACCGAAAGATAGAATGCCTTTTCTACGGTGTGAGCAGAAAGGAGAGTAGTTACTAAAATTAGAGGATCGAAATCAAGAAAGATCTTAACTGGATAGCCGAGTTCATCGGCACCTTTTGATTCTGTCTGAATGAAAAGGAATAGAAAGATTAAAAGGAAGATTCCCTGAGATATCCTGCGAAAGTTCTGCATCAGGTTAAATAGCAATCTTATTGATACTCAGTTTTGATAAGTCCATCCTGCCAAGGCCGTTTTTATTTGCAATTCTTACGTAACCCAAATTACCCCCTTTCATCCCGAAAAGGGTTGCACCATATGCATCTACAGAAACCTGATCGACACCTGCTATTATAGTATCAAGTTTTTTCACATCAGAGAGGGATCCACCTTGTGGTCCGTTAGCAGTAAGTATTCTCACTGCATCAAGGATTGTAAGTGTAGGTTTTACAGTCATGGCAATGTCAACAAGACTTTCGTCAAGTCTCTGGTGTATCTTGCTTCTCCTGCCACCCATTATGCCCATCCAGTTCTTTATGCTCATAGTAAGTTTTGCAAGACTGTGGTGTTTTGCAATAGGTATGTTAATTACTTTGTCAGCCTCAAATATCTCTTTATAAAGCGGCCAAGACTTTAATGCATTACCGTTTATCTTCATCTCTGTAAACTTTCTTTCATCAACATAATGAACGTCAGCACCTGCAGTCCGTGCAGCTTTGGCAATCCCGCTCTGGACATAACATCTCCTCGGATCATTGACTGGTCTGTCAAACACTTTCACCTTGCGTGCTCCAGCCTCTAAACATAGCTTTACAACGATTTTCACCACTTCCGGATTTGTATTGGCTGCCTGCTCAGGTGTCCTGTCCCATGCTATGTTCGGCTTGATGACAACGATATCTCCCCTTGAAATGAATTTGTTAATTCCACCCAGTGCATCAATTGCAGCCTTAGTAATTTTTGAAGGTGATGCTCCGTGGACAACAGCAAGGTCAGGTTTAGTAGAAGCCTCGGCTTTATTGAAAAACATATCAAGTTTATGCGGGAAGGAGAGCCCAATACCTGTAATTGCGACTAATTTTATAAAATCCCTGCGCTCCATTACCAAAATCCTTTCTGAATATCGTCTTAAGAATTTAAATTATATCTTAATATTTATTTTAACACCTGCATGTAACAAATACATAACAACTTATCTTGAAGCTTTAGAGTAAATTTATCCCTTTTTTGTCAGATCTGGACATATTTTGTCACCAGGATTCTTATAGAGACCCACGGGTAAGCCTGCCTTCCGGCAAGCAGGCCCGTGGTACCACTAAGCGAGTGCAACTTTGCAATAGGAGTTTACGCGTTTAAAAGATAAGTAAACTTCTTAGAAAGAAAGGGGCTTTACACCCGGCTTCAGGTATGGAATTAACCTTTCTATTTACCCCGTTAGATAGTAAACATCTAACGGGTTTATATCATTCCCGCCATAAATAGTGGGCTTTTTACAGGTCAAAATTAAGGAATAGAAATTGCTTCAAATTAGGAGAGTTTTAATTCATAAAGGATATAGAAAAGGAGATATTCATGAAGTGTGGAATTTGTGGATATGACTTAACTGAGGAAGGGGTTTGCAATCATTGTGTGAGAAGAGTTGAGAGTCCTTCTCATAAATTCATTATTGAATATGAATATAAAGATTTTAAGATAAGCGAGATGCTGGAAATCATACCCAGGAAATGCAAACTAAAAGAAAGATGTAAAAGAAGAAAGGCTTAAATTCTTCCTAATAGTCCTCACTTTTAGAATCTACTAAAATGGTGAAAGTTATAAAGATAATCAGTAATTTAATATTTATGAAATGTCCAAACTGTAATAAGAAGATATCGTTATTGAAAATTCGCAATGAATTTAATTGTCCATATTGTAATGAAAAAGTTATAACTAAGAATGGTATTGTTGCGATTCTTATAGCTTTTTTCTTTTGGTTTTTCATAGTTTCCCCTTTTGCGATTGTTAGCTCTGGAAGTAGATACGCAATGATATCAGAAATTATTGGTTTTCTTATTGCATATTTAATATTTAGAAGTATTTTAGAACTGGAAATCAAATAATAACTATTTTTGAAATATTCCTTTCTTCCTAAAGTTCTTAATAAAGCTCTTATCAAGATGTCAAGATTTTTATATGTAACTTAAAAATTATCTTGCAATCTTTTTTAATTCATTATAAGTTTTTAATAATAAATTTTTATATTTTATTTAAAAAGGAGGCGCTGTAAAAATGGAGAAAAAACTTAACTGCTGGGAATTTAAAAAATGCGGTAGGGAACCTGGTGGCAATCATGTACATGACCTGGGAGTATGTCCTACAACCCAAGAAATGAGACTTGATGGGGTGCATGGAGGTTTAAATGCAGGCAGGAGTTGCTGGGTTGTGACAGGCACATTGTGCAGAGGGAAAGTACAAGGGACATTTGCAAAAAAATATAAGGATTGCCATATATGTGATTTTTACAAGAAAGTAAAGCAAGAAGAATACACAAAATTTAATCTATCATCAGCATTACTAAGTAAATTACATTAAAGTGCTTTCTTAACCAGCTTTGTTCAAATACAGCAATCTTAATGTACCTCATGTTTTGAGACTTAGCAGGTGACAATCTTAGATCAGGCGTGACAGTAAGATACCAAACAAAAAGGGACACTTGTCCCTTTTTGTTTATGCAGCTTCTTCTCTTTGCAGTTCTTTAAGTGTAGGCAGTTCGGTCAAATCCCTTAAGCCAAAATACTGAAGAAAATCGCGTGTAGTGCCGTAAAGGAGAGGCTTGCCCGGTACTTCTTTACGCCCCAGTATCTTTATAAGCCTTCTGTCAAGCAGTGTTTTTAAAACACCGTCTGAGTTCACACTCCTTATCTGTTCAACTTCTGCCTTTGTAATTGGTTGTTTGTAGGCGATTATAGAAAGGGTTTCGAGAGCGGGTAAGGACAGCCTGCTTGAAGTGCGTATATTCTTGAGCTTCTTTATCCATTGGGCATAAGCAGGATTTGTAACCATTTGATATCCATCGGCAATCTCGATGATGAGAAGCCCGCTGTCTTTTTCCTTGTATTCAAGTATTAATTCATCGATGAGCTGTTTGATTTCTGTCTCAGGAAGCTCAACAATATTTTTTAAGACAGCAAGTGTAACAGGATCTCCCGAAACAAAAAGCAGAGCCTCAACAAGTGATTTATTTTCTTTTTTCCCCATAAGATTAGTAAAGATATTTTAAAAAAAAGATAGTTAAAATACAATTAAATTAAAGATATAGAATTTTACCCCGTTTAGAAATTTTTGTTATTTTCTTCTAACAGGGTTTACTACTAACTGAAAAATAGACAAAGGATTCAAATCTATTACTTTATCTGGCAGTGGTTATTGAGAAGCACCTTCAGGTGCTTAACAATTTCTTATGTATATTATGGACTAAATATGGACTTGTAATATGGAAAATAATCTTATAAACTCTAATTTAAATTATTCAAAATATACTTTTATTAGAGGGGTCTTAAATGGATAAATGGAAGTGCACGGTCTGTGGTTATGTCTATGATCCTGCAAATGGTGACCCGGATGGAGGTATTGCACCGGGAATACCATTTGAGAATCTACCTGACGACTGGGTCTGCCCTGTATGCGGAGCAAGCAAAGACCAGTTTGAGAAGGAGTAATAAATTAGCTTATTTCAACCCAAGTACATCCTGCATATCGTATAATCCAGCGGGTTTATCTGCAAGCCATAGAGAAGCTTTTAGTGCTCCCCTTGCAAATGTATCCCTGCTTGAGGCCTTGTGAGTTATTTCTATTCTCTCACCGAGACCTCCGAATATGACGGTGTGCTCACCGACAATATCTCCTGCCCTCAAAGTCTGGATACCAATCTCTTTTTTTGTCCTCGCTCCTATAACACCTTTTCTTGCATAGACAGCTACTTCATCAAGGTTTCTGTTTACCGAATCTGCCACAACCTGTGCCATTTTCAGAGCAGTACCGCTGGGCGCATCCTTTTTTAGTCTGTGATGTGCTTCCACAATTTCTATGTCATAGTCATCGCCTAGAATACCCGCAACATTCTGTAGAACCTTCAAAAGCAGGTTTACTCCCATGCTCATGTTAGATGCCATAACGCATGGAGTGCTTTTGAGTAACGGATCGATTTCTTTCAGATCATCTTTTGAAAAGCCTGTAGTGCCTATAACCATTGCCTTTCCTTTACCAGATGCTGCTTTAAGATTTGCTTTTGTAGATTCTACTGATGTGAAATCAATAATCATATCAACTTTGTCAATTATTTCATCGATGCTGTCGGAAAGCTTAATCCCTGTTTCACCAGTGCCGACCAAAATCCCTATATCACTTCCAATATCCTTGTGTCCTTTCTTCTCAAATGCTCCTGCAAGCTGAAGTCCTTCGTATTCCCTTGAAAGTGCCGTTATCCTGCTTCCCATTTTCCCGGCAGCGCCTGCCACGCCAATTTTTATCATGATACCCTCCCTCTATAGATGAAATATTTTCTGTTCATGATGCTGATAAACAAGATGTTAAGATATCTTTAGGACTGTTCCCTGTGTGTATTTTCGTTTTCCTCTTCCTCCTTTTTACCCTCTATCCAGTATTCTTCTGACAACCATGCCCCTAAATCAATGAGCTTGCACTTTTCTGAGCAGAATGGTCTCCAGAGATTTTTTTCCCAGGTTGTCAAATTATTACATACAGGACAGATAATCTGCATATTATTCCTGAATTACATTTTGAATTTTTTCTTCATTTTTTTTCAACAGGTTTTTTATTATAAGGTCGGAGACAATGCCGTTGACAACCCCTGTCAATACCCCTATAAGTATGATGACAGGGCTGATCAGAAGGATTGCCTCTATCCTCTGAATAAAAAGGAAATATGCCAGTATTAACTGTGCAATATTGTGGAAGAGTGCACCAATAAGACTCAGTCCTACCGGACCGAAAAGATTTCTATATAAAGAGATTATCAATCCCATGGCAGCAATGCTTGAGATACCTCCTCCAAGACTGAGAATAAATGCAGGGCCGAGAAATGTTCCTTTAAAAATAGATGCGAGTATCACCCTTATTAATGTAACCATCATGGCTGTTCTGAATCCGTAAAGTACAAGAGCAACAAGGGTTATAATGTTCGCAAGTCCAAACCTGAGCCAGGGTATAGGTGTTGGAATCAGTGATTCGAACCCGTGAAGTGCGAGTGCATAGGCTGAAAGAAGGGCAATCCGATATTTATCTTGTAACTGCATCAATATCTTTTTCGGCGTTATTGAAGCTGCTGCCGACAATAACGAGAATTCTATTTGGAAGACAGACTATTACCCCCTTCGAAATCCATCCTTCCTTAATACAGAGCTTGTTTGGACAGCTTGCCTCACTCATACGCACTTTTTTATCTTTTATTTCAATTACAGCCTCTCCATAAGGACTGCTTACAGGTATTGTCCTGCTCGTATTCAAAGGAAATGTATATGAAGGCTTTCCATTTATCTCTATAATTACATCAGAGCCGTGAGGCATGGCTTCTTTAGCGATGAACATTCCCGCGATTGAAACAATGATTAGAAACAGAAACAACAATCTGTCTGCAGGAGTGGTATTTTTAATGACTTCCTTCAATTTCCAGTTTTCCCCCGAGTCCGGGTGTTATATAAATCTTTCCGTTATCATCAATTATTATTGCATCTATTAGCATTTCCTGAACAAGTTTTAATCCTTTTTCAGGACCAAGTATAAAGACAGCAGTTGAAAATGCATCAGATAAGGCTCCTTTATCTGTGATTATAGTAACACTACGGCATAGATTTGCAGGGTAGCCTGTCTTGGGGTCTAGCAGATGGTGAAATCTCTGGCCATTAATCATGAAATATCTTTCGTAATCTCCAGAAGTTGATATGGCTTTATCGCTGAGATTTATTTTAGCTATTATCTCGTTGGACCTGTTTTTTTGCCTCGGGTTCCTAATACCTATCCTCCATTGTTTCCCGTTAGGTTTTATGCCGAATGTCCTTATATCTCCTGCTGCTGCAACAATGCCTGACCGGATACCATTCTGCTTGAGATCCATGACTGCTAAATCCGCTGCATATCCTTTTGCAATTCCTCCGATATCCAATAACATACCTTTTTTCCTGAGAAAAACAGTCGATTTATCCCTGTCGATAATTACATCTTTGTAATTGACAAGCGGTAATTTTTTTTTGATTTCGATCCCCGAAGGTTTTACTTTTTTGTAAAAATCCCATATTTTAATTACCGGTCCTATCGTTGGGTCAAAGGAACCACCGGATTTATCTGCAACATAGATGGCTTTTTCTATTGAATCAAGTGTTTCTGGTGATACTTTGACTTCTCTTATCCCTGCATTTTTGTTGATCAGTGAGACCTCGCTTTTGTCTGAGAAGAAGTCAATAAGATTCCCGAACATTTCCATAGCAGAGAAGGCGCTTTCTATAGCGCTATCTGCTTTATCTGAAGAATATGAAACTACAGTAATGGTCACAAATGTATCCATAAGTGACTTGCTTTTTCTGTATATTGAGAGTTTATTTGTACTGCATGAGAATGCAAATACAAAAAATAGAACAAAAGCTAACGAGAAGTATTTCAGTTTCATTTTTAATATATAGACTCCTTTATGTTCATACAGATGCCAATGCTATATCTTAGTGTAAGACAAAGTATTAAGGCCGTGCTTTACTCCCGCCCTTATAATATTTCTATTTACCCCGTTAGATAATATACATCTAAGGGATTTTATATCATCCCTGCAGTAAATGACAGGGCTTTTTTACGCGGTAAAAGTTTCTTTCTTAAGAAAGAGCCGGTGTATGAATTGCTGTTATTGCTAATCTCTTCAGGGGTGCCTTCAGCTATAACCATTCCACCCAGTTCACCTCCTTCAGGCCCCAGGTCAATTACGTAGTCAGCTGATTTTATTACATCGAGATTATGTTCGATTACAATAACCGTGTTCCCCTGATCAACAAGCATGTTAATTACATCAAGTAGTTTTTGAATATCGATAAAATGAAGACCGGTTGTTGGTTCGTCAAGAATATACAGGGTATCGCCGGTAGATTTTTTCCCCAGTTCTCTAGAGAGTCTAATTCTCTGGGCTTCCCCTCCTGATAGGGTTGTAGCAGGCTGGCCGAGATGGAGATATCCAAGGCCGATACCTTCGAGTATCTCAAGTTTTCTGCGTATTTGAGGTATGTTAATAAAAAATTGAAGTGCTTCTGTTACAGTCATATTGAGTACTTCACCAATATTTCTGCCTTTATACCTGATCTCGAGTGTTTCGTTATTATATCTTCTTGCTTTACATCTGTCGCATAATACATATGCGTCAGGTAAAAAATGCATTTCGACTTTAATTAATCCATTGCCATTACAGGATTCGCATCTGCCACCTGCTACATTGAAGCTGAATCTCGAAGGAGAATATCCCCTTACATTAGAATCAGGAAGCATTGAGAACAGGTTTCTGATATGAGTGAAAACCCCTGTATATGTTGCAGGATTTGACCTTGGAGTCCGCCCGATCGGCGACTGGTCAACACATATAAAACGGTCTATCAAATCCAGGCCTGTTAACTTATTGCATTTTTCTAAAGTTAAGATATCACCATTTTTTATATGAAAGGGCTTTTTTTGACCTGCCCTATAGAGTATATCGAGAATCAATGTGCTTTTGCCTGATCCAGACACACCTGTAACACATGTGAATACATTCAGAGGAATCTTTACATCAATATTCTTCAGATTATGTTCGCAGGCTCCTTTTATATATATAAATTTATTGACCCCCCTTCTTTTTGATGGAATATGGATAGAGCGGGAACCGTTAAGGTATTGACCGGTAATCGATTTATTGTTGTTCTGTATCTGTGCCGGCGTTCCTTCTGCAACAACCCATCCACCTCTAACGCCAGCGCCGGGGCCCATATCAACAATATGGTCAGCCCATCTGATGGTCTCCTCATCATGTTCTACTATGATAATTGTATTGTCAGCATCCCTTATTGAATAAAGGCTTTCTAATAGTTTAACGCAGTCTCTCGGATGAAGTCCGATACTTGGTTCATCAAGCACATAAAGGACGCCGGTAAGTGAAGAGCCCATCTGAGTTGCAAGCCTTATTCTTTGGGCCTCTCCACCTGAAAGGGTGAGTGACGGCCTATCCAAAGTGAGATATCCCAGCCCCACTTTTTCGAGAAATGAGAGCCTGTCATTAACTTCTTTCAGGATCCTTGATGCAATTATACTTTCTCTTTGCGTCAGTTCAAGTTTTTTCAGATAAGAGCGGGCATCATTTACTGACATCCTGCAGAATTCGCCTATATGCATTCCGCGAAATTTTACACTTAATGGCTCTTTCATCAGCCTGAAACCTTTGCAGGTTCTACAGTACCTTTGTTCAGCTAAATCAGTCGAATCTTCAAATATATTTTTGAATCCCAGGCCGTTACATTCCGGACATGCTCCGGCCTTACTGTTAAAAGAAAAGAATCTCGGGCTTATTTCAGGATAGCTTATAGCGCATTTAAGACATGCGGTTGTTTTTGAGTACAGGATGTCTTTATTTTTTTTTGCAAGATTTACAATTACTGTATCAGAATATTTAAAGGCAGTATCAATGGAGTTTCTGACCTGGCGCTCGATACCGTTTTTTATTATCAATCTGTCTATAACTATCTCAATTGTATGGCGTCTCTTTTTTTCGAGTATTATATCCTGTGTGAGGTCCAACATCTCGTTATCGATCCTTGCCCTTACAAAACCTTCGTTTCGCATCTCCTGCAGTTCTTTTCTGTAATTGCCTTTTCTGTCTTTAACTATAGGCGAGAGCACCTGGATTCGTGTGCCATCAGGCATGGACAGGATTGATTTCACTATATTCTGCGATTCCTGTGTTGATATCTCAGATCCGCAGTTATAGCAGTAAGGCTTTCCTAGTCTTGTATAAAGTACCCGAAGATAATCATAAATTTCTGTAATTGTTCCAAGAGTTGACCTGGGACTTCTGCTGACAGTTCTCTGGTTTATTGCTATTGATGGAGAAAGGCCCTCTATATAATCAACATCAGGTTTCTGGAGTTGTTCGAGGAATTGCCTTGAGTATGAAGAAAGACTTTCAACATATCGTCTCTGTCCCTCAGCATAAATCGTATCAATAGCGAGAGATGATTTGCCTGATCCGGATGGACCGGTTATCACTGTAATTTTTTCTCTCGGTATCGAGATATCGATATTCTTCAGGTTATGCGTCCTGGCGCCTTTTATATTGATAAACTTCTGCATTTTTGTAATTTTTTAGTATAACTTAAAGTAAATGATTATGTTAATAAGTAATAGCCTGGATTTAAACAGAAAAAAAGCCCAGTCCTTTCTACGGGATTTATATCGCATTTTTCATAACGAAACAAAGACATAGTTACTGTAAAAAAGTTGTTGATAATTTAAGATGGGAAATATGATATAATTAGAACTATAAATTTTTTATTAATTAATGATAGCTCGGGTTAAATCCTTTTTTTGGGGATTAAAAGAGTACAGTTTATTAATTTAGTCGTAATTTTTGCAAGATACAGAGATATAAGTACTCAGAGATGAAAATACTTCTTGTTTATCCAGATTATCCGGATACATTCTGGAGTTTCAAGCATGCCTTAAAGTTTATCTTTAAAAAAGCAAGTTCCCCGCCTCTTGGGTTACTTACTGTCGCAGCGATGCTTCCTGAAGAGTGGGAGAAAAAACTGGCTGATTTGAATGTAGCCAGCCTTAAAGAAGAGGATATTAAGTGGGCTGATCTTGTCTTTTTGAGTGCCATGAATATTCAGAAAGAATCTGTAAAAGAAGTAATAACCAGATGCAAATCATTGGGTGCAACGATTGTAGCAGGCGGTCCTCTGTTTACCACCGGGTATGAAGAATTCATTGGTGTAGATTATTTTGTACTTAATGAAGCTGAAATTACACTGCCACTTTTTTTGGAGGATTTTAAAAACGGATGTGCTAAACATATTTATACCTCTGATAATCAATGGGCAGACGTTAAAAAGACACCACTGCCTCTCTGGAAACTTGCTAATCTGAAAAATTATGCATCTTGTAATATCCAGTATTCAAGAGGATGCCCTTTTAATTGTGAATTTTGTGATATTACTCTCCTATGCGGTCGCAAACCGCGGACAAAAGATAAAGATCAGATAATAAAAGAGCTGGAAGCCCTCTTCTCTCTTGGCTGGAGAAGCGGGGTATTTTTTGTTGATGACAACTTTATAGGGAATAAAAGCAAATTAAAAAAAGAGATACTTCCGGCAATTTATGCATGGATGGAGAAGAAAAAATATCCTTTCAGTTTTATTACACAGGCGTCTATTGAGCTTTCTGATGATGAAGAGCTTATGCAATTAATGGTTAAAGCAGGATTTGATATAGTATTTGTTGGGATCGAGACCCCAAATGAGAAAAGTTTGATCGAGTGCAGTAAATTTCAGAATAAGAACCGTGATTTAATTGCTTCTGTCAAAAAAATTCAGAAGTCCGGGTTACAGGTACAGGGAGGATTTATTGTTGGATTTGATAATGATCCTGTTTCAATTTTCGAAGCACAGATCAAATTCATCCAGAAAAGCGGGATAGTAACAGCAATGGTTGGCCTGTTAAATGCCCTTCCGAACACACAGCTTTACAAACGCCTTGAAAGAGAGAGGCGTTTGTTAAAAGATACCTCAGGCAATAATACAGATTTTTCAATAAATTTCATCCCCAAGATGAATTATGATATACTCATCAACGGCTATAAAAAGATTCTCAACAACCTTTATTCCCCTAAAAATTACTATGACAGAGTTAAGACATTCCTGAAGGAATATATACCGCCAAAGAAAAAGATGTTTCAATTTCGTGCTGACTATTTATGTGCATTATTCAGATCCATATTGTTTCTCGGTATAATCGGTAAGGAAAGGTTTTATTACTGGAGACTCTTTTTCTGGACCATATTCAGACGCCCCCGTCTTTTCCCGATGGCCGTGACTTTTGCGATTTACGGATTTCATTTTCGAAAGATTTTTGAAAAATACCTGTAAGATACCTGCAAAAAAATTCACCCTCTCCATATGAATATCCCCAGGACATTATAGTGATCAATAAATTCGGTTCATCTCCAAATTTACCCCGTAAGTCATTAATCAACAACTGAAGACGTCTATGGGCAACGGTTATGAAGCCCGTGTCGGTTACGTGTAACGGTAACGTAAAAAGCCGACAGACTTAACCGCTAGACGAAACAGGCCACGTTACCGATTAACGTAACGTTTTAGTTTGCTATATACAAGGAGCGAATGCCAATTTGCAATTAAAAATAAAAAAATTGGAAATCGGAAATTGGAAATTGTATTAAATCATTGCCCTGAAGGATTGAAAATATATAAGATATGTATAGATGTTCATTCTATTTCCATAGGAGGTTAATAATGCTCGACAGGAAAAAGATCGAAGAGGTTATAAACAGGATCAGGCCTTTTCTTCAGCGGGACGGTGGAGATGTACAGCTTGTAGACGTTACAGATGATAATATCGTAAAGGTCAAACTTCTTGGTGCATGTGGTACATGCCCGATGTCAATAATGACCCTGAAGGGAGGAATCGAGGCAGAATTAAAAAAGGCTGTCTCTGGTGTAAAAGCTGTAGAGGCAGTATAACTCATGTAAATCATTTTTTTGATTTTGATTCTTTGTTTTAGGAATGTTACAATAGACAAATCAGAATAAGATATTAAATAAAGTTAACCGTTAACACTATATAAATAGCTATCTTATTGTTCATAATCTTGGGGTGAAGCTATAATAATCTATATGAGAAATATCATTCTGATATTATTTATCTTGTCCGTTCCATCTTTTTCCTATTCTCAGCCTTCTATAGTTTTTGATTCTTTAAAATACGATTTCGGGATAGTGAGCCAGGATGAAAAACCGGAATATACTTTTGAATTTGCAAATGACGGCGATCAGGAACTTCTGATAGAAAAGTTGTCTTCTTCGTGAGGTTGTGCAGCAGTGATGGCTAGTTCAAGCCATCTGAAGCCCGATGAGAAGGGGCAAATTACGGTGTCTGTCAATACAAGTGGAAAATTTGGAAAGTTATCCAAATCAGTAAAAGTATACTCTAATGATCCAGATAATCCTGTTTATATCCTATATGTTACTATGTATGTAAAGGACAGCATACATATAAAAGAATACAGTCCAGTTGAGATATTCAGTGAGGGATGTAGAAGTTGCCATGTCGAAAGGGGAAAGGGTAAGAAAGGTATTGCATTGTTTAGGGCTGACTGTATTATGTGCCACAGAACAGGTAAAAGCGCATCTTCATTAACCGAGATGCGCAAACAGTCAAGTGACTATATTATCTATGCGATAAAAGCGGGGGTCGATAATTCATCAATGCCGGGATTTGATATTAAAAACGGTGGACCTCTCAGTGAAGACGAAATTGAATCTCTGGTTAGTTTTATATTAAGACGTAAGAAAGTGAATTAAAAATTAAATGATTACACACAAATTATTTCGACTGGTATTAATAATTCCTTTTATATTCATGTTGGTATTGATAAAGTCAGACCTTTATGCATCTGATGTCTACAAATCTAAACGCCAGGCAATGGTCAAATATGATATAAAGGGAAGGGGGATCAAAGACAGGAGAGTGCTTGATGCAATGTCCAAGATCGAACGGCATCTTTTTGTAGACAGGAGTTTAAGGCATAAGGCGTATGCAGATTACCCTTTACCTATAGATGAAGGGCAGACAATATCCCAGCCTTACGTAGTTGCCCTTATGACAGAGGCGTTAATGCTAAAGCCGACAGAAAGAGTTCTTGAGATAGGGACAGGCTCTGGATATCAGGCAGCAGTGCTGGCAGAAATTGCATCAGAGGTGTTTACTATAGAAATCAGGGAAAAGCTTGCAGAAAAGTCAGAGAAGTTATTAAAGAGTTTAGGCTACAAGAATATTAAAGTAAAGCACTCAGACGGTTACTATGGATGGAAAGAGCATGCCCCTTTTGATGCAATAATAATAACTGCTGCAGCTAACCATATACCTGTACCATTAATCAAACAGCTCAAGGAAGGAGGCAGGATAATTTTGCCCCTGGGAAGTATCGTCTATTCTCAAATTTTAACTCTTGCCACCAAGAATAAAGGGGAGCTGGATGTTGTACAGATGGGTGGTGTCAGATTTGTCCCGATGGTTGGAGAAGTGCAAAAGAGGCGTTAAAGTAAAGCGTAACTTTAGTCAGTAACTATACAGATTTTTAACTTCGTCTAACAGTAACTGTAACGACGTCCGTTTCTTAATCTGGTTTTTCTGGTTTATTTGGTTTATGAACAATTTAATTCTCAGAATTGGAAGTGAGCTGCGCCCCCAGTTAAATAAACATATAATGACAATTAATGGGCAGGCTGGAATTTAATGCTTCGCATTGGAAGATAGCCTCCGGCTGGAATAGATATATTCATATAGTTTATTTAGTCATTTACTGCTTACTGCCTACTGCTTACTGCCTACTTCTTACTCCCTACTTTTTTGGCCCTGCTCCCTGCTCCTTACTCCTCACTCCTTACTTTCCTTTGATCTTTGCCTTTTAGTGCTTAGTGCCTATTTCCTACTGTTTTCGCTTTGTTCTTTTCTTAGAGAAAGGAATGCCAGAAGATACATAGATACACCGGTTATAATAACCATTTTAAATCCAACTGATATGGCAAGCATAACAGCCAGTACTGGTGCAAGAACCGAAAAACATCCGTTTACAGACCATGCCCATGGAATCAATTCAGGCCTGTTTCTGCAGAGGATTGAAAGTCCCATCGGGAAAGGTATCCCCATTAGAATGCCTGCCGGCAGTATAATAAAGAATACAGAGACAATTTTAATTTTTAATGTATAAGGGTAGATAATCTTCATTATCGACAGTAGAAATAAACTATAAAAGAGAATTATAACTGAGAGTGCAAGAAGGACTTTAGTAGTTCTCAGAATTTTAAAACGCTGGCTTAACAAACTACCGATCCCCGAACTAATGAGAATTGAGGAAAGAACTGCTGCAGCAGCATAAGATGGATTTTCAAGGGGCAAGATCATCTTCTGAATAAAGGATATTTCGATGAACATAAATCCTGTACCGAGAAACGCAAAGTATGACAGTGAAATGATAAGGCTGGTGTTAAGTTTGAGATCTCTTTTAGGTCTGAATTTCACTGCTGGCAGAAGCATGAGTAATATGCTTAAGAAAAGTACCTGGATGAATACAATTGGCAGGAGATAACCCTCTTCGACAAAATACTGCCATTTTTCTCCCATTAATGTATAGATTTCTTTTATATTTTTAATTTTTAAATAATAATAAAAAAAAGGGTTTTCATCATAAACAGGTTTGATATCGAACAGGTAATCCCTGGTAAATTTACCCCTTGTACCCTCGTCTATCAGGCTTTTAAATGCTTCAAAGTATTCGTTAGAAGGCATTTTAATAAAAACATTCGTCTCTGTTTCTGTAATACCAGGATAATATACAAGGTCAAACCTTTTATCCTTTGAGAAACGTTTAATTATATATATGTCTTCCTGAGTAAGTTCAGACTTTTTAACAATAAAAGTTATGGTACCCCAGCTTCTTATGGCAGCAATATGTCTGGCGAGGTTCTTTATCCCTTGTTTTTCAAGTGCTGCTGCTATTGTGTTAACAATGCGCAGTTCAGTCCTTGGTGGTGGAAGGATAAAAAGATTTACTGACAGCAATCCGTCCTGATTTAAATGTCTGATATATTCTTCAAATGCCTCTACAGTGAATCTGTAGTCTTCTGAAAATCCAAAAGAACCCGAAGGCATTGAACCCGTTAAAGATATATCTACTAAATCAAAATCTTTTTCATGAGAAATAAGCAGGCTCCTTCCAAGGCCTGACCATGTGTTGCTGCCGTATACATCATATAAAAATCCTTTTGAATATTCTCTGACAGAGTCGATAACAAGCGGATTAGAATCTGCTTTATAGATATTCTTTGCCTTGTAATATTCTGCGATCAGGACTGGAAGTCCACCTTTAGGCTCGAGAATAAGCACCTTATCCTTTTTAGATAGTTCAAAGGGCAGGGCGGATGGAAGATATCTGATGAAATCAAGGGCTTCCTGATCCTTATTATCTGTAATCGCATGTATATTGCCTGCATCGACTGCGATGCCTGTCTGCTCAGGAAGATTTTCCAGGTATTTAAAGCTCAGGCCTGGTGCATACCTGACAGCAGGGCTTTTAAAGATATCAACCCTGGAAAAAGGACTATGGTATGTCTGCAAATGTTCTGCCCCTGGAAATCTCAAAGCTGTTTCAAGGGATTTGTATGGTGAAATCTTCTGTTTAATAAATGGTGGGTGGAAATATATAATGGTCAGATTAATGATAAGGAGCATGAAAGAGACCAGCCTTATCCTTTTTTGCCCGTAAACAAATAGTGAAAGTATTGATATCGAAGAGATTATAAAGATAATAATCTCAGGCCCATAAGCTGACAAAAACCATAATATCAGGATTGATCCTGTACCTGCACCGGTCAGATCTGCGCCGTATATATGTCTTGTGTATTCAGTCATAATAGAAAAAGCAGTCGAAACAATCATGCCGAAAAAGAAGAAGGGGAAGGCAAGCAACAAGTAGTAAAGGCTAATGTAAAAGAGCTGGATTCTGTCCCAGGAGAGTCTGGCAGGTTCAAATGGGATAGCATTTGTCAGAAGATAGCTTGCAGGTATACTAATGGTGAGCATAAGAAAGTAGACTGAAAGGTATTGTGCGTTCTTTAGTCTTGGATAAACCGAAAGCAGGGTACCGCTTGCACCAATGCCCAGCATTGCGATGCTTATAACCATAAAGGCGAAATGATACCAGAGCGATATCGAGAAAGTCCTTATGAGTGTTATTTCATATGCAAGGCTCGAAAGGGAGGCGATAAAAATTGCTGTTATTAAGGCATGGGTCCTTTTCATCTTAGTAAATTATAGCTTATTAAGGAATATCCAGTTGCTTAAAATAAAAACTGTATATGACTTTTAGAGATGAAAATATGAGATTGCTTTCATTATGATTGAACTAAGAATATAAAAAATATGTCGGAAAATTTAACATTCAATGTTATCAGCCAGATAAAGACTTAAAGAAAATATAATAGAAACAATGAAATAGCAATCATGCATTATAATTGCTTTTTAAAATTATGAGGATACATAAAAATCTTTAAATATTAAAATAAATAACTCTAATCTCCTGACTTACAACAGATTTTGCAACTTTAGGTTCAAGACATTTAATATTGAGCCGATCAGATCTAGTGATATATATCTGTTCGTCCTCCAAAAGATAAACTTTAAAAATATTTTTCTGGCAGAAATTAAAATGGGATATTCATGGCCACCTCAACTATCGAGTGAAGTCGTTGTTATGAGGAATTGTTAATAATTTGTTGTTATATTGTTAATAATTTTTATGTTTAAATTATTATGTATTATCAAATAATCATATAACATATTGTAAAATAATGATTAATTTATTTTAAAAAAAACTGGCATTCAATTTGCAAAATTTAAAAAAATACAATTTTAATTTAAAACATAATATAATTTTAGATAATATAGCTTTAATGCTTTAAAGAACTTGTAAATTAAAAGTTTAGATAACTTTATAATTAAAAATTGGGGGAGAACTTGAAAGGGGACTTTAGTTTTTCTGTCGATACCAATTTGCGAATTAATTCCTGGGGCAAGAAAATTACCGAATTTAGTGGAAAAACGTCATCTTCTGTACTTGGCAAAAAATATTATGAAGTACTTCCAAGGATATTTGTTGAAAATAGAGATGCCATTTCAACGACTATAAAGAATAACAAAGTACTTAATCTTAGAGGATATACAATTAAATGTTTCTATGGTAATATTTGCTCTGATATAAGAATCAATCCTTTAAAAACTTCATTCGGTAGAATTAAGGAAGTCAAGGTTACAATTTCTCCCAATTCTTTATGTGCAGCATCTGAGAGGCTCAAGAATTCACAGAGACTCATAGACATCGGTAAAATAGCTTCATCACTTGCACACGGAGTAAGAAACCCTTTAAATGCTATAAAAGGTTCTGTTGTTTATCTTACTGAGAAGTATGCCAATGAACCAGAACTTATTGAATTCACAAAGATAATGGAGAATGAAATAACACGTCTTGATTATTTCATTTCAAGATTTCTCAGTGCATCCTTTTCTGATTTAGAATTATCCATGACAGACGTAAACTCATTGCTTAGAAAAATAGAAATATTTACGTCACTTCAAATACATATTCATAACTTAAAATCTATTTACGAATATGGGAATATTCCTTCTTTAAAGTTGAATTCTTTTCTTATTGAACAGGCAATTCTGAATGTTATAAACAATGCGATAGAGGTTATGCACTCAGGCGGGATACTTACCATAAAAACAGAAGCTGTTGACGTTAATGATGAGGAGTATGTAATTATTAGTATAACTGATACAGGCCCCGGAATAAATAAATACAAGATTAATAATATTTCCCATTTTATAGAAGATAATGGGAAAGGTTTTGGTTTGTTTATTACAAGAGAAATCCTCCAGTACTGTGGTGGTTATATTGAAATAAAAAGCAGGGAAGGCAAAGGAACTACCGTAAAGTTATATATTCCTGTAAACAGAACAAGAGGATCTAAATGAATGGTAACGGTAATATTTTAATCGTAGATGATGAGCCAAATGCTCTCAAGGTTCTATCTGCAATATTATTTGAAGATGGCTATAATGTTTTTGAGTCAAGATCTGTTGACCGTGCTATCAAAGTAATCGATGAGCATATTGAAAATATTGACGCCATAATAACTGACCTGAAGATGCCTTTTAAGGATGGTTTTGAATTTTATGAATATGTTGAAGAAAACTATCCTGATATCCCCGTCATATTTTTAACAGCCTATGGAACAGTAGACTCCGCTGTTAATGCTTTAACCAACGGCGCATTTTATTACTTTATTAAACCACCTGATTATGTAAAACTCAAGAAGATTATAGCAAGTGCGATAAAACAGCGACGTCTGAAAAGAGAGATTGGAATTTTGAAAAATAAGCTTTCTAATGAGAATAAACAATATTGTATTAAAGGTAGTGATACTAAAATGCTCAAGATATTTAATACTGTTGATGCAATCAAAAACTCTATGAGCAGTGTTCTAATCTGTGGAGAAACTGGTGTTGGAAAAGAGGAGATCGCGAGGCTATTACATTTCACCGGTATAAGAAAAGATAAACCTTTTGTTACAGTAAATTGTGCTGCCATACCAAGGGAACTTTTAGAATCAGAACTTTTCGGTTATGAAAAGGGTGCATTTACCGGTGCAATTTCGAAGAGAGTTGGGAAGTTTGAAGACGCCTCTGGCGGAACGATATTTCTTGATGAAATTGGAGATCTTGAACTTTCTATGCAGGCAAAACTCCTCAGGGTGCTCCAGGAAAAAGAGATCGAACGGATTGGAAGTAACAAAAGGATTAAGGTGGACTTCAGGCTTGTATCCTCGACCAATAGTGATCTTAGAAAAAAAGTACAAAATAATAATTTCAGGGAAGACCTTTTTTACAGGATAAATGTGGTACAGCTAAATATTCCCCCTCTCAGGGATAGGAAAGATGATATTGCCTTACTGGTGTCAGAATTTGCCAGAGAATTCTGCATGAGAGAGAAAAAGGCTCTCAGTATATCTGACAGAGTAATGAAAATATTCAATAACTACCACTGGCCTGGAAATATAAGGCAGCTTAAAAATACCGTTGAACGCTTAATTGTACTGACAAGGGGAAATGTTATAACACCATCATATCTTCCTGAGGAATTTAAGTTTGTTAATAAAAGATTTAGTTCTACTGAGTCAGTAAAGACATTAAAGGAAATAGAAACTAGTGTAATTAAAGATACGGTCAAGAAATGTAGTGGTAACAAGTCAAAGGCTGCAAAGATGCTCGGCATCTCGAGAAAGGCTCTTTACAAGAGAGTCAAGGAAGCCCAGCTTTAAGGAATTGTATCTAAAAGCAACGAAATTTTCATTAGATATCGTGAACTTTAATTAGATGTACCCGATAGACACATTTTGCTGATATTTCAGAATCTGATATTCTTAGGCCCTGAACAAGTCGATAAATTTTACAAATTATGTTGTGCTGAATTTGATTTAGTATCCATTAAAATCAATATCCAAACATATTCATTGCTACATATTAGTAAGCTAAAGAATCTCGCAAGTACCATTTTAATATACAGTAAAATCTTGGTTTAAATTGTTTCTTCTGGATACATAATTGTCCTGCAAAAAAATTAGTGCTGCAGTTTTCCTTTTTAAAAACAGACATTTCTAGACAGGCAATAAATTTGCATTAAGTAAAGGCATCTATGGAGGAAAAAATAATCCTGATAATTGATGAAGACGTATTCTCGCGTATTTGCAGTGCAATCCTTGAGTTTGAGGGTTACAAAGTAGAGACCTTCACGAATGGTGACAGTTTTGTTGAAAAGATTAACAATAAAGGGTTTGGTCTTGTAATAACCAGTTATCCTTACGGTTCTTTCTTCTTTGAAGAGTTAAAGATAAGGAACATTCCGACCATAATACTCTGTGACTATATCAACACTAAACTCATCAACATACTTGAGGGCTTTAATAATTCATACTGTATGATAAAACCTCTCAACTATCAAAAACTTAAACGCCTGGTAAGACAACATATGAATGGTGAACTAACTGCCCAGAAAGGATACAAGATTGTATAGAGCACTATTAGCTGTTATAGCAGTATTTGTACTGATATAGACAAGACAAAGTAAGACCTTCTCGAAAAAGGCATCAGATTTATGATCGAGAAGAACAACCCCAGAGGTGCTATTGTAGTCTTTAAGAATGCACTTGAGAAAGATCAAAACTTATTAGCGGCGAGGTTTCAGCTTGCAAGGGCTTATTTTCGAACTTGAAAAGTTAAAAAAGGGTTGAGGACTTAAAATGAATACATTTCATGAGAGACATACTTCGAACACCATACATGTAGAGAATTTTAAATCTGATACCCTAAACTGGTACGCCTTATATGTGAAATCGAGACACGAGTTTGTTACAAATAATGAATTAAGGAGAAAGGGTATAGAGACATTTTTGCCATCAGTAACAAAATTGAGGCTGTGGAAGGACAGGAGAAAACCAGTGGAATTTCCCCTTTTCCCTGGATATCTGTTTGTTCATATATTTTCTGATCCCGAAGAATTTCTTAAAATTCGCAAGACAAGAGGTGTCGTAACATTTGTCTCTTTTGTGCCAGGCAATCCAACGCCTGTTATCCCAGAAGAGATAAATTCCCTGAAGCTTATAGTAGAAAGTGGTCAAGATTTTGATATTTTTCCTCACCTGAAAGAGGGGACAAGGGTCAGGGTAATAAGAGGTCCACTTAGAACTGCAGAGGGGGTTTTACAGAAAAAACAAGACAATTATATGTTCGTAGTTAATATAGAGATCCTTGGTAGAAGCGTTGGTGTGAAAATCTATGCAAATGATATTGAGAAAGCCTAAATCACATAGCGCAAAGGGCAAGGAGTAGTAGGCACTGCAAGGCAAGGAGCAAGGTGCAGGGAGCAGGGCGAAAAAGGCAAAGGACAAAGAGTAAGGAATAAAAAGAACGCTATGCGCCAAGCGCTTTGCGCTATGCGAAAAAAGTGGGCAGTAGGGACGACAGACGTAACCTACACACGAAACGGGCCCTGTAAAGTAGAAAAACTTACTTGAGAGGGCGGGCGTCGTTACTGAATGACGTAACCTTTTACTTCTTAGTTACTTGAATGTGACTGAGAAGGCGGAGCATTACCTTTATAAGGATGATTAAATAGTTTTGAGATCTAAAGTAAAAAATAAATCTGGAGTCTAAAAAAATTTAAACAAAAGGAGATCACATGAAAACCAGAGTAATCTTAATATTTTTTATATTACTTATAGCAATATATACGGTTTCTGATGTTATTGCAGGACAGAGATATATTATCGGTGATGAGGATGTTCTAAATATATCGGTCTGGGGAAATCGGGAATTGACTGTTGAGATCCCGGTAAGGCCGGATGGTATGATATCTGTCCCACTTGTGGGAGATGTAAAGGCTGCAGGTCTTATCCCTCAGGAACTCAAAGAAATTCTTGAAAAGGAATACACAAAATTTATTAAGGCGCCAACTGTAAGTGTGATAGTAACTTCCGTGAACAGTTTAAAGGTATTTATACTTGGAGAAGGAGTATCAAGAGAAACAGCATCAGGGGTTATAACATTGAGAAGGAATACTACACTTATGCAGCTGCTTGCTCAGCTCGGCTCATTAAATGGCGCTGATTTATATAATTCATATGTGTTGAGAGATGGCAAAAAGCTTATTATAGATTTCTATAAGCTGGTAATTAAGGGTGATATCTCACAGGATATACAGCTCAGACCAAATGATATAATCTTTATTCCTGACAATTTCGAAAAACGCATCAAGGTTGTCGGGGCTGTTGAGACACCCCGTATCATAAAATACAGAGAAGGTATGACAGCATTGGACGCTATACTCGACTCAGGCGGTTTTACAGAGTTTGCAAAACAGAATGATGTAGTAATTGTGAGAAAAAATGGCGATGGGGTTCGGAATATTAAGGTGAGGTTAAAAGACGTGATAAAAAATGGAGATATAAGTAAAGACAAGCCTTTAATGCCGGGAGACCTTGTCATTGTAAAAACCGGTATCTTTTAGTCTTTTAAGAGTTAAAACTGTGTTATTTGTATCTCTGTGGTTAAAAAACATGTATCTTTAATTTTGGTTGTAGCTTGTTTGGGTTAGAGGGAATTATGCCGGAAAGTAGCTCATCAGATTTTGATATAAGACATTACTGGTCAATAATACAGAAGAGAAAATATCTTGCCCTCTCGGTTGCACTCGTGGTTATTTCGTTGTTTACATGGGGTAGTTTTCTACTGCCCAGGACATATGAGGCGAGTTCTACTGTATTTATTGAAAGGTCCTCTATTATTGACCCTTTAATAGAGGGTGTTGGGGTATACGGAAATATCGAAGAAAGGCTGATAAATATCAAGAATGGCGTATTGAGCAGAAAAATTATTGAACGGGTTATAAAAAAGCTTGACCTCGATACTGAAACAATAAATAGCAGTCAATATGAGGCCTTAATACAGAGTATCAAGGAGAGATTAAATGTAAATATCGAAGGAAATCGAAGAAATCAGGCTGACTTATTTACAATTTCATACAAAGGGAAAGATCCCGAGTTAGTAAGGGACATAGTAAATAAGTTTGTAGATGAGTACATAGAAGAAAACGTAGGTTCAAGGAGGACAGACGTCTATAGCGCTTATGCGTTTATAAAGAGTCAGCTTGTAGAGTACAAAAGCAAGCTCGAGGAATCTGATAAAGCCATTAGAGAGTTCAGAGAAAAGAATCCTAACATGGTTCCCCAGAGTGAAACAACACTTCTCAGTAGAATAGAAAGGTTTCAAACTGAAAAGATTGAGTCAGAGATTCAATTGAAAGAACTCACAAGGAAAAGGGAGAATCTCCAGAAGCAGCTTTCCGGTGAAAAGGAACTTACCATTGCCTTCGTATCCAGTGAAGGCTCGCCCCAGGGACGGCTGAACTACCTGAACAACCAGCTTGTAATCTTAATGACCAAATTTACAAAATACCATCCTGATGTAATAAAAGTAAAAAGTGAGATAGAGGAGCTTAAGAGCCAGATAGAGCAAGCAAAAGATTCACAGGAGGAACCTTTGGGTACAGAGACCGCTGCGATAAACCCCATTTATCAGCAGTTAAGGGAGGAACTTACAAAGACAGATTTCGAGATAGAATCTGTCAAGGCAAGGATTAAAGAACTTACCAGACAGCAGCAAGATGCACAGAGAATACTGGGACAAATGCCAAAAGAGCAGGAGGAGTGGGTAAAGCTTCAGAGGGACAGGAATGTATATCAGAGGCTTTATGACGAACTGTTGCAAAAACAAGAGACCGCCAGAGTTTCAAAAGACCTTGAACTTACTGAAAAGACAGGTGCCTTCAGGGTTATTGATCCTGCCGTGCTTCCGCAGGTGCCTGTTTCTCCAAACAGGGTTAAGCTTATTTTGATGGGAATAATGCTGAGTATTGCTTCAGGATTAGGTGTGGCTATAGGACTTGAATATTTAAGAGATTCTTTCAGAGACGAGGCTTCCATAGAGGAAAGATTAAAGCTTCCGGTACTTGCTACAATCCCAAAGATAATTACAGAGGAAGAGAGGCTGTCTGCAAAAATGCTGGACAAAAAGGTCTTCACTGCAGCAGGTATTTATCTCTTTATCATTGGAATTATACTGGCAGGGGAATTTCTTTATAGATACATGGGAATAAAGTTCATTTAATTATAAAAGTAGAGGGAATAGAATATGAGCAGGATTGAGCGTGCATTAGAGAAAGCAGTCAAGATGAGAGGGTCCGAAAAAGAGGTACTCTCTCAGGAAACAAGCACATCTGAAAACCGGGTTTCTCTGCCCAAATTTGAAGTTGGAGATCCTGTTGTAGACAAATCCAGGTTAGACAGACATATAGTCTGCATAACAGAGCCGCGTTCTCCTTCTGCAGAACAATACAGAAAACTCCGGGCAAGGATTATCAGTGCCACTGAAAAAGAATTCCTTAATACCATTATGATTGCAAGTTCGGATATAGGTGAGGGCAAATCTATAACAGCACTCAACCTCAGCGTAGCCCTATCAAATGAGATTGATTATACAGTACTACTTGTGGATGCTGACTTAAGGAACCCTTCGATACATATATACTTGGGTCTTGATCCTCAATATGGCCTTTCAGATTATCTTGAAGGCAAGGTAGAACTATCGGATATCCTCATTAAAACAGGCATCGGTAAACTAGTTATTTTGCCAGGGGGAAATGTTCCGGAAAATCCAGCTGAACTTCTATCGTCAGATAAAATGAGCAGTCTTGTGAAGGAGTTAAAGTTCAGACATAAAGATAGATACATAATCTTTGATTCATCACCCATTATTACAACAGCAGACACTTTTTCGCTTGGAAAGTATATGGACGGCATAGTACTGGTAATTCAGGAAGGCCGTTCAACTCAGAAGGCATCAATTAAGGCAATTTCATTAATGAAGGGGTGGAATATCCTTGGTGTAGTCTTTAATGATGTCCCGGACTATCTTATGCAGGGTCTCTATCCGTACGAATACATTTATGGGGATGCACAAGCCAGAAAGAAAATTCATTTCCCGTATATAGGTAAAAGAAAATTTGATTAGATCTATTAGAATATTAAAAGATTATCTAATCCTGGCAGCCTTCTTTTTAAGCCTGTTATATTGCGGTATGACAGAGAGTGGACAGTTCTCATTAAGGCCTTCATTAATTATAAGTGAAGAATATGACGACAATATCTTTCTTACTAAAGATGCTGAAGAAGACGATTATATAACAAGAGTCAGTCCTTCAATTATTATGAGCTATAAGACGCCATTAATAGACTTTCAACTGGACTATACACTGTACTGGTGGTACTACTCTGAGCTGGGTGAGGATGAGAATTCACATGATCTCAACCTGGTATCCACAGTCGATATAATCAAGAATTTTCTTGCTGTTGATATTTCTGATACATACTTAAGTGAAGTTCTTGATCCGAGAAGGCCATCTACAGAAGTCAACTTTGATATTAACAGGACAGATACAAATAATTTTCAAATATCTCCTTACACTGTGTATAAAATTACCAACACAACTGAATTAAAACTTGGATACAGGTATACAAATATCTGGTACAGGGAAAGGATCGGGACAGATAGAGATATGCATACAGGGTATGCATCTATAGAGAAAATATTAAGTCCTCGTGTAAATATGTCAGTTGGTGCTGAATATACAGCAGACAGGCCTGAGGAAACACAGTCTGATAATGACCGTACTACTGCATTTTTTGGGGTAACCCGCAAGATCAGTCCAAGGACAGAATTTGAAGGTAAAGTAGGTTACAATATTATTAATTTCTCTAATATGGATGACAGTGACAGTATTTACTATGATGCAGTTCTGACATACCGTTTTTACGAATCAGCCCAGATTGAATTAAAAGGCAGAAATGCGGTTACTAACTCGCCCCTGTATGGAATTCTTGAAAGACGGTCAGAAGAGGTCAGTATAAGATTTGGCGATGTCTTAAGAATAACAGGCGGTGTTTTTCACCGTGAGGAAGAATATTTAGAGACAGAGCGTGAAGACCGTGTATTCGGGGGAACCGCTGTTGTTGAATATAAATTTAATCCCAGATTGACAGTCGCTGTTTCAGGAATTTATGAAAAACACAGGTTTAAACCTGAAGACCAGGACAGGGAAATCTATGCCGCATCCGCTAATATAGCGTATCTGCTTATGGAGAAGGTATCATTTATTTTAAGTTATAACTATACTGAAGAGAATGCTGATGTAAGTGCTAATGAGTACAGGAATAATGTTACAGCAGTTGAGTTAAGAATAACGATGTAAAGTGCCAGAGAGAAGGCGATATCTTACCACAGAGACAAAGAGGACACAGAGGACACAAAGGAAAGACTTTTAACCCGCATATTACGTAGATTCCACAGAAAAATATATTTTTATCCAATCATAAGATTATGATTGGATAAATGCATATCCCATTCTTTTTCTCTGTGTACTCGGTGCCTCTGTGGTTATTTATTATTTATCCATATACATAATATTTGAAGAAAGATAGACATGTATAAAACTTTTTTCGACTTTAAACACAAACCATTTCAGCTGACTCCTGATCCTGAGTTTCTCTTTTTGAGCAGGGTTCACAAAATGGCTTTGATATATCTGAATTACGGCATATATGAAAATACCGGTTTTATCCTTATAACAGGAGAGATAGGCACCGGGAAAACAACGATTCTAAGGAAGATAATTAAGGAAATCCCCAGTGACATAAAGCTTGCACGAATAAACAACACAAAGGTAAACTCGGAACAGCTCATTTCTTTGATAAATGGGGATTTTGGTATTGATACAAGAGGCAATGATAAGACACGGATGTTGAGTAAGCTTACAGATTTTCTGATAAATCAGTATTCACAGGGTGGACGATCAATGATTATTATCGATGAAGCCCAAAACCTCTCACCTGACCTGCTCGAAGAGATAAGGCTTCTTTCTAATCTTGAGACAGACAAATCAAAACTCCTTCAGATCATACTTGTAGGGCAGCCAGAACTTAATGAAATGCTCAGAAAACCTGAACTTGAACAGCTCAGGCAGAGAATAGCCATAAATGCACATATAAGTCCTCTCAATAGAGAGGATACCGAAAACTATATTAATCACAGGCTCAAGGTTGCAGGTAATGAAAAGTGTGTGAAATTTGAACAGGGCGTCATGGACGTCATTTATGAGTTCAGCAAAGGAGTCCCACGACTTATTAATATTATATGTGACTTTGCTCTGTTAGCAGCATTTTCAGAAAACAGGAAAATTATAGATAATGTAATGATTAAAGAGATAAGGGATGACATCGCATATGAAGTCCCTCAAAATCACAAGTACTTTAAAAATGATGAGATTGTTTTGAAGGAGAGGGATTATAAGTCAATCAAGAGAGGATTTAAATGTATTTACATCAGGTTGCAGAATCTCGAGTCATCAGTTTATGACGTACAGAAAAAGATGATTAAAATAAAGGAATTAAAAAGATTGATTAAGTTAAACAGATCAAAAATGAATAAGGGTGAACATAAGTTGGTTAAGAAAGAATATGAGCTTCTCCAGAAAAAGGAATAGGTACTCAGGGAACTATAAATCTCACCAACTAATTAATTTCAAAAAACTATCAAGAGGTTTAACATTTGAGAAGAAACACAAGGAAAGTTAAAAGATCTTCATATAGACAAAAGTCCTTAAAGAGAGCTAATAACTTTAGAGGTTCATCGATTGCTGTTTCTAATAGGTTTAAAGTTGTAGCTCTTGGCGGAGGCACAGGATTACCAGTAGTTTTAAGAATCCTTAAGGACATAATCTTCCCCTCTTTATCCCGGACTCAAGTCAATCATGAAAAAAAGAGGCTAACTGCGATAGTAACTGTCACCGACGATGGTGGAAGCTCCGGAAGATTAAGAAAAGATTTTGATATTCTTGCGCCTGGAGACATTCGCAATTGTATATTAGCTTTATCAAACAGAGGTATCATTCTTGAGGATCTCTTTAGGTACCGTTTCGAGAAGGGCGACGGTCTGTCTGGTCATAGTCTCGGTAATTTATTACTCACTGCATTAACCGATTTAAAGGGAAATTTCATTGAGGCTGTGCAGTGTTGCAGTGAGATATTGGATATAAGTGGGCAGGTGCTTCCATTGACCTCAACAAATACATTATTAGGTGCTCGATTTACTGACGGAAGTGTTGAAATAGGTGAGTGCTCCATAGTAAGAAGGAACGGAAAAATAAAACAAGTTTTTTTAATTCCTAAGTATTCAGGTACCTTGATTTCTGCAATAGATGCTATAGAGAAGGCAGACATGATTATTATAGGCCCTGGAAGTTTATATACCAGTATTATTCCAAATTTATTAGTTGAAGATGTTGTAAATGCAATAAAAATTTCCTGTGCCAAAAAAATTTATATTTGTAACCAGATGACAGAACCGGGTGAAACAGATGGGTATACTGCAACTGACCATGTGAAAGCGATCTTAGAGCATACTGAATACGGGCTTTTTCAATACGTCATTTTAAATAAAGGAAAAGTTTCTTCTAATTTACTAAAGGCTTATAGAGATGAGGGCTCTTATCCTGTAAAGTATGATATCGATGAGCTAAGAAATTATGGTCTTACCTCAATAGCAACGGATTTGATTTCGGAAAAAGGAAATATAATTAGGCATGATGAAAATAAACTTGGAGAACTCTTAATTGAGCTTTCCGATTTTTGATATTAAATAGCTGGCTATATGTAAACAAACTCGAAACCTGTTTTTCTTTGTGTCTCTGTTACTCTTTGGTTTTAAAACACTAAAAATTAAATAGGATGACAAATGAGATTGATTAAAAATATTTTCAATTTCCGGAAAAACAGTGTACATCGTAAACATTTCTCTGTATACCTGATAGATCCCGATTATGGTATTTATAGTGAAAATTACTTCCATGAAGCGCTTACATATGAAAGAAAAAGATCTGAACGATCTCGCAAGCCATTATTGTTGATGCTCGTAAACTTTAAAAAACTTATCGAAAATAACGGGGACATGGCTAAAGTGAGAAAGATTGCACGGATGCTGGCAACATCTGCAAGAGAGATAGATATAACAGGATGGTATACATACGGGCATGTCATCGGGATGATTCTTACTGAGATCAATAGTGTCGATAAAGACGTAATGAAAGCAAAGCTGTACAGTAGATTTTCCCATATTATAAGTTCAGAAGAAGGAAAGATGATTGAGATATCGGTGCACATGTTCCCCGAGGGGAATGAAAAGAACGGAACGGACGATTCAAAAGCAGATAAAAATTTATATCCCGATTTATCAAAACAGAAATCTTCTCAAAAGATCTCTTCTTTCTTGAAAAGAACAATGGATATCTTTGGCAGCATAGCTGGTATCGTCATTTTTTCACCTTTGTTTATCATGATGCCGATTTTAATCAAACTTTCTTCAAAGGGTCCGGTACTATTCAAACAGGAAAGGTTAGGGCAATTTGGAAAGAGATTTACTTTTCTAAAATTCAGAACGATGTATATCGATAATGATCAAAATATCCATAAAGAATATGTTAAAAAACTGATTAGTGGTAAGAGTGAAAATGATTTAGATTACAAAGAAAGTCTTGAGAAGACATATAAAATAAAAGACGATCCAAGGGTAACACACATAGGCAGGTTATTGAGAAAGACAAGTATGGATGAACTTCCTCAATTCTTCAATGTTCTCTGCGGCGAAATGTCACTTATAGGTCCGAGACCTCCTATTCTATATGAGTTTAAAGACTACGATATATGGCATAGACGACGGGTGTTCGAAGTGAAACCAGGAATCACTGGAATCTGGCAGGTGGAAGGAAGGAGTTCAACTACTTTTGACGAGATGGTACGTCTTGACCTTCAATATGTTAGGGAGAGGTCCTTATTGATGGATATCAAGATTTTACTGAAAACACCGTGGGCTGTTGTAAAAGGCAAAGGAGCGTACTAAGAAATGGTGAAAACTAATAGAGTAAATGGTAAGAAGTAGGAAGTAGGCAGTAAGCACTAAAAGGCAAAGATCAAAAGAAAGTGAGGAGTAAGGAGTGAGGAGTAATGAGTAATCGGGTTTCATTATATAAATATAGCAAACCAGCTTAACTGTCCAAACTAAACAAATATATATTTAAATCGGGGGAAATCATGATACGTATAGGAATTATAGGTTACGGGTATTGGGGGCCCAATATTACCAGGAATTTTAACAGCATCGAAGATGCTGAAGTAAAGTCGATATGCGACATAAGTCAATCGTCACGCTCACGAGCTAGAAAGGCCTTCCCGAATATTCCGGTGACGCGTGATTGTAAAGAAGTTATTTCTTCACCGGATATTGATGCTGTAGCAATAGTTACTCCAGTCTCAACACATTACGCATTGGCCAAGGATGTCCTTGAGCATGGCAAGCATGTTTTTATTGAAAAACCATTTACTGCAACTTTTGTACAGGCTGAGGAGCTGATAGAACTGGCAGAGAAGAATAGTCTTAAGATTATGGTCGACCATACGTTTCTCTTTACAGGAGCAGTAAAAAAAATAAAACAGATCATCGATGAAGATATCCTTGGCAATATTTACTACTATGATTCAACCAGGGTAAATCTCGGCCTTTTTCAACATGATGTGAATGTTATATGGGATCTTGCACCACATGATTTTTCGATTATGGATTTTATAATCGAACAAGAACCAGTTGCTATTTCTGCAAGCGGAAAATCCCATGTCAACGGGTTTGAAGATATCGCATACATTACCGTCCATTTTTCAAACAATATGATTGCGCACTTTAATGTCAACTGGCTTTCACCAGTAAAGGTGAGGTCAACCCTTATAGGTGGTGAGAAGAAGATGCTCGTCTGGAATGATGTTGACGCTGACGAAAAGATCAAAATATACGATAAGGGGATCGAAGTCCAAAACAGAGAAGGAATTTACAATCTGCTCGTAAGTTATCGTTCCGGTGATATGTGGGCACCAAAAGTTGACCATAAGGAAGCCCTTAGTTTAGAGGCAGAATATTTTGTTGATTGTATCGAAAATGACAAAAGACCGATAAATGATGGTCAAGCTGGTTTGAGGGTTGTCAGAATGCTTAATGCATGCGATGAATCATTACGAAATAATGGTAGTTTGGTAAGCTTTTGAAATATCTGTTTGTATCAGACGATGTCAGGCTTGGCAAGGACGTAAAATTATCAAGGTTTATAAATCTCTACGGGTGTTCCATCGGTGATAATACCAAAATAGGTGCATTCGTCGAGATACAGAAGAATGCCAGTATCGGTAAATGCTGTAAGATTCAGAGTCACACGTTCATCTGTGAAGGGGTGGTTATTGAAGATGATGTCTTTGTAGGCCATGGAGTCACCTTTATTAACGATAAGTATCCCAGATCTACTAATTCCAATGGAGGTTTGCAGACAGAAGAGGACTGGAAAGTAATACCGACATTAGTGAAACAGGGTGCATCGATTGGTTCTGGAGCAACAATCCTCTGCAATGTAACTATTGGCGAAAATTCAATTATCGGAGCAGGTAGTGTAGTTACAAAAGACGTTCCTCCAGATTCAGTCGTTGCAGGAAATCCAGCCAGATTTATAAGGAGAATAAATGATGGATAAATATAGATCAGTCCCTTTTATTGACCTTGTTACACCTCATATAAAGCTGGAAGATGAGATGGTGTCTGTTTTTAGAGAAGCCCTGGGATCTGGCAGATTTATCGGTGGTCGAATGGTAGAGGAGTTTGAGAAGGATTTCGCTCCATTCTGTGACACGAAGTATTGTATTGGTGTGGGAAGCGGTACAGATGCCCTGAGATTTGCCCTGATTGCCGCAGGAATAAAACAAGGCGATATAGTGCTTACCGTTCCAAATACTTTTATTGCAACAACTGAGGCAATAACTCAGGGAGGTGCAATACCTGATTTTGTAGATGTATATGAGCAGACATACAACATGGACCCAGAAAAACTCCGTGAGTACCTAGAAACCAAATGCTATATCAATGAGAAAACAGGTCAACCTATTAACAAATCAACCAATAAACCAATTACTGCTGTAATTCCTGTCCACCTTTATGGCCAGACAGCTGACATGGATCCAATTCTTGGACTTGCTGAAAAATACAATTTGATAGTAATAGAAGATGCCTGCCAGGCTCATGGAGCCGAGTACTTTTCAAATATGCAGAATCGTTGGCGAAAGGCTGGATCTATAGGGAAGGCTGCTGCCTTCAGTTTCTATCCAGGGAAGAATCTTGGAGCTTTCGGAGAAGGCGGTGCTGTTACAACTGATGATGAAGAGATTGCTCAGAGAGTGAGAATGCTCCGAGACCATGGTCAGGCAAAAAAATATTATCATGATATAGAAGGTTATAATGGAAGACTTGATGCCATTCAGGCAGGTATTTTAAAAATCAAGCTTAAACATCTTACTGAATGGAATGAAAAGCGGCTTAAAAATGCCTATCGTTACAACGAACTTCTAGAGAGGGTGGATGGTGTCATTACGCCTTTCGAACCTGCATGGTCAAAGGCTGTTTACCATCTTTATATAATATGCGCCCAAAATAGAGACGAACTTCAGAGATATCTTTCAGAAAACTATATTGCTACCGGACTTCATTACCCGGTTCCGCTACATCTACAGAACGCATATAATCACCTTGGATTTAGAGAAGGAGATTTCCCGGTATCAGAAAAAGCCGCACATGAAATCCTTTCATTACCGATGTATCCCAACCTTACCCGTGAGCAACAGGAGAGAGTAGTTGAAAAAATAGAAGAATTTGTGCATAAGGCACAAGGCGTAAGGAAATAGGTTAGAGGTTTGAGGCAAAAGAATGTAGAACTATCTTTTTCAGTTTGAAAAGCTTGATGTCTGGCAACTTGCTGTGGATTTAGCAGAAATCTGTTGACAAACGGGATCACCTCATAAAGATAATGTTACGGCATTGTAATCTCGATGGAGTCATATATTCAAGGGCAAAGGATTTTAGACCTTGCGATCGTTCGTGCTCCTATTTTTGGAGAAAGGAATGATTGGAGAAAATTGAATAATTGATTATTTTTATAAGTAAATAAATCTAAAAAATAACGTCTTATAAAGTAATAAGAAATTTATTGAGTGTATTCTCAACCCTGATGCTTTGTCTTTGAATAGGGTTACAATAAAAACAAGTTTTTATTTTTTATTGTTTCGTATGTCCTGCATAAGGCTGAATTAGTTAGAGGGAAAATGAATATTGTTAGACAGTTGGATGAACATATTTGGCGAGAGTTTGTAGATAAAAATCCACAGGGACAAATATTTCATTTGCCAGAGATGTTTAAGGTGTTCGAGCGCACTAGAGGATATCGTCCAACTTTATGGGCAGTCGTTGATAATAATAATCGTCCGTTAGCTCTTATGCTACCGGTTGAGATTACACTAATGAATGGTTTGCTTCGAAAAGTTACCTCTCGCGCTGTAGTTTACGGGAGTGTTCTATATACTCCTGGTCAGGATGGTGAGGAAGCATTGAGAACACTATTGCGGGCTTACAATCGCAAGAATAGACGGCGTATTCTATTTACTGAGTTACGCAATCTTTTTGATATGAGCGGGCTGCAACCAGTATTGACTGAGAATGGCTTTAATTACGAGGAAGAACTCAATTACTTGATTGATCTTAATCAATCTGCAGAAGAATTATTACAAAGTATTGGCCAAAGAACACGGAAAAGGATTCGCAAAGGATTGCGAGATGGGGTTGTTCAGATAAGCGAAGTAACGAATCAGTCTGAATTAGTCACCTGGTATGACACTTTGAAAAAAAGTTTTCGTAAATCCAAAGTTCCGTTAGCAGACCATTCCCTATTTGAAGCAGCTTTTGATGAATTGAATCTCAAAGGTATGGGCAAATTTTTACTAGCCAAAGTAAACTACATAGCAGTAGCCTGTTCACTTGAATTACTTTATAAGGACATTATTTATGGCTGGTTTGGCGGGGTAGATAGAGATTATACTCAATACTTTCCTAATGAAATATTGATGTGGTATATCCTTGCATGGGGTGTAAATAATCACTATCGTGTTTATGATTTCGGTGGCGCTGGTAAACCAGATAAAGAATATGGTGTGCGTGATTTCAAAGCTAAGTTTGGTGGTGAGCTCGTCTGCTATGGAAGAAATAGAAGTATTCATAGTCCCTATTTATTGAAAATGAGTAAATTAGGATATGCTATTTATCGAAAAATTTTGTAACAGACGGTATGCTGTTATGACATATCATAACTTCCTAAGCACATCCACATAAGGATATATTCATGAAAGTTATATACATAATAGCTGATATATATGAAGTGGAACGCATTTGTAGCTCATGAATCTTCTTTCGCTATGCTCGGAATCTCAATATGATTTATTATTTGAAGCTAATTTTGCCTAGGCGACTTTAAATTGCTTTGAGAAAGAATAAAATCAAAAAGAAGAGTAAACTGAATTCGGATATCTGACCGATTGACATAGTGATAAATGTGATACCCTTCCTATTTCTCCAGATGGTCATTGAATAAACAATTTGCGCTTGTCCTAAGGCATGATGTAGAGTCGGGAAAAAAGACAAGAGAGGTGTGAAAAATTAATGAATATCGACAAGAAATTCAATTTTAGATCATTCTTCAACCTCGTAACAGAGCGATATAAAATAAAAGTTAGTTTGCTCAGTTTACTTAGGGAAAATGGTTTTGAAATAGCATGGAACGGATAGAACGGATACCAGCTGTTATAATGCCCTTAGATGAACATATGGGGCTTGATATCGCGCGTTCCTTGGGAAAGCGTGGAATTCCTGTATATGGCATCGACTCGGATCCTCGTGTGGTCGGTAGACACTCCAGATACTGTCGCTTTGTCCAAGGCCCTAATCCGAAACGTGATGGTGAAGCCGATTATGTGAGTTTTCTTGTAGGTTTTGGTAAAAAACTGAGTTGTAAAGCAGTCTTATTCCCCCTCAGTGATATGGATGTGCTTATTTGTTCTCGCAATCGGGCTGTTCTTCAAAATTATTACGAATACGTTATGCCCGATCATGAGACCATAAAGGCGCTTACAACCAAAGATGGCTTGCAAGCTGTCGCCCGACAATATAACATACCTGCACCCCAGACCATTTTTGTAAACAATGCTGATGCTAATGAAATTAAGACTATTGCACGTCATATTCCTTATCCAGCCATTATCAAACCAACTGAGAGTACATATTGGCATGACCCGCAAATCACCAAGGCACTGCGCCAAGGCATCTTCGCCGGGCAAGCCAAAGTTTTATTGTGCCGTAATCCCTCCGAGTTTATCGATGCATATAATCTAATTGCAGTTCATGATAGTCATGTTGTTGTTCAAGAAGTCATCCCCGGCGAAGATAGCCGTCTAGTTTATTTCTCTTTTTATCTTGATCGCCAATCACGGCCTTTAGGCATCTTTGCCGGGCGAAAATATCGTATCATACCTACAGGCTTTGGCTCAGCTAGCTATGTTCGAAGTCTCCACGACGCAGAGTTGACGGAACTATGTCTCAAATTACTATCAGCCATCCACTATCAAGGGTTAGGCGGCATTGAGTTTAAAAAAGATCCTCGTGACGAACGCTACAAACTGATAGAGGTTAACACACGTTTTGGCATGTGGGACGGATTGAGCGTAAAATGTGGTGTTGACCTTCCCTATATAGCATATTTCGACGCGCTTCGCCTGCCAGTCAATCCCCAATTGACATATAGAGCAGGCGTAATATGGACTGACTGGCAGCGTGATTTCAGAGCTGCTTTTGAGTATTGGCGAAAAGGGCAATTTTCTTTTGGCCAATGGCTACGATCATGGAGAGGTGAGAAAATGTGGGCTATCTATTCTAAAGATGATTTGCGACCAGGTATCGCCTTTACCTTAAGCCTAATTCGGAAATTCTGGGATAGGATAAGCCAAAGCTAAGTCACAGAGATATGCCGATCTGAGCTTTCCTCTCACAGAATCTGGTGCCGTCAGCCATCAATTGCTCAATTAGTGAAACTGTTAAATATTTAGAGCATATGGGCGGTAGCCACTGCTCTGTCAAATTACGTTTAGCGAATTGGGATATAGAATCTTGTGTCGCTTGTTTTCAAAAGGAAATGATCAAAGTAATCTATCTCCTTTTTAAGTATAAAATCATAAGAATATCGTAGCACTAATACTGAAGGAGGATCTAAATGAGAAATGACCCAATTAAATTGGAAGAAAGACGATTGAGTAATATTAATGATATAAAGGAATATCCGTGGTTTAAAGAAAGACACAGAGTCTTTCCTTCGGTATTCGAAAATCGACAACATAAAAGAATATTTGATACATCTGCTGGAGTGGGTTGTACCGCCCAAAGAATTATGAACAACTATCAGGCTGAATTAATATGCAATGATATTAGTCCAAAATGTTTGAAAACCATGCAAAATATTGGATTAACTACCACTTCTTTTGATATTGACGATCCAGAAAAGCCTTTCCCTTTTCCTGCTCAACATTTCGATGCAATCATTTCGCTTGTTACTATCGAACATTTGATAAATCCCGAACATCTTTTGAAAGAGACATACCGCATACTTAGTAATGATGGCTATTTATATATATCAACACCCAACTATGCAGCTCCTGAATATGCTGCGAAACTTTTGTTATCAGGCAGAACTTTTCATAATCCTTTATCATCATCAGAAGAAGAGCTTTATGAATTCTATAGTCATGTTAGATATTTTACTTACAAGACATTACTTGAGTTTGTAAGTTCCTTCGGATTTACTCCAGATACAGTATACATTGCCCTCCCGGGAGGGAGCTCACGTTATCAGGCGTTATATGCTTCCTCAAAACACAAAGCATTGGCATACAGATATATAATGTGGTTAAGACACTACCTATTGCCACCTCGTTGGGCTTCTGAACCTATAATATGTTTCCAGAAAGCTCGCCCTGGAGTGAAACGTAGACTACGGAAAGTAGTACTTTGACATTATCAACTAAATTGATAAATAACTAAGGCAAGATAAATGAAGATAAATCAAATCTATTATTATCTCAAGCCTTATATTCCAAGACGCCTGCTAATTATGTTGAGAAGAAATATTATTCTTTGGAAGCGTTTGTCATATAAGGAGATCTGGCCTATCGATGAAAAAGCTGGTAAACCTCCCGTTGGATGGTCTGGCTGGCCAGAGCAAAAAAGATTTGCCTTAGTTCTTACACATGATGTGGAAACAGCTATTGGTCAAGAGAGATGCCATCAATTGATGCAGTTAGAAGTGAAGTTGGGCTTTCGATCCTCCTTTAACTTTGTTCCGGAAAGATACAATGTTTCGTCAGAACTGCGTCATTACCTTGACAGCAATGGTTTCGAAGTTGGTGTGCATGGTCTATGTCATGACGGAAAATTATATTGTTCGAAAGAGATTTTTAATGAACGGGCTATTCGAATTAATTATTATCTGAAAGAATGGAATGCTGTTGGTTTTCGTTCACCAGCTATGCATCATAATCTGGATTGGATTCATGATTTAAATATTGAATATGATTCTTCGACGTTCGATTCAGACCCATTTGAACCACAAAACGACGGTATGAAAACGATTTTTCCTTTTTGGGTTTCTGGGAATTCTACTAAACAGGGGTATGTTGAACTCCCATACACATTACCCCAAGATTTCACTCTTTTTATTCTTATGAAAGAAAAAAACATTGATATATGGAAACAAAAATTAGATTGGATTGTTGAAAAAGGAGGAATGGTTCTATTAAATGTCCACCCGGATTATGTAAATTTTAATGATGGGAAATTAATGAACGAGCAATATCCAGCTGAATACTATATAGAATTACTCGAGTATATAAAAAAAAGATACAAAGGTCAGTACTGGCATATACTTCCAAAAGATATGGCACAGTTTATCATGTTATATGTCAAATCTAAAGAAGATATTGATAATAAATTAGAAATAAATAACCTATTGGATCCTAAATGAAGATTTATATTGAGAAATATGGTTGTAAAAGGAGATATGCAGAGTTAACGAGTCTGCATAATTACTTTGTTTTAAATGGTTTCAAAATAGTCAAATCACCTGCGAAGGCAGATTATATTCTTCTTTCCACATGTGCTTTTAGGAAACAAGAAGAAGATTATTCAATATCGCGTCTTCGTGTTCTTAAGAATTATAAAGCTAAATTAATAGTCTATGGATGCTTACCTGATATTTCTCCTACGAGATTTAAAGAGTTCACAAACACAACTTATTTTACCCCAAAAGACATTCATAAAATTGATTCATATTTTTGTAATTTAGCCTTTAAGTTTTCTGAATTTAATTATTCTAATTTAATCTCAGAGCAGACTGAAATAATCTCAATTCCTGCTGCAATTAATAAGCTAAAAAATGAATTTGAATTTTCAGATATATTTTTTTTAAGAATGTCGAGATATGCTGAGAAAAAAGTAAGAAAAATATTAAATTTAAAAAATAAAGAATTTTGTCTTTACATTTGCAAAGGATGTCAGGGAAATTGCAGCTATTGTGCAATTAAACGTGCTATCGGAACTATAAAAAGTCTGCCTGTTGAAGTAATAATTAAACAATTTAAAAAAGGTGTTAGCGATGGATATAAAAAATTTGTTATCTTGGGTGATGATGTTGGTGCCTATGGTAGAGATTGGAATTCCACATTTCCTGAGCTTCTTTCGATATTAATAGACGAATCAGATTATCTTTTTAAGGATAAATCTTTAAGGTTAAAGTTAAAAGATGGTATTAGATTTTCTATTGAAGAGATTCATCCAAAATGGATTATTCTTTATCAAGAGAAACTATTTAATATAGTTTATACAAATAAAATTAAAAGTATTCTCTGTCCAATTCAATCTGGAAGTAACAGAATATTAAGGTTAATGAATAGAGAACATACAATCGAAAATATATCATTAGTGCTTTCAAAATTACGTTCTATAAATCCTGAGATAAAGTTGTCTACTCAAATTATCGCTGGATTTCCATCAGAAACAGAAGAAGAGTTCACTGAAACATTGTATATATGCCAAAAATTAAAATTTAATAGTGTTACTATATTCCCATATCATGAGAAAGAAAACACACCTGCTGCTAAGTTAACCCCTAAAATACCGGAACATGTTATAAAGGAGAGGATAAGGATTGGGTACAAATTTTTAAATGACTATAAGATAAAGGTAAATCTTAGTTGTAATTGAAAGCAAGAATTATCTTCTTCTGTTGAAAGCAAAGGTAAGAAGGGACTAAATAGTTATATAGTAATAATCCGATTCCAAAAGATAGTTCATGTTATCAATTATTGTTGAAAAAATCAAAAGTTTAAAGCTTTAACCTTTAAATATTGCATGAAACTTTTTTTATAAATTATCTCCTAGGTGGGCATCGGAACCAGTAATATGTTTTAGAAAAAAATCTAAAGGAAAGAATACTAAAATAAAAAAAGTAATAATTTAACTGTATTTAAAATTGCATTTTTAGAGACATACTTATACGGTATTCTAAAATATTTTCTACGAGAAATTGTTATGTTAAATGGGGAGAGTGATTGAGATAGATTTTTCCGGCAGCAAAAAAATCTGGATTGATTTAGATAATTCACCCCATGTACCCTTCTTTGTACCAATCATCGAAGATCTAAAAAAGCAGGGCTATAAAGTATTGTTGACTGCCAGGAATTGTTCTCAAACATGCGGACTGGCTGATCTTTTAGGGTTGAAATATAAAAGAATAGGGCATCATCACGGGAAAAACAAAATCATTAAAGTGATTGGATTAATAATTCGGGCAATTCAGTTGATGCCTATAATTATCAGAGAAAAGCCAGTATTAGCCCTGTCTCATGGCTCAAGATCTCAATTAATAACATCATCAATATTTGGAATACAATCTGTAACAATATTCGATTATGAATATGGTAAGGCTTTACCATTAATTCATTCGAAATGGATAATAATTCCTGAAATAGTAGCTCATAGTGAAATCATGTCTAAAATTAGATTAAAGATAGAGAAAGACCATATTTTCACATATCCCGGAATTAAAGAATATGTATATTTGCCTGATTTTAGGCCTGATCCGGATAAAATCGATGAAATAGGAATTAATGGTAAAGAGATCTGTGTGACGATACGGCCCCCAGCTCAAGATGCTCATTATTTTACACAAGGAAGTGAAGAATTATTTCGGTATGTAGTGGACTATTTAATATGTCATCAAAATATACAGATAGTTATGTTGCCTCGCAATGGTAAACAGTATACTTATATAAAAAAATTATGGCATGAGTGGATAGATAAAGGAAAAATAATAATCCCTGATAAAGTCGTAGACGGACTTAATTTATTGTGGCATTCTGATTTAGTTATCAGTGGTGGCGGGACCATGAACAGGGAGGCTGCTGCATTAGGAGTTCCAGTGTATAGTATTTTTCGAGGTAAAATTGGCGCAGTAGACCGTTACCTTGCTGATAGCAAAAGGCTTATCCTATTAGAGAGTGTCGAGGATGTGAGAACAAAAATTGTATTAACTAAACGACAACGACCAGAGAAGTTCGGTAATTCAAAAAAAGATACTCTGGAAAGAATTGTAGATTCAATTATCGACGTTTATGAGAAAACGGTCGCCGCGAACTGATATCAGTTATTTTTGAGTTTTTCGCAATGAAAAATAGTTTGAAAGTCATACTTGTTGCAGGTGCACGGCCGAACTTCATGAAAATAGCACCCTTAATCAGAGCGATTAACAGACATAATGCAGAACTAACAAGGGGTAACGCAAAGATAGATTCTTTTTTAGTCCATACCGGTCAGCATTATGATATTAAAATGTCAGAAGTTTTTTTTAATGAACTGAACTTGCCAAAACCAGACATCAATCTAGAGGTAGGTTCAGAATCCCACGCTGTTCAGACGGCAAACATATTGATTCGTTTTGAAGAGGTATGTCTTAAAGAAAAGCCTGATTGGATACTTGTAGTTGGAGATGTAAATTCAACAATGGCGTGTACTCTTGTTGCGAGTAAATTAGGGATAAATGTCGGCCATGTGGAAGCTGGTCTCCGCAGTTTTGATCGAAGCATGCCTGAGGAAGTAAACAGGCTGGTAACCGATGTATTGTCAGATCTTCTCTTTACTCCTTCTGAGGATGCTGATGAAAACCTGTTGAATGAAGGTATTTCTCCTGAAAAGATAAAACGTGTCGGGAATATCATGATAGATACCCTGATTTTCAATCTGGATAGGGCAAGAGAAAAAAGAACGCATGAAAAAATGGGTATAAAAGAAAAATGTTTTGCCTATGTGACGCTCCACCGGCCAAGTAATGTTGATAATCAGTCAAGTCTTTCAGCGATCCTTGAATGTCTTTGTAGACTATCAGGAGATATCCCGGTTGTTTTTCCAGTTCATCCCCGTACGAAAAAGCAGCTTGAGACATTTAGTCTTTGGATGAAGGCGATAAACACATCTGGTCTCATTTTGACAGACCCACTGGGATACCATGACTCTATAGGGCTTGTTGACAAAGCAAAGTTTGTCTTAACTGATTCCGGGGGATTGCAGGAAGAAACTACTTTCCTTAACATCCCGTGTTTGACTCTCAGGCCAAATACTGAACGGCCAATAACTATAAAACAAGGCACTAACAAGCTTACTTCATTGGGAACATTGGATAAAGATATTGAATATATTCTTAACGGGTACTCTCCATCGGGAAAAACTCCCAAATTTTGGGACGGTATGACAGGGAAAAGGATTGTTCAGTATTTAGACCATACCTGCTGAAGTTCAGGACTTTTCTTGTAAAATTTGATAAAAATCCATGATGAAAGTGAGAATATAACTAATTTAAAATGACACGGGTATTATTGTGATCGATTTTTATAATCTTGAAAAAAAAATACTTCACAATGAATAACAGCGCTATCTCTAATCTTCAAGATATCTTCAAAAAGCAGAAGGTCAGGCAAATTAGTTCGCTATATTTCTCCATGGTATTTGCTGTGATTATCGGTATTGGTGTGAGCATTGTCAACACGAGATTGCTTGGTCCCCAACAGTACGGAAATCTAAAATTCTTGCAAAATTTATTTAACTTTGGTGTTTCTTTTCTTACATTTGGGATTTTTGTATCGGGCAGTAAACTCTTAGCTCATAGAAGTATTGAAAAGATACGACAACAGCTTATAGGAAATTTGATGATATTGGCATCAATTATTTCACTCATGATGATTTTCGGATTTTTGATTTTTTCTTTTTATGAGGAAAGTATATTTAATAATAAATTAGGCCATATTATAAGGATATTTTCTCCTCTGCTGTTTGTGTTTCCATTTAAAATCTGCCTGGAGAAGATAATGCAGGGCGATAATAGAATCTATGAACTGTCTTTTTTAAATACCGTTCCCCAGTTGTTATATTTGACCGGAGCGATTACTTTTAACTACTTCTTTCCGTTATCATTATTTTCAGCTTTATCTTTACAACTGTTCATACTGTCTGCAGTAATTATTATTATGGTTATCCGATTAAAGCCAAAATTTCAGGATATAAGGATGAATATATCAAATATCTGGCTGGAAAATAAGGCTTATGGATTCCACGTTTACATTGGATCACTTTCTGCTGTTACAAGCGGACATTTGGCCGGATTGTGTATTGCATATTTTATTGATAATGTAAACGTGGGATTCTATGCATTAGCAATAACAGTAACTATACCGTTGACCATGATACCAACTGCTGTTGGTACAACATTTTTTAAGGATTTTGCAAATAGTAGATCTATACCTAAAAAAGCAACGGTTTTTACTATTATCTTATCACTATGCTCTTTCGTGTTCTTTATCCTGGTGATAGATAAGATAATTATTCTGTTATATTCGTTTGACTATAGTCCTGTAATACCTCTTGCATATCTCTTGTCCGTCGGGAGTATTGCTTACGGATTAGGAGAATATCTTAACAAATTTCTTGGAGCCCATGGATGCGGAAAGGCCATGAGAAACGGATCAATAATAGTGGGGGTAGTAAATATAGTCGGGCTTTTTATCTTGGTAATGTATATCGGAGTCATTGGAGCGGCGATAACAAAAATTATATCTTCTTTCACGTATTTATGCGTGAGATACTATCCGTATCATAGATTAGTCAAAAACCTTAATTCGGGATAAATATTATTGATATGAGACTTTATAAAAGTACATGTTGGTAAAAGTTTCAGATACCAATGATGATTACGTTAAAACGTATTAAGAATTATATAAAACGACTGAAAGGCAAATCTCAGAGGGAAATTGCTGAAACCCTTGGAAAGACTGGAGCCTTTTATAACTATCGAATTTGTAATCTATACAGAGAGCAAAAATATATTGCTTGGCTTCCTCATGAAAAAGAATTATTCGGTCTTTTATACAGGGATACAAGAATTGGTTTTCGCGGTATTGAAAACTACATACCAACATGGGAAGAACGTTTGAGGAAAGTTTTTCTGCCAATTAATAAATCTAAGAAAATTAATAAGATATTTGAGCAATACTTCCACAAAGAAAAAAAGATGATCATTAATGCATCAATTGATATATCGAAAGGCAGATTAACTCTTTTTCGTTCTTTAAAGATGGATATTGGTTCGGATATTAACTGGCATTCGACACTTATTAATGAGAAAAGTTGGCCGATAAAATATTTTAGAAAAATAGATCTTCGTGAATCTTCACACATAGGTGACTTGAGGACAACGTGGGAACTAAATCGACATCTTCATTGGGTTACATTGGGCAAGGCATACTTCCTAACAGAACAAATAAGCCATTTTCTATTATTTTGGAAAGAGTTTGAAAGCTGGACAAAGAATAATCCCTACTTGTTAGGTATAAATTGGTTATCCGCTATGGAAGTTGCTATCCGTCTTAATCATTGGTTATCTGCCTATACCCTGTTCTGTAATTGCCCGGCATTTGAGATAAGAGCCAAGATCGAGTTTTGGAGTTGGGTATATTTACATATTCATTATCTGAAATATCATCTCACTTCAGAAGATCGGGGATTTCATAACAATCATTCAATATTAGAGGCTGCAAGCCTATATATATCGGGCCTGATTCTTTCAGAGTTTAAAGATTCACCCAAATGGCGTCAGAAAGGTAAAAGAGTCCTCTCGGAGGAGCTGGAGAGGCAGTTTCTAAGCGACGGATTTCACGAAGAACTCTGCTCATCATATCACTTACAAGTAACTGAGGCCTATTTATTTGCAGCAATAATTGCAGACCGGTGTGATTGTGAAATTCCTAAGGAATGGAAACACAGTATTTTAAAAATGATGAAAGCTTTATGGAATATTGCGAAGCCAGATGGAAGTTTGCCTATGTTGGGTGATGGTGATGATGGAACCTTTTTGTGCCTGGATAGCAATAGAAACTCACTGAGCGTGAAAACTGCGAGTGACATTTTCTCAATGTGGTTGAACAATAGAGACATTAAATTATTTGATTCTCGTTTAAGCGAAGGGGCATTCTGGTTCTCTTTTCTCAAAACTGAATCTGTAAATCATATGTATTATCCTGTAAACAATAATTCTGAAAATGCAGTTCTCAAATCGGCACAATTTGCCATTTTCAAGCAAAATAATAAAAACGGAATTAATTATGCTTTATTCTCTGTTGGTATCCAGAATCCTTCCAGAAACAACAATCATCGCCATGCTGATTTGCTGAGTTTGAATTTGACTATTGGAGGAAATGATATATTTGTGGATCCCGGAACATATTGTTATAATGGCCCTCTAAAGTGGAGGCGTTATTTTCAAAGTACGAGTTCTCATAATACTGTAACAATCAACGGACAAAATCAATTTGAATTTACTAATGGTCATTTTGGAATCGACAAAATTGACTATACCTCAAGTTTAAAGATATGGAATTATAACGGGATTGATATTTTTAGGGGAGAATATTCAGATGTATCGAGGGAAGCCTGGCACTGCCGGTATATTTTTTTAATATTACCTTATTTCGTAATCATTCATGACAGCTGTGGAGAAGGAGATTATTCAGAAGCAATATTGAATTTTACATTAAGTCCCGCGGTAAAATTAATTTCAAAGTCAGATCATATCATATGTGCTGTTGCTAATGAATTGATTCAAACAGACCTTTATGCCGGAAAACACACATTTAGAGAGAATGGGAACACAGAGCAGAAGTGGCTTTCTCCCTCTTATTGGATAAAAGATAAATGCAATTCGATACAAATGTATTCCAGGAGAAGTAGAAATTATTTTACAACTGTTCTAAAAGCTTCAGAAGAAGGATCGTATGAGCGAAGCTTTTTCGATGATGACTCTGGCATGAAAGAAATACTACTACTTGAGATTCCCGATAAAATATTACGGATAGATTTTCTTGACAAAATATCAACAGGAAGTAGGCGCTCAAGTAGTTTGATAATGACCTGCCACATTCACATGGACGATTCGACGAGGCAAGAGATTAAATTCGATATCAAGGCGGGTAATTTTACCAGCTCGTACGGTTGATCTAAAGTGAGAGGCGAAATGAAAAGAATCCAACGATCAATGAGATTATTGCACGTGGCTGATGATAATTTGTTAAAGGAAACGGGTTTCTCTCAACAATTTTTTATGGAAGTATTGGAACTAAAAAAGCAGAGATATGATGTCTCGGTTTTGGCTTTTTGTCATGTAAAGTTTTATTTGCAAAGGTCTTTGATTAAAGCACTGCGTGAGAAATACATGAGCAGGGGAGTAAATATTTATATTATGCCTACTGTTTTTCCCGGCAGATTCCTGTTGGAATTTATTTGCTTTCCTTTTGCTTGGGTTTTATTTCTGTATTTATCATTTATTAAACGCTTTGAAATATTCCATTTTCATATCTCTTATTATATGTTTATGTTTTTGCCTATTAAACTTATCATGCCTGTTAAAGCCTTTACTGATATTCATGGTGTAGTGATAGAGGAAAGTATATTTCGTTGTGAGCTCAAACAAGGATCGTTATTACATCGTTATGCTAATTTTAAGGAAAAAATTGCATTGAAATATTCAGATGTGAATTTTTGCGTCTCTGAAAATATGATTAATTACTACGTAAATAAGCATAATTTGCCGTTTAATCATTTTGTATTGACTCGGAGCTCTTTTGATCCTGAAATTTTTAAAAGTCTAAGATGGGACATGAAGGAGAAATCTAAACAGCAATTAGGTCTTAAGGAGAAAAAAGTACTTATCTACATGGGGCATAAAAGTGCCTGGCAACAGACAGTTGAGGTGATAAGATTATATTCTGAACTGAAACAGTACATCTTCGCATTATTCTTTATTTTTTTAACGAACGATATAGAAGGTGTGAAGAAAAAATTTCGGGAGTTTGGGATATCAGGTGATGATTACATGATTAAGTACGTAAATCATGAGGAAGTTCCTTTGTACTCTTACTCTGCTGATGCAGCGATAATTACGAGAGCCGAATCAATCGTCAATAAGGCCGCATCCCCAATTAAGTTCAGCGAATATCTGGCATCTGGTGCAGTAGTATTGATCAGTCATACCATTGGAGATCTCCCTACTATTGTGGAAAAAAATGGAATTGGAGTTGTGTTGTCAGATAATGGTCTTCATGAGTCTGTAGCTTTCTTAACAAAAGTATTTGAGAGTGAAGAGAGACAGAGAGCGATTGTTGAAAAGTGCAGAGAAGTTGCGGATAAAGAATTTTCTATCCGTAACACTATTGATATCTTCAGAAGGTATTATGAATCCTAAGACACAAAAAACAGGACTGGTATATTTCTTACAAGGGAAGTCATTAAAGGATTACTGCTGATATGAGTATAAAAAAGATAATGCAGAGATTATTTAATGATATCTACAATTATGAGGTCTATTGCTACTACCATTTAATTGCGTGAAGTTGGATGGAGATACTACATAAAAAATTAATTGCATATGTGATTGTATTTATTATTATAGGACTTATATTATCCCGTAAAACCGATAACAGGATTTTGTCATTTATTTTTTTGTTCTGGATACTTGCATCTCCAATATTATATATGCCAGTGTTTCAAATAAAAATTCTGCCTTTTGCCCTTCACCCACATAGATTGTTGCTTATTTTGTTATGCCTATATCTATTTCTTAGTAAACCAGTGAAACAAGCTAATTATCATTTGAATAAGATTGAAGGATCACCAGGATTTGAAAAATGGCTTTATATTTATTTTGTAATGGTGGTAATATCACTCGTTCTTAACTATCCAAAAATACAAATTAAGCAACAGTTAGTAACGGTGCCGCTCGAAATATTACTCTTTATTATTACGTATCATATTGCAAAGACAAGAGTATCTTCCTCGGTTTTTGATTCGATTATAACCGCATTAATGATAGTTGCAGTCACTACATCAATAATTGCCATTTTACAAATACTCATTGATCCATATTTTTTAAGAGGGAGGTATGGTGGCGGGGCTTTGAGAACAGCATTTATTTCCTTTAAGCGATCCTCAGGTATTTTTTATGCGGAATATGAATTGGGATGCCTAGTGAATTTATCGATAATACTGTTGCTAGTGAAATACAGGAGCAGGCAGATTTTTTATATTTGCTTGCCATTGTTATTAACAGCCTTGGTGACCACTTTTCACAGGTTAAGCTGGGTTGTCTTTGCAGTTTGCTTTATATCATTTCTGTTTATCAATAGAAGAAATATATTATTATTCATAATGTCAATCTTATTATTCCTTATGGCTGCGGATGCATTTTCTTCATTTCTAACAGAATCTAAAGTATTTCAAGTGTTTAAAGAAGAACGGCTGCTTGAAGATACATTGAGCGGAAGATTTGAACAATATGAGTTAGCCGTTGACCTTATATCTGACAACTTCTTTGGTTTAGGTGGATATGACACGGACATTTATTACGACAAGATGACAGAACTTAATCCAATAGAAGATAATCGTTATCTCAGAAACAAAGGACGGCCAACAGTTATTCATAATGGATATCTATCGATTGGTGTCCAATATGGATTATTATCGATGTTTGCTTATATAGTGATGATTTTGATGATGCTTTTGTATTTTGCGAGAAGAATTAAAATAAGCGATAAAATGACAATTGTCCCATTTTATGCTGTATTCATCTGGCTAATGTACAATATGAGCAATGATTTCAGCACCTTTAGACTTTACTTTGTTATTTTGGTAGCTTTGATATCTGGATCATTTGTGTCCTTTTATAATAACTCAGGCATATCTGAAGTCTCTGGAGGAAAAACAAAATGCTTAATATATCAGTGAGGATTTTATGGGATGAAAGAGAGAAGTAAGATGCAAAATAATTTGTTATACAAAGCAGCCAATAAAAATAAATATTATAGCCACTCTTTATGCACTATATGTTGTTTTATCAAGAAACGAGGTCTGACTTTAAACTATCCTGTCGATTCATTATATATGTGAGGTATTCATCCTTCTCAAATATTCTATTTTTACTAGGTTTAATGAGGTATAAATAAATGAAAGATATATTATTCTTGGTGAGTTCGCTTCACATGGGTGGATCTGAAAGAAAAACCGTAAATATAGTAAATGAATTATCTCAGAGAGGCAAAAAATGTAGTTTGCTTTATTTGAATGAACCTCATACTTTAAAATCCTTGGTGTCGAAAGATGTAAGTATACATTGTCTAGAAAGGTCATCAAAAGTAGATATCAGATGTATCAAAAAATATGTGGACTATATAAAAATTAACAAAGTGAAAAGTGTTTGTTGTGTTAACTTGTATCCTCTTTTCATTCATTACGCTGCTTTCACCGGCATGCAAGATAAGCCGAAAATGTGTGTTAGTATAAATACATCAAATATTTCGTCTTTAAAAGGCAAAATACATATGCTTATCTATAGGTTTCTTTTAAGGAGAGATTGCCAAATTATATTCGGAGCAGAGTTACAAAAAGAAATGTGGATTTCGAAGTATCATATCGATCCATCCTTCGGGAGAGTGATTTATAATGGGATTGATCTGAATTACTTTGATCCAGAAAAAATATCTCCGAGTAGAGAAGAATTAAGGAAGCAACTAGGTATTGGGAAAGAAGAAATTGTGTTAGGGATGATAGCAAGATTTAGCCCTGAAAAAGCACATAGTCATTTGATATTTGCTGCCAAAAGGATACTCAGTATGGGGCACAAAATAAAAATATTGCTCTTAGGAAATGGTCAAGAACGCGAGAAAATAATCAAGTTGGTTTCAAGGTTGAAAATGACCGATATTGTAATATTTCTGGGGGAGGTATTGGATATTAGACCAGCTTTGGCAGTGATGGATATCTTTATTCTTACATCTATTGCTGTGGAAACTTTCTCTAATTCAGCCCTGGAAGCTATGGCAATGAAAAAAGCTGTAATTCTATCTGAGATTGGTGGTGCCCGTGAAATGGTAGAGGATGGCATCAATGGTTTCATTTATTCACCAAGTGATGTTGACGCATTAGTTTCTCGAATCAGATCAATAATTGAAAATGATTTATTTATTCAAATGGGGAGTCGGGGAAGAAAAATAGTAGAAAACAGATTTACAATCGAGAAAATGGTCTCTGAGTATGAGAAAGCCTTATTCTGAACTGAAACAATTCTAACTTCTTTAGAAAATACCCATATCATGAAAATTTGTATTACATGCCCACATTTAAATATACATGGCGGGGTTTCCAATTACTATAATGTGATTAAAAAGTATTTAAATGTGGATGTCCATTTTTTCCAAATTGGAGCTCAAAAAAATGATGAAAATAAACTTCAAAAAGTATCTCATCTCGTAACTGATATTCACCGGTATCGTTCGCACCTAGTGCAATCGTCTTCAAACTATGATCTTATACATCTAAATCCATCTTTGGACTATAAAGCCCTTATAAGAGAAGGATCTTTCCATTTGTTATCAAAGCTTTATGGTCATAGAACACTGGTATTGATACACGGATGGCATTTGCCGACGCAGGAGAAGATCTCGCGCTATTTCCTTCCCTTGTTCCGTCTGTTTTATAGCCGTGCAGATGCATTCATTGTTTTGGCAGAGGCATTTCGAGACACATTACTGAGCTGGGGTATTCGTAAACCGATTTTTGTCGAGTCAACACCAGTAGACGATGAATTAATAAGAGGCTTTGAATTGGAGAAGTGCCTAACAAGGTGGAATCCAAACCGTAAGATACAAATTCTCTTTTTGGCACGAATTATTAAAGAAAAAGGTATTTTTGAGTCTATCTACGCTTTCTCTCATCTTAAACCGAAGTATCCAGCTCTGCGTTTATCGATTGCAGGTGATGGACCTCATTTGAATAATTCTAAAAAATTAGTTGAGCAACTAGGTCTTACATCTGCCGTTGAATTTTTAGGTCACATTCAAGGAGAACTTAAAAGAGATACTTTTGCCACTTCGGATATTTATCTTTTTCCTACTTTTCATGGCGAAGGAATGCCTACATCTGTTTTGGAGGCTATGTCTTTTGGTTTGCCATTAATCACATGCCCGATAGGAGGAATCAGAGATTTTTTTGAAGACGGAAAACATGGTTTTTTAGCTAAAACAAGGGATTCACATGAATTAGCATCTTTGATAATAAAATTACTTGATTCACCGTCTTTGTTTTGTAGAATTTCACGTTATAACTATCGATATGCTCAAAATCACTTTATTGCTTCATATATTACAAAAAGATTGGAAGAAATTTACAGCTATATAGTATAGGTTTTTAGTATTAAACACTATGACTTTTTACAGACGACAATTTTCATCCGAAAATGTATAAATGTCAACCTTCGATATAATTGTTAAGAAATATATTCAATTATGTGATTATAATCACTTTAAAAGTAAAATTTTTTAATATAATTAATGTTATATAAATATGAAATGAAAATACATCAGGAGAAAATGATGAATAAAATAACTTTATTTATACTAATAACTTTTTTCTTTGCATTACCTGCATGGGCTACAACTTATTATGTAGATAATATTACTGGATCAAACTCAAATTATGGAAGTGCAGGCAATCCTTGGAAAGAACTTCCCGGAACAGTTAATCCAACAGGTTCTACTTCAGGTTGGACTACTATTAAAGCAGGAGATACAATTTTATTAACTGCTGGACAGGAATGGAACAAGGGAGTTTTAATCAATAGTACTTATTACAATAATGGAACAAGTGGGTCATATATAACTATAACATCCAGTTCTCCACCAACCAGAGCGATATTCGATTTTAATGGTGGTTCAACTGATACTGCATCAAATAATGCAGCCTTTCAGGTAAGAAGAGATTACATAACATTTGAGTATCTTGAAATACGAGAAATTACAGCATCAGGTGGGTGTTCGGGATTTTATATAGGGAATGCAGATGCTAATGATTATAACAAGATTCAATATTGCTATATCCACGACATTATTGACACTACAGTTATAAGCGGAACGCCGGGGAGTTGCACAGGAGAAAATTATTCATATGGTGTTATTATGGTGTGGGCTACTGGGACAGAAATTGCCTATAACATATTCAAAAATATTGATAAAAAGTTTATAGGTACAAGTGAGAATTATGGTGGTTCACATCTTATCCACCATAACGTAGCCTATAATGAATCGGGTTTTACTGGTGATCCGATAGATCACGGGATTGTCATAAGTAGTGCCAATGGTGGCAATTCAGTCTACAACAATATTATATGGAACAACCATAAATACTATGGCAAGAACTATGCAATTAATCTTGCAAGTGCTGGAGGTAACAATAAGGTATATAATAACATTATAAGAGGCTGGAACATTGGGATTGCAACAAGAACAGATGGCAATAACGAAATCGTTAATAATACAATCTATCTGGCGGAACAACCTGCAACACGGCACAGTTGCTATTATGATGAAAACACATCTCATGCAGGGATTTATATTGACCGTAGCAATAACAACACTATCCGAAATAATATAATTTATTACCCAAAAGAAATTTTTGGTAAGGGCAGGGTTGTGGTTTGGGCTGGTTCTGGTACAGACAATACGGTAACACACAACCTTTTCTATGGTACTGGTGCAGACATAATTGCTGCAACTGGTAATATTACTTTTCGTACTTTGTCTTATATGGAAAATATGTGGGATGGGACAAATAATAATGTGTGGAATAATAACACAGTAGAGAATCCCGGATTTTCTGGAGGCAATCATCCAGTCTCTAATCTACCCACTGGGTTTAATGAAATTTGGATTCCAAACAATAATGGGTTGTATATTACTTCTGGTTCAAGTGCAAAAGATACAGGTTTTGAATTAATTAGCCCTTATGATATTGATATTAAAAATGATCTCCGCCCTACTGGTTCAGGATGGGATATAGGTGCTTATGAATATTATGAACATGACTATCTTAGTCCTTCAGAACCAACAAATTTACAAATTTTGAATAATCAATAATTTTTTTATACTGGTACTGCTTGAATGTGCCGTTGCGTTAAAAGCAAGCATCGAATTTCGGTTTTGAATACAGTATAACACTTCATGTCACGGTCTTGGATACTTTACCATTCACTGAACCCAGCATCTAAATCCTTTAGCCATATTGACTTTAGCCATGCATATGTATAGGACATATACCGGATAATAGCACTAAATTTTTGTACTTCCTAAGATAATCCAAATAGTCTTAAAGTTAAACTATGATGATTGATTCAGATGTGCTGAATGTGATCAGAGAAAGTACTGCAAATCTTATAAGTTACTGCAAAAAGAATGACTGGTCAGGATATGATCCTTATGATGGGTTAAACAGCCGAATGTTCAGTTCATTTCCATTTTTTCATAATAGAATCGGAAGGCTGATTCTTATTCAAACATTGAAGCGTAATCCTATCAATATTCGAAGATTGCTCAGTGTACCTGGAGATCAGAGCCCTAAAGGTATAGCCCTCTTTTCTTCAGCTTTGATGAAATTGGTTAATCCTGAGCTCTCGACTAAAGAGGATGTTCTGTTACTTTTGACAAGGTTAATTGATCTTAAAAGTCCTAAACAACCATATTACTGCTGGGGCTATAATTTTGATTGGCAGCAGCGTATCCTGCTTGTCCCGAAGTTTACTCCCAATATTATCTGTACGACGTTTGCTGGAAATGCGCTGATTGACGCATATGAAATTTTAGTAGATTCATCTTATCTTGAAATGGCTGCAAGTGCAGGAGAATTTATTCTGAAAGGACTAAATATCAGAGAGATGGAAGAAGGCATTTGTTTTAGCTATACGCCTCTTGATCATGCGCTTGTGCACAATGCAAATCTCTTAGGTGCTGCATTCCTTGCAAGACTTTACAAGTTAATGGGGGAACAGAGATTCATTGATGCAGCTATGAGAGCAGTGCAATATTCAGTTTCAAGACAAAATCATGATGGATCATGGTTTTACGGAGAATATGGAAAACAGAAATGGATTGATAATTTTCACACAGGATATAACCTGTGTGCCATAAATAAATTCTGTCAATACACTGGCGAAAATGATTTCTATAAAAACATTAAGATGGGCTTTGATTTTTATCGAAATCATTTTTTTAGTGAGGGTGGAATAGCTAAATACTTTCATGATCAGATATATCCGATTGATATCCATTCAATCGCACAAAGCATTATAACGTTAGTAGAGCTGAAAGAACTTAATGGAAATAATATTGATCTTGCTCTCTTAATATGTCGATGGAGTATCTGTAACATGAAAGACAAAGATGGCTACTTCTACTATCAGAAGAAACGATTTTATACAAATAAAATATCTTATATGAGATGGTCTCAGGCTTGGATGTTGTATGCGTTAGCTGTTTTACTGAATGAACTTATTTATAAATAATGAACAATTTTCCCTTCGACTCCACAATCAAACCAATAGATCGACATTTACTTAATGGACACCGCAGTGGACTGCTCTGGTTCACAGGCCTTTCAGGCAGCGGAAAATCAACTATTGCCCATGCAGTAGAAGAATGTTTATATCATATGGGCATTCGAAGTTATGTGCTGGATGGTGATAATATCCGTACGGGATTAAACAAAGATCTGGGATTAAATCCAAAAGATAGGAAAGAAAATATCCGTCGCATTGCCGAGGTTGCAAAGATTTTAGTGGATGCTCGAATACTGGTTTTTGCCTCTTTCATAGCTCCATACAGAGAGAGCAGTGAATTTGTCAGGGAATTAATGAAAGATTGGCCTTACTACAAGTGTTATGTAAAATGTTCTCTTGAGGTTTGCGAATCTCGTGAACATAAACGACTCTATAAGAAAGCCAGAGCAGGTCAAATTACAAATATGACAGGCATTTCAGCTCCATATGAAGTGCGAAAATCCTGATTTAATTATTGAAACAGATTAATTGTCATTGGTGCAATCTGTTAATAATGTAATTCAATTTCTTATCAATCAGAATATTATTTCAATTTAAGTGCTGTAGATTTTATATTTTTTACAAAAAAATATGATTACATCAAACTTAAGAATGCCCTTACTAAATAACTCTTTGCTCTAAACTCTAAGTTCTATTCATTAAGCTATTAAAACATATGAATCTAGTTTCGAAATTTTGGTCTGTTTTCAGACTTGTGTGGATAGAAAGGATGGCCTATCGGGTAAATTTTGTACTTGAGATCCTGAGCGGGATTTTTACTTCATTGATAGTTGTATTTCTATGGATGGCCATTTATAGAAGTGCACATCAGGAGGTGATCGGCGGATATTCAATAGGAGAGATGGTAACATATATTCTGGGAGCTGGGTTAATCAACAGCTTTATCCTCACAACAGCAGAAAATCCTGAAACCAGCCAGAGCATCATCGATGGAACCCTTTCGGATCTCCTGATCAAACCCGTCAGCCCCTATGGCATCTGGTTTGTAAGGGACCTCGGGAATAAGTCTTTTCTTTTCCTCATCGGCTTGACAGGATATCTTGTAATTTTTTTCTTTTTCAAAGACTATCTAATTCTTTCTGTAAGCCTGTGGCATTTTCTCTTCTTCATGCTCTCGATAATGCTGGCAGCACTGCTACAGTTTTTTCTCTTTGAATGCTTGAGTCTTCTTGCTTTCTGGCTGGAAAATACCTATGGGATTCGTTTTACAATGCGCGTGATTATGGAAGTGGTTGGTGGAGCTATTATACCACTGTCTTTTTTCCCGCAGATTTTACAAAAAATATTTCTGTGGCTACCATTTCCATACCTTATCTATTTTCCCATGAGCATTTATCTTGGAAAGATCCAGCTAAATAATGTGCCATTAGTATTATTAAAGGCTGCTATATGGATTGCAGCCTTGGCGTTCCTCAATGCAATAGTCTGGAAAAAAGGAATCCGTCAGTATGTCGCTATGGGAGACTAAAAGAGTAAAGCGCATAGGGCAAGGCGATAAGTAAGAAGTAAGGAGTAAGAAGGCGGAATGCAAAATTAAGAATTAAGAAGTAAGAACTTAGAATTAAGAAGTAAGGATTAAAAAGGCAAAAGGAGAAAGGCGAAATTAATACGCTATGCGCAGTACTAAAACCGCTATACGGGTTTAAGCGATGAAGCGGTATTTAAAGTTGTTTGGGCTTTTCATTAAGGTCGGGCTTATACGGCAGATGGCTTACAGGCCTCATTTCTTTATGATGATTGTTGGTAAGGTGATCCGGATCACACTCCTTTTTTTCTTTTTTCAGGCTATATTCTTAAAGGTTGACCAAATCGGTAATTGGAATTTTGATCAGATTCTTCTTCTATTTGCAACCTTTCATGTTGTGGATTTTGTGATAAGTATTACTTTTCACAGGAATCTAGCTTTTCATCTCCCACAACGGATTCAGACGAGTGAGCTGGACTCGAGAATTATCCTTCCGATGAACCTGCTCTTTCTTACTTCTTTCGAAGAGATAGATATCATTGATTTTTTCAGCTTTCTTCCATCTCTTGCTTTTCTGGGATATGTATTTTATCGTATGGATTTTGCCTTCTCATGGACTCAGGTTGCCGGGTATGTGTTGCTTCTGTTTAATGCTCTGGTTTTTCTTTTCTCAATAGTTCTTATCATTGCCACGGTCTCATTCTGGACTACACAGTCTTTTGGCCTTGCAAGAATTTTTGATAACCTAATGAAGATTGGTCGCTATCCTCTAGACATTTTTGAGGGTTTATGGAAGGTGATCTTTATTTACTTTTTCCCCCTTGTACTTATTGCTCAGACACCTTCCCAAATGCTTCTGAAAACACTCTCATTAAAGATTGCTCTCTATGGCTTTGGTATAACAGGCATATTTTTATTTGTTGCTCTTAAATTCTGGAAAGTAGGACTCAGGAACTACTCATCTGCAAGTATCTAAGAAAAGACGCAAGGCGCAAAGGGCAAAAAGCAAAACACAGAGAGTAAGAATTGAGGCATAAAGCAAAAGGTGCAAGGTGCTATGTACAAAGCAAAAACGAAGGCGGTTTTTACAAGAGAATTATCGAAAATATACTGGTTCTATAAGAAGGAAGCGGGCTTTTCTGGTTCTATAAAGGCACTATTTAAGGGGAAGAAAGTTTTCGTGGAGGCTGTCCAGGATATCAATCTTGAAATTAACGTAGGCGAGGTGGTTGGTTTCATTGGTCCAAACGGTGCTGGAAAAACCACAACACTGAAGATGTTATCCGGTATCCTTCATCCTACAAGAGGTCGTTTAGAAGTAATGGGGTATTCCCCATTCAAGCGAGAGAAGGCATTTCTTAATAACATCACATTTATCACAGGACAGAGGAATCGGCTTTTCTGGGATCTCCCCGCTGAGGAGTATTTTCAATTTTGCAAGGTAATATATGAAATTCCTGAAGAAATTTACCAAAGGAACATGAGGAATCTAATTGAGCTAGCTGATATTGGGGATATCATGGAAGTCCCGCAGCGGAAGCTCTCTACAGGACAGAGAAAGCGATGTGAACTAGTTGCAGCTTTGCTCCATAGTCCCAGAGTTATTTTTCTTGATGAACCTACAAATGCTATAGACCTTATAAATGCCAGAAAAATCCGTGAATTCATCAGAGAAATGGGAAAAGAGGGAAAGTATACCATTATTCTTACATCTCATAATATGTCGGATATTGAGCAGGTATGCGACAGGATTATGATAATAAACCAGGGCAAGATAGTATTCGACGGCGGTATACAGGATCTTAGTTATATAGATGGAATTAAGAAGCAGATAAGGGTTGTCTTCAATGGACCTTTCAAAATAGATAAGGTCAAAAGACTCGGGGAAATAAGAAGAATGAATGACCATGAGATCCTCCTTGAAGTTGAACCTGAAAATGCTGCTTCAGTGGCTTCACATCTGTTTAGCAATTTTCCTGTTAAAGACCTTGGTATTACTGATCCGCCGTTAGAAAAGATTATTGAATCCTATTATAGTTAGGCTTGAAAAAGGCGTAAGGAGAAAGCATAAGACATAATGATAAAGATAAGAAAACTTTAGTTAAACAACAGAGATGCATCTGATACAGGGGTATTGATAGGAAGATTTGTTCTTTTTTATGGCAGGCAGCATTCACGCATGCACGTTTTCATCTGCTATTTCTAATCTTCATGATCCCTATTCCTACTTTGATACTTGAAAAAATAATCGTCTTGTGTAGTTTAATAATAAAAACGAGAGGAGGAAGGTTTAAGGTATTCAGATATCTTTACTTGCTTCGTTAGAATAAACGCTTTCATTCGATGATATATCATAGGCTGTTGCAGCAAAATACCAGGTGCCAGACGTGAGGTTTTGGCTAGTTAATGTGTAAGTACATTCGAATATATTCCCACAGCCATATGTGTCAGGGTTCCCTGTATCTATACAAGATAATTTTTGGCTGCTCACAGATATCGTCTCAGTGTAAGAGTAAACACCAGATGATGTTCCATAATATACCTTATAACCATCAAGGTCATGGAGGCATGAATCATCAATATTAGTGGTTGGTGCTTCTCATTGAAAGGTTACAGAGTTGCCGGAAACTTCACCGTTATCTCCTCCAATTCCTCCACTTCCTCCACCTCCTCCACCGCCACATCCTGAAATTATTAACAACAATGTATAAAGGATAAGTTTAATATATATCTTTTTTATATGCCTTATGTCCATTAATATCCTAATCGTATATAATCATAATTAAATGTATAAAAAATTCAACATTGCATTTATTTAGACCCTTGTTTTAATTAGTAATTAAAAAAGCCGTCAAAAGAAATATCCTCTGGCGGCTCGGCGGACATGGAAAAAAATCAAGAGTTCCAAGTTAACACTAAACATGTAATCCACAACTCGAAACAAGTTTTCTTCTTTAGTCCCGTTGCTCTGCGTTACCCGATTTCTCGGAATTTGCTCTGAGCAGAGATTAGAACGGAAATTATTGTCAAATATCTGTATCAGCAGATTAAATCTGCTTTTAACCTTTAATATTATTTAAAACGAAATTGATGCAAGAAACCGTGATTAAAATCACAATATGAAAATTAATTTTATGAATAAAGAATACATAATTAAAACTCTAAAAAAGGTCGATCTTTTTTCATCATTGAAAGATGAAGAGCTATATGAAATTACCGGAAAAATGATAATAAAAAGATTTAAAAAGAATCAAATCATTCTTATAGCAAAAGACACAAATGAGTACATGTATATAATCCTGGATGGAGAGGTAAAAGCAGTTCAGACAACAGAGAAAGGCAAAGAGCTAATACTTGCAATACATGGTTCAGGAGATTTTTTTGGGGAAATGTCTTTGCTTGATGGAAGAACAACCCCTGCAAGGATAATGGCAACAAAAGATTCTATTACAGCTATTATTTCGAGAGAGAATTTTTTCAGTCTTATTGGCAATAATAAAGTACTGACCAGATTGCTGCAAATATTATGCTTACGTTTTCGTGAGTCATTGAGGTTAATTAACATCTTAAGTTTCAGCAATTCATCACAGAGAATAAAGATGTTATTCATCATGCTCTCCCGCAAATACGGGAAAAAGGAAAAAAACGGAGTAATATTGAACCTTAAACTTACACATCAGGCTATAGCAGAAATGTCAGGTTTGACCCGTGAAACAGTCACAAGGGTAATTGACAGATTGAAAAAAGATAAGGAGATAACAGTTTTTAAGAACAGATTTATATATTTAACTCCGAAATTTTTTAAAGACATTAAATATTAAATATAATCTATGTTTGAATTGACCATATCAGCCATAGCATCTTTACTGTTGTTAGCCCTTTCTGTATACGTAATATTGAAAGAAAGGACAGCTGCAAATGTTGCATTGTCCTTTGCCATATTGTTGCTTGCCTTGATCGAGGTCTTAGATCAATGTGTATTAAATCTTTCATCTGATCCCTTTGTTTTTAAGAAGGTTGCGATCTTTCTCGAGTCAATACTGCCTGTTACATTATTGTTCTTCAGCCTTACCTATTCCCGTGAAAAATTTGTTAAATCTAAACCATTCTGGTGGGCTCTTATGGCAGTAGCAATCTTGTTCCCTGCGAGCGTTGTATTTTTACCAATAGATGCCTTCTTCTATTCTCCTGACCTTCAGACAGAAAAGATGCTCTTCCTTGAAGAGGCAGGTTACTGGTTCTATATTTTAATGATGCTTTACTATGTTGCTGCACTTATTAACTTAGAAGCCACCATGTTTTTAACATCTGGTATTGAGAGATGGAGGATAAAATTTGAGTTAATTGGGATAGGAAGCATTTTAGCTGTCTTAATCTTGTATTACAGCCAAGTACTCTTATTCAGGGCGATAAATATGGATCTGATTCCGATGCGCTCCGGCATTTTTATAATTGCAACACTTCTTTCTGGATATTCAAGGATCTTCAGAGGCAATGGTGTAAGGATTGTTGTATCCCGCTATATTCTCTACAGATCATTGACAATTCTTCTGTTAGGGATTTATTTCCTAATAATCGGGATAATCGGTGAAGGTATGAGATATCTTGAAATATCTTTCAGCAAGGATTTAACAATGTTTTTAGCATTTGTCAGTGGTATTACAATGTTCCTCATTTTCTTATCAGAAAGACTCAGAAGGAGGATTAGGGTATTTATTAGCAAGCATTTCTTTGAACATAAACATGCATACAGGGATAAGTGGCTAGAATTTACCGACAAACTTGCATTTTGTAAAAAATTAACTGATGTCTATGAGGCGATCCTAAAAATATATATAAAAACTTTTGAATTGGACGTTGCATCACTTTATCTCTTGGATGAAAGTAAGGAAAGATACATGCCCGTTGCTCATCAACCATATACTGTAAATGAAGCAGAATTAAAGGCCTCTGCAGGCCTGATTTCATACTTTATTGAGCGGGGTAGGGTGTTCGATCCCCTTGGCAATGAGTATATGCCCGGTGCTGAAGAGGCATCCTTTCTTCGTCAGGTTAATTCAGGGTTAATTGTTCCTTTGATATTTAAAGAGAAGATTGAAGGCTTTGTAGTTTTTGGAAGAAATCTGACAAATGAAAAATTCATATATGAGGATTTTGACCTGATGAAAACCCTTGCACAGCAGGCAACACAGGCTATCGTTAATTTCAGACTTTCAGAGGAGCTAATTGAGACGAGAGAAGTAGCAGCTATGGCCAGAATATCATCATTTATTATACATGATATTAAAAATTTGATGTATAAAATCTCGCTCACTTTTGATAATGCAAAAGAGTATATAGATAATCCCGAGTTTCAGGATGACATGCTTGAGACCATGAGAAATACTCTCACCAGGATGAAGAATCTTATTCAGAGATTGAAGTCGTTCCCTGAAAAACACTCACTAAATACTGAATTGGCAGATATGAATCTATTGGGCAGAGAGATGATTGAAGAGGTTATGAAGATGAGGCCTGGCGTAGAGATTTTTTTTAACGGTTCAACCGCACTTTCTATGGTTGATGTAGCAGAGATCAAAAAGGTTATATTAAATCTTATTTTAAATGCCCTTGATGCAATTGGAGAGAAGGGCACTGTAAAAGCAGAGACAGGCACTGATGGTGATAGTATATTCCTCAAAGTCATAGATGATGGTTGTGGAACGACAGAAGATTTTATAAAGAAACACCTGTTTAAGCCTTTCAGAACCACAAAGAGAAAAGGTCTCGGCATTGGACTTTATCAGTGCAAACAGATTGTAGAGGCCCATGGAGGCTTGATTGGAGTAGAAAGTGAGGCAGGAAGAGGCTCTGTCTTTACTGTTTATCTGCCAGCGGCAAGAGAGTTATGCAGGATTTGAAGAAAATGGAAAAACTATTAATTATTGATGACAGCAAAGAGATAAGAAAACAGCTCAAATGGGGGCTTGGTAAGGAGTATACTGTAGTTTTTGCGTGTAACAGAAAAGAGGCAGTTTCTCTCTGTAGAAAATATAACCCTAAAGTAGTGATACTCGATTTGAAGATGCCACCCAATGAGGATGTTACAGATGAAGGTTTTATATGCCTTGAGGAGATATTGAAGAACAAACCACTTGCAAAGGTTATAGTAATAACTGGAAACGAAGAAAGGGAAAGTGCACTCAAGGCTGTTAAGAAAGGGGCTTATGATTATTACCAGAAACCAGTAGACCTAAATGAATTAAAAATTGTTGTAAACAGGGCCTTTCATCTCTATAACATTGAAGAGGAGAACCGAAGATTTACACTTAATAAAGAGGATGCAGTAATGTATGGTATATTAGGGCAAAGCCCTGAGATGTTAAATGTCTTCTTAACCATCAGAAAAGTAGTTTCTTCTGATGTCTCTGTATTAATTCAGGGTGAAAGCGGGACAGGCAAGGAACTGGTTGCAAAGGCAATACATTTAATGAGTCTGAGGAAAGATGGGTCTTTTGTTCCTATCGACTGTAGCGCAATACCAGAAAATCTACTTGAGTCAGAACTTTTCGGATATGAAAAGGGTGCTTTTACAGGTGCATATGCCCAGGTTCAAGGTAAGTTTGAATATGCACATAAGGGAACCCTCTTTCTTGATGAGATAGGCGAACTACCTATCCACCTGCAGGTAAAGCTGCTCAGGTTTCTGCAGGAGAAGAGCGTTCAGCGGGTAGGTGGCAGAGAATATATACAAGTAGACGCAAGAGTCATTGCAGCATCAAATACAGATATAAAAAAGGCAATTCAAGAGGAAAGATTCAGGGAAGATCTTTATTACAGAATATGTGTTATAACCATTAATCTTCCGCCATTAAGAGATAGAGGTGAAGATATATTATTACTTTCAAACCTCTTTTTAAGGAGGTATAGTGAAGAATTTAATAAAAAGGTGAGAGGATTCAGTGCTTCTTCTATAGAATTTCTGGAATCATATAAATGGCCTGGAAATGTAAGAGAACTTGAAAACAGGATACAAAGGGCTGTTCTCATGGCCGGATCAGCATTGATAAATCCCCATGACCTTGGTTTTACGGAAGACCCTGCAAGACAAAAGATTGTCCATAAAGAAGGTATGACATTGAAAGAGGTAAGGGATAAGGTTCAAAGAAACATGGTAATCTCTGCAATTGATAAGCATGATGGCAATATTGCGCGTGCTGCTGTAGAACTGGGAGTAAGTAGGCCAACACTATATGACCTTTTAAAAAAACATGGTCTTTATAATAACAAGTAAAGATTGACAGGTTTTGATGATTCTATATTTCGAATGTCAAAGTGAAACCGGCATTTTTTAAAAAAAGTTTACTACTTCTTCAAAGGCCTTGACGACCTTCGGGTCATAGATAGAACCTGAACCTTTCTTAATCTCCTTTAATGCATTATCCTTTGTAAGAGCCTTTCTATATGGTCTTTCAGTGATCATTGCACAAAAGGCATCTGCAACAGAGAGAACCCTTGATATGAAGGGTATCTCCTCACCTTTCAACCTCTCTGGATAACCCGTTCCATCGTATTTTTCATGGTGGTAAAGTATCGCCTTCTTAACGTCCTCAGAAAATTCAAATTTATTTATTAAATCAACAGCGGTATAAGGATGAATCCGTAGAGAAGTGGTCTCTGACGGTAAAAGTTCTTTCTTGTTCAGTATATCTTCATCAACAAGAGCAAGACCTATATCATATATCATGGAGATGTAGAGAGCCAGTTTTTTGGCCTCCTCACTTGCTTCAAGTTTGTCCATAATCATGTTCATTAAATCCTGAAGAATGCTGTCTTTCTTGCGGTATTTTTTCTTGGCAGTGAGAAGACTGTCCAAGGATGTTATGAACTGATTGAAATCACCTTCTCTGCACTCACTTGAGTAAAGTGTTTCGATAAAATGTGAGATTCTTTCGCTTACTACAGAAGCGATGTGCAGATCCCGCTCTGTAAAGGATTCAGATGATTTTTTGTTGTTCAGATTAACTACACCTACTACTCTATCATTAATCTTCAGTGGTACTGAGAGGAGGGATTTTGTATTATACTGGGGAATACTTTTTCTTTTGAAGCGAGTATCATCCTCGACATTATCTATTAACAATGGCCTGCCTTCAAGTGCAACCCGTCCAGCGATACTGTCGCCAATCTTTATTCTTGTCCGTTTTATCACCTCCTCATCCAGTCCTATTGCGCTATTTATCGAGAGAGTACCTGTCAATTCATCGGTAAGCATTATCGAACATATATTCAGGTACAGCAGATCAGCGATAAACTCATTAAACATTGTCATAGTAGTATCAATGACAGCTTCTATCTTCTGTCTTGTACTCTTAGGAATTGCGACGGAGACAACAAAGGTATCATCTTTATTTTCTGCATTCAGATCCCACCTGTGAATTTTTGATATCCTATAAGCAAGATAAAGCTTTAATCTTTTTTCTCGATGATTTTTATGAAACATGGTTTTTGAGTCAAAGAGATTTGGCATCAAATACGATGGCAGACTTCTCGAAATAATTAGATTTATATTTACATAATCATTTTCATTAACAGTGATTCCTATAGAGTCACCCTTCTCAATGTACTCGATTAATCCCTCTATCAAATTAATAAAGAACTGGGCAATCCTTATCTTGTCCCCAACAATACTTGATAAATTTTCTTTAATATCTAACTTCAGAGTTAGATTTTTTCTTGTAAGTGATGTTTTTAGCAAGGTTGAGTTTAATATCTCATTAAGAAAATCTGGAAGATTTATAATAGATTTTTTTATAATTTGTGTATTATCTTCAAGCCTTTGAAAGTCAAGCAAATTTTCAACAGTGGTTATAAGTTTGTTCGTCTCAGTCGAGATAATATCATAGAATTCCTTTGTGTGAATAGCACTTAGTTTTTCAGACCGCTTTAAACAGTATATAGCGCCTTTAATTGAATTGAGAGGTGAGCGAAGTTCATGTGAGACACGGGTAATGAATTCTGTCTTCATAACATCGGTATCTATAAGTTTTCTGTTTATTTCTTCAAGATCGGCAGCCTTAGCCTTAAACTGAGACATTATAAAAACATTTTCAAGGGTGATAGCTGCCTGATTTGCAATGATCTTTAGAAGGGCAAATTCATCATCTGTAAAAGGCATATTATCTTTCTTATCATTAATATTGAGTATACCAAGTAATCTTTTTTTGCTTATAAGAGGGCATGAAATGAACGATTTTGTCTTGTAACGATCCCTTTTTATATCTTTAAAATCCTTATCATTCTCAATATCCTCAACAAGGACAGGGAGTCTATTCTTGGCAACAGTACCTGCAATTCCTTCGCCTATTTTAACTCTGTATGAATTGACGAGTTGAATATCAATGCCCCTTGCTGCATGGATATACAATTCTCCTTGTTCGTTAATTAACATCAGTGAGCCCTTTTCCGCGTTAGTATAGTTTATCGCAAGGTCGAGGATAAGGTTTGCTATGGAGCTGATATTGTCTGTAGCAACTATAGCGGTGGAGATCTCTTGAAGGATTGAGAACTTCTTCTCGATGAGATCTTGGTTTTCCATTACACGACTATTATCAGTCATTTGAGTCTGTGGTGATTAAATTTTTTAATGTTTTTCGAAACTATATTACCCTGTTTTTTATCTCAATTTTGATGTTGTAAATATTTACAGCACCCAATAATTTTCTGACTGCCATTATACTGATCAATTGAGCTCCCTTTTGGTTAAAGGAAATTTTATTATTCCAGTAGACCCTAACGTATTTGAAATTATAAATCATAAAATGGATAGCAAAACTTATACCAAAATCAAGAAATAATACCCTTTCAGATAAAAAAAATTTTCAAGGAAGTCTATAATGATAAAGGCATCTTCTTTATTTAAATTTACCTATAATTAAATGATATTTTTATTATTTTTTGTTCAAATGCAATGTTTGTGACAATAGTAATTCTGCCTTTGTAATTCATAATATTAAAAGTAATAGTATCAATAGAAACTTTTAATTTATAGAATCTTAAAAGTGTAAAGTATGCAGATTTTTTTGTCGAAAATCTTTACATTATCTTTAATTAATGTAGATAATTCCATTTTGACAACCTTATTTTCTTCTGGTATTCTTTTATATATTTATGAAGATGTTTAAGCTTGATTTTTAAAATACCTGCCTGTATGGCATCAAGTCTTCCATTATAACCTTCTATATCATGATAATATTTTTTTGCAACTTCTCTTTAAGTGAATACTCTTAAAAAGAATATGCCCTTAATCTTTTACGATTGAGCTGCTGCTGACATTTTTGGCTTTTTATAACATTAAAAATAATATTCATCAGAAGTGAAATAATTTATAATTATTGTTGTCAAAAATATGATAATGTTACTATTATTTCATATTAATAAAATTACATTATATGTAATATATAAGCTATTTAATTTAAGTACTGACGTATAATGTATTTTTGGCGTTTCAATTTATTCAGAATGTTCTGTGCTATTATGATATGAGCGTCTACTTTTTATATTCGAGAAGTTTTTTAGAGACAAAGATAAAAAAAATAGAATTTCTGTAGGATTGCAATATAAATAAAGTTAAACTTTAAGTTAATAGCTTTATCTCCCTGATAAACAAGGAAAATAAATGAATATAATAATTCAAAAGATTTCTGTTTACCTGAGAATGATCAAGTTTTCTCATTCGATTTTTGCCCTTCCTTTTGCCTTTACTTCAGCCATAATCGCTGCGTCGGGTATACCGACATTAAGGCAGATTTTCTGGATAATAGTTGCTATGGTTGGAGCAAGGTCAGGGGCTATGGGTTTAAACAGGATAATTGACAGAAAGATTGACAGTGCCAATCCACGTACTTCTTCAAGGGAGTTGCCAAGGGGCTTATTGGGTATAGGTGAAGCATCTGTTTTTATCATGGCATCATTCAGCTTTTTAATTTTGGCTGCATATATGTTAAATCCGTTATGCTTGAAATTGTCTCCCGTTGCTCTTGTCTTACTTTTCTTTTACTCTTTTACCAAGAGGTTTACCTGGTTAACTCATTTTGTTCTTGGACTTGCTATATCAGCAGCTCCACTAGGTGCATGGATAGCTGTGAAGGGTACTTTTGATATCGAAATAGTTATACTTGGAGTTGCTGTGATCTTCTGGCTTGCAGGATTTGACGTATTGTATGCCCTTCAGGATTTGGATTTTGATAAAAGGTATGGACTTTACTCTATCCCGCGTAGATTCGGTATCAGAAAATCTCTTCATTTATCCAGAATTTTTCATGTAATTACCTATATACTTCTTGTTACTACCGGAATAATATTTAAACTTGGAGGTTTTTACTGGACGGGCATGTTTATTATTGCTGGCCTGTTTTTATACGAACATTCACTCGTGAAAGAAGATGATCTAAGCAGACTTGATATGGCTTTTTTCAACATGAACGGATATATTAGTATGACAGTCTTCATCTTTACTTTAATGGATTTTGTTTTGTGAAAAGATATATATTTGCAATAACAGGAGCAAGTGGCTCGATTATAGGGATCAGGATATTGAAGGAGCTCGTTGGGATTGCCGAGATCCATATGGTAGTATCATCTCCGTCATTTTCAATTATTCATAATGAAGCAGGCATTGACTGGAATGGTACAACAGAAGGGGATATCCAAAAAAAGATAAGAAAGTTTTTCCAGTCGAACAGGATTTTTTACTATAAAGAAAGCAATTTTAACGCACCTATATCGAGCGGTTCTTTTAAAACCGAAGGGATGTTTATTGTCCCATGTTCTATGAAGAGTCTTGCCGGAATTGCAAATGGATATGCAAACAGTCTGATTGAACGTGCAGCAGATGTCACAATTAAGGAGGGACGGCCGTTGATTGTATCACCAAGAGAAATGCCTTTCAGTGCAATTCATCTTGAAAATATGCTGAAACTTGCTCGGTTGGGCGTTAAGATCGTACCTCCGGTTATGGGCTTCTATCATGAGCCTAAAAGCATAAATGATTTGGTCGATTTTGTTGCAGGTAAAATTATTGATGCCATGGGAATAGATAAAGATATATATAAGCGCTGGGGAACGAAATAGAACTTATTTCTCCCAGACGAATCCTTACATATCGGGTCATCCAACACATATATTTTTATAAAGTATTGATAAGCAGGACTGACCTTCGCTTGCTACGATATTTTTCGACTGTTCTAAAGCTCATTTTGCTACAGCCTCGAAACTCGTCCCGAAGTTTCGGGACTTAGACACTCGAGGCTGTGGCCGCTTCATTTAGCTAAGAACTGTGACCGAAAAACATCTGATGCCGCTCAAGCCAAATCCTGCTTATTTCTATTGACTATTGACTGTTGATAATTAATAAATGACAATGACTTTAACTGGGCGGAGCTAACGATATGATCTATCTCATATAAATTATTTTTAGATTTGGTAAGATATAATTATGATGTTTAAGGAAAGCTGTCCAGGAAGCCGGGAAATAAGAACACCTTATCCTGAAGAAGTTAGGTGTTTTTGGTGTGATAAAATAAACGAGATTTGGACTGATGAGGTCGAAACAGATTGCAAGAAATGCGGCAAGAAAGTAACGCGTGAAATGAGACCCTCATGTATTGAATGGTGTCCAGCTGCAAAAGAATGTGTAGGGGCGGAAAAATACGAAAGGCTGATGAAATCAATAAAACATTAGTCTTTCAGATAAAAAGCCCCTTAATGTATTTAAAGGGGCTATAACTATAAAATTAGAATCTTAAGCTTTTGTTACGTTTACAGCTTTAAGTCCTTTAGGCCCTTCTGCAATCTCAAAATTCACTGTCTGGCCTGCAGCAAGGGTTTTAAAACCTTCAGACTTTATTTCTGAGTAATGGACAAAGATATCCACACCATCTTCCTTTGTAATAAATCCATAGCCTTTGGTTTCATTAAACCACTTTACTGTACCTTTTTGCATTTAAAAATATAACCTCCTGAGTTTTAATTTGAAGATTTACAGAAGGCAAGTACAAAGAAATCCACAAAGAGCATAGTCTTCGGTGATTCAATGTTTACTGCAATACTTCCGAAACTTCGCGATAATTATTACATATTGAATGTAAATAGGTCAAGAATAATTTGGTTGCAGATAAATTGATTACAGGGTTATTTATTGAACTCCCTAGAGAATGAACTGACACGTAAAGTTCACTATGTTCTCCACGTGTCAGCACGTGATCCCAAAGGGATTTTACGTGCTGGCGGGGCGGACGGGAATTGAACCCGCGACCTTCCCGACTTGTCGGGACGTTCTAACCGGGAGAATTAATTAAATCAATTAACAAGGCTTTTCTCTTGAGTGCCTTTAACTCTAACTCTCTTTTTGAAGCAAGTGATCGAGATTCAAATTCTTCAGAATAGAGTAACTTCCATGGACGTTTAGGCTTTGTGTATCTTGATCTACCCTGGTTATGTCTTAAAAGGCGTTCTTGAAGATTGTTAGTCTGTCCAATATAAAGGGAATTGTCTAATTGACTTTGCATGATGTAGATAAAATAAGACATAAAGGAAATGGCGGGGCGGACGGGAATTGAACCCGCGACCTCCGGCGTGACAGGCCGGCGTTCTAACCGGGCTGAACTACCGCCCCATAGATAAATATAACAAAGCCTGCGACCTTCCCGATAAATCGGGGCGTTCTAACCGGGCTGAACTACCTACCAAGAAAAAAATGGCAGGCGGAACAGGGCTTGAACCTGTGCACCCAGCCTTGTAAGTACTCTACCTACCAGAGATAAAAAATACCATATTTTAGAATCTTATGGCAAATTTTCTCTTTATCGTTACTTAATGTTGTATTTTGTGAAAATTATTTTCCATAAAATAATCCATAATGCATTGTGATATATTAATTTTTTGTAAAATTATCTTTTTTACCCATTTACTAGATTCTTGTGACGAGGATCACAGATTGTTATTCTCATTTTGATTATCATAATATCATTCTGGGATTTTTACACTGTTCTTTGTCAGGAGAATTTTTAGAGATTGATGTTTCCGAAAGGGTAAACCCTGGGTAACCAGGGGGCACAAAGCCACGAGTCCTATAATAGATCAAAGGATCGTCGGGTTTCCGAAGAAACAGGTTTATTCAGAACACATCTCTGGAAGAAATAAAAAAGCCTGTTTCGCATATCGGGAAACAGGCTTTTTTATTGGTATTTGAAAATCTAAATTTTATGCCACAGGTCCATATTACTCAGTGTAATTACGGTACTATGGGCTGCATTTAGCACGGCAATAAAACTATTGGAGGTATATATGTTTCAAAATAATGCCTTAACAAGAAGTCTAAGGAATGATCTTCCATGTTTTTTCACACTTATCGTTCTCCCTCTTGTATTTTCCTTAACAATCTTTCTTGTTTTTTTACCACAGAACGTTTATGCAGGTCAGGCAACGTTGAGTTGGGATGCACCAACCACGAATGTCGACGGGAGTCCGTTAACAGACCTTGCAGGATACAAGATCTATTATGGCACTTCCTCATCGAATTATTCCAAGGTTGTTGATGCTGGTAATGTTTTAACCTACGTAATAACAGACCTCAACGAAGGACAGACTTACTATTTTGCTGTTACTGCTTATGATACATCAGATAATGAAAGTGATTATTCCAATGAGGTAAGTAAAATAGTCAATACCTACTCGATAACGGCAACAGCAGGACCAAACGGGACTATTTCACCGTCAGGTACGATAGTAGTAGATCACGGCACCTCACAGTCTTTCACGATTACACCGGATGCAGGGTATAACATACAGAGTGTGACAGATAACGGGGTAGATGTTACAGGTTCGTTATCAGGAAACTCGTATACTGTAACAAATGTAACTTCAGATCATACGATTCTGACTACTTTTGAAGCATTACCATCTCCTCCTACATTACACCCCGCTGAATGATGTCTAGCTGTTGACGGTAATCAAGACCGGTACCGGTCAATTGTTATGCAGTGGCAGGGTCAGCAATGACCCTGCCATTTTATTATTCAGTACAATGATTATAGGAAATCGCTTTTTAGGATTATTAAAATTTTATCGAGTAGAAGCTTTTTAAAGACATTTTTTTATGTTGCAGAGTATAGTTAATTATCATGAATTTATCCTTGAATTAGAAAAGTTCTATTCGACATGACCCACAGATATTCCCACCTTGCACCAGATCACAAGGTTAAGGCTGTTGATATACTGGATACTACGTCGACGGCGAAGCCTAATGTACAAAAACTATACAGTCCAATGAAAAAAGAGGTAGCCCTAAATGGCTAACCTCTTGTTTTTAAATGGTAGGCGGAACAGGGCTTGAACCTGTGACCCCAGCCTTGTAAGGGCTGTGCTCTCCCAACTGAGCTATCCGCCCAAAGAATATTTTTATACTATATAAAAACTGATTTTGTCAATTATTCATAATTTACAGGCATATGATTTGCTAATAAATTATTAGCAATATAGAAAACTTTGTGATAGAATTTTTTAGTTATATGGTATGAAAAATAAAGGGTTTACAGTAATTGAGACAGTTATTGTAATAAGTATTCTCATTATATTAGCTGCTGCTGTTATTATCCGATGGGATTTTGACCCTATAAAATTAGAAGGTGCAGCCCGCAAGGTTGTTTCAGATATCAGATATACCCAAAAACTTGCAATATCAAGTCAGGCAAGATCTGCAATTACGTTTAATGCTAATGGATATAGCGTATTCACAGATATTACTGTTCCAACATCTGCAACAAGTCCAGGTGATACATGTTCTTCAGATCCTGCATTTAATTTTGTTGTAGATTTTACAGCAGGCAGATGTTCTAATTACAGCGGTGTAACACTTGGCTTTACTACAGCCTTAATTGCCTTTAATTCTCTGGGCAAGCCAGTTGATGCCGCTGGTACGGATTTAGCCACACAGACAGTAACAGTTAATTATAATGGCAGTAAAAATATAACAATAGAAGCAGGCACGGGCAGAGTGAGCTATTAATGGAAGAAAAACTCACAAATAAAGGTTTCACATTGATTGAAACAGTTTTGATAATTGTTTTACTCGCCATTGCCATACCTACACTAGTATTGCTTCTCGGCCAGAGCGCCGGGCAGGGAGTTAATGCTGAACTGGATATAACTTCAACAAATAGAGGGAAGGCATTGATGGAGGAGATAAAATCAAAAAGGTGGGATGAAAATTCGCCTATCCCGCCTGGTGCTTATACAAACCCTCCGGCACCGGAAGGTGGTGAAGCTAGAACATTATGCACAGGTACACCATCGTCTTTTGATGATATTGATGACTATAACGGATATTCCGAGTCATGTCCTTTGGGAGGGTCTAATTATACAAGCAGTATTCAGATCTGCTATGTGAACGCTGCTGATCTGGAATCCTGTGTGGCAGGAACAAGCGATTATAAGCGTATACAGATAACGGTCACAAATATAAGATCCGGCTCAGTTGAGCTTGTGACTGTAATGACGAATTACTGAAAGATATGATAGTTAAAGTTAATAAAACTAATACAGGTTTTACGTTGATAGAGGTGGTAATTACAATGGTACTTTTTGGCATAATTACCTATGTGGTTGCTACAGCCATTTCTACAAGTACAAAGGCATATTTTGTGACAGATATCCGTAAGGAGGCAATTGATCAGGCAAGGATTGCTTTAGATAGGATGACAAGGGAGATAAGGAATGTGAAAAGCAGGGAGGTAGATGCTGACCTTGATACTTACATTGATGCAGATATACAAACTGCAAATGCATCCCAGTTCTGTTTTATCGATATTAATAGCACGAGAATAAGTTTCAGGTATTCCGGCTCTATTATTACAAGAGAGGAAGGCGGTGCAGCATGTCCCGGTGCCGGCGGGAATACTCTTGCTGAAAATATTACATCAATGAGTTTCTGGTATATTCTTGCTGATGGCACGAGAACTCAAATACCCGCTGATCCTACAGATATAAGAAGGGTTCAGTTAGTGGGACTGGATGTAACAATAAATAATGAAACTGTAACACTTTTGTCCGAAGTCAATTTGAGGAACCTGTGATGAAATTTATTAAAACTAAATCGGGTGTATCGATTATTGCTACAGTCTTAACGTTACTTTTAATTGCCCTTTTTGGAGCTGTTGTTGTTTCGCTTGTTATAACAGGCAGCAGTATCGGACTACAGGAGGAGCAGGGGGTACAGGCTTTCTATATAGCAGAGGGCGGGATTGAAAAGGCATTAAGATATTTGCAAGATGGGGGCAGATGCCAGGATATAACTGGAGATCCGGCACTTACAAATATTTCGCTCGGGGCTGGTACTTTTACAGTAACTGCAACAAGATATCGGACTATTCCTAATGCGAGGCTATTAAATAATATACTTGCTACTGATACTTCCATACAAGCTGACCAGGATCTTACTGCAGCCGGGTATGCACCCTCTGGGAGGATATTTATTCAAACTCCACCAGCGGCAACAGAAGCAATATCTTATAGCTCAATTACATTTGATACATTTAATAACTGTATACGAGGTGTGGATGGTACAACTGCTTTGCCGCATAATGCTAATGACCGCATTGTTCAGAACCAGTGCGATATAACTTCGACAGGAACTATTTCTACAAATCCTTTTACGAGTGTTGTAAGGACTATAAAAGTGAGTGTGCAACTATAATGAAGAGAATATTTTATCTGTTTATACTGTTTTTTACTTTATCATTATTCTTTTTAATCAGGGTTGCTGAAATCGAATCCGCTCCCCCTCCTTCTGGCAACTTTACTCTTTCCGTTGCCTCGGGCATTACTGTCACCATGGGAGATTCAAGCGGAACAATCCCTGTTACTATAACGAATGATCCGGGTTCAAGCACTTATATAGGATATGTGAAGATAAACTTCGATGCATCGATATATTACGTAGGGTTTAATACATCACCTCCCACCGGCTGGCAGGTTACAGGTATAACAAACGGCCTCGGGCAGGCTTTTGTAGAGTTTGAAGTTCTGGACCCAGGCGACCCTACATATCGAATAGACCCGGGAGAGAGTCTTACTTTAAATGTTGTTATAACAGGACCAAGGTCTGGAAATGACTATCTTCCTATACCTGCTGATTCTCAAGATATTACTGACCATGTTCTGAATAAATGTTATAAACTGGGCGGAAAGGAATCCGAAGCTGGGGAAACAGACAATAAACTTTTTGCACAGTCAGGTACATGCGGCACCTGTGGCCCTGGTGAGGTTCAGGACTGTTTTCAGCGAAAGGCCCTTTATTCAAGTATAAGCGCCTTGCCTCTGAGCGTTGGACCAGGAGACACTATAACAATAATTCAGACTGTAAACAACAGGTCTTCTGCAACTCAGACTCTGGTCAGGCCCTCGATAACTGATATGGTAATAGGCAATGGTATTATAAGCACCGGCACAGCTGATGCATCACGCACATCAGGCCCTACGCCCGCTTCTGTAACTATTGCTTCTGGGAATTCCCAGACATATCAGTGGACATATACAGCAAGCGGTTTAGGAAGCCTTAAATTCTGTAACTCTGCGAGAAATATTGATTCCACTGCCACATCCCTGTCTTCCTGTTCGAATACTGTTTCAGTTGGAGATTTTACTGCGAATATCTTGATATCTCCTGTTCAGGTTGTATCGAGCCAGCAGGTGACTGTCAAAATGACCGTGACAAACAATGGTTCTACAACTCTCAATAATATCACACCCACTCTTAACCCTCCTACATTTAATCCGCCTACTGACCCTTTAGCTGGTTATACAAAGATTTCAGGTCCTGTCCCTGGTAATCTTGGAGGTCTTGTTCCAGGTGAGTCTGACATTTTTCAATGGATATATGAAATTACAGGTAGTGTTGATACAACCTTTACATTTTCAGGTTATGCAGAAACCGGAACTGGCCTGAGAACGACTCCAGACCCTGCAATCTCTAATCAGGGTATAATTTCAGCATATTCAGTAGAGGTTTCTCCAGATACGATTTGTTCAGGAAGTACAAATGTAACTTTAACATTCAAAGCCTATAATCTGGGTGGCAGAGAACTGCAACAGATATTAATAAATACTCCGGATGCTGGTTTCGTCTATTCTTCAGCTTCTGGCGGCTGTACCACTAACTGGGCAGTATTGTCATCCGGATCTCCTACAAAAATTGAATTTTCAACATCATCTGACTATATCCCTATTGGGGGTTCCTGTGAATTTTCCGTGACTTATTCCGTTGTACCAACTGTTGCATCTAACACCGACTATAGTTTCAAAGTAGATATATGGGACCTTGACACACCTACCAATAAAAATCCGAGGGCCTCTATAGGAGTTATAGTTAAAGTGGCAGTATATTGTATCAATCTTTTAGCAATCCCTGATGTACTAGCTCCAAATTGTACTTCCACATTAGTAGCAACTGTTAACCCTGCACCGCCTGACGGAAGTGTATTGATATTCTCAGCATCCGCAGGAACTATATATGACGTAACAACCACAACAGGAGGTGAGGCACAGGCAATATACAGAGCACCAAACCCTTATGATCCAGCCTTTACAAGTGCAACAGTGACTGCTACATATAATGATATGTCAGCAGATACAGTTATAACTTTATGTGATCCAGCAGTACCTCCATGTCCTGAAGCTTGTAGTAGTTCTTATTTTAAAAAGATACAATGGCAAGAGGTTATGCCGTAGGTTATCTCTTAACCCAAAAAATGCATTTCAGTATAAAAAGAGTTGGTGGATTAATTAGTTGGACATATTCCTTTTGCTCCCTAGAGGGAAATTTTTACCCGTCACATGACTTATTCGCTCGAATTTTTAAACTCCCCCGTATACGGGTTACCCCGTTCTACGGGGTCAAACAGTAAAAATTCGTCCCGACTTCTCGGGAACGCTTATTTTGTCATGAAGGGTATCCCAAAAATTTCCCTATGTACGCTCAAGAAACATGCCCAACTATACAACATGTATACATGCTCCAAACGAATTTTTTGGGTTAACTAATGTCAGATTCAGTTGCTCTTAAGGCTTACAAACCCATTTTCAGGATTATAATCATATTTACTAAAGTCAACTTTTGAGTCAATTAAACTTTCTACATCCTCAAGACTTTCTGGATATTTCCCATTTGAAGCATAATAGGCTTGAACAGCGCTCCTCAAAGCATAAAGGTTTGCTTTTTCTCTGGCTTCCTGCCCTTTTTTGTAAGAATCGATCATGAGATCTCTATACTTTTCGACAGGGTTTTCGGGCTTCTGTTCACATGCAGCAAAGAATGATAAGACAGTCAGTATAACTAACTGGTAAAAAATAATCTTTAATGAAATCCTCAATATCTTGAATTTATTTGTAAATTCTTTTTTCATTGAGATATTTTATCACATATTGTTGATTCATTGTGTAGAATAGTCAGATGATCGAGTTATGGGTAATCCTTTCATTATTAACAGCATTTTTTATCGCAACGAGCGATGCACTTACAAAGAAGGCAATTGAAAAAAGCAATGAGTATTTAGTCGCCTGGTTCAGAATTCTGTTCTCGCTTCCGTTACTCATTTTTCTATGGTTATTTACTCCTTTACCTGAACTGGACATTGAATTTTTTAAGGCATTTTTTGCAGCTTTGCCAATTGAAATATTAGCAATCGTACTGTATATCAAGGCGCTTAAACTTTCACCTCTGAGCCTGACGCTTCCTTTTCTTGCATTAACACCGATATTCTTGATTTTTGTGCCTAATCTTATACTTGGAGAAAGGGTATCTTTTCTCGGAGGTATTGGGATTTTATTAATCGCATCTGGTAGCTATCTGCTGAATATCGGCGAGATAAGAAAAGGAATACTTGAGCCATTTAAGGCAATTTCAAAAGAGAAAGGCTCTGTATTGATGATTTGTGTTGCTTTTCTTTATAGCATCACGGCGACTCTGGGAAAGATGGCTATAGAGCATTCTTCACCCTTATTTTTTGGTATTACTTATTTCATTGCTTTAACTATCTTTTTTGCTCCAGTTGGTTTATGGATGGGCAGGGCTGACTTGTATTCCTTTATCTCTGAAAGAAGATATAAAAATATAGTTTTACCCGGGCTGTTTTTTGCGTTAATGATTGTTTGTCATATGTTCGCAATTATGCTCACAAAGGTTGCTTATATGATATCTGTGAAAAGGGTAAGTATTCTGATTGGAGTGATTTACGGTTATATACTTTTCAGAGAGGAAAACATAAAAGGGAGGATTACAGGTGCTCTGTTGATGTTTATCGGATTTGTTATGATTGTGAATGCAAAATAATAAAATGGTAACGTTAATCAATAACAAAAGCAGTTTTGTTTGTCGGTTACATCTGTCGTGTTTTATGAGCTCCGCGCTATACCTTTACCTATATCAGTACCTGTCTTTTTCTTCAGTGCCTATTGCCTACTGCTTACTTACTACTTTTCTTATTATCCAATGACCAATGACTAATGACCGATGACCAATGACTTTGACAGATAGGTTCCAAGGCGGATAACCGAAAACGTTTGAAGATAAACCTTTTTTAGGAATATTCTGATAGAATTGAAAAGACTGCTGCATTCCATCCTTCCGGCCCAATTCCATCTGCCTTTATAATTTTAGGAATTATTATTTGTGGATCATATTCGCCATCAGGTTTTTTTACTATTATTGCCTGGTTGACCTTTTTCAGCATCGGGATGTCATTTGTGCTGTTTCCAAGTGCCAAGGTCAAAATATCCCCGAATTTCCTTTTATATAGTTCAATCAAAATCTCTACTGCTTTTCCCTTATCGCTTCTGCCCAGGATATGAAAAAATCTGCTCCGGGTAAAATTGAGTCCTTTTGATTTAATTGAAGCAAGAAGGGCATTGAGATTTTGTTCGTCACCGTTAAATATGAACGGTTCGTCAAAGTCTCTCTCCTTAGCCATCACTGCTTCTTCGATACTCAGACCAGCAATATGAGCAACTTCTTTTTCAGACATATCTCCAAATCCCCTGACATCAAAACCTTCTTTCCTTAACGATTTGATGGCCTTTCTTAGTTCAGAATAGCTTACACTTAGGGTAATAACATAATAGTCTTTTTCCTCGTTAAATTTGAGAGTAGTGTCCTGAAATTTGAATGTAAGAAAGTCTTTTGGAATAAAAATACCTCCGCCATTTTCAGATATAAAAGGATAATTATTATCAAGCTTCTTTCTGTAATACTCGATTTCCTTTCTTGATTTACTTGAACAGATGACTAGGGGAATCTCTTTTTGTTTTAATAACTTAAGTGCAGGAAACGCCTGTTCAAAAGAATATGTTGAATAGTCGAGTAGTGTGCCGTCAAGGTCTGTAAAAATTATGATTTTTTTCATTCGATTATTACTATATGAAGGTCCATTACATTTGTTCCAGTTGCTCCTGTAATGAAGAGACTGTCGATCTTCTTAAAGAAGTTATAGGAATCATTGTTCCTTAAATATTCTTCAGGGTCAAGGCCAGAAGCTTTTGCTTTTGAAGCAGTAAGTCCATCTGAAAAGGCTCCTGCTGCATCTGTTGGGCCATCTGTTCCATCTGTACCTGCTGAAAGGAATGATATCCCTTCAATACCTTCTATCTCTATAGCAAAGGACAGGGAAAGTTCCATATTTCTTCCACCAAGACCATTGCCCTGTACAGTGACGGTTGTCTCTCCTCCTGAGACTAAACAGAGTGGACCTTTGAAATTATTTTTTTTCTTTAACTTCTTCACTTTTTCAGCAAGCCATTTTCCGACTTCTCTGGCTTCACCGGTAATCTGCACGGAAATAATTTCTGCAGAAAATCCGATTTCTTCAGCTTTAGATTTTGCAGCTTCAATAGCTTTTCTATTACTGCACAGGATTATGTTTTCAACCTTCTCAAATACAGGATTGTCTGCTTTTGGGGTTTCAGGAAGGAGGGCGTTTACACCTTTATTCAGCACGTCGATTATAGGATGTGGAGTTTTATTCAACACATTATATTTTCTAAGTACCTTTACAGCATCCTGATATGTCGTTGTATCAGGAGATGTGGGGCCAGATGCAATGACGTCCAGTCTGTCACCAATTACATCCGAGAGTATTAAAGATATTATTTTTGCAGGGTAGATAGTTTCTGCAAGTCTGCCTCCTTTAACCCTTGATATGTGTTTTCTGACCGTATTGATTTCATATATATCTGCACCTGCATTAAGCAGCAGCCGGGTGATACTCTGTTTTTCGTCTATTGAAATGCCTCTGTAGGGAGCGACTAGAAGGCTGGAGCCGCCTCCGGATATCAGACAGACTGTTAGGGTATTTTCGCCTGTATCTTTTAAGAGTTTTAATATTTCCTCAGTGCCTTTCAATCCGTTTTCATCAGGGACAGGGTGTCCGGCTTCATAAATATCCATTTTTTTAAGTTTATCTTTACCGGAATGACCATATTTTGTAATCAAAATCCCTGCATCAATCAAATCCAGCATATAATCTTCCATTGCTTTTGCCATGGGGTATGATGCCTTGCCAAAGCCTATAACCATGAGTCTGTTAAAATCGCCATTTTGATACAGAGAGCGAATTCTTTCTGAATGAAGTTTTACCGACTTATAAGGGTCGACAGCTTTTAAAGATGCGTAAAATATTTCATGTGCAGATTTTCTGTTATTTAAATATCCCATATAAAACATTATACTAGACGATACTGATTTTTTCTTGACCACCTGAATTTTAGCCTATATAATGAATTTGAACAGATAGATATATATTTCACCTTCCCAGTGACGCATACAGGGGGTTAAAATGGCAGACTTTTTTCAGACAGGTGTAGTGGCTACCTTTCACAAGCTCGGAAAGACAAGTATTGAAAAGATAGAGTCAGAATTAACCTGGTATTCGCAGGAAAGGCCAATAGTACTTGTTTTGCCTTCACTTTATAGCGAACTCGAAGGGGATGCCTTAAAAGGGATTGTACGGGAACTGAAGGAAGTTAAGTATATCGACGAGATTGTGGTTACACTCGGACCTACTACAGAGGAAGAATTCATACGAGCTAAAGAATTTTTCTCCGTTCTTCCCCAGAAAACGAAGTTAATATGGAATACAGGGCCCAGAATAAGCGAGATATACAGAGCTATTGAAGCTACAGAGCTTCCTACTGGAGAGCAAGGAAAGGGAAAGGCTGCATGGATATCATACGGTTATATCCTGTCTCAATTGAAATTCCATGCTATTGTCCTTCATGATTGCGATATTCTTACTTACAGCAGAGAAATGCTTGCAAGGTTGTGCTATCCTATTGTAAATCCAAACCTCGATTATCATTTTTGTAAAGGATATTACAGCAGGGTAACAAACAAAATGCACGGCAGGGTGACAAGACTTCTTGTAACGCCACTTATAAGGGCAATACAGATAATTATTGGCTATCATCCTCTCCTTATATTTTTTGACAGCTTTAGATATCCGCTTGCAGGTGAATTCGCAATGGATGTTGATCTGGCACGTGTGAACAGGATTCCCGGTGACTGGGGTCTTGAAGTTGGCATGCTTGCTGAGGTTTATAGAAATACAGCTCTGAGGAGGGTTTGTCAGGTTGATATAGCAGAAAATTATGAACATAAACATCAGGAACTGTCTCCTGAAGATGCTTCGAAAGGTCTTCACAAGATGTGCGTTGATATCTCTAAGTCCATATTCAGAACACTGGCTTCAGAAGGTATAGTTTTCAATGAAGGATTATTCAAAACGCTGGTTGCAACTTATGTAAGTACAGCGCAGGATTTGCTGAAAAGATACGAGGATGATGCAGCAATAAACGGTCTTTTTTTTGACAGGCACGATGAAAGTCTGGCTGTAGAGACATTTACGAACGGAATAAAAAAAGCTGCAGAAATAATTATGGAAGACCCTCTCGGAGTACCTTTGATTTCGAGTTGGGACCGGGTGACGTCAGCCATTCCTGATATTCTTGTTAAAATAAAAAATGCTGTTGAAGAAGACAATGCGTGATAATGTAATAGAAAAAATAAATGGATTACTTAACTGAAATTGTATGATTTTTTTTTATAATTGGTTTGTAAAAATTAATTGAAAGTTTTATGGTTAAAGAGGATAATAAAATTAATAAGTTTTTACCCCGATTAGAAATTATTGATATTTTCTTCTGACGGGGTTTACTAATTTTTTAAAAATTATAAGTGTTTTTTTGAAATTTCATCTTAAAAAGGAGGAAAGTGAATGAATTTCTGGGAAAAGGTTCAGAAGGATTTAAAGAAGGGATTTAAAGAGGGTGTTGAAGTAGTTAAAGAGGGTGCTACTTTTGTGAGAGAGAGGGCTGAAGAACTTACTGTAGAGGGCAAAAAACGTTACAGGATATATGAACTTAAGTCAAAGGTTCAGAAGGAAGTCGCAGAACTTGGCGGAAGGGTTTATGACCTGAGTGCAAGGGTAAAGAACCCCATGCCTGACAGTAAAGTGAAGACAATTATAACAAGAATCAAAAATCTCGAGACACAGATAAAGAAACTAGAAGGAAAGCCTAAAGTAAAGGCTAAATCCAAAAGAAAGTCTGTAAAACGTACCACTAAGGCAAAGGCTAAATAAATCAATTTCAAATTAGACCCTGTTATAAAAAATAAAAAGAATTTCTAACGGATTATAGTCATTGTGCTGTAATCTGTTTAAGGTTCTCCGAATCTGAAAAGATAAAATCTGGACAGATAAGAATTCCGAATATACTCAGAATAAATTAGTAGAAATAAGTAGAGATAAACAGAATCCTGTAGCCTCACTGGGTCCACAGATAGTCTTTGTGGATCCAGCCAATATTGTCCCATTCGTCTTTTAATTTTACCCATGCACCCTTTCTTTCGAGAATCCTGAAAGAGTAATATTGTGTTACAGGACTTACGGGACTTTTGGAGTAATTCGTGCCGGGACCTGTTCTTACATTAACTTCATCTGCCTTTACAGCAGCACAATTATATTTATCAGTAACGAGTTTCTTATGTATCCAATTAACATCTCCATCGATATCTTTTACAGCATACCACTCACCTGATGTAGATGTGCCAACCTTTAGAAATGGCATATATTTAAAAATTTCCCATACTATTTCGTAACTTGTTCCTGGTCCGGATCTTAAGTTTGCTTTAGGCACATCAATACATAAGGCATTTACATTGGTTGCAACAATAATGACAGATAATAACATGCATGATATAGTGATTGCTTTTTTCATGGTTGCCCCCCTTTAGTTATTATTGTTGTAACTTCAATTTTATAATTTCTTAATTAACTAATTATACAGCTTTAAATAATAATGTCAAATTATAAAATCAATCTGCAAGAAATATTAACGGATTTCAGGCTTTTTAAAATTGTTTTTACCAGGGCTCAATAATATGAAGCTCCGCAAGCTTACGCATGCGGTATCTCTTGTTTCTTCGATCTGCCGAAGCATAAGAGAAAGCCTAGCATTCATCCACGGGTTTATGCCTGCCTGCTCGCCTCGATTCGGCGAAGCGGCATGGCTCGCCTATGGTCTTCTGCGAAGATGAATAAATTAATTTATGAAGAGAAAAAAATTTGTTTTGCAGGAAAGACAGTTCCATATGAGTGGAATATTGTCGAAAGGTTGACTCTAAATAGAGTAACTTATAGAATATACATAATTATAGAAAGGGTATTTGGGGTAGATGAAGAAAATATTTACAGTTACAATTTTACTGTTAATAGCATTTTTAATAACTATAATATCAAATTCTAAATTTATTAATAGAAAAGAAAATGTTAGTACTGAAGAGACTCAAGAATATCGTGAAATAAAAGGGAGTATCAAGAAAGGAGAAACACTTTTTGATATTTTTAAAAGGTACGGTATTAGCATCACTGAACTTTTCAGCTTAAAAGAGGCATCTGCAGATGTTCATAAATTAAGATACTTATATCCAGGCCGCCCATACAGGATAGTATTAAACAGTAATAACCAGATTGATTCCTTTGTATACTGGCTAAATGATGATACAATTTTAAATATTATTCGTACTGAATCAGGCTTTTACGCAAACAAGGTTGCGGTAGAATACGAAAAAAAGATAAAGCATATAAGAGGCATAATTAAGGACAACCTCATCTCATCTATGGGGGATAGCAGAGAGAGTATTATGATAGCACATCAGCTTTCAGATATTTTCGCATGGGATATAGATTTCACGACTGATCTAAGAAATGGTGATGTATTTAAAATTGTTGTCGAAGAACTTTATCTGGATGGTAAATTCAGAAAATATGGTGATATACTCTCTACCGAGTTTAGAAATAATGGTGAAGTTTATTACGCTTACAGATTTGAATACAATGAAAAGGCTGACTACTTTAATGCTGAAGGGAAATCGGTTAGAAAGGCCTTTCTTAAGGCACCACTGAATTTTAGGCGTATAAGCTCTGGTTTTACTTCAAGACGTTTACACCCGATTTTAAAAATCTACAGGCCGCATCACGGGCTTGACTATGCAGCTCCAAGAGGAACACCTGTCTCTGTAGTTGGCGACGGAACTGTTGTTTTTGCAGGATACAAGGGAAGGTATGGTAAACTTGTATTAGTAAGACATCCAAACGGGTATAGGACATATTACGGCCATCTATCGAGAATAGCAAAGAATATTAAAAAGGGTGCAAAAGTTGAACAGGGCCGTACTATTGGCTATGTAGGTGCAACAGGTCTTGCTACAGGGCCTCATCTACATTATGAGATGAGGTTAAATAATAAACCCATTAATCCTTTTAAAGTTAAAATACCCAGTGGAAAATCAATACCCAGGACATCAATGGCAGAGTTTAAAAAGTTCAAAAATAAAATGAATATAAGGCTTGCTTCAATTAAACCTCCTGTTTTTGCTTCCACTAAGGAAAAAAAAGATAATAAGATTTAGAAGGATTCCTGAAAAAAAAGTACATCTCAATGAGGGAAGGCAATGGCAAGAAGAACTAAAGCATTTGAATTCAAACAATGTGTAACCATTCTTAAATCGACGGGCAAGAAGGCTAAAAATCTGAAAGAATTAAGAGACTTGATATCCGTGATTAGTGATGATTCCATTTTTCATCATACATATCAGTATTTTTTAAAAGGACATGTACACGAATACACCAATGACTTTGCCCACTGGGTAGGTGAAAGTCTTGAGGAAAGAGTATTGGAAGAGCATCTTTCAAATATAGACCCATACATTTACAAAAATATCAGTCAACTTAGGAAAGAACTGCTGAATGTAATAGACGATTATCTAAATAACTTTCCTCAACCAAGGGAAGCAATACATGGTGAAGAATTTTTTTTCAATGCACCAATAACCATTACATTCCCTATAGGCATTATGGCAAAGAACCTTGCAGAATTCTTAATAGCTGTTAAATACATTGATTACGGTGCAATATATTATCACTTCTATGAGGCAAGGGTGCGCCTTGGTGGTGGCATAGATGATTTTTCACTTTGGGTTGAACAGGTTCTTAAGAAAAAGGAACTTGCCGATAAGATAAGGGCGATTGACCCTTTCATGCACAGCATAGACGGGATAAGGGAACATATAGTAGAGGTTGTTGAAGAGGAAGTAAGACAGGGGATGGAGGTAGTAAAAAAATGATTGACCAGTATTCAGGAATAGCACCCAGTGGTGATTTAGTGCTTCTGAAGATTCTCGGCGAAAGACTTAAAAACAGGTCTTTCCTTCATCTGAATTCCACCCGTGAAGGTGGCGGTGTAGCTGAAATATTACACAGAATGATTCCAATTCTTAAGGAACTGGGCATAGATGCAAGATGGGAAGTTATAGAAGGTGATGAAAAATTCTTTGATATAACAAAAAAGATTCACAATGCACTTCAGGGTAGACCAGGGAGAATTACGAAGGACATGTGGCGTTATCATCTTGAAGTTAACAGGGATAATGTTAAAAAACTTAACCTTGATGCAAATATGGTTTTCGTTCACGACCCACAGCCAGTACCCCTTATTAAGTTCAAAAAGAGAGGGAAATGGATTTGGCGATGCCATATAGATTTATCGAACCCTGTAAAGGAGGTTTGTGATTATCTCAAGCGATATATTGATAAATACAATGCAGCTGTTTTCTCAGTACCAAAATTTTCAAGGGCAATGCCGATAGATGAGTTTTTCATTCCACCTTCAATTGATCCACTTAGTGAGAAGAACAGGGAGTTATCAGAACAGGAGATAAATGAGAAGGTTGAAAGGTTAAGAATCCCTGTTGACAGGCCTATAATTTTACAGGTCTCAAGATTTGACAGATTCAAAGACCCTCTTGGAGTAATAAAGGCATATAGAATCGTCAAGAAGTATAATGATTGCGTTCTTATTCTTGCTGGGAGCCCGGCTACAGACGACCCTGAAGGTGAAGTGGTCCTGAACGAGGTCAGGGAAAATACAGCCAATGACCCTGATATTCATATCCTTCTTTTGCCGCCTTTCAGTGATAAAGATATAAACGCATTGCAGAGTATAGCGACAGTTGTCCTTCAGAAGTCTCTGAAGGAAGGTTTTGGACTGACTGTTTCCGAGGCTATGTGGAAAGGAAAACCAATATTGGGAGGTGCTATAGGAGGCATACCTCTTCAGATAGTACATGGCATTACCGGTTTTCTTGTACATTCAGTAGAAGGTGCAGCATTCAGGATAAGACAGTTCCTTAATAATCCAGACATGGCAAAAAGGATGGGTGAAAGAGGCAGAGAGTATGTAAGAAAAAATTTTCTCATAACAAGGCAGATAAGAGATTATCTATCTGTATGGTATTCCCTTGAGAAAAGGGGCAAAAACATCCTCGAACTCTAATGGTTAAAGTATTGAAGTCCTTCATAGAAGAAGATTTTTCCGATGAGACCCTGATAGTGGTATCAAACAGGGAGCCATATATCCACAAAAAGACAGGTTCGGTAATAAAGGTCGAAATGCCGGCTGGTGGGCTCGTATCAGCCATAGATAATGTCCTGAATATTACAGGAGGGATCTGGATTGCATGGGGTAGTGGAAGTGGTGATAAGGAGGTTGTCGACAAAAGAAACTGCATAAAGGTGCCTCAGGAAAATCCTTCATACTCTCTTAAAAGAGTGTGGCTAAGCCAAAAAATAATAGAAAACTATTATCATGGATATTCCAACAGGGTATTGTGGCCTTTATGTCACATCGCTCTTGACAGAATATACTTCCGGAAGAGATTTTGGAGTGATTACAAACACGCTAACAGAGCCTTTGCTGAAGCAGTTCTTGAAGAAGCCGATGATAACCCAGTGATATGGATTCATGATTACCATTTATGTCTTACACCAAAAATTATTAGAGAGAAGAAACCGGGATTAACCATCGCACATTTCTGGCATATTCCATGGCCTGACTGGAGTGTTTTAAGAGTCTGCCCCCAGTCAAAGGAAATCATTGAAGGTTTATTAGGGAATGATCTCATGGGATTTCAGATTCCCCTTTTTGTAAAGAATTTTTTAAGCTGTGTTAAAGAGTGCCTCGATGCTAAAATCGACTACCGAAACTCAACTGTCACTTATAATGGACACATTACAAGATTGGGTGTATTTCCAATAAGTATCGACTACGATGATTTTGATTTTATGGCATCGTCCCGCAGAACCGTCAGGTTAATGAGAAAAATAAAAGACAGATATAGACTTGAAGACAGCTACATTGGAATTGGTGTTGATAGGCTTGAATATACTAAAGCACTGATAAAGAGGCTTCAGGCTATTGATCTACTATTGGAAAGAAACGAAAGCCTAAGGAAAAAGTTCACTTTCATTCAGGTTGCAGTACATACCAGAAAGAAGGAGCCTTACCATAGCTATAAACAGATTGTTGAAGAATTTATTTCAAGGATTAACCTTAAATATTCGACAAAGGACTGGAAACCAATAATTTACATTGATACAAAGATTGAACATAAAGACCTTGTTGCCTATTATAGAATGTCTGATATCGGAGTAATAAGCTCTATGTACGATGGAATGAATCTTGTCGCAAAGGAATACATTGCCTCACAAGTTGATAAAAATGGCGTGCTTATTCTGAGTGAACTTACCGGAGCAGCAGAGGAACTGCATGGAGCAATACTTGTAAATCCATATGACATCGAGGAATTCTCAAACTCTCTTAAAAAGGCACTTAGAATGTCTGATGAAGAAAAGGCAGGCAGATTGTCAGTGTTACAGAGACATGTCAGGGAAAATGACATTTACAAATGGATTCAGGATATTCTTCATGATCTTTTAAAGATCTCCTGCATGAAGAGGCAGGAATGTAGTTATCTACTGGGACATATCGACAATATAAAAGATAAACTTAAAAGAAATAAAATCTTTCTATTCCTTGATTACGATGGTACCCTGACCCCGATCGTTGAGTCACCGGATAAGGCATTTATTTCAGATACTATACGTTCTTTAATCGTCAGGCTCAAGAGACATATCCCTATCGCCATAATAAGTGGCAGAAGCCTAGCTGATTTAAAAGAAAAAGTTGGAATTGATGACATAATTTTGGCCGGGAATCATGGCGCTGAGATATGGGATGGGAAAAAGACAGTTATAGATCAACAATCTTTGGTCAATAGAAAATTGATCAAGGAGTTTATAAACAAACTGGAAAATACATTATCCCACATTGACGGCTTATTTATAGAGGATAAGGGTGTTACTGCTAGTATACATTTCAGGAAGATGAAAACAAAGAACCTGCCAGAATTTTTTGACTTCTTTTCAAAAATATCAGTACAATATGAAAATTCATTTAAAATTACTTCAGGTAAAAAGGTATTCGAGATAAGGCCTATTGATGCATGGAATAAAGGTGATGCAGTTGAATGGATACTAATAAATAAGGGTAAAAGAAAGTTGCCGGTTTATATAGGCGATGACGCTACCGATGAAGATGCTTTCAGAAAGATAAGGGGAAAGGGCATTAATGTTTGTATCGGGGGAAGTCCGGAAGCAGAATATTATTTAAAGACACAGGGAGAGATAAAAAATTTTCTCCAGTGTCTCTTAAAAAGGCTATTATAAGTTCTTCTCTTTTCTAATTTAGTTGTAAAAAATGCAATTCTTTTTAATTTTTAATCTTTACCTTTAGCAAACTAAAAGGCTACGTCTTACGGTAACGGTTACGATGCCCGTTTTGGTTGTCGGTTACGTCTGTCGTCCTCGTTTATCTTAGTCTTTACCCGCCTCTAGTTTTCAATCTTCAATATCCAAATTTCAATTTTCAATCCCTAAATCCCTCAATTCCTTAATCTTCAATTTTCTTTTTGCTTTACTCCTTACTCCTCACTCCTCACCCCTCACTCCTTACTCCTCACTTTTTACTCCGTGCGTTTAGCGCTAAGGTCTATTCTACTTAATATTCTTGTGATATTCCTGAAGGCTCCGGACTTGGCCACTTCCCTGTCTGAGTGCACTAATACCTTTGGCAGCTGCAATCGCTGCTGAGGTGGTAGTGATAAAAGGTACTTTATATTTGATCGAGGTTTTTCTTATATAGGAATCGTCTATTAAGCTCAACCTGCCGGCGGGTGTATTAACAACTAATTGTATCTCTCCGTTCTTTATTGCATCGGTAATATTGGGCCGACCTTCGTGTATCTTTAAAATAGGCTCTGAATTAATTCCATGTTTAATTAGATGTTTGTGCGTTCCTTCCGTGGCTCTTATTTTGAATCCGAGTTCTGCAAAGCGGCGAGCTGTCTCAAGCGCACCAGGCCGGTCTCGTTCAGCAACTGTAATCAGTACAGTACCTTCAAGTGGCAGACGCTGGTTGGCTGCTTCCTGTGACTTGTAAAAAGCAAGGCCAGCATTATCAGCCAGGCCAAGAACCTCACCGGTTGAACGCATCTCAGGTCCTAGTACAGGATCTACTTCCGGGAACATATTAAAAGGAAATACAGCCTCTTTTGCACCAAAATGTGGTATAAGATTTGTTTGTATATTTAGTTCACTAAGCTTTTTCCCAAGTATTATCTGAGTTGCAAGGCGCACCATCTGAATGTTACAGACCTTGCTTACTAATGGGACAGTGCGGCTTGCACGGGGATTCGCTTCCAGAACATATAAAGTGTTATTAGCAATGGCATACTGGATGTTCATCAATCCCACAACATTGAATTGTACTGCAATTTTTGTTGTATAATCCTGAATAGTTTCAATATGTTTTTGAGGAATACTTACAGGGGGGATTACGCATGCTGAGTCACCTGAGTGTACACCTGCGAGTTCAATATGTTCCATGACTGCTGGAACAAAGGCCTCTATTCCATCAGCAATAGCATCTGCTTCTGCCTCTATTGCATTCTCCAGGAACTGTTCAATCAGTATTGGGCGCTCGGGTGAAACTTCTACTGCTACCTGGACATATTCCTTGAGCATTTCTTCATCATACACAACTTCCATTGCCCGTCCGCCAAGAACATATGAGGGCCGGACAATCAAGGGATAGCCAATTTCGTCAGCAATTTTAAAAGCCTCCTCAACTGTGCTGGCCATGCCGGATAAGGGTTGCGGGATTCCTAATTCTTTTATGATCTGGCGAAAACGGTCTCGGTCTTCAGCGAGATCTATTGTTTCCGGGCTCGTACCAAGAATTTTAACACCCTCTGCTGCGAGTTCTGCAGCAATGTTAAGAGGTGTCTGTCCGCCGAACTGGACAATTACACCTTCAGGCTTCTCTTTCTCGTAGATGGACAGAACATCTTCAATGGTCAGTGGCTCAAAGTACAGCTTGTCTGAAGTGTCATAGTCAGTCGAAACTGTCTCAGGATTACAGTTGACCATAATTGACTCATAGCCTTCATCACGAAGTGCGAAAGCTGCATGCACACAACAGTAATCGAATTCAATTCCCTGTCCGATACGGTTAGGGCCTCCACCGAGCACCATAATTTTACGGGATCGGTTCACTTTTACTCTATCTGGCGCATTGTATGTTGAGTAATAATAGGCTGCGTTTTCAACGCCACTTACAGGTACTGCATCCCATGCTTCAACTACATTTAATGCAGTACGTCCTTTACGGATATCCAGCTCAGGAACTTTAAGTATCTGCGAGAGGTACTTGTCAGAAAAACCGTCTTTTTTAGCCTTTATGAGAAGTTCATCCGGTGGGAGCTTGCCTTTGTATTTAAGCAGCTTTTCCTCTAACTCTACAAGTTCTTTCATCTGTTCAATGAACCATGGTTTGATATACGTGCGTTCATAGAGGGAGTTTATGTCTGCTCCCTTTCGAAGTGCCTCGTACATGATGAATTGCCTTTCGCTTGATGGCTCACGGAGCAAGTCTATTAACTCATCCAGGGTCTTCTGATGGAAGTCTTTTGCAAAACCAAGTCCGTAGTGGTTATTTTCGAGTGAACGGATAGATTTATGGAAAGCTTCCTTGTAAGTTTTACCGATGCTCATAACTTCGCCTACTGCCCTCATCTGAGTGCCGAGCCTGTCTTCGACACCTTTAAATTTTTCAAATGCCCAGCGGGAAAATTTGACTACCACATAGTCACCTGAGGGAGTATATTTTTCCAGTGTGCCATCTCGCCAGTATGGAATCTCATCAAGTGTGAGACCACCTGCAAGCAGGGATGACACAAATGCGATAGGGAAGCCGGTAGCCTTTGACGCAAGTGCTGATGAGCGGGATGTACGGGGATTAATTTCTATTACCACAACACGGCCGGTTTTGGGATCGTGAGCAAACTGAATATTGGTGCCGCCGATGACCTCGATAGCATCTATAATGTCATATGAATATTTCTGCAGAAGTTTCTGCAATTCCTGATCGATAGTCAACATAGGGGCAGTACAGAAGGAATCACCTGTATGAACACCCATGGCATCAACATTCTCGATAAAGCAGACAGTGATCTTCTGGCTCTTAGCATCACGTACAACTTCAAGTTCCAGTTCTTCCCATCCAAGAACTGATTCTTCCACGAGCACCTGTTCGACAAGGCTGGCTGTCAGTCCACGAATAGCTATCGTACGAAGTTCCTCCATGTTGTACACAAGTCCTCCGCCGGTACCCCCGAGTGTATAGGCTGGACGAATTACTACCGGAAAGCCAAGTTTATCGGCAATGATTTCTGCCTCTTCAGCACTACGTGCTATTTCGCTTCTTGGCATTTCAATGCCGAGACGCTTCATGGTCTCTTTAAAGACCAGACGGTCTTCACCGTGTTCAATAGTATTAACATTTACTCCGATTAGTTTAACATTAAACTTCTGAAGTATTCCCTTCATTGCAAGTTCAGATGCTATATTAAGTCCTGTCTGGCCGCCAAGGTTGGGGAGCAGCGCATCTGGCCGTTCTTTCTTGATAATTTCTGAAACATATTCAAAATTAAGTGGCTCAATATACGTAACATCCGCCATACCTGGATCGGTCATGATAGTAGCAGGATTTGAATTCACAAGAAGTATCTCGTAACCGAGTTTTCTAAGAGCTTTGCATGCCTGGGTCCCGGAATAGTCAAATTCGCAGGCCTGGCCTATAACGATCGGTCCAGAACCAATTATCATAACCTTCCTGATGTCATCACGTATGGGCATATGTGTCTCCTTAAGATGCGGTTTATTATGACATTAAAGCCATATTATTAAATACAGGATAAATTATAAATTTACCCTGTAACCCTTTTTTTGCAAATATTCCTTGACATCCCTGATGCTTAAGATGCGGTAGTGAAAAACAGAAGCAGCTAACAAAATCTCTGCACCTCCCTGAAAAACCGCTTCATAAAAGTGCTCAAGTTTTCCAGCACCGCCTGATGCGACTACCGGCAGGTCTACAGCATCTGAAATGGCTTTCGTAAATTCCAGATCATAGCCGGCTTGAGTTCCATCTCCATCCATACTTGTTGGCAGAATTACTCCTGCACCGAGTTCCTGACACTGTTTGGCCCAGGCTACAGCATCTTTTCCTACAGGTTTGGAACCGCCTGAGACAACAAGCTCAAATCCGGATGGCATTTCCTTGTTCCTTCTTGAGTCGATGGCAACAGTAACTTTATCTGAACCGAATGTCTCTGATGCCTGACTGATCAGCTCAGGGTTTCTGACAGCAGCGCTATTCATGGAAATCTTGTTAGCACCGGCATTTAGGACTATTTCAATGTCTTCCAGTGTTGAAATGCCGCCACCCACTGTCAGAGGAATATCTATGACAGATGAGACATTCTTGATCCATTCCAGCCTGGTCTTTCTGTTTTCAACGGTTGCTGCGATATCAAGCATGGCAAGCTCATCGGCTCCTTCCTTTTGATAGAATGCTGCATTTTCAACAGGATCACCGGCATCTCTGAGATTTACAAAGTGTATTCCCTTAACTACACGACCTTCTTTCATATCAAGACATGGCATGATTTTTATGATGCTCACAGGATCTCCTTGATTATTATATTTACTGACAGGTTAATATGTGTGTCAATTTCCAAATTGATATTTATATTTTAATCAGGTCTTGGTCTATGATAATAAACGCTTTAGAATAAAAATGCAATTAATGATTTGGAATAATTTTTTTAGTGCTGATGGTGACAATACACTCATACCCGGAAAATAACATTATATAAAGGCTGTTTTAAAATAGGTTATAATATGACCAGAAATTTCTAATAATTGCATTTTAAATAAGGATAAACGCAAAGATTTGATAATTTTGAAGCTATTTTAAAGCATACGAAGAATATTAATCACTTTTTATACTTATGGATAAATTTCAAAATTTAAAAGAAAAATTAAATGAGAATCGGAGCTAATTATCTCGGAGAGGGAAGATGCGAGTTTGTGGTCTGGGCTCCACTTTTAAAGGCTGTATCTGTTAAGATTGTTTCGCCTGCTGAACGCATAATACCTATGGAGCAGGACAACAGGGGATACTGGAAGACCGTGGTTGAGAATGTTTTTCCCGGATCACTATATCTGTACAGGCTTGAAAATGAAAAGGAAAGGCCTGATGTATCATCCCACTTTCAGCCGAATGGAGTCCATGGCCCATCTCAGGTAATTGAGCATAAAGCATTTAAATGGGAAGATTGGGACTGGAAGGGAATCCCCCTGTCTGAAATGATTATGTACGAGCTTCATATCGGAACATTCACATCTGAAGGAACTTTTAATTCGTTAATTCCCCGTATTGCTGAACTTGGAGAGATTGGAATAAATGCCATAGAGTTAATGCCTGTGGCTCAATTCCCAGGAGAGAGAAACTGGGGATATGATGGGTCTTTTCCATTTGCAGTTCAAAACTCATATGGTGGACCTGGAGGACTTAAGATATTTGTTAATGAGTGCCACAAAAAAGGTGTAGCTGTCATAATTGATGTAGTTTATAACCATCTTGGCCCTGAGGGTAATTATTTAACGGACTTTGGCCCTTATTTCACTAACAAATATCAGACACCATGGGGTATGACAATTAACTTTGATGATGCCTACAGTGACGAGGTAAGAAAATTTTTCATAGAGAATGCTATGCATTGGTTCAGAAATTACCATATTGATGCCCTTCGTCTTGATGCCATTCACGGAATTACTGATATGAGTGCCAAACCTTTCCTGAAGGAACTTTCAGAGAAAGTTGAAGAATTCTCAGACAAAAAGGGCAGGAAATTTTATCTTATTGCAGAAAGTGACCTGAACGATGCAAGAGTAATCATTCCAAGGGAAGCTGGAGGTTACGGATTAGACGCGCAATGGAATGATGACTTTCACCATTCTCTCCATACAATACTCACAGGAGAAAAAAATGGATATTATATGGATTTCGGGAAGATTGAACATTATGTAAATGCTTTAAGAGAAGGTTTTGTATATTCATGGCGGTACTCAGAATTCCGGAAAAGATATCATGGCAGTTCATCCAGAGAAAGGCCATGCAGTCAATTCATAGTATTTTCGCAAAATCATGACCAGGTAGGTAACAGAATGCTTGGAGAGAGGCTGTCAATATTGGTCGGTTTTGAGGCATTAAAACTCGTAGCAGGTGTTGTAATACTTTCTCCTTACATCCCGCTTCTATTCATGGGAGAAGAATACGGTGAAGAAACGCCTTTCCTTTATTTTATAAGTCACTCTGACCCGGATCTTGTTGAAGCTGTACTTAAAGGGAGGAAAGAGGACTTCGATACCTTCAGGTGGCAGGGTGAACCTCCTGATCCGCAGAGCATTGATACTTTTATGAAATCAAAAATAGACTGGGGGAAGAGGAAATCGGGTCATCAAAAAATTTTGTTGGAATTTTATAAACAGTTGATAAAATTAAGAAAAGAGATGCCGGCACTTTTCAGTCTCGAAAAGAATAACCTTGAAGTTATGGGTCATGAAGATGAAAAGGTTGTTTTTTTGAGAAGATGGAAGGATAATAACCATGTATTTATCATCTTTAATTTTAACAGTGAGGAAGTGACCTTGAAGGTTCATTTACCAGCTGGAAAATGGTCAAAGATTATGGAATCTTCGGATAGCTTGTGGGGCGGTCAGGGAATAATTCTTCCTTACATGATTTCAGATGGTGATGTAATAATTTTGAGAAATTATAGTTTTGCTATTTATATTAAGAGCGAAGGAATTGCCTTGTAATGGAGAAATATGTTTGCGTTCACGGTCATTTTTACCAGCCACCGAGGGAGAATCCCTGGCTTGAGGCAATAGAGATACAGGACTCTGCCCGTCCATACCATGATTGGAATGAGAGAGTGACTGCAGAATGTTATGCACCTAATACTGCTTCCAGAATTCTTGATAAGGAAAGCCGAATTATTGATATAGTCAGCAACTATTCAAGAATAAGCTTTAATTTTGGACCAACGGTTCTATCATGGATGGAGGTATATACTCCTGAGATATATCAGGCAATACTTGAGGTTGATAAGCAGAGTATTGAATGGCGAAACGGTCATGGAAATGCGATTGCACAGGTATACAATCATATTATAATGCCACTTGCCAATAGCCGGGATAAGCGTACACAGATACTCTGGGGCATAAGAGATTTCGAATACAGATTTAAGCGTTTTCCTGAAGGTATGTGGCTATCTGAAACTGCAGTGGACCTGGAGACACTTGATATTCTTGCTGAATCAAGGATAAAGTTCGTTATTCTTGCTCCACATCAGGCATCTCAGACAAGAAAGTTAGGTACTGGTAAATGGAAGGATGTTAGCGCTGAACGTATTGACCCAACAATGGCTTATCTATGCAGATTACCCTCTGGCCGCAAAATAAATATCTTTTTTTACGATGCACTGATATCCAGGGCAGTGGCATTCGAAAAGCTGTTGAATAAGGGGGAAGATTTTGCAAACCGTTTTTTAGATGGGTTTTCTGAGTCAATGCGGCAGCCACAGATTATAAATATAGCCACAGATGGAGAGACATATGGACATCACCACAGGTTTGGGGATATGGCCCTTGCTTATGCCATGAATTATATAGAGAATAATGGGCTGGCAATGATTACAAATTATGGTGAATATCTCGAAAAGTATCCCCCAACTCATGAAGTGCAGATATACGAAAATTCATCGTGGAGTTGTCTCCATGGTATAGAAAGATGGAGAAGCAATTGCGGCTGTAACACGGGTGTAAATCCTGACTGGAACCAGGAATGGAGAAAACCTCTGCGGGATTCTTTTGACTGGTTAAATGAGCAGCTGTCTTTCAGATACGAACATAAAATAAAGGAATATTTTTACGATCCCTGGCAATCACGGGATGATTATATTGAAGTTATACTTAACAGGTCGAAAGAGAATATTCATAACTTTATTAAAGGACACTCGAAAAGAAAATTAAATACTGATGAGATAGTCACTGTGCTCAATTTACTTGAGATGCAGAGACATGCAATGCTTATGTATACAAGTTGTGGTTGGTTTTTTGACGAGCTGTCAGGTATTGAGACTGTTCAGGTTATACAATACGCGGGAAGGGCGATTCAGCTATATGAATTAATGTCAGGTGATAAATCCCTGGAAGTTGCCTTCCTGGAAAAACTGGCTTTAGCGAAGAGCAATCTTACAGATAAGCAGGATGGCGCAAATATCTATAATAAATACGTAAAGCCTTCAATGATTGATCTCGAAAAAGTTGGTATACATTATGCTGTCAGTTCTTTGTTTGAAGATTATGAGGAGAAAACCAGGGTTTACTGCTACGAGGTGAACAGGGATGATTACCAGAAAGTGCAGGCTGGAAATATTCGGCTAGCTGTTGGCAAGATTTCAATATCTTCTGATATTACATGGCTGTCTGAAGACATAAGTTTCTGTATTGTACACTTTGGAAGTCATGCAATAAATGGCGGTGCACGCTCTTTTCAGGGAGAGGAAACTTATCAGAGAATGAAAGATGAGATGATAACATCATTCAGAACCGGCGATTTTGCAGAGATCGTGAGGTTGATGGATACTTATTTCGGAATGCATAACTATTCAATCAGGGATCTCTTCAGAGACGAGCAGCGCAAGATTTTGACACTTGATATCAGTTCTACATTAGAGGATCTTCAGTCAACTTTTCGCTCTATGTATGATAACAATAATGTTATGATGGGTTTTTTGCAAGAGGCAGGAATGCCAATTCCACTTGCATTTCATACTGCAGCAGAGTTTATACTTAATCTGGACATTCAAAAGATATTTAAAGAAGATGTAATGGATGCTGAAAGAATACAGCAAATCATAAATGATATTGAAAAGTGGAATGTATCATTGGATACCCTGGAACTGGAGTTTATAATCAGAAATAAGATCGAGGGATTAATGAACAGATTATTAAGGAGTCCATCAGATTTGCCCTTACTTATAGAAATAAAAGAGATGATTGAATTATTTAAAATTATTCCTTTAGAGATAAACCTCTGGCATGTTCAAAATGTTTATTATAAGGTAGCAACAGACTATTATAAAAATTTCCTTCTAAGGGCACGCTCAGGGGATCAGGATGCTTCAAGATGGATTAAGACATTCAGGAATTTAGGAGAGATACTGTTTTTTAATATTTCCTCGGTGCTTAAAGAAGAGTGAAATGAATGAGATACTGGATAAGGAAGGTTTGCTGCTACCAAGAATACCCGTTTCAACATACAGGCTCCAATTCAACAGTAAGTTTAAATTCCTAGATGTCAAAGATATTATCGGATACCTCCATGATCTTGGAATCTCCGATATTTATGCTTCTCCCTACCTAAAGGCTAAAAAAAACAGCATGCACGGCTATGATATCGTAGATCCCACAGTACTGAATCCAGAGATTGGCACGAAAGAAGAATATGATGAATTAATCAAAGAACTACATAAATATGATATGGGGCATATCCTCGACATTGTTCCAAATCATATGTGTATTGAGTGTAGTGATAATATGTGGTGGATGGATGTACTTGAAAATGGTCAGAGCTCAATTTATGCCCATTTCTTTGATATAGAATGGCAGCCTGTCAAAGATGAGCTAAAAAACAAAATACTAACTCCTATCCTGGGTGATTATTATGGAAATGTGCTTGAGAGACAGGAACTTATATTGAGTTTTGAAAGAGGTGCATTCTTTATAAATTACTTTGGAAATAAATTTCCGGTAAGACCTGAGACATATAACATGATATTAGAGTACCGAATAGAGGAACTTAAAAATCTTCTTTCAGATAAAAATCCTGATTTTGTTGAGCTTTTAAGTATTGTCACGGCTTTGAAACATCTGCCTCCATACACTGAAACTGACGGTGAGAAGATAATTGAGAGGAAGCGTGAAAAAGAAGTTGTTAAGAATCGTCTGAGGAGTCTTTACAGTCAGGCAATGGATATTAAAGCCTATATTGATGAAAATGTACAAATATTTAACGGAATGAGGAATGAACCTAAAAGCTTTGACCTTCTGGATAAGCTTCTTAGTGAACAAGTGTACAGATTTTCGAACTGGCGTGTTGCAGCCGAAGAGATAAATTACAGGAGGTTTTTTGATATAAACAGTCTTGGTGCAATTAGAATGGAAGACATTGATGTATTCAATGAAACACATAAATTGATATTTAAACTTATAAAAGAGAGGAAGATCACAGGTCTAAGGGTTGACCACCCTGATGGCTTATATGATCCTTCAGAATATTTTAAAAGGCTTCAGAAAAAATGTTTTATTCAAGTACGATTAGGTTTTTTCGAAAGAATGAAAGAAACAATGCCTTTACAACTTGAAAAGAATGACGTGGAAGCAGAGCTGTCAGTGCAATATGATGAAGCTTTATACTTAAATGAACAATATAAGCCATTTTACATTGTAGGTGAGAAGGTTCTTATAAGGTCTGAAAGAATACCTGAAGAGTGGTTGATTTTCAGCACAACCGGTTATTTCTTTATGAATTCGGTAAATGGTATTTTTGTAGATACGAAGAATGCAAAGGCATTCGAAAATATTTATACAAAATTCATAAAGACAAAAATCAATTTTCAGGATATTGTTTACGAAAGGAAGAAAATGTTGATGCAAGAAGCAATGTCCAGCGAAATTAATACTCTTGGCCATTACCTCAATCTCATATCAGAGAAGAGCAGGCATACAAGGGATTTAACACTGAATAGCCTTATAAAGGCAATAATTGAAGTTATAGCCTTTTTCCCCGTATATCGAACATATATAAACAGCAGGATTATAAAAGAAAGAGACCGCCAATATATAGAATATGCCATCTCAAAAGCAAAAAGACATAATCGGGCTATCAGTGAGTCTATTTTTAATTTTCTTATGGATGTATTTTTGCTTAATTTCCCGGAAGATTTAGAAGAAGAGGATAAGAAAGAATGGTTAGACATAGTTATGAGATTTCAGCAGTTGACAGGACCTGTTATGGCAAAAGGACTCGAGGATACTGCTTTTTATATATATAACCGCCTTGTTTCACTTAATGAAGTGGGCGGATATCCTGAGAGATTTGGCACAACACTTGAAGCTTTTCACGGGCAGAACATAGATAGAATTAAATACTGGCCCCATGCGCTTATAGCAACTTCCACTCATGATTCAAAGAGAAGTGAGGATGTAAGGGCAAGGATAAATGTACTTTCAGAGTTTCCTGAAGAATGGAAAAAACGGCTTAATCAATGGAGCCGGCTCAATAAGAAAAAAAGAATGATTGTGGACGGGCAGATTGCCCCAGACCTTAATGAAGAGTATTTTATATACCAGACTCTGATTGGTGCTTGGCCTTTGGATATAAGTGATGAGTCAGAATACGAAATTTTCAAAAAAAGGATAAAAGATTATATCCTGAAGGCGATAAGAGAATCCAAAGTCAACACGAGTTGGATAAATCCGAATCTGATTTATGAAGAAGCCATGATATTTTTTATAGAAAGTATACTGAATGATATTCCTGATAACCAGTTCTTAGAAGATTTTAAGGATTTTCAGAAGGTTATTTCATATTACGGCGTATTTAATTCACTTTCACAGACACTGCTTAAAATAACTTCACCAGGAGTTCCTGACCATTATCAGGGTACAGAGATATGGGACTTCAGTCTTGTTGATCCGGATAATCGCAGGCCTGTAGATTATGGTGTAAGGATAAAGATGCTTAAGGAGCTGATAAATCGTGAAAAAGACTCTGAACCTATGGAACTTTTAAGAGAATTGACTAATAACCCGGAAAATGGAATGATCAAGCTATATATTAAATATAAGGCACTTAATTACAGAAAAGCAAACAGGGAGCTTTTTGAAAAAGGTGAATATTTACCGCTTGAAGCTTATGGAGAGGGATCTGAATGTGTCTGTGCATTCGCCAGGAGACAGGGCAACAGGGAGGCAATTGTGGTTGTCCCGAGGTTTTTGACAAGACTTATCCCAAATATTGGCATTATGCATTTTGGCGCAGAAGTTTGGAAAAATTCATTCATAGTGGTGCCTATTGCAGAGACCGGTGTCAGATACACTAATATCTTTACTAGCGAAATGCTGAATGTTTATACTCACAGTGAAGCTAAAACTCTGCTTTTGTCAGAAGTGTTTGCAAATTCACCGGTTGCTCTTCTGGAAGGCAATAATGGATAACAATACCATGTAAGATTTTACCCCGTTAGAAAGCCCAGATGCTTGCCCCGTAAGAGACCAGAGGTCTTTCGGGGCTTGTAGCTGGGATAAAACAAATTCTTTTTTGCTAAAAAGGGATTTACCCCATTTAGAAAGTTTTTATATTTTCTTCTAACGGGGTTTGCAGTATCTTGTACCTTATAGATAAGTAGAAGGCATGCATAAAAGGTACAATTAAGTTGTATGTGGACAATAACAAAAGATAATATAAGTAGCAGCGGATGATTTGTTAAATGATTAAATAAAAGGTTTTTAATGTATGGAAAGTATTATTTTTAGAAAAGATGTTCAGGAAAAAATGTCGGAAATAAAGGAAGCAGACATAATTGTTGGAATCCCCAGTTACAATAATGCACGAACAATAGGCCATGTGGTAAGAGCAGTTCAGGCTGGGTTTGCAAAATATTTTCCTGATAAAAAGGCTGTGCTTGTAAATTCAGATGGAGGCTCTACAGACGGCACAACAGATATAGTTCAGGTTACAACTATTGATGATTTACAGTCCATTTATCTTTATCACAGGGTTGAGCCTTTCTTAAAGATAGCAACCCCATACCACGGCATCCCGGGAAAGGGAAGTGCCTTTAGAACTATCTTTGAAATAGCAGATGCACTTAATGTAAAAGCATGCGCAGTAGTTGACTCTGATCTGAGAAGTATTACACCCGAGTGGATTGAACTACTCATTAACCCTGTCCTCAAGGAAGATTTTGACTATGTTGCCCCGTTTTACCACAGACATAAATATGATGGGACAATAACAAACAGCATAATATATCCGTTGACCAGATCTTTATATGGCAAACGCGTGAGACAGCCTATAGGAGGGGATTTTGGTCTTTCCGGCAGACTTGCAAAATTTTATCTAAAGAAGGATGTATGGGGAACAGATGTTGCGAAATATGGGATAGATATATGGATGACAACTACCGCAATTGCCAATAATTTTAAAATTTGCCAGGCATTTCTGGGTGCAAAGATTCATGACCCTAAAGACCCTGGTACTGACTTAAGTGCAATGCTCAATCAGGTTGTCGGATCAACCTTCAATCTTATGGTGACATACCCGGATGTCTGGAAAAAAGTAAAAGGATCTATATCAGTTCCGACTTTTGGCTTTCAATATGCAGTTGGACTTGAACCTATTGCATTGAATCTCGATAGAATGATAGAAAGGTTCAAGCTCGGTGTTAAGGAATTAGTTGATTTATGCGGAAAATTTCTTTCAAAGGAAATAATGCTGTTTTTTCAGGGTATAGATACAACGAAGGAAAATTTCCATATTCCTGAAGAGATATGGGTAGAGATTATCCATAGCTATGCCCTTGCATTCCATAAGAATGTAATAAACAGGGGACATCTCCTGAAATCACTTGTTCCTTTCTATATAGGCAAGACAGCTTCGTTTGTGATAGAGACGCAGGATAGTGATGCCACTTCAGTGGAAGAAAAGATTGAGCAGTTATGCAAGATTTTTGAGGAAAGGAAGGCATTTTTGATAGAAAACTGGCAATAATGAAAGGTAGGTATTTATGAATATTTTTCAGAGAGTAGTAATCGAACCATTTGAAAGATTTTTTGAAAATGTTATTCAGTTTTTACCTAACCTCATAACATCAATAATCATTTTAATTATTGGTATAGTGCTCGGAAGGGTGTTGAAGAGTTTTTTTACAAGGCTTTTTAAAGCGATTAGAATTGATAAGTTTATGGAGAGAACCGGTACACTGGAATTATTGAGAAAGAGTGGCATAAAGGAATCGGGCTCTGCTTTGTTTTCAAAGTTCATTGGATGGGTAACCATTATCGTTTTTGCTGTTATCGCCCTGAGAACCCTTGAGATACCCCCTGTAGAAAGACTTCTCGAGAAGTTCCTTATATATCTTCCGAATGTATTTGTTGCTATCCTGATACTTTTATTCGGTTATCTTTTGAGCAACTTCTTCGGAAGGGCCGCTCTTATAGCTTCTGTTAATGCAGGATTAAGGGTTTCAGGACTGGTGGGTAGGTTTGTAAGGTTTACCGTGTTCATGCTTGCTGCAACAATGGCACTGGAACAACTCGGGATAGGCAGAGAGACAGTTGTGATCGCATTTGCGATTATCTTTGGAGGTATAGTTCTTACATTTGCAATAGCCTTCGGGCTAGGAGGAAGGGATAGTGCTAAGGAGTATCTTGAAAAGAAGTTAAAAGGTGAAGAAAAGGAAGATGACATCAGTCATCTGTAAACCCTGTACGGTAATTCAGGAGATTTCGCATAGTGAAGAAGAAAGTACTGGAAGGCTCAGTTCTATTTATAAGCATTATTAAATGGTTAATACTTGCATCCTGTGTTGGTGCTATTGTAGGAATATCAACCACGATTTTCCTAAAGCTGCTCGACCTAGGTATTGCATATGCCGCGAGCTATAAATATTATTACCTTTTGCTTCCGGTTGCCTTGTTTTTAAGCAGTTTTTTAGTGAGATATTTTGCACCGGAAGCAAAAGGGCACGGTACAGAAAAAGTAATAGAGGCAGTTCATAAGCGTTCGGGTAAGATAAATCCGCTGGTTGTTCCGGTGAAACTGTTTGCAACAATTATAACCATTGCGATTGGAGGCTCTGCTGGTAAAGAAGGACCCTGTGCTCAAATAGGGGCAGGTCTCTCATCAACTCTTTCTTCTCTGCTTAAATTTGATAATAAAGACCGCAAGAAACTGGTCATATGCGGTATAAGTGCCGGGTTTGCAACTGTATTTGGTACCCCTATAGCCGGTGCAATCTTCGGGGTTGAGGTTTTATTTGTCGGCAGCCTGCTCTATGAAGTTCTTTTTCCCTCTTTTGTTGCCGGTATTGTTGGATACCAGGTTTCATCCGCACTGGGGATTACCTATTTTCATAGTCCACTGGAATTTGTTCCTGTCTTCAGCAGCTTCTTTTTTATTAAGGTCTGTCTAGCCGGATTATTCTTCGGGCTTTGTTCATTTCTTTTTATTGAAATACTAAAGTATTCTGAAAATGTAAGTGGAAAGATAAAACTCTGGTCACCATATAAGGGAATAACCGGTGGTGTGACACTCATATTGCTGACGTGTCTGGTATCCACCAGATATTTAGGACTTGGTCTGGATACCATAAAAGATGCACTGGAAGGCGGTAATATCTTTGTTCTGGCATTTTTATTCAAAATGGTGTTCACATCAATTACCCTTAGTTTTGGCGGAAGCGGCGGTATAGTAACGCCGATATTTTTTATAGGTGCAACAGCTGGAAACCTTTTTGGAAGGTCTTTTGGGCTTGATTTATCCCTTTTTTCCGCAATTGGTATGGTTAGTCTTCTTGCAGGTGCAGCAAACTCTCCCATCTCTGCAAGTATAATGGCAGTAGAGCTTTTTGGACCTGAAGTTGGCCCCTATGCTGCTGTTGCCTGTATTATAAGCTTTTTGATGACCGGCCACAGGAGTGTCTATCCAAGTCAGGTACTGGCGATAGAGAAGTCACCATCTATCGATGTTGAGACAGGGAAAGAAATGGAGTTTGTAGATGATATTGGTCTGAAGCTCAGGTCAAAGAGTATCACAGGTACCATATCAAGGGGTCTGAAGAAGTTTAGGAAAAAGTAATATACCATAACTTTTCTTTCCAATGCCTTTTTTGATTTGGGTCATGGATAATCTCTAATCCGATAAATATATTTATGATTTTATAAAAAATTACACAGTAATTAATTATTATTTAAGATATCATTAAATTATGGAGCTTGGATTCTTAAGGGATCTTGTTATTATTTTCGGGGTTTCAGCTTTTGTTGTGTTTATACTCGGCAGGCTTAGGATACCGTCCATTGTGGGTTTTCTTATAGCCGGTGTTATATTGGGCCCGCACGGGTTTGAATTAATACATGATATCCATGAAGTAGAGATCTTTGCCGAGATAGGTGTAATACTCCTCCTCTTTACAATAGGGATAGAATTCTCAATAGCAAGGCTTCTAAGGATGAGAAAAGCTGTAATTGTGGGGGGCGGGGTACAGGTTTTTCTAACCATAGCTGTGACAGCCTTTATTACTTACCTTGCTATAGGAAATATCAATAGATCTGTTTTTTTCGGTTTCCTTATAGCCCTCAGCAGTACTGCAATTATCTTCAAGATGCTCGCTGAAAGAGGTGAGACAGACACCCCGTACGGACGCATTATGATTGGGGTACTGATTTTCCAGGATCTATGTGTTGTACCGCTTATGCTTATTACCCCTTCTTTGTCAGGAGAAAGTATAAGAATACTTGATTTGTCAATGAAAATGGGGAAGGCTGTACTGATTATAGCAGTTGTACTGCTAAGCGCAAGATGGATAGTGCCCAGGTTGCTGCATCAGATTGTTCATACAAGGAGCAGGGAGCTGTTTATAACCTCGATCATACTGCTTTGCCTGGGCATAGCACTTCTTACCTCAAAATTTGGCCTTTCACTTGCACTCGGGGCATTTCTGGCCGGACTTGTAATATCAGAATCAGAGTACTCACATCAGGCGACTGCAGATATTTTGCCTTTCAAGGACAGTTTTATAGGACTGTTTTTTGTCTCTGTAGGGATGCTCATGAATATCGAATATATGACTGATAATTGTCTTAAGATCGCAATTGCTGTGGCATTGATATTCGGACTCAAGATAATCACAGGAATGGTTTCTGCTCTTGTAATAGGTAGTCCGCTCAGGATTTCCATTCATACCGGCCTCGGTCTTGCCCAGATAGGTGAATTTTCTTTTGTGCTTGCGATTGCTGGCAAGGCTGCAGGGATTATAACAGAAGATTTTTATCAGGTCTTTCTCTCATCTTCTGTTATAACCATGATTATGACACCTTTTGTCCTACAAGTTGCGTCTCCTTTATCAGCATGGATAACACCGAGTCGTCTGATTAAGAAGGTGGTCAGGGAAAGAAGAGTTTCAGAGGGAACGGGCTTTCCAAGAAAAAGACAAGGTCATGTGATAATTATTGGGTTCGGGCTTAATGGAAGGAACCTTGCAAGTGTATTAAAAGAGGCTGAAATACCTTATGTAGTACTTGAAATGAACAGCGATACAGTATTGGAAATGAAGAAAAAAGGAGAACCGATATTTTATGGTGACGGCACAAGAAAAGAGATACTCCATAAACTTAGCATTGAGAATGCAAGGCTTCTTGTTATAGCAATATCTGATCCTGCTTCTACAAGAACCATGGTCTCAATTGCAAGGCATCAAAACCCGGATATTTTTATCATTGTAAGGACAAGGTACCTTGCCGAAGTGGATGACCTGAGGATGCTCGGTGCAGATGAGGTAATACCTGAGGAGTTTGAGACCTCAGTAGAGATATTCTCAAGGGTGCTTCATAAATACAATTTTCCCAATCATATAATCCTTGATATGGTTGATAAGGTTAGAAGTGACAGTTACAAGCCATTGAGAAGTATGGAGTTTCCAAAGAGACATCTTTTTGAAAAGTGTGAATGGCTTCCCAAAATAGAAATTGAAGGATATAAAGTGCCTGAGGGCTCGCATCTAGTTGAAAAGAGTATAGCTAAACTACAGGTGAGGAAAAAGACAGGAGTTACAATTATAGCAGTAAGGAGGGAAGCAGAGGTATATAATAACCCTGAGCCTGATTTTATATTTAATGCCGGGGATATAATACTCTTTACAGGAAAAAGAGAGGATATGATCAAGGCAATAAGTTATTTCAAGGAAGAATAAGCCACGTTCAACGCCAGTTTCAAAAGTAGGTGGTGAACTTTTTGCACATAAGTAAACCCCGTTAGAAGAAAATAATAACAACTTCTAAACGGGGTAAACCCCGTGTTCGCTCCAAAAAGAATTTATCTTAATCCCTGCTAAAAGCCACGAAATGCCTCTGGTCTCTTATGGGTCTAGCAGGGGGCTTTATAACGGGTTAAACAGACTGTTATAATTAAATAAAATCATACAACGATTTTAAAATATAGACTGAAGAACGGAGAAAATAATGATGAAAAAAACTGTGATTATCTTTTTTGTGATTCTTCTGATAACAGGATGTGTTAATAGAAAGATTGTGATTGAGACTGGTGAAGGAATACCAACGGAACGCCATTTGAAAAAAGTTACACAGCTAACTTTTGATGGTGACAACGGAGAGGCATATTTTAGTTGGGATGACCTGAAGCTCATTTACCAGTCAAACCGGGGAGGATATGCCTGCGACAAGATCTGGATCATGAACATTGACGGCTCTGACAAACGTATGGTAAGCCCTGACCATGGAGCGCACACCTGTTCATTCTTCTTTCCTGATGACCAGAATATTGTTTTTGCATCTACCAGCCATCTTACCGGGGATTGTCCTCCGAGACCAGCTATGCCACCTGGTACTCACTATATGTGGCCTCTTTATCCTTATGACATATTTGTTGCAAATCGAGACGGTTCAGGATTAAAAAGAATAACCGATAACCCGAAATATGATGCCGAGCCAATTGTATCTTCAGACGGAAAGTTTATAGTGTTCGGATCGCAGAGGGATGGTGATTTCGATATTTATATCATGAATGCAGATGGTTCAAATGTCAGGCGGTTGACCGAGAGGATAGGATATGACGGGGGTCCATGGTTTTCACCAGACGGCAGTAAGATAGTCTGGCGGGCATGGTATCCTCAGACAGAGAAAGAACTGGCTAAATGGCGCGACTGCATGGATAACAACTATATCGTTCCCTTTCCCCTGGACATCTGGATTATGGACACTAACGGTTCTAATAAGGTGAGACTTACCCAAAACGGTGCTGTAAACTGGGCACCTTCGTGGCACCCTGATGGAAAACGCATTATCTTCTCAAGCAACATGGACGATTGGCACGAAGACATAAAAAAGTTTGGACATAACTTCGAGCTGTACCTCATCAACATAGATGGATCAGGTCTGGAGAGAATCACCTACAATAATGTTTTTGACAGTTTTCCGATGTTCTCACATGATGGGAAAAAGCTGGTCTTTGCTTCAAACAGAAATCCACAGAAGCCCAGGGCTACTGATATCTTTGTCGCTGAGTGGGTAGAATAATTCAATTTTCAATATCTCAAGGAGAGCAATGAGGTACATATTTTCAATAATCTGCATCTTAATGGCAATTATCCTGATCCCTGTATCCCTGGGAGCAGAGGAACTTGTTCAGCATGATATTAAGGTCACACTATATCCTGAGGAGCATCGCCTTTCTGTAGAAGACAGGGTTACTGTACCTGAGGACATGCTTAATGATCTCAAATTTCTTCTGCACGGCGGGATGAAGCCCACAACAACTACTCCCGGCGTACGCATAATTCAGGAGAGCAAGAGTGAAGGCCCTGTACCTATGGAATCTTTCAGGGTTATCCTTCCTTCAGGAATGAAGACATTTGTCATTGAATACAGCGGAAAAATCTATCATAAACTTAAATCATACGGCAAGGAATATGCACGTGGCTTCAGGCAGACACAGGGTATGATCTCCGGAGATGGTGTATATCTGGCGGATAGTTCTTACTGGTATCCAAGGTTTGGTGACAGCCTGATGACATTCAAACTAATGGTAGAGTTGCCCGGAAGCTGGAATGCAGTTAGTCAGGGGGGGCGTATATTAAACATTCGGGAAGGGGATTCAGCCTATGTAAGCTGGGAATCATATGAACCCCAGAAAGAAATTTATCTGGTTGCAGCACCGTTTATTGAATACACACAGCATGCTGGACTCATTGATGCCATGGTCTTTCTCCGTAAACCTGATGAAGGACTGGCTAAAAAGTATCTGGATGCCACGGTACAGTACTTAGAAATGTATGAAAAGCTCATTGGCCCTTATCCTTATATGAAATTTGCACTTGTAGAGAACTTCTGGGAGACCGGTTTTGGCATGCCTTCTTTCACGCTGCTTGGACCTAAGATCATAAGATTTCCTTTTATACTTTATTCATCCTATCCGCACGAAATCCTTCACAACTGGTGGGGAAACAGTGTATTTACCGATTATGAAAAGGGAAACTGGGCAGAAGGGCTGACAGCCTATCTGTCAGATCACCTGATTAAGGAACAGAGAGGTAACGGAGCCGAATACAGACAGGCAACCCTTCAGAAGTATGTTGACTACGTATTAAGCGGAAGGGATTTTCCGCTCACCAAATTCCATTCCCGTCACAGCTCACCCTCAGAGGCGGTGGGATATGGTAAATCACTAATGTTCTTCCACATGCTGCGTCAGGAGTTAGGGGATAAAACGTTTATAAAAGGACTTCAGGACTTTTACAGTAAAAACAGGTTCAGGACCGCATCCTTTGAGGACCTTCGAATAAGCTTTGAAGTGATTTCTGAAAAGGACATGAGCTTCGCTTTTGATCAGTGGGTAAAACGTACAGGTGCTCCAAAACTTAAGGTCAAAAATGCTAAAGCTATGTCAGATGGAGATGGTTATATTCTTACCGCAATTCTTGAGCAGGTTCAGCATGGAAGTCCATATCATCTGCGGATTCCTGTTGCAGTAACTATGGAAGGACAGGACAGGGCATTTCAGAGCGTTGTGGTCATGGATAAAAGAATTATTGAACTGAAACTACATGTGCCTGAAAGACCCTTAAGGCTTGATGTAGACCCCGAGTTTGACATTTTCCGCAGGCTTGATCGTGAGGAATTCCCGCCAGCATTGACACAGGCCTTTGGAGCAAAAAAGATGATTATACTCCTGCCGTCATCTGTCAGTAAAAGTCTTCTTAAGTCTTACCGTGAGCTTTCAGAGTCTATTATTCATTCAGGGCCTGATGAGGTGAAGGTATTGCTTGATAAAGAATTTGAAAGACTCCCTTCTGACTCTGCAGTTACAATTTTTGGTTGGGAAAATCATTTCATCGATAAAATAGTCCCTGCACTATCAGGCTACGATGTTGACATGACCAGCGAAGGCGTTAGAATAGGGCATACAGAAATTAAGCGGGAAAATCACACAGTGGTGCTTACCGCAAGACACCCTGGTAACAAGGAATTATCCCTTACATGGATTGCAACTGATATGCCCGAAGCTACTCCAGGTCTTGGACGTAAGCTCCCGCACTACCATAAATACAGTTATCTCGGTTTTGAAGGTAAGGAGCCCGAAAATATAGCAAAAGGCAGATGGCAGGTACTTGACTCACCTATGACGGTCTTTTTCCAAAGCAGTGACGGGAAAATAGAGAATGTTGAAATGGCAAAACTGTTGCAGAGAGAGCCTCTGGAAAAACTCCCACAGGTTTTTTCAGAAAAACAGATGATTGATACAGTACGCTTTCTCTCGAGCGAAGAGCTGAAAGGACGGGGGTGCGGTACTGAGGAACTTAACATTGCAGCAGAATTCATAGCCAGAAAATTTAAAGAGGCAGGTCTAAAGCCTGCCGGGGATAGCGAGGGGAGTTACTTTCAGATATGGCAAGACAAGTGCGAGGGTTCCAAACACACTGTGATCATGAGAAACGTTGTGGGGGTCGTACCTGGTAATATGCCGGAGCTTAAGGCTGAGAGCGTGATAGTAGGATCTCATTATGACCACCTGGGGCTTGGTCTGATATATCCGAGAGAAGAGAAATATAGGGGGAAAATTCATCCAGGTGCTGATGACAATGCAAGCGGTGTAGCTATACTTTTAGAGCTTGCACGTGTAATTTCCAGAAATATGAATCCTGACCGCAGCATAGTTTTTGTTGCATTTACCGGAGAAGATTCAGGTAGAAAAGGTTCCAGCTTTTATGTGGCAAACCAGAAACTATATCCTCCTGAGCAGATTATCGGAATGATTAATCTGGATACAGTGGGACGCCTTGGCAAAAGGAAACTTTTAATACTCGGGGCAGACTCGGCAAGGGAGTGGGTACATATCTTCAGAGGAGCAGGTTATGTTACCGGAGTTGACGTGGATACTGTTTCAGAGGAACTCGATTCAAGCGACCATATAAGTTTTCATAAAGCTGGGGTACCTGCTGTTCAGCTCTTTTCTGGTCCCCACCTTGATTATCACCGCCCAACAGATACTGCAGAAAAGATTGATCCTGAAGGGCTCTTGAAGGTAGCATCAGTTGCCAGGGAGGCAATTGAATATCTTTCAGGTCATGGAGCATCTATTACGTCGGTGTTAAAGACCCAAAGAGATGTTGAATCAGTTCCCGGGCTGCAGCGGAAAGTCAGCCTTGGCACAGTTCCTGATTTTACCTTCAAAGGTGATGGATACAGGCTTTCCGGAGTTGTGCCTGACTCACCTGCAGAGTCGTGCGGGCTAAAGGAAGGAGATGTGATTATCAGGATAGGTTCCGAACCTGTAAAAAGACTGAAAGACCTCTCAGTTATACTCAAATCATTAAAACCCGGTGACAATATCTCCATTACCTTCATTAGAGACGGGAAAGTAATGGCCGTAGAAACCAAGGTAGTGGAGAGGTAGTTGTCCATTTATGTTATATTTGTAATATGCCGGCCAATCTACCGCCAGAATATTTCGAAGCCGAAAGGAAGTATAAACAGGCTACAACTCCTCAGGAGAAAATATCAGCTCTTGAGGAGTTAATATCAACAGTCCCGAAACATAAAGGTACTGACAAAATAAGGGCAGACCTGAGAAGAAGACTCTCCAAACTGCGGGAAGAATCTCTCAGAAAAAAGAAGTCCGGAAGGGGAGACATTTATACCGTGGAAAGACAGGGCGCTGCTCAGGTTGCTATTATCGGTTTTTCCAATTCAGGCAAGTCTTCTGTCTTGAAAGCACTGACAAATGCAAACCCTGTTATTGCAGATTATCCCATGTCGACTGTTATACCAATTTCTGGCATGATGCCCTATGAGGATATTCAGTTTCAGCTTGTTGACCTTCCCCCCATAGGAAATGAATCTACTGATGGCTGGGTTTCAGGAATCCTGAGAAATGCGAATATTTTTATGATGGTTGTAGACCTTTCAGAAGACCCTGATATTCAGGCTGAACTATTGATCGGGCAGTTAACAGAATGGAGGATACAAATTCTTAAAAGAGGCGAAAAGAAAGAGCAGAAACATAGTCTTAAGTATAAACCGCTTATTCTCACAGCAAATAAGTCTGATCTGCCGGATACTGATGAAGGTTTTAAAAGGTTAAAACAAAAATATGAATCATCATATCCCGTAGTAAGTATTTCAGCCAAACTAAAGGAAGGTGTTGAAGAATTAAGGATGGTTGTATTTGAAAACTCATGGATTATAAGGGTTTATTCAAAAGAGCCCGGTAAAACACCGGATATGGATACGCCTTTTACAATGCCTGCCGGTACCGATGTGCTAGATCTTGCAAATATTATTCATAAGGATTTTGTTAATAATCTCAAATATGCCTGCATATGGGGTTCAGCAAAGTTCGATGGTCAGAGAGTGCAAAAGGACTATATCCTTCAGGACCGGGATGTTGTTGAATACCATCTGGGAAAATGAGTTTTCCAGCCTCAATATATTATTATTACAAAAAATGTTGTGTGATTATGGAGATATGTGAAGGAGCTTATCATTAAGTTTCACGATGTCTCAGGTGAGGAGTTCCATTTATACTTGAAAGAAAAAGAGTTTAACTGCGATAATTATAGAACAGCAGTATGTTTAATCTAATTATTTTAAAAGGTCATTGATTTATTTCCAGATTTGTTATAAATCGCCTGCTTTAATATTATGCAGGAAAGTTTTTTTAGAAAGATCAAATATGAATAAAATAATATCAGTTTTTATTACTACAATGATTGCCTTGCTAATGCCCGCTCTTTCATCTGCAGCGATAAATGAAGTTCTAATGGATCCTTATAACGCCCACATACCGCCATCAGATAATGCATCTCTTGAATATACTCTTCCGTTTACTTTTCCTTTTGATGGAAGGAACATAGTAGATGTCTGTGTCTATACTGACGGACTTATAGAGCTTCTTGAGTCAGGAGAAACCTGTACTTTAACTGATGCAGCCGGCATACATCAGAGTGGAGTACCTTCAGGAATGGATGCAGTCTTAATAGCTAATGATGATCTTACAACAGGAGTAGTTATAAACGGTTTTTCTGATAAGGTGATCATCAGCTATACCGGCTCGACGACCGCGGACAACGGTGATTTCTATGATGGCACAATTCAGATGCAGGTTATTCTTTACAGCGATGGACGTATTCATTGGAACTTCTTTAGTATGGATTATAATTCGCATTCTTATGACCTTTTTTCAGGAATCCATCTGGCAGATGGTACAGAGCTGGTATTGCCAATATTAGACGAATGCGACAACAATGATCCCGATATTAGTTGTCCTCTTCCACCGGACGGTATTCCGGACGAATGGCCGTGGTTTGAACTCTTAGATAGGTTTTATGAATATCAGTTTGATGGAACTACACATACGATTTCATTTCTTCCATTTAATGATCCTAGTGTACTTTATGACGATTATGTCTTAATGTTTAATGATGCATACCAGGAATTTAACCTTCCTTTCTCCTTCCCTTACTTTGGCCGTTCTATAACGGGAATAGCTGTGAACACGAACGGCCTAATTGAGCTTTTGGAAGCTGGAGAGAGTGCTAAAGAGTTTGGAGACGACTATACCTATACATATTACGACCCAGACGTGGAAGAAGATATTTGTTATGCTAATCCTGTTTCTAGCCCTGATGGTGTACCTGATCACTGGTTTTGTTCTGGTTATAATCTTTATTACGGCCCTGTAGGGACCCACTTTAATGGAAATCACATATTAAATATTGATTCGATATTTCTGGCAAATGATGATCTTGTCACCGGTACACTGATAAACGGTGATTTAAACAGAGTAGTAATAACTTTATCAGGTATTATTTATGATAATAAATTTGATTTTACTGGAAAACCTTTACAGATGCAGGTGATTCTGTTTGCTAATGGCGATATCTTATGGAACTTTTTTACCATGAATTGGACGAGCATAAAATACGATATCTTTTCAGGTCTTTATGACGAAGTTGGAAACATTGAGATGTCTTTACCTGGTGGCACTCCTCAGGGGCTTGATATAATGAGGTCTTTTATCTTTGCTCCATTACTAACTGATATTAAAGCCAATGGCTCAGATGAACCGATTGTAATTTCAAGCAGTGATATACTTTCAATTACGGTAAGCCTTAATCCAGGTAGTAGTATTAACAAAAATGCTGACTGGTGGGTAGTAGCCGATACACCTATGGGTTGGTATTATTATAACCTGTCTTCTGGCTGGAGACCAGGTCAGTCTGTCACGTACCAGGGACCATTATCTGACCTGAGTCCTTATGAGGTATTGAATATGTCTGGGTTACCTGTTGGGTTGTACACCTTCTATTTCGGTGTTGATATGATTATGAACGGATCGGTTGATATGAGCCAAATGTATTATGACAGCGTGGAGGTAAATATCCAATGAAAGGGGCTCAAATCTTCATTGATGAAAGTTATTTTGTTTAGTTAACTGTGTTTTGTTGTATCTGGAGGTAAGATCAGTAATAAGGTATAATTGTAATATGAAACGGTTGATTTTAACTTTATTTATAATTTCTTTTCTTTCCAGCTGTGCACATGTTGTATCAGAACAGGTAAGGGCAAGGGTTGATGAAGATATATCGCCAGCCATGCTTTTTAAAAACCCTGATGCTTATATTGGGAAAACCGTAATTCTGGGAGGATTTATTGTAGATGTTAAAAATACCGAAGAAGGGGCGTATATCGAGGTAGTACAGAACCCCCTGGATTATCGTGGCAAGCCAAGTGACAGGGATACATCTTACGGCAGATTTATTGTCTTTCATAAAGGGCTTATAGATACCGCAGTTTACTCCAAGGGACGTGAATTGACAGTAGCAGGTGAGGTTATGGGGAAGAAAGTACAGTCACTCGGTGAGATACAATACTCATATCTATTGATAAAGAACATAGAGCTTCATCTGATTTCACCGAGTCAAGGCATACCTGTTCATCTTGGCATAGGAGTATGGAAGTCATTTTAATATAATTTCAGCTATCTGTTTGTATGGATAGATTTTGTTATGCCAGGTGAGATAAGAAAGTCTGTTTACTAAATTATAGTTATGATATAATTCTGCATGCGAGTATTAATAGTAGGTGCCGGTGAAGTAGGGTACCAGATAGCTAAAATCCTTGTTCATGAATTTATCGATGTAGTTGTTATTGACAGGGACAAGGACAAATTAACAAGGATCAGCAACGAACTTGACATTGCCGTGATAGAGGCTGAAGGTGGAGACCCTTCTGCCCTGAAAGATGCCGGTGCAGACAAGGCAGATATTCTGCTTGCAGTTACCAATAGCGACGAGACCAACATGATTTCCTGCCTCCTTGCAAAGGCGATGTTTAATATTCCACGCAAGATTGCAAGGATAAGGAACCCCGAATATTTTCACAATGAAAAACTTCTAAGTGAGGGAAACCTTGATATTAATCCCGCAATTAATCCCGAACTTGAGGCTGCTAATGCAATTATAAGGCTTCTAGAGACGCCATTTGCAACAGATGTAGAGGATTTCGAGGGGGGAGTCATTAAAGTCATTGGATTTAAGATGTTAGATGAATCACCGTTAGTAGGAAAATCCCTGGAGGAACTCGGCACTTCTACAGAGAAAAAGTTTCTAGTTGGATTAATTGAAAGGGAGGACCATATAATAGTTCCTTCCGGCAAGGATGTTATTAATAAAAATGATATCATCTATATGCCGATCAAAAAGTGGGAGGTTGCAGATGCATTGGCACTCCTTGATATATCAGCAAAACCTGCAAAGAGGATCATGCTGCTGGGTGGCGGAAGGATAGGGTACTACATATCATCAGCAATGGAGCTTAAGTCAGATGTAACGATAATAGAGGAGGATTCAGAGAGGTGCAAATATCTTAGTAAAAGGCTGAAAAAGGCCTTGATTCTACATGGAGATGGATCTGATCAGAAATTGCTTCTTGAAGAGAATATCGGTGACAAGGATTTTTTTGTTGCTGTATCTAATAATGACGAATTGAATATAATGGCATCTCTTCTTGCAAAAAAATTGGGAGTCAAGAAGACTATAGCCATTGTAAACAGATCAGATTATATACCTGTTGCCAACAGTCTCGGGCTACAGGCTGTCTTAAGTCCAAGAATAATAACAGCAAGTTCCATCCTGCGCTATGTAAGAAGAGGTGATATCCTTTCTCTGACTACCATAGCCGAAGGAAAGGCCGAAGTAATAGAAGCAAGGGTTGGCAAGTCCTCTCAACTGGTAGGAAAGACTCTTAAAAAAGCAAAGCTTCCAAAGGCATCGAATATAGGCGCAATCATCAGAGATCAAGAAATAATTATCCCTTCAGGGCCGGATATGATTAAATCAGGCGATAAGCTGATTATCTTTACCCTTAGAGAGTCAATCAAAGAGGTAGAGAAGATTTTGATGTAAAGGCAGGCGGCGGACAAGAAATTGTTTTCGGGATTTGAAATTATAAGGTCTGATATCTTTTTATAAATAGTTTCATAGAAATCAGAATGAATTATAAATTAACAGTAAATATTATTGGAATCGTTATTATATTCATATCCTGCTTCATGATTTTTCCAGTTATTGTCTCTTTTATATATGAGCAGCCGGACACTATCCCCCTTGCCATATCTTTTCTGATAACCCTCTCGTCAGGCGCTGTATTATATTCTTTAACATGGAAACATAGAAAAGATGAACTAAGACATAGGGGTGCTTTCATTGTTGTAACCTTTAGCTGGATGACAGTTGCACTTTTTGGGACCATTCCATATATGCTCACAGGAACATTCTATTCTTTCACCGATGCATTTTTTGAATCAATGGCTGGATTTACAACAACTGGTTCCACTGTCTTAAAGGATATAGAGTCAGTTTCGATGGGGATATTGTTCTGGAGGAGTCTAACTCAATGGATTGGTGGCATGGGCATCATACTGTTTGCACTTGCTATATTGCCTATGTTGGGGACAGGCGGGATGCAGCTTTTTAAGGCAGAAGTTCCTGAGATCAGTGTTGATAAGTTACAGCCAAGGATTATTGATACAGCAAAATCACTCTGGTTTATCTATGTGGGTCTTACATCCATTGCAACGGCACTCTATATTACTGGGGGAATGGACTCATACAATGCCCTCTGCCATGCATTTACAACCATGGCAACAGGAGGCTTTTCAACGAAAAATGCAAGCATCGCACATTTCCAAAGCCCTTTTATCGAAATGACATCAAGCGTTTTTATGTTTCTTGCAGGAGTTAATTATTCACTTTATTTTTATCTTTTCAGGGGGAAAACTTTAAATTTCTGGAAAAGCAGTGAATTTAAGTTCTATATATGCATCACATCAATTGCAGTAATTATGATAACCTTTAACCTCTGGAGATCTTCATACGAATCCCTTGTTGATTCTCTCAGGTATTCCGTATTTCAGGTAACCTCCATTATGACAACAACCGGATATGTAACTGCAGATTATGAAGGCTGGTCACCGTTTGCACAGTTATTACTTGCGATATTGATGTTTTTTGGAGGAATGATCGGTTCAACTGGTGGGGGTATAAAACAAGTACGAATACTTCTCATGCTCAAACAGGGATTCAGAGAAATTTATCAATTAATACATCCCCATGCTGTAACAACTCTAAAACTTGACGAAAAATTTCTGACAAAGGAAATACTGGGAAGTATCTGGGGATTTCTGTTCCTTTTTATATCTGTATGTGTAATTGCAACTATTTGCATGACTGCAATCGGAAATGATATTGCAACTTCTGCAACAACAGTTATCTCTGCGATGTGTAATGTTGGCCCGGCATTTGGCGATGCAGGTCCTTCCGAGAACTATGCTTTAATTCCATATGCGGGGAAATGGATACTTGCATTCTGTATGCTCACAGGAAGGCTTGAAATATATACGGTTCTGATACTTCTGGCCCCCAATTTCTGGAAAAAATAACCCTATAAAAATATTTGCTTGGGGATTACCCCGTGAAGGACTTTGTTCTTTTTAAGGGTGGGATTACTTTGAATTTTTAAATTCTTCTTTTGAGATATTGTACTTTTTCATCTTTTCGTAAAGTGACTTTCTTGATATTCCGAGACTGATGCTTGAAGGGTTAATTTGTCCATTATTATGACGCAGCACATTGATTATATACTCCTTTTCTGCAGATTCGATAAATTCTTTTAACGGGCTATAAGCAGTTTTTCCTCTTTTTGTTATATCTATATTGTTTTTGATGCCGCTGGTAATTTGTGGATTATTTTTCAGCAAACACAACTGTTTAATAAAATTCTCAAGCTCCCTGACATTGCCCGGCCAGTCGTATGTCAGCATCCATCTTAACATGTTATCGTCAATTGTATGTATTTTCTGTTCATGGGACTTATTGAATTCATCGATAAAATGTTTTGCCAGCAGGGGGATATCCTCATTGCGGTCTCTTAGAGGGGGGACTTCTACAGGAATAACATTCAGACGAAAATAGAGGTCAGCCCTGAAGTTTCCCTTGTCTATTTCTTTTTTCAGATCCCTGTTTGATGCAACAATAATCTTTGCATTAACAGGTATAAATTCGTTGCTTCCAAGACGCTGAAGCCTTTTTTCCTCTATAACACGTAGAAGCTTAACCTGAAGATTCAGAGGCATACTGCAGATTTCATCGAGAAAAATAGTGCCCCTGCCTGCGTATTCAAACTTACCTGTATAGCGTCCGGTTGCACCGGTGAATGCCCCTGCCTCATGACCGAAAAGTTCGGATTCCAGCATACTTTCAGGAATGGCACCCATATTAATCGGTATAAATTTTTCTGAACCGAAAAAAGAAAGATCGTGTATTGCTTTTGCAATAAGTTCTTTTCCTGTACCTGTTTCTCCTGTTATTAAAACAGGATAATCTTCTTTTGCTACTGATTCAATTATGTTATATATGTCCTGCATCCTCTTGTTAAATCCAACAATATTATGGAATTTGGAGCGTCCTTCCTTCCCCTCTTCAAGCAAATTAGATAATTGACGGTTCTTATTTAAGAGAATCATTTTCTCGGCAGCCCTTTTAAGGGAAGCTGTAAGTACGCTGTCGTCTACTGGTTTTTCCAAGAAATCATAGGCTCCTTCTTTTAAAGCAGTAACTGCCATCGGGATATCACCATGTCCTGTTATAATTATTACGGGCAATTCGGGATTTATCTCGCGGACTCGTTTAAGAAGTTCCAGTCCGTTCATTTTAGGCATTTTGACATCAGCAATAACGGCGTGATAGTTACCGGAATCTATTTGATTCAATGCTTCAATAGGCTTATCAAAAGTATCCACTTCATAATTATGCATGGACAGTGTTTGCTTGATTGCCATCAGGATATATGTATCATCATCTATTACAATTACTTTTCCTGATTTATCAGAGTCTTTATTCTGGTTGATTAACATTCTATTGCCTCATTCCAGTAGATGGTAAAAATATTGAAAAACATGAACTATGCCCGGGATTGCTTGTTACCTTGATATGTCCAGAGTGATCACGTATAATACGGTCGACAATTGAAAGGCCGAGTCCCATTCCTGAACCAACCTCTCTCGTTGTGAAGAAAGGGTCGAAGATTCTAGCCTTAACGTCTTCTGTCATCCCTACTCCGTTGTCTCTTATGCTAGTAACTACATAAGTCTGATTTTTCAGATTGTCAGGATCAAAATGTTCTTCCTGAGCAGTACTGATTATTAATTTAGGATTATCGACTTTACTCATAGCCTGAAGAGCATTCTGAATTATGTTCAGGAAAACCTGTTCAATCCTGACATTATTAGCCATAACTAAAGGTATATTGTCAGCAATATATAGCTCTACTTTTACGTCAGACAGCTCGAGCTGGGCTTCAAGAAATTTCAGGACGTTCTTTATAATGGAATTGATATCAATAAAAATTTTTTCATCTTCGGTCTTTCTGGCAAAGCTCTTAAGGCTCTTAATAATTGAATTTGCCTTTTTTACCCTGTCAATAATAAAAGTCAAGTTCTCCTCGATAAGATCATTTTTTATCTTATTATGAGAGAGACTTTTAAGACTATTTCTGGCAAAAAGAAGGATTGCATTCAATGGCTGGGTTAGTTCGTGTGCAATACCTGCAGCCATTTCACCAAGGCTTGCAAGCCTTCCTGAATGGATTAACTGTCTCTGTGATTCCCTTACCCTTGACATCATTTCGTAGACTTCGGTCTTGTCTTTTGCGAGCAGAAGGTGCATCTTTTTGCCTTTCTTTTCGTTTGAGATCACAGAACCATTAATGCATGCAAGAAATCTTCTGCCATTTTTTGCTATTAATTCTGTTTCGTAATTTTTAAATTCTCCTGATTGTATGAGCTGTTTTATTTCTTCGAATCTATTTTGAGGAACTAATTGATAAAGTGATAGTCTCTTGTTGACGTCTATTTTATAACCGAGATTTTTTGTGAATTCTGCATTGGTTTTGATAACGTCCATGTTATTGTCCAGCACTACTAATATATCAAATAGGCTGTCTATTAATTTATCGGAAAAGGTTTTTTCACTTATGATTTCCTCATTATTTATTGATATCATAACAGCAATTTCTTTCTCCTGTTTTTCGAAAAGGGGGGCTGAGTTTTTCTCAGATTTTTTGTTTGTCTTTCTATTTTTCAAGTTATCACCTTTTAACCCGAAAAATGTGTTTTTGATAAATGTCCTTTAAAATTCCCAAATTAATTTTATATGTTACCCAAAAGTGACATAAAAAACAATATAAAAAACCAATAAAAATATAGAAATACCAAAAAATGTTACCAAATATACTCAAAGAATTTTCTAAATTGTTATAAAGTTTTATATGAAGATAAATCTCTAAGTGCTTGTAATTTAAATAAAATATTATTTGAAAATAATAATTATTTTGAAAAGGTATAAAGGTTGCAAATATAAAGTTATGAAAGGAAATCGAATGGAAAAATATATAGAAACAGACTTTGTAAGAAAAGATAGTCTTTTGAGTCTGGAGCAAATATCAATTTACTGTGATACCCCCATTAAAAGGATTAATAACTGGGTAGAAAAGAAGGAGCTAAATGTATCTCTGGATAAGGGCAATATACCGATGGTTCATCTCGATGATCTAATAGATTTTTTAGTCCGACACAACATGACTATTCCAGAGTCAATAATACCTGTGAAGGTTAGAAAAATTCTTTTTATCTTTGAAGAAAATTTGATGAAGGATGAGATAGTCTTGAAGTTCCTTATGAGGTTTTTGGAGCAGCCCACAAGCGAAGCCAATTTGATTGTTGATTACTGTACTTATGGACCAATGGTTAAGATGAAACTGCTAGTTTTTAAACCTGATCTGTTAATACTTGACGCAGGTACTACTGTAGAAAGCTGCGAGGTATGCCACCTTGTTAAAAATTCAGAAGAATTTGAGGGCATTAAAGTAGCCGCGATTGTAGAGTCTGTAAAAATAAATGAAGAATTAAAAGAAAGACTGGGTGTTGATGCACTGTTGCCAAGATCCATGGATATTAAGATATTGATGAAAAACATCAATAAAATATTTGCTGTGGATTAGTTAATAAGGAATAAGGGGGGGTATTAAAGAATAAGGTAAAAAAGATCTAAATATTAAAAATATCACTTCACTAAAAATAAAAGGAGGGAACACATGGAAAAACTACTTAAATCTCCTTGGCTGGAGATAAACATTATGCTTACCGTACTTATAATGTCATTTATAAGTATGGCGTTGATATCAAGCGGTATAGAAACCCCTGAAGGTGGTATGTCAGCAGCTAAGATAACCGGAATTCTAGTCGGTTTCTTTTTATTAAGTTTTATTGTTGCCTTGGTTGCTGTTATAGGCGGTATTGGTGGAGGGGTTTTATTTACTCCTATTATGCTGGCTTTCACAAATATTGACAGTTTGATAGTCAGGGCAACCGGTCTTATTGTTGCCATGTTTAGTGGTCTGGTATCCACAGGACCGTTCATGAGGCGAGGGCTTGCAAATTTAAGAATTTCCATATTCTGTGCTGCTGCTTATGGGATAGGTGCCTTTACTGGTGCTCAGGGTGCAATATTTGTTGCCAAATATCTTGGGGCAACCGGTGAAGGAATAGTCAGGATGAGTCTTGGAGCTATTCTTGCAGCACTTGCTGTATATTTTGTTGTCGGTGGTAAGAAATTAGAGTGGCCAGAAGTAAAGAAAGAGGACAAATTTACCAAGTCTTTAAAACTTTCTCTGCCTTACTATGAAGAGTCTCTTAAAAAAATTGTAGATTATCCTCTAACCAGGGCTGGTTATACTCTTCTTGCCATTATGGGTGTGGGGATGCTATCCGGTTTCTTTGGCCTTGGAGCAGGCTGGGCAATTGTCCCTGCACAAAACCTTATAATGGCAGTACCTCTTAAAGTAGCTGCTGCAAATAGTGGAGTCCTGCTTGGAATGGGAGATTGCATAGCAGTATGGCCGTATCTGTTAGCCGGTGCCATAATTCCGTTATTTGCTGCCCCTTGGCTGGTTGGACAGGTACTAGGGGGAATAGTAGGAGCACATATACTGATTAAAGTCAAAGCCGGTTTTGTAAGGCTTATATTAATCGGTATCATGTTTTTCACAAGTTTCGGGTTGTTAGCAAAAGGATTGAACGTAATGGGAGTTATCGGGCCGGTTCCTTTCTCAGTCAATGCAACCGTATTTATCATCATAATGACCTTAGTTGGTCGTGCAATATATAAATATATAAAGACAAAATAGGAGGTGAATTCCATGGAAAAACCTAGAATGCCGCGTTCGCAAATTATTTACGGGGAGATTGTTTATTGGACTACTATTGTGGCTGCGTTAGTATGTATGGTAGGGCCGACAATAGCAATAGCAACTGTAGATAACAATATAATAAACCCGCACTACCTTTTTGCAGCTATTTTTGATGGCAAAAGCGCTCACACGATCTGGCAGGAATTAGCTGGAGAGTTTCCCGGAGGGCATTTCTATCTGAGCAAATTCTTCACTGGTGATGGTTTTACGCAGTTTGGATTGGCTTTAGGCTGTGGTGTGGCTATACCGGGATTATTGGGTGCAGCAGTAGCATTTATGCAGGATAGAGTTTACGGCTATGTAGCATTGGCTCTCTGGGTTGCGTTTTTAATCGGTTTCTCTTTGTTGGGTATAGTAAAAGGGCACTAATTAACAGTAAACCGAACGGACAGAGGATTTTGAGCAAATAAAATGAATATGGTACAGAAAAGCAGGGGAGGGCCGTTCAGGCTATCCCCTGTATAGGCTTTAAATTGTCAATACAATGATATATCGATTAACCAGAAAAATGCATTTTTAGGTTAAAAAGTATTGAAGAGCAATATTGGATATTTATATTTTAATAATATAGAATGAAATTAAAGACAGATGAATTAAATGGCATAAGGGTTTAAGGGGAGAATATTATGAGAAAATACGAGAAAATACTTGTTGCTGTTGACGGTACAGAATCAAGTGAAAACGCCTTCCGTCAAGGATGCAAGATTGCCAGGGAAAATAAAAGCCGTATAACAGCTCTTACTCCAATTTTACCCACGGCTGATCCGATAGGAAGGGCCACAAGGATACAGACAGAGGAAGGGCAGAATATACTTTCCGGAATTGAGAAGATTGCAAAGGAAGAGGATGTATCCATGGAGTCTTTACTTGGAAAAGGACGACCCTCAGATACAATTATAGATACCGCAGAAGAGGGATATGACCTGATTGTTATGGGCAGATATGGCATCAATGTCTTGGAAAAAGCTGTTATGAGTAGTGTAGTAGGAAGGGTTATAGGTCATTCAGGTATTGATGTACTTGTGGTTCCTGAAGGAGCTTCTGTAGGCTGGAAAACTATAATGCTCTGTACTGACGGATCGAAATACAGTGAGACTGCAGCAAGGTATGCAATAGATTTTGCAAAGTCCCATGGTGGAGAATTAATTGTCATCTCTGTGGTAGATATAACAGATGAGTTTTTAGCACAGGCTCCTGATAGAGTTGAAAAGCTTATTGAGAAGTCTAAGGCAATTAACGAAAGAGTTAGAAAGAGTGCTGAGGCTGAAGGTTTAAAAGTGGAGACTTATGTCAAGGAGGGCGATGCACACTTAAAGATAGTTGAGCTTGCAAAAGAGAAGAATTCTGATGTCATAATTATGGGAAGCCATGGAAGGACCGGACTTAGAAAGCTTCTCATGGGAAGTATAACAGCAAGTGTTATCAAATATTCACCCTGCCCGGTGTTAGTGATAAGGTAAACCGTTAAGTAGTTGGAAATATTCCTTTAGCTCCCTAGACGAACTGCTTCAAACGCATTTTTTTGGATTAATAAGAAAAGAGATTTTCAATAAAATTCAATAACTTACCTGTAATTTTTTAAAAAAATTAAAAATTTTACTTGACAAAATAATCATTATGATATATCTTTCGGTCATTATAATATTATGACAATTGAAAGAAAAATAGACCGTTTAAATCAGGAGAAGCTGTACATTCAGCTTACTCATATCCTTCAGCAGAAAATACATTCGAAGGAATGGCCTATAGGAATGCGTATACCTTCAGAAGATGAACTATGCAATATGTTCCAGGTCAGTAAGGCTACGGTCAGGCAGGCAGTAAATAACCTTGTTACTGACGGATATTTGATAAAGATACAGGGCAGGGGTACTTTTGTAGAAACAGCTCTTCCGAAATCAGGCTATACAATGAAATTCAGGCTTACAGGAGATATTTTCGGAAAATTTGAAGGGGAAGTTAGAGTAACTCACGAAATAAATATTGATAATCCCAGCCCCGTTGTTAAAAGACTCCTGAAGATAGATGATGAGGAAAAGATCATTTATCTTATGCAGGTAAGGATGATTCATGATGAGCCTTTTGTATTTGAAGAAACCTTTATACCTTCGGACATTATTGAGCTAGAAAATATTGAAGAGGAAGGTAGCGAAGATATTTCAGTATATAGACTTATTCAGGAGAAATCATTTTATAAGATTTATAAGGGCATGCAGACAGTAGAGGTAACAAACATTGAAGGAAAGGCAGCTGAATACCTTAAAGTTAAAGAAGGCTCAACAGGTTTATTAATTAACAGGCTTTTACTAAGTTATGAAAACAAGCCGCTGGCTTTAACAAAGCTTTTGGGTAAAGGTGAAAGATACAAATTCCATATGGAATTTGAGAGCATAAGGTAAAACCGAAGAATCATTGAAATAATGGATTCTTCATAAATTCAATGGGGGTGTTGTATATGAACAGCAATAAAAAAGTAGGTGATTTAAAGATTGATATTTTTGACTATCCCCATATCCCCTACTGGTTCACATTAAAGCAGGCAATCGGGATGATAAAGAAGTCTATGATTAATGTAGATGAGTGTTTTGATCCCATGGTGATACTCGTATTCGATGAGCAATACAATCTTATAGGTACCCTGTCACCTAAGGATATCCTAAGAGGATTGGAGCCAAAATTTATGAGTACAGCTACAAGGGCTCAGGGGATTACTGCAAAAACCGAGAGTCTTACAATAGTATGGGACAGTTTATTTACAGAGAAATCAATAGAGCTTGCTGAAAGGCCGGTTAGCGATGTAATGCTTCCAATAGTGGGGCGGGTGAATTCGCATGATCCTATAACCAAAGCCGCCTATCTGATGGTTCGTCAGGATTTAATGCTTCTGCCCGTGATAGATAATCAGAAGATAGTCGGAATTATAAGAATGAAAGAAGTATTTGATGAGATTGCGAGGGTAGTTCTATCCGAGTAATTTAAATGAATACATCTTATAGATAATGAAACTGGAGGGATTAAAGTGGCAGACAATGAAAAAGATATAAAAACCACAGTAGGCTTGCCGGAGCCACCTAAAGAAATAAAAATAGCCCCTAAAAAGGTAAAGATTAACTGGAGACGAATTTTTTTTATATTTCTGGGTCTAGCACTTTTTTTTACTGTTTACTATGCTGACCCATGGCCGGATGCTGTTGATCCAATGGGAAAACATTTCATTTTAACAAAAGAAGGGAAAGGTGCCATAGCTCTCTTTCTTCTGGCAGGTGTATGGTGGGTATTTGAGGTCGTGCCCATTGGAGTGACCAGTATTGCAATAGGGGTCTTTCAATCACTTTTTATGATAAGGCCTACAAAGGTCGCCTTTAAAGACTTTATGGATCCGTCGGTAATGTTCATATTTGGCTCAATAGTTATTGGTATGGCATTTACCAAAACAGGTTTAACCAAAAGGCTTGCTTACAAAATGCTTTCTATTGTTGGAGAAAGAACCAGCATGATCTACTTAGGCTGTTTTTTAGTTACGGCGGTATTGACCCATTTTATGGCACATACAGCTGTAGCTGCAACTATATTCCCCCTCCTCATGGCAATCTACTCACTTTACGGTGAAGGTGACAGACAGACCAAATTCGGCAAGGGTTTATTTATAGGAATGGCCTACGTTGCCGGTGCCGGCAGTATGGTAACACTTTTGGGTGCTGCCCGTGGTGCAGTGGCAATAGGCTTTTTCAACGATATTGTTGGGGAAAACGTTACCTTTTTTGAACTGACCAAATATATGTTTCCTGTTGGATGGCTCCTGACTTTTATTCTTTGGGGATTTTTCATGATACTTTATAAACCTGAAAAAAAGAGAATCCCGGGGCTCAAGGAAAAGGCTAAAAAGCTCTATGCTGAACTTGGACCAATAACACGAAATGAGATAATTGTAGGTGTCATAGTTCTCGGGGTTATCGGGGTTATGTCCTCCAAGGCATTTATACCATCATTAGAACCACTTAATAAAACAGCCATAGTACTTGTATCCACGCTGCTTTTCTTTTTATTAAGGATAATGGATATTATTCAGCTAGAGGAAGTTCCATGGAACATTATCCTCCTTTTTGCTGGTGCCATGAGCATCGGCTTCTGTCTCTGGGATACAGGTGCTGCCAAATGGCTGGCGATTAACTGGCTTGTAATGTTCAAGGAGGCAAACTGGTTTATATTTGTGTTAGCTATAGCATTTTTCGTTATGATAATGACCAACTTTATTATGAATGTGGCAGCAATTGCTATTACACTTCCTGTTGCACTTGTTATTGCTCCCTACCTTAATGTGGCACCAGAGGTTGTACTTTTTTCTTCATTAGTTGTTGCGGCCTGTCCGTTTCTTTTGCTTGTTGGAGCTGCGCCTAATGCCATTGCCTATGATTCAAAACAATTTTCTACAGGGGAGTTCTTTCTGGCAGGCATTCCATCAAGTATAATCCTGATGGTAGTTACAGCTATTGCCATTGCAGTAATATGGCCTTTATTAGGTATGCCTGTGACATTAAAATGATGAAGATTGGCAGGTTAATATGAACTTTGAAAATAAGCTTGATGAGCTTTTTCCGGGATCATACGCAGAGCCAGAGTTTGTTGAAAAAACATACAATGCTCTCACCGGCTTTGGTTTTACATCTAATAATTCTATTGCGTGCGTAGGGGTCTGCCGTGACGAGATTACACAACCTTTTGTTGAGAATATTAAAAACAAATGGGGAGAGGCATTTAATTTTTCAAGCCTGGCTGGCATGCTCTTTCTTGGCAAAACAGGCTTTTCAGCTGCTGAGCACCATGCACCTAATGAAGACGGTAAAGAGAGATATATATATTATGCCCTTTCTCACATAGCAATCGATAAAGATGGACAGGTCGGGTTATGTGAAAGGTCAGGCAGGAAGGGTCTTTCGGCAGCATGTGGAGCTCTTCAGGGGTTCCAGATAGAGATGGCCGCAGGGAATAAGCTCCAGTTAGGTTTGGACTTTGATGACATAGAGATGAGCCTTATAAGAATGCGACTTATTAAAGAGATTCATTATGGCTGGATCCCTGATCTCCTGGAACTCACAAAATTAACTCTAAGGATTATTCAGGATGATCTAAAACGTATGATAGAACTCACTGTTGATAAAAAACGCAGCGACTACGCAGTTTTTACAGGTATTCAGATACATGGTCCCGGAGCAAATTTTATATGGCCGGAATCGTCTTATCTGGTCGTTGATGGTTTACACAGGGAGATAAAATTATCTTGATATAAAAATATAAGGAGGGTTATTCATGGAAAAGCGATACGAGTGGTTAATTTTGTTAGCACTGCTGTTTTCCACTGTCATTTTACCTGCTCAGCCTTTTGCATCTGATGTACCTGAGGTGAGTACTGGTGATACTTTTTTTATTTCTGGTACTGTCATTGACACTCAAAGAGAGCTTGTCAAAGAGGCGCACGTTAGGTTACTGGTAAACGGCCAGCCTAAAAATCTCATTGCTGAAGACAAATTTAAAGAGGAGATTGAGACCACTTCCCATGGAAGTTATCATGCAGAATTTACACTTCCTTCAGACCAGATAGAAACAGCCAGCATCAAGCTGCAGTTCTCAAAGACAAGCTACAAGAAGATCACGGTTGATTTTACAAAAGATGACTTTGCCAGGAAAGGGCATGATTTCTATACAGTCAGGAATATAGAGATGCCGCGTATACTTGGACCGGCATTTTATGTATCTACAGTTGTTTTTTTACTGGCTTATATACTTATTTCGTTTGAACTCCTTCATAGAACGATTGCTGCCATGCTGGGTACTGCCATAATGCTTGTTATAACTTATACTGTAGGAACGATTAATCATGACTACCATATCATTTCGTTTGAGAGGGCCATGCATGCCATTGACATGAATGTTATATTTCTGCTGATGGGCATGATGATCATTGTAGGAGTCCTTAAGCATACAGGTGTATTTCAGTGGTGTGCATACAAGTCTTTCCAGCTTGCCCGCGGCAAGGTAATGCTGCTGTCTGTCATATTAATGATATTTACAGCGGTTTCTTCTGCCTTTCTTGATAATGTAACCACCATGCTACTTTTAACCCCTGTCACGATAGAGATTGCCTTGGCACTCGGCATATCACCTCTTATACTTCTTATTCCTGAGGTCCTTGCATCAAACGTAGGTGGTACAGCAACTCTTATAGGTGATCCGCCGAATATAATGATAGGCTCGTATACCGGCCTGACATTCATGCAGTTTGTGTATAACCTTGCGCTGGTATGTGTTATATCAATGGTTGTTCTTTTTGTTTATACAAAGCTCTTCTACGGCAAGAGCTACTCAAAAGCCAGGATAGAGGATATCGATGGATTTATTGCACAGCTGAGAGAGCAGTATAAGATAACGGATAAGACCCTATTAGGTTATGGCCTCTTTGTCCTTGGACTGGTCATTGCCTTTTTTGTTACACACGGATACTGGCATATGGAAGTCAGTATTGCTGCACTTTTCGGCGCAGGTGTTCTCTTTACTTACGGCATACTGACAAAAAAGGTCAAGATGCTTGGACTTATTGAAAAGGACATTGAATGGACAACACTTTTATTCTTTATGTTTCTTTTCATACTTGTGGGTTCAGTTGAAGAAACTGGGCTCCTGGCATTGATAGCAGATTATGTATTAGAATTATCAAAAGGGAACCTGGTAATGGCTATCTGCCTGATCATCTGGGTGTCGGCTATTATGAGTGCATTCGTGGACAATATACCGTTCACAGCGACAATGCTTCCGATTACAGCTTACCTGACACAGGTCATTCCAGGTGCAGAGTCTAATGTACTTTGGTGGGCTCTGGCACTAGGTGCATGTTTCGGGGGTAATGGCACAATGATAGGAGCAAGTGCAAATGTTGTGACAATGGGGATAGCAGAGGCTGCCGGTCATCCAATAAAGTTTATCAGCTTCATGAAAGTAGGCTTTTTATATATGGTCATAAGCGTGGCTATTGCCAATGTATGGCTGTTAATTTTCTTTTAAAAAATAAATAAAGGAGAGATAAATATGTCGATAAAATGTCCTATACCTAAAATACTTATACCGGTGGATGGAAGCGAAAATTCAAATAGAGCTGTTGAATTTGCTGGTTGTCTGGGAAGCTTAATGGGTAAGAGTCTTTCAGGAGTTACACTGCTGCGTGTAATATCAGGCAGCTATCTGGGCAGACACTTAAATTACATTGATTTTCGTGCTGATATTCTGAAACAGTCCGATACGTTCAAGAGGATCAAGAAGGAGCATATTGAAAAAAATATTATGCCGTTTCTCAACAAGGCAGAAGATATTCTTAAAGAAAATGGCATAGAAACAAAGATCAATAAAATTATGGTTGATGGAGACCCGGCAGAAGAGATTGTTCGAACTGCCAGTGACGGTAATTTCTCAACAATAATAATGTCCAGAAAAGGAGTTTCAGACAAAAAAGAAAATTATCTTGGCAGTGTAACAAATAAGGTTTTTCATACACTGGGTGCGCAGACATTATACATAGTCTGTCAGGAATTTATTGTGGATAAGGCGTGTCCGATACCCAAGATACTGGTCCTTATAGATGGTTCGCCTTACTCAATGAAAGGGGTAGAACATGCTGCATTTCTTGCAGGAATCCTAAAAGATTCTATTGCCGGGGTAACATTGTTTAATGTCATAAATGTTGCCCATTATGAGAAGCGTGTTTTAAAGGGCCAGAATCCGGAAAAGGAATCGCAGGGATTTCTTGATGACGCTAAAAATATATTTATTCAGTCAGGGGTGCCTGAGAAAGTTATTATACAGAAGAAGCAGATAGGCAGACCGATAGATGAAATCCTGAAAGAAATTGAGGAAGGAGGTTATACACTCGTTGTTATCGGAAGAAAAGGACGCTCTGCTATCAGAGATTATATTATGGGTGGAGTCTGTCCAACGGTCATTGACCGCTGTCAACAAAAAACTATAGCTATTGTTGGTGGGAATAACTAATTACGATATTCTGAGGTCAATTTTTTAATGAAATCAAGCTTGAAAAACTTCTTAAGTTCTCTCAAAAAAGTCATATTCATTGAAGAAGAAAGCGCAAGCTTATTGTTATTAAGAAGAAAGTTCCATTATTTTCAGAAACTTCTTCAGGATAACAATTATGCACTTGAGACAATGGCCGATATGGAAGAGAAACTTACAGGTGAATATATATTTGACAGACATTATATTAATAGCAAATGCATGTATTTGACAAAATGTATTTACAGTATTGCAGAAAGTATCAATGAGATTTCAGGGAATAAATATTTATATTTATATGAAGTGTCAAAGAAAATTAACTCAGAAATCGAAGAAATAATATCAAGAAAAGTAGAAATTCCAGTAACAGATTATACAATTCCTCTTGATAACATAAATAAAGATATGATTCTCAGTGTGGGCGGTAAAAATGCCAACTTGGGCGAGGTAAAGAACCGCCTGGATCTACCTGTTCCAGAAGGCTTTGCAATTAGTGCCTATGCATTTAAGCGATTCGTTAATTTTAACAATATTTCAGATAATATTAATCAAAAACTGTCTTCTCTGAACCTGGACAATATGGAAAAAATAAGCTCTATTAGTAAAGACATACAGAACTCAATTAAAAATGCTGAGATTCCCCCTGATCTTGAAAAGTCTATTTTAGATAGCTATTCAGATCTCTGCGGAAAAACCACCTCAAATCTTAGTGTATCTTTAAGAAGCAGTGCGCCTCAGGAAGACGGGGAATTCAGCTTTGCAGGTCAGTATGCTACTGTACTTGGAGTATCAGGTAAAGACTTAGTCATAGAAAAGTATAAAGAGGTTGTTGCAAGCCTGTTTACACCACGTGCCATATTCTATTATAAAAGCAACGGCTTCAGAGAAGAGGATATGGCTATGTCTGTTGGTGTACTGGCAATGGTTAATTCCAAGTCCAGCGGTATAATGTATTCCCGAGATCCAAATGATTACAAAAAGGATATAATTATAATTAATGCTGTCCGGGGATTAGGAAGTTATGCAGTTGATGGGGCTGTAAAACCTAATATTTATTTAGTCTCTAGAAAAGCTGATGTAATCCTGGAGAAAGATGAATCCAGGCAGAAGGTTATGCTTATACTCAACCCTGATGGAGGTGTTGAGGAACGTAAGGTATCAAAAGAAATAATCAGCCAATCCTGTTTATCCAACAAACAAATTCTAAATCTTGCTAAATACGCTATTAAATTAGAAGAACATTATAAAAAACCACAGGATATAGAATGGGCTATAGATCAGGATGATCACCTCTATATATTGCAGACCAGACCTTTGAGAGTAATTGACAGAGAAACTGTTGTTAAACCAATCCCAACACGAGTTAAAGGATACAATATCCTTATTGACAGGGGAGCTGTTGCATGCAAAGGTATCGCATATGGCAATGCCTTTCTGGTTAGAAATGACGAAGATTTAAAACAATTTCCAGATGGAGCTGTTTTGATTTCTAAAACTACATCTACAAAGTTCGTTACGGTAATGAATAAGGCAAGTGCAATCATTACGGATATAGGAAGCATTACAGGACATATGGCATCCCTTAGCAGGGAATTTCAGATACCAGCTATACTTAATACAGGGATAGCCACAAAGACTATAAAAGATGGCCAGGAAATAACAATCGATGCAATAAACTGCAATATTTATGATGGACGAGTTAATGAAATTATTGAATTAGGTTCAAAAAAAGTTGAGCCATTCAAGGATACGATGCTTTTCAGAACATTGGGGAAGGTACTGAAAAAGATAGTTCCTCTAAATTTGACTGATCCTGAAAGTGAAGAATTCAATCCCGAGTCTTGTAAAACATTCCATGACATCACACGATTTGCCCATGAAAAAGCTATAGATGAAATGTTTGTAAATACTGAAAGTCCTGATCTGAAAAAAGGTGATAAAGTAGAGTTGATTTTAAACATACCGCATAAAATCTATGTAATAGATCTTGAAGATGGTATTGAAAAAGTATCAAAGAAGATAACACTCGATAATATACGCTCAATACCGATGAAAGCCTTTTTAAAAGGGATACTGTCAGTGAAATGGCCAGGACCCAGACCTGTTGACAGTAAGGGCTCTGCTTTTGCGGGAATTCATACAGATACCGGACCGGAACGATCAATGAGTCAGTTAAGTGATAAAAGCCATGCACTCATATCCAGAAAATATATGAACTTTAGTATCAGGCTTGGTTATCATCTATCCACGGTCGAGGCGTATATAGGGGAAAATTTAAATGATAACTATATCCAGTTCTTCTTTCAGGGAGGGGGTGCTTCACTCGATAGACGTCTCAGGAGAACAATTTTAATAAAAGATATACTCGAGAAATTGGATTTCAAGGTAAGGAAGGCAGGAGATGTTGTAGAAGCAAAGATTGCAAAATTTGGAGAAGATTATATATTGAAGAAATTGGATATACTGGGACGTTTAACAGTCTATACCAAACAACTTGATATGGTCATGTTTAATGATTCAATGGTTGAATGGTTTAAGGATGAATTTTTAAAGGAGCATTTGAAGGAGTTGTCATAACAATCTGTTGCCAGGTCACATTTATTCGGCAACTTGATTCTTTTCTGATTTTTTTGCAAGGGCCTCTTTTAATAAAATATTCTCTTTCTGCAATCTCTGCCATTTCATGGCTTTCTCAATGGTATACAGTATCTGTTCCTTGCGGAATGGTTTTGTGATAAAATCAAAAGCACCTTTATGCATGGTCTCCACAGCTGATTCAATTGTGCCGTATGCTGTAATAATAATTACCATCAAATTCAGATCGATATTCTTAATAGCCTCAAGGAGTTCAATACCATCTAAACCTGGCATCTTTAAGTCTACAATTGCCAGATCAAAGTTATTATTCTTGATTATGTCGGTTACTTCAAGGGGATTATTTGTTGTTATTACTTTATAAGGTGTCTTTTCAGTGATAATCATACTCAGTAATTCCAGCATATCCGGTTCATCATCCACTATTATAATCTTTTCTTGCATTTTAAACTCCTTGGTTTTCGCGCATACGTAATATTAACACTTTTACATCTTTTTATACGCCTTCGCATAAGACCACTGGTGTGAGCCCGCGGATGAATGCGAGGCTTTCTCTTCTGCTTCGGCGGATTTCGCTCTCTCGAGAAACAAGAGATACTGAATACTTAAGCATGAAGAGCTTCATCTTATTAGTTTCCATTGCCAATGAACATGCTATTATCTCTTACTATCTGTACTTCTGACAATATTTCCATGTCCTTTTCCGTTTGGTTTTGAGATTTCCACTTCAGAATATCGAGCGGTAGCATTGGAAATGGCAGTTCTTGTGTCGATTTCCAGTTTATGATCTAATTTTTCTGAAAAATCCTGAATTGATATCGCAGGTAACATTACTGTAAAAGTAGTTCCTGACTGTTGCCCTTCTCTAGCTTCCTCCTTTGTAATGCTTTGGAAGGTCAGAGTGCCTTTGTATTTAGTAATAATCCCATATGAGACTGACAGCCCAAGACCTGTCCCTTCCCCAGGCTTTTTTGTTGTAAATAACGGGTCAAAAATTTTCCCAATTATCTCCTTTTTGATTCCGTAGCCTGTATCAGTAATTTGGATCTTAACCTTTTCCCTGTTTTCAATAGGTTTTGTAATAATAGTTAAAGTGCCGCCATCTGCTTTCATGGCATATATAGCATTATTGATTAAATTAAAAAAGACCTGTTGGATTTCTTCTGAATTTGCTCTTACTTTGGGAAGGTCAGATGATAATTTTTTCTCAAGCGTTATTTTATTGATTAATAGCGTATCTCCAACTACTTTAATTACTCTGTCCAAATCCATATTGACGTCTATCCATTCTTCTTTCTTTTCTGAAAAAGAAGAGAAACTCAGAAGACTTTCAACAATTCTTTTGGCATTAAGACCCTGCTTCTCAATGGTTTTCAGATTCTTATAAAGAAGTGAATCTTTATCAGTTTTTTCAAGAAGAACATCGGTATGACCTAAAATTATCGCAAGTGGATTGTTTATTTCATGGGCTACACCAGCAGCGAGTGTGCCGAGAGAGGCCAGTTTTTCAGTATAGTAATAATACTCCTGCTCCTCTATCTTTTTCCTGTGAGTAATATCCCTTGTAATGCCCAGTACAGCATAGATTTCATTTTCTTCATTGATAAGTGGACTGAAATTAGTGCTGAACCAGTGCTCACTATTTTCTATGATAATAGAATACGTCATCTGGTTGCTCGAGCCGGTAACGAAAACGTCTTTTATCATGCTTACCTGCTTATTTGTTGATTCATGCGGCTGTATCTCTGTCATTTTACTGCCGATGATATCTTCAGGGGTTTTATGAAACATCTGTGCACCATAATTATTTATTGATAGATATCTTCCTTTATAATCTACAGTAAAAATTATGTCTTCAGCGTTCTCTATGAGACTCTTGTAACGTTCTTCGGAATTTTTCAGATCCGCTGTCCTTCTTTCAACCTCTTCACCTAATTGGCTGGACCAGCTGAATATCAGGAAGAATATTGTAGCACCACCGAAAACTATACCTAGAGAAACAATTGTTTGAAACAAAAATTGGCGAATATATACGGCATGGATTGCACCTTCAACTTCACTTATGGGAGCTACAACCGCAATAGACCAGTGACGAGAAACAGAACCCCCGCTTAAATAGATTGGGTTATAAGCTATTAATTTATGTATTTTGCCTTCCAGCTCTCTGTGCCAACCGGAAATGTAAGTCCCTGTACCTTCCCTGCCAGCCAGCATCTTCTCTTTCTGTATCTCATTGATTTTATTGAACGAAATGACGGGTTTTCTTTGGTGGCGGACTTTAAATGCATTCTTGCCAATAAAATCCTCAACAGGGTGATAAAGAAATATTGCATTGCTGTTAATGACCCATGAATAACCTGTTCTGCCAGACTGAATGCTTTTTGCTACGTTACCTACAATAGCTGGTGCATCAAAAGCAAATAGCAGTGTTCCCACATGCCTGTAACTAGCGACAGGATGTGTTTTATCCACTGATTCCTGCCATACAGGTGTTGCAATAGACATAATCTGTCTTAATTTGCCATCAAGGTAAACCTTGGATCTTATATCTTCTACTAAAACATTTCCTTTGTTTTTTTTCGGTCTGCCCCAATCGATATAAAATTCTTCCTCCGGTTTTATTGGTAAAATTCTGTATCCCTGATAATCCATCGTATATGTTTTTTTCTTTATTATATCTATGAACCTGATCTCTTGTATCCCATACTCACTGATGCTTGCAAATGTTATCCCAATACGTTTTGCGATAGTAGAAGATTCTGAATACTGTATTGAAGGATCCATGCTTAAAATTAAAAGCTCTTTTTTTATAGTTTTAAAATTATTTTCTATCTGGCTTGAAGCATGCTTGGCAATTAGCAACTGTTGTTTATTAAAATCTTCTATTACGGTCTCTTTAATTTTCTTTGTCGATATCCAGCCAAGCAGCATAACTATACTGAGCAGGAGGGCGGTCATAATCCCAGCAACGATCTGGAAAAATTTTACATTAAAAGGGCATATATACTCGATAATATATAATATTAATTTTTTAAATTTACTCACTCTGCTATCTTCCAAAATTCAAACTCCTTAATTCTATTATTAATTATTTAATGACGATCTGAAAAATGAGTTTGTAATTTTTCATTGTAAACAACACTTATGTTACTAAAATTATAATATAACGAAAAATGCTTAAAGTAAACCCTGTTAGAAGACCTTCGCCCTTTTAAAAGTAAGGCCTGTCTGCCAGTACGCTTCGACGAACCCGCTTCGCCGAATCGAGGCGAGTCGAGACGAGCAGGCAGGCTTACACGGGTTATTAAACTCCGTATTCGCTCCAAAAGGAATTTATATTTATCCTCGGTGTAAGCCCCGAAAGACCTCTGATATCTTATGGGGCAAGCAGCGGCGCTTTCTAACAGGGTAAATATGGCTTTCAGGTTTGTAATGTGAAACAACGGGATGGATAATGTCCCCATCATTAAACTGCAACAGGCATCCTGCTGTTTGTAACAACTACCAATGGACATTTCAACTCTTCCCATGATGATGAAAGCCTGTTTTCAAATTTATTAAACTCAACATCTATTTCAGATGATGAACCAACAACCACAAATATTATTTCACGCCTGTTAATAGTATAATCAATAAGTTCCTGTTTGAGAGAGCCTATCTTCTGCGTTATGGTGTAATTGATATCTTCACTTTTGAGTTCAGATTTAATAAAATTCAGTACGTCAGTTTCGGGAACTACTCTATCTGTTCCATATACAAAAAGAATATCAAGATCTGCATCTACCCTGTTGCATATATTTACAGCATAACAGAGAGCTTTTACATCAGCATTAGTAATTCCGAGCAAAACCTTTCTGTTTCTATTGATAATCTCTCTTGCGGTATCAAACTCTCCTGACTCTGCAAAGGTAATCGCAGTCATTGCTCTTTCTATTTTACTCATCATCTTTTTCAACTTGCTCATAGCATGCTCCATTCAATTTATAATTTACAATCTGAGATTTTCGATTTCTTAAATATCAATTAAAAGTTGGCATCCGCAAATTGCAAATCATAAATGTCAATCTTCAATCTTCAATTTCATGTCTTCGTTCATTAAAATCTTCAATCTACAATTTTCAATATTCAATTGTGTTAGTCAGCCCTTAGCTCTTTTCTCTCTATAACCCTCTTCTGTTTAGTAGGCCTGTCTGATTTTCTTTTCTTATCTTCATTCATTATTTCCCTAGCGGTCTCAAACTCTCCTGCTTCTGCAAATGCTATTGCTGTCATTGTATTCTCTAATTTTTTAAGTAGCTTTTTCATTTCCTCTACCCCCTAATATTTTTTATTATTTTTATATCAACTTTCATGCCAGTTGGAAAATACGCTGTAACTCTTTGAAATTAAAAATTTATTTTTAAAGTTTATATATTTAATAAAAGATCATTTGTTTCAGTTTGCAATAGAGATGACTTATATTTCTCTAATCACTCAATTTTAAGGAAAAATATAAAAGATTCAGAATTTTAAATGAAGTTGCAAATTGCAACAGATCTTTTTTGGCACCCAATAAATGACAAGGCTTTTTTACCCCGTTTAGAAATTGTTGTTATTTTCTTCTAACGGGGTAAAAGGGGAACATAGTAGTATTTTAAGGACTGAAGATGGAGGTGTTTTTTGCAGGGGGATTAATTTTTGTGTTAGATTAATAACATATTAATTTGTTAATCTGGAAAATACAGAAATTGCTCAAAAATTTATTTAAATCGATGAATATGAAATTATCCTTAATCCTTGTTTGCATGCAAATTTACCATTTCAAATATGATAAAGGTAAGTTAAGGTATCGAAAAATAAATTTTTTCGCAACACCTGTATTTTTCTAAAAGAATTTTTTGGTTAATGTACACTGATATTAAAATCAAAAAAAATATTAGATAGAGATGAAAATTTTCAGGAAATACGGCAATAGCCAGCAGGCCTCGACAATAGAAGAACTACGCCAAATGGTCAATACAGCCCAGATGCCTGCCAGTGTTGAAAAAATAACTTATGAAGAGCTTGATATGTTATCTAAAATCAGTCCAACATCGGCAGAATATACTATTGGAATTACTTATGCTAATTATCTTGTCACTTTGCCTTGGAATAAAAAAACTGAAGACAATCTTGACCTCATATATGCCGAAAAAATACTGAATGAAGACCATTACGGGTTACAGAAGATAAAAGAGAGAGTTTTGGAACATCTTGCTGTCAAAGTTCTGAGTATGAACAAGAAGCCTCAAATATTGATTGTTGACGACGAAGAGATCGCAAGGAAGAATTTGGAACATATCCTGACTAAGGAAAATTATGAAGTGATGACTGCTCAGGATGGTGAGGGAGCTTTTAAAAAATTGGAATCTGTTGAATTTGATGTTGTCATTACTGACCTGAGAATGGAAAGGATAGACGGGATGGAGATCCTTGAAAAAACAATGATTAGATACCCTGATACAAAGGTCATAATGATAACAGGTTACGCAACAATTCCATCTGCCATAGAGGCTATGAAAAAGGGTGCATTTTATTATATTGCAAAACCTTTCAAACTTGAAGAGGTTCGCACAACAGTAAAGCAGGCATTAGAAAAGAAATCTCAAATAAAAACTACCAAGGGATCTGTGCTGTGTTTTGCGGGTCCGCCCGGAACAGGCAAGACATCTATGGGGAGGTCTATTGCTAAAACGCTTGGGAGAAAATTTGCCAGGATTTCATTGGGAGGAATGAAGGATGAGGCTGAAATTCGTGGTCATAGAAGGACCTATGTCGGTGCGATGCCCGGGAGAATTATTGAAGAAATTCACAGGGTAGAATCAGCAAATCCGGTCATAATGATGGATGAACTGGATAAGATAGGCAAGGATTTTAAGGGTGATCCTGCATCAGCACTGCTGGAGGTACTGGACCCTGAACAGAATCATAGTTTTGTTGACCATTATCTTGACATACCATTTGACCTTTCAAGTGTTATGTTCATACTTACAGCCAATGTAGTTGATAATATCCAAAATACTTTAAGAGACCGTATGGAGGTTATTTATTTTTCAGGATACTCACAAGAAGAAAAGGCTTACATCGCATCTCGGTTTCTAATTCCCAAACAAGTAAGAGAGAAAGGTCTGCAAGAGTACCCGCCTGTCTTTAAAACAGATGCCATTCATAAAATTATACAGGAGTATACACGCGAAGCTGGAATAAGAAATCTTGAAAGGGAGATAGCCACCATCTGTCGAAAGATAGCAAAAAACATAGTTCAGAATAAGGATAAGTCTGAAACTATAGAGATAACTCAGGATTCAATTGTTCAATACCTTGGTCATAGAAGATATTACTTTGAGGTAGCCGAAGAAAAGGACAGGATCGGTATTTCAACCGGACTTGTATTGACTGAAGCCGGCGGTGATATAATTTTTGTTGAAGCAGCCAAGATGAAAGGTAAGAAAGGGCTTATACTTACAGGCTCACTGGGAGATATAATGAGGGAATCTGCACAGGCAGCGCTCAGTTATATACGTAGCAATGCAGCTTCCTTAGGAATACCCGAAGATTTCTTTGAACATCATGATATTCATGTTCATGTACCATCAGGAGCTATCCATAAGGATGGGCCATCTGCAGGACTTACTATTGCAATAGCCCTTACTTCACTATTGACAGGACGTCCTGCGAAGAGGGATACAGCAATGACAGGTGAAATCACACTTACCGGCAGAATACTTCCGGTAGGAGGAATTAAGGAAAAGATTCTGGCAGCAAGACGTGCAAGGGCGAAGACCGTTATAATGCCTGCTAAAAACAAAGAGGATTTAGAGGAATTGACTGAAGAGGTTATGAAGGATATTAATATTCAACTTGTTGACAGTGTTGATGAGGTCATTGATCTGGTATTGAAAAGTTAATCATTCAACCTACATCTAACCCCAAAAATGTGTTTGAAGCAGCAGGCTAAATGGTATATAGTTGGGCATGTTTCTTGAGCGGACATAGTGAAATTTTTGGGATACCCGTAATGGCGAAATAAGCGTACCCGATGAGTCGTGACGAATTTTTACTGTTTGACCCCGTAAAACGGGGTAACCCGTATACGGGGGAGTTTAAAAATTCGAGCGAATGAGTCATGAGACGGGTAAAAATTTCCCTCTAGAGAGCGAAAGAAATATGTCCAACTTTTGTATACACCCACAAATGTTACTCCTCCTTATAACGATTATTTTGTCAACAGTTGCAATTTGCAATAGCTAATGTTAAATTAACTTATACCATGGCAGGCTATACATTAAGTATACGTAAGAAGATATTTATTGGTGTCTTTGCTTACTTTTTTATCCTGGCAGTAATTCTTATCATGATATACATACAAATTCAAAAGTCTTTTCCTTCGTCTAAAATGATAATTTTTTATCTGGTTTTACTTTTTTCTTCAGGCTTATTGATAGCCTATATCCTTTCTCGCCTGGTTTTGAAGCCTTTCGAAGAAGTACGGGATAATATTAACCGGATTGCTGATGGAAAATTTCAACCAAGCTATATAGAGCTGGCTGACAGGGAGATAAATTCACTTAATGAGTCTATCAAAAAGATGTCAGTTTATTTATCGCATGAACTGGAAATAAGACAGAAGCAGCTTATGCATACTGAAAAGCTGGCATCGCTGGGCACATTCCTTTCCGGTATAGCACATGAACTTGTTAATCCTCTATCAAATATTTATTCATCGAGTCAGATATTACTTGAAGAGATTGAAGATGCAGACAAAGAGTATCAAAAGGAGCTGTTGACTCAAATAGAAAAGGAATCAGACAGGGCCAGGAATATTGCAAGGACACTTCTTGAGTTTTCAAGAGAGAGGGAGATTAAGAAAGAGATGCTTCCACTTAAAGATTTATTTGAAGAGACAGTGAGGTTTATTGGCGGAGAGAAACCTTCACGTGTTGATATTGTCTTTGATATACCTGTTGACATAAGGATTTATGCTGATAAACAACGAATCCAGCAGGCGTTTTTAAACATCATTAAAAACTCTATCGAAGCGATATCAGCAGAAGGAAGTATCAATATAAAAGCAGAAGAAAATGCTGATGAGGGGTTTATAAACATTGAGATAAAAGATACCGGTGTCGGCATTGACGAGAAGCTTCTTCCGAAAGTCTTTGATGCTTTCTTTACTACCAAGGATGTCGGGAAAGGCTCTGGCCTGGGGCTTTTTATCACTAATGAGATAATAAATGAGCTTAATGGTTCAATCCAGGTAGAAAGCCAGTTAGGAAAGGGAAGTAAATTTTTAATAAAATTGCCACGCAGAGAGTTTCAAGTATGAAGTCAAAGGGTAAGATTTTAATCGTAGATGATGAGAAGATTGCTCTGAGGAATCTGGAGCATATCATGAAGAAAGAGGGTTATGATACTGAAGGGACTTATAGCGGGACAAATGCCCTGAAGATCCTTCGTGAACAGGAATTTGATGTAGTGCTAACAGATTTAAGGATGGAGAAAGTGGATGGAATGCAGATACTGCAGCAATGCAAAGAGCTTTATCCTGATACTGAGGTAATAATGATTACCGGATACGCTACAATCGAAAGCGCAATTCAGGCAATGAAGGACGGTGCATATTATTACATAGCTAAACCCTATAAACTTGAAGAGGTAAGGAAGGTTGTCTCAGAGGCAACAGAAAAGGTCAAACTAAAAAGGGAAAATAATGAGCTTCGTGAACAGCTTCAGAGATTTGAAGGGAAGGTCAAGATAATAACCCAGGATCCACAGATAAACAAATTACTGGATACAGCAAGACAGATTGCGCCAACTGATTGTAATGTCCTCATAAGCGGTGAGAGCGGAACCGGTAAGGAGATGATTGCCAGATATATTCATGCATGCAGCAGCAGATCAGAAGGTCCGATATTTGCAATAAATTGTGGTGCTTTTACTGAGGAACTTCTAGCAAATGAACTTTTCGGCCACGAAAAAGGTGCGTTCACAGGCGCGACAGCAATGAAAAAAGGTCTTATAGAAATGGCATCTGAAGGGACACTGTTTCTGGACGAGATTACTGAAATGACTCCATCGATGCAGGTTAAACTTCTTCGCGTAATACAGGAGAGACAGGTCTTGAAACTGGGAGCCACTTCTTCTATAGATGTAAATGTGCGTTTTATAGCTGCAACTAACAGGAATATACAGGATGAACTTGCAAGCAGACGTTTCAGACAGGATTTATATTTCAGACTGAATGTTGTTTCTTTGCATCTCCCGGCACTTGTTGAAAGAAAGGATGATATACCATTATTGAGTTTTTATTTTCTCAGGAAATATAATGCAATAATGAAGAAAAATATAAATGAAATTTCTCCGGATGTTATGGCAATCCTTATGAATTATGATTTTCCTGGAAACGTGAGAGAGCTTGAAAATATTATAGAAAGGGGTGTTGCCCTTGCAAAGGGGAACAGCATCGAAGTAGCCCATCTTCACGAAGACCTCAGGGAATTAAGTATCAGGACTTTCAGAAAGAAAGACGGCAAAATCCCTTCTCTCGAAGAACAGGAAAAGTTCTATATACAGTGGGTGTTAAAAGAGGCTGGGGGAAATAAAACCCTTGCAGCACAGATTCTCGGAATAGACCGTGTTTCTCTCTGGAGAAAGCTCAAAAAGTACGGATTTGAAGATTAAGATATTTTAATCCGTCAGTGTCCCCCAGTGCCCAGGATACCAGAAGCCGCAACAAGGAGAACGATTATCTCAACAATAGAAAGTACTACATAAGCGGTATCTTTCTTGCGTAGAAGACCTGGAATAATGGCAGCATAACACAGGATAGTTAATCCTGAAAGTATAGCAATAGGAAGGAAATTAAGCATATCACCGTATCCAAGATTTCCCAGCCAGGACCATCCTGCAGTCATTCCACTTTCATGGAGATAATCTTTTACTGAAATTAACCAATAGTGCTGGACATCCCCCAGGGGTATCTTGGGAGTTAAGATACCGGCAGCATATATTATAAATGTGATTACGAGAAATAGCAGTCCTATCAACATACCTATATTTAGAATCTTTGCATAAAGTATTTGTTCTTCTGTTGCCTTTGAAGCCATTTTACCTCCTTATATTTTATCTGTCTTGATTTATTATATATATTTGGCTTTATATGGTTTCTCCATTAGAATCAGAACAGATTAGGCAAAAGACCTTTTTGAAGTGCTTTCAAGCCTGCGATTCCAAGTACCACGATAACCATAATTCTTATTATTGCCGGCTTTGTAACTGCAAGAACCCTTACACCCACAAATGAACCAAGCATGATTCCAACAACTGAAGGTACAACCATTAATGGAAGCACTGCACCATTATTCATGTAAATCCATGCAGCAGAGGTATCAGTTATAGAAAGAAGGAATTTGCTTGTTGCAACTGAAATCTTAATTGGCGCTCCCATCACAAGATTTAATACCGGAACATTAGCCCATCCGGCTCCGAGTCCGAACATGCCTGCCATTATCCCTATGAATACAAATAATCCTAGTCCTATAGGTGTTCTGTGAATCTTCCAGTCGAACTCTTTTCCAATAGCCTCATCGTGATATACACCCATTATCCTTAATGACTGTGACAGGTTATCTGCTTTTGGAACTTTAGGAAATTCAGACTTTTTAGCCTTAATCATTATTACAACAATGCCAAGGATAGTTGCTCCAAGTAAGGTCTGAACAATATTTGTAGGTAGTGCAAGTCCTATCATTGCACCAAAAATTGCACAGGTTGAGGCAATTAGAGCTACAGGCAAGGCCAATCGCAGGTCTGCAAGCCCCCTTTTAAGAAGGCCGGGCCCTGCAGCCAGCGCGCCAGCAAGTGCAACTATTAGTCCTGCACCTCTTACAAAATCAAGATGAAAAGGCAGAAAACCACTTACAATAGGTACAAACAGGACACCTCCGCCCACTCCTGCAAGCACTGCAAAAATACCCAGTACAAAAGTAAGAATGAATAGCACAAGAGGCCAGAACCACCAGGCATGCTGTGAGTCAGAAGCTGCTGCTGTTGTTGTTGCTTCTTGTGATACCGAAGGATCAGATGATGCAAACACGCTGCCGGCAATTAAGAAAAGTGTGAAGACCAAAACCATTATGAGTAAAATTTTTGGAAACTGTTTTGACATAATCAAATCCCTTCCCCCTCCTTTATTTAAATTTTACTTGATGTTAAATAGACTTTTAGAAAACCTTTGACTGGAATGGAAAACCCTTTATAAATTGTTTCAAAATGCAGTATATCAGCTATATTTTGCAACATAAATTATCGGTATAATAAATAAATGGGTCGATTAAGTCAATGGAATTATTACATCTTCTAAAGTTCTGAATATATAACTAAATAAGGCAGGAATTAACTGCTGAGAACATAGTGTGCAGTCCCATCAGATTATGTCAAAAGAGACTTGAATTACTGCTATATAGAAAAACAAAAAAATTCGTCTATACCAGCAGTATGTAATCTTACGCAGGTATTTTATACAGCATCTTTCAGGCTTTTACAACAAGGACTGCACAATCAGCGTAGCCGATGACCTTTTCGGTAACACTTCCCATAAGGAGTCTTTCAATACCTGTTCTTCCATGGCTGCCCATGACAATAATATCAGCATATTTTTCTTTTGCTAACTGCAGTATGCTTTCATATATAGATTCATGTGGTTTACTTTTTACAAGTAAATCATCCACTTTAATATTTTCTTTTTTTGCTTTTGATTTAATCTCGTTTAGAGCATTAATTGATATTTCAATCCTCTCATCTGAAGCACTTTTTCTTGTTACAGCAATTGCATGGAGATCACTACCTATGCCGCAGTATTTTGCAACGTTTAACGCCTCTCTTGCAGCTGCTTCACTGTATTTTGTGCCGTCAGTAGCTATTATTATGTTTTTCCACTTAATAGTTGTGGCTTTCGGAACGACCAGAACTCTACGAGTAGTATGGCCGATAACCTTTGCAGTAACACTTCCCATTAGTAATCTTCTTAGCCCTGTTCTGCCACGCCTGCCCATAATAATTACATCGACTTGATTTTTATCAGCTTCTTCAACAATAAACTCGTATGGTTGTTCACCCTCTCTGATTATAGTTTTGCACTCCACATTTTCTTTTGAAGACCTCTCTCTTAGACTTTCAAGACTTTTTCTTGTCTCTCTTTCCATTTTTTCAACAAATTCAACAGCTGATTCAATATATCTTGGATTCATCTCAACCACAGAAATTGCATAAAGCTGACTTTTACAAGACCTTGCCATATTAATTGCTTCCCTAACAGCACCCTCGCTGAATTCAGAACCATCTGTTGCAAGAAGTATTTTCTTATACATTGTTATTCCCCTCCTTTCTTAATTTATTTAACATACTGTCAAAACAAGAATAGCAGGTTTTTAAAAGATTGATATAATAGGGCTGGCATATTCACAGAACGAAGATTAATGTAAAAAATACTGTCTTAAATATCGTAATTATTTATAATTGGACATAATTGATTATATTTTTACCCCCCTTATAGTTGCAATTTGCAACAAAATAAAAGACTAATCTTTCAATACTCTATATCTAATATTATTATATCACCTAAAATTTTAAATTTATATTTAAAAATACAGAAAAATTTTTATTTATTTTTGCATGTAACGGTTTTTATTATCTATTGTTAATATATTTATGATGTTTTGTCTTTCCGGATATCAAAAAGGAAAAATTAATTTAAAATATATTAGTTATGTTATATTTTTAAAACAATACTTTAAATCTTTTATACATTGCAAAATGAGGATTCTTTAATGCGCGTATTATCAGAAAAATATATCACTTTTTTTATGAATCAAGAGTTTATATATAAACATATGATAATATTAACGATTGTTTTTTATTTTTAATGGATGATTACAATAAAAGCTAAGATGTCTTGATATGACCTCATTAATACACTCTGATATTGGTAAGGAAATTTTAAAGGATATCGTTGAGTTATTAGAACAGGGTTATGGCGGCAGGTTTCTTGTCGAAAGATATACCCAGAGAATAGATTCACTTGTCATAAATATTTTTAACTTTGTTGACAAAGATGCAAATATAGCACTTATAGCCTCTGGAGGATACGGACGTGCGGAACTTGCCCCCTTTTCAGATATTGACATAATGTTTTTCGCACCCGACAGGAAAAATACAGAATCAGCAGAACTATTACTGCATAAGCTCTGGGATACAGGTCTTACTATAAGTCATTCGTTCAGAACTGCTGAAGAATGTATTGAAGAGGCTTTGAAGGATATAAAGACCCGAACAGCACTTCTTGAGGCAAGATATATTGCTGGCAATGAAAAGCTTTACAACACATTCAGAGAAAAGGTTTACCCCGAGATTGCATATAAACAGAGGAAGATTTTTGTAAGAGAAAAATTAAAAGAGATGGAAAAAAGGCGCATGGAATCAGGCGATTCTATCTTTATACTTGAGCCCAATATTAAAGAAGGTGAAGGCGGGCTTAGAGATGTTCATACCGCATACTGGCTATCGAAAATTACAATGAAGATAGAGAAAATTTCTGATTTTATCAAACTGATAAATGTATATGATTACAAAAGATTTATGAGTGCGTATGATTTTTTGCTGAAAATAAGATTTTGTCTTCATATTGAAAGTAAAAGAAGAAATGATTTGCTTACATTTGAATATCAAAAAAATGTGGCAGCTTGTCTCGGGTTTAAAGATTCAAAGAAATTCAGGGCTTCGGAGAGGTTTATGCGGTATTACTACCTGAAAAGTAAAGCTATAAAAGATATTGGCCACAATATAATGGTTAAGTGCAGTCGACCATATATACCCATCCGTAAAGATATGATCGCTAAAAAGATAACTGGCGAGTTCTCTGTGTCAGGCGGAAAGTTAGTTGTAACTAAAGATAATCTTTTTGCAGAAAACCCGGATAAGATCATGGAGAGTTTTTATCTTTATTCAAAGACAGGTAAAAAATTCAGCGAGATTATGAAAGAGAATATAAAGTCCAGCCTTTTAAAAATAAACAGAAAGACAAGGAGCTCACATGTTTCTATTCATTATTTCCTTGAAATATTCAAAGGAATGCGTGTTTATGATACTCTCCGGGAGATGCATGAAACAGGGGTATTGGGCAGATTTATCCCTGAATTTGGTGCGTTAAGACTGCTTGTTGTTCATGAACCTTATCATATGTATACAGTTGATGAGCATACCCTGTTAGCAATAAGGAATCTTGAAAGACTCAGAACTACAAAATACAAAAGCCTGGAACACCTGAAAGTTATTATAAACGGACTGGAAAATTTAAATGTGCTTCTTATGGCACTATTATTTCATGACATTGGAAAGGCTGTCGGTAGACATCATGAAGAAGAAGGATATAAAAGGCTCAAGAATATACTTGAAAGATTTAATCTCGACAGTAAGAAAAGGATGAGGATAGAATTCCTTGTAAGAAACCATGTCCTTATGTCAAAGATAGCTCTTAGAAGGGAGGCAAGCGATATTGAAGTGATAGCCCATTTCGCTGATGCAGTCGGCGACCTGGAGAATTTGAAGGCGATATACCTTACCACATATGCAGACATGTCGGCTGTAAATCCCGGGTTCCTGACTTCATGGAAATCATATCTTCTTAAAGATCTATATGAGAGAACAGTGGATTATTTATCAGGTATAAAGGAGGACAGGACAGAATACATCCACAGCCTTCAGAGTCTTTCACCTGAAATTGATAAACAGTACCTTAAGGATTTTATTGATGAAATGCCGGATAGGTATATGCTTTCAACAACAAAAACTAAAGTCTTAGAAGATTACAGTTTAGTAAAGAAAATGAAAGAAAGTGGATTTTCAATGCGCGTGGACAGCAGTCCGGAAGGGGTAGCGGAAATAGTAATAAGCGCCGAAGACTGTCCGGGCCTTTTTTCCAGAATTGTTGGCTTTTTATCTTCAAAGGGTTTAAATATTGTAAACGGAAGGATATTTACTGGAAAGAAAGGGGTTGTTATTGATACAATTTCTATTTCTAACTGGAAGGATATTTGGTGGGACGGTCTGCAAAAAGATTTAGAAGAAGGTCTTAGAAGTATTATTGTTGATAAAAGGCCGGTTAGTATCGTAAGGCGCAGCAGAAAGGCTGAAAGCCTTTTTGACGTATTTATAGAGCTAGATAACGAGGCAGCCGATGAATATAGCCTTATCGAGGTCTTTTCTCCGGACAGGTTAGGTTTGCTTTATGATATTTCGAACGTCATGTACAAAAAAGGCATTAATATCGTTTCAGCAAGGATTAATACCGAGGCTGGACTTGCTCAAGATGTTTTTTATATACAGATAAACAGTGAGAAACTTAAAGATACTATTATTGTTCAGGAGCTGTTATCGGAGTTATGGTCGATTCTAAAAGAATAAACAAGATGCCATACTTGATTGCTCTAGCTGTGATTATCGGCATAGCGATATTTGTTCTTAGAAGCCCACAGATATCAAATGCCCTTAAGAGGATGATACTGCCCAAACTGGAGATGGCATCTGGTAAAAGACTAATAGCCCAGAAGATATATATAAATATCTACCCCTTTTTTATTGAGGCAAAGGGACTAAAGGTCTTTGATGAAAATGGAGAAAGAATACTCTTTGCAAAAAGAGTTAAGGCCTACATTGAGCCCTCAGGCCTGCTAAGCAAAAATATATCAATTCGCAGACTGGTTATTAAAGAACCTGAGGTCACAACCAGTAAAGAACAGATTGAAGATATAATCGAAAATGTTAAAGCTTATGCTGCTAAAAAGAACGATACCTCATTTAAAGTAAATATCAGATCAGTGGAACTGATGCATGGCAGTACAAATTTTCATGATAATAAGACAAAAACTGTAACTGATGTAGACGGCCTTAGCGGTGAGTTAATTCTAGGTAAATTCCAGAAAATCAGGGCATCTGCAGAGAAGATAAAGCTTCAAAAGACGGGGTGGCCGGAAATTATATCAAGTGTGGATGTAAATCTGACAGTAAAAGGTGAGACCATTGAAATACACAGTCTGATAATTGAAAGTTTTGGTTCAAAGATTACAGGGTCAGGGGAATATCGCAAAGACAGGACGAATTTTAAGACAGACATGGATCTGTTTGTAATGACCTTAAAGAAGATATTCAAACTTGGCAATAGTGGAGACGGAAGAATAAATGCCAGCGGGAACATATATTATGCCGAAAAAGAAATTACACTGGATCTGGATTTGAAGGGAGATCTTTATATTCAGACATTGATGGAACTCCTTAAAGTCAGGCAGAGAATTGAAGGCCTAGTGAGTTTTAAAGGTGAAATAAAAGGTTCTCTGAGTGATATTAAAGGGTTGGGAAGTGCGACTTTGTACAGAGGCAATCTTTTCGGTGTTGATATAGATACGATTAAATGCATGATTTCCTATGCCGACGGAACGATGAAATTCTCAGATGGTGATGGAAGGCTTTATAATGGCCGCGCAATGGCATCCGTATCAATAACCCTGCCAGTGGTTAATTTTTTTACCATCGACATCGATTTCGCAAACGTTGACAGCACCCCTCTATTTAAACTTATAGGATGGGATCCAGGATTACAGAATGGAAAGGTAAAAGGTAGTTTGTCAAGCTCAGGAGCGAAATTCGATCCTCAGGGATGGTTTGAGTATAAGAATACAGAAGAAGGGAAAGATGTTCGAGGACGGGTAAAAGATATGGAGGGCAAATATGCCAAGCAGGGAGCAATATTGTCATTTACAGACCTGAAACTAGAAACAGGAAAGTCCCGGCTGGATATCAATGGATATGTAAATATCCAGGCAAAGACCCTGGATATCAAAGGTACTTTAAAAACATCTGATATTAGCGATATCAGTTCGCCGTATTATGAAAAGCTGAAAGGCACCGGAGATTTTACTGGCAAATTAAATGGTGCCTTTGATGATCCAGAAATAAGCGGGAACATCAAAATACATAATCCGATTATAGAAAACTATAATAGCGGTTTGCTTGATGCAGATATCAGCTATAGAAAAAATCTCCTGGTTATAAGAGAAATAAACGTTAAGGGTGATGATGAGATCCATAAGCTAAAAGGCAGCATCTTTTTTAATAAAGCCGAAAGACTTTTTGATTTATCATATCCTGAATTTAAAATGGAAGCTTCTTTGAAGAATGCTGACCTTGAGAAATTAGTAAAGATTTTTTATCCGGATTTTATGGGAAAAGGTAAACTGAAGACTTATATGAAGATCGGTGGCAGCGGTGATAATCCTGAAGTTATTGCCAAGGCAGTTGTTGAGAAAGCTGCTTTATACAAAGTACCATTTGACTCTTCTTCTTTTGAATTCAGATACGCCGATAAAGAACTTAATTTTACAGAGATGAAATTCAAGAGGGGAAACTCATTGATCAACACTGAAGCCACTCTGGATAAAAGTGGAAATTTTTCATATAAAGCTATCTCAGATAAGTTAATGATAAGTGATTTTATCCAGAGAGAAATTCATGGAGATATTATTTTAAGTGTAAAGACAGAAGGTCACGGTTCATTCGACAACCCTTCAGTCTTTGCAGAGGTCAAAGTTATAGGGGGTAAACTTAAAGGCAGGTCAGTGGGAAGCGGATTTATCAAAGCATCCATAGACAATAAGGATATTAAGTTAGATGCAAGGATGATAAATGAGAAGTTGAATATTGCTGCAAAAGGAAGATTCGAGAATGATATTCCATGGGAAGCAGAAGTAGATATACAGAAAGGTAGATATGATATCATCGCTATTCCTTTTTTAAGTGATGTTCCTGAAAATTTTATGCTGAGCCTTAACGGGAAAGCATCTCTTAAAGGGAGCACGGAACATATCTCTGCATCGGCATTGATAAGACATATAGCACTTTCGATGTATGAATACAGTTTTTCAAACGAGAAAGAGATCAATCTGGTTTTGAATGACAGGTATCTCGATTTAAATAAAATTACTATAAGAAGCGGCAATACATCTCTGAACATAGCAGGAAACCTTGTTATAGGTGAAAGATATGATCTTCTTTTTGAAGGCAGTTCCAAGCTCTTTCCATTTAAGGGCCTTTCCAGACATATAGGGCTTATAAAAGGAGATGCAGAGTTTGTTTTTTCAATAGCGGGGGACTGGGATGAGCCACGAATAAATGGAGGATTAAGCGTAACGAATGGATCTTTTAAACTAGAGGACTACCATCATCGGGTCAGTTCCTTAACCGGATATCTTTATATTGATAATGATAAAATGGTTTTGCAAAAACTCTCTGGTGAGATAGGAGGCGGTAACATTGAAATAACAGGTATTGTTTATATGAAGAAATTTTCATTTAAGCAATTCTATGTAGAGGCAGGATTAGACAATATTACAACTTCGGTATCAAAGGATTTCACTGTCAACTTTGGAGGGAATATTCTATATAAGGGTAGGCTGGAGTCTCAGATGATATCAGGAGACATAAAGATAAATAGGGTCAGGTATAAGGAAAGGACAGAATGGAAAAGCTGGTTGCTTAAAGTCAAGCAGACCGAGAAATACAAATCCGAGATATCTGAATTTGAGAAGGCTGAACTTAATATTAGAATTATAGGTAAAGACAATATTTTCATTGATAATAATGTTGCACGGGCTACTGCAAGTGTAGATATGGTTTTAAGAGGTATGGTATACCGTCCGATACTTTTGGGAAGGCTTGAGACCAAGGAGGGCACAATATATTTCAGAAATAATGAGTTCAGGATTCTCAATGCAAGCGCTGATTTTTCAGATCCAAACCGAATAAATCCTTTCATGATGATTGCTGCTGAAACGATTGCCAAGGGATACAAGATAAAAATGAACCTTGAAGGGTATATCGATCACTTCAATATGTCGCTTTCTTCTGATCCGCCACTTAATGAGATGGATATACTTGCCCTTCTTACAGTTGGGCGGATGGGAAGTGACTTAAAAGGACTGGAAGGAGGTATAGGTGCAAGTGAAGCGACCTCTTTTGTTACCGGAAGGATACAGGATGTAATAGAGGAGAGGTTCAGGACTATTACAGGTCTCGACAGGCTGCAGATTGACCCTTATGTCTCAAAAACAACCGGAACTATCGAGCCGAGGGTAACTGTGTCAAAAAGGCTTATGGGCGAAAAGGTTTTTGTGACCTACACTACCTCTGTAGGTTCCACAGAAGAGCAGATTATAAAACTTAAGTACCTCCTAAACAGAAACATATCTTTGATAGGCGTAAGGGATGAGCGGGGTATTCTTGGCGGAGATATTCGATTCAGGTTTGAATTTAAATGATAAAAAGCTATAGAAAAGCCAGGGCAATAGAGCAAAAGAGCAGTATAAAAGTAAATAGCTATTTCTTGACTGGTCTATTGTACTACTGGATTATACTTTCTCTTATATTAACATTTCTTTTTGTTTTAGGCTCGAGCACATGTAATGCCTTAAATGCGGGAAAGATTGAAATAAAGGGACTTTATTCGATCGACGAGGATGAATTCCTTGATATGTTTGGAATCAGGGAAGGCAGTTTAATAGACAGAGAGAAGGTCAGCAAAGGTATTAAGAGGACATTTATAAAAGGTTTGTTTGAGGACATTTCAGTAGTAGTTTCAGAAGGAGAAACACCCACGGTTACAATAACCGTCAGGGAAAAAGATTACATAAAGAAGATTTATATATCAGGGAATTATGAGATATCCGAGAAAGTTATAAAAGAATCATTTCTACTGAAAGAAGAGCATATAATGAGGTATGACATGCTTCAGGAAGCAGTCGATGATCTTAAGGAAAAGCTTTCCCTGTATGGATTCCCGGATGCCGAAATACAGGCAGAGATTGAGGATATTAAAGAACCTTACAGGGTATATCTTCATTTAAAAGTGGATACAGGTGATCCTTTGATAATAAATAAGATAAAGATTACTGATCCTGACACAAATGTAAAAAACAAAATTAAATTGTCAGAAGGAGATATTTATAACCAATTTATATTGAGGGAAGACTTAATCCGGATAAAAAAATATTACAAAAAGAAGAGGTTTTTTAGTCCGGTTGTAGGACCGTATTCATACAGTAATAGAGAAATAGAAATAGCAGTTGAAAAAGGCAGACATATGACAATTGAAATAAATGGCAACGATAGTATCTCTACAAGAAGCCTTTTGAAAGAGGTGCCTTTTTTCGAAATTGAGTCGTTTAATGATGAGTTAGTTGAGGAATCAGTCGGCAGAATGCTTTCTGTATATCATCAAAAAGGATATACTTTTGCCCAGATAGCACCTGTCATAGAATCAGATGAAAAGAATATAGTCATTACTTTTTTTGTATTCGAGGGTGAAAAGATAACAGTAGGGTCTATAAAGTTTAAAGGTGTAAGTCTGCCTCAAGATAAACTGAAAGACGTGATTTTGTCAAGGGAAGGAACGATTTACAATTCTGAACTTATAGATAGGGACAGAGAATCTATAAAAGAATTTTATGGAGCACTTGGATATCTTGAAGCAAATGTCAAGGAGATAAAAACCCAAATCAATAAAACTATAAATTCAGCTGAACTGATATTCGATATACAGGAAGGTGAAAAAACAGAGATCGAATTCCTGGAAATAACAGGCGTTGATCCTGAGATAGAAACTGAACTTATCTCAATCTTGGGTATAAAACCAGGAGACCCTTATAATGAAGTGGATATCTCTGATGCAAGATTTAAAGTTTTGGATTATTACAGCAACCACGGTTATACGGATGTCGATGTATTAGTAACGAGAAACATAGAGAATCACAAAGCTTCAATCGTTTTCAGTATGATTAAAGGAAAGAAAACGATATTCGGGAAAACTATAATTAAAGGTAATAAGAGGACGAAATATGTGGTCATAAAACGGGAGCTCCTTCATAAAGAGGGTCAGCCTTATAGCCACCGTGTTCTTGCAAATGAACGGCAGAGGTTATACAAATTAGGATTATTTACCGATGTTGAAATAGATGATATAAGTGGCGAAGCAGATCAAAGAGATATACTTGTAAAGGTAAAAGAGGGAAATGCAGGCTCGGTAGAGTTCGGCGTTGGCTATGCAGAGTACGAGGAATATAGGGGCTTTATTGAGTTAAGTTACAGGAATCTATGGGGAATGAACAGGCAGGGGTCAGTAAGTGCAGAATTGAGTTCATTGGAACAGAGATATATTATGCAGTACCGCGAACCGTGGTTCCTTGGATACAATCTTCCTTTCAGGATATTTTTTCTATATGAAAACAGGGAAGAAATAGATATCGATGAAAGAGATACAAGGTACAGACTAAGAAGGTATTCTGTAACATCAGGTATTGAGAAAAAATTAAGTGACAAAATGAAGGCTGAACTGTATCATGAAATTTCCCTTGTCAAAACTTATGATGTACAGCCTGATGTGATTTTGAGTAAGGAAGATACCGGTACATTGGCAATCAGCAGTATCAAGCCGTCAATCATATATGATACAAGGGATGATCCTTTCGAACCTAAAAAGGGAATTCTTGCAGGTATTTCATTAAAAGTAGCTTCTTCATTGTTTTTTTCAGAAACAAATTTTACAAAGCTCATAGTCAACGGAAGTGCCTTCCAGCAATTGATCCGTAGAGTCACTCTGGCCATATCAGCGAGAGGGGGAGTGGCATATGGCTTCAAGGATACAGAGGAACTGCCGCTTGTGGAAAGATTCTTCCTTGGTGGAAGGTCAACTGTCAGGGGATATGAACAGGATATGCTCGGTCCAAAAGGTGAAGATGGCAATCCGACTGGTGGGAATGCTTTTTTAATGAGCAATATTGAGTTAAGGACATCGGTCAGTGAGAGTATTGGACTGGTAACTTTTCTTGATATGGGAAATGTATGGATAAGGACAAAGGATGCAGATGTTGCAGATCTTAAATACACTGTGGGGTTAGGATTGAGATATAATACGCCGGTTGGTCCTCTAAGAGTGGATTACGGGCACAAATTAGATAGAGAAAATGGGGAGAGCCATGGAGAAGTTCATTTCAGCATAGGGCATGCATTCTAAAAAAGTAAGGGGTAAGGAGTAATAAGTAATAAGTAATAAGCAGGGTGCATAGAGCAGGGAGCAGGGCGCAAATTAAGCAGTAAGCAGTAAAAAAATAGGTAAGGGTAAGTGAGCATGGAGAAAATAAAAAAGAACAGGTTGAGGTTGATGTTGAGAAAGATTAAAGAGCAAAGAGCAGGTATAAAAGTGCAGAGACGACTGTATTTTATGCTTTGTTTTCTCTTTTCTGCCTACTGCCTACTGCCTACTGCTTACTGTTATGGCGGTTTTACAGACAGGGTTGTTGCATTTGTGGACGATGAGGCAATTACTATGAGTGAATTTGAGCAACAATATGAAAATTCCTTGAAATTATCACCAGATATAAGCAAAGAAGATGTCATAGAAACAATGATTAACAGAAGATTATTATTGAGAGAGGCAAAGAAATACAGAATTGAAGCTACTTCAGAAGAAGAGATTATGGAAGAATATATCAATCTGAAAGTCCGGGCCTTTATAAAGGTTAGTGATACAGACACAGAGGACTTTTATGAACAAAACATTAATCAATTTTCAGGAAAAAATTACGATGATGTCAGAGAGGAGATCGAAAGATATCTGATTGAAAAGGAGGTTAATGAGAGACTCAAGGAAGCGCTGGGAGAACTAAGAGAAAAAGCCTATATAAAGATTCAGTTAAACGCTGAATAAGAGATTCTGACAGCCTATATTATTACCCGGACCTTTTTTTGACGAGGGACTCAATAGCAGACTTTGCGCTTTCACTAATTTTAGTGAATTTGATACCATACTGGTAGATATTTTGTTTTTTCTGGACAACTCTGGCGATCTCCCCGTCAGCAGTTATGCGTTCAGAATTAGGAATGAAGAACGAGCATGATAATATATCTCCTTTATCAAAGATATATTTATCCTTTTCAAGCAGTATGCCTGATGAGCTTATGTTTTGGGAATAGCAGTAGAAAGACTCGGTTGTATGTTTCCAGTTAACTGTAACCTTTAAAAGAACCCTTAGAGATGCCCTTCTCGGGATATTAAGGAATTTACTAATTTGTTCTGATATCAAATTATGGTCAAGAGGTCTCGTAATATATGAATTTGCATTGCAGTCAAGGCATTTTCTTATCTCAGAGTGGTTATCATTACATATAAGTATTATAGAGACATCCCATAGTTGATCATCATTTCTGATAATATTACAAAGTGCTTCTCCTCCCAGCAACGGAGAGTCGAGTTCAGCAATGATGAGGTTTGCATTCTCGGAAATATGAATATCAAGCGCATCTTTGTTTGAATCATGTTCGAATATCATGACGTCCTGCCTGTTCAGAATGCTTTTTTTCTTATTAATTAAACTCCCAAGTTCAGTAGGAATAAGAATTTTTTTCATTGTTTATTATTTATATACGGTTAGAAATCATTTGTCAAGAAATTAATAGTTAGATGAAAATTATCACAACTGATGTATAATAATAAAATGTGCTTGGCTATCCCTTCTAAGGTGATAAAAATAGAAAATATGATGGCAACGGTTGATGTTTATGGTGCACGCAAAGACATCAGCCTGCTTCTAATGCCTGATGAAGTTTCTATTGGCGATTATGTGCTTGTCCATGCAGGCTTTGCGATACAAAAAGTTCAGGGAGATGTTGCTCTGGAGTCACTGGATTTAATTAAACAGGTTTTAGATGAAACAGAAGAAGAATTTTCCTGAATGTTTTATAAGCAGAATCAAGGTATAATAGCGAGAAAAAGCTACTTGGTATTAATTATGAACTCCTTTAATAAATTAGAAATGGCCGGTTTTTAAGCAGGATAATCAATGGTAAAAAATGACCGCTGGATAAGGGAAATGGCTAGAGAGGGGATGATTGAACCTTTTAACGATGAGCAAATAACAAAAGCGGTGATTTCATACGGAGTCAGTGCCTATGGATATGACATGAGGTTATATGATGAATTCAAGATTCCTAACCCTGTTAGTGGGAAGATTATTGATCCGAAAGCCTTTGATGAGAGTAATTTTGTTGACTATAAAGGGGATGTGTGTGAGATTCGTCCAAATTCTTATGTAATCTGCAGGTCTTTCGAATATTTCAGGATACCAAGAGAAATACTGGTAATATGCTTTGGAAAATCCACATATGCAAGAAGTGGCCTGATAGTTAATGTAACACCGCTCGAACCTGAATGGGAAGGGTTTGTTACTATATCGGTTTCTAATACTTCTCCATTTCCAGTAAAAATATATGCCAACGAAGGGATTGCACAGATTGTTTTTCTCGAGGCATCAGAAGTTTGTGAGACATCCTATGCTGATAAAAAAGGTAAATATCAGGCACAAAAAGGGATTGTACTTCCAAAAATTTGATACTTCGACTGTGCTCAGTAATAACTTGACTGTGCTCAGTAACAATTTCGGTGGCACTCAGTATCAAACTTGGGGGCATACAACATAAAACAGCTGAAGTCCAAACCCCGGCATTTAAGCTGGTGATAGCTGAATGGATAATTGTAAGAGGCGACAATGGCTAATGATGGAAGACTGATACTTGCACTTGATGTTTCGGATAATAATTATGCAATAGAGCTTGTTGAAAAATTCGAAAGTTATATTGATATATTCAAGGTAGGACTTGAACTATATACTTCTGCTGGGCCGTCGATTATAGAGGAGATAAAAAAGAGAGGGAAGAAGGTATTCCTGGATCTAAAATTCCATGATATACCAAATTCTGTTTCAAGGGCAGGAATTGCTGCAGCAAGATTGGGTGTTTTTATGTTTAATGTTCATGCCTCTGGTGGTTATAAAATGATGAAACAGTGCAGTGATGATGTTGTCAATTTATGCCTCAAAGAAAATCTGGAACGGCCAAAGATAATAGGTGTTACTATGCTGACAAGCATTTCTGGAGAAACTTTAAAGGAAGAGCTGGGCATACAATACAGTATGAATACCCACGTAAGACATCTTGCAAGCCTTGCCCTGAGAGCCGGTCTTGACGGTGTTGTTGCTTCTGCAAGAGAGGCTGCTATGATCAGGGGACGCTGTGGAAGGGGATTTCTGATTGTGACTCCTGGTATAAGGACATCATGGACGCCCCCACCTGATGACCAGATGAGGACAATGACTCCAAAAGAGGCAATAAGAGAAGGCGCAGATTATATTGTAATGGGAAGGGCGATACTCGATCAGAGTAACCCAATAAAGACAATACAATTGATAAAAAATGAGATAGCTGCTGCTTGATTTTTACCCCGTAAAAAGCCCTGTCAGTTATACGGGGTTTTCTGCAAATATGGAGATGCCTTTGTACACAGAATCAAACATAAAATTATCAAAGAAAGGCTATTCCCCTGTATTCAGGGAGATACCGTATAACAGTCCACATTGGGTCTACAAAAGACTCAAATCAAAAAACAGTTTTCTGTTAGAGAGTGTTAAGGGGCCTGAAAATATAGCAAGATATTCGTTCATCGGAATAGAACCATATCTTATATTTAAAATTAAAGACAGAGTTGTTGAATTAGATTGTTCTGGCATAAAAACAGTATCTTACAGACATCCTATCAAAAGGTTGAGAGAGCTTGTTTATGCTTACAGCCAGAATCCTGTAAAAGATCTTCCTCCTTTTCAGGGTGGCGCAGTTGGAATATTGAGCTACGACTTTGTTCAGTATCTCGAAAAACTTCCACAAAATGCCAGAGACGACTTTAATCTTCCCGATGCACATTTTTTCCTAATAGACAGGCTGATAGCGTTCGATCATATACTGAAAAAATGCTGGATTATTGTCTGCCCTGGTGCACGTGAAAGCTTAACCGGACATATTGAGAATGGTATAGAGAAAGACAAGTATAACAAGAATTCTGAATCTGTTATAAAAGAGATTTACGAGAGAATTATCAGAGATGTAGAAGACAGAGGAGAAAGGTCAGCAGTAAAAAAGATAGATATTATCTACGAGACAGAAAAAAACACATATATTAACATGGTAAAAAGGACTAAGGAATATATCGCAGCCGGTGATATTTATCAGGCAAATCTTTCTCTTCGACTTTCGGCAGATATAGGTAATGAAGATCCATGGAAGATATACACTATCCTGAGTGAGATAAATCCGTCGCCTTTTGCGTCTTTTATAGACTTTGGGGATTACCAGATAGTAAGTTCTTCCCCGGAAAGGCTGGTTCGAGTGAAGGGAAGGGTTGTGGATACCAGGCCAATTGCTGGTACAAGACCCAGGGGAAGGAATTTTACTGAAGACGAAATGATGCGTTCAGAGTTGTTGCTGAATGAAAAGGAGAGGGCTGAGCATATTATGTTAATAGATCTCGAGAGGAATGACCTTGGCAGAATTTCGCATTATGGAACCGTAATGGTAGATGAACTCATGATTACAGAAGATTATTCGCATGTTATTCATATAGTATCTAATGTAAGGGGATTGCTTGTTGATGGAAAGGATTGTTTCAGTGCAATAAGGGCAGCTTTTCCTGGGGGGACGATTACAGGGGTACCTAAGGTAAGATGCATGGAGATTATCGACGAACTCGAGACAAAAAGGAGGGGTCCTTATACCGGTTCCATAGGATATATAGGTTTTAACGGTAACATGGATCTTAACATTATAATAAGGACCTTTCTTATAAAGGATGGAAAGGCTTATGTTCAGGCTGGTGCCGGAATTGTTGCCGATTCTGATCCAGATCGGGAATATTATGAGAGCTTAAAGAAGGCTGAGGCACTTATTAAAACACTGGAGTGTATATAGTTAAAGGGATCTCCGTTAATCTGGAAATACATTTTTTATTTTTTTAGGTTAATATTTAGATATTTGTAATGAAAATAATTATAATATGACATTATCACTCAGGTAACCTCCGTTAGAAGAAAATATAATCAATTTCTAAACGGGGTAAACACCATTTGAGCAAAAAAGAATTTATTTTATCCCTACTGCAAACAGCAGGTCTTTCTAATGGGATAAATATTATATTAACGAGAAAATATACCGATAAATATAATAGAATTAGATTGATTGAGGAGGGGGGGGTAAATATGAAAGGAATAATCGCAATTTGCTTGAAAGATATGATAGTAAAAAATTACGGTATTGGAAAATGGGAGAAATGTCTGATAAATGCCGGCGAAACCAGGGATATCTCCTTTGTGGCAACGAGTGATATAGAAGATGAATATTTTATTAAACTTGTAGAGTCTGCTTGCTTAGCACTGGACTTTTCTATTCCGGATATAGCTGATGCATTCGGTGAATACTGGGTGTGCAGTTTTTCTCAAAAGATCTATGGTTTTTATTACAGAAGATATAAAAATGCAAGGGAATTTCTTATGGCTATGGATGAGGTGCATATGGCATCAACAAGTACTTTGGAGAATGCAAATCCACCCCGGTTTGACTATAAATGGGAAAACGAAAAGACCCTGTTAATTAAATATAAATCAAGACGCAACCTGATAGATTTTGTGGCGGGCCTTGTAAAGGGTGTTGGGAAATATTATATGGAAGATCTCGAGGTATTAAAGATTGGAAATGACACTATTAAGGTAATATTTCCCTGAAACCAAAGCACGACTGTCTAAACATCTTTCCCCATTTTCTTTTCATATTTCTATTGAGACCGGTTTGTGTGTAAAAACGATAAAGCTCTTTGTCTTCAAAGAAAACAGGTTCCTGCACGCGTCACTGTATATATTCATCTGAAATCTGTATTTTTCTTTGAGTTCGTCTATTTCACGGTCGCGTACAGGAAAAGTTTTATAGTCATATATATATACAGTGTTATCCGTTATTATTATTCTGTCGATCCTCCCTTTATAGACTTTATTATCCTTCTGAAGGATGAAAGGCAATTCAGCAAAGGCACCATCTTTGGGCAAAATAATCTCACCAAGATAGCCAGAGGCTTCGAGGTTTTTAAAATCATCCAATATTAACTTTCTATATCTGTCAATTTTAATTTTAAGCGATAACTCATTTGACAGCAGAATATCTATTCTGTCGCTTACTTTTTTAAAATCAATAATACCTTTTGAAATTTCTTCAAAAAGTCTGTGAAATATTCGTCCGAGAACTACCCAGTCTTCTCCGTGTCTTGTCCTTATTTCAATGTCTTCTGTGACATCAACCCACTTTGTAAATTTCCCCGATATGTCAATTTCTTCGATATATGCAGGTTCTGAAAAGAATTTCTTAGAACCAGTGCTTAACCTTATGCCCGATACCCCGGATGAATTTGACAAGTCTTTTTCTCTTAAAACCTTAAATGTATTGCTATATTCTTTTGTACCGGAGATAGAGCCCGGGAAAGCATCTTCAATAAAAGATAGTTTGCCTGTTATTTTCGGTTTGCCATTAACATCTTTTTTAACTGCACCTGACATGAATAGATGGTCCATTGATCTTGTGATTGCTACATAAAAGAGGCGAATTTCTTCTTCGTGCTCTTTTTCCTTCCAGAGTATAAAAAGATTGTTTTTAGTTCGCCTGGTTGAGTCATCTTCATAGGCAAATCTTATATTATTGTCAACTTCATCTAGAATGACCGTACCGGTTTTTGCAGAGACTGTCTCATCGAGAGATGGTATGAATACCACGGGAAACTGCAGGCCCTTTGCCCCGTGAATTGTCATTACTTTTACGGCATCTAGATTTTCGGTATTTACATTTGCCTTTGGCTCATTGCTCTTTTTGGATTGAATGAGAATTTCCTTTATCTCGATTAACGACATGCCCCTTGATTCGTAATATTCAATGGTCCTGAGAAATTTTTTTATGTTAACGTGGCGCTGTATCTCATGAAATATTTTCCATCCGCCCGTCTCTGTCAGAAATTCCTCTATTAATAAAGATATCGGTATTTCGTATTTTCTGGAGAGATATTTGTCCAGTAAATCAAAGATTTTTTTGAAACGTGCTATTTTAAATTTCTTTAAATTTTCGAATAGTGGTACATATCTGTCCAATAATAATGTGGAAATCATTGATTCGGTAAAGCCGAACAAGGGGCTTCTTAATACCTCAAAAAGACTGAAATTATCGAAAGGATCAATAAAGAATGATACGAGCTCCCTTAGAATGGCTACTTCTGGTTCATCATAGAAGCCTATGCCGCCTACAACGATATAAGGGATCTTAAATTCTCTGAGTGCACCTTCGAGAAGTGTAAGATTGTTCCTGTTCCTCAAGAGAATTGCGATATCAGAGTATTGGCATTTCCTTTTAATTTGATCTGCATATATGTTTAGATTCCCTACTAACGAGAAAATCTTGTTTGCGATAAGTGTTGTTTCCTTTAAGCGGGTTAATTTGGAATTATTTTCGTAATCTAGGATAAGAAGTTGAATACTGCCGTATCCTTCTCTTGTTGGGGTGAAGGGAGAGTATTTTGTACGCCAAGGCTCTGTAAGAGAACCCTTCATCAAATTGTCAAATAAAATGTTTGTAAAATTTATAATTCTTGAGAGGCTTCTGTAATTATCTCTGGCTTCAATATAGACAGCTTCATTGCCAAGCCACTCATTGAGCCTGTTCTTGACCTCATTGAATACAGAGACATTTGCACCTCTGAACATATATATTGACTGTTTCTCGTCACCAACCAGAAAGATTGTGGGGAATTTCCCTGCAGACCTTTTAGCCCCGAGCCCTGAACGCCATTCCTCTGTCAGTTTGTCAATTATCTTCCACTGGGTAGAGCTGGTATCCTGGAATTCATCAACAAGGATATGGTCTGTATGTTCATCAAATGCATAAAGTATGTTAAGCCACTCCGGGTTCGAAGTAATTGCCCTGTAAGCGAGGATCTCCATGTCGTTAAAATCAATGACGCGGAGTTCACGTTTTTTAATTCTGTAGGTCTGAAGACATCTTTTGTAAATCTCGATCAACTGTCTTTCCTCAAGGCCCCATCTTTCATCATGAGTTTCAGCCAGAAATTCAGAGTAAGGCTGTTTTCTATAGATATAATAAAGAGCTCTGTATAACCCCCCCCATCCTTTAAGTCCTTTAAGTTTAAGGTATTCAAAGAAGACCGAGGGGCTATCCTTTTCATTGCGGAGGGTATCATATACTGACTCTGACCAGAGTTGTGATGCATTGAATTCATCGAGTACATTGAATGAAGGGTCCAGTCCTAGTTCGATAGCAAAGCGTGTAATCAGTTTTTGGCAGAAGGAGTGTATTGTTGTTATCCTCATGAGGGGGGTCTTTTCTTTTATAAGAACGAAGATATCCTTTTTTTCCTGCATCAGAATATTCAATATTCTGTCTTTAATTTCTGATGCTGCCTTTTCAGTAAATGTTATTGCGACTATCTTTTCGATTTCGGTGCCGTTTTCAAGAAGACTTATATATCTGCGGGCAAGTTTTTCGGTCTTGCCCGAGCCTGCTGGTGCGGATATAATTACGCTTTTTCTTGTATCAAGAAAGTCGTTCATATGGAAATCAGTTCCAATTTAAGATATCAAAAACAAATTTTAAAAGTTAAAGTCATTTAAGTTTCAATCCCTGATCTTCATTTGGAATTTATATAGGGACAGAAAGGTGCCTCAGCACAGCTTGTACAGTAAAATTCTTCCAAAGGCAAGGCATCGAAATTGCCTGCCCTGATTTGCAAAATTGTTTCTTCCAGATATTTCAGTGTACTGATTATATATTCGTCAAATGTATATTTATCCTTCTTTGTAGGAATCCATTTTATCCCGATATCTTTAAGGGAATAGATACCAGCCTTTTCCACATCAATACCTTTTGATTTAAGCATTGCGGCATAGAGGGGAAGCTGAAGTTCCTTGCCTTTTTTGATTATGTCAGAGCCTATATTTACAGTACCGGTTTTGTAATCTATTATGCGGAAAGATTCACCTCTGCGGTCTACCCTGTCTATCTTCCCGGTCAGAAAAGTACCTGGCAATACCTCCTCCTTGAGCTTCATTTCAAATCCATATGGTGTAAAACCCTCTTTTCTGAATTTGGATTCAAGATCCATTATTTCCGGAAGGATCTCCATGAAAGCCTCTTTTATAAGGTTTTTCCAGTAATCCCAGATAATATAGTCTTGAAGTGTCCTGTTTATAATTGACAAGGCCTTTTGCTTGAATGTTTGGGAATCTTCTATAGTTTCTTTAATAAGCTCTTCCATAATACTATGAATGATGTTACCGAGAAGTTTTGCCTCGACTTCGTATTCTGCTATTTCAGCAGCTTCAAGATTTAAAACTTTTTCTATAAAGAACCTTCTTGGACATTTTCTGTAATAATCAATATCAGTTACACGCATGGGCATGGAAAGTCTCTGTCTTGAGAGTCTGTCTTTTGTCCTTCTGTCGAGGCGAACCTCATTAATAGTATCTGAAAGCAAGTGTTTCCCTTTTCTTGCCAGAAGTTCTTCCGGAGAAAAAATACCAGTTACATTTTCTGTTATCTCTTTGCCCCAAGAAAGATAAGTTGAAGGAAGGAAATATTTATCCCCGTCTATTGAGGGATAAGACAGGTGTGTTTTAGATGTAGCACCTATAATCCTGAGAAAGTTTAGTTTCTGAATAGAGAGATATTTTTTTAGATTCACAAGGCCGTATTCTGTTCTTACGCTGTCAGGAAGAATCAGATCAATTGGAGGTCTGCAGGGCATGTCTCCGTCTTTAAGTCCGCAGAAATAAAGGTAATCGGGTTCTAGCCCTCTAGTTTCAAGAAAATCCATTAACTGAATACCGTAATCTTCTGTTTGGTACTCGATAGAACCAAGAATATGCCTTTGAAATTCCACATATCGTTTGAGCGAAATAGTTTTTTCTCTTGACAGTTCTGAAAAAACAACCCTGATCATATCCATAGAATTATTCAGCATATCAATATCAGCCTGTTCAGTTTCACATCCCAATTCTGACAATATATTTTCTATTTCATAATGGATTACTTCAATTTCTGCAGAATCTTTATTTTTTATTAGCCTGTCGAGGATTTTAAAGATATGTGAAATATCATCCTTTATGGATTTTGCAAACGACTTATCTTCTATTATTTTGCTAAGATTTTCCCATGCCTCTCTACCCTTTATTATGCCGGATTTACGTGATAGGGATGGTATATGTGTCCTGAGGAGTTCCGGAAGCTTTTTGAAATAGGGAGAGCTCAGGAACGATGTAAATTTTAGCCTGGGAAAATCCTCGATTATCGATTCGAGAAGATAGAAAATATCTCTTACGGCCCCCCGATAGGCAGGAGGTTTTTTTAAAGAAACAGAATATGGCAGGCCATATCTTCTGAAAATCCTTTCCGTGAGCTCTATGTAATCAGAGATTCTGGGGAAAGTAACTATAATCAAATTGTCTGCCCTTAGACGTCCAATAATAAAAAGACTTTTAATATGTCTTGCAATTCCTTCAATCTCATCTTCTATGCTGTTGTATTTTATGTAAGAGAAATCAGGGTGGAAATGCTGTTCCAAATGTTCTTCGGTAACATTAAAGTTAAACTTTATATAATTAATATAACTATCTGTAATAAAAGATAATATATTATTATTGTATTGTGTATTGTTAAGTGAATTGTTTGTTTCAGCAGGGTATGAGATTAGAGTAGCTTCAGCCTTGTTGATTAGCTCTTTAAGCAGGTTCTTTTCAGAGGCAGTCATATCATAAAAGCCGTCTGCAATAAGTACTGAGAATTTATCAAGAGTACAGCCTGCTGCAGATTGTCCATAATTCAATATGTCATTCTCATCGTAATAATCCAGATTAGAAAGGATATTATGGTATTTTTCGAAGATATCAAGTGCCGCATTAAGTTTTTTAAAGGCATCTTCGGGTATTCCAAGCTTATCGAATATTTCATTTAGCTCCTGTCGAACAAGGGATATAGCCTTTGAAGGATGATGCTGTTTAAGTTCTTTTAATAACTCTGAAAGTATGCTGGAGTATCCAATGCTATGTCCGGAGATATCTGATATTAACAATGGCACCAATATATCAGGAAAATATTTACAGTTAGACTTGATATCAAAAAGATTTTTTGAGAGCTGTTTAAGAGTGAAAAACTTTGGAGGAATATAAGGGCTTTTTACTAATTTATGAAACTTCTTTTGCGCCTCTCTTATTTTTCTAGGTGTAGGGGCTACATAAATTATGTTTGAATAGTCAGGCCATTCAGCATGATTAACTGCATATCTTAAAAGAAGATCGGTTGAGCCTCTGAGGTTGAAAGGGACAGAATAGAGTTTTATTGTTTTAGATAACCCGTTTTCCATCATCCTAGAATAATGCATTATTGTGTCTGTGTACAATAGGGAATGATGCAAGGTGCAGGGAGCACGGCGCTAGGAGAAAAAAGTAAGAAGTAGGGAGTAGGCAGTAAAGAGCAGGGAGCAGGGTGCACGGTGCAGGGTGAACCAAAGAAACCAGATAAACTAGAGAAACCAAAAAACTAAGTAAACACGTAACCGAAATACGACTGACGAAACGGGCTTCGTAACCGTAGGACGTAACCTTTTAGTTCTCAAGAAGTAGGCAGTAAAAAGAACACCATGCGCAGAGCGCTATGCGCCATGCGATGAGTAAAAGGGCATCGTTACCCAGAAACGTTACATTTAAGATTTGCAATTGATAATTAAAAAATCGGAAATTGGAAATTGTACAAACAAAAATAAAAGTTGATAAAATTTTTATATGGCTGATTTAAGAATAGGATGCAGTGGTTTTAATTATTCACACTGGAAGGGTAAATTCTATCCTGGAGACCTGCTTAAAGCAAGGTGGTTCCAGTATTATTGTACGGTCTTCTCCACAGTTGAATTGAACGTGACATTTTACAGGCTCCCAACCTGGGCTACATTTGACAAATGGTATAAAGAAACACCCCATGATTTTGAATTTTCTTTAAAAGGCAGCAGGTATATTACGCATATAAAAAGACTGTTAGTACCTTCTGAATCTCTTGAAATGTTTTTTAAAGGTGCATTACGTCTGAAGAAAAAATTAAAGGTTGTTCTGTGGCAGTTTCCGCCTAATTTTAAAATAAATACCGAGAGACTGATAAATTTCTTGAAAATGCTAAGGAAGTATCCTGCCCGAAATACTCTTGAATTCAGGCATAAAAGCTGGATAACAGAAGATGTCCTTAAAATATGCAGGGATTATAATATATGCCTCTGCATGGCTGATTGGCCTGAGTTTATTGATGATCTCCCGGTTACTTCTGATTTTGTATATATAAGGAGGCACGGGGAGCAGGGTAGATATAATACAAACTATTCGAAAACTGCACTTAAAAAGGATGCAAGACGCATTAGAGGTTATATGAAGGAAGGAAAGGATGTCTTTTTGTACTTTAATAATGACGCTTTCGGCTATGCTCCAAGCAATGCAAGGGAATTGATTGAACTCGTCTGATCTCTTCTTTCAACATCGATTGTCGTTTGCATGTAACTTGCTATAATATTGCAAAACATGCCTCATATGTGGAAAATGTATAATGTCATGAAAAAGGTGATTATATTATACTCAATATTTTTTCTTTCATTGGCATCCCTGCATGCACAGGAAAACACCGATTTATTACTGAGGTTCAATCAGCAGGATGATAAGATAAGAATAGTCCTTGAATCTGATAAAGATTTCATTAAAAATGCAAATACTGTAGCCACTTTGTCTGCTATTAAAATAGAATTTCCCTCCCAATTTGAACTTAAAAAGCAGAAGGATTTCATTTTTGAGATATTTCAGAGAGATCGCTTCTTATCAATAAAATTAAAAGACGTTATTAATGTAAAGGTATATAAATTATCTGCACCTGACCGGATCGTTATAGATCTGATATCAGGGCAAAAAATTGTGAAGGAAGCAACACGTAATTCAGAAAGTGATTCATTGCAGGTGACTGAATATCAGAAGGAATGGGTAATTAAACAGGAAACCGATCAGTTTATAGAGAAAACAGGCGGTGTTAAAGTATTGGTATTAGATCCAGGCCACGGAGGCTACGATTTCGGGATAGTTTCAAAGTATGCAAAAGAAAAAAATGTTAACCTGAAACTGGCAGTTGAATTAAGCAAGGCACTTTCAAGAATGGGGAAAAAGGTATTTTTTACGAGAGAGGCAGACCACCCTGTCAACATACTTGAAAGAATAAAATTATCGAACAGTAAGAATCCCGATGTGCACATAAGCATTCATTCATCTTTATCTAACAGGTTTGTAATTTATATTTCGACGATTAATGATATGAATATTGATGTGGCTGTTAAACTCTACAGCCTGTCCCTGAGGCAGAACAGATATATTGACAAAAGCAGAGAATTTTCCAATAACATCAGGGAATCCATAAAAAGTGAATTCAATATGAATGTCGTTATGAGAGAGTTACCTTTGCCAATACTGAATTCCATAGATGCCCCTGCAATTTTGATAGAATATCCTTCTGTAAAGTTTACTTCCTATGACAAAAAAATGCGCGAAAAATTTGTGAATGCAATCTTAAACGGGATAACAGCATATGAAAACTAAAACAATATGGGTCATACTTATTATATTATTGTTTGTGATTACCGCTGGAGTCAGCTATCTGTTTTTACGTAAATTTACCGTGCCTGAAAAGACCGTTACTGAAAAGCCTGTCCTGAACGAAAACCAGGAGGGAGAAAACAGCTTTTCTATAAGGGTCTACTATCCTGTAGGCAACCATCTGCAGATGATTGAAAAAAGACTGCCCAGAAGAATAAAACAGATATCGATAGCAGAAACAGTTATTGAGGAGTATTTTAAAGGTCCTGAAAATGGAAAAATGTCACATATACCTGAAAATGTTAAACTACTAGGCCTCTACAGAGGTTATGACAATATTTTATATATAGACCTTTCAGATGAATTACGGAGAAACTTTCAGGGTGATGCACTTTCAGAATATCTGATCCTGAAAGGTTTTTATGAGAGTCTTATTTCAAATCTGCAGCAATCGTATAGTTTTAAAATATTAATAGAAGGGAAGGAGATAGAAACTCTAGGCGGTCATTTTTATTTGAAATATCCATTACAGAAGATTAGTTTCAAACAGGCATATTAGAGATAATAAAATTTAAAATGAGTGAAAAGGAAAAACCAATCGGCATATTCGACTCAGGTATCGGCGGCCTTACAGTATTAAAAGAAATATTACGCGTACTACCAAAAGAAAGTACAATTTATCTCGGAGATACAGCAAGAGTCCCTTATGGAATAAGATCTCCTGAAACAGTTACAAGGTACTCTTTTGAAAATGCCAGATTTCTCTTTTCAAAAAATATTAAAATACTTGTAGTAGCCTGCAATACCGCATCTGCTGTCAGTCTTGAGTCAATACAAAAAACTACTTCAATACCTGTTATAGGAGTGATAGAACCTGGTGCAAAAGCTGCTGTATCCTGCACTAAATTTAAAAAAGTAGGTGTAATAGGCACTGATGCTACAATAAAGAGCAATTCCTACACTAAAGCCATAAAAACTTTTGACAGTGATATAGAAATATTCAGCCTGCCCTGTCCTCTTTTTGTGCCTCTTGTTGAGGAAGGGTGGACAGATGACAGTATAGCTGAAAGCATTGCTGAAAGATATCTGGAAAAGATTGCTAACAAAGGCATAGATACACTTGTACTCGGCTGTACTCATTATCCTCTTCTGAAAAAAACTATTTTGAAAGTTATGGGGAAAAAGGTTAAACTTATTGATTCTGCAATAGAGACTGCAGAAGAGATAAGGAATATTCTTGGAGTTTCCTCTCTGATGAAAACAGATGCAGGTAATGCAGTCCGAGAATTCTATGTGACTGATTCTCCTGAGAGATTCGTAGAAGTAGGTGAAAAATTTTTAGGAGAAAAAATAGACAATATACTTAAAATAGAACTCGATACAAAGGCATGATACATGAGACCGGATGGCCGTAAAAATAATGAGATAAGGGACATAAAGATTACAAGGCATTTTGTTAAAGCTGCCGAGGGTTCTGTGCTTATTGAGCTAGGAAGGACAAAGGTTATCTGTAACGCATCGATTGAGGACAAAGTGCCTGTCTTTCTTAAAGATCAGAACAGAGGATGGATAACTGCAGAGTATTCAATGCTACCAAGGGCAACGCCAACAAGAACTCTAAGGGAATCAACATTTGGAAGAATCAGCGGAAGAACCCATGAGATACAGAGAATTATCGGAAGGGCCTTGAGATCTGTTGTTGATCTTGATTTAATTGGACAAAGGACTTTCTGGATGGATTGCGATGTTATTCAGGCAGACGGTGGGACAAGAACTGCAGCGATAACCGGTGCATTTATAAGCCTTGCTGATGCCTGTAGATATGCAATAGAAAGTGGATTTATAGAAAAAAATCCAATCAAGGACTATCTTGCTGCTATAAGCGTAGGGATAGTTAAGGATGAGGCCTTAATTGACTTGTGCTATGAGGAAGATTTTTCAGCTGATGTTGATATGAATGTTGTAATGACTGGAGACGGAAAACTTGTTGAAATCCAGGGAACAGCCGAAAGCAATCCTTTCTCCGTAAAGAAACTGGATGAGATGATAGAACTCGCAAAAAAAGGTATCGACAAGTTGATTTCATTACAGAGGCAACTGCTCCAGGACTTACCTGATTCAATAAAAATCTAATACCTTCAAGCTCAAAATGGCTCAAATTTATTTAGTTATCATGCCTTTATCGGATAACTAACATTAATTTAAATAAACTATTGTTTATGGTAAAATAAATCATAGTTATGGAGGTAAATATTGAGTATATATAAGAATCTTTTTATATGGCTGCTGGTTGGTTTGCTGATAATACTGCTATTTAACCTTCTAAATGCTCCTCAAAAGGTCCAGGAGGAGTTAAATTTTTCTGAATTCATGGGGCTGCTTGAAGCAGGAAAAATTGAAGAAGTTACCATGAAAGAATACAGTATTACCGGCCGATTAAAGGACGGGGTAAAATTTAAATCTTATTCCCCTGAATACCCTGAACTCGTTAACCTCATGCGTTCAAAAAATGTAAAGATCACTGTAAAGCCGCCAGATCAGAATCCATGGTATATGAATTTCTTTTTTACATGGGGGCCGATCATCTTTATTGCGGTAATCTGGATATTTTTTATGCGCCAGATGCAGAGCGGTGGCAACAAGGCATTATCATTTGGAAAATCTAAAGCTAGGCTTGTTTCAGAAAAATCCGTTAAGATAACGTTTGCTGATGTTGCGGGTATAGATGAGTCAAAGGCAGAGGTACAGGAGATTATAGACTTTCTTAAAGACCCCCAGAAATTTCAGAGACTGGGAGGGAAAATTCCAAAAGGTGTGATTATTGTTGGTGCACCGGGTACTGGTAAAACATTACTTGCAAGGGCTATTGCAGGTGAAGCTGGGGTGCCTTTTTTCAGTATAAGCGGTTCAGATTTCGTAGAGATGTTTGTCGGGGTAGGTGCTTCAAGAGTAAGAGATCTATTTGACCAGGCAAAGAAGAACGCTCCATGTATAATTTTTATTGACGAGATAGACGCTGTAGGAAGGCACAGAGGTGCAGGACTTGGAGGAGGTCATGATGAACGCGAGCAGACCCTAAACCAGCTTCTTGTTGAAATGGATGGTTTTGAAGGAAATGTTGGAATAATTATCATTGCAGCTACTAACAGGCCTGATGTGCTTGACCCAGCGCTTTTAAGACCTGGCAGGTTCGACAGGCAGGTAGTGGTGCCACAACCGGATGTTAAAGGCAGACTTGCTATACTGAAGGTACATACAAGAGAAATACCCCTGGACGATAATATAAACCTGGAAGAAATTGCAAGAGGAACACCGGGTTTTTCAGGCGCTGACCTTGCAAACCTTGTAAATGAAGCTGCACTCCTTGCTGCAAGAAAATCAAAGACAAAGGTTGAGAAAACTGATTTCGAAGAAGCAAAAGATAAGGTCTTAATGGGTGTCGAGAGAAAAAGCATGATAATCAGTGAAGAGGAGAAGACAAATACTGCTTATCATGAAGCAGGCCATACACTGGTTGCAAAATTTACTCCGGGTACTGATCCAATTCACAAAGTAAGCATAATACCAAGGGGCAGGGCGCTAGGGGTAACTCAACAGCTACCGATAGACGATAGATACACTTATTCTAAAAGCTACCTTACGAAGACACTTCAGGTACTTATGGGTGGAAGGGCTGCAGAAGAAATAGCACTTAAGCACATGACAACCGGAGCCGGTAACGACCTTGAACGTGCCACAGATCTTGCAAGGAAGATGGTCACTGAATGGGGAATGAGTGAGAAGCTCGGGCCCCTAACATTCGGTAAGAAAGATGAACAGATTTTCCTTGGCAGGGAGATTGCAAAACATAAGGATTATAGTGAAAAAACCGCCGTTGAGATAGACGAAGAGGTCAAAAAAATTGTTTCTGGAGCATATGATTCTGCAAAGGCTCTTCTCGAACAAAAACGTGAACTTTTGGATAAATTTGCACGCACCCTCCTTGAAAAAGAGACAATAGATGGCCAGGAAATAGATCAGCTGATCAAGGAGCTCGAAGAACAGAAAGTTTTTGAGACATGAGGCTTGTCTATTGAGACTTGTCTGGAAAAACTTCTGTTTAGACTTTTCCAGGAAGACTTATATAATGGGAATCCTGAATGTTACACCGGATTCCTTTTCAGACGGGGGGCTTTATTTCAGCAAACCCAGTGCAATTGACCGTGCGCTCAGGATGGTGGATGAGGGCGCTGATATTATTGATATTGGAGGCGAATCAACAAGACCAGGCTCTGATCCTGTTTCTATTAGAGAAGAACTACAGCGCACAATTCCGTTAATCGAAGCCCTGTCAGCTAAAATAAATATCCCAATCTCCATTGACACATATAAGTCTGAAGTTGCATTAAGGGCAATTGATGCAGGCGCATCTATAGTCAATGATATAAGTGGGATGAGATTCGACCCTGATATGCCGGGGGTTGTCTCCAGATATAAAATACCGGTTGTTGTAATGCATATCAAGGGTTCTCCTAAAAATATGCAGGAAAATCCTGTCTATGAGAACCTGATACCTGAGATTATGGATTATTTCAGAGTAAACTTCACGCTTGCTAATAAATTTGGTATTTCTGAAGACATGATTATTATTGACCCCGGGATAGGATTTGGGAAGAGCTTTGATCATAACCTTGAGATAATAAACAATCTGCGGGAATTTACATCCCTCGAAAAACCGATTCTTATAGGAACTTCAAGAAAGGCATTTATTGGCAGGATTCTTGACGGTGCACCTGTAAGCGAAAGGCTTGAAGGTACTGCTGCAACAGTTGCGATTTCCATAATAAATGGCGCAAATATCATCAGGGTTCACGATGTCAGTGAGATGTCACGGGTTGTAAAAGTTGCAGACGCCATAAAAAGAGAGAGGGTAGATAGTTAAAACTGAAGAGATAAAGAAAAATCTGATCAATACTGTAAAGGTACTTTCTCAGGATATAGGCTCAAGAAGCTATGCTGAGATTGAAAAACTCGAAAGGTCAGCAAGCTTTATAAACAAGCAGTTTATTTCTTACGGTTGTAACGCGAAAAGACAATCATTCGAAGTTGAAGGAAATACGTATCATAATATATTCACAGAGATTAAAGGTACAGGCAAATCAGATGAGATAATTGTAATTGGTGCCCATTATGATACAGTGACAGGGACCCCAGGTGCAGACGACAACGCGAGTGGTATCGCAGGTATGCTTGAACTGGCAAGGCTTGTTAATGAAAATCCTGCATTTCACAATGTCAATTTTGTTGCTTTTGCACTTGAAGAGCCTCCTTTTTTCAGAACTAGGAATATGGGGAGCTACGTATTTGCAGAGAGTCTTTACAATAAGGGAATTAAAGTTAAAGGTATGGTTTCTCTTGAAATGATAGGCTATTATAGCGATAAGAAAGGGTCGCAGTTTTACCCATTGCCCATATTCAGATGGATCTACCCGAATGTAGGCAATTATATAGCCTTTGTCGGAAATTTAAGATCAGGATCATTCACCAGGAGATTCAAGAAGATTTTCAAGAATTGCTCTTCGATGCCTTGTGAATCACTTAATTCAGTCTCTATTATTCCAGGGATAGATTTTTCAGACCATCTTTCATTCTGGCATTTTGATTATCCTGCCTTTATGATAACTGATACAGCCTTTTACAGGAATCCTAATTACCACAACCTGGGTGATACATCCGAAACCCTAGATTATGAAAAAACGGCTGAACTTGTTCTTGGTATTTACAAGACAATTGAGCAGATATGACCATCGGGGCTCCGATATCATACTAAGTGTAAAATCTCTATTTGAAATCAGCCTGAAGCTTAAAGATATCCGAAATTTTTCTTAAGATTAAATCCGGCAGTAAATCCCTGTTATCCGGTGTAACCTCGGTTATCTCTATATCATCCCTGTTCTTTACCGACAGGATAAACTCATCACCACCAAAGGTAATTGTGCCTACTACAATATTTGGAGAATCAAGGGCAATGACTGCGGCCTGTTTGAAAACTTCAGAGAAACATTCCATCTTGCCTATTTCATCGAGTATTATTATATTCCTGTTGACAGGATTGATTGAAGGGACAGCAATTGTTTCGATATCCACAATACTAACGCTGTATCTCCTGATATGAAAATCAGATTTTATATCCTTATGAGCAAGGTAGCCGGTTCTGCCATCAAGGGTTTTCATTAAAAACCCAGCCCTTTTCCCGCCTATTCTCTCTTCTTCTGTAATAAATCCATTGGCAGGAAAATTCAGGCCTTTAATCACTTTCTTGATGACAGTGGTTTTTCCAGATGAAGGGGCACCTGTAAGGAAAATATTTTTCTTCATAATATTCATGTGAACAATTCTTATTTGGAATGTCAAGAATATTCGTTATTAAATAGGGTATCAGATCTAAGGACAGCGATAGCCCTGGTATAATAGAACAAAGAATAATTCTGAAACAGATATTTTTAGAACGTGAGAATAAGATGGCAAAGGAAAAGGTAATATTTCTCCATGGTTTTTCATCATCTGCTAACTTGACAAAAGCACAGTATTTGAAAGAAAGGTTCAAATCACTGCCGCAGGTTGAGTTTCATGTAGTTGATTTCAATCCAACTAAAAAAGACTTTGAGCATATGACAGTTACCGGAATGATTAACCGCCTAAGGCAGTACATACTCGATAAAAATCTGGGTAGTGTCAGAATTATTGGAAGCTCTCTGGGTTCCCTTGTCGGTATACACTATGCCTATAGATTCGGTACAGTAAAACGCCTGCTTCTCCTTGCACCTGTATTGTCTTATAGTTCACTAGGCATCAGCGAAGAGATACTTGTAAAGTGGAAGAAGGAAGGTTCAACTGAGGTAATGCACTATGCGTTCAATGAGAAGATTCCATTACAGTATAATTTCCATCTTGATGGACTTCGATACAATAATCCAGTTCTGCCCCTCTCAAAGGTTTTAATTATACATGGAAAGAATGACGAGGCAGTACCGATAGAAAAAAGCAGGGAATATGCCTCAAAGTATCCTGACAGGGTGATACTGATAGAGGTAGATTCAGATCATCTGCTCAATGACCGGCTGGATGTTATATGGGAACATATAAAGAAATTCTTGATCACATAATAAGCAAAGTGCAGGGAGCAAAGCAAAAAAAGTAAGGAGTAAGGGGTGAGGAGTAAGGAGTATCCTTCGACAGGCTCAGGAGTAAAAAGTAGGCAGAAAGCAGTAAAAGCAGGGTGCAAGGAGCAAGGGGCAAAGAAAAAGGAATAAGAAGTAGGATGTAAGAAGTAGCCAATAAAAAGAAAAGAATGCGTTGTAAGTTTTTCGTATAAAGCCGATAGTCGTAAACGAAAAGAGAAAAAAGACAAACTAGAAAAAATAGAGAAATTAAATAAACCAGAAAAATTAACTGAATAGTATAAATAACCTTAAATAATAGAATTTATATAGAATACTTAAAGTAATACTTTATGATAAAAATTATTGGAATAAAATTTGCTTTGTAGTATAATATATTTTCAAGATGAATATGGATAGGGGGATAAGGCAGTATACAAGATATCCTGTTGAAGGCATGGGTATCTTTGCAAGGACACTGTATGAGACAGAAACCGAGCTTTCTGACATAAGCGTAACAGGGGCATGCATAAAGACAAAAGAAAGCCTTAGAATTGATGACAAACATCTTATTAGGCTGGAAATTGGTGACAGGGATTTTTTGTTATCGGGCATTGTTATATGGGAAAAACCGGTCAATGATGTAACAGGTTCAATAGACGATTTGGCTCCTTTTCAAAAAGCTGGTATTCAATTCAAGAATATTACTTCTGAAAAGCTGGTGATGCTGAAGGATTTTATTAGGCTATCCGGTATTCCTGAACAACAGAAAGTAAACGAAAAATCAAGACCAGGTGCCCTGAGATTTAAAATTCGCAGTAATGAAAGGGCTACCCTTTATTTTCTAAAGAATCATGCTGTTAAGAAGATAAGCCTGGGAGGTATGCTTATTGGGACAAATTATGATATTCCTGTTGAAAAGAAATATCCTATGTCTCTATGTCTTGCAGACGAGAATATAACAATCAGGTTTCAGGGAAGAGTGGCCTCATGTATTGAGAAAACTGATGAAGTATCGAAGAAGTTTGATATAGGGATTGAATTTCTCGATATGTCCCAAAATGACAGATCAAGACTCTTGTCTTTAATATACGACCTCTAAAGTTTCTTTCCTACTGCCTACTTTTTACCCCTTACTTTCCTTTTATCTGTGCGTTTTACTCCTTACTTCTTACTCTTTGAAAACTAAAAGGTTAAACGGTTACGAGGCCCGTTTCGTCAGTCGTATTTCGGTTACGTGTTTACTTAGTTTTTTGGTTTCTCTAGTTTATCTGGTTTCTTTGGTTCACCCTGCACCGTGCACCCTGCTCCCTGCTCTTTACTGCTTACTCCTTACTTTTCACTCCTCATTCCTTACTTTACTTTGAACTTTTCTTTTTGGAAATGAAGCTTTGAGACTTAAACATGGTTTCTCAGCATCAGCTCAAGTGGATGGGGGTTAAGGTAATATTGCCTTTTTAGATAAGGTTCGTCATATTTCCTCACATAATGATTAATCATTACAACTGGTACGATAAGCGGTATAAGACCTCTGTGATAGCTTTCTATGATGTCAAGCATTTCTTTTTTCTCATCTGCTGAGATATATTTTTTAAAATGTCCCATAATGTGCATCAGTACATTAGTGTTCTTTTTAACGGTTGCTATAAGCTTAAGTGCCTCCATTAACTGCCTGATGTAAAAGGAAAATAGCACTTCATGATTCTGTTTTTTGGAGTCTGCTATAATGCGCCCAAGAATCGTGGCGTGTTTTTGGCTGTGCGCCATTAATAGCAGCTTGTGGTCGGAGTGAAAAGACACAAGCCCTGCAATTTTTGCACCTTTCTTCAAAAGTTCATTCCACCGCGTGAAGACAAAAACCCTCTCAATAAAGTTTTCACGGAGTTGAGGGTTGTGAAGCCTGCCATCATCTTCAACAGGGACAAGAGGGAAATGTTTCATGTAGGCTCCCCCGAAAATCCCCGTACTGGTTTTGCCATGTATGCCTGATTCAGTATATACTTTGACACCCTTGATTCCGGAGCTGGGAGACCTGCTCTTGAAAATAAAACCGCAGAGATTTTCTCTTCCAAGCTGCTCGAGTCTTTTCTTAGCCCAACTCATCATGCGTTCAGTATAGTCTACACCGGTATATCTGGTCACAAGTCGTGGTGCTTCTGGATCCCCGACCAGTCTCATAGCCTCTCTTGGAACAGGGAGACCGCTCTCTACCTCGGGGCAAACAGGAACCCAATGAACGTATTGTCCGAGTGTTTCTGACAGGTAGTGGTCAAGTTTGTGCCCGCCGTCATAACGCACATGTTCTCCAAGCAGACAGGAACTTATGCCTATTTTGATTTTTTCCATCATTTAAAGTCCAGTTATTCCCGTTCCCTCTGTTTCAACATTTACCCTTTTAGAAAGGCGAAAATCTTCTAACAGGGTTTACTAAAAATAATAAGAAAGTTTTATTTGTATGTTGTCGTCCTTTCGCAAGTCATATATATTATCCTCTTCGAAAGAATCAAACACAAAAAAAGACTCAAGGCTGATTTTCCAGTGATCCCCAATCCTCCAGCTCGATTCGAGCGTAAATACTGACACTGGGTACGGAGAGTTGTATCATGGGCTGGCCGAGTTTATCCTCGCCATCGATGTGCTCAACAAGATCAGTCTGGTTGATGATATCCACCAGGTGTTGAGTCTCTGTTACTCCCCAGAACACTTTTCGGATGCCAAATCTAAGCTCCCAATTATCAGTAAGCCAGAGGTAGTTTAATTCCCTGATGTCGAAATGGGTCCGCTCCGTATCGGCACTGTCAAGTCTTGCAAAGGGTATAAATGTAAAGCTTGAGCCGGACAGCCATCCATGGTAAAACTCCGGCTGTATGGCAAGTGAAACATTGTCCCGTCTCTGTCTATAGTACAGGGGACCGCTTATGAATACCTGCCCATCTATCGCTACGTATCCGGATAACTCAAAGGCATCAGCCGCAGACACATTAATTATACTTAACGCCAGGATCAAGACTAATATGGAAAATGATACTCTCACCGTACCCTTTTCAAGCTGTTCTTGTTAAAGTCACGTTCTTTAAGTCCAATGCCAAACTTGTAATTCGAGAATTCCAGGCGGGTGCTCTTCCCGTTTTGATGGTTAACCATGTTCATCTCGTCAGCGCGCCAGTACCTGTCCAGGTACTTTTGATAACCTGTGATTATAAGGGTCTTTAGGTGAGATTTCTTGCGGTCGTAATATTCGACCTTGAGTGTACGGTACTCCTTCTTGTCTATCCAGGTTACCTGCCTTATATATCCGGAGTACTTTTTGTCAACTGGATAGTACTCTACAACATAGCATTCCTGCCCATCATACATTTCATCATGAATCCATTTGTAAGTGTATTTCTCAACTTCTTGGCTGGAAATGTCCTCATAGGCAAATTCGCTACCCATGAACGAGCCGGATTTGTTGCGTGAGCTAATTCTTTTTACCCTTTTTAATGCTGGCAGATAGAGCCATTGGTCGTCGTCCCCAACTTTGTGGGTGAAGTTAAGGAATGCTGTGCCTTTAACATCTCTTGGATTATCGAATATGGTCAGACTTTTATCTCCGTTTCCTTCAACCTCCAGTCTCTTGATACGAATCTTGCGTATACTTTCCTGGCCATGTCTGTTCCTGAGTGTCATGAGCATATTGGCTGTGAAGTCTTTAAATCCCGAGTCACGCCTGTCTGCTTCCTGTGCTATAGCGAGACCCTTCTCTTCAGGAGTAGCAGGCATAACATCTGACGGTAACAGCAAAAGGGACAACATCAAGGTCATTATCAATTGTTTCATTGCGGGCCTCATGTTATTTATCATTAAATTTAAAAGATTTCCTTTCAACTTTCATCAGTAAGGTGGGAAGAAAAAAAAAGTCGAGGGCCAATGCCAGAGTTATAGTTATAGCTGACATTAGACCCATGTCAAAGTTCATTCTATACCCTGAAAACGTCAGGACCAAAAACCCTGCGACCAGAGCAACGGTTGTGATCCACATGGCCGTACCTACTGTATTAAAGGAATACCGGACAGCAGCGTATGGATTCATATCATATTCTCGCCGGGCGCGAAGATACTTACTTAAAAAATGTACTGTGTCGTCAACTACAATGCCAATTGTCATCGACACAATTATGGACAGACCAAGACCAACGTCTCCCCTGATTATGCCCCATACGCCAAATGCCATGAAAGCAGGCGACAGGTTAGGAATAAGGCTAACCAGACCGAGTCTTAAACTGCGCAGTGCTAATGTAAGAATGCCGGAAATCAACACAAGAGCCCAAAAAGATGCACCCAGCATGCTTTTGATGTTACGACTGGTTATATGAGCCCAAATAATCGAAAGTCCAGAACCATAGGTAAACATGCTCTCCGGGGCATTAGCTTTCAGCCACTCCCGTGCTTTTTCGTCCATTTCACGCAATTCAGTCGCGGTCATGTCTCTTAAGGTTACTATCATCCGTGTTGCTGATTTATCTACATTAATCTGGTTATTGAGATCGAGGCCGAACGGTAGTGACATCTCATACAGGAGAAGGTACTGGGCAGCCAGATCACGCTGTTCAGGTATTCGGTAATAGGATTCATCATCTCCATGCATGTTTTTATTCAGACGTTTCATTGTATCGGTGATGGTGTTCACGTGAACAACCTTTGGCTGTTTACGATACCAGTTCGCAAAATTCTCAACAGTCGCCAGGTACTCAGGGTTGTTAATTCCGCCTGTTTCGCCGGATTCCAGAGAATATTCGATTTTGTCTAAACCCGCAAGGTTCTCCTCCATAAAATCGGTGGCTATTCGGATATTGTAACTTTTATCAAAATACGTGACGAAGTCGTCGTTGAATTCGATCTTTACAATCCCTGCTATTAATACTACTGTTATTAGCAGAGTTCCAAGGAAGAGAAATTTCCGTCGGTTAATAGTAAAACTAGCCAGGTTGTCACAAGGCTTGCAGGAAGTATAAGCTTTAACAGCCTCTTGCTTGAGCTGAAACGGAGCCACGGCCTTTGGCTTAAGACGTAAGGGAAGGACAGCCATCAATGCTGGAAGAAAAAAAACCGAGTATACAAATGCTGCCATAACACCCATAGCCACAATGTTGCCCAGGTCACGGAAAGGTGGAGCATCCGAGAAATTCATGGTCAGAAAACCAATCGCCGTAGTGACACTGGTAAGAAAAACCGGCACCAGATTGACCCGAATGGACTTGGTGATAGCCTCTATTTTTGTCTTTCCCTGTTTTATGTGGTTGAACATCGTTGAAAGTATATGTACGCTGTCCGCTACGGCCAGGGTGAGGATAAGGGTAGGGGCGTTGACTGAGGCGGGAGTTATCGAAATGCCGAGCCAGCCTGCCAGTCCCATACCCGTAAACATGGAAAACAGGATAATTATAAGGGTAGCAAAACTCCCATAAAAAGTTCGTAGCAAAAGCCCTACTAATAAGATCAAAGTTAGAAACATCCCGGGAATCAGGGTGAACATATCATCCTCGCTTGCCTCACCAAAAGCATTGTCAAACATAACCCCTCCGGTTAGATATAAGTCGATATCAGGGTGCTTTTGATGGAAATCATCAGCCATTTTTCGGGCAAAAACTGCCACTTCCGTAACCTCGTTCATTGATTTGCCAGGTGCGAGAACATTGACGTTTACACCTGTTACATGTCCTGAAGGTGATATCAAGTTATTAAGAAGCTCAGGCTCGGAAAGTACAATCTCCTTTATCCGTTTAAGATCTGCATCTGACATAATCATGGCGTTTTGTACAAGGTCTTCAACTATAAGATCGTCTTCCTCCACCTCGGTATGTTGAAAATTGCTGATAGAATCAACCCTGCTTGAATAAGGAATTTGCCATGAATCCCCTGTCAACTCTTCCACTGCAGCAAGTGTTTCCCGTGTGAAGACATTGTTGTCTTTCGGTGCAATGACAAAAAGAACGTTATCGATCTTATTGTACGTATTTTCAAGGGCCTCCAGTGCCTTCAACTGAGGGTTTTTTTCACTAAAGAAAACACGTGTGTCGTTGTTGATTGTCAAAAACCGAACGCCGCTTGATATGGTTATTAGAATCAATATAGAAGCGGCAATAATCAACCAACGACGATTAACTATCCAATTACTAAAAAAATCTTCAAACTTAACCATTTTTCTAAATATCTATTATATTTTACACTGTTAGAAAGGTGAAGTTCTTCTAAAGGGATTTACTCATATGTTTGTATTATGTACATCTTATGACATTAAAGATTAATGAAATACATATCGCCTCTATAAATATAATTTTAAAAATGTCTTTTGAATTAATTGTGAATTTCTGCATAAGCATTAAGAGTAAATAGTACGATGTCAAGGCAGTCAATGTTTGCCGAGCCTTTTTGATGGCTTGTCTTTCAAAAGAGAGCAGGTCTCGTGTATAAGTTCAGGAATATTAAGGCCTTCAGGACATCTTGAAATGCATTCTCCGCAGTTATCGCAATATTCCGGCTTTCTACCGGGAAACCAATGATCAGCCTGTTCGAACATATTATAGCGCCACCTGGCAAAATCCAGCATGTTAAGGCCAACAGCGATATTTCTTAGCCTTAATGTTTCCGGTATAGATATTTTTAGCGGACATGGTTCGCATTCATAACAGCTTGTGCAGAATGTTCCGGAAAGATTATGCAACATGGTTTCTATTGTCCTGTTAACAGAATTATCTATTTGAATTTTCTGATTCAGGTATCTTATTCCCTTTATACGCACGTTAATATCAGAAATTTTTTCTGCCCCGATATTTACCGTATGTACTCCGGGTGTTGTTAAACAAAACAGATCACTTAATACGTGTGGTTCAAAAGGTTTTGCAGCATTTATAAGACTGATTGAAGCACGATGCAGCTGACCTCCCTTGTCGCAGGGTGATATTATAGATATCCCCATATTCTTTTCCCTGGCTTTGATAACAGATTTAAGGTTCTGTTGCATTAAAAAATAATAATGAAGACTGACACATTCGAGTCTGTCGGTATCTATCGTTTTTTGAATCGTTTCAGGATCTCCATGTGTTGAAAATCCGACATGTCTGATAATACCGTCTTTTTGAAGACTATAGGCAGTATCTGTAGTGCCTCCTTTTTTCATAGTTAAGTGAATATGACCGTCATTATTAATGCCGTGGATATAGAGAATATCAAGATAATCACAGGAAAGAAGAGAGATGGAATCCCTTACATGAGAAACGAATTCCTTGGAAGATTCCTTTGGTGTAACCTTTGTTGATATGAGATATTTTTTCCTTTCAATGTTTTTCAGTACATAACCAATCTGTTTTTCAGAAGTTCCGTAACCTCTGGCTGTGTCAATATGGTTAATACCCATAGACAGGGCATGATGAATAATTTCTTCAACCCGTTTATTCGATGCTTCGGATGGAATGGCGTTACGTTCCCAGGATTCCATAAATCGCATTCCACCGAGTGTATATACAGGTAAATTAAGCCCTGTTTTTCCGAATGTCCTGTAGATCATAAAGATGACTAGAGAATAAGAATTTAGTAGACAATATATTTTACCATTAAATTCCTGAATCCCTAAATTCGTAATCCCTAAATTCGTAATCCCTAAATTCTACAATCCCTGAATTCTACAATCCCTGAATTCCTAAATTTATGCTTTTTACAACTGTTTATTCCTTTATCTTTTTTCTTTTTATACCATATCGTCTTTGCGTTTATATATAGAATTAAAAAGATCTATAGTAAATTAGACTTGATTCCTCAATGACGGCTTTTCTATTTTAGTTCTATAATTTGCGGAAAAATACACAATCATTGCGTGATTTTACATGAAATTTGAATTATAGATTTAAAAATGAAAGGTATTTTTTACAATAATAAGTCTGTAAATAATTGAATATTAAGTTTTAAAAATAAATACTCCAAAAGATTGGATATTTATGGCATAAATCTTGCAAAAATATTAAATAATTTTTTTTATTTTTCTTAATGGAAAAAACATAATATTTTAGTTAGTAAAAAATAAATTTAAACATTACCGAAAAGATCAGACTATTTGAAAGGAGAAGGGCGCAAATTTACTGGTCCTAAATAGGAGTAAATGAAAAATAAAAGAGCAAAAGTGCGCTTTAAATTTCAGCGTAATATAGAATATATTTTAGATTACCGTTCTGACAATGAAATATTTGAAGGTGTAATTACCGACATCACTGATGAAGGTCTTGGATTATATTTATTTAACCCTCTGGAGGTTAGTCAGGGGATAACAATCAAAAAGGGCATTAGTGAGTATTTTAACAAAGGAATTGTAAAATGGTGTAATAAAATGGGTGATAATCTTTACAGGGCAGGCATGATGTTTATTTGATAATTAAGGGACATTAATCCTTCAATTTCAACTAACATCATTACATGTTATTTTAAAAGAAAGACTCGCTGGAATAACCTTTAAAATCACAATATTTTTTAAGGTCTTTCTGTATAGCCTTTATCACAAAGCCAATCACAAATGCATCATCCACAAAACCAAGGAAAGGGATAAAATCAGGAATGATATCTACTGGATTCAAAAAGTAAAGAAGGGCTGCTGTTGACATTGCTATTGTATACCATGGAATATTTTTATACTCACCGCGCGAGTAGTTTTTGATCATGTCTAATAAAAGAAACACCTGATTGATTATCTTTGAGAATGTACCTGGTACTTTCTTCAGTTTTCTGGCAAGTTCATTCTCTCTCTTTACAATATCTTTCACATCATTCTCTGAAACATGTATCGCCTTCTCTGTTATTTCTTTTTTTAATTTTCTTTTGTCAATTTGTGCTTCAGACTTTTTTATCTTCTGTTTTTTTGTCTGTCCCAATGCTTTATTAGATGGTGTCTTTTCCCTGCAAGACTTTTCAGCGGTCATATATGCCTCCCATTGAAAGTGGGCTCACTCATGTATATATCATCTCAAACTATTACTTAATGGTAAAGACCAAAAAGTAGGGAAACGGTGTCATTTAATTTTTAACTGGTCACACTGTTTAATGATATAATTTTGTATGTAGGGATTAAGGTCTCCAGTACTAAAAAGAATCTTAAGAAAGCTACAACTGTAGAGCTCGAAGAGATTAACAGGAAATATCCTGAATTTATCGAAAGGATTAATCCCGAGAAACACGAAGCTACTATTCAATATATAACATATGCTTGGGAATCAGAAAAACAACATCGGGACCTTATAAAGAAAATACAATCTGGTACAGGATTTTTTTTCGGTGTGCTTGTTGAAAAATTCGAAAGGACCCCTTCTCATTTTTATGTATGCCAAAATTGTGGCTCAACAACCATAGAGCTTCCAGAGCATACCTGTCCTATTTGTATAGCTCCGGCCTCACAATATAAAAGAAGTGCAAAGGATCTATTAAATCCTTCCTTAATGACGACTTTTCTATTTTAAATCTACAATTTGCGAAAAAATACACAATCATTGTGTGATTTTACATATAATTGCATTTATTGAACTATAAACTGAAAGATTTTTTTTTACAAAAGATAAGAATTAAATAATTGAATATTAAGTTTTAGAAATAAATAATACAAAAGATTGTATATTTATGGCATAAATCTTGCTGTAAATATTTTTATAATTTTAAATTTAATTTTTTAAATTACTATCGTAAATATTGATAAGGCTTAAATGAAAGATAGAAGAGCAAATCTGCGCTTTGAATTTCAGCGAAATATAGAATATAGTTTAAATTCTGGTTCTGGCAAAGAAACATTTGAAGGTATAATCACCGATATCAGTGAAGCAGGCATTGGATTATATGTATTTAAACCTCTGAAGGTTGGTCAGGAGATAACAATCGAAAAGGGCATTAGTGAATATTTTAAAAGAGGAATTGTAAGATGGTGCAATAAAATGGGTGATAATGTTTACAGGGCTGGTATGATGTTTATTAGAAAATGATTTTTATCACCAATCTTACCCCTTACTGCTTAATCCCTAAATCCCTAAATTCCTCAATCCCTTAATTCTTAATCCCTTGCCCATGTTAGAATATTACAGTTGTAATTTATTAATGGTGATTTGCATGCAAAATCATTTCAATTTCAAGAATAATGACTATTGATTTTTTGCTCATTGTTATTGGGGGAATTTTGATGGTACTAGGGATAATGGGTTGCATACTGCCTATTCTTCCCGGTCCACCTGCAAGTTATATTGGCTTATTACTGTTACAGATAAGTTCAAAACATCCCTTTACAGTAATGTTTTTAGTAATTTTTGGTTTATTGACAATACTGGTTTTAGTTCTTGATTTTGTTATACCTGTTTATGGTACTAAAAGATTTCAAGGATCAAAATATGGTATATGGGGCAGTGCAGCAGGATTGATCATCGGGTTTGTATTTCTCTTTCCGGTTGGAATAATCATAGGCCCATTATCAGGTGCATTTATTGGTGAGATACTGAGCGGCAAGAATATTAGGGTAGCCATAGTCCCT